>Ga0316204_10000294_pt1 | contig 204194 bp, 171 predicted proteins | sample 6monrhotite_MG_2_FD_205661 | JGI IMG/M metagenome (GOLD analysis project Ga0316204, IMG submission 205661) | Microbial mat bacterial communities from mineral coupon in-situ incubated in ocean water Damariscotta River, Maine, United States -... | ecosystem: Environmental > Aquatic > Marine >... | reverse complement strand
AGGTAACGGATTTTCTGGATTCTGAATTAATATCCAAATATGTTCCCCTAAAATATCATATTCTTCTTTAAGAACAATATGTCCAATAATATCAAATATCGCCTGACATTCTCTAAGAGAAGCTAAAGATATATTATAAAACTTCTGTCTATCTTTTATTGTTGGTTTCGAAGCACCCTCCGCTAAATTTAAAACAATACTTAAAGACGCTCTTTCAAACTGATTTTTAATTGGATTTCTCAATTTTAGATCATATCAACGAGCAAAAGTACTTTACCAAAAATCTAAAGCTGTAAAATTAAGGTCCTATATAAAAGATCAACTTTTGAGAGCTTCAAGCAGTGTATGCTTAAATCTAATAGAAGGAAGTGCAGGAAACGGAAGAAAAGACAGGCTTTGATTTTTTAATATAGCTTTTGCAAGCTTAAGAGAAGTCCAGTCAATCATTGATATTGAAAATATTAAACACCTTGAAAAAGATGCTGATATCGTAGCTGCTCATATTTATAAACTGGTACACAGTAACACCGATATCTCTTAACATTTTAACTCTTAACTGATCTGATTACATGTAGATATACTTTTATGATATAGACCCAAAACATAAGAAAAAGTATATTGTCCGTGTGGCGCTGTTTTAAAATAGTTATGTAATACAAATTGATAAAAATAATTCTTAGTTCAAAAGGTAATGATTTTCATGGTATTTAACTTATGTTAATGATAAAAGTAAATTAGTAATTTTTTTCAACCATTAATAAATTTATAAAAAAATAGGTGATAAAATGTCCGAATTATGTCCATGTGGTTCAAATGCTAAATATTCAGATTGTTGCGAGTTAATTCATAGTAATCTAAGCAATGCAAAAACAGCAGAATCTTTAATGAGAGCAAGATATAGTGCTTTTGTAAAAAATAAAATTTCCTTTATTATTGATTCTCATGATCCAGGAGACAGAGATACTCAAGACGAAAGTGAGATTTCAAAATGGGCAGAAGAGTCAGAATGGTTAGGTTTAGAAATTATTAAAACTGAAAAAGGTCTCGAAAAAGATAATAGTGGTAAGGTTGAATTCACCGCAAACTACAAAATGACTGGCCGAGAGTGCAATCATCATGAATTAAGTCAATTTAAAAAAATTGATGGAAATTGGTATTTCTGTGAAGGTAAAATACTTCAAGATGTCTTAAAAAGAGAGGGGCCAAAAGTTGGACGAAATGAACCTTGTCCATGTGGTTCAGGTAAAAAATATAAAAAATGTTGTTTGTAGGTTATCAGATTGAGTAATCATGTATGGGGAAATGGAGATACTCAATTTTTTTATTCTCTTACACCGGAAGTAATTCTTAATTCAATTGAAACATTAGGGCTTGAAGTTACTGGTCGTTGTCTTACTTTAAATAGTATGGAGAACCGTGTTTATGAAGTTGAAATTGAGATTGCTCCAGAACTTATAACAAAACCAAGTGATAAATTTATTATAGTAAAATTCTATCGGCCTGGAAGATGGAGCAAAGAGCAAATTCAAGAGGAACATGATTTCTTATTGGATTTAAAAGAAAATGAAATTTCTGTTATTGCTCCACTTTTATTTGATAATAAATCAATTTTTAAACTTGCCGATTACGAAATATTTTTCAGTCTTTTTCCAAAACAGGGAGGAAGGATTCCTCAAGAAATGACTATTGAACAATTAGAAATTACTGGTCGTTTGCTAGCCCGAATGCATAATGTGGGAGCGAGCCGAAAGTCTAGTCATCGGTTAAATATAAATACGCAAACATTTGGTGAAAAGAATTTAGCTTTTTTGCTTGATAATAATTTTTTACCAATTCATCTTGCAAAATCTTATGAAAAATTGGTTTTAGATATCTGCAATTTATCACAACCACTATTTGAAAAAGTTACGACACATCGTATTCATGGTGATTGTCATTTAGGAAATATAATCTCGCGTGACAATGAGGGAATGTTTTTAATTGATTTTGATGACATGTTAGTCGGCCCAGCGGTTCAGGATATATGGCTAGTTGTTCCCGGTAGAGATCAGTATGCATTACAGGATAGAGCAATTCTACTTGAGGCTTATGAATCAATGAGAGATTTTGATTATTCGAGTTTAAAATTAATTGAACCTCTTAGAACTTTACGTTATATTCATTTTTCTTCTTGGATTGCCAAGAGATGGGATGATCCAGCATTTAAAAATGCCTTCTCTCATTTTGGAGATAGTGGATACTGGGAAATACAAGTTAATGATCTTCAAGAACAATACAATTTAATCAATGCAAATCTTAATTAACGAATTAACCAAAAACAAAGAACTTATTGAAAAATCTAATAACACAATTAGACTATTTCATGGAAGAGGGAAGTGTTTTATTGGATTTGAACAGGTCATAATTGATTTCTATGATCCGTATATCTTAGTTGACTGTTACCAACCTATTAAAAACTTAAAAGATATTTTAGCTACTGTAGATAATCTTTTTCCTAATATTCAGGGTATATTTTATCGCTTTAGAAAAGATAAACCTATCAGATGCCAATCATTTAAAGGTGATATACCTGAGAAACATTTTGCTATATGGAATGGACTAAAATTTGAAATTGATTTCTGTTCAAATCAAAATGTCGGTTATTTTTTGGATGCAGAAAATATAAGATTACTGATACAAGAAAATGCAAAGAATAAAGATGTATTAAATTTATTTGCCTATACTTGTTCACTCTCGGTTATAGCAAAAAGCTATGGCGCAAAAAGTGTTTGCAATGTTGACATGAATAAAGGTGTATTAAAAATAGGACAAAGAAGTCACGCTATTAATAATATAGAATCATCCAATACATCATTTTTGTCGTATAATATAATGCGCTCTTTACGTGGTTTAGAGAATAAAGGAAAATGGGATTTGATTATTGTTGATCCTCCTAGTTTTCAAGGAAAAAGTTTTAATCTTAATAAGGATTATGAAACAATTATAAAAAATATCTCTAACTTAGCTAAAGAAAAATGTGATTTAGTCTTATGCATTAATTCTCCTTTTGTGAAAAGTGATTTTATAATAAATCTTAAAGAAAAATATTTACCAAATTACCGCTTAAGCTCTATTTTTTATTCACCTGAAACATTTATAGAGTTAAATAAAGAAGATGGAGTAAAAATAATTCACTTATCAAATTCAAAATAAATCACTGTAAAGTACTGTAAATACATTATTTTTTCTGCTGCGCGTTAAAATTAATGCGTCATTGTTTCACGTTGCGTTAGTTTTTAACAAAAAATTATACACCATGTTATAAGTTTTCAAATCAAAAATATTGAGAATTACTCAATTAAAAAGGAGAAAACAATGGATATCAAAAAACTTATGGCTTCAGCACTTTTATTATCAACATTAGCATCATTCACAGGTTGTTCTGGTGGTGGCGGTGGTTCTAGTACTTATGGTGCTTATATGTCTCCTTCTGCTTCAGTTACAGCATTTGTTAATGCCTTAAATAGTGTTGATGGTACTTATTTAAATCAAAGTGCAGTAATGCTTTATGAAAATGAAACATTGAGAAGTCTTGTTCCTGGTGAAGAGCAATGGTTTGTAATTTGGGATGAGAAATTTGGTGAATATAAATCAGTAAGTTTACAATATGTAAGATCAATCGTTTATTATGATTACTATTCAAATTCAAGTGCTCTTGCTCAAGAATTTAGAGATATTGAAACTACAGATATATTAAATGGTGACCTTAATGGTGACTTTTTTGGAGATAACTACGAAGTAGTTGATGGCATTGGTTTTGGTATTTATCAAGGACGTAACTCTGGAATGTTATATGATGATGACGAAGAAACAGAAGATGTTGTTTTAGAAATGAAAGATGCTGAACAAGGTAAAATATTTAAACAAGCAGCTTTATATTCTTCAGCATTTAAAATGCCTCTTTCAAGCGCGATGTCATTAATTTCAATTGAAAAACAAGCTAAAACAGCAGTTAAAAAGGGTGAAATGACAAACGATGATTTAAATTCACTTTCTAAATCATTTGAAAAATTCACTGGTAAGTCAATGAATGATTTTGCTGCAGCAATGGTTGATGCAGGTTCAAAAGCAACTTTAATAAAAGATGTTGCTAAAAAAATAGGAATGGACGAACAAAAACTAGAAGAAAGAATTGTTCCTGAAATTGAAAAAATGTTTGGATTATAATACTAAATTAATTTTTAAATATAAAAGCCTCTCTGTAAAGAGAGGCTTTTTTTTATTTAGATTTAGCTTCAATAAATACTTTCTTTATTAAATCATTTTTTAACTTTATTTCTTTTGTAACATTTTTTGTGAACTCTTCAACTTGTAGAGCGCTCAAATTATTTTCAAAATCTAAGCTAATATTTACTAAAATATATTTTGGGCCAAAATGCATTGTGATCACTTCATTTAGTTTTGTTACTTCAGAGAATTGACTTAAATACTCTTTTAAGTCATTTGTTGTTTGAGATATTGCACTTTCACCAATTAATAGCCCTTTACTTTCATAAGCGAGCCACCAAGCAGTAGTTGCTAAAATACATCCAATAATCACAGAGGCTGCTCCATCCCAGAAAGGATTTTGTGTTTTTTTGGAAAGATATATTCCAAGCAAAGCTATTAGTAGGCCAAGTAGTGCAGCAGAATCTTCAAAAAGAACCAAAAATAGAGTAGGGTCTTTAGATTCTTTTACAGCATTAACATATGACAATTTCCCCTTTTGTTTTGAAAATTCTTTTAAAGCTAAACACCAAACAGTTCCTTCAAAAAGAATTGATATTCCAAGAATAAGGTAGTTCCATAAAGGTTCAGTTATTTTTACTGGATGAATTATATGATGAATGCCTTCGTATATTGATACTCCTGCACCAATGCCAAATATTGAAATTGCGACAATTAAACTCCAGAAATATATTTCTTTACCATGTCCATATGGATGTAAGTTATCAGCAGGTTTATCTGCTTGTTTTATTCCATATAAAAGAAGAATTTGATTGCCTGAATCGACTAAAGAATGAATTCCTTCAGATAACATTGCTGAACTTTTCGTTATATAAGCCCCAATAAATTTACAAAAAGAAATAAGTAGATTTCCAAGAAGAGCGGCAATGATAACTTTTTTTGAGGAGCTAGCAGACATTAGCTTTTCATATTTTCCATTTGGAGATCAACTTTAACTTCATCATTTTCTTTTAAAAGTTGAAATACATTTTGAAGATCATCAATTTTTTTTGCAGTCACTCTTATTTTTTCATCAAGGTACTGGGAAGTAACTTTTAATTTAGAATCTTTTATTACTCTATTAATTATTCGTCCCTTATCCTTATCTATTCCACTTGATAAGATAATAATTTGTTTTAACATTTGATTTCCAGATGGTTCGATATCTTTAACTTCAAGATTTTTCATGCCTAGATTTCTTTTGGCCATATTAGATCTAAAAATATCTAAAGCTGCTTTTATTTTATAATCATCTTCGGCTTTAAGTTCTAGCTCTTTGTCATTTTTTAGCTCAATTGAAGTTTTTGAACCTTTAAAATCGTATCTTCCTGTGATTTGTTTTTGTGCCATATTTATTACGTTTTTAATTTCGCCCATATCGAGTGATGATACTAAGTCAAATGATGCCATAAAGTTCTCCTTAAATAGGTAATTGAATTCTGAAAGTAGTATATTCGCTATCTTTCAATATTTCAATTGAACCATTGTGATCGAGTATAATTTCTTTAGATATACTCATTCCTATTCCTGTTCCTTTTCCATAGGACTTTGTAGTAAAGAACTGATCAAACACTTTTGAGGCAATATCGGTACTTATTTTTTGACCATCATTACTAATTTCAATGACACAGTCAGATATCTTTTTTTGAACTTCAATTTTTATCCATTTCCCATCTTTCGTTTCTTCTAGGACATCTACAGCATTGTTTATAATATTTAGAAATACTTGCGATATTTGAATAAAATTACAATTAATTTTGAAGTCATTAGATTTATCAAAATTGTTTATTAATTCAATTCCTCTTGTCTTAATTTTCTCATTAGCTAGAATTAATGTTTCATCTAATATATTTTTGATCGAATAATCATCGTGTATTTCTTGATTATCTGTTCTTGAAAATTTTTGTAGCGATTGGATAACTTTAACAATCCGATCAATCATAAGATTGATTTTATCAACTCTGTTAATAATTTTATCTTTACTAATTTCGTCTTGTTTGAGTTCTCTTTTTATAATTGCGGAAGAAGTTTTCATAACAGCTAAGGGAGTGTTAATCTCGTGTGCCATAGATCCTGACATTTCACCTAAAGCAGCAAGTCTCGACGAATGAATGACCTTCTTTTTTTCCGTTTCAAGTTCTTTCAGTTTTTGATCTAATTGTTGGTTTTTAAGTTCAAGTTGTTTTGTTGTTGATTTTAATGAAAATGATTTATATAGATTTTTATTGATCAACTCGTTATAAGTAATCATACTTTTTAATATAGCAACTAGATATATAATACAAAAAATGAATACTTCTTGATTCCATTCTTGAGTTAAATCCTTATTTGCCCAAAGTACAAAAACTGATAATATTACAGAATAAGCAATACTAAGATTTCGAAAAGAAGCATATACAAAACTACCTCCCGCAATAAAGCCACATGCGAAACAGATTAAAAAAGCTTTTAAATGTAACTGACTTTTATCATTCAAATAAATCATGGCAAAGCCTAATAAAATAGAAATAAAAAGAGATGAAAAAGAATATTCATACATGTATCTATTTGATTGATTTATTTTTATTGAATTTTTTGAAATTTTTTTATTAAAGCTAACTACCGTAGAAATTCTAAAAAGTGCTGTAATTACAAGGATGATGAGCCAAATATAGAAAACTTTTGGTTCATATATTGATCTATAAAAATAAGCTACGATAAATACTGAAATAAATAAAGTTGAAGTATTAATCCAGCCATTACTTAAGAGAAGCTTCGTTTTTTCAAATCTTAATTTTTCTTCTATGGAATACATGTAATTATATTATACCTGATATCTAAGTTTTTATAATTTAATATTTGTCACAATATCAGGTATATAGGCATTTTATTAACCCATACTTTAAAGAACTAAATGATATTTGCTTACTAGTAGAAAATTTTTAAATAATAATGTTTAATTCTTTGTGGTTTTTTTGTTGACAATATTGCAATAGTGTTATATAGTCATATAATAAAAACGTAAATTAGGTGGAATAAAATGAAACAAAAGTTAAATGGAATAAAGAAAAATATAATAGATCTATCAGTAACTTATCCCAAAGCAATTTTGGTTTTTGGTTTATTGGTGACACTCATTTTCCTGGCAGCATTCCCGGGATTAAAAACAGATACAGATCCAGTTCACATGTTAAACTCATCAAATCCTGCCGTACTTTTACATAATAAAGTTAAAAAGCAATTTGATATTGCTGATATAATAGCTGTCGGTATACAGACCAATGATAATTCATCACTTTTTACACCTGCTAAGTTAGCTTTGATTAAAAAAATCACAGATGAAATTTTAAAAATTAAAGATATCGATAATACTGAGATATTTAACAAAATTGATGTAATGTCTATAAGCACAATTGATGACATTATTAAAAATGATAAAGGTGAGCTATTAGTTGTTCCCTTAATGCAAAAAATACCAAGCACCTTGAAAAAGGCAAATGATATTCTTACTAAATTAAATAATAATCCAATGCTTGGAGGAAAAATTGCTTCGACCCATGGAAACCTCGTTGGTATTTTTATGCCCTTGTTAGAAGGGAAAAAGAGCCGAAGTTATTATCTTAGTCAAAAAATACAAGAAATAATGAAGAAAAATTTAACTAAAAATGAAAAGTATTATTTCGCAGGCCTTCCTGTCGCCGAAACAACATTTGGAAATGAAATGTTTGTTCAGATGTCTGTTTTTGCCCCCATGGCAGGCCTGGTAATATTCTTTTTATTATTTTTATTTTTTAATAGTATTAAAGTTATTGTTGCTCCGATGGTATTAAGTATGATGGCAGTTATATGGTCAATGGGGGCTTTAATTTATTCAGGTAATGTAATTCATATAATGAGCTCTATGATTCCTATTTTTATAATGCCAATTGCTGTTTTAGACTCTGTTCATATATTAAGTGTTCTAAGTGTAGAACTAGGAAAAGGTAAAAGTAAAATTGAAGCTCTAAAGGAAGTCATGAGTGAGCTATTTACACCAATGTTTTATACTTCTCTTACTACCGTCATTGGATTTATTTCATTATCAACAACTGGAATTCCTCCAGTTATTGTTTTCGGTTTAACAATTGCCTTTGGTGTATTTATAAGCTTTTTATTAACTATCATTTTTATCCCAGCTTACACTATGCTATTAAGTGATGAAACACTGAAAAAGTTTGGTGCCGTTTCATCAAAAAAATCCTTTGTAAATTTATCAGCAAAAGTATTTGAAAAATTATCTTGGAAATATTCAAAGTTGATAACTGTCATAGCAGTTCTTATAATAGGAGTGTCTACAATAGGGATAAAAAAAATAATAATAAATGATAATCCTGTAAGATGGTTTAAACCCAATCATCCTCTTCGAATAGCTGATATTCAAATGAATAATCAATTGGCGGGTACATACATGTCTAATCTTGTTTTCTCTTTTGATGAAAAGAACGACTTAACAATAAATAAAGAAGAGGAAGATGATTTTTCTGAAGAAGAAGTTATTGATTCAATTACAATTAGAAATCCTGCAGTAATAAAATATATTGATAATTTAGGAAATTATTTAAAGTCATTAAAATCAAAAGATGGAAAACTTTTAATTGGCGGAACAACTTCTATTGCTGATGTTCTAAGAAAAATTGGGAAAGTCGCTTTTGATAAAGACTCTTTACCTTTAACACAAAAAGAAATCTCTCAATACATATTTCTATTTGAATCAGGAGACCTAAAAAAAGGACGAGAACTCTGGAAGTTAGTATTAAAAAATAACTCAAAAATGTCTCAGATGTGGGTACATTTTAAGTCTGGTGACAATCAAAAAATGATTTATGCTGAAAAAATGTTGAATGAATACATTAAGGCTCACCCCGCTCCCGTTATTAAAAATAATAATGGTGAAGATATTAAACTTTTGGTTCGTTGGTCAGGACTTATGCATATTAATAAAGTTTGGCAAGAAGAAATGGTTCATGGAATGGGGGAGTCTTTACTTGGTTCATTTATTATCGTTTTTCTGATGATGATAGTTCTATTTAGAAGTATTAGTTGGGCTACCATTGCGATGTTGCCATTAACGATTACTATTACTTTAATTTACGGTTCGATAGGTTTCGTAGGTAAATTTTACGATATGCCTATTGCTGTTTTATCTAGTTTAACATTGGGACTATCCATTGACTTTGCTATACATTTTATAGAACATGCTAGAAGTTATAATTCGACTTTAAAAGACTTTGCCAAGACTCTTGACAAGCTTTTTAAAGGAACAGCACAAGCAATATGGAGAAATGTTCTCGTAATTGCTATTGGATTTATTCCATTGTTTTTTGCTAATCTTCAACCATACTTCACAGTTGGTATGTTTTTCTTTTTAATTATGATAGTGAGTGGAAGTACGACACTATTACTTTTACCAGCACTATTAAAAATATTTCATAGATATTTACCTGGATTTAGACAAGAAGGTAAAGGTACTGAAAAGATGGATAAGTTTTCTGAAGATATTATCAAATAACTACAAACTATAATAAAGGATTTTTTATGAAACATAAAATTGTATTATTTCTAACATTAATTTCAACTGCAACATTTGCAATAGATATAAATTCGATTATGGAAAAGGCACATTTAGCATCATATTACCAAAAAGATGATGGAACAGCTCAGCTTTTAATGAAAGTTTATCCAAAAGGAGATGGTAAAGCTACAAAAAAACTTTTCTATATGCTTCGAAAAGATATTAAAGATGGTGGAGAGCAATTATTTTATACTTATTTTGTAAAACCTAGCGATATTAAAAATACTACTTTTCTTGTTCATAAAAAGATTAAAGAAGACGATTATCGCAGATTATATATACCAGCATCTGACAAAGTTTTAGCAATATCTGGAGCAAGAAAACAAGATCCATTTATGGGATCTGACTTTTCATATGAAGATGTATCTGGCAGACATTTTTCGAAAGATAATCATAAACTCCTTAAAGAAAATAAATTTGATGGAAAAGAAGTTTATGTAACAGAAAGTATTCCAAAAGATAAAGCAGACAATAATAGTAAAATTGTTGCTTGGATTCAAAAAAGTAATTTTTTACCTTTAAAAGTTGAATACTATAATAGGTCTGGAGTTCTTTATAAGCGTTATGAGTCTAAAAATATAAAAATTATATCTGGCGTTCCTACTATTTTAAAACGTGTTATGACTTCACTACTAGATGGTACGAAAACAATACTGCTCGTAAACCCTAAAAAGATTAAATACAATGTTGGTCTTCAAGAAAGAGATTTTTCTGAAAGATCATTAAAAAAACCACCAATGAAATATTTAAAGTAGGTATAATATGAAATTTTTCAAAATAATTTTATTTGTTCTAACATTATCAATGATCAGTCTTGCTTTCTCTCAAGATGACTTTGATGAGTTTAGTGAAAATGTGTCTGGAGCTAACAATACTTCTAGTCCTCTAAATCTTGAAGGTTTTTTACTTTTTGAACAAGGAATTAATATTTCAAGAGTTGGCCCTCAGAAAGAAAATGGAAGAGATTTTGTTTTAGCAAATAGAAAATTACGACTTCAAAGCACTAAATCAATTGATCAAGCAACCCTAAACTTTAAATTAGATATTTTTAATGATCAAGTTGCAAAAAGTTCTTCTATAAATATAAGAGAAGCAAAAGTTGATATTCCCCTTAGTAATTGGCTTGACTTATCTTTTGGAAGACAGATTTCAACATGGGGAGTTGGAGATTTTATTTTCATCAATGACTTATTTCCAAAAGATTGGATTGCTCACTTTTCTGGACTTGATATGGAGTATGTTAAAAATCCAGCAGATTCCTTAAGGTTAACTTCATATTTTGGTAATTCAAATTTTGACATTGTCTATACACCTTCATTTTCTCCAGATAATACTCCTACAGGTTGTAGGTTTTCTATCTTTGATCCCAATACTTCAAAATTGATTGCTAATAGTTCCACTTGCTCAAAAACAACAAGTAATGGCCATGATGGTGGCAAGTTTGAAGATGGTGAAATTGCTGCTTCTTTTAAAACAAAGATAGGAAATCAAGAATTAGCATTATACGGATATCATGGCTTTTATAAATCCCCTAAGGGATTAAAACTTTCGGGAGGAACTTTAAGTGGCTTTTATCCTAAATTAGACGTATACGGTCTTTCAAGTGAAGGACAGATTGGAGTAGGAATTCTTAGTTTTGAATTTGGTTATTATAATTCAATTGAAGATAAGAATGGAATGAACGCGTTAATTGAAAATAGTAAATTAAAATATTTATTAGGTTATCGGATGGACTTATCATCCAATTTTTCTGTAGGAACTCAATTTTATCAAGAAAAAATGTTAGATTATGTCGCTTACAAGTCAGCATTATCAACACCTCTAATCTATTCTAAAAAAGAATATGAAAACACCTATACTTTAAGATTAACTTATAAAGCTCAACAGGAAACATTATGGTTATCTTTATTTACATATATAAGACCAGAAGCTCACGATAGTTTTACAAAATTAGAAATTAAAAAAAATATCTCAAGTAACTTTCAAGTTGCGACAGGTGTAAATATTTTCACAGGTGACAATAATTATCTTAGCTCAGAATTTGGTATGTTAAAAAATGATGACAATGCATTTTTGAGATTTAAGTTAAATTTTTAATATCTTACAAAGGAGCAATTATGAATACATGTTCAACTGATAGTTCAATAACAGTAAATAAGGCATTAAGAGGTATCGCTGGTACCTTGTTGGTTATATCTCTACTGTTAACAGAATATCATAGTAAGAACTGGATATTTTTTTCCGGTTTTATTGGATTAAATTTATTACAGTCATCTTTTACAAACTGGTGTCCTATGATGACAATTCTAAGAAGAGTGTGCAAATTAAAAGATTAATATCACCTTTTCAAATAGTTCTTTTTATATTATGATATTGTTATGTAAGTGAGAGCAATATGAATTTACAAATTATGAAAGAAAGAAGTGATGAAGTCTCAACGATAATGAAGCATCTTGGGCATCCAAAAAAATTATTAGTTTTATGTTCTCTTGCCGAGTCAAAAAAATCAGTTGGAGAACTTACTGAAATGTGTGAAGTTGGGCAGTCTCAAATGTCACATTTTTTAAAACGAATGGAGCTTGAAAAGCTTCTTGGTTCAGAACGAGATGGAAATCATATTTACTATTTTATCAATGACCTACGAATAAAAAAAATGATTAAACAGCTTAAAAATATTTTTTGTTCTTAAGTCTTCTTACTTAAATTCTTAACATAGATCAATAAAATAGGAAAATGCCTTTACATGTTGTCGATTTGTATTATTTTTACAAAATTATAATATCCTTCAAAATCATACTAAACTTCCCGAAATTATTAGTTTAATTATATTAAATATCTCTATTTGTTTAAATATTTTAAATAGTTGTTAATTTAATCTTGTCGTACGTTTGTTCAATACTATTTAACGAGGAGCACTTATGAATTTCATTAAAAGAAAAGTTTTTAGAATAAGAACACTAATTATATCAACTGTACTAGTGTTAGCTCTGCCTAGTTGTAAAGCTCCTGATAAAGACCCTGTAGGGGCTTTTAACTCTCTAGTAAAGGAGTACGGATTTATAGGGTTTCAGAACCCATTAGAAGAAACAAAAACAGGAACAATGTTATCAGGAAGGCCAACTGCTCTTGCTTACATTGCTAATTATGAAGATTGCTTTCCTACCTCTGAAATAGAACGATTTTATGATAGGTCTAATTTTCAAGCAAAGCACGAATTTAATTTTAAAGGTACTTTAGGATTTTTAGCCTCAGGTAATCCAATTGTTTCTGCTGGTGCAGGAATTACAAAAAATCATTACGTTCAAATTGAATTATCTGGAATAGTTATTGAATATATGAGTTCAGTAGATATTACTAGGTGGTATAACAATGGTTTAGATGATGTGTGCAAAAGTTATCTTGATCAAGTTGGATTTATTATTCAATCAATTTCTGCACAAAAATTAAAATTATCGATTACAGATTCAAGGGGAAGTTACATAAAACTAGATGCTGATAATATTTCAAAATACTTTGGGATAAATATAGGAGTAGAATGGAATATAACAGATAGTTATTATGTCGAAATTAAAACTCCTAAGTACATTGGATATCAGCTCGGTAGTTTAAGAAAAGAAAATAATGGCATAAGTTTAAATAGAGCAATGAGTACAAAGAAAGATCGATTTATTTTTGAAACATTAAATTTGTTTCCTGAAGATATTCCGATGAATAATTTTAGAGGAATCAGTGGAGTAAATGGAATTGATGGCAATTCTATTTATTTAAGAAAGTAGACAATTTTTTATGTGTAAGACTTTAAATAATATTAAAGTCTTACATTATCAAATGGTTCTAGATAGCAAGCATATTCATCTTCTGACTTTTTACAAAGTATACTTTTGGTAGCAATTCTTGCATGATAATCATCGTTCATTATACCAGCCTCAGCCATTGCTTGCATAAGTTTTGCCGTACCGTCTTCAGCTACAACCATTTTTCTGTCTGAGTTTATTTGAGTAAAAAATACACAAGCATTATATCTTTCATATGCACACATTACACTATCAATATTAAAATATTTACTTGATACATTTACTTCGTCTTTTATAATGTCAAGTTCAAGGATTGTTTGAATTAATTGAACAGATTTCCACATCTTTTTTGCAATTTTTCCTGAAATTTTTATTTCAGCACTAACACTAAAAGATAATAAGATTGACACTGTAAATATTGATAAAAATTTTTTCATAATAGCTCCTGATACTAATAGAATAACAATATATTTAGTATTTTCTAGTGAGTAATTTTGTCACTAAATAGTAGATCAAATATGTCTGGGAAGGAAATTCTTTATGATATAAATCATCTAATTATTTAATATAAATGTCCGAATAAATATATGACTTAATAAAAGACAAAAGGAAGTTGTATGTCAAAAACATCAAAAACATTTGGTATTTTTAAATTTATGGATAATCTTAGTCTACGATTAAAAATGATAATATGTTTTTTAGTTCCAGTTGCTGCTTTTTCTGTTGCAATGATTATGACGAATATAAATATTAATTCAACAAAAAATAATCTTGAGAGTATTACAACTATTTTTAGCCCTCTTTCAAATCACGCCGTAGAAGTAGAACAAAATATTTCAACTTTAGTGAATAGCTACAAAGACGCTGCACTTCGAAAAGATTCAAAATTAATAGAGACGGTTCATAATTCTTCAAAAGATATATTATCTGAAATTATTATTAATATATCAAAATTTGAGGAATATTCGAAAAAATCTAAGGATTTTGATACAGCAGAAATTTTTTCTCAGAGTAAAAAAGATATATCGAATCTAAATACTTATGCATATAATATGGCAAAATCTTATATAGAAGATCCTGAAGATGGAATAATGTTAATGGATGCTCTCGACGAACTTTCAGCTGATATTTTTGATATTTTAGTTCCTACAATGAGTGTTCATCACGATAACCTAAATGAGAAAATAACAGAAATAAATACTAAAATGCACTTTATAGGAGATATGACAATTTATGTTGGAATTTTTAATACATTAATAGTTTTTTTAGTACTTGGTTATTTATTTAAATCCTTAGGTAGTGTAGATCATAATTTTAAAATAATTCGTTCATTTGCTGTAGAGCTAGGTAAAGGGAATTTGACTGCAAAAATAAATATATTTTCAAAAGATGAAATAGGTCAGATTGCTCATTCATTTAATGAGGCAATTTTTAAATTATCTAATACAATTAGTGAGATGAAAATTGCTAGTGTTTCTCTTTCAAGATCAGAAGAACATGTAAAAAATGTCTATTTAAATCTTGATTCAAAATCAACAGATCTTGATAGCCGAACGAGTAGTATTTCGGCATCTTCAGAAGAGATGATGGCTACTAATACTCAAGTCGCTGAAGGAGTGTCTAATACATCAAATATTATAACATTTGCTTCTGAAAAATCTAACGTAATGGCTACGGATATTAGTAATATAGCAAATAATCTAGATGATAGTTCACTGATGATTCAGTCTTCATACGATAAATTGTCAACTATGGAAAAATCATTTGGTGACTTTGTTGTAAAAACAAAAGAGAATTCTAGTTTATTAAACGAAGTTGAGGAATCAGTTTCAATAATGGTTAATAATTTAGGCCATATGAAAATTGCTTCAGGAAAAACTCACGATGTGGCAGGTGGGATAAATAAATCTGTTGAAGTAGTCAATAATAAATTTGAAGAAATCTCTAATGAAGCGATTCAAACAGCAGAGAAGTCAAAAGTTGTAATTTCGGCTTTAGAAAAAGTAAGACATGAAGCCGAGACTATTTTAAATCAAAGCAAATTAACTGAAGTTGAATCATTGAACGTTGCTGAATCGATGGATAAGTTAAATTCATCTATAAATGAAATTAACGAAAATATGTCTTCAACTAAAACAGAAGTAACAGATGCTACAAAATACGCACAAAAGTCATCGCTTATTGTTAAAGATCTTTTCAGTGCTGCCAATGAAGTTGATGAAGTAATAGTCTTTATTGAAGAGATCGCCAGACAAACAACATTATTGTCTCTTAATGCTTCAATTGAAGCGTCACGAGCAGGAGAGGCAGGGAAAGGCTTTGCCGTTGTCGCTGAAGAAGTAAAAGATCTAGCTCGTAATACTCATGAAAAAACAGAAGAGATTAAAGCTAAAGTAAAAATGATTAAAGATTTATCAGGAGATGTTCAAGAAGCTATCTTTTCAACAGATAAAGTTATTAAAAACATTAACGGTTCAAGCGACGATGTTGTAAATTTAATCAATCATCAAAAAAGTCTAAGTAATAATGTTAATAAATCAATTTCTAAAATGAATGGATTTGCAAAAGAATCATTACTAAGTTCAGAATCGACTAATAAAATGTCAGCAGAAGTGCTTACCGAGGCAAAAACATTACATTCTTTAATGGGCAATGTCGGATCAGAAATAGAAAGTGCTAAAACAATAATTTCTGAATTGTCGGACATAACTGCTGAAATTAGTAAGTCCTCTGATAATGTATTAACGTTGTCTGAAGAAAGTTTAGTTTCTGCTACTTTATCTAAAGACTATACTGTTAAAATAAAAGAATCAGGCAAATGGATGGAGGAAACAATTTCAGAATACAGTATTAATACTTCTGATATGTCTCATGACTTTAAAGAACTTACTGAAAGTATACTTAAGATTAATGGAAACTTAAAAACTTCAAGTAAAGATTTATTGGCACTTACGAAAGAATTCAATGAAATTTCAACTTCTTCAAAACAAAATGTTATAGATATTAATTCAGTCATAGATGTTTCAAAAGGTGTTAATAAAGAATTGTTTATAATAGGAAATATTTCTTCTGAAACCAAGTCAAATGCTGATCTATTAAACAATGAGCTAAATGATTTAAGCAATGTAATTAGAAGTATTAATTCAAATGTCGAACTTTTTGAATTGGATGAATCAAAAATTATTACAAGTGATAAAGTGGAATTGGAAGAAAATATAATTGAGTTAAATTCTGATCATAATAAACAAATAGCCAGTTAAAACGCAAAAAAATTATTAATATTGGGATCATTTTGACACTTTGGTGTCACAATGATTCTAGGTGATTTGTTCAATATGTAGAAAATACTTACTTTAATTTTATTAACTAGATCTTTAGAAAAGAATTGTTTATTAATTCCTCAACCGAAGGGAGGGGATTATGAATTTCTTATTAACAAAATCATTAAAACAATTATTAACTCTAACTACAACTATACTTGTTATTGCGAGCTGTACTGGTGGCGACGGAGGAGGAACAGTTTACTCTGGTGGAGGTTATGGAGGAGGGACTGGTTCAGGGACAGGTGGAAGTTCAACATATGGCTCTTACATGAGTCCTAATGAAACTGTCGATCAATTTGTATCAGCTTTAAATACAACCGATGGAACCTATATTGATCCTTCTGTTGTTATGTTATATGAAAATGAAACATTTAGATCAGCTACTCCTGGTGAAGAACAATGGTTTGTTATTTATGATTCAAAATTTAATGAATATAAATCAGTTAGCCTGCAATATGTTAGGTCAATTGTTTACTATGATTATTACTCAAACTCAACTGCTCTCGCGACAGAGTTTAGAGATATTGAGTCGACAGATATTTTTAATGGAGACCTTAATGGTGACTTTTTTGGTGACAACTATGAAGTGTCAGATGATATAGGTGGAGGAATTTACCAAGGTAGAAATTCTGGTATGCTCTATGATGATGAAGAAGATACTGAAGATGTTATTCTAGAAATGAAAGACAGCGAAGTAAAAAAGTTTGCTGAATCAGCTAGTAAAATTTCATACCTTTATAAAGTTGACTTACCAACAGCAATGTCAATTTATACTCTTGGCGTAAAGTCAAAAAATCTAATAAAAAAAGGTGAACTTACTCTGGAAGATCAATTGTCTCTTGCATCTGATCTTGAAAAAATGACAGGTAAGAATGCTCAAGAAATACTAGGAAGTTTATCTAGTGTTGAAAAAAGAGATACTTTGTTAAAAGATGTCGCAAAAAAATTAGGAACAACTGAAGATAGTTTACAAAATCGAATTCTTCCTGACTTTTTCGGTTTAAGTTTATAAGAAAAATATTTTGTGAACATTTATCCTCTCTTTAATTGAATTATGAATTAAAGAGAGGATTTTAGTTTTTATCAGTTTTAGCAATTTTTTACTTACTATTTATTCAAATGTGTAATAAAAATTAGATATGAAAAAAATATCAATTGGATCGACCTTAACTCTTCCTTGTGGAGAAGTATTATCAAACCGAATAGCAAAATCAGCAATGAGTGAAAATCTTGCCGATCGGGGCCATAAGCCATCAATCAAATTTTATAATTTATATAAAAAATGGGTCGAAGGGGAAACTGGATTATTAATCTCTGGAAATATTATGGTTGATCACTTATTTCTGGGGGAACCTAATAATCTAGTGATTGATAAGGATGTTAATAATTTTCAAGAATTTAAACAGTTCGCTAGATGTACTCAGAATTCTAAATCTAAATTGTGGGTACAATTAAATCATCCAGGTAAACAAATTCCTAAATTTTTATGCAAAGAACCTGTGGCACCTTCAGCCCTCCCATTAAAGTCCCCTCTTGATAAAGTTTTTAATTGTCCAAAAGCATTAACAGGTATTGAAATCAAAAATATTATAAATAGATTTGCTTATGCTTCTAAATTTGTAAAAGATACTGGTTTTCACGGTGTTCAAATTCATGGGGCACATGGGTATCTTGTAAGTCAGTTTTTATCTCCAATCCATAATCAAAGAAATGATAAATGGGGAGGAATTTTAGAAAACCGAATGAGGTTTGTTATAGAAATATACAAAGCCATTCGAAAAGAAGTAGGAGAGAAATTTCCAATAGGAATTAAGTTAAATAGTGCAGATTTTCAAAAAGGGGGATTCTCTCATGAAGATTCAGTTTTAGTTGCTGAAGAACTTTCAAATTTAGGGATAGACCTTATTGAAGTATCGGGAGGCTCCTATGAAAAACCAATAATGATGGGAACAGAAAAAGAATCTACCGTAAAGAGAGAAGCCTATTTTCTTGAATATGCTGCTGATATAAAAGAAAAAATTAAATGTCCATTAATGGTAACAGGAGGATTTAGAAGCTCTAGCTTTATAAAAAAAACAATCGAGAGTGAAAAAGTTGATATGGTAGGGCTTGCCCGAACATTGGTATTAAATCCCAATTTCTCAAAAGAAGTAATCAGTGAGAAAGAATCAATCAGTCTCGTAAAGCCCCTTACTACGGGCTTTTCTACTTTAGATAAAATATTTCCACTCGAAATTATTTGGTACACAAATCAAATACACAGGATTGCAAATAACAAAAAAATAAAAAATGATTATTCTGTTTTTTCTGTAATAATAAAATCAATTATAAGTACAGGCTTTCAATCTTTGAAAAAATTACGGTTTTAATGCTTTATTTTTGGACTCAATCTGGCCCTATAGTGTCAATATGAGTCCACCTTTTTGTCATAAATTTATTAAATGCTTACATTCTTTTTTTTTAATGGATTTATTTATTAAGTTTAGATAAATATTTCTTAACCGAGAAACAAGGAGCGGGAAATGAAATTTTTTACTAAACAAACTTTAAAACAATTACTAGCAGTATCAACAACAGCATTATTAATTACAAGTTGTGGTGGCGGAGGTGGCGGAACTTCAACATATGGCTCTTACATGAGTCCTAATGAAACTGTCGATCAATTTGTATCAGCTTTAAATACAACCGATGGAACCTATATTGATCCTTCTGTTGTTATGTTATATGAAAATGAAACACTTCGATCAGCTACTCCAGGTGAAGAACAATGGTTTGTAATTTTTGATTCAAAGTTTAATGAGTATAAATCAGTGAGTCTGCAATATGTTAGGTCAATTGTTTATTATGACTACTATTCAAATTCAACAGCCCTCGCTACAGAGTTTAGAGATATAGAAGCTACCGATATATTAAACGGTGATCTTAATGGTGACTTTTTTGGTGACAACTATGAAGTAGCTGACAACATTGGAGGAGGATTATATCAAGGTCGTAACTCAGGAATGCTTTATGATGATGAAGAAGATACTGAAGATGTTATTCTAGAAATGAAAGACAGCGAAGTAAAAAAGTTTGCTGAATCAGCTAGTAAAATTTCATACCTTTATAAAGTTGACTTACCAACAGCGATGTCAATTTATACACTTGGTGTAAAATCAAAAAGTCTTATTAAAAAAGGTGAATTGACTTTAGAAGACCAATTATCTCTAGCTGGGGATTTAGAAAAGCTTACTGGAAAAAATGCTCAAGAACTTTTAAGTAGTTTATCTAATGCTGAAAAAAGAGATGATTTACTAAAAGATGTTGCAAAAAAACTAGGAACAACTGAAGATAGTTTACAAAATCGAATTCTTCCTGACTTTTTTGGATTAAGTTTATAATTTAATAAACTATTAAAGAATACTTTTTATATTTTAACAGGCCCTTTTTGAGAAAGGGCTTTGTTTTGCCTAAACCTTAAGTATATTATATTATCAGAATAAACTTAAGGATAAATATGAATAAATGGTGTTTAATAACTGGGGCTTCTACAGGAATCGGCAAAGACTTATCTAATATTTTTGCTATTAATGGATACAATTTAATTTTAGTGGCAAGAAATCAAGAAAAGTTAAACAAATTAAAAAATGAATTGTTGGCTATCAATACTATAAAAATTGAAACAGTTTCGATTGATTTGAGTGAGTCTAATTCCGCACAAAAACTAAAAGATATTGTAGATGATTTTAATATTAATATTCATACTCTTATCAATAATGCTGGCGTAGGTTTAGCTGGAGAATTTAATAGTTTAAATTATTTAAAATCACAAGCTATGTTAAATTTAAATATGATTACTCTCTCTGATTTATGTCATCTTTTTTCAAGTGATATGATAAAAGATAAAAGTGGGCAAATATTAAACGTTGCTTCAACTGCTGCCTTTCAGCCGGGGCCGTATATGACTGCGTATTATGCAAGTAAGTCTTTTGTATTAAATTACACGCAAGGAATTAGATTTGAACTTAATAGATTTAATATTAATGTAACATGTTTGTGTCCGGGAGCAACTAAAACTGATTTTTTTAAGAATGAAAGTTTTTCCAATTCTAAATTATCAAAAATTCCATTTATGAGTACTTCTACTGATGTGGCAAATGCTGCATTTAAAGGCTTATGCTCTAATAAAGCTGTAGTCGTTCCGGGATTATTAAATAAGCTAACTAGACTTACATCGATATTTACACCTGTATTTTTTTCTAATTCGATTGTATCAAAATTAAACTATACAATTATTAAAAAATAGTGTACTATATTGCAATATAGTCATATTGATTTAAAAGGAGCCCATATGTCAGATTTAAAATTATACTTTTCACATGATTGTCCATATTGTCACGTCGTATTGAAGAGTTTACATAAAAATAATGTAACATTTATGATGATACCAGTAGGTGATAATAGAGATGAATTAGAGAAATTATCAGGTCAAAAATCAGTTCCTGTTTTAGTTGATGAAACTTCTGGTAACAAAATTATTACAGAAACAAATGAAATTTTATCTTTTATAAGTAGTAAGTATGGTGATGGCTCAGTTGATAAAACTGGAAACTCATATGGATATGAAAAAGTATTCAATGGAACAATTGATCAAGCAGAAGAAGCTATAACACTAGCTTTAAAAGAAGTTGGATTTGGAGTTCTTACATATATTGACGTAAAAGAAACATTAAAAAAGAAAATAGATCACGATAGAAAACCATACCGAATTCTCGGAGCCTGTAATCCAACTCTGGCTGCGGAAGCAATATTAAGTGAAATTGATTTAGGTTTATTACTGCCTTGTAATGTTGTTGTTTATGAAAATGATCAAAATCAAATTGTTGTTTCTGCGATTAAGCCAGGAAAAATGTTTAGTGTGGTAAATAGGTATGATATGCTTGAAATGGCTTCAGAAGTTTCAAAACTATTAAAAAAAGCAATAGATTCCATATAGGAAATTGTTTTCCTAATTAATATTTTGCGTTAGAATAATTTCATAATATGAGTAATTACACAATAATAAATATTAGAGAAGACTGGATTGTAGGTGAAACTCTTATAAAGAGAATTGAATCGGATCATGAACTGATCTATGTTGGCATAGCGGCTAATGGTAGAATTGTGTTTGAAGATTCTAGTGATGAATTCTTGCTTGTAGGCTTAGATGAATTAAATAAGCTAGGTGAATATCTTATCCTTCCTGCCAGTCTTGATAAAATAAAAGTACAAAAACAAGAAAAGATTATTCACAGCCAAAGTAGTATAATTAGAGTACTAAAAAAGGCATTGTTGTATTATTCAATAGAACCTGATAAATCTAAAAAAATTGTCAATAAAATAGAACAACTTGAATCAAAATCATTATTGGAATATTACGAAAATTAAATTTTATTTTTGTAAACTTTTAATTTTTTGAAGAATATTCATTGCTTCTAAAGGTGTTGTATTTAATAAATCTATCTTATTAATAAATTCATTCAACTCATTATTTTTTACTTTCTTATCTCGTTTTCCACTTTTTTTAATATTTTGATTATCACTGCTTGGTATGAAATTTTCATTTGATTCTAGTTTTAATAAAATTTCATTCGCTTTTACTAATATTTCTTTTGGTAAGCCAGCAAGTTTAGCTACGTGAATTCCAAAACTTTCACTAGCGCCTTGTTGTAAAAGTTTATAAGTAAATTGAACATTTCCATTATCGTTTATTGTTTCAACAGTGTAATTAGATGCTCCCTCTAAAGAGTCAACATAGTGAATTAATTCGTGATAATGAGTTGCAAATAAACAAAAGCATTTTAATTTATTAACAATAAAATCGACGATTGACCAAGCAATTGATAAGCCGTCATAAGTAGAAGTACCACGACCAATTTCATCTAAGATAATCAGAGAGTTTTTAGATGAATGTCGCAATATTTCAGCAGCTTCGGTCATCTCAACCATAAAGGTTGATTGGCCATTAATTATATCATCACTAGCCCCTAATCTAGAAAAAATACCATCCGTTAAAAATGTTTTTGAGTTCTCATTTGCTGGAATAAAGCATCCTATTTGAGCCATTAGCTGTGCAATAGCTACTTCTCTCATTAATGTTGTTTTTCCAGCCATATTAGGGCCCGTAATTAATCCAAAATATTTATTCTTTTCTAAATGAATATCATGTGGAACAAAGTCATCAATTGTTTTCGATTTTATAATTGGATGCCAAATACCTGAAAAATTTATTTCGTTTACCTCTGAAAAAATTGGTTTTGTAAAATTTTCCTTATGTGTTACTTCTGCCAGACTTCTAAAGACATCTATCGAAGCAATAATATTTGTGAAAGATTGAATAATGTCAGCACGATTTAATATTTTTGCAATAATCGATTTAAAAATTTCTCTTTCTACTTTTCGGAGTTTATCTCTTGCATAGAAAACTTTTTGTTCTAATTGTGAAAGTTCTTCTGTTATATATCTTTCATTATTTACTAGCGTTTGCTTTCTTATAAAATGGCTAGGGATATTTTCAATTTGAGATTTTGGGATTTCTATAAAAAAACCAAAAACATTATTATTTTTTATTTTAAGTTTTGAAATTCCAGTTTCTGAGCGATATTTACTTTCAAGTTTTGCCAAGAGATCATTTGATTTAAATGCTAGTTTTGCTAACTTGTCTCTCTCTTCGGAATTATTACTATTTATCAGATTGCCTTTATCTAAGGACGCACCGATACAATCATTAATTGTATTTTTAATTTCACTTGCAATATTTGTTAATGATTTAAATTCTTTCTTTTTTAATTTTAGGGGGTTGAACTCGTTAAAGAACGGTAATAGTTTTTTTATTTTAAAACTATATTCAATACCACTTGCTAGATTTATTAGGTCACTTGAAGTTGGATTACCTCGATTAACCTTGGCGAGAATACGGTCAAGATCATAAATATTTGATAGGAGCTGCTTAGTTTGTTCAAGAGCTTCGTGATTAGCTAAGAATTTAGAAATAAAACTCTGTCTTTTTTTTATTTCTTCCAAGTCATACAATGGTTTTGTTACTATTTTATAAAGAAGTCTTTTTCCAAAGCTCGTTTGAGTTTTATCAAGTAAACCTAAAAGAGAAAATGAATAACGTTGAGGATGAGAAGGTATAATTTCTAATCCTTTTAAAGTTTTGTAAGATATTTTTAAATTATTTTCATTGCTAATAAATTTAAATGGTCGCAAGTGTTTAAATGAATCTTCCTTCTGAGTAATTTGCATATAATAGCTTAAAGCTCCTAGAGCATTAAATATTAAATTATGTTTGGTTAAGAGTTCATCTCGCTGGTAATTTGGGATGAATTTTTTCAAGTAACTACTTGTAAAATTAATATTAAAGTAATCAGAAGTTAAAAATGTTAACTGACAATCTAATTCGTTTAAATTCTGCTCTAAATTACTTAATTCTGATTCTTTCCATTGGCCCAAAAATGATAAAAACTCTCTTGGTTTTATTTTTTTTATTTCTTCTATAAGAAGTTCATAGGAAGTAAAATAAAATCCATAAAATTCACCAGTAGTATAGTCAATGGCTGATAAGTAGTATTTTTGAGACTTCTTTACTGAGTCCTCTTGTTTACTAACAGCCAGAATGAAATGTGATAATTTATTTTCTGCTTTTGAAATATTATAGGGAATTCCTGGACTAACTATTTGAGTCACTGCTCGCTTTACAATACCTACTGCTTCTTTTGGATCTTCAATTTGTTCACAAATTGCTACTTTTACTCCACCATCGACTAATTTATCAATGTAATTATTAGCAGCATGATGAGGGATACCAGCCATAGGAATAGGCGTATCTTCAACTTTACCTCGTTTAGTAAGTGAAATATTTAAAATTTTTGAGGTAGTAATAGCATCATCAAAGAATACTTCGTAAAAATCTCCCATACGAAATAATAATATATAGTCCATATGATCTTTTTTTATATTTATATATTGTTCCATCATTGGGGTAAATTTATATTTTTTTGATATTAAATCTTTATATGGAATTGAAAGTATTTCTAGGTCATTTCTTTGCATGTGTGAATAATAATAACATTTAATTTTATTTAACGTAAAGTATACAAGGAAATAGTCAAGTATTGAATATTATAGATATTCTAAGATCAAAAATAATTAATAGAGAATTATATTTATGTTATAATTAATTATATTTGGAGAGTTTCTTGCATAAAACAAAAGTTATTTTATCTTATTTATCATTATTTTCTATTTTAGTATTTGCTTACAGTTACAGTAATGAGTCTGCTATTAGTAAAAAAGGAAAATCTACAAGTGGAAACATTACTGAACAAAGCTTTTTCAAAAAAATTATATTTTTTAATATTAAAACTCTTAAGACTATTAAAATAAAAGGTAGTGAACTTCTCATACAAGATAATGGAAATGAACTGATGTTTTTAAAACCAGATGGTTTTTTGAAAGATGATAAAAAAATATTTTTTAATGCTGATACAGGGGTATTTCATAAGGACAAAAATAATTTTAATTTAAAAACCAATGCAATTTTAAAAATGAAAAATTCCATTTTAAAGTCTAATATAATTAATTACCTATCTGACAAAAACTTAATTACTGCTAAAAATAAAGTCAACTTTACAAGAAAAGGGCCTCTTCTTGATGGAACTTTAAATATTAAAGCAGACTATCTTAAATCTTATATAGATTCTGAAGATTTATATTTAAGTGGAAGAGTAAGAGGTTCTTTAAAAAGAAAAAGATTATATCAAGAAGGAATTAGCTTTAACTCAAGCCAGCTAAAATATATTGGTAAAAAAGGAATAGGAATTTTAACAAATAATGTAATTCTTAAAAGAGCAACATGGACTGCAAGTGCCCGAAATGGCAAGATTTTTCTTAATAATCACAGTAAAAGACTCAAGTATTATCAGTTAAATGACGATGTGAAGTTAGTAGAAAAAGTTAATAAAAAGAATGGTGAAGAATCATTTGAAAGAAGAGCTTTTTCTGAAAGATTAACAGGCTTTGTAATGGACCAAAAAATAGTTTTATTTGGTGAGCCTAAATTGTATCAACAAGGAGACTTAATTAAAGGAACTAAAATAACTTTAAGAGAAGATAAACAATTAATAGAGGTTGATAATACAAACTCAGACTTTGATTTAAGACAACAGTAGAAGGGAAAAGGTTGTGACTAATTTAAAAAGTTTACAAGCAACAGGCTTAAAAAAAGGTTTCGGAAAAAGGGATGTTGTAAAAGGTATTTCCTTATTCGTTAATCAAGGTGAAGTCGTGGGACTTTTAGGCCCTAATGGAGCTGGTAAGACAACATCATTTTATATGATAGTTGGATTAATTAAATCAGATGAAGGGAGTATTGTTCTAGATGGTGAAAATATAACAGAAGAGCCAATTCATAAAAGAGCGTTAAAAGGAATTGGATACTTGCCGCAAGAGGCTTCTGTGTTTAGAGATTTAACGGTATCTGATAATATTGAATCTGTGTTAGAGAATAGAAATATAGGATTTAAAAGAAAGAAAAATCTATTAGAATCATTGATTGATGATTTTGGATTAAACCATATAAGAGATTCTTATGGATCAGCTCTCTCCGGAGGAGAGAGACGTAGGGTTGAGATTGCTAGAACTTTAGCTCTTGAGCCTCAGTTTGTACTACTTGATGAACCTTTCGCGGGAGTAGATCCTTTAGCTGTTAGTGACATACAAGAAATAATAAAAGAATTAAAAAAGAAAGATATAGGAGTTTTAATTACTGATCATAATGTTAGAGAAACTTTAGGAATAGTTGACCGAGCATATATTATGAATAGTGGAACTCTATTAGTTGATGGTTCACCGGATGAGATCATTAATAACGAAAAAGCACGGAAGTTTTATTTAGGCGAAAGCTTTAAAATGTAACTAGTACTATTTTTTTACTAGTTCAAAAAAAGGTGTTTTTATGGCAATTAAAATGTCTCAGTCAATGAAGCAAACACAGTCGTTAACAATAACGCCTCAACTTCAGCAAGCGATTAAGCTACTTACTCTTACACACTTAGAGATGACCAATCTAATTGAAAAGGAAATGGTGGAAAATCCGATGCTCGAAGAAACTGTTCCAACTGAAAGTGATAAAATTGACAAACTCGAAATGGAAAATAAAGAGGCTAAAGCTGACAATTTTCAAGAAGAGTCAGTTGTTAACAATAAAGATGATTTCGATTGGAATAAGTACGTCGACTCTTATAATAATAATTCAAGCACACCTTCAAATATGGCTACAAGAGATCCTGATGATGAATTTAATTATGAAAATATGGTCACAAGAGGAGAGTCCTTAGCCGAGCATCTAGAAATGCAGTTAACAATGGAAAATCTAGATGAACAAGAGATAAGTTTTGGGTTATCTATTATTAGAAACTTAAATGATGACGGATATATGGAAGGCCAATTTGATGATTTATTAGCAAAAACAAAATTATCTAGAGAACAGGCTTTTGGAATATTAGGTATGATTCAAAGATTTGATCCAGTTGGATGTGCTTGTCATGATTTAAAAGAATGTTTACTTGCTCAAGCAAGAATAAAAGAAGAAAGATCTCCGTTACTTGAAAAGATTATTAGATTTCATTTAGATGAATTAAAATCTCGCAATTTGAAAAAAGTCGCAGAGAAAATAGGTGTAGGTTTAGAGGCACTTGAAAATTGTTTACTACTATTGCAGAAATTTCATCCCAAACCAGGTCGATTAGTTGGGGGAGAGGAAACTCACTTTATTGTTCCCGATATATATATTGTTCAAGTTGGAGATGAGTTCGTTGTTAAAGTTAATGACGATGGAGTTCCTAGGCTTCGAATATCTCAAACCTATCAAAAAATGTTAAAAGATTATGATAATGGTTTTGGAAGTAAAGAAGCAAATGACTTTGTTCAAGATAAATTAAAATCGGCCATGTGGCTTATTAAATCTGTTCAAAATAGACAAAAAACTATTTATAGAGTTGCTCATTCTATAGTTAGACAGCAACAGGAATTTTTTAAAAAAGGTTCCAAATATTTAAAACCAATGATTTTGAAAGATATTGCTTCAGAAATTGGTGTACACGAATCTACTGTTTCGAGAGTTACAAATAATAAATATATGCACACACCAATTGGCATGTTTGAACTTAAGTATTTCTTTAGTACAAGTATTGGTGGTGATAAAGGGGGAATTGATATTTCAGGAGAGGGCTTGAAGTTCAAAATTAAAGAACTTATTCAAGCCGAGAGTCCTAAAAAGCCTTTGTCTGATCAAAAAATAGCTGATCTTTTAAGTAAGTCAGATGTGAAGGTCGCAAGAAGAACGATAGCAAAATACCGAGAATTACTCGAAATTCCATCTTCTTCCCAAAGAAAGGTTAAATAAATTTATTTTTAGAAAAACTATGACGAATAGTTATTACAAGAAAAATAGGAGAATAGTTTATGAAATTAAAAATTTCTTTTTCAGGCATGAAGCATACAGAATCACTAGATGAAAGAATAGAAGAAAAGTCGTCGAAACTATCAAAGTACTTTGACGGAACATGGAATATGACTTGGAATTGTTATGTTGAAGGCGATTGGCATTATAGTGATGTCTCAATTCAGTCAGCCAATATTCATTATCATGCCAAAGGTAAGTCAGATAATTTATACAAAACAATTGATAAGGTAATAGCTAAATTTGAAAAGCAATTAGCTCGCAAAAAAGACAAGTTTAAAAATAAAATTCACAGAAAAGGACATGTCCAAGTAATTCCAGATCCAGATACAGTGTGGAATGACTATGACGAAGAAGTCGCTTAAAAAATAAAAATATTATAGAGAGTATAGTATTATAAATATTGAAATGGGCCCCGTTGAATAACGGGGTTTATTTTTTTAAAGCAGCTAAAAAATCAAGAACAGTCATTTTGGCCTGAACATATTCTTTTTTTGTAAGAAGTAATTCTGTGGTGATGTTGTAAATTTCATTTTCTTCAATAGTTGTAACCGAATCATCAGAAGCAGCTATTGCGAAAAGTGTGTTTAAAAGTTTTATTTTTTCAGGTTTTGAGAGTGATTGATTTAATTCTCTGGCATAAAGGTGATTCTCTATTCCTGAAAGCACTTTTGTATATTTCACAACAAGTTCAATAAGTTTTTGGCTTTCGTCTTTTGAAAATTCAAACCACTTATGAACAGACTCACTCATTTTTACTTGTTCTTTTTTACATATATCTAGGTCAGCGTATGCTACTCGAGACATCATAGAGGAAATTGCAACTATTCTAGCTAATTGATCATCATCATAATCAGGAAAACTTTTTTGAACCTCTTGATAGATTGTATTAAAGTTTGGGTTATTTTGTTCTTCTTTATTTGTAAAAAATTGCCATAAATTCATAGTCGATATAGTATTACTAAAAAGATATTAAGTGAACTTGCATTGCAATAATGGTATATTAATTATTATGACTAATGAGACTGATTACGGTGAAGAAACAGATGTAATTGATAAAATTTCAATCGCTCGTCCCAAATTATACAAAGTACTACTTCACAATGATGATTATACGACCATGGATTTCGTCATTTATGTATTAAAGAGATATTTTCATAAAACAGATCAAGAATCCCATAAGATTATGTTAAATATTCATAACCTTGGCAGAGATATATGTGGTGTCTACACATTTGAGATTGCTGAAACCAAAAAAGAAAAAGTAATGAAAGAAGCAAAGGAAAAGAACTTTCCTTTGCTATGTACAATCGAAAAAGAATAAGGCCCATTAAGATGATGTCTGAAAAATTAGAAACAATAATGAATGAAGCTGTAAAAAAAGCCAATTTCCTTAAACATGAATATTTAACACTAGAAAATGTACTATTAGCCTTACTTAAAGATAAGGAATCGATTGTTGTTTTAGAAAAATGTGAAATAAATATTATTGAACTTAGAAAAGAACTAGAAGATTTTTTGAAACAGAATGATCACTTTAGTATTTTATCAGATGATCAAGTTGAAGAATTAGGCAAAACACAGTTTATCGATGAAGATGTCAGAAAACTAGCAAATGAGAATGGTATCTATTATCAACCAGAGATAAGTTTGTCGTTACAACGTGTTATTCAAAGAGCAGCAATTCATGTTCAATCAGCAGGTAAAAGACATATTTCAGGAATAAACTTGCTTGTAGCAATTTTTCAAGAAAAAGAAAGTTTTGCGACTTACGTTCTTCAAAAAAGAGGAGTTGAGAGATTTGATATTATTAAAATAATTTCTCATGGTTTAGACGAAGAAGATCTTTCTGAGGATGATGAGCTATTAAGTGAAGACGAGTTTGAAGGCGAAGAAGATGAAAGTGCGAGTAAGAAAGATAAAAAGCAATCAGTTTTAGAAAAATACGCAAAAAATTTAAATATTGCTGCGATCAATGGAGAAATCGATCCATTAATTGGTCGAGAAAATGAAATATCTCGAATTTTACAAATTCTTTTAAGAAGAAAGAAAAATAACCCTCTATTAATTGGAGAAGCGGGGGTTGGAAAAACTGCGCTTGTTGAGGGACTCGCATTAAAAATTGTAAACAATAAAGTACCAAGTTCTTTAGCTAATACAGAAATTCTTACTCTTGACTTATCCGCAATGATAGCAGGTACTAAATTTAGAGGAGAGTTCGAAGATAGATTAAAAAAAGTAATAAAAGAGGTTGAAAAAAGAAATTCAACTGATCATCATATTGTATTATTTTTAGATGAAGTACATACAATTATTGGAGCAGGCTCAACTTCTGGTAGCTCAATGGATGCTTCAAATCTCTTAAAACCAGCTCTAGCTTCAGGAAAATTAAAAATTATTGGAAGTACAACTTATGAAGAGTTTAGAAAAAGTATTGAAAAAGATCAGGCTTTTAATAGAAGATTTCAAAAAATTGACGTAGAAGAGCCTTCAATTGATGAAACCTTTAAAATTGTAAAAGGGTTAAAAGACCAATTTGAAAAGCATCATCAAGTTAAGTTTTCCAATAAAGTCTTAAGAAATGCAGTGAATTTATCGTCACGATTTATAACTGATAGAAGAAACCCTGATAAATCAATTGATCTTATTGATGAAACGGGAGCATATTTACAATTATTTTATCCAAATAGAAAAATTGTTACTAATAAAGACGTAGAGAAAACAATTTCAAAAATTGCTAATATCCCTGAGATTAATATTGAGTCATCAGATGTTGATAAATTCAAAAATTTATCTTCAAAACTAAAATTTACAATTTTTGGTCAAGACGAAGCAATTGAATCTGTTTCCGATGCTGTTATTCTATCAAAAAGTGGTCTGAGAGATCCAGAGAAGCCAATAGCATCCTTTATGTTTGCAGGTCCCACAGGTGTTGGGAAAACAGAACTCGCTAAACAATTGGCTTTTAATTTAGGCGTAGAGCTTATTAGATTTGATATGTCTGAATATATGGAAAAACATGCGATTTCAAAATTAATTGGTGCTCCTCCTGGTTATATAGGCCATGATGAAGGTGGAGGATTAACTGACACAATCAAAAAAAATCCAGCTTGTATCATTTTATTTGATGAAATAGAAAAAGCTCACCCCGATATTTTTAATGTATTGCTACAAGTAATGGATTATGGAAAATTAAAAGATTCTCAAGGCCGTGAAAGCGATTTTCGTAACGCTATTTTAGTATTTACAACAAACGCTGGTGCAATTGAGCAAGATAAGGGGAATATTGGCTTTCAGGGATCTGATGAAGTAGTGAATAACTCTAAAATGGATGATGCTATTAAAAGAATTTTCTCTCCAGAGTTTAGAAATAGGCTAAATAAGATTATTAGCTTTAATTCATTGACCAAAGTCTTAGTTTTAAAAGTTGTTGACAAGTTTTTGATAAAACTTGAAGAAAAATTGAATGAAAAACAAATTAGTTTGATTTATGATGAACAAGTTAAAGAGTTTATTGCTGAAAATAGTTACAATCAAAAGCTTGGTGCAAGACCAATTGATCGATACATCGAGCAACACATTACAAAACACCTCTCTTCTGAAATTTTGTTTGGAAAATTGCAAAATGGTGGTGAAGTTTCTCTAAAAATTGCCCCTATTAATAAAAAATTAGAAATTAGTTTCAATTAAAAAGCAAAAATACGCCAAATAAATGTGTTTTTGAGGAAAATTTTTCTAATCTATGTAAAAAAGTAACACTTTTTTTTTATAAAATTTATCCTAAAAATTTATAGAAATAAAAATCTGCAAAAATAAAATATTTTTTACTGATTAATGAAAAGACCATGAATAACTTGTTTCATTAATTTTGTTTTTTATAAATTAGAAAAATATTAAAACTAAAGTCTTTTCTAAATTATTACGATCATAATTTTATAATTAAAAGTAGAAAAACTTGATTTTTTTGTTTGCGTTAAAACAAAATTATGTTTACTCTTAAATTAAGTTTTAATTAACGAGGAGGATGTCAATGGCAGTAAAGAAAAAAGCTACAAAGAAAAAAGTAGCAAAAAAAGCACCAGCGAAGAAAAAAGTCGCAAAAAAGAAAGTTGCTAAAAAAGCAACAAAAAAGAAAGTTACTAAGAAAAAAGTAGCAAAAAAGAAAGTTACTAAGAAAAAAGTAGCTAAGAAAAAAGTAGCTAAGAAAAAAGTAGCTAAGAAAAAAGTAGCAAAAAAGAAAGTTACTAAGAAAAAAGTAGCAAAAAAGAAAGTTGCTAAGAAAAAAGTAGCAAAAAAGAAAGTTGCTAAGAAAAAAGTAGCAAAAAAAGCTCCAGCTAAGAAAAAAGCTCCAGCTAAGAAAAAAGCCGCAGCTAAAAGAAAAGCTCCAGCTAAGAAAAAATAATTAGTTTCAAGCTAATATATTAAAGATAGGACTTCGTATGAAGTCCTTTTTTTTGCTTAAATTAGACAATTTCATCTATTTTTGTTATTTTGCGTCAAAATTTGAGGTGAAAATTATGCAGGAAAGTGGACTTGGTTTTAAATCAAACAATATTCCAAAAGAATCAGTTATCAATAATCCCGTTACAGGATTAAAAGATATTCAAAAAGGGGACTTAATATTCCCTCCTAGAAAAGTGTGGATGAAGACGTTTGGATGTCAGATGAATTATCACGATACTGAAAGAATATTATCACATGTTGCTGAACTTAATTTTACTCAAACTGATAATTTGGATGAAGCAGATATGGTTTTGTTTAATACTTGTGCAATTAGAGACCTTGCTAATAATAAGTTTTATTCACAATTAGGGGAAATTAAACATGCAAAAGCTAAAAATAATGGCTTAGTCGTAGGAATTGGTGGTTGTGTTGCTCAGACTGAAGGTAAAGAATTAGTTAAAAAATATAAGCACCTTGATTTTGCTTTTGGTACAGATGTTATTGATACAATTAATGATATGGTTTACCGAGTTTACGCTGGTGACAATAAGTTTACTATAAATTCCTGGGATAGAAGTGATAATTTCTCAATTCAAACTAAAATTACTCACGGTAGTCCTCAAGCATTTGTAAATATTATAAAAGGTTGTAACAAATGTTGTAGTTACTGCATAGTTCCTTTCACAAGAGGGAAAGAAAAATCGAGAAGACAACAGGAAATTGTTGACGATGTAAAAAGACTTGTTGAGATTCAAGGTATCCAAGAAGTAACTCTACTTGGCCAAAATGTTAATTCCTTTGGCCATGAAAATAATGAAAACTTATCAGGATTAATTAGAGATTTAGATAAAATAAATGGATTAGAATTAATTCGCTATACGACAAGTTACCCAACAGATGTTACAGATGAATTAATTGAGGTCCACGGAAGCTCTAAAAAGTTATCAAGACATCTTCATCTACCTGTTCAATCGGGATCAAACGACGTTTTAACAAGAATGCGAAGGTATCATACGGTTGAATATTATTTAGAGTTATTAAGTAAGTTAAGAAAAGCAAACCCACAAATTGTAATTTCAACTGATATAATAACTGGATTTGTAAATGAAACAGACCAAGAGTTCCAAGATACAATCAAATTGCTAGATGCTGCTCAATACGATTTTATATATTCTTATGCTTATTCAATGAGACCTAAAACAAGAGCTGAAAAAATGGAAGATCTTCTTACTGATGATATAAGAGGTGAAAGGCTGAGATTTTTACAAGCTCATCAACTTAAAATTCAAGCAAATAATCGGAAAAATCTAGTTGGAAAGACAATGACTGTTTTAGTTGATGGACAAAATACGATGAAAGGTAATACTAAATGGAAAGGTAGAAGTAATTGTAATCGACTAATTCATTTTTCTGCCCCTGAAATTAAAGATTTACAATGGAATTGGGTCGATCTAAAAATTACTGAAAGTACCGCCTTAAGTTTTCAAGGAGAACTTTTGACTGTTCATGGAAGAAGAATGGCCGAAGATATCACCAGATATTAATTGTTTAGATGAGAAGTTTTGCAAATTTTGCCCTTGTGATTATTTTAGCCCTAAATTTTATATAATATCTTAGTGAAAACATTATTTATACTATTTTCGATTTTACTTATTCCACACAAAACCAATGCTTTTGTGACAGAACTTTCTGGTGATATCGGTTATCAAAAACAAGTTTACGGAACTAATCGTGAAAATTCAGTTGTAACTGTGACAGGAAATGGAAGTGTCGCTTTTTATATTTGGAATAACACAGCCTTAGAAATTAATTATTCTCAATCTCAAAGAGATGATGATTCTAATACTAATTACACAATTGGTTTAACTAAAATAACGAAAAGAATAGATCATACCGACTCAAAAGTTTATGGATTAGGATTGCGACAGGCTTTTGCTGGTAAGAACGCAACAATTAGACCGACATTAAGTTTGGGGTACGCCAGACAATTTGATTCTTCTTATATCAAGTTTAATTATACTGATTTAAATTCATCAATAGATTATAAAGATATAAGATTGGACAATGCTAGTAATGAAGTTAATTCTGTTTTTGCTACATTAGCTCTAAATATAAAATTAACTCAGTATTTGTCTTTAAGATCGGCTGTAAATACAGTTTTTGAAGCATTTAAGTTTAATAAGGCAAAAGACTATTTAAAATATTCTGCCGGATTTACGTGGTTCTTTTAAAAGTATCAATATTTTTTATCATAGTTTTTAATTTTTTTTCATGTGCAAAACTTGGCTATATTGTTGAACAAGGACAAGGTCAAATTTCGTTATTAATGAACTCAAGAGATAATCAGAAAATTCTTGAAGACCCAAATATAAAAAATGACATAAAAGAGAAAATTAAGTTAATAGAAAAATATAAACTTTTTTTCTTTAACTATTTTGATCAAAAGCCAAACGATATATACTCCGAAACGACATTTTTAAAGAATAAAGCAGTTACATATTTAGTGATCAGATCACCATATGACAAAATAAAGGCAAGTAAAGAATGCTTTCCATTTGTAGGTTGCTTTCCTTACTTAGGTTTTTTTTCAAAAAAAAGTGCTGTTAAATATAAAAATGAGTGGGCTAAAAAAGGTTATTACACTTATATGAGAGATGTATATGCTTATTCTACTCTAGGAAATTTTGAGGATCGTATACTGTCTTCATTTTTTTATTATGACAATTATCAATTAGCAGAGCTTATTTTTCACGAATTGTTTCATACAATATTTTTTGTCAAAAATGATGTGAAGTTGAATGAAAATTTGGCAAACTTTATAGGTAAAGAGCTTGTTAAGCTTTATTTTAAAACAAGTACGAAATTAGTTCAAAAACATTTCGATAATCAAAAAGTATCAAGAACAATTTCAATTAAAATTAATCAGTTAATCTCAGAGTACAAAGTAATATTATCTAAAAATCAACCAAACTCGAAAGGGCAATCTGATTTATTATTAAACAAGTTTATAGCTAGCAGATTTAATAATGAGATGTTGAAAACTTGCCATCATTTAAAACTAAAAAAATGTTATCCCATTAAGAAAAAGTGGGATAATGCTAAATTTGCAGCAATGGGAACATATGAAGCTGAACAAAAGTATATTAATAAATTGTTTAATAAGTCTGACAAAAACGTAGCTAAGTTATATAATTTTCTGAAATCTAATTTGAAAACTTATAATAACACTGAAAAAAATATTTCATTTTCAAGTTATTTAAATAATTTATCAATTTAAAAAGAGGCAATATATGACATCAAAAAATACAAAACATCTGTTTTTTATTAATAACCTAACCGACTTAATAGTAAAAAAAGATTCAACATTGGCTATCATTGCTGCTTTAAAAGATATTGGTCACGAAGTTTATCTTTTGTTTCAAGATGATTTTTATTATCAAAATACTCTTGAAGTCACGTTTAAAATGTATGATTTCAATTACAAATGGGACACCTCTAAATTATATTTAGAAGATTTTACTTTAAAAGATTTTTCAAAAGTTAAAATTAATGAAAACTTTCTAGTTCACTTAAGACTTGATCCTCCTTTCGACTTACGTTATCTTCGTTATTGTTGGATGTGGGATTCATTAGAAAAAATTATTGGTTTTAAAACAACAAATAAAGCATCTGAAATTCTAAAAAATAATGAAAAATTATTAGCTTATAATTCTCCCGATTCATGTCCAACTTTGATAACGTCAAATTTTGAAAGTTTTACAAAATTCATTAATGATTTGTCGGCAACAGAAGTTGTTTGTAAACCAGTTGACCTGTACCAAGGAATAGGTGTTGTAAAGTTAGACACTAAACTTAAAAGCCTTGAAAGTAAGTTTCATGAGCTTGTAAAAGAGTATGATGGGCCAATAGTCGTTCAACCATTTTTAGAAAATGTAAAAAAGGGAGAACTAAGAATTGTTTATTTTAATAATATCTATATTGGTGCAATAAAAAAAATTCCTAAAGAGGGAGGCTTTATTAGTAATATTGCTTTTGGTGCAACTTATCATGACTACCAACCCTCAAAAATTGAATTAGATTTATGTGAAAGGTATTCAGGGGATTTATATAAAGATGGTTTAAATTTTTTAGCTTTCGATATTTTAGATAATCAAATACAAGAAATAAACGTTACTTGTCCCGGTTTGATAGTAGAGCTTTCTAAAGCGTCAGGTCAAAATAAGGCTTTGGAGATTGCGAATCTTTTAAATTAGTATACCTTTGGGCCCGGCAAATCTTTTGTTGTATCAGTTGAAAATTCAAGCTCTAAAGCATAGCATTCACTATTCCAGACTTTGTCCCACGGACAAACTCCTGGTACATTTGGATGACCTTGGTTGGCGTAATCGGTACATGACCAATCCCATTTTACATCTAGAATTTCTATAACCAAAGGTGTTGTTGTACCTTGAGGAACAGCAAATGAATGTACTCCAGAAGCACAGTCGACAGGTACATCATTAAATAGATAATAGTCCCCGTAAGTTACACCTTGCTTTCTAACCCTAACTCCAACCTGCATTTTTGAAAATGGGCGAGGAGGATTTTGAAATTTACAAGCAACGCCTTTACTGTCTACTGTAGCGTTGGTTCTTCTTGGTATTACTCGTACGTTAAATCTTGTATTAGTTGAAAAGATTGTTTGCGAATAGGCTGTAGATAAGTTCACTTCAGATGACCATACAACAGCTCCACTTCCTGCTCCATGAGCAACAATTTTAGGATCTTTTATTTTGAAGTATTCAAAAGTTTGACCAGCATCGGCAACTCCTGGTTCACCACCAGTTCCCATTGGACAAGTGACAGCGCCACCACCACCTCCTGTACCTGATCCTCCTCCGCCTCCAGTTCCACCTGAGCCAGATCCAGTTGATCCAGTATTAGTAGTGGCTTGATTGTTTGCTACATTCTTTTGTAAACAAGAATTTAGCGAGACCAGTAAAGTTAGCAAAATGACGATTTTATTCATATAGTCCTCTTTATTCATTCTATTAATCGGAATATCGGATACAAAACTTTAGAAGCCTAATTTGTTAAAATCTAATAAATCTTAACTACTTAGGCACAATTATAAATGAATAGTTGTGAATTTATTTTTTAATTGTTAAAATTTTACTATGAACAATGAATATTCCATCATCGACATATATAATAAAGGACTAAACTTTTCTTTTAATTTAACTTTAAATAGGAAGACTTCTTTAAAAATGCTGGCAAAGATCCCTTTTTCAGTGATCAGAGGTGGAAACTTAAAAAAAGTAATTTTATCCAAATTTACCGATCGTGACTTAATGAGTTTTTATAAAAAGATTTATTTTGAAAGCTTTAAATCTTTTGGAGAGGTTATTGATATTGATACCGCATTGCCTAGAAAAATAAACACATTACTTAACTTTGAAAAAAATGAAAAAGCAGTAAGTTATCTTTACAATATTGACTATGATATTTCGAAAATTTCAAAAATTTTAGATCAGACTCATAATCAAACTAAACATGCATTACTATCAAGTTTAAGAAAAATGAATGAGGTTTATATTTAATATATGGAAATATCTACATTAAATACTAAGTTTAATTCAAAACCAATTAATTGCTCACAGTCTTACAATTTTGATATTTTTAATCCGACAGCAGAGCAAATTCTCCACTTTAAATCATGCCAAGTATGTTCGAAAAAGGTTAATGATTTCAACGACAGTTTAAAAAATCTTAAGAAATTAAAAGTAGAAACGTACCTAAATAAAAAGGAAAAACGTATAATATTTACTGTGATTTTAAAAAATATTCAAACAGATATTTCAGAAATTTTCTCTATGATCATTCCTGTTTTTCGCTTTATTGAAGTAGTAACAAAAGATTTGTTTTCTGTTATCTTCTCTATAAAAACAGCTTTATTAGTTTCAGGAGTAATGGTTTTGAGTTTGCTAACTCGATTACTATTCAATTAATCATTAATGTCTAAATGAAAATATAAAACAAATTGATTTTTATCATTGATGATAATTTTTGGAGGATTTTGAATTTGGTTAATATTTGTTAAAGTGTTTTCAAATAATTCATGAACTTGGTCATTTGTACTTGATTTAATAATTTTTATTGAAACAATATTGCCATTTAAATCAAAAACCATTTTTCCAATAAGATTAAAGGTATTATTTTTTAATGTGTCATGTAAGTTAGGATAATTACTTTTTAATTTTTCTAGTGTTGAAAAAAAGGTTGAAACGAACTTTTTAAAAATTCTGACATTAAAACCATGTAAAACTTTTTCCATTGAATTTAGTTTGTTAAATGATGTTCCCTTTGGGGGAGTGATTTTGAGACCAAATTTTGATTTTGAGACAAGTTCAGCAGGGGCATTTGGAACAATTGACTTAACTGATCTTGAGTATCGTAATGTGTTTGAACCTGTTAGTGAGTAGTTAGAAATTGTTTTTTCTGTTAATCTTTTTAAGAAATCGAGCAATTTAGATTTTTTTGAAGTTGCTTCGACTGTATTTTTAGATTTGCTCTTTCTTACACCTACTTTTTTGTATTTCTTTTTATCGTTACGAATATTAATAGGCATTGTAGGTTCATTTTTATTTATAGAATACTCTGTGTTTGATAATTTTAAATTTAGAAAAGCAATGTGAATTAAGATCGAAATAAGAATAGATAGTATGATGGTAAAATTTTGTTTCATTGGTATAATATTAATAGCTTAGCCCTTTCAAAGTAAAGGCTTTTACTCGGTAATTATTGCGCTCTGCCCCGACACTTGACTTATAAACTGTGACTTGGGAAAATAAAGGCAGTGTTCACAAGAAGTGAATAAATCTCGGAGCTTGATCATGGATGTTCAAATAAAAAATAAAACAATTATTGTTTCTCTACTATCTGTAGTAGCACTTTCGATTTCAACTTTTTTTTTAAAACAAATAAATAATCAATTATTAACAAGTTCTAAGCTAATTAATGGAGTTGATACTTGCTATAAAAGAAGCTTTCAAACATTTACAGCAAAACTATTACAGGATTCAACATCAAACTATCTATCAAATGAGTTTATTAGTAATACTTCAAATTGTTACGATGAAGTTAAAGGTATATATGACCAAAAACTATCAAAAGTTGCTATGTCATTATCTGTTCCTATTAAAAATCTTAAAAATGTAAATAATACTTTTAATGAAAAAATACAGAGTGAAGAAAGTAATACTTCTGAAGAATTGCTCGTCTCAAATATCGGAAGCCATTTCGAAAGAGTAGAAAAGAATAAAAATGACCTTATTGAGGCTATAAATAAATTTCAAACCAAACAAAAAGGAGTTTTAGCTCAAATAACTTGGTCATTTTATTTCTTTGCCGCTCTTGCTCCTATATTACTATTAATGAATCTTTTAAGAAACAATTCTCTTAAAAAAGTTGTATCAAACCATGAAAAAATTGCAAGAGAATTACTTCTAGGTGCAGATGTTGACATGATTCAAAAAGAAAATTTATTTGAATCAATTTTTAAACATAGTAGTATGGAGAATACACTCTCTTTATTTAAATCTTACGCTAATAAATTTGATAAAAATCAGGAAATTGAAAATAATAATCAATCGCTTCCTGATGGTGCTCAACTTAATGAGGTATCAAAATTAACGACCTTAAAATCTAACAATGATTCTTTAGTCGAATTTGCCGACCTGACTTCTACTGAAAACTACAAGGAACAATTAAACAAATCTTGGACGATTAAAAATTCGAATAAAAGTATTCCTTCATCAGATTTATCCAAAGTTTTTCTAAAGGCATTTGACTCACTTGCCGCGAAGCTAATAGATTCAAATATTGAGATTGATTATAAGATTCCTAAAGAAACCTTAATTGAAGGTGAGAGTGAAGTATTCGAACAAATTATTTGTGAGTCAATAAGTTTTCTTGTGAATAAATTATCCGTTTCTGAAAATAAAGTTATAAATTTTACTTCAAAAAATCTTGGTGGAACTTTATTAATTAATATCGATGCTAAAGCAAAAGACTTAGGACAGATTAATGTAAATGAAAAAATTGAAATTGTTGATAAGTTAATTAGTGATGTTGACGGACAATATAAGCTAATCAGTAACGACCTAAATAGTTTAACAGTTCAATTGATTGTTAATCGTACACATGAAATAGCAAGCAAACGTGTTACATATATTGGCAAAGGATCGAAAAAATCGATACTTAAAGATATTAAAAATCAAGGTACTGAAGTCTAGAAATACCTTTTGCGTTTAGAGTGAATCTCTTTTTTGCTTATTATTTCATTGATAATACTTACTTCTAAAAATTGATTCTCATCAATTTTAAAATTTAAATACTTTAAATATTTATTAACTTTTTGATTATAGATTTTTTCAAAAATAAATTCAGCAACAGAAAATGAAAAAATTCTTGTAGCTTGAAATATTAATGTTTTACTTTTTCCTTTCACAAGGATTTGCAATTCATCAATTGATTTAACTTTATAAAATTGACTAGCTAGAAGATATTCTTTTTTATCAATTTTGTTATTAATGTCTATGGCCATATCTGTTTTTCTGTAAGGATTTATAATCTTACTTGCAATATAAGCAAAAAAGTTAATATGTAAGTAATATATGAAAAAATTTATACTTGAATTTTGATTCAACAATTTTGAAAATGTCGGGTTTACATCAATAAATAGTTTAATCCCTGCCAGATAAGACAATCTATTTATTGAGTAATTAGGACAGTAGAAAATATTTGTACCGGGTAAAAAGAAAAAATTATTTGATTGAACTAGTCCTAAAAATAAGTTTTTTATTCCATTACTTTTTATCTTTTTTATATGCTTTAAAATCAAGTCTAAATTAAAGTGATCATATATTTGAAAATCATTATTTAAATTCTCAAAATTAATTTGAAACGATTCAGCAACCTTGTCTATTAAATACTTAAAGTTCTCATAACTATTTGAGTTTAAAGTTGTTTTTCCCGTTTCAATTATATATTCATGAAGATCAAACTCTGGGTCATCATCAAGGTTTTCATACCAATATAATAGTGATTCGTATTTTATCCATGGAGCAGATGTTTGAATAACAAATTCATTAGAATTAAATTTTACAATTTGTTTGTCATTTCCTTGCCACGGTTTTGATTTCCAATAAACTTCATCTAAATTTTGATGTATAATAGTTGTATCTATTTTAATCTTTAAAATTTCTTCGACATCTGCAGGAAGCTTATTTGGCATTAAATGTAATTCTCCAAACATTATTAAAAATTTTTGTTTTGGATAAATTTTAAGATAGCTCGTAATAATTTGAGAAGCCACTTTATCTCTTTCAGGTAATGTGCCACTTGAATTTAAAGCTAATATACTTATTTTTTTTTGCTTTGCTAGTTCAAAAAAATATTGATATTTTTTCCAAGGGAAACGCCATGAGTTCTTGTAGTCAATATTTTCAATAAACTCTCGTTCACTAATTTTACCTTCGAGATAATGATTAACGATTAATTGGTATTTGTGATGAATAAATTCCATACCTATGGTAATATTGTTTTTATTTAATAAATATTTCGTTATTCTTTCAAGATTGCGACTATTTTGATCAAAAGCGTGAAAATCACCTAAGTAAACTATTTTTGATGTTTTTAACTTTGAGATGAGCTCTTGATAACTCGACTTATATATTCTTCTTTTGCAGAGCTTTTTAGAATTTAAGATATATTTTTTTAAATCATGAGAATTTTCATATTCATAACTTAATGCCTTTGACTTTAAGTTTTTAAATATATTTTTTTGAATCTGAAGAATATTTTTATTCACAAAATTATAATATGCTAATTAATAACTATCTAAAAGATAAAATATTAATTTTCTATTAATTCTTGATAAAATAATTTGTTTATAAATTGATGGGTAAGCGTTGATAACTCGGAAAAATCTTTAAATTTATTTGAATGAATATTCTTAATAGATTGTAGGTCTTCAAGTGATGGTATTTTAAGACCTATCAATACTTTGTCTATTGCATTTCCTTTTGCAAAATTAAGGACAAATTTTACGAAATCTAGAAGAATAATATCTGAATAAAGATTAAGGATCGGCCCACGATTATCTGACAATTGTAGATATGGAGTCGATTCATTTTCAATTAGAACTATATCTTCCAATATAGCTTCATTTAATTCTGTTCCATCTTTTATAAAATCTATAAATAAATCACTATTTTCTGGGTAAACACTGAAAAGTTTCTTTTGAGAAATCTTTTCATAAATGAATGGGTTACTGAAATTGAATTCGTGTCCAATTGATTCCGAAGCTTTTATTGTATTTAATTGAAAAAAAGATAGGTGTTTAATCATGTTAAGAGGATATTCTTCTTGGATTTTTTTGAGAATATGTTCAAAACTATTAAAATATTCTAGTTCTTCACCTTCATCTATATCTAGTATTTGTTTTGAATTCATACTTAAGAAACTCAAATGGTTTAATACATGATCTGGAATATTTTCACTTTTCAAAAAGAATTCAGGGACAAGAAAAGATTTTAATAAAGAAGAAAAATTTCGTTGTCTACCAGCAAAAGTTAAATGAACGATTTGTTTACCCAGCGTACTTTTTGTAAAAGTGTGGAATATTTCTATATTTATATTTCTTTCTTTAGGCATTAGACCAAAATATTTAAAATAGGCGAAACCATTTTCTTTTGCATATTCATGAAATTTTTCACCATTAATAATTGTTAGTTCTGGCTCATCAGAATTTGATAAATTTAAAACTGCAACATAAGGAAAGGTTATAGAGTTATTATCAAGTTGTAGTAATAAGCTTTGATTTACATTAGATCCATTTGATAAAGACGCAATATTTTTTATTTTAAAGAAGTTATTAAATGGCACACAGTTTTTTGATAATCCTTTTAAGAATTGTGGATGGGCAATATTTTGATCACTATCTTGATTTAAACTAATTAATTTACCATTTTGAATAGCATCGAGTTGATACTCAAAAGATAAATTGTGATTAAATTCTTTTAAAAAGATTGTTGTTGATGAAGGTTTTGTCTCAAAAAAGTTTATCATCTCTCTTATAAAGGATGAGAATTGATTAAATTGAGCAAGTTCACCTTTAAAATTGAAAGTGTAACATGATTCTTTAGCATCTCGACTCGACGAAGTAGAGATAGGTGTTCCAAACGGATCAAAGGCATTAAATTTTTGATCATTGACCTTTCTTTTTTTCAAGACATAAATATGATTGGGAACTTCTCCCTTATGATTTAATTTATTAAAATTAATTATAGCTTCAAGTTTTAAATATTCAGTAATTGCTTTAAATTTGTTTGAAAAGCTTGGAATTAATAAATTTTGATTACTTAATACATATAGATAACCATCATCATTTAAATTACTTGCCTCTTTTTGAATCTTTGAAAAAATTGTAGAGCTACTTTTTAAATCATCACTAATTATTAATCGATCATAAAGTAGATTTTTTGAAATGGGTGAGAAAAAGTTTAACTCTGGTTCTGTTGTATTTCCAACTTTAGAATATTTCTTTCTCATTATAGTGCAAATTGTTTCAATTGCACTTGATCTGTTACCTTGCTGTTCCGTATATTTTACTAAGAACGATAAAAAGTTTAGCTCATGAAGAATTGAATAATAATCTACGAAACTATTATCGCTAAAAAAGTCGGGACAAAGAATCTCACTCCATTTTATTTTTAAATTATTCTCTTGGGCTAACCAGTGTGACTCTGCTAAATCATTTGAATGAATACCTTCAAATTTGACGTTATATACGTATGGTGAATTACCATTTAACTGTTGGGGATATGAGAATTCTTCGTTTTCATTCCATATAGGAAAGAAAACTAATAAATTGTTTAAAAAGACGCCAAATGATTTATGTGAAAGAGCATGAGATGAAGATTCTAATTTACACTTATTCTTATTATTTAAAGTTTTTCTAAAAAAACAATATTGTGAAATTTTTAAAAACTCTGAGATAGATATTTCTTCAAAAAATTCAGTCGTTTTTAAAACCTCTTTAGCATAATTACATGAAGGCCTATACCAACTGTATTGATTTGTTTCCAGAGCAACACATTTTAACTCTTTTGAACCACCCCGTTTAAACGCTGTTGATAGAAAATAGTTAGGATTAAGTAGCGTTTTTTCAGTATGTGTTATTTCTAAAATATTATTTACTAGTAGAATAAATCTTATTTTATACAAATAAACATTTACTGCTTTAAAGCAAAACTCATCTATAAACTCATCAAGTACTGCTCTAAAATTTGAGTTTTGATCCTGAAGCGATCCCCAGAAATAATGTTGATCAAATAATTCAGGATATTTGATATTATTTTTTTTTAAATAAATTAAAAAATCTTGATAGATTACATCTTTTCTTGAATTTGCACGACGATGAAAAGATTTAAATTGTGTTTTAGCATCTCTCCATAACGTTCTTTGAAGTGCGTTTAGCTTTACTGCACCAGTAGAAAGTAAACTTTCTCCTTCCCATTCAGGAATGAAAAAATTTTTGGGATTAAAGTTATCTATTTCAGTACTTTTGATAGATTTATTTTTATCAAAAATTGAAATTTTACTAAGGGAAGAATTCCCTTTTAACCAATAATCTACTTTTAAGTTTTTATGACTTGTCATATATAGATAGGTTTACAAATTATAGAAGACTTTGTCATGACGGGGGAGCTCTGTTTTTTTCTAATGCAGAAAGTTAACTATTTAAAATTACGAAAAGAATTTATTTAAGTATTTAATAAATATACCGATAAATTTATTGTAAAAATTATATGGCTAGGAGCGTAATATGTCCGATGATTTAAAAAATGAAGAAGAAAATAGTTTTAACGATCAAGAACTACAAGACATAATGTCCGAAATTGAAGATCTAGAGAAGGATATTGGTGTAGATGCTGATTTAAGTCCTAAAGATATCGATATTACAGCTGAAGATACTACAGATACAACAGTTGCAGAAAATCCAACAAACATAGAAGATGATGTTTTAGAAGCTCTCGAGAACTCAGATTCAGTTCTTAAAGATGAAACAGAATTAAGTGCTGTTGTTGAAGAGCCTGCTTTAGAAGCGACAACCGTAGATGAAACTGTTGAAGAGCAGCTTGAACACGAGGTTTCTGGTGTAATTGAAGAAATAACAGAAAGTGATCATAATAATGAAGTATTTGCTCAAGAGGAAGTTAGCAGTGAGACAACATGCGAAGATATTGAAACTACTGAATATTCGGACAATGTCGTTTCAATTACAAAACCGAATATAGTTGAAAAATCTGAAAAACAAAGTCCATTTGGTCTAAATTTTTCGGGAGAAGGCAGTTATTCGTTTAATATGGATTTTCCTGTTGGTGATAAAACTGTACACTTTGAGGTTGGTCAAAATAATCAATTCTCATTAGACTTTGATAAAGTAAAATTTAGTGTTCAAGGTGATCAGTGTGTTGTTGAAATGGAAGGCGGAGCGACTTTTACTTTACCTTTAAGTTCTTCAGAATCAACTAAAGTTAAAAAAGCCAGTTAATTATGTCCCTTCAAATCTTAGGGGGGAAATTAAAAGGAATAAAATTAAATACTGTTGATGGCAAACTTGTCAGACCAACATCTGTTATGTTGCGAAGAAAAATATTTGACGCTAGACAAATACTGGATGGGTACTCTTTTGTTGATTTTTTTGCTGGAAGTGGAGCTGTTGGATTCGAAGCACTATCAAGAGGTGCCGAGAAAGTTTTTTTCAATGAAATGAATGCCAAGGTTTTTAAGCAATTAAAAAATAATTCTAAATTAATTCCTAACAATAGTAATGAAACTATAATTAATCTAAGTAAAATGGATGCAATAAAGTATCTTGAAATATTTAAACAAATCTATTTGAATTATAAAATTGAACAACAAAAAGAAACAATTCTTTTCGTTGACCCTCCTTATGAACTCCATAGTTTATACATAAAAATACTTGAAGCTATTCAAGTTAGTTGGTATATCGGAGAAATTTGGATTGAGTCCGATAAGCATAAAGGGATAGCACAAGATCATCCGATTTTAGATAAATTTACGATTTCAAAAGTATATAATTCTAGTACTCAATTTGTTCTTTTTACTAAGCTTAAAAACTAAATATATTTGTTTATATTTAAAGAGATAAAATTTGTTATAGTTAATAATAGGGTTTATCATCTATTTGGAGAATTATATGAAAGTTGGTTTATATGCAGGGTCATTTGATCCATTTACAAACGGCCATTTAAATATTATTGAGCGATCACTTTCCCTTTTTGATGAAATTCATATAGTGATTGCGGTTTCGCCTTTAAAGAAAAGCCTTTTTACTGATCTCGAACGTGAGAAAATGTTAAATGAATTATTTGCAAAAAATAAAAATATTAAAATCAGAAAATGGTCAGGATTAATTGTCGATTATGCCAAAAATAATAACGTGAATTTTCTTATTCGAGGATTACGTCCAACAGGTGATTTTGAAGTTGAATTTCAAATGGCTTCAATGAACAAAAAGATTTACAAAGACATTGAAACATTTTTTTTAATGACTGAAGATGATCACTATTTTATTTCATCTTCACTTGTAAAAGAAATCCATGGTCACGGTGGAGATATTTCTCCGTTTGTGCCTTCAATAATACATTCTTATTTAGCAGGAGATAAAAGTGAGTAAGTTAAAACTATCAAAACGTGTTGAAGATATTGATGAATCAGTTACCTTAAAATTAAACTCTAAAGCTGTCGCATTAGCTAAAGAAGGTAAAGAGATTTATAACCTAACAGCGGGACAACTAACTTTTCGTCCACCATCAGGCCTTGTGAATTTCATTAGAAGTGAACTAGATTTCATTAACAGTTTTCAATATTCACCAGTCGCAGGAATTGTTGAACTAAGAAAAAAAGTATTAGATTATTTTGAAAAATCTCGAAATATAAAAACAAATAATTTTGATGTTTTAATAAGTAATGGTGCCAAACATTCTATTTCTAATGTTCTTGCAGCCACAATCGAAGAAGGTGACGAAGTAATATTATTTACTCCATATTGGGTAACTTACCCCGAAATTGTAAAATATTATGGAGGAAAAATAGTAACAGTAGAAGGAGATGTTTTTAATGGTTTCATACCTTCTATTGACGAACTAAAAAGAAAAATGAGTTCAAAAACTAAAGCAATTATTTTAAATAGTCCTAATAATCCATCGGGTATTCAATATCCTAAAGAATGGATGGAAGAGTTTTCTAAGATAATGCTAAAGTATAAAAATACTTATATTATAAGTGATGAAATTTATTTTGAGTTAAATTATTTTGATCCCAAACCTGAATATTTTTATCAATTTGATAATAGTCTGTTGGAACAAACTATTATAATAGATGGAATTTCAAAAGCATTGGCAAGTACAGGCTTAAGAATTGGATTTACTATTGCTCCTGAAAAGATAATAAAAGCAATGACCAGGCTTCAGGGACATACGACTTCTTCACCAAATAGTTTAATACAAAGAGCACTACTCCATTATGATTTTTCAGATATTGAAGTATTCCTAGACCCCATAAAAAAACACTTAAGAGAAAACGTCACGATCCTACGTGATTACTATACAAAATTTAATATGGGTCATTTATGGTATCAGCCTACAGGAGCATTTTATTATTTAATAGATTTTACTCCTACTCCTGTAATGAAAAAATTCAAAAGTGGTTCTGAAGATAACAGTAAGGACTATTCTTTTGAAATTTGTGAAAAACTTCTTGATGAAGTAGGTATTGCTGTTGTTCCAGGTGGTGCCTTTGGTATGCCAAACACTGCTAGACTTTCTACTGTATTAGAGAGAGATTATTTTTCAAGAGCTGTCGAAAAGTTAATGAATTTTTTATGGAAAAAATAATATTTTTTTAAATATCTAAATCAATATTTAATAAGTTCACAGTGAAGACGAGTCTTTTGGCCTGGAGTTGTTTAAAACTACTACCGATTTCGACGCCGTAAAAACCTATCAAAAATTTAAATATAAAAGCATCAAAACCTACTCCGAAAGAGTTATATCCACCATTGAGTCCAAAATAAAGATCTACAACACTAGCAAACTGAGCCCTGATTCCAAACTGAAGCTTACTTCCAGATGGAGTGAAGGGATCTAGATAATTTCCATAGTCTGTAGTAACTGCGTAATTAAACATAGTATACTTTTGTTCCCAAGCGAGACCAAAATTAAGAGAAGATTCTTGAGCTGGAACAACTCCAGGCCCAGACTCTTTTTTAAAAGTCGTATCAGCCACATCGAGGTAACTTGTAGCAAATCCTAGTCGACTCCATTTATTAGGTCTAAAATTATATTCAATTCCCGTATCAAAACCAAATGCAGATCCTTTTGCTTTTCCAAAGGCATTTAAAATTGTTTGCAAACTACCACCACTGGTCACTTTTAAAATTTCGGGTGATAAAAATTCTAAAGATCCATCAACTCCCTCCCTTGTAATTTGTTTACCTGAAAAACCCATTGAGAGTTGATGCTTTGCCTGAGATTTGCCAATTAAATCAAAGGCGTAACCCATGATGAAACCTTGATCGACTCTATAATTTAATTTCAATGTTGGTAGGTAGGGATTTGAAATCAACATTTTCATAGAACTAGATACAAAAAATGAAAATGCCAGATTACCAAGTTTTATATTTGGCATCAAAGTCATTTTCATGGAAATTGGGTAATTCATAAATTGCGATAAAACGCCTTCTGTAGTACTTGGAAAATTTGAAAACTTATTATCTATATCAAAACTTATTTTATCAAAACTAAAATTCATTTTAGTGACATTTGGTACTTGAAAGCTGGGATTTAATATTGAAAGCTTAGCGTTTTGTGTTCTAGCAAGAGAGGCTGGGTTATAAAAGATGGCATACTCATCATCAGCGAGAGCAGTGAAAGCTCCTCCCATAAGCTGGGCTTGTGGACTTCGAGCTAAATATTGAAATTCTGCAAAAACAGAATTAGAAAAAACTAAAAATAAAATTAGTATTTTTTTCACGGCAACTGTTCTTCCAATAAGACTGCATAAAATGACTCTATTTCTAAATCAGCTGTTGCTTCACAAACTGCTTGATCCCTTATGTCACAAGTCGTAATTCCAGCAGTGCTGCAGAGGGAAGTAAAATTAGTCGCCAGTCCTGACAAGACATTACTTCCTACTAGATCAATATTGGCAACAAGATCAATAAAATTATTAAAAAGTATAATACCTTCACACAGTCTTGTTTTAGTTAATGGGTTTAAAGCTATGTCAGGAAGATCGGCTGAACCTGGGCTTGTTACTCCGATATTACAAAGATTTGTTCCTAGAGGAGGAAGTAGTGCCGTCGCTGCTGTTGTGTAAGTTAGAATACAATTACTTGTTGAACCCAGAGCTGTTCCTTTGTAAAGGGTAGGAGCAGGATTTGTGGGAAGATTATTATCTACTTCACCGTAGTATTGAAAAAATTTTCCCATTTGAACTAAGGTTAAATACAGCAGATTTATGTCCAATTGGTCAGCTTGAGCTTTTCCAAAAACTGCTGATCTATTAGCGTTGGAAGAACTTGTAACACCTCCAGCATACATCAACGTGTTAATCGCAGATTTTATTTTTAAATAATTTGAATCTGTTGGAGAAGTCATATTTGAATAACTAAATTGTGTAAGAGAACCAAGTAATGATCCACTACTTGAAGCTAGAGTCGGAATTTCATTTAGGAAAAATCCAAGTAAATCAAAACCTCCAAAACAAGCAGTAATTACTGATTTCAATTTTATATATTTGGGTATTAATTCCTGTCCAGTAATAGTAGTCAAGACTTTTTGAGCTTCAGTACAATCTCTATTGTTTAAAGCAAGTTCAATTTGATTGTATTTAATTTTTAATTTTTCTTCGTCAGTTTTTCCACAAGACGATAGCCCGACTAAAAGGCTCAAGAATATAAAAAAGGATAATCTTTTCACAAGTTTATTTTACCTTATTTATTTACAAATTTGCAGAGAGTAAAACTTTTCAAAGGACTTATAAATAAGCTAAAATCAAGGCAGTGATAACACTACTACCAAGTAATACAGTCAGGCATTTAGAGAAAAAAACTAATTTATTCATTAGGAGGCTACAAAGTTGAAAACTTTTGTAATTGATACCAACGTTATTTTATATGATCCACGAGCAATTTTTAAATTTGAGGAAAACGATGTTTACATTCCTCTTGTTGTAATTGAAGAAATAGATCGTTTTAAAAAAGATTTAAACGACAATGGCCGAAATGCCCGATACTTCTCTAGAATCGTAGATGAACTTCGTTCTAAGGGAAAATTAAATGAAGGAATAGAATTAAGTGGTGGCGGAAAATTATTTGTTTCCATTGATTTAAAAGCTTCAAAAAAATATACCGATATTATTGATCTTCATAATGTAGATAATAAAATATTAGCAACAGCATTAGCCCTAAGTGAAAAAGAAAATGAAAAAGTTGTTCTAATTACAAAAGATATTAATTTAAGGTTAAAAGCTGATCTTGTCGGACTATTATCAGAGGATTATGGAAAAAAAGATCGCTCATTTGATGAATTATATGCGGGAACAAAAACTCTAGAAGTTGCAGTAAAAGATTTAGAAACTTTTAAGAAAGAAAAGTTTTTATTAATTGAGAATGCTGAAACTCATAATTTATTTCCAAATCAATATATAATCCTTTGTGAAGAAAATAATGAAAGTCATCGACTCCTAGGTCGTTATTCTAAAAACAGAAATGGAATAGTCCCTTTAATCCCCCTAAGAGATGGGGTGTGGGGAATATATCCTAGAAACATCGAACAACAGTTTGCAATAGATGCTCTTTTAAATGAAGAAGTTAAGCTTGTATCTTTAGTTGGAAAAGCAGGGACAGGTAAAACTCTAATGGCTCTTGCTGCGGGACTTGAAATGACTATTTCTCAAGAGAAATATTCTCGTCTTCTCGTTTCAAGACCGATTCAACCAATGGGAAAAGATTTAGGATTTCTTCCTGGTGACGTAGATGAAAAACTTGCCCCGTGGATGCAACCTATTTTTGATAATATGGATTTTTTATTTGGTCAGCAAAAAAATTCAAGTAATTCGTCTTACGAAGATCTGATAAATCATGGATTACTTCACGTCGAACCTCTTACTTATATTAGAGGTAGATCAATTCCCGGACAATATCTAATTGTTGATGAATCCCAAAATTTAACTCCTCACGAAGTTAAAACAATCTTAACAAGAGCGGGAGACGGTACTAAAATTATCTTAACAGGGGATTGTCACCAAATTGATAGCCCATATTTAGATGAAATTAACAACGGTTTAACTTATTGTGCAGAAAGACTAAAAGAAGAAGATATTGTTGCGCATGTTACTTTAAAAGCCGGAGAAAGATCAGAGTTATCCGAAATTGCTTCTAAACGATTATAAAAATGGGGATCTTGCAGAACCAAAGAACTTGTAAGCGAGCACCATTTTATGAAAGTATATTTGTTCTAGATGATGAGAATCTTTTTTTAGCTGATTCAGTAAATATATCTGAAACTGGAATTTTAATATCAAATTTACGAGTAACTTTTTCCGCTAAAAATTTACACTTTATGTTTCCTTTAGTTGATTTTCCTGAATTTTTATTTATGGATAGAGAAAAAATTTTTCTATTACACAAAAGTGATTTTCCTTGTTCAATTTATAGGTGTCAGGGAGAGTTAAGAAGAAAAAAAATATTAAATAGTGCAACTTCTGTTAATTACTTAGAAGTAGGAGTGAGCCTTTCAGGTAGAAGTAGTAATCTTGTAAATAAAATTAAGTCATATGTTGAAACTTTCGAAAAAAACATTGAATTTGTATTAATGCTTTACCAAGAGGAAATGGAGTCATCAAAAGAATTGATCCGAATTATATTATCTCACCTTGGCTATGATTGTACTTTGAAATTATCAGTATTAAGAAGCCAAATACTACATGACTATAATAGCTTGCTTAAGTTATAATTATTAATTATTATCCAAATATATTTAAAAAATTGGACGAAGTCTTTTAGCAAAGGAAATATATATGTTAGACCTCAAATTTATTAGAGAAAATACTGAGATTGTTAAACTAGCTATAAAAGAAAAGTATATAAAATTAGATTTAGATAAAATGCTTTTACTTGACCAAGAAATTGTAAAATTAAAGCAATCCTTACAAGATATTCAAACCGAAAAAAACACTATCTCTAAATCGATTCCAAAAGCTACTAATGACGAACGCCCAAATTTAATATCAAAAGGTAAAGAATTAGGTGAAAAAATAAACGAATTGAAACCAACTCTCTCTGAAAAAGAAGATGAATTTCAAAATTTAATGTATAAAATTCCAAATATTCCTGCTCCAGAAGCTCCGAGAGGAAAAGATGAAAGTGAAAATGTTGTCATTAAACAAATTGGGGAAAAACCTAATTTTAAATTTTCTCCAAAAGACCATGTTGAATTATTATTAAACAACAATTGGGCTGAGTTTGAAAAAATAGCAGATGTTTGTGGAAGTAGAAGCTATTCTTTAAGAAATGAGATGGTTCTATTAGAAATGGCCGTCCATCAATTTGCTATGAATAAATTAATTGGCAAAGGCTTTACTATTGTTTCAGCCCCATCAATGGTTAGAGAAAAAGCATTATTCGGTACAGGTCACTTTCCTTCAGGAAGAGATCAAGTTTATTATCTACCAGATGATGATTTATATTTATCAGGTACGGCAGAGGTACAACTAAATTCACTCCATGCAGGAGAAATAATAAATGAAGATAAGTTACCTATTCTTTATGCTGGTTATTCTTCTTGCTTTAGAAGAGAAGCAGGGAGTTACGGAAAAGATGTAAGAGGATTAATTCGAGTACATCAGTTCACAAAAGTTGAACAATATATTATTTGTAAAAATGATTTTGAGGAAAGTAAAAAATGGCATTTAGAGTTACTTAAAACTAGTGAAGAAATAGTAACAGAGCTAGGACTTCCTTACCAAATTATTGAATGTTGTACAGGTGACATGGGGACAGGGAAAGTGAGAATGTATGACATTGAATGTTGGGTTCCTAGTGAGAATAAATATAGAGAAACTCATAGCTGTTCAACATTAACTGACTGGCAGTCTAGAAGAACAAATACAAGGTATCGTGATAGTGAAGGTAATGTGAAACATTGTCATACTTTAAATAATACTGCTGCAGCCACTCCAAGGTTACTTGTTAGCTTAATAGAGAATCATCAAAATGAAGATGGATCATTAAACATTCCAACGTGTTTACAACCATTTATGAACGGAAAAGCGATTTTAAGTAAGAAATAATAGCTTTTTTATTAAAGAAACCGAGTGATATTGTCGATTAATCTCTGATGAACAAATGGTTTCAACTTACATTTAAACAATATTTTAGCTTGTTTTTAACAATCATAATATTTTCAGCAAGTGTCTTTGTGATATATGATCTTTCTAAGAATTTTAAATCTTCAGGATTATTATTAGAGAAATATTTTGATAAAGTTAGAAATCATGACATTTACTTTTCAAAAATAAACTTAAATGACAAAATTAAAATATTTTCAAAATCTGAAATTCAGCATCTTCAACTTGAATTATTATCACAAATTAGAGGTCATAAACTTTTAAGTTTATTTTTATATAAAGATATTGAAAATATTTTCAAAGAGAAAATATCTAATCAAGAAAACTTGATTTACAATTTAAAAAATAAGATATTATCTATTGAATCTAATTTAGTAATTATTCTAATAATTAGTTGTATTTTATGTACCATATTACCGATTATACTTTTAGGTCGTTTTTTTAAAAGCACAAAAGAAGCATTGTTATTAGAAGATGTCACTTTCTATGACGTTGATAAAAAATCCATCAAGCTTGGTAAAGACTTTTATAATTTATTTAACATAACTGATGATATTAATATTTCTCATCTTGTAAAAAACATTAGCCAAAACTTATTAAATATAAACCAATCTCTTGACGAAAATATTACAACATTTACTTTTCCGGTTCAGTTGTCAACAAGTCACCTACAAAAGATCTCAATAAAACTAACAAAAGCAGGGCGTGTAAAAAATAATATATTTTTTGTTGTTGAAAATGTAACAAACGCACTTAAGAAAATTAGAAATGAAATTGATATATTTGAAGATAGTATGACTCCATATCTTCTATTAAATAAAAGACGAATAATTGCGGCTAATAAAAAATTTGAAAATTTATTAGGTAAATCTAAAGAAAGATTAATTGGCGCATATGTTGATCATTATTCACTAGAAAAGACATGTTTTCTTACAGAGGATACTAATTATTCTTGGGAACTTCATTTAATTTTAAATCAAAAATTTAAACGTGAGGTAATATTGTCTTCAACACGGCCATTTTATTGGGGAGGTGAAGAAAAGCAAGTATTCCTAGTTTCAAATATTTTTAGTTATAATAAGAAATTTTCCGAAATTTTCCTTCACCAAAATATAAATCTTAGAAATCATAATTTATCTTCTTTATTTATTTTTATATTAAATCAAAATGATGAAATGTTGCTTAAGTATTTGTCAGAAATTAAAGAAAAGTACCTAATAGACAATAACCTTGAATTGGTTAATATCGTTAATGATCTTGAACATGGTGTATTTACCTCAAATTGGGAAAATGTTTTGTTGAATTTCTTTGTATATGCTATTAAAATAGAACAACTAGATGAACTTTTACTGGAGGCATGTTAATTATGTCTAACAAAAACACAAATCACCACCCTAAGAAAAAAAAGAAAAAAGTATATGATCAATCGGGTACCGGTCACAAGATCACTGAAAAAGAAAAATCAATGGGAAAAATATATATTGCAATTGTTGTAGCAATGGGCTTAGCTACAGCCGTTTTAGTGATATATGGAATGTCTTAAATTTCAATTTTATTTCTTTTGGATTAAAAACTTACTTAAGTCATTTTCTGTAAAACAACTCATAATATCTTGGCCGTAGTTTTTTATTAAAAAATTACTGTCTTTTCCTAATATTAATTTATTTAAGCCTTCCTTGCATTTTTTTTGTATTTCTTCTAAATTATAATCACTGCAAAATTTCTTAAAATAGTTTGACTCTTTTGGTAAACCTTTAAAGCTTTTATAAGCCCATTGAATACATTTTTGTTTCGTAACAGGTTTTACATCTGCTGAGTTAATGCAAGAGTTTATAAGTATTGAGAATATTATAATTTGTACAAATTTTATCATATTGATCTTCATTTATAATAAGCTAGAATATAGCTTTAAACAAATTTTTTAAATTAAGGTACTTATGAAAATTATTAATCTATTTAATCTCTTAATTCTAACAATTATATTATCTTCATTTTCCACTTATGCTGTAGATACTTTAGAATATGAAAATAAATATTTGGCCATGGATAATTACTTTTTAGGAACAGACTCTAATATTTATATAGATTATGTATGGGATCATTCAATATCAAATAATAGCTTAATAGGAAAATCTTTAAGTTCAATTAATGTAGAAAATTTGCATCAAGATTCTTTGCTTAGACTAATCTTACTAAGCAGTAATAATAGTTCAAATGTTCAAAAATTAAAAATGAAATTTTTAACTAGATTAGTTTCCACAAACAGAGTTTCAAATAGAGTTACATTACTACTCCTTAATTATAAAGATATTTTTGAAAAGATATTTGGTGAGAGTATTATAAGTGAAATTCTTTTACGTAACAGAAATATTCAAAATATTTATACAGAATTAGGCCAAAGAAGTAATACTCCAGATAATAAGGAAATAAAAAACATTTTCACAAATTCTCCTGAACTTAGAAATGGAGGAATCAAATTATTTTTATTCTGTCGAACAAATCGAAAGTTTCCATGTCGATTTTTAATGAAAAATTCAAACAATGAAGTTGTATTAGATTCGACTGGAGAAATTTGGTCTCAAAAGGCTTTAGCTTCATCAAAGCACGATTATCCTTTTAATGTAAGAAATGGAAATACTCCTACTGGTATTTTTAAAATTAATTCTGTTATGCCAAAAGCAAACAGAAAATTAGTCTATGGTAAGTTTCGTAGATTTATCCTAGAATTTATTCCAAAAAGTAAGAATGAAAAAATATATAAATCGTACTTACCATCATCTTCATTAAATAAAACATGGTGGAAAGAAAATTTAATTGCTAGAGAAGTTGGTCGGAATCTATTTAGGATTCACGGTACAGGTCTTCGAAGTAAAGATGTAAATGCAACTTTTTATCCGTTTGTAAGAACATCCGGATGTGTTGCTCAACGTGAAAATTCATACCAAAATAATAAGTATATTGATCAAAGACATTTGCTCGATACTGCTATGCTTTCAATGGGACTTGATAATATTTATCAAAATGAGACAAAAATAAAAGGTCTACTTTATATTGTAAATATTAACAATAAAGAGCAGGAAGTATCCTTGACTGAATTAAAAAATATAATTCAACCATAGCTTAATAGTTAGTACTTTCTAGCGCTAATACAAAATCTTCTAGGTGCAGGATGATTTTCGACAGTTTTATTATTATTTTCTGGTGACAAGAAATCGCTTAATGATTTTCCATCTTTCCTACACCAATTTGTTAGTCTTTGTTCTTCTGCTGTTAATCTCGTATTACCTAGCACCTGAATATCTTTAAATTTTGTCTTCTTTAACCAGTTTATACAGCAACTTAATGTTGGTACAAACCAAACATTTCTCATCATGGCATATCTATCTTCAGGGAATAAGCAGGTGCTTGTTTCACCTGGAATGCCAATCGTTTCAAAAATTATTTGTCCATCTTTTTTTAAACTATTATAAACATCTGTTAGTTGGGATACTGGATTTCTATGATGATAGATAATTCCCATATAAAGTATTAAATCAAATGAATTAGGCATATGGGGAATATGTTCAACTCCCCACAATTTGAAAAATAAATTCTTATTTTTATAAAAATATTTTAAAAATTCAAATTGTGCAAAACAGGGATACACTGGATCAATTGCCAGGACTAGTTCTGGATTAAACTGGCTTAATAAAAAAGAAAAATATCCATTGTTGCTGCCAATATCTAAAATATTTTTATCTTTAAGATCAATTAAATGTTCTTCGAATCGTTTCCACTTAAGATCAGATCTCCACTCAGAATCAATGAATGTGTCATTTAAATAGTATGGCCCCTTTTTCCAAGGGATTAGCTCTTTTGCAATGAGTTCTAGTGATCGGCTATTCGAAGTATTGCTTTTTAAATATATTTTATTATTTTTTATATTGATGTCGAGTTTATCCTGAGAAATTTTATATAAATTATCGAGAGCTTCTTTTGGTTTCAAGTTTCCCTTATAACTACTCCATTTCTCTCTGTCATCTGTTAGATTTTTTAGAAAAAGTTCTGATTCATCTGTAAGTTTTAAGGTTTCAAATAAACTCATTTATTTCTCGCACAAGTAAGACGCAAAATTATACCATCTAAATATAATTTCTACTTTAGAAAAACCTGCTTTTAATAATTCTTCTTTTTGGAGTTCAGGAGAAAGGGGGATTAATACTTCTTCCAAAGCTTCTCTTTTTTGAGAAATTTCTAACTCCGAATAACCATTTCTTTTTTTAAAATCATAGTACATATCTGTAATTAAATTATCAAAATTGTGATCATTACATTTAATTTTTTCTGATAAAAAAAATATTCCTTTTGGCTTTAAAGATTTTCTAATATTTGTAAGTAATTCGAGTCTATTATTATTTGAAATAAATTGTAATGTATAATTCATAATAAACATTTGAGCAGACTCAAAATTAAAAGTTGTTAAGTCGTGATCAATTAATTTTGCATTTTTTATGTTATTTTTTAAAAATTTATTTCTTGTTTTCCCAATCATAGCCTTGGAATTATCAATGCCAATAAAAGAAACATGTTCTTTTTTTAATTGAGTAAGATGCTTTGATAATAAAATAATGGTGTCGCCCGTAGAACATCCAAGGTCATATATTAGATCCCCTGAGTTAATGTAATATCTTGTGAGGTCACAAATAATCTTATGGATATCATGATAAAATGGAATAGATCTACTTAACATATCTTCAAAAACATCAGCGACATCTTGATTAAACTCAAAAGGCTTTACTGAATCAATCTTGGATTTATAAACTTCATCTTTATTATCAGTCACTTAAGTCACCCTTTTATTTTTGTAATAATCATTGAATTATATAGCAATAATCCTGTAAAATATAAACTAAAAATATTTTTATTATTATGAAAGAAATAAATATTCAAGATTTAATTACACACAAGTTAGCGTCTCCAATTCACGCTTTAAAGTTTTATTCTGAAGAAAAAACATTAAGTGGAGATGATATTTTACCTGCTGTGGATATATTAGAAAGTATTTTAGATAAATCACGATTTATTTTTTCTTTTAATAACTTGGAAAAGAAAAACTGGAATGATTATTTAAAATATATACATGAATGTTCATTTTTTCTGTCTCCAACAGGAGAGAAAATATTAAGCTACAAAATTAATATTGATGGAGTTATTAATAATAAGTTGAAATTGGATCAGTATATTTTTAATATTATGAATTTTGCAAAAATAAAAGGGTGTCAGATTTCAATAGAACAAGATGATAGATATTTATTATTCAAGTTTTCGAATGAGGTAAGTTACTCAAAAGATGAAATAGATCAACTAAGTCCACTTGAAGTTGTTATTAATGAAAATAATAGCCTTATTGCTATAAAGTTTGATAAAATCGATTTCACAAAGTAATGGAGATGTAATGACAAATAAAACTGTTTGGGTGTTAGAGGATGATCCCCTGTGTAATAAGATTTATGATCAAGTTCTAAGTAAGGAATTTAATCTTGTTCATATGGATACCATTGCTGAGTTTAAAGAAAAAATAACTACAAAAGACATCGAACGGCCCTTAATTATTATCGTTGATTTAATTTTAAAAGATGGGAACTTTCTCGACTTCATAACTTATGAAAAAGCAATTTTATCTAAATTTGATGTACCTTATATTGTAGTATCAGGAATAGATGATATTGATATTCTTAGATTTTGTTTTAAAGAAGGAACTTGGGACTATTTAACAAAACCTTTTAGTAAAACAGAACTACTCGCAAAGATTGAAATTATATTGCGTGACTCAAGAAAAATTACAAAAAGTTTAAAATCATCAGTAGTTTATAATGGCCTAGAAATACAAAATCTAACAAGTAAGCAATCTAAACTTTTAAACTTATTTATATCTTCAGATGATGGCGTCGTAAACCGTGATAATATTATGACAACTGTCTGGGGAACAACCACTGTTAATCCAAAAACAGTTGATGTTCACTTATATAATTTAAGAAGAAAAATTAAAGACTACGGACTCGTCATAAAGTCTGAAGGTGATGGCAAGTGGAGTTTACTAACTGAACGAGTATAGCTGGCTTTTAATCATTTAAATATTAATAAAAAAAAAGCCCAGTTTAATTAACTGGGCTTTTTTATATTTAATAAATTTATTAATTAAACTTGTTCAAAAAGATGGCTGTATTTTCTTAAAAATTTAGAAAGCGAACCAACTTTATCAAGAGTTCTTATCGCTCTTGTTGAAAGTCTTAATCTTATTGTTTTTCCAGTTTCTGGATCAAAAACTTTTTTCATTTGTAAATTTGGTTGTTGAACCATTTTTGTTCTATTTTTAGCGTGAGATACTTTATTTCCTACTAATCTTCTTTTACCTGTTAAATCGCATACTCTTGACATGATCTTATCCTTTAAAATAAATATTCAGCCAAATTTATAGCTACTTAACTCGAAATTGGCAAGAATATTATATTATTCCATACATAAATATATTATTTCTTCTGGTGCACCGTGTTTCACAAGTGATCTTTTAATATAATTTAAAATCTTTAACCTAATTGGTCTTGGATATCTTATTTTTCCATCAAACGATGTTGTAAACTCATGACTTTGACATACTGAGTCAGGGTAGTTTTGTAATAATTGTCTGTATGAATCTTTTGTAAACCTAACGACACCAATAGAAATATATTTTAAATTATCTAATTCAAAGCTTTCACTTAATTCTTGAATGAGTTCAAAATAATTTTTTTCAAAGTTGTCGTGATAAATGACTGGATCTAAATGAAGTCCTACTTTAAAACCATTTTCAATAAGCTTTCTCATAGCTTTTATTCTAAGAGTAGGACTTGGTATTTTCTTTTCAACTGATTTTAGAGATGATGGGCCCAAAGTAAAACTAGTAATAATATTATTGACTGGATTTTGAGCAAGAATTTGTTTTATATTTATTGATTTTGTTCTTAATTCAAGAAACGAATTCTCAAGAGTAGAAAATAATTTAAAATAATATTCAATATCATTACTTAAAGAACTTAAAGAAAGTGAATCACTAAATTCACCCATGTGAAACCATACAGGACTTTCTTTTGATGCATTTTTATCTAGTTGTTTTATTTCAGTACCAACATCTTCATAATTAACAAAGTAAACGATATCGGGAGAGTTAAAGTATCCTTGTAAGTAACAATATTCACATTCAAAGATACAGTTTAATGAATGAAAAAAATAATAATGTTTGTTTTTTGAAAAGCCATAAGCAGGAGGAGCTTCTTTGACGAGTTCTCCTTTTTTAGAGGCTAAAAATAAATTTAAATTATTTTGTTTCTGCAGATATGGTTTTTTTACTTTTTCAAATACATCGGTGTATTTCTCAATATAATGAACAGGTATTTCTTTTTTTAATTTTGAAATAATTTGTAAAACATTTTTATTATTTCGAAGTTCTTGTTCGACAAATATTTTATTAAACATTAATATTCACCATTTAAAATATTTTGAAATTTTTCAAAAGGAAGTTGCTCGAGGTAAGTGATAAGCGTATCTATGTTTGTTTTATTTTCAATTGTCGCAGTTAATTTTAATTCTGTTTTTTCTAATTTCTTGTCATACTGGAACTTAATGTTTCCATTTTGAAATTCATTTAAAAGTTGATCAATATTTTCTTGTAATTTAAATGTTAATGGTTTTAATTTTTGTTCAATTGCTATGATTAGATTTTTTGTTTTTGCTTTTTTACTTATATCTTGATTGCCAATTAGCTCCTTTATATATTTTTTTATAAATTCTTTATGATTCTCAGAGATCTTAGGGTAGTTATTCTTTATAAATTCTTTTTGAGAAAATGTAACATGAAAAGATTCTAGATTGAGTTGAAGATTTTTTTCATTTTCTTTTTCAATTTTATTTAAAAAGTTTAATTCAAAATGTTCATAAAATTTATTGCTAAATTCTATCGAATGTTCCTGCACTGATTTACAGAAATCTTGTTTTTCGTGCGTTGTGTAATCTGAAATTAGCTTAAAAGATTTAACTTCTTTTTTAAATGATTTTGAACTCATGAATATGGCCCAAGCTTCACGATCAACAATATGGCCAAAGTTCTTAAAAGTCTCAATATTTGAATCATTTAAAATTCGTTTGTTAGTTGTGATGAGATCATATTTTGATTTTTTATCATCTTGAAAAGAATGAAATTTCATTTCAGATTCTTTCTCAGTGTAAATTGTGCGTGAAGTTATAATTTTATTAAGTGGAACGGTAGGCTCAAGTGCTCCAGCGATACCATAGTTTATAACAAGATTAATTTTATTATTTAAAATTGCTATTGCCCTTGTAGTATTAAGAAGAGAATTTTCTTTTCCTTCTCCACAAAGAAGTAAATGAAATTCAGAATTATAATATAATTTTGAAAAAGCAGGATGTTCCTTAAGTTTATGATTTTCAAAAAATAATTGCGCTTCACCTCTATGAGCAAATACTAATAACATACCTTGTCCTTGAATTATTCTTCATAAGCCTTTATATTCCGGTAGTGAATACACGTCAAATTTTGGAGAAAAAATGGACAGTCTAAACATTTATGATCCAGGACACCTGGCTTTTGGAGGTGCAAGTATATCGGGAAATGGCAATGGAGCAGGTGGAGGATATGGTTTTGGTGAAATATCAGATGAGCTTAGCCGCGATTTGTTGTTATTCGCCTATGAAAACAATATCAATATCTTTGATAGTGCTCCGATTTATGGCTTTGGAAATTCTGAAGTTCGAATTGGTAAAGCTTTAAGAAAAGTTAGAGAAAAAGTCCATTTCATTTCAAAGTCTGGAGTTACCTGGGATAAATCTCATCGTGTTGATATGAGTAATAATCCTAAATTGGCACTACAAATGTTTGAAGAATCTTTAAAAAACTTTAATTGTGATTATATCGATTTGTATATGGTTCATTGGCCTGATCCAAAAGTGGATATTAGATTTGTTTTAGAAATATTTGAAAACTTAAAAGCATCTGGCAAAATTAAACATATAGGTTTATGTAATACAAATGAAGAAGATTTGTTAAAGTCAAAAGAAGTATGCAGTGTTGAAGTCGTTCAATGTGAATATAACCTTTTTAATAATCAGTCTTATGAAAATTTAATGATAAAGTTTCCTGATCTAAAGTTTATGGGATGGGGGACTTTTGACAAAGGTATTTTGTCAGAAAGGGTAACAAAAAAAATAGAGTCAAATAAAAATTATAATAAATTTGATTGTCGTAAAAAAGCACCTTGGTGGAAACAAAAAGATGTTTTAAAGAAAGTTGATTTTGTTGAGCAGTTTAGTAAAAATATGTCTTTTATTTCAGAGAATATACAAATGAGCGAATTTGCTTTTCAGTTCTCTAAAAATAAAAAATCAATTCCTTTAATAGGTGCAAAATCTATTGAAGACCTAGAAAGTGTTTTAGAATGGAATTGTCATAAAAAAGATATTAATCGGCTATTTGAGTTGTGGAAAAATGACAAAAGTTAGCGTTATAATTCCAACCTTTAATCGCCAAGAATATATTCAAAGAGCAATTAAGTCAGTTCTTGCTCAAACCTATAAAGACTTTGAAATAATTGTTGTGAATGATGGTTCGACTGATAATACAGTTGAGATACTGAAGCTCTATTTACCAAAAATAAAGTTAATTAATATCGAAAATTCGGGAGTTAGTTTTGCTCGAAATCTTGGTGTTAAAAATTCGAATGGAGATCTTATAGCTTTTCTCGATTCTGATGACGAATGGCTCCCACAAAAGCTAGAAAAACAAATGAAATTTCATGAAAATAATCTTTCAATACCTTTAATTCATGGAGAAGAATTATGGGTAAGAAATGGAAAGAGAGTTAATCCGAAAAACAAACATAAAAAGAGTGGTGGGTTTATTATAGAAAAATGTCTTCCTATGTGTGTAATTTCTCCTTCCGCCACTATTATAAATAGAGATATTTATAATGAGTTTTGCGGGTTTAGAGAAGATTACCCAGCTTGTGAGGATTATGATCTTTGGTTAAAGGTTTGTTCAAAATATGAAATTGGATTTATTGAAGAACCAATTATAATTAAATATGGAGGACATTCTGATCAGTTGTCAGCTAAATTTATAGGAATGGATTACTGGAGAATTAATTCTCTAATAGATTTACTAGAGTATTCAAAAATAGATATTTTAAGATCAACTATCATTAAACTTATAAACAAAAAACTGCATATTTTAGAAATAGGTTCAATTAAACATGATAACCAAAAAATGCTAAAAAATATTAAGACTTTAAAAATGAGACTTACTAATTATAAGTAAGTCTCATTAAAAAAGTATATTTTAATTAACAAGCTATAGATTGAATTTCAAAATTCATTTGTAAATAATTAATAGTTTCTTGAAATTCAGACAAAGTAGGCAGCTCGCCGAAGTGAGTATTTTTACTTAGCTCCATAGCTATGAAATCAAAAATTTCAATCTCAACCGACTTTTCTTTTTCTTTTAAAAATGCCCTCCAATTTGTTTTTCCTTTTTTTCTGAAATTGGAAAAAATGTTTTGAACTAGTTTTTCTCTAGTTAATGAACCAATGCAAATGACTTCATTGAATTGGTTAAACTCAAGGTACCACACTTTGTAATCAGTTTTTTTAGTAAGGTCCTTTGATGGTTCGACAGCTATTGCCATGAACATAATGCCCTCCTTGATTAAGGTTTAAGGGCTAGGCTCCTGGGTGTGTGTAGTTGGCCTCCTGCCTCTCCTGCCCCTCTCTGTAATAAGTTTCTAATAATTAGGACAAAAATGCAGGCCAAATATACTAATTAAAACTCACAAATTGTTAAAAAATGTAAGATATATAGGGGCAGTTTGGCTGGTTCTATGACATATATCATTTATTTGTGTGAAATTTTCTTATTTTAAAGATCTTTAGTTAGTTGAGTGAAATGCTCGGAGACATCTTGGCCCAAATTGTCTTTCAACTTTAGTTGTCTATACTTTATTCCTGATAAAGATAATATTTTTTGAGAGATATTATAACTTTCTCTACCCTGATGCTTATTAGACAGAAAGATTACTTCTTGTACTTTTTTTGAAGCAAGAAGCTTGGCGCATTCATGGCAAGGAAACAACGTAACATAACATTTAGTTCCTTCTAGATTAGATTTTGAATGAAGGATAGCATTAGCCTCAGCATGAACTACGTAGCTATATTTCTGATGTTCCATGGATACACTTTGATCTTTACCCCAAGGTAGTTTGGTCTCATCAATTCCCGCCACAAACCCGTTATAACCCATAGATAGTTGATGATTGTTTTGGTCAACAAAAACACAACCAACTTTTGTGCTTGGATCCTTGCTTCTATAGCTAGCCATCATAGCCAGGAGCATGAAATATTCATCCCAATTAATAGGGGACTTTACATCAATAATATTAATGGTCTCTTTAGGATATTCTTTGGTATCATTCATAAAAAAATTGTACTTTTTTGATTGCTAACAAACAAGGAAATTTTAGTGCCCATAAAATATTGTAGAGTCGCTGTTAATTATCCTAGAAATACAGGGTTGTTAACTTATTCATACTCAGATTTGGAAGTAGATGCTGGTTTTTTAGTAGAGGTCCCTCTCGGGAAAAGAAAAGCCAAGGGATGTATCGTAGAAAGTAATTTAGTTGCGACTCAGTTAAGTAAAAATGAAAAAAAATATGAAATTAAAGATATAGTAAATCTTATTTTACCAGAATTTACCTTAACAAAAAGACAGATGTCTTTATACACGTGGATTAGTAAGTATTATCACTTTAGCCTAGGGAAAATAATTTTTGATTCATTCCCAAAGATATTAATTCGTCCAAAAGAGCATATTATTGAAAGTGGTCATGGAAGTTCACAAGAAATAATATTAAATAATGATCAAAAAAAGATAACTGATAATATTTTAAAAAGAACTAATAAATTTGATAAGTTTTATATTCACGGAGTTACTGGAAGTGGTAAAACTATTTGTTATCTTGAAATAATTAAATCTGTTATTAAAGCTAATAAAAGTATTTTATTTCTTTTACCTGAGATTAATTTAACTCCACAATTTACTAAAACATTACTTGAAAGTTTTACTGTTCCTATTTTTAGTTATCATAGTTCAATAACTAATTCTGAAAAATTCAATTTATGGAAGTATTTAACGAAAAATGAGTCAGCCTGCATTGTTATTGGTGTAAGAAGTAGTGTATTTTTGCCATTTAATAATCTTGGTTTAATAATTGTCGATGAAGAGCATGATAATTCATTTAAACAAACTGATCGATGTCCATACAATGCCAGAGATGTCGCTATAAAAAAAGCCCAATTATCAGAATGTCCAGTAATTATGGGATCTGCAACACCAATGAGCGAACAGTATTTCCATTTTAAAAATTTGAATGAAAAAGTTTCTGAATCAGGTAAAGTATCTCAAAATTATTTTCAATTAAAGAAAAGAGCATTAGGTTATTTTCCTGAAGTTAATGTAATAGATGAAGTTTCTGATAAAAATCGAGAACTATGGCCTTTGACAAATAAGGCTATTGAAATAATTCAAGATGCTTTAAACAAAAATGAACAAGTCTTAGTATTTTTAAATAGACTGGGATTTGCACAGTTTGTTCAATGTTCCAATTGCGGTTTTCGTTTCACCGATCCAAATACAGGAGTAAATTTAAGATATTTTAAAAATAAAAATACCCTTGAGAGTAATTATAGTGATTACAAAATTCCTTTTCCTAGTGAATGTCCAGACTGTGGAAATTTAAACATGCTTAGTAAAGGTTTTGGAACAGAAAAAGTACATGAAGTTCTTAGTAAGTATTTTACTGAAAATACTTTTGAGCGGTTTGATAGAGATAAGATAACCTCATTTGAAAAATTAAGTCATACTCTTAAATTATTTGAAGATGAAAAAATTGATGTTTTAGTTGGTACTCAAATGCTTTCCAAAGGACATAATTTTAAAAAAGTAAATACTGTTTTAATATTGGGAGTAGACTCACTTTTAAATTTTCCTGATTTTCGCTCTACAGAAAGAGTTTATCAAACAATTATGCAAGTAGCGGGAAGAGCAGGGAGATATTCAAAAGATTCGAAAGTATACATACAAACAAAGATGACTAATCATCCAATCCTAGAAATAGTAAAACAAAATAATCTTGAAAAATTTTACAAAGAATATGAATTACCAGCTCGAGAGATGGCTATGTTGCCACCGTATAGTAAACTTGTAAGTTTGTTTTTTTCGATGAGATTTAAAGATAAATTAATTGAAGAAATTAATAATGTAGCAGTTGAATTTAATAAATATATTAGTAGTAAAAAACTACAAATAGATGTTCTTGGCCCAACACCTTTAATGGTTGAAAAAAGAGCTAACCAATATACCTGGTCAATACTTCTGAGATCAAAAAAAATAAATGAACTTCATCTTCTCATACAAGTTTTTGAAAATACATATAAGCTAAAGTCTGGAATAAGTGTAAAAATTGACGTTGATCCGTATTTTACGCTATAAATATCTCTATGTTAAAAAAAGAAAGAGCAGCATTTATAATTGATAATTTAGAAAAATTCTATCCTGAAACACCAATTCCACTTGACCATACAAATTCATTTACACTCCTAATTGCTGTTCTTCTGTCTGCGCAGTGTACTGATATTAGAGTTAATAAAATTACTCCAAAGTTATTCAAATTGGCAGATAATCCACATGATATGATTAAAATTTCAATCAAAGAAATTGAGGATATAATTCGACCTTGTGGATTGTCGCCTAGAAAATCAAAAGCAATTTGGAATTTATCAAAAATATTAATAAATACTTATGATGGTAAGGTGCCTGATTCATTCGAGGCCTTAGAGAGTTTACCTGGAGTAGGGCATAAAACAGCCAGTGTTGTTATGGCTCAAGCATTTGATGTGCCAGCATTTCCTGTTGATACTCATATACACCGAATAGCGCAACAGTGGAGCTTATCATCTGGAAAAAATGTTGTTCAAACTGAAAAAGATTTAAAGCAATGTTTTCCTAAAGAGTTATGGAATAAATTACACTTACAGATAATCTTTTATGGACGAGAATATTGTACAGCTAGACAATGTGATGGACTTCAATGTGTATTATGTAAAAAAATGTTTCCTAAAAGAAAAAATAAAAGAGAGTATAATAAATCATGAGCAATCCAATTTTAAAAATAAACAAAATTAATAATAATCAGAAAACAACTGTAGTTTTACTTCACGGATATGGGGCTAATGCTGAAGATTTAGCGGGGCTCGCTGATTATGTACCTTTTTCTAAAAATGTTAATTGGTCTTTTATTGAAGCTCCATTTGAGCTAGCTGGAAATATGTATATGAAGTCATATTCTTGGTTTGATTTAAATGAAGAATTATTTACAAGTCCCGATAAAGCTTTAGTTTATGAAAAAATGGCAAACTTAATTCCAAATAAATATAATGAAAGTATGGAAATGTTATTAAGTACATTTCGAGAAGTTTTAAATACAGAAAAAAATATAGTTCTTGGAGGGTTCTCTCAAGGTTCTATGATGGCACTTCAATTATTTAATAATTTATCGAGTATTGATCAAAAACAAATAAACTCATTAACACTTTTTTCTTCAATTCGATTTAATGTAGATAATATTACAGAAAATAAAACATTTCCAGTGTTTCAAAGTCATGGCCGAATTGATGAAGTATTGCCTTTTGATCAAGCTAGCTTATTAAAAAATATTTTAGAAAAAAAATATAATTTAGAATTTGTTGAATTCAATGGTGGTCATCAAATTCCTATGGATGTATTACAATCGTGGTCAGATTTTGTTAATAAAACTCTTGAGCAGACTCAATCTCTCTGATTTTAACTAAAACATCCTTTATTCTATTTAATGAATTGTTAATTTTTTTTAAATATTTATCGTGAGCTTCATCTAGGTCTTCAAATTTTTTTAAATATCCTTGTGCAATAAAAAGTGGGTTATTTATTTCGTGACTTAGAATATCAACCATTTTATTAAAGTCATTTTGAGCATATAAGTTTTGTCTTTCAACATAGAGATCATGCATTCGTAAATGATTATTAAGTCTTACTATTAATTCCTGAGGTTTAAATGGTTTGATAAGGTAATCATTAGCACCTGCCAATAATCCTTGAGAGATATCTTCAGCATCACTTTGAGAAGTTATAAAAATTAATGGTATTTCGGAGTGTTTTGATTTTTTTAGGCTTTTACAGAATTCGATTCCGCTTATTCCTGGCATATTTATATCACAAAGAATTATATCTATATCAAATTGATCAAGTTCTTCTAATACGTTACTTGCTTCAAAACGGCTGATCATATTAATGTGATCTGGAATTGAGTTTGATATTATAGAATGAACAAGTTTTGAATCATCAATAACTAATAGGTTTTTGTTTGTATTCATTTGATAATTATATAAATATTCATCCACTTTAAAATAACATTGCTAGTCAGGATAAAATTTCCTTGAAAGAATTCAATTGAGAATTAAGCCAATAAGATTAATATTTAAGTGATTGTTATTTTAGGAGAAATTATGAGTGATGATTCCTTGATGGATGACTTTATGGCTGAAGCATCTCAACTTTTAGAAGAAGCTGAAGAAAGTCTGCTAGGCATAGAGAAAAACGAAGATATTGAAGAAAATTTTAATAAAGTATATAGAGCTTTTCACAGTCTAAAAGGTGCCGCAGGAATGATGGGACTTACTGATGTTCAAAGTCATATGCATCATCTGGAAGATCAATTTGATCGTTTACGAGGAAAAGAAGAAGAAATCCCTTCTAAAATTGATTTTTTTCTAAGAGGAATTGATTCAGGAAGATCTATAATGGAAGGTGAATCTGTTGAGTTCGATTATACGGAACTAGATGGAGATTCCTCTGCCGACCCCGCTGTGAAAGCTTCGACAGAAGCAGAAGCTCCAGCCGTTGAAACTTCTACAAAAGATACAACACCGTCATCCAATGAAGGGGGCGCTCGAAATGAAGAGCTAAAGTCATTAATAGAAAAAGCTACAGCTCTTTTATTATATCAATTTAGTGACCTTGATGACTTTCTTAAAAAGGAAGGTAGAGATTCAATTAGAACAACTCTTAAAGTCGAAATAAAACAAATTCTAGATGAAAAACAACGTTTAATTGGATAACTAATGGAATATATAAATATAAAATTTGATTTTTTTGATTATATTGACAATGTTCCATGTGACATTTTTATTAGATTATCAAGTGGAAAAACTCTTAAGTTATTTTCAGCTAATGAAGCAAAAGATGTTGATCGAATTAAAGCTTATCAAGAAAAAGGTTTAAAAGAATTCTATATACAAAAAGATGACTTTTATAAACATTCAAAAACCTTTTTCAATGAAGATGTCATTGAAAAAGCATTAGAGATAACTCCGACAGTTATTGCAGATCAATACTTAGCTGTTATTCAAGAAATGACAAGTGATATAGGAATTGATGAAACGACATTAAAAACGGCTGTACGTTTAGAAGAAGAGATTCTCAAGCAAAGCTCCAGTGAAAAAGTTGTAAAGGGCCTATTTGACCGGTTTGCCAAACAGCAAGGAAATTTTCTTTATAGTCATAGCTATCTGACAGCAGTTATGTGTCTGCAGTTTGCCAAGAAAATGGACTGGGGTACAAAAGAAATTCAAAAAAAACTATATATGGCTGCAATTTTTCATGACCTAGGTTATCAAAATCCTAGATCAGTTTTTTATGAAAATTCTGATTTAGACGGACTTGAAAAATTACCTGAAAAAGTTCGTGTTGATATTTTGAATCATGTTCCTGTGATCATTGAAAGACTAAAAAAAATGAAAAATATTCCAGAAGATGTTATTAATATTATTAAATATCATCATGGCGGCTTAGGAGAACAAAGTTATCCTCTTAAAATGCATGCTACAGAGCTGGCTCTCCTTCCTTGTGTTTTCATTTTATGTCATGAGTTTGTAAAAAATTTATTCAAGGTATCTTTTCGAAAAGATAAAATTCCAGAAGCTTTAAGTAAAACAATTAATAAATATAATAGTGGTAAGTTTAAATCTTTAACAAGTCCTTTTATTGATGTTGTTACAGAAATGGGAGATTTATAATGTCTGAAGCTAGTGACAATAGTGCTATTATCAATGATTTTTTATTGGAATCATTTGAGGCACTAGGCTCAATTGTTGATGAAATCACAATGCTTGAGAAAAATCCTAAAGATGAAGAACTGATTAATTCAATATACAGAACAATTCATACAATAAAAGGTTCTGCAGGTTTTTTAGGATTTACTAAACTACAAGCCGTTGCTCATAGTGTCGAAAATATTCTTTCTCTCATAAGGGAAAATACAATTTCTTTAAATTCTGAACTTGTCGATATCTTTTATGAATCATTTGATCTTTGCAGTAATGTTTTAAAAAATATTGAAGCAAATAATGTTGAAGGAGAACTTGATTCTGATGGATTTAAATTAAAGCTATTATCTGTGGTTGAAAAAAGTATCTTACATAATGAACAAATAATAAATGATGAATTATATATGGATGAACTAAGAATGAAGTCATCTGAGCAAATTATACGTGAAGCTGCGATAAATAATGACATTAAAAAAGTAGATATAAAATCTATAGAAAATGAAACTATTAAAAATGAAAATAAAACTGACTCTAAAAAGGTTCAAGTTATGAAAGAAGACAAAAAAGAAAGTCCAACAAAAAAAGCAGAAAAGAAGCCAGCTAAAGCTGCCAAGAAATCTGTAAGTGATTCTGTTGTTAAAGTTAACGTTTCACTTTTGGATGATATAATGAATGTTGTAGGGGAGTTGGTTTTAAATAGAAATCAAATTATGCAACTTTCCGCTCAAAAAGACGACTCTGAATTTTCAACACTGGCTGTTCAGCTTGATGCTATTACATCAGAACTTCAAAATGGAATTATGGAAATGAGGATGCAACCTGTTGGGAGTGTTTTTTCAAAATTTGAAAGAACTATTCGTGACCTTGCTCGATCTCAAAATAAGCCTATTCAACTAATTATTGAAGGGAAAGAAACAGAACTTGATAAAACATTATTAGAAGCTATTAAAGATCCTATGACTCATATGATTAGAAATTCAGTTGATCATGGAATTGAAAAACCTGAAGCAAGAAAAGCTTCAGGTAAAATGGAAGAAGGTCATATTACAATTAAAGCTTACCACGAAGGTGGACAAGTTATTATTGAAGTTAAAGATGATGGCGGTGGGATAGACCCTAAAATAATTGCCAATAAAGCGATTGAAAAGGGCGTAGTTACGGAAGAAGAACTCGCCACTTGGTCAGATAAGCAAATTATAAATCTTGTATTTAATGCCGGATTTTCAACCGCAGAAGCCGTTACTAACATTTCTGGACGCGGTGTAGGAATGGATGTTGTAAGATCTAATATTGAAAAAATTGGTGGTGAAGTCGATTTAACTTCCGTTGTTGGTGAAGGAAGTGTTTTTAAATTAAAAATTCCTTTAACCTTGGCAATTGTACCGGCGTTAATTGTTCAAAGTCGACAAGAACAATTTGCAATACATCAAAAGAATTTAGTTGAGCTTGTTTTACTGGAAAACCTAAGTGAAAAAGAATCTCTTGAAATGATTGATGATCAGGAATTTTTTAGACTACGTGGGAACCTAATCCCACTTTTTAGAATTGACACTATTTTTAAATTAGAAGGTGAAAGAATTAAAAATTCTGAGTTTGACGATGGAGACAGTCTTAACGTTGTAGTGATGCAAGCTGAAGGAAATACTTATGGACTCATTGTTGACAGAGTATTAGATACACAAGAAATTGTTGTAAAACCACTAAGTAAAAAATTAAAAGACCTTAGTTTTTATGCTGGTTCAACGATAATGGGTGACGGTAAAGTCGCACTAATAATCGATGCCTTTGGTTTTTATAATTTCATTGAAGGTGGAAATGCAAAAAAACAAGACACTTCTAAAAAAGAAGAAACTCAATCTGATAACTACAAAAATGCAGAAGAGCAAGAATATCTTGTTGTTCGTCTTGGAGACGAAAGAGGATATGCTATTCCTCTATGTTTAGTAACAAGACTTGAAGAATTTGCTGAAAAAGATATTAATTTTAGCGGCGAGCTTGCTTTAATTAAATATGGCGAGAAGCCAATGCCACTTTTAAATGTTGAAAAACTTCTTCAGATGGATGCTACAAAATCGAGGTTAAATAACTTGGATAAAAATCCAATTATTCCAACAATTGTCTTTTCAGTTAAAGGACATAATGTATCTCTCGTTGTTGATGAAATTCTTGATATTGGTGTAACCACTAGTGAAGTCAATACTGATTCAGTTGATCGTGATGGCCTATGGGGAACAGTTTATATAAATGATAATTTATATCCTGTTATAGATATTCATAGACTTGTAGAAATGCACCCAATTGGAAAAAATATTTTTGCAGGGAAAAAGAAAGTAAAATTAAATAAAACAATTCTTTTGGCTGAAGATTCTCCTGTTTTTCAAAAGGTTCTAATTGAGCTTTTAGAAGAAGAAGGTTTTGACGTTTTACTTGGAAAAAATGGAGCAGAAGCTTATAAAATATTAGAAACGACAACGACAAAAATTGATCTAATTGTAACTGATGTTGAAATGCCTGAGCTTAATGGATTTCAGTTTGCAAAAAAAGTGCGTGAAAATGAAAAGTTCTCTACTTTGCCAATAGTTGCTGTAACCACAAGAGTAGATGAAAAAGATTTACAAAAAGGAAAAGAAGTGGGGTTCACTTGTCATCTTGAAAAATTAAATAAAGAAGATGTAACCTCACATATTAAAGAACTAGTTTAGGAAGTAATTATGGATATAGAAAATGAATTGGAAAAAGAAAAAGGACTAATAAGTCAGTTGTGCGGCTTTACTATTGCTGGAGAAACTTACGGAATTCCAGTATTAGAAGTTCAAGAAGTTATTAAGGCCTTGCCAACTTCACCCATTCCTTTAAGTCCAGAGTTTGTGGATGGTTTAATAAATTTAAGAGGCCAGATTGTCACTGCTATTAACGTAAGAAAATTATTTGGAATTCCAGAAGTAGAAAAACCAAAGTATATGAATATAATTGTTAAGCATGAAGATTCTTATTATTCACTTTTAGTTGATAAAATTTTAGATGTGATGGAGCTTAAAAATAGTAATTTCGAAGAGACTCCCGATACGCTAGATCCTAAAAGACGAGGATTTATTGACGGTGTTTATAAGATGGAGAAAGGACTTCTAATACTAATAAAAACGGAGAAAATATTAGATTTTTAAAAAGTATCATAAGTAATGAAACATAATAAATATATTAAAATAAAGGAAAAAAAATGAGTGACTTAGAAAGATTTATTAAAGGAATAGCTGTTGATATTTTAGACAAAATTCCATTGGGAGTAGTTGGTTGTAAAGCAGACGCTACCTTTGCTTATATGAATGCAAAAAGTAAGGAATTGTTAACTGAGTTACAAGAATTTTTCCCAGTTAAAGTTGACGATATGATTGGAAAACCTGTTGATATCTTTCATAAAAATCCTGAAAAACAAAGAAAGATTATAGCTGATCCTAAAAATTTTCCTATGAAAACTATTATTCAAGTAGGAGACCGAAAATTTCGTTTCGCGGGAAATGCCGTATTTAACGCTGAAGGAATATATCAAGGAGCTGTCGCGACTTGGGAAGAAGTAACAGCTAGAGCTATTGTAATATCTGAAGTTTCAGAAAATGCGGTATTACTTAAAAAATCCAGTGATTATATTTCAGAAATTTCAAATTCACTCTCAGCGGCCGCAGAAGAAACTTCTGCTCAATCTTCAACTGCTGCTAATGCTAGTGAACAGTTAAGTACCGCTGTACAATCAGTTGCCACAAATATGGAACAAATGCTTGAAGCTGTTAAAGAGATCACTCAACAAACGTCACAGGCATCCCAAATTTCAAGTGAAGCCAATACTCTCACTAGTGCCACTGTTAAACAAATTAATAAATTAGGTGAAAGTAGTGAGAAAATTGGAGATGTTATTAAAGTAATTTCTTCAATCACTCAGCAAACAAACTTATTAGCTCTTAACGCTACTATTGAAGCGGCAAGAGCTGGTGAAGCCGGAAAAGGTTTTGCTGTTGTTGCCAACGAAGTAAAAGAGCTGGCTAAACAAACAGCACAAGCAACAAGTAATATCACCAAAATGGTAGAAACTATTCAAGAAGACACAAGAAATGCTACTGAAGGAACTGCTAATATTGCAACATCAATAGAAAAGCTAAATGCTTTTGCAGCTAATGTGGCAGCAGCTGTTGAAGAACAAGCAGCTACTACAAATGAAGTTAATAGAGTCGTTCAGCAAGCGGCAGAAGGGGTATCTCAAATTAGTGGCAATATTGCTCAAGTGGCAGAAGCTGCTGCGATGACAGGTAAAGATGCCATTAGTGCTCAAAAAGCATCTCAAGAGTTAAATTTAATTACAACGAAGCTTGAGCAAAGTGCTGGAAGGATTGAGTTGTAATGAAAGTAATGATTGTTGATGACTCAATTGTTTTTAGATCTGGAATCTCTCAAGCTCTAAGTGGTGCCTCAGGTATGCAAGTCGTAAAAACTGCCAGTAATGGAAAAATAGCTGTTGATTTTTTAAAGCAAAATCCTGATATCAATTTAATTACACTTGATCTAGAAATGCCAATTATGAATGGTATTGAAGCGATAAAAGAAATTCGAACTTTTAATAAAACTGTTAAAATTATTGTTTTTTCAGCTATATCAGAGTCCGGAGCAGAACAAACTCTTGAAGCATTATCTTTAGGTGCTGATGACTTTGTAACAAAAGTTAAAGCTGAAGCGGGGACTAGCATTGAGTCTAGTTTGGAGCTAATAAGACAAAATCTTCTTCCAAAATTAGAGGCGTTAACTGCTAATAATCCCGAAATTACTTCTTCAATTGAAAGTGATATAATTAAACGAAAAATTAATGATATTCAACCGAAGATTGAACAATATTCTTCTGAAAATTATTTAAGTGAAATGCCAATTAATCCAAAGTTAATTATAATTGGCTGCTCAACTGGAGGGCCCGATGCTCTTAGAAAAATTTTCTCACAAATAAAAGTAATGCCAACTGTCCCAATTTTAATTGTTCAACATATGCCTCCTATATTTACTGACAAACTTGCTAAAACTTTAAGTGGAGTTAGCATGGTTAGAGTAAAAGAAGCAGAAGAAGGTGAATATATAAAAGCTGGTGTGGCGTATATTGCCCCCGGTGACTTTCATATGTCTTTAGACGTTAGTGGAAATTTAAAAATGGATCAAAATGAAAAAGAATGTTTTGTTAGACCTTCAGTTAATATTCTTTTTGAATCAGTATCTAAGAATTTTACAGATCAAGTTATGACAATTGTTTTAACTGGGATGGGAGAAGATGGCGCAAGAGGGTGTGAGCTTTTAAAAGAAAAAAAATCATATTTATATATACAAAATAAAGAAACATGTGCCGTATGGGGAATGCCGGGAGCAGTTTTTTCAAAAAACTTAGGTGCCCTTAGTTTACCTATTGAAAAAATAGCAGGACTAATTGATTCAGTTGCAAATAGAGCATAGGCAAATATATTTTAAGGAGAAAAAATGTTTTTAGGTAAGTATTTAGTTAATGAAAGTAAAGTTTCAGAAAAGAACCTAATTGAAGCAATGTGTTTGCAAATGGAATCAACTCCAAGTCTTTTAAGATTGGCAGTTGAAGATGGGCTTGTTGATGATAAAGAAGCGATAGAGCTTGTTTCAAAATCTATAAATGAGAAGAAAAGTTTTTATCAAATTCTTACTGAAAATAAATCTGGTGATCAAGAAAAAATAAATAAAATTTTAGCTAAACAGGCAGAGAAAAGAAAAGGTCTTGTCGAACTTTTAACTTCAATCGATGCTATCTCAATTGATGAATATGAAAAATCTCTTTCGAGTTATTTTGCCCATAAGCCAAATGATGAAGTTGCTTCTGAAAATACTTCAACTAGCGAGACTGAAGAAGTCGAAATAAGCTCCGTCGCCCTAGATGCTTTAAAAGAGTTAGAAGGTATCGGGGACCCTGATGAAATATCTGCATTAGAAAGTAAAATTGCCTCTGATAGTTCTTTGCCGGTATCAGAAAAAGTTGAACCTGGAAAAGACAAAGGTAAAGACAATCAATTTGTTAAATCATTTTCAGAGGAAAAATTTCATGAATTTCGAAATTATTGTGAGCTTTTAACAGCCACTTCTCAAGTGGAGTTACTTGAAGAGTTTCAAAAATATTTTCATACACTCGTTGGAATTTGTCGCTTCGAAAACCTAAGTCTTCTCGAACGTTATTTTACTGATCTTGAAAATCATACAGTGAAAGCTCATAAAAGGTGGAGTGAAGAAAAAATCAGTTCAACATTTCCAGAACTTATGACAAATTCGATTGAGCTTATTTGGAATATGAGAAAAGCTGTATATGAAACAGGTCGCGAGGTTGAAGCATTTACACGACCAGAACTTAAGACAGGTTATTTAAATATAAATAAAAGTTTATCATCATTATTAGGAATATAAATTTTAGGGAGAAAATATGAAGATACTTATCGTAGATGATTCTTCTGTTATTCAAAATATGGTTTCAGGAATGTTAAAGGAACTAGGTCACGAATCAGCAGGAGCATTAAATGGACAAGAAGCAGTAGATAAAATTAAAGAAATGGGTGACATTGAACTAGTTTTACTTGATTGGAATATGCCAATTATGACAGGACTTCAGTTTTTAGAAAAAAATCAGGAAGAAAGTTTTTTTAGCAATCCTGTTGTTATGATGACAACTGAAAATGCTCCAGAAAAAATTATGCTGGCCTTGGAAAGAGGAGCATCTGAATATATCATGAAACCTTTTACTTCCGATATTTTGCAAAATAAATTACAGATGGTTGAAGATCTTATCTTTTAACATATTTACCAAGAGGAAATAATGCAAATTAACGATATATATAAATTTTTTGCTGACTATGTTTATGAGAACTCTGGCATTGTTTATAAAGAAGCTGAATTTTATCGTCTTGAATCAAGACTTAAAATGCTAACTGATCATTTTGAAAAAGAGAATATTGAAGAAATCTATAAACATTATCAAGGGCCAATAACAAAAGAGATGCATTCTTTTTTAATTGATATTTGTACAAATAATGAAACATATTTCATGCGAGATATGAAGCCATTCAAATTTTTTGCAACAGAAGTTCTAAAAGAATTACAAGAAACTTTTGGTGGTAAAGAAATTGTCTTGTGGAGTTGCGCTTGTAGTAGAGGGCAGGAACCTTACAGCGCTTTGATGTCAGTTGATGCTTTTGCTAAACCACTTTTTGATAACTTTAGAATTGAGGCAACTGATATTTCTTCAGATATGATTGAAAAATCAGCTAACGCTACTTATACAATTTTAGAAGTTCAAAGGGGATTACCTGCACCATTTTTAGTAAGGTATTTAGACAAGGTTGATGAATCTCACTGGCAAATAAAAAGCAATATTAGAAGCAAAGTTACTTTTGATGAATTTAATTTATTAACAGGAAATTTTCCAATTAATAAATATGAAATGATTTTTTGTCGAAATGTGCTTATTTATCAAAATACCGAAAATAGACAAAAGATACTGCTCAAATTATATGAATCATTAAAACCAGGTGGTTATCTTTTAATGGGAGCTGGTGAAAGTATGATAGGTATTGATACTCCTTTTAAATTAACAAAATTCGGTGAAACAATTTTTTATAAAAAAGAAAATTAAGTCATTTTAGTAAGTTATAATACAAAGTATCCCAAGTGAATGCCTCAAGTATTCTGATATCTTTCCGATAAAGTATATCAGACACAGAGAGGTAATTATGACTGATATTTATATTTTAGATGAAGACGAGTTTTATTTAAAAAGCATAAAATCATTTTTAGAAAAAAAGGGTTTTGACGTTCTTACAAATTCAAATTGGGATGAAGCAATTGTCGATTTAAAAAAGCACAAGCCAAAAAATGTTGTTTTGCAGAGAAAAAATCAATCTCTTAGAAAAAGTATTATTGTTCAAATGAGTGAAGAATTATTGATGACTGATTGTACAATATTTTTAAGTAATGATTTACCTCTTGATGAACTTGATCAAATGCTTGCTCAAAGCCTTGGTTTTGAAAATGTAATTCACAGGCCATTAACGGAGGAAGATGTGTCCACGTTTAAAACAAAACATTCAGAAGAGGATTTGGCAAAAGCAGCTTAAAAAAAATAATTTTAAAAACTTTGCAAGAAAAAGCCCTCGAATAACGAGGGCTTTAGTATTTTTAAATGTTAAATTTTAGTCTAAAGTAGTGGTGCTATTACTAGCGAAACAATACTCATTAATTTTATTAGAATATTCATAGCTGGACCTGAAGTATCTTTAAATGGGTCCCCAACGGTGTCTCCTGTTACAGCAGCTTTGTGAGCTTCTGAACCTTTTTGTTCACCTGGAATATGTCCTTGTTCAATTGCTTTTTTAGCATTGTCCCAAGCACCACCAGCATTAGCCATAAACAAAGCTAGTAAAACACCAGTAACAGTTGCTCCAGCAAGCATTCCACCAAGAGCGGCTTTTCCTAAAACAAATCCAATAATAACTGGGCTTATGATAGCAACAAGACCTGGTAGAACCATTTCTTTTAATGAAGCATTTGTAGCAATTGCTATACATCTTTCTGTATCAGGTTTTCCTGATCCATCCATGATTCCTGGAATTTCTCTAAATTGTCTTCTAACTTCTTGAACCATTTCTTGAGCGGCGTTACCAACAGAGTTAAGTGTATTTGCACCAACAAAAAATGGAAGACAACCACCAATAAATAATCCAATAATAACTTTTGGATCCATTATATTGATATTTGAAAGACCAACTGAAGAAGCGTAGGCAGAAAATAAGGCTAGTGCTGTAAGTGCGGCTGAACCAATTGCAAAACCTTTACCAATAGCAGCTGTAGTATTGCCTAGAGAGTCTAAGCCATCAGTGATAGCTCTAACTTCTGGACCTAGTTCACTCATTTCAGCGATACCACCAGCGTTATCAGATATTGGCCCATAAGCATCAACTGTCATTGTAACACCAGTTGTAGCAAGCATTCCAACAGCAGCAATTCCAATTCCGTAAAGTCCAGCAAACATATTTGAGAAATAAATTGCAGCTGAAATTAAAAGAATTGGTGGAATACAAGAGTACATACCAACAGCTAGACCAGCTATAATATTTGTAGCGGAACCTGTTTTACCAGCTTCAGCTATTTTTTTAACAGGATTAAATTCACCGGCTGTATAATATTCAGTAACTAAACCGATAAATAAACCAACAAGTGATCCTATTACCATAGAGTAAAAAGGTCCCATTGCGTAAGGAAAAACTGTAAAATTAAATGATTGAACAGCAAAATAACTAGCAGCAAATAAGGCAGCTAATCCAACAATAGGCGCATATCTTAAAGCAGCAGCAGGTGAAGAATTTTTCAGAACTTGCATTGAAGAAATACCAATTACAGAAGCAACTAAGCCTAGAGTAATAATTATAAGAGGTAGGTAAACGGCGCCGGCACTACTTAAAGTCCCACCGATAAACATTGTTGCTATTACAGAACCAACATATGATTCAAAAATATCCGCACCCATTCCAGCAGTATCACCAACATTATCACCAACGTTATCAGCGATTGTTGCAGGATTTCTTGGATCATCTTCAGGAATACCAGCTTCTACTTTACCAACAAGGTCAGCACCAACATCAGCAGCTTTAGTGAAAATTCCACCACCAACTCTAGCAAATAGAGCAATTGATGATGCACCCATAGCAAAACCATTTAAAGCTTCGATACTTGTTGTACCTGAAAGCCATTTATATAAAAGAGCAACTCCAATAAGACCTATTGAAGCAACAGACATACCCATTACTGAACCACCGTAAAAAGCGACAGAAAGAGCTTTTCCTGTTCCACTTTCAGCAGCAGCTTGAGCTGTTCGAACATTTGCTTTAGTAGCAGCTTTCATACCAATGTAACCACAAAACATTGATGAAAATGCACCAACGATGTAGCAAATTGCAGTATTTGTTCCAAGTTTCACACCTAAAAGTATTGAAACAACAAGTAAAAATCCAAGTAACATTGCATATTCTTTTTTCAAGAATGTCATTGATCCATCTTCAATCAATTTGGCAATCTCAGTCATTTTACCGTTACCAGCAGGTTGTTTTACAACCCAAAAATAGGTCATCATTGCAAAAGCAAATCCAAAAGCCCCTATAAGCGGACTGTACGTTAAAAAGTTGGCAGTAGCTCCCATTCAAATTCTCCTTTTTTTATTAAAATTATTTTAATATTAATCTAATTATCTACACTTTTGGTTAATTATCGTGCAAAATTAACACATCAAAAGTGATCTTGAAAAGAAAATTTACTAAATTATTCAAGAATTAAGGAGCAATTTAATTTACCATTGTAATGCACAGCCAAAATAAAAAAAATATATTATTTTCAACACTAAAAATGGCCTTGGCTACTTTTTCAAGCCGTATCCTTGGTTTAGTAAGAGAACAGGTTATGGCAGCCTTATTTGGAGCATCATCTGTGACAGATGCTTTCACTGTCGCCTATCGAGTTCCTAATATGCTTAGAGATCTTTTTGCTGAAGGTGCCTTTTCTTCTGCTTTTGTCCCTGTTTTCACAGAGGTTTATCAAAAAGACAAAAAAAAAGCTCGTGAGTTAATGTGGGCACTTTTTATAATTTTATTTACAATTACTGGTTTAATATCAGCTTTGATAATATTAAATGCTGATTTTCTTATCACACTTGTAACAAATAAAGATTTTTACCAAGATCCAAACAGATTTTCAAAATCTGTATTAATGGTGAAAGTGATGGCTCCATTTTTAACATTAGTTTCTCTTGCAGCCTTGATGATGGGAGTATTAAATACCCTCAAGGTATTCTTTATACCTTCGTTTGCTCCCGCATTTTTTAATATTTCAATGATTTTATGTATGAGTCTTTTGCCGAGTTTTTTAAAAATTAGAGGTTTAGATATCTCTCTCTCTTTAGCAATAGGAGTTATTATTGGTGGGCTACTTCAATTAATCGTTCAGGTACCTTTGATAATAAAAAAAGGTTTTGGACCGATTATTCCAAAAGTTATTTTCTCAAAAGATTCTAAAAAAGTATTAAATAGAGTAGGAATAGGAACAATTGGAGTTGCTGCCACACAAATTAATATTTTGGTTACTACTATACTCGCTACTGGTACCGGAGTTGGAGCCGTGTCTTGGCTAACATATAGTTTTAGACTTTTTCAGTTTCCAGTAGGTATCTTTGGTGTATCAATTGCTGGGTCAAACTTAGTTCATTTTAGCGATAAAATTAAATCAAACAAACTGGACGAGGCGAGAGAAATTTTTAAAACTAGTTTATTTTTTATACTTTTTATAATGCTACCTTCAGCAGTTTTTTTAATTTTTTATGCTGAAGATTGTGTTCGAATAATATTTGAAAGAGGTGCTTTTTCTGCAGATGCTACACTTAAAACAAGTATCGCTTTAAAATACTATGCGCTCGGGCTACCATTTTATGGAATGTATAAGTTAATGGGGCCAGTCTTTTTTGCTATTGATAAACCTAAGCTTCCTATTTTCATTTCAATGTTTAGTATTTTATTGAATATTATCTTTTGTCTTTTATTTATATCCAAATGGGGATATGTGACTCTTGCTATTGGGGTTTCTTTGTCTATATTTGTGAATATATTTTTACAATCAATTTTTATTAATAAGGAATTAAAATTAGGATTAAAATCATTTATTAATTTAAAGATAATAAAGTTAGTAATTTCAGCAATTGTAACTTTTTACATTCTTAAAGCCTGGCAATTTCAAGCTTTCGAAGGTTCGTTATTATTTCAAATATTTGGATTAATAATTGAGGCTATAAAAACATTTTTAATTTATCTGATACTTTTAGTAGGTCTTGGTGAATGGAAATCATTTAGCCCAATAATAAAAAAGCTTTCTAAGAAATTTTAAATGTTTAGCTTGTGAGATGAGCTTTAATTAGATACAATTTTTCAATATTATTAAGACAGGGATGGAAATATAATGAAAACAACATTCGAAACGTTACTCGCACTTGCTGATTACTGTGTAAATTTAATGAAACAAAACGAAATGATTGATTTTGACATAGCTAGTAGAGAATCTTTACTTGAATCACTAGCAACAGAACTTGCTGTAAGTTTTGCAACAGATGAAGACATAAGAGACCAAGCTATAGAAGAAGTTGAAGAAAAGATGGGCGCAGGCAATATGCCAGAAGATATTGTTGAAACTGAAATTTTTAACCATGCAAGAAAAGAAATTATAAAATCTTTCAGTGGTGAAAATATTGGTGGTCTATATCTTGTTGAATCTCTTCATAATTCAGCAAAACGTATTAATTCATTTATGTTAAACAGTGATTTGATTGATGATGTTTTTGGTACTGATGATGAAATTTTAGAATTCTTGGTTAAAAAATTAAGATCTTTTAAACGTCAGCAATAATTCAATTTATAATTAATTCTTAATTTTTTCTAAGCTGTAAACTACTTGTTCAAAATAGGGTCCTTCTAACATTCCGTTTAATACTGAACTTAGACTATTTGCTAAGATAATTTTATTTTCAATTTGTATAATGTAAGAGCTTAAATAAATTCTTCTTTCGCTGTTTTCTGTACCCATGCTTTCAATATGTACAATTTTATTTGGTGAAATATTTTTAAATTTATATCTTAAATGTTGGTCATCAAGGACTATTGAATCTTTTTCATCTAAAAATATTGTTAATTCTTTTAACCTTTCAGCGTAAAATTCCAGAAGGTCTTCATCATTAAATTCATATATTTTAAAAAAACTTTTCCAGTCATAATTTTGATCGCTTCGAATAAATGTTAATTCGTCTTCAGTTTTTTTATTATTTTTCCACCAAGAGGGAACAAGAAACGAATAATTTTGAAGATTAATTTGTTTAGCATTTTCTATATATGACAGATTTTCTTCTTTTATTACAATTGAGGTATAGACTAAATAAGCTAGTATTAGGGTCAAAATTGACCATGAGAATAAATGTTCGGTAAATATTTCCATATTTTTCAACTACTTATATCATTTATTATTTTTTTATCAAGATTATTCAAGAATTATCCGACTAGTTTATGAGAATAGAAAAAAAGACTACTTACGTTTGGAGTTAAGTATGAAAAGTTTAAAAAATTATATGGTTTCATTAAATTATTTATTGGTGATTTTAATATCCTCGGTAAGTATGAGTATGAGTGAAGTAGTACTTGCTGGTTCTCACGATGATGATCCTTGTTACGATGGTGATATATGTGTTTGCTGTTTATACGGTAAACAAAAATCTAATCCATTGGCAGAAACACTTGGAGTTATCGCAGGGCCATTAGCCCTTCTGGGCTCAACTTATTTTACTGCAAAATATCAAAATAAGTCTCAACAAGCCTGGGCGTCTGCTTATGCTGCTGGACCTGCCGCTTGTCGTGGAATGGTTTCAGATTATCAACAATATAATATAAATAGAGGTTCAAATCCAATTTTACCTGATCAACAACAATCTTTAATGGGCTCATGTAATGGAGGTTCACTTACTGGTGGTGGTTACGCTGGCATGGGTGGAATGTATGGAAATGGTTATGGTGGTTTTGGAAATCCGATGTTGGGAGCAGGTTACTCAAGTGGAATGATGTCTGGAATGATGGGTCCTTATGGTTACGCTGGAATGGGCGGTCCTGGAATGGTGCTTGGCGGAGGAATTAATGGCGGAGGCGGAAGCTTTGGTTCAAATCTTGGTTACGGATTAGGAATGGGAGTTGGCCTTGGAGCACTCGGACTGTTAGGGGGTTATCCAGGTGGCGGAATAGGAATTAATGCTAATATCGGAATCGGCGGAGGAATGCCTGGTTATGGTATTGGTATGCAAAGTGGAATGTATCCGGGAGCTGCCGGAATTGGTATGTATCCGGGAATGAATGGAAATATCGGAATGGGATATCCAGGAATAAACGGTGGAATGTACGGCCAAATTCCCGGAATTGGAATCGGTGGAAGTATCGGAATCGGCGGAGGTGGTTATCCTTACGGCGGTGGCGGAATTGGAATCGGTGGAAGTATCGGAATCGGCGGAGGTGGTTATCCTTACGGCGGTGGCGGAATCGGAATCGGTGGAAATATCGGAATCGGCGGCGGAGGTTATCCTTACGGCGGTGGAAATATCGGAATCGGCGGAGGTGGTTATCCTTACGGTGGTGGCGGAATCGGAATCGGTGGAAATATAGGAATTGGCGGAGGTGGTTATCCTTACGGCGGTGGAAATATCGGAATCGGCGGAGGTGGTTATCCTTACGGCGGTGGAAATATTGGAATTGGCGGAGGTGGTTATCCTTACGGCGGTGGCGGAATAAATGGCGGAGGTTATCCTTACGGCATGAATGGGGGCCAAAACGGTGGCGGCGGTTACTGGGGTAACTCAGGTGGCTGGAACGGAAATAGTCAAAGTCAATATTATCAACAACAACAGCAACAGATGGCTACAAACTATGCCATTGATCAACGAAATGCAGGCAGTGGCCAATCTCGAATGATGGGCGCTCAAGCTTTATATCAAGATTATGTTGGAGCAGGACAAAATTATCAGTATGGTGCAAATGCGGCAGCACAAAGTCAGTACCGTGGTGGTTACGGTGGATCTGCTTATAGCGGTGGAAACCTTGGTTATCAATTTAGTGTTGGTGGTGGAGTCGGTGCAGGATATAATACAGGATTTAGTTTTGGTACAAGATAGTTTTAACTATTCATTAAAATACTTATAAAATAATTAATTCTTATAAACAGCTGGAACTTTTCTTATTTGAGATTTCATACTGGAAACAATAAAATTCTTAATAACAGATGAAAAGAAACTCTCTGAAGACTCATTATCTAAAATTGCAAAGCTATCGATGGTTATTTTAACGAATTCTCCAGCTTGAGTGATGTGGCTAATAATATCAGTTCTGAATAAAGTTTTACTAAAGTCAGTTGTCACTTGATGAATTAAAGATGACTGCTTTTTGTTTTCTTTGTAGTTGAAAACCTGTTTGTAATAATCATACTCTAGATCAAAATATTCGGAAGCCTTTGCAGTTATGTCTACGCCATAACTGGATCCACTTACATCATAATCTATGTCGTTAATTTGAGTGAAAGTCATGCCTGATAAAGCATTTAGGTTTTTAACATTAGAATAAAAATTATTATTAAAATTTTTGTAATCACCTTTCACATAAAAGACAAATCTGGCTCTGATGATTTCAGCGTCTTCATTGTCGAGGGTGATTCCTACTAAACGTTTCATATTAGAAGGGATATCAGATCCACTCATCCATTCATAATTATATGAGATTTCATGCATCTTTAAATCTGAAGTATTTTTTTTTACAAGAGAATAATTTATCGCAAAGACATTACTACTGGTTAATATGAGAAGAGTAATTAATAATAAATTTTTGAAGTTATTTAGCATTAATTAACAATATAGGCTTGTGTGACGCATTGCTAGGTGAATTGTAATAATTATAGGGAATTAGGGGTCTATATCATCAAATTATTGTTTTCTATCTATTGTGAATTAAAGTTTTGATTTCGTGACGAAAAATGACTTCGATTTTGTCGTTATCAATTAACCGTTCAACAACTCCAGGGCCAAATTTGGCGTGATCGATAATGTCTTTTACGCAAAATTTTTCTTTTGGAGCATATTTTTGTGATTTTGTAGAAGCATTATTAACAGCCTCTAACCATAAATTTGAAATTGATTCTTGAGTACTTTGTTTTTTTGTACCAGTTTTGGCTTTTACTCTAGAAGCTTTTACTTTTGAAGGATCTTTGTAAACGTGGGTTGCTTTACAAGTTCGGCATTCACACTTTCCAAGTGCTCCTGTCGCTTTCATCGTAACAATTGTATGGGCAAGAGTTAACTTACATTTTCCACAGTATGATAAAACCTCTTTTCCAACACTTAACTCAGTCATAACAATCCTTTTCTAAAATAATAAGGCTTAACGTTATGAAATTATATAGATAAAGTAAAGGCTGATTGCACATGAATAGAATAAATTTACTTGAAAAAGCCAAAGAATTACCGAAAGAACCGGGATGTTATTTAATGAGAAATAACATGGATGAGGTTATTTATGTTGGCAAAGCCAATAGTCTAAAATCACGGGTTAGTTCTTACTTTAACGAGAGTGCGAAAAATAGCAAAACGAAAGCTCTTGTTTCTCATATTGTTGACTTTGAATTTATGTTAACTGGAAATGAATCAGAAGCTTTTATTGTTGAAAATAATTTAATAAAAAAATACACTCCCAAATACAATATTTTGATGAGAGACGATAGGACCTATCCCTATATAATCGTGAATTGGAATGATGAATTTCCTAGGCTTTATTATACGAGAAAAGTGAAACCCAAAAAGAATCTTGAAATTGTCGGGCCCTTTACTCACGGAAGTCATCTAGGTGAAATAGTAAGGCTTATAAATAAATCATTTCTTCTTCGAGATTGCTCTAGTCATGAATTTAAATCGAGAAAAGAACCGTGTTTATTATATCAAATAAAACAATGTAGTGCCCCCTGTGTAAATTTAATAACAAAGCAAAATTATAAACTTGATATAAAGAATGCTCTAAAATTTTTAAAAAATAAACCAGAACAAATGTTAAATGATATTGAAGCAAAAATGCTTTTAGCTTCTGAACACGAAGAATTTGAAAGAGCGGCAATGCTTAGAGATAGCTTAGAAGTTTTAAATAAATTCTCTATGTTTTCTAGTCAAAAAAATGCTGAACTCTTAGGTAGCAGTGAAAATATTGATATGTGGGGATATTTTGTTGGCGAAAAGGAAGTTGAATGGGGGCTTTATCTTATTCGAAACGGAAGACTCTTGGGTCAAAAATCTTTTTACTTTCACCTGCATTATTCGAGACAAGAAGTTGAAGATGAGCTGACAAATTTAATTTATCAGTATTATCAAAACTCCGTTGATCCATTGCCTGAAAAGATATTAGCGAATTTAAATTCCGGTTCTCAAGAATTATTAAGTAACGTTTTTGAAAATATTTATAAAGTAAAAATAGAAAAATTTCCAAAAAAGATGGAAACGCAAAGACAACTTGTTTTTAACTTTTTACAAGAAAAACAAGTTCATAGAATTAAAACAAAAATTTCAGAATTTGATGGGCTTAAACTTTTAGGGGAACTTTTAAATTTAAAAGAATCTCCGCGACTCTTAGAATGCTATGATATAGCTCTTTTTCAAGGATCATCTCCAACCGCTGCTCAAATTGTTTTTAAAGACGGAAAGCCCTTAAAAGAAAGGTATCGCCACTTTAAATTAAAAGAATTGCCCGAAGGAAATAATGATTTTGCAATGATGCGTGAAACATTAGAGAGACGAATAAAACATGGAGAGTTGCCAGATATCTTTATAGTAGACGGGGGAACAGCTCAAATAAATGTATTTATAAATGTATTAAAGGAAAATAATATTGATATTCCTGTCGTAGGAATAGCTAAGTCGAGAAATAAATTATCAAGAACAGATTTTAAAAATAAAAAAAGTGGTATTACAAAAACTGATGAACGATTAGTTATTCCGGGTCGAGTAAATCCATTTATTCTTAAAAAGCACAGGGGACTTTTAAAACTTCTCACAGGAATGAGAGATGAAGCTCATCGTTTTTCGAGAAGATTACATCATAAATTGGAACATAATAGAGTTCTTAAATCTTCTTGGGTAGATGATATAAAAGGTGTAGGTAAGGTCACGAAACAAAAAGTTTTAGAATCGGGAATTTCGAAAACTGATTTAGCTAAATTAAGTATTGATGAATTAAAGTCGAGTCTTAAAATATCAAATAATCTAGCTAAATTAATAAAAGAAGCTATTAGTTAATTTTGTGCATTTTTTTGTTATCATTTGTACCACAATCAGAGCAACGTTTACTTTCTTTGATATATAAATTTTTATAATCTGATAAATAATTATTTAATAATTTGCCGCCACAAATAGTACAATTTTCCATAATATTGATAACTTGTTTTTTATCACCAAAATAGCTTTCGTATTCTTCTATTTCAAAATCGTAATCATTAGCTGTTGACATCCAAATCTCCTCAATTTACGTGCATTTAACTCACTGTAATCATTTATTTAATTACTTGTTTCACATATCTTCTCGGGTGGAATAATATGAATTTAAAGTAAATCTAGGTTTATTTCAAAAAAGGCAAATATAACCATGCAGATTATCTTAAGTTTTCTAAAGAAGTAGGTTGTTAGTAATGAATTATGAAGCATTATTTAAGAATAAATTAAAAAAATTAAAAAGTTTTAAAGAAGGCAGTCATGCGTTAAATGGTTTTTATATTGGAGAGTTATTTAAAAAATCTTCTTGGTACTTATTAGATCAATCTATTGAAGAGGATGATCAAAAAGAGATGGTTGCCAATAAAGAAACTGAAATTTCAGAGGAAAAACTAGAAACGTTAAATTCTTTAAATAAATTTGTGGAAAACAAAATAGAAGAATCTCCAAAAAAGTCCTTCAATGTTCCAGGAGGAACAATAAAGCCAAAAGAAGATCCAAGTAATAATTTAATCACTTTCGATGTTTCAGAGTTTTCTTCTGAGGCTACAATTATTCAGCCTAATTCTAATGATGGCCAATTAAATGATTCCTACGATGTCTTATTTGTTGGTTTACCTCCTAAAGATTTAGAAAAAGGTGATTTGCTTTCTAAAATGATAAGCGCTACCAAAATACCTTCAGAAAAGTTTTTAAAAATTTATATAACGAAACAAAGTAACGCTGATGAATTATTTCATTTTTTAGATGGTAAAAATATAAAGTACATAATTGCTCTTGGAGCTAAAGCTACTGATATCGTACTAAATGAAAGAAAAAAAATGAGTGAAGTACACGGGAAGTTTTTTAATATTAAAGTCAATTTCTCTAACTCAAGTACGAAAGAAGCCTTTTCTACTGAAGTAATGCCAGTTTTTCACTCTGATTTTCTAAATATTAATACAAAAATGAAAGAAAGTGCTTGGAAAGATCTACAAAAATTAATGGAAAAGCTAGATATTTCAAATTTAACCGACTAACTAAGTCGGCAATAATTTAGTGTTTGAGTCTTTAATGATGCTACGTTACTATATGGTGACGATAATTGTCTCATGGAGGATTCTATTATTTCCAAGGAAGGAAAAACTCTTTTATTTTTATTTATATTTTTTACTCATACTGTTTTCGCTTTAGAAGAAAAGAATATTTCTGTTCGCATTAAAATGAGTTCTGCTAAAACTGTCAAAGTTTCAGGATCTAATCTTAAGAGAAGATTTATTCTAACAGGCGAAGTGAAACAGTTTACTGGCAATAAATCAATCAGCTTTTATTGCGATAAATTTTTACAACGTAATAAAATAAGTAAAGATCCTTTTTTAATTGCTTCAATAAGTTCAAAAAGTAATGTCTTGGTTATTAATAAGCATCGCTATGAAGGTGTCGCTTATTTACTAGCTAATCCTACAAAAAGAAATTGCGACATAATTTTAAAGACAGGTTTTGAAGGCTATCTTTCTTCAGTACTTGCTAAGGAGATGAATGCCAAGTGGCCACTAGAAGCTCTAAAAGCACAAGCTATTGCCGCAAGAACTTATGCTCTTTTTAAAATGAAAAAAAATGTAAATCAACCGTTTGATATGGAAGGAAGTGAAAAAGATCAAGTCATTGGTCATATTTTAGATAAAACTCATAAAACAGATCGTGCCGTTTTGGAAACTTCTGGAATGGTTTTACTTAATAAACAAAATAAAATAATTCCAGCATTCTTTCACGCTGAATGTGGTGGAAGATTAGTTAAACCAGGTGAAGTTTGGGACAATCATATAAAAGGATTTTCTCATAAAGCATCAATTTTTTGTAGAAAAAGAAAAAATCGATATACTTGGAAGTATAGTTTACCAAATTCAAAGTTTTTTAAATTCTTGCGTTGGTTAAGAAAAAAAGGACGAATTAGTTTTTCAGGAAATTTAAAAAAAGTTAAAATTCGAAATGATAGTTATTCTTCTTCAGTTTTATATATAAAGACAAAAAATAATGATATTAGAATCAAGAAAACTTGGCTTAGAAATTACTTAGGAAGGTTTAAAATTAATTCAACAAATTATCGTTTCAAACTTGGGAAAAATAGAATTTATTTCAATGGAAGAGGACGAGGTCATGGTGTTGGTTTGTGTCAGTTAGGCGCACTTAAAATGGCAAAGTCGGGCTACAATTACAAACAAATTTTAAAATATTACTTTTCTGGTTTTAAGATAAGTGACATCAATAAAAAAAACTAAAAAGAGAATTAATAAAAAAATGAAACTAACTTATTTGATTTTTTGTTTATTACTTTCTACCCAATCATATGCTTTTACAATTTTACTTGATCCCGGCCATGGTGGAAAAGACACTGGTGCCATGTCGAGAGTAAAGCTAAAACTACATAATAAAAAAGAAAAGAAGCATTTACTCTTAGAAAAAGATCTCTCTTTAATTATTGCTAAAAGATTATTTAATATTTTAAAAAATAAAGGATATCAAGTTTTTTTAACACGTAGCGTTGATCGAACAGTATCTCTTGAACAAAGAGCGGAGCTTGTTAATAAAGTAAAAGCTGATATTTTTATTTCAATACATTTAAATTCATCAACAATTAAAAATCCTAGAGGATTTGAAACTTATTATTTAAGTCATCATAAAGACAAGGCAATACAAAAAGTTGAGGAGTTAGAAAATAAAAATTTAAAAGGTGAAGCTAAAATTACTAATCAAATATTAGTTGACCTGATTGTTGAAAGAGTTTCTCCGAGATCAAAAAAACTTGCGACACTAATTCATAACAATGTTTTTAATCGTTTAAAAAAGAAATATCCAATAAAAAACAGAGGTATCAAACCAGGTTTGTTTTATGTTTTGGCGTTAACAAAAATTCCGGCTGTATTACTTGAAATTGGATTTTTATCAAATCCAAAAGAGGCTAAAAAGATGCTTTCTTCAAAATTTCAAAGAAGCTATGTGAAAGCAATCGCCGAAGGTGTAGACAAATACTTTTCTTCTAAAAAACAAAATTTCTTTTAATATTCTCTCAATTTTCTTTTACAAATAAAAAGGGGATAAGCTCGTTCCAATTTTTATGAAACGATGCTTTCACCCCTATTTAATTGAGAGAGAAAGAGAGTTTTCTTCTTATGAAGAAACTTTAAATTTTGTTTCAAAATAGCATCTTTAATTTTTTACAAACTAAAGATGCTTACTAAAATTGTATTTACCGAGTTACAGTAAATGAATCGAACATCGTTCTTCCGGGTGAAGCTGACGACATAAATGATATTGATCCAAACATAACATCACCATAAGCTTTTGTTGATTCAGCAATCATGATTGGGTCTAAGATTTGATAGTTATTAAGTTGTACTCCTGGGCCAATGATTGGTGTTCCATATTGACTTTTATAAGCACACATCGACATTACGATATTGTATGAACTTGTGTTGCCGTTCACTACTTTTGTTACAGAAATTAAATCTCCAGTGTAGTAATCAGCTCCAAGATATGTTCCTTGAGTTGAGCCAGGTGTTTGTCCTGCTACAAGATTACCTTGAATACGGTTACCTTGTTGACCTTGGTTAGTAGCGACAGTTAAGGCTACTTCCGTTCGCGGTTCAGGAGTCTTACAAGGGTATGTAGACTTCAATTGATTCCACGCAGGTGAAATGGCTGGGTTACTATAAACAGGACTTGTTCCTACTAAGTTTCCATTGGAACTTATGACATTGTCCTTTCCACAAGATGCTAGCATTAAAGCAGCCACCCCGACTTTAGCAAATTTACTCACTAAAGATTTGGTTTTTAAAAAGTTGTACGTTTTCATTTCTTCTCTCCTTTATTTTACTCTCTGCTGTTTACGTTGCACAGACAATGCCAATAATAGAAAAAGGGATAGGTGGAAGAAAGTAGTGTATTTCTAATAGTTTATGTTTTGAGTAAATTTTTTATGTATAAAATTTTCACAATTGCTTGCAAATAATTTTTATATTTTTAGACAGTGTAAAAATTTTATACAAATTCTTTCGACATGAATGCCATTATAAGTAGGCGAATTTTACCTAGTGCCTATTTGTAAGTATTTAAATATTCAAGAGATAGCACTGTAACCGAGTTCTTTACTATAATGATAAGTGTAAAACTTAAGAACAATATAAATAAAACGATAAGTTAATTGGTTGAATATATGAAAAATTTAAGTTTGGTAACATTATATGTATTTTTAGGAGCATTAGGATTATCTTCCTGTGTTCAAAATTTACCTACATCTAAAATAGGTGGAGAAGTCGCTAGTTGTGCCAGCTACCAAAAATTTAATAAAGTAACGAGAAAGTGTGAAGGTGTTAAAATCCTTCCAACAATTCCAAAAATATTATTATCGACAATCACTATGACAGAAGACGTAAATTCAACTATTATAATTGATTACAGTGATAATCAAGGAGACCTTGCGACTTCTTGTACGGTAGCTTCAACTAATTCTAATCACTTTTCAAATCCAGCACTCCCTAATATCAATTGTTCTTGTAGTGGGGGAATTTGTTTATTCACACTTAATCCTAGAACAAATATTAATAATGATTGGTTAGGAAGAGGTATTGGTCCAACAGGTCCCGCTGATGTTACAGTAACTGTTACAGATAAAGATGGAACAAGTATTCCCAAAATGGTAAGAGTCGATATTTTACCTGTAAATGATACTCCATCAATAAATCTAACTCCGGCATTTCCTCCAACAGCTGCTACAAATATTTCTTTAATCGAAAACCAAGTAATTTCAAGTTATAATAATGATACTTTAGGAACCATAAATTTATTGTCTGGAGATACTGCAAATCTCACTGATGATAATGCGTTATATTTACTTAATCCAATCAAGCGTTCTAAAATTGTTATTCACGATATCGCAAATGGTAAATATTATAGTAACTTTACTTCCGCACCCGGAGTTTCAGTACAAGTTATTAACGGGCCATTTATAACTCCTGAAAATGTTACTGTTGAAGTTATTGATAATGGTAGAGATTTAAAAATAACTGCTCCTTCAAGTTTTGGGACTAATACTTCTTCAACAATATATTTAGCAGTTCAGGATGAGGATACTACTTCTTCTGATATCACTATTCCAATTACAATAAATTTAAAACCAACTGTTGGAGAAAATCTTGTTACTACAATTAAGCCATTTACTCCAACGACTATTAGCTTTCCTTATGATAATAAAAATCTAAACGGAACGAGTTGCTCAATAACATCTTTAACTTCAATTTCAGCTACAACCGCTTCTCAGTATAATGCTATATATGACACTTGTGCTTGTGCAGCGGGTGTATGCAAAATAAATGGATTAACTACCTTTGATAAAGATGGAACGCTAAATGTCAATTATACTTTAAATGGAACGCCTGCAACAAATGGGATTTTAAGTCTTTCGATAGGGGCTCTTCCTACTACCAACATTAATATATTAAAACCTGTAACATCAATGCAACCAGGATCTGTTGTATTAGAAAGCACTACTGCAGGTCTAAAAACAAGTGGTAGTTTTTCTTTACCATTTACTTCTTCCTTTTTTAGAACTGGATCAATTTTTCGTTATGAGCTTGTAACCCCTCCTGCGGGCACTCTGTCCGGATGTGTTTCTGGAAATTCTGCGGGAAGTACCTTTACCCCAGGAGCAACTTGTATCTATGAAGCCACAGGAGATAATAATAATGGCGCAGGAGCTAAGGCATCTTTAATTATTGGGACAGGTGATACAATTAAAATTGAGTCTTTAAGTTCTGGTACATGGTCAAATGGAATTCAAGTACAACTTATCCCTACAACTCTTCTAAATTCAGCAAAACCAGTTGTGTTTGTTGAATATCAAGGTCCTAACCCTACTGATTTCCCTATTTTAAAAATCTATTTTCAGAATACAACAACATTAAATGATATTATTACAGCAATAAACACTAATTTAGATTCATCTCTTATAGTTAACGCTACCTTATCAGCAGGTACAGGAGCGGCTGCTTTTGCAGATGCAAATGTTATAGCACGTCCCCTTGTAGGGGGAATAAATGGTGCTGACTCATTTACATATAAAGCAATTGACGTCACCAATGGACGAGAATCTCAAGCTACAATATCTATCGATATTACTCCACAGGCAGATGATCCTGTCATTTGTAATTATGGAACATTTTTACAAGCACCTCAGTGTGGAATATTAGGTTGTATTGGTAATGATGCTCCAAGCGTAACACTTGTAGGAAAAACAATTCCTCCAGGTACTTTTTATTACGATCAAAATTCAACAAGCGGTGGCACATGTTATTTTCTCGATGCCGGTTCTTCGTGGATTCCACAAGATCCTGCTGTACACGGAATGATTCCTAATCAGACTGTAAATGAAGGAGATATATTAGTTATTTCTAATTTAATTGTTGATGAAGGTGGAAATGATACTTCAGAAAATACTGGAGTAATGAGTATTACTGATGTTCAAACAAGTGATTCTTTAACAATTCCTAAAAGTGCAATAAAGTTTAAGTGGGGAGCAACTCTACAAGGAAAAGCTGACGCACTTCCTTATTTTTTTGGAGATGTTGGAACTGTTAGTTCCGACACAAATAAGTTAAATCTTGAAATATCGCCTGTAGTTGGTCATTTTGGAAATGTTACGATCGATATTACTTTTACTGATTCTGCTGGACCTGTTACAAAAGTAGTAAGTTTTGATGTAAATGTTCAACAGTCGTCGGTCATACATAATGGCTGGGCAAATATAAAGTCTATTGGGCCTAAGGTTCTAATGGATGGCATAACTGAAGTTGTGTTAGAAAATAACTGTATTACCTCAAAAAATTTATGTAGCGGTTTAGAATGTATTGGGACAAATACTCCTGAAGGAAACATAATCGCTGATGAAAAGTTCGCAATTTATCAAGATACTACAACAGGTCTTTGTTATATAAATAATAGTGATGGTGTTACTGATACCTTTCCGTCAAATGTTAATTGGTTACCTCTTAGAAATTCATGCTTTCAAGATGATGCTAGTATGGATGCCAATAAAACAATTCTTTGTACTTCTACTGACGCACCTACTAGATGCGCTGGAGTATCAGCCCCTATTGCTAATTCAACTTCATTTGGACTTTCTTATGCACAATATGTCATATCAGGAAGTAATGTTACAACAACTTGCTGGAAAAATGCTGGAGTTGGTGTCGGAGCTGCTAGATGGAAAAAATATAGTGCTCCTGGTGAAGTAACTTTAGAATGGAAACCATTCTCCAGTGTCGGAATGGGAACGATAGAAGGATATAATATTTATAGAGTGGTTGCTGGTCAACCTATGGACTATACTTTCCCAATTAATAAAATGACAATTCCTGCAAGTTTTTCAAATATTTCTTACGTGGACAATTATATAAATTCAATTAGTCCACCGCTTCCGGAAACTGTTTATCAGTACGAAGTAAAAGCAAAAATAAATGGAGTTTTTTCAGGCTCAAACTTTTCTTTTTCAAAAATAAAAGTTTTAGTTCCTCCAAATAATAAAGCATTCGTAAAAAGACGAATCGTAAACAAGGTTGTCTGTAATAAAATGCATATAAATTCAACAAGTGCCAATAAGCCAGATAAAATAAATTCAAATAGATGTAAATATTATGGCCCGGGAGATACTGACATTAGCGGAACTTCTTATTATGATATTGGTGCAAAGACATTACCTGCTGATGATATAGATTATATCGTAGATCGTTTTGAAGCTGGTTGTCCATACACAAATGACGCTAGTTCATGTATTTTATTTACTGCTGATGGAAATTGTATTGGAACAGAAACTGGAACAAGTTTATTGGGAAAGAATGCTACGCTTAATTCAATATATTATAGCAGAACTGAAGGAAAATGTTACATAGAGTCTGGTGCAGGTACTTGGACACTTTTAGATGAAACGTTAACAACAACAAATAATCTACCTAAAGTTTCTTATGCTCATCTTCCGCCTTTAACAAATATAACGAAAGTAGCCGCAACTAATATTTGTCAATCTACGGAACAAAATATTATTACAACTAACTTTGTTGGATACAATTCAACAGTAGCACTTCCCGGTAAACTCCCTAGCAAAAAAGAACAATTAGCTTTTTTTCATTATGCTGACAATTTATCTGACTCTTCAATTATATCTCTAGAAAGTGGAGGAGGACTTAGTAATATTCCTTCTGCATCCAAATGTAATACAAGTTCAGCTAACGGCCTTGAAGCTGATTTTCTAGATTTTGAAACTCCTCCGAGTTCGGTCTTTTATACTCTTCCAGGAACAGCGTCTTCTGGGATTCGTTCACTGATGACAGGTTCTGATATAACAGCTAATTGTCAAAGTCGTTTTGGTGTACAAGATCACGTTGGTAATGTTGCAGAATTTACCAATGATACAATTGATTGTACTACAGCTCCATGTAAAGGTGTTGGTACAGGAGATTATATTCCAGACACAACAACAATAACTGATTCATATCCAGGCTTTCAACTTGATGGTGATTTTGGTCCTTGTGTCGATGTGGCAGGAGACGGCTCTTGCGACAATATTTTAGACCAGTGGACAATTTCAACTCAACTTTATGACTCAATAAGATTCTCTTTACCTATGGGACTTCCTGTTCATACAAAGTTAAGTTTATTTTCCTACCCCTCAAGCAATGTCGCTAATTATGTACTAGATATTGGACCAAGTAACGGAATACTCTCAACTGCTCTTCACGATGATATGTATAAATTCAATCTTCCCTATATTTTTACATCTGATTTCAAAATTGGAAATATCGTAGGAGGAGGAAGTTATCTCGATGGTCTAGGAGCTGGGATTTATTACCTAGGTTTAAAACCTAGTGCTAAATCGGCTGCCTCCTATGAAGGTAACGGCTTTTTAATAAAAGACCTTGTAACTACTGTGCCGTCAAATGTAGAGTTTAAGATATTATCTATTTGTCCTGATACTGGAGCTAATCCAAGTCCTGGAACTACTTTCGTTTGTAAAAATTCACCTTTGAGGGTTGATACTAATATTGCGAAAGATCCAATTATATATCTTGCTACCGATTCCCTTGGAAATCCTATTTCAACTGGTGCGGATATTGTTAGTGCAATAACAGGAGGGATGATAGAAGGTACCTGTACAGGTAAAGAAAATGGAACAACCGAAGTTCAAACAATAACTTTTGGAGCTACTCCAGACTCGGGAACTTTTGATATAACTTATGCGGGATTTACTGCAAGTGTTGACACTGGAGGTGGTTTACTTCAAGTAAATTTAAATTCAGCTTTAGCTACAATCAAAACTAATAGTTTAGCTAATGGTATTAGTTACTTAGCTGATGTTAATCTTGCCGCTATATGTTCTGGAACGAGTTGTTCAATTACATTTAATTCAGGTACTGGAACAAACGCAAATTTTGATCATCAACAAATAAGTATTTCAAATAATACTGTTAAGGATAGTAATCCTACCTCTATTTCTGTAATAGCTTCTACGGCTATTGCTGACCAAGGAGTTCTTCCGCATCCATGTCATGCTGATGGAATATATGCTTATGCTCTTGATGCCAATGTGAATTTACCAGTTGCTCCAACAGCAAGTCCGCTACAATTTAAAGATGTATTTAAAGACACTTCAGTAGACACAGGATTTAGATGTGTTTATGAAGTTAAGCAATCTAATTATAAATAATTTACTGAACTTGATTTAGATTATTATCAAGTTGATTCATACTATCGTTCATAGCTTTCATAATTCTTTTATTCATTTCTAATTCGCGTTTAAGGCGAAGAGTCTCAATTTTTTTAGAAATCATTCTTTCGGTTTGTTTTTCAACCCTTCTTCTCATAAGTTTTAGTCGTTCACTTTGAGTAAGTCTTTTTTGAGTAAATTGTCCACTAACATCAAGTGTTGGATTTTGAACTTGTTTACTGAATTGTTCATTTGCTTGAACACCAAAAACTAATAATAACATTGCTAAAATTTTCATATCTACTCCATTTAATAGAGATATTAGTAGTAAAGTAAGTAGAGATTGAAAAGAGTTTGGTAAAAATTACAAATAAAATGATGCAATGTGATTTTTAGGTATTTGTGTTTCTTTTTACTAGCTTAAAGATTTTATTAAAATCACTGGTTTCTTTTTGAATATCAATATTTCCTGATTTTAAAAGGGAAGCAACCTCAAGAGGAGAGTCTTGTGTACCATTATCGATGAAATATAAGACAGGTAGCTTACTCTTTTTCTCAAATTGCTGATCACCAATAAGTGAACAAACTTCAAGTCCCGCACAGTCTTCCAGGTCACCATTCACTATAATTAAATTAAACTTTTCTTTATCCTGATCAAGAATTTTGAGTGCCTGAAAACCACCCTGTAGCAATTTTGAATTATATCCCTGAACTCTTAGTCTTGAAGAGAAATTTGCTTGTCTAGAACTATTATTATCTAAAATTAATATTTTAATATCTGAAGGTTTTAGCTTTTTTGCCATTTGATTATTATATTAGCTTTTTGAAATTCTACAATTTAATTTTTAATTAAATTTATAAAGATTAAAGCTAGATTTACCGATAAAAATACGAGGTTATTATGAAAATACTTATTCTTATTGGTACATTATTTATATTTAGTTGCGGAAAGAGCTTAAATAGGTTGCAAAAACTTGAAGGAGCAGGAGTAGGAATAGACTTAAGTTCTCCAAATTCATGTGTTTGTACTATGATCTATGAACCTGTGTGTGGAGTTGATAATATTACTTATGACAATTCATGCTTAGCTAACTGTAAAGGAGTAAGCTATTCAAAAGGTTTATGTAAAGGTCAGAAATTAGCCTGTAACCCGAAGTCTGGATTAGTCTGTGGCCAACCCCCTATGCCTAAATGTCCCAAAGGGATGTTGTGTAAGATGGTAATGCCTTCACCTAAAACTTATGCAAATACATGTACGATGAATTCCTCAGGTGCAAGGTTAATAAATATAGGACAGTGTAATTAAATTAAAATCCTGAAAAAGAGCCAGGATTTACTTGGCCACCATTTGAGCCACCTTTTGAATCACCACCATAAATATTCTTGGCAAATAATGAACCAGTAATAAGTCCATTTTCAAAAGTCACATCAGCATTTGCAGCCAATATTGAACCAGGTATTCCTATTCTTAAGTCTTGTCCATAAATATCAGATGTTCCACTCATTGTAATATAAAGTGATTCGGCATGAGGAAAAACAAATAAAATATTATTAGGAGAAACGGAACGACCTAATTTAAAATCGATAAAACTAATTGAAAAGTCAGTAACATAATTTTTTGAGTTAACAACAATAATAAAACGTTCTCGTTTATCACTGTTTCCTTTAAAACTAATATTGGTGTCAAGATTGTCAATTACAAATATATTATCAAGAGTTCCATCGCCTTCTACTGCTTTAAAGTTATATCCTCCACGCTCTTTTTTTGAAGATTCAATGCTTGATGACAATTCTAAGTATTTATTTTGTAAGTTCAAAAGCTGAGTTTTATATTTATTAAATGCTGGAACTTGTGCAATTGTTTCACTATATGTTTCACTATGTCGATTATTTCTAATAGAAACTCTTTGTGATATTAATGCTCCATTTACACCTGCATCTCTTAGTTTTAAAGAATCTGTAGCAATAACTCCACCTTGATAAACTGAACCATTTGTTAAGGAAAAGTTTTTTGTAATAACTGAAAAGAAAAATGGATTTTTATAATTTCTTGGATCATCTAGTACACCAAACCTTGAAAGAGTAATACTTTTTCCTGCACCAACAACACCTTGAAAATCACTTAAGCTATAATCAATTTTTTCAGTGGCATAAACTCTAAAGCTTGTAACTTTACTAGGGAAATATTGTCCTGCAAAGGCAGAAAAAGAACTGCAAAGTAATAATATAGGTAAAATTTTTGATTTCATTAAGTTTCTCCATAGTTAATTTATATTTGAAAATATAACATCTTTTTATTTAAACTCTCGGAGAGTATGTAATATTTATACGGTATTTGGGCTCTCTATCATAAAAGTGCATCTATCTAGAATCACATAGGTTAAGAGTTAAATTGTTAAGGGATATCGGTGTTACTGTGTACGAGTTTATAAATATGTGCAGCTACGATATTTAATCACTTTTTTCGTAGAGATTTGAGTATTTTTGCTTAACTACGTAGTAGAGTATTTTTTTTTTTTGTTTTCTTCTAAAGCACATTCTTTTAAATATAAATTATAAATCTCCTCAAAATGAGTGGAATTAATAATTTTATTATTAAAACTCGAGACAATTAAATAACTGAAATAATTTATCTGGTCGATATTTTGCCATTTAAAAGTACTAATATTTTCTATTAACTCATTTTCTATAAAAAATGATTTTTTACAACACTGATTAAAATGAAAATTAAGAAAAAATTTAAAAAGAAACGGGATATCATTCTTTATTGATAAAATAGAAGGCATTGTAATTTGGGTGTCGAATAAATGATTTCCACTATCTTCTTCACTTAGACAGATTATTTTTTTATATTTTGATAAAGAGATAAGATTAAAAAGATTTGATTTTTTTAAATTTTGAAGATTTTCAAATACTAAAAGAGATGATTCCATTTCATAACATTTTTCAAAATTAATTTGTTCAGTTGATATGTTTATAAAACAAGCATTCTTAATTTCCGATTCTTCAATTAATATTTTAGAAAGAAGCTTCTTTCCAGAACCTTTACCTCCTGAAATTAGAACACTTTCATTCTTTTTAAGTGTCGATTGTATAATCTTTCTAATATTTATTATAGGTTTTGAAGAACCTATTAATATATTTTTTCTTTTGGTTTGATTCGTTTTACTTGTTTCTATATAGAAATATCTATTTTTCTTTGATGCAATTTTATTTTGAAGGTTAAAGTAGTTCAGTTTTGAAAGAGAAAAACTTGATAAAGATCGGATTTTATTTTTAATTAAAATGTTATTAATAATTGTTTTATGAAAATTGTATGATTCAAAATAAGAATTAAATTTAAATAAATATCTATCTTTGCTAATTTTTATACTTCTTCCATTAAGAATAAATTCTTTATTCTTAATGGAAAACACCAATTTCAAAGGTTTTTGACTTACTATGTATTCAAATCTATCAAAATTAAAATCAACGCAGTTTATCTGTGTTTTAATATTGTCTTTATCGTAAGAAAAGATACTCAGGTTTGTAATTTTAGTTTTATTAAATAAATCGATCACAAACCTTTATCGGTAATAAGATAATAAAATATTAATTATTTACTAACATTAAGTACCTGATATTCCGATAGTTATACTATGCTAAGTAATAATTTATATCAAAAGTTTAAAATTAAAATTCTGCGTGAAAAAAGCAGTTTTACCTATGATATAGAAAAAATAGAAAATAATAAAATTTATGTACTAAAAAATAACGATTGTAATCATTTAATTTTTAAAGACAGTTTTAAACTAATTTTCTTAAAAAAACATTTTTTTAAAAATAAATCTTTTAACTTGTCAGCGGTTTCTTCATTAGATAACGAAAAGTATATTGAAATATTGTTGCGTAGGAAAGACTTTGAAAAAATTTGGGATTTTATTGTTAATAATAGTAATACAGAGGCAATCGAAAAGATATATTTAAATAATTTTTTAAGCTCTGATCAAAATGACAAATCAATTGATTCATTATTAACAGATATGACAAAGAATGAATTCTTAACTCTAGCTAAAGAATTCTTAGACCTTGAGGATCTTGTTATAATATCTAACAATAAAGACAAATTACTATATTCAAAAGACCTAATTAACCATGACAGCCAAACTATAAAAAATGAAAAGATTTATTTTAAAAGTGTTGAGGGCCAAACAATTGACCCAAACAAACTCGACCTTTTTTTTCAATTATTTGAATCACATTATCAAAAACTCTCTACAGAGGATAAATCTTGAAAAAATTTCATAGCTTAATCTTCAAATTTAGATTTTTAATCATGCTCAGTTTCTTACTACTGAGCGTATTAGGTGTAATTAATTTAAACAAAATAACAGTTGACCAAAGTTTTGATAGTTTACAAATTCAAAATGACCCACAGAAGAAATACTATAATCGGTTAATTGAAAACTTTGGCTCTGATAATATAGCTTCGATATATATAAAAGATAATAAAATTTTTACAAGTGAAAAACTTCATATAATTCAAGACTTAATTTGGGATATCCAAGAATTGACAGAAGTTGAGAAAGTCAATTCGTTATTTACTTCTTCAAATTTTTCCAATGTCAATAATACATTGGAAAGTACTCCTATATTTGAAGATATATCAAAGTTTGATTCTAAAAATTTACAAAAACTCAAGTTTGCTAGTAAAAATCCTTTTTTAAACAAACAACTTTTTAATAAAAATGATCACTCAATGATTATTAGTTTAAAATTAAAGTCGAATATTAGTATGACTTCTTTTTATGAAAAGCTTGATCAACTATTAAAATTGAAATTAAAAAATAATTTTACGAAATACACTCAATTAGGAGATCCTTCTATTGAGCACTATACAAATAATGAAATGAGCCATGCTATAACGCTACTCTTACCACTTGTATTATTGTTTATATTTATTATCAATACATTTTTTACAATGAATTTTCATTCTTCATTAATTAATTTGAGTTGTTTTGTTATTAATATTTTTACTACGTTATCATTCATGAATTTCTTTGATCTAAAAGTTTATTTTATGACTAGTATAATTCCTGCAATTATTTTTGTGTTAAACTCTACTGAAATAACACATCTAACCATTGAATATATGACAATCAATAAAGAGAATCACCCTGATAAAATTAAACATTTGTTTAATGAAATAGGAGGAGCTTTATTTCTTACTTCAATATCTACTTTTATAGGTTTTTTTAGTATGATCAGTACTGATATTATTATGCTTAAAAACTTTGCCATAATAACGTCTTTTAGTCTTTTCATAGGTTATTTAATTACATTGTCTTTTTTTATGATTTATACTTCCTATTTTGATTTTAAACAAAATAACAACTCTAAAAAGAAGGATAATCAGAATAAGTATATAAAATCTATTTCAAATTTCATTAGCAATACTTATATTACTTATCAAAAAAAGCAATTTGTTATTTTTTCATTTTTAGCTATCGTTATTACTTCTTCTTTATTTTTTAATAATATTAAAACAGAGAATGGAGCAATCGAATTAATTTCAAATAAAACAAATCTAAAGTCATCGTTTAATTTGGTATCAAAAAATTACAAAGGGCTAAATACCCTTAATTTGTATTATGAGAGTAAAAATGACTTGAGAACTCCTAAAGTGTTAAAAAATATATTTGACTTAGAAAAGAATATTACAAATATTGACGGTGTAAACTCAGTTAATTCATTTGCTAAAGTTATAGCACTTGTTAATAGAGAAATGGCTAATGTTTCGTTAAGTATACCTAAAAATAAAAAAAGTATTTATCAATATTTACTTTCAGTTGGACCAGATGATATCAGCAGTTTTGTAAGTTCTGATTTTAAAAAAGGAAACATTATTATTTATCATAGGTTTACCTCATCTCATGATATTTCAAAATTGATAAAAAATATAAATTCATTATTGCTTCAAACTAATGAACTCTCTGATTATAGTGTTACTGGTAGTAACGTCCTTACTCTGCATGCAACTGATAAAATTGTTAAAACTATGTTTAACTCTTTCTCTTTAACAATATTACTAATAGTTGTTTTACTCTCGCTCGTATTTAAAAATATTAAAATGGGATTAATATCAATTCCATCCAATCTATTACCTTTAGTTTTAATGGTAATATTTATGGCTGTCTTTAAAATACCATTAAACATTGGTACTGCGATAGTATGTTCTGTAACGTTAGGACTTGCTGTCGATGATACAATCCATTTGTTTTATCGTTATTCAAAAGAATTAAAAACGAGCGCTCAAAATCCCCATCAAGCTACACAAAAAACAATTGAAAAAGAGTTATTACCAATTATTACAACATCATTTTCTCTTATTGCAGGATTCTCTTTTTTAACTTATTCCGGATTTATACCTTTTATTCATTTTGGATTATTTGCTGGTGTAATGCTTTTACTTGCAATGGTTGCTGACTTGTTTCTAACTCCTTTTATTATAGGATTTCTGGGAGCTAATACATTTAATTCATTATCAAATCCTTTTTTGTTTTTTACTTCTGGTAATGTTGATTTTTCAAATACAACATTCAATGGTGATGATTTAAAATTTCTTTATAAAAATTATTCTATTAAATATGTCGAAAGTGGTGTCTGTTCTATTAATGATTACAAAAATTATCATTCACTTTTTGTATTAGAAAATGAAATAGGAATTGAAAAAAGCTCTCAAAGAAAAAAAGAAATGGGCAAAGAAACACCAAATATCAACATACTGAAAATTCAACCTTTAAGTTTATTTGAAATTCCAATAGATAATAGAGAACTTTTTATAAGATGCTCAAAAAGAGTATTGATCGTTTTATTAACAGAAAATGATATGCAAACTATAAAAGAAAAAAGACCAAGCCTCTTTTTTAGCTTATATGACAATAATATTACTCTTTGAAAAAAGACAAATTCTAAATTTTATTAAGCTCAAAATAATATAAGCACATTGGAAGAGTTCTTCCATCATTACATCGTATCTCGAAAAAGAGATTTCCTCGAGCTATTCCTGATCCGATTTCAGCGTGATGGCCAAACTCATCAGCAGTACTTACTCTAATATCAGATGTATTAGTTCCTGCTCCTATACCTAAGAGTGTTTGATCACAAATATTAAAACTACTAAGAGGATTTTCGATATTTGAACCGGTTAATGTTGTTTGAAATAAAAAGGCTTTAAAAAGATTTTTTTCACTCAATTTAACTGTTGACGAGTTTGATACAGGTTGAAAAACATTATTTCCTGAGATATCAGTGGCACTAAAAGTTATATTTGACTTATTTTTAGTAATTGAAATAGCTAAGTCACTGCAGATCGATTTGGCGTTATAGGGACTGTCGTAATAAGAAATATTTCCAGAGTAAGTACCGTCATCAGAACTGTCATCATAAGTTGAACTTTTTAGAATACATGAATTCAAAACTAGCGAAATAATTGTATAAGTTATTAATATAAATAGAATATTAATAATTTTAGATAGATAGCCTTTTATTGTTGGCGGTGAAATTCTTGTTTTATTCATCAATATTATTATAACTAATTAATTTTAAAAGGAAAACAACTTATAATTTTCATAATTTATACCGATTGGGTGATTATATATATTATGATAAAAACTTTAATTTTATTTTGCCTGATATTTTTGACTCATATTGATGTCGCAATATCTGCTAATATTTGTTCCTATTCAAATGGCGATATAAATATTTCAAATTTTAATACCTGTAAGTCAAAATCAATGGCATGGAGTTGTGATTATAATTATTGTCTTAATACAGATCAAAAAAATCTGATTCAATCTGAAAATTTAAAATGTCTTTCCCTTACTTTTTCTGAAGCAGCTACTTGTAGGGCAAATATTAAAAATTCTCTTTCACCTTACTTTGACTCATTGAAAAAATGTCCTGATCAAAAATGTAAAGATCAGGTTGATAGCTTTGCTTTAAAAATAAAAGCTTGTCCAGATCAAGCTTGTAAAGATCAACTGAATACTGAAAAAGATAATTATTTATTCGAATTAGAACAATGTAATAATAAAATAAACCCGGCCAAGGATACTTGCCTCAAAAATTTAGATTCTTTTGTAATTGAATATTCAAAATGTACTGACATAGCTTGTAAAGACAAGTTAACAATTCAAAAAAATGACTATAAAAATTCTCAAAATGCTTGTTTATTAAAGCCTCTTTCAGAACAGGCTGATTGTCTTTCTAATTTACAAAGTTTTTTAGATGATTATATGGCTTGTCAAACGATCTCATGTAAAGACGACCTAAACCAAAGAAAACAATCTTATGAAAATCAAGTAGTTTTATGTGAAGGTCTCATTGATTCAGTTGAAAAAGATAAATGTTTACTTCGAATTAATAAATATGTCGACTCCTATAAAGCTTGTGGAGTAAATACTTTATGTAAAAATACTTTAGAGTCAGATCGACTAGAATATGAAAAAGAACGATTAAGATGTGAGTCCTTAGGTGAAACTGAGAAACTTTTTTGTTCAACAAATCTTAATGATTTTACTGATGAATATTCCGCTTGTACCAGTCAAGCTTGTAGAGATAATTTAAAAGCTGATCGAAATAATTACCTATCTGAAAAAGCAAAATGTGAAATGAAGCCATCACAACTTTTAATCGACAATTGTAAATCTAGTTTGGAAGATTTTGTTATTGAATATAAAAAGTGTTCAGATCAAGCCTGTCAAGATCAATTGAATTTAGACAAAGAGTTATACTTAGCAGAACAATCTAAATGTGAATTAAAGTCAGCAGTAAGTGAACAAAATCTTTGTATTAATGATCTTAACTCTTATGTTTCAAAATTAAAAGTTTGTGGAGCAGATCAAGTTTGTAAAGATAAGTTAGAAAGTAATCGACTCGAATACCAAAATGAACAAATAAGTTGTAACTCCAAAAATGAGCCAGATAAAAGTAGCTGTCTAAGTGATTTAAAAGATTTTACTGATTCCTATAATACTTGCGAGGGAAATAAATCATGTGAAGAAAGTTTAGTTCAAGACAAAAACCTATATAAATCTGAAATATTAAAATGTGAATTGTTAAATGGTGTAGAGAAATCAAAATGTATCGTTAAAGTTAAAAGCTTTAAAAGAGATTATAAAAAGTGCGGAAATGATCAAGTATGTAAAGACAATTTGATTTCCGAAAAAGACCAATATCAAAATGAGGTTCAGAACTGTCAAAAACTAAATGGTGTAGAAAGAGATAAATGTTTAACTATGGTAGACGGATTTGTTAATGAATACAACGCCTGTAATAGTGATACTGCTTGTGTCGACAAATTAAATACTAATAAAGAAATGTACTCAAAGGAAAAAAATAAATGTCAAAACCTTTCTAGTCCTAAAAAAGAAGAATGTTTTAGTCGCTTAAATACTTTTGTCGATGAATATAATAATTGCTCTGATGAAAATTGTAAGAATAAGTTATTAAATGATCTAAATTTATATAATGAAACTAAAGCCCGTTGTGAATTGGAAACTGATCTAATAAAGAGAAACGAATGTTTAGCAAATATTGACTCTTATATAAATGAATATAAAAAATGTGGATCAGATCAAGCTTGTAAAGACAAATTAAATTCAAAAAAAGACCAATATCAAGCAGAGAAAGACATTTGTAATGCCGAAGCAGATCAAAGTAAAAAAAGTAAGTGTTTAGACAATTTAAATACATACATTTCAAGATACCAGTCCTGTGGAAAAGATACTCAGTGTAAATTTAACTTAGAAGAAAACAGAAAGAAATATCAAGAAGAATCTAGTCGTTGCGAGTCTTTAACCTCAATTGATAAAATTTCTTGTCATAAGAACTTGGAACTATTTGTAAGTGAATTAAATTCTTGTAATGGTTCAAAATCTTGTGAAGATGAACTCTATAAACAAAAAGATCTATATCAAACAGAAAAAAACAATTGTCTTGGCCTTGCTGATATAAAACAAGAAAGCTGTCTTGCTCGTTTAGATAAATTCACAACAAGTGTTAAGGAATGTGGAAAAGACAAAGTATGTAAAGATGAACTTTTTAGACAAAAAGATTTATATGTTGCTGAACAAACAAAATGTTCTAAAGTAAGCTCTAAGTCAGAACAAAAAAATTGTTATGATAATTTAGATAAATTTGTCTCAAAAATTGAGAATTGTGGAAAAAATCAAACATGTAAAGATCAACTTTTTAAAGACAAAGAAACTTTTAACAAAGAACAAGACAATTGTAAAAAATCCACAAACGAAACAGAAAAGGCGAGTTGTCTCAAAAGACTCGATGATTTTGTTTTAAAATATGACAAATGTGATCAAAATCAAGATTGTAAAAATAGATTAATCGATCAAAAAAACCAATATAATGACGAAAAAAATAGATGTGAAAAATTAACAGGAAATGATAAAAGTTCATGTTTAGGAAAATTAGAGAAGTTTGTTAAAAGCTTTGATAAATGTAAAGGCAATCTCTCCTGTGAAGACAAACTTACAAAACAAAAAAATGATTATCAAAGTGCTGTTAATAATTGTAACTCAAAAACTGAAACCGAAAAGGTAAAATGTCTTACTGATATTGATAAATATGTTAAAAAGATTGAGGACTGTAAAGGTAATAGTTCTTGTATTACTAAAGTTGAAAAAGAAAAAAATGATTATCAAAATGCAGTTCAAAGTTGCCAATCTATGCCAGATAAAGAAAAGTGTTTAAACGAAGTAGATCAGTTTGTAAAAGACTATGAAAGTTGTGGAAACGATCAATCATGTAAAGACCAGCTCTTAATAGAAAAAGAAAAATACCAAAGTGAAGTAAAAAAATGTCAGGAAATTTCTGATTCTAGTCAAAAATCACAATGTTTTAAAAATCTTGATGATTACTTAGTTGAATATAAAAAATGTGAAAAAGATCAAACCTGTAAAAATGAATTAGAAAAAAATAGGTTAGAGTTTCAAGCGGAACAAGTAAAGTGTCAGGATTCTCCCGACAAACAAAAATGTTTAAGTAGGCTAAATGACTTTTTAACGGAATACAAAAAATGCGCTGGTGATAAAACGTGTCAAAATAGATTAAATGAAGACAGAAAAAGTTATCAAGCAGAAATAAAAAAATGTGAAAGCTCAAGCGACGTTAATGGATGTAAAGCAAACCTTGAAGGTTTCTTAAAGCAGTATATGGCATGTGCTGATCAAGCTTGTAAAGATCAACTCAATCAAGATAAAACGCAATATGAAAACTCAATGCTTGATTGTGAAAATAGAGCTAATGCTGTAGAGGTTTCAATGTGTAAAGCTCGTATTCAAGATGTCGTTGACAAGTTTTTACAATGTGAAACTGACTCTTGTCGATCAAATCTTAGAAAAGATATTCAAGATTATCAAAAAGCAGTTACTGACTGTAAAATTAAACCTACTGAAGTTGAAGTAAATACTTGTTTAAAACAAGTCGATGCTTACGTTGACGGTAAAGTTGAATGTGATAAATTAAGTGGTGCTGAACAAGACCAATGTCTTGCCGATCTTGAATATAAAATTGGAACACAAATTTGTCCTCAAGCGAAAGAATGTCCCTCAGGACAAAACTACAATTGCCAGGCGGGACAATGTTTAACACCAAAACAAGAAGAAGACTTAAAACGATTATATATGGACTGTAAAGCTCAACCAAATAAAGCTGAACAAGATAAATGTTTTGCCAATTTAAAAACAGCAGCCAAAGAAGGCCCTTTAGTTGAACAAGGGTTAAATCAAGCAGCAGAAGACTATAAAAGTAATGCCCAAATGGCAGCTTCAGCAGGAATGGTTTCAGCTTTAATCGGAGTTGCTGGTATGGCTGGTGGTTGCATGATTTCTGGACCAATATTAGCAGTTGGAGGCGTATTAATAATAATGAATGAAATTCAGGCAGGCAAAAAACTGAAGTCAGATGCTGATCAGCTCAAAAAAGAATTTGCAGACCTTGCCAAAACATTAGATAAGAGTTCTGTTGAATACCAAAGAATGGCATTTATTTACGCTATAAAAGGGTATCGTTTAATTGCTAAAGCTTATAGAGATAAGTCGAGTAATTATGGAATGATTATGGCTCTTGGTGGAATGGCAATGGTAATGGCTGCTATTGAAACACCTCCTCCAGTTGTAAATCCCATGTTTTGTGCAACAGCAACAGTTAACATGGCAGCCGGAGCAATTATGATGGGTATGGGAGCTGCTTTAAAAGGAATCTCTGACTCCGCAGAAGCTGAAATGAATAGCCGAGCAAATAAATATCAACAAATACTCGATCAATTTGATAAGTATCACTCAAAAAATGGAGAAGCAGTTAGTACAAATGTAGCAGACTCTGCAGTATCAGGCGGTGCTCAAATCACTAATAATACTAAAAATGAAATTCCTGGACAAGGACTTAATATAGGGACACCTGACTATAAAACGAAAAATTCGTGTATCGACTCAAGTGGAAATGGAGACCTTAATTGTGATTGTAAAAAAACAAATACTTGTTTAAGAATTGATCCGCCAAAATTTAGATTAAGTGGAAAAGTACTTAAAACAAATCCAGGACTCGGAGTTCAAGTTAAGTCATTTATTAGTAAAACAAATCCTGGAAAAATTTTTGCTGATGGTAATAAAGTCGCCCAAGGAGCGCTTTCACTTGAAAAAATGACTGCTAGAAATGCTTCTTTAAATAGTAATCGAATTGCGATGGGAAAAAATGCACTTCGAAAATTTAACAAACAACGAAAAGCAAATGGACAAAAACCTATAAAAATCAATGAAAAATTTGTAAGTGCATTTTTAAAAAAATATGGAAATAAGAAAGACTTGAATTTGAAATCTTTTTCTATTCCTTCTGATAAGTCTTTAGTTAAAAATACTGAGAAAATAATAAGAAATAATTTAAAAAAATCAGTAAAGCTTGGAAGTTGGAAAAAACCACTTCTATTTAATAAAAATATTTTCGATACTTCTGTAAGTTCGAAAGATGAAGAGCTTGCAAAAAATGATAGTGCGATAAATTCCTCAAAGACTTTTAGTCGAATAAAAGTGATTAAAAAGTTATCAAAAAATTGGGATAAGTTTTTACTGCGAAGAGGAGACAACATTTTTAGAAAAATTAGTGATCGTTACAAGACAATTTATAAAATTGAACCTGCAAGTCATTAATTTAACATAATGTTTAAAGCTAAATAAATAATTTTCTAAATTTCTCATATCTTTATACCGATAGTAATTTATGAAAAAATTGAACTTAATCATATTTGTATTGTTGAACCTACTCTCAATAAATGTATTTTCAATTTCGGTATCTACTTATACTGAGAATACTCGTGCTTTTCTTTTTGGTGAAAACTTTGAAAAATATTGTAGTAAGTCAAACAAACTAACAAGTCCTCAAAGAACTTGTTTAATTGATGGTAAAAATATTGTTTTAAATTCAGAAAACATTACAGCTTTGGGGACAACATTAGAGCCTGTTGAAGATTGGCTTTGGATAACAGAAGCTGCAAAAAAAAGAATGCCGCTTATGCTTGCCAATAAAAAAAATGTTCAAAACATAATTGTTGATATGAACAAAAAGAAAAAAATCGAAGGTTCTCTTGCCGAAAAAATTGACAACAATATTAGTAGCCATGCTCAAGTCGAAGTCGAACTGGAACAAGCAAAAGTCCGTTTAAAGAAAGCAAGAATGCAAAAAACTTTTAAAATTAATAAAAACAATAAAAATAAACAAAAAGAATTAGATGATTCCATTCAAAAAGAATCTACAATCATTTCTTATTTAGCTCAAATGCAAGCACAACTGGAAACTGACACCCCTGTTATTCTCGACGAATCTCTTAAAAAATATAGAGAAATTGCAAGAAAAACAGCCATGTTCAATTTTAAATGTAATGACACAAGGCCATGGCATACTTTATATGGATCTTCTATAAGAGGAGGAAACGGTGTCGCTTCAAAAGGTTTAGAGAAAGTATGTAAACAAGGATTTTATAAAAAAGCTACAAAGGCATACAACGACCGATTTAAAGGAAAGGGCGATTATATAAATTACTTTAAAGACATTAAAAATGTACTAGTAAATCAATTAGGAAAAACAAATAAGCGTATTGAAAGATATAATAAGTTTTTATCAAAACGTAACGAAGTAAATGAACTATTCGATAAAATTGAAAAAGGTTCAAATGTCTCCGAGTCTAAGAAACTTATCAATGATACAATTTACGATACTGAACTAATAGGGGAGCTTTTACTTTCTCCCGAACTTGATCCTGCAAAAGACAAAGAAACTTCGTTTTTAATTCATTCATGGTGCCGACTTACAAATAGAGTTTTAACTGAAAAAGCGAATGATGTACGAACTGATTTTGCTGTTGACTCTGCTTTAACCGTTTTGACAATGGGAGCAGGTGGTGCACTTATTCGTGCTGGCGAAATCGCAAAAAAAATGGGAGTGAGTTTAAATGTTTTTCAAAAAACAAAACTTGCTACTCCATTACTTGCTGCTGACGCTGCTTGGGCTGGCTATGACTTTACTATACGTAAAGGGAATATGAAAAAAGAATGCAAAATCATTCAAGATAATATGGTTAGTAATCCAAAAGCTAATAATCCTTCTAATATAAAAAAATTAAAAGAATGCTTAGGAGATGTTCAATCATTTAATTATTTAATGACGGCTGGAAACTTACTTGCTTTCGGTATTAATATAAAAGCGCTACGTGCACTTCGAAACTTAGACGTTTTAAGCCCTGGAGCAACTGCAAGAAAATTAAAGTTTCAAAATGTTGCAGACAAAGATGCATTTAATGCTGCTCGAAAAGTTTCTAAAAAAGAAAATGAAGAAGTTGAATTTTTCTTATCTACTAAAGCAAAGGGAATTGATATTGAACCTACTGATCGAGAGTTTGTAAAAGGTGCCTATGTATTCTTGAAAAATAAATATCTTCACATGTTAAGAAATTCAGCACGATCATCTGAGACTCAATTAAAAGATGTTCAACAACTTATTAAAAGAGATCTTGAGGCAGCTGCTAGGCAATGTAAATAAAAATCAGTTAAAGGAGTCTATATGTCAGTTTTAAAAGACTATGATTATAAAATTGAAGATTATCAAAGATTTCACGGTGATGCTGACCAGGTTCTTGAAATACTTGAGCATTGTCCAGAGTGTAGTGAAACGATGTTTTTCTCCTATATCTATGATGCTAAAAATTTAACGACTAAGGAAACTGGTACTTGCCCCAAATGTAGCTTTGGTCAATTGAAACATATATACTTGATTTCCTAGAAAACGAATAATCAAATATCATATAGTCATCTAATTACCAGATTCTTCTAAATGCTCATTGAAAAGACTCTCTAAATATTGTATTTTTAATATAATATTCAATATTTGGAGAAGTAATGGCCTATCAGTTTAAAGATATAGAAAAAAAATGGCAAAAGTCATGGCAAGAAAATAATCAATACAAAACTATCGAAGATAAATCGAAGCCCAAATATTATGTTTTAGATATGTTTCCTTATCCGTCAGGTGCAGGCCTTCATGTTGGACATCCTCTTGGTTATATTGCTTCAGATATCTATTCTCGTTATAAAACTTTAAAGGGGTTTAATGTTCTTCATCCAATGGGATATGATGCTTATGGACTCCCTGCTGAACAATACGCTATTCAAACAGGCCAACACCCTGCTGTAACTACGGCACAAAATATTAAACGATATAAAGAACAATTTGATAAAATCGGATTTAGTTACGACTGGTCGAGGGAAATTCAAACTTGTGATCCAAAATATTATAAATGGACTCAGTGGGCATTTTTAGAAATGTTTAACCATTATTATGATTTAGACTCTAAAAAAGTAAATACCATTGACTCACTAAAAGAAAAGTTGAGTAAAAATGGCTTAAAAGGAATTAACGCTTATCATGATTACCAAGAGTGCGAAGATGATCTTACTTCTGAAACTTGGAACAAAATGAACGAAGTTGAACAGGACAAAGTTCTTCATCATTTTAGACTAGCATACCTTGCCGATATGTCAGTTAATTGGTGCAGTGAACTGGGAACAGTTCTAGCAAACGATGAAGTAAAAGATGGATTGTCTGTTCGTGGTGGCTACCCTGTAACACAAAGAAAAATGAAACAATGGTGTTTAAGAGTTAGTGCCTATTCACAACGATTACTTGATGGTTTAGAGAATCTTGAGTGGAGTGAATCAATTAAAGAAGTTCAGCGAAATTGGATTGGACGAAGTGAAGGAGCTGAAGTTACTTTTAAAGTAAATGACTCTAATCAAGTTTTAAATGTCTTTACAACAAGACCAGATACGATCTTTGGCGTTACTTTTATGGTTTTAGCTCCTGAAAGTGACTTAGTTTCAGAAGTTACTTTAAGTGAAAATAAAAATGAAGTTGATAATTATATAAAAGAAACAAAAAAGAAAACAGAAAGAGAACGTATTGCTGACGTTAAAAATGTCTCGGGAGTTTTTACCGGATCATATTGCAGTAATCCATTCACAGGAAAAAATATTCCGATTTGGATCTCCGATTATGTTTTGGCTGGCTATGGCACCGGGGCAATCATGGCTGTGCCTGCTCATGACTCGAGAGATTATGCTTTTGCAAAAAAATTTGAATTACCTATTGTTCAAGTTTTAGAAGGAGGAGATATTTCAGAGTCTGCTTTTGAAGCCAAAGAAGGAATTTTAATGAATTCTGAATTTTTGAACGGCATGACAGGCTTTGCTGCAATAAAAAAAATGAATGATGAAGTTGAGTCGAGGGGAATGGGGAAGAAGAAAATTAACTATAGACTGCGCGATGCTATTTTTTCTAGACAAAGATACTGGGGCGAACCATTTCCTATATATTATAAAAATAATATCCCTAAAGGGATTGATCTTAAGGATCTGCCTCTTGAACTGCCTGAAGTCGATGCTTATTTACCAACAGAAAGTGGAGAACCTCCTCTTGGCAGAGCAAGTAATTGGGTTACAAAAGATGGAGACCCAATTGAACTAAATACCATGCCAGGATTTGCAGGATCTTCTGCTTATTTTTTACGTTATATGGATCCAAATAACGAAAAAGAATTAGTTTCCAAAGAAGCCAATAGTTACTGGGAAAATGTTGATCTTTATTTAGGAGGAACAGAACACGCAACAGGCCATTTAATTTATTCACGTTTTTGGAATATGTTTTTATTTGACCTTGGCCATGTTTGCAAAGAAGAGCCATTTAAAAAACTTTTTAATCAAGGTATGATTCAAGGTCGTTCAAATTTTGTTTATCGAATTAAGGGAACTAATAAGTTTGTATCATTTGGATTACAAGATAAATACGATATCCAAACAATTCATGTGGACGTAAATATCGTAAAGAACGATTATCTCGATCTTGAAAAGTTTAAATCATGGAGACCTGAATTTAACGATGCTGAATTTGAATTAGAGGAAAGTGATGTCGATGGTAATAGTACTAAAGTATATAAATGTGGCTACGCTGTAGAAAAAATGTCGAAATCGCTTTTTAATGTTGTAAACCCAGATACTATCGTTGAAGAATATGGAGCTGATACTTTAAGACTTTACGAAATGTTTTTAGGGCCTGTTGAACAATCTAAACCATGGAACACCAACGGAATTGAAGGTGTTTTTCGTTTTTTAACAAAACTTTGGCGACTTATCTATGATGAAGATGACAAATGTATCTTAACAGAAGATAAAGCAACCCCTGAAGAACTTAAGATACTTCATACTTGTATTAAAAAAGTATCTTCAGATATGGAAAATTTTTCATTTAATACTTCCGTAAGTGCTTTTATGATACTGGTAAATGATTTAACGAAAATTAAATGTAACAAAAAAGAAATAATAAAACCTCTCATTTGTTTGATGGCTCCCTTTACCCCACATCTTTCTGAAGAAATTTGGAGTTCATTGAATGAAAAAGGAAGTGTTTTAAATTATAGTTGGCCAGAACTTAATGAAAGTTTTTTGATTGAAAGTACTTATAAGTATCCAGTCTCATTTAATGGAAAAATGAAGTTCTTACTTGATTTGCCTCTTGATATTACAAAAGATGACGTTGAATCTATCATACGTACTCATGAAAAAGGACAAACATTACTTGAAGGTAAAACTATTAAAAAATTAATTTTTGTTCCAAAGAAAATTATTAATTTTGTAATATAATCTAAGCCACTTTTGATTTTGATTTAAACTTTTTAATGTCGTCTTCTATCAGATTTAACTTTGTTGTGTCTGGGTTATTCATGAAATCATAAATATTAAATATTAATGAAGAATTCATCGTAAATGAGGGGAGATCATTATTGAAGTTTAAATTGATTTGTTTACCATCTTTAAATATTTCGTGAATTGATTGATCGGGATTTAATACTATTTTTATATTGTTAAAAGCTAGGTAGTATTGATTGTTTTCATAATCTTTTATTTTTAAACATTTATTAAAAAATATATTAATTTCTTTAGTGGAAATTTCTTCTAGTTCCAAGTTGTATAATTGCTCTCTAATATTTTTAAATCGCATAATAATCCTTTTTAGAAATACTTACGTATTAAAATATACCGAAAGTAGAATATCCTCAAACTTTACCTAAAATCAGTTACTTGTAATTATTTTAAAATTGATCTTTTCGTATTAATGGCAATAAAAATTGACAATAATTTTATAAATATATACTTTCCATTCATGTCAAAAAAAGATTGGGCCGGACTAAAATTTAAGCTAATGCAAGAGATAGGTGAGTGTATTGATATTATCTTCATAAAAGATAAATTAAACTCTCTTCCATCAGAATCACCGAAGTTTTTTCTACGATCCCACGAAAAATCGGATGGTTTAAGTAGCTTTATCGACCTACTAAAAGTTCAATACTCTCAAAAAGAAATAGTTATTCCAAAACTCAACGTAAAAAATAAACCAAGCTTCTTTAAAAGAATTCTTCTTGCAAAAAAACATGTAGCAAGACAAAGTTACACTAAATATAAATGGCAAAAATTTGATAAAAATGTAAAAGGTGTTTCCGATGGGATCGCTTATATGTATTTCAATAAAGATGAATCAGATCTTATTAAAGAATTTTGCAAATGTAACAAAATAAATACTAATAGCTTTTTACTAAGCACATTAGATGTAACAACATTAACTTTACTTGATCCTAACGCCACTAATGATCGTCGAAAATGGATGGTTCCTGTTAATATTAGAATGCCTGGTGAAGATGCTACAGGTAATTACGTAACAACTTTAACTATTTTTTCAAATGGAATTCAATCATCTAAACAATTCTATGAACAAATCAAAGAACAACTTAAATCAGGAATAGTTTGGGGGGGGCGTATTGTAGCCAATGCTCCAAAATATTTAGGTGAAAGAGGTTTGAGATTTTTTGGAAAAAGAATGAAGTCACCTTTTATAGGAGTATGCTCAAATCTGGGAGCTTGGCCTGTTGATAAGATTTCTATAGATGAAGATTTTCAGTGGCTTGTAGCTTCACCAATAACTAGCTTTTGTCCAGTGGCTGTTGTTATTCTTGAATGGGAAGACCGAATTGGCATTACTTTGCAGTTACACAAGTCAATTTGTGAAAACTCTGAGTCATCAAAAACTTTTATGGAACAATGGAAGAGTAATATTCAAAAAGAATCAAGCATAGAGATTAGCCCAACTTTAAAATATGTAAAATGGGCCGATGTCGTTTCAAATAGTGAGAGATTCTAAGGAGAATTAGTGGAAATAGACAAAGCATTTATTAAAGAATTACATAAACCAAATGTTTTACTATTTTGGTTTGATATCGCTTTATGTGCCCTAATCGGTTGGGGAGCATTTTCTTTTTTAATCTATACCGAATATTTTTATTTTAAAATTATTGCTTTTTTTATTTCTGCATTCGCAATTTACCGAGGGCAAATTTTTATTCATGAAGTAGTTCACCAAAGAGATGCAGTTAAAGGACTTGCTTTATTTTATGAATTATTTTTTGGTTGGCCAAATGCTTACCCTTCTTATTTCTATGACCCTCATCTTTATCACCATATTCCAAAAGAATATGCGACAGTCGATGATCCTGAATATAAAAGTGCTACAAATGACAGCTTTATAAAATTGTTTATAGCTCCAATTGTTTCAGCTATTTTTTTGCCATTTATTTTAACAATTAGATTTGGAGTACTTCCAATATTTAATATCTTTTTACCTCGGTGGTGGAAACTTAAAGTTTTTACTCATGCAGCAACTCTTGTAGTGGACATCATGTATAAAAGGCCTTTGAAAAAAGAATCAGAGTTAAGGTCAATGCTGTTTAATGACTTTATGTGCTCTCTTTATAGAATAGTTGTTGGGTTACTAATTTATTTTTCAATATTACCATTCTCTGTAGTTATTTACTGGGTTTTACTCGTCTCATTTGTAAGTTTAATGAATATGTATCGTGCAAAGATGGCTCATTATTATCTAGGAGATGGAAAAAGTTTTTCAAAAACAGGACAACTCTTAGATTCCGTAACAATTGAAGGTAATTTTTTTACCGAATTGTGGGCACCATTATTTCTTAGGTATCATGCCGGACACCATTTATATCCTCAAATGCCTTATCATTCTCTTCAAAAGCTTCACCGTTATTTAACAAGTGAGGAAATGAAAAATCATCCTTATAATCAAACAGTTTTTAAAAGTTTTTTTGCGGCAGCAAAGTATTTTATAAATATAGATACTGAAACAGAAAGAAAAAGAGTTTATATTTAAATTGATAGAGAAGTTTACTGTTTGAAGCTACTTTAAATTACAATGAGCAGTAAATTCAACCTCTTTAGAATTAGCTTCGTCGTTTCTACACTCGTAGGTTCCAATAAACATATATTTGGCTGGATCTAAATTACTTGGCCCATATCGCAGCTTAAAGAGTCTACAGCCCATAGCAATCATAATTTTTGGAGATCTTGATTCAAATACTTGCCTATGACAGTCGGGATTTTTAAGTTCAAAGTGCTTTTGGAATAAGAAGTTGTAAACATTTGTTTTATTAGTGAGATAACGCATTTCAGTAAGTTTTAAATCATTTGCCGCAAATATATTAATAGAGAAGAATATAGTTATATAGATAATTTTCATTCATGAAATATAATTAATTTGATTAAGATAAGCAATTACCTTGACTAAAATGACAAAAGTAAGTAATTTTTCTACACAAAATAATAATTTATAACGGGAGTAGTCATGGCATCAGGTAGCCGTCACAGAAGAAAACACGGAAAAGGTAGAAGAAAAGTCGGTTCTAAAAAAAGAAGAGGAATGAGACTAAGACGTAAAAACAAATCTTAATTTTCAATATTTTTTTTAAATATCAAGGCACTTGTTAGATCAAGTGCCTTTTTATGTTTGAGGTAATTATGAAAACAATGGAATTTGAAGTTTCAGGAATGAAGTGTTCGGGCTGTAGCTCAAAAATCTTTAATACTATTTCAGAAATGGATGGAGTTGTAGAAGTTTCTGTAAGTCATGATGATAATTTCGCAAAAATAGAGTTTGAAGAACAAAAGATTAAATCTCTCGAATTTAAAACTAAAATCGAAGAGCTTGGTTTTAAAGTTTTAAAAATGAAAAAAGTTTAAACTTATGAAGAAAGAATGGCTTATTGAAGGGATGACGTGTAGTGCATGCGCTTCAGCCATTAAAAAAGAAGTATCTCAAATTCAAGGTTTAGAATCAGTTGATGTTAATTTAGTTTTAGAAAAACTAAGTATCGAACATGCTAAAAATGTTGATTTTGATAATATCATAAAAAAAGTAGACTCCATCGGTTACAAGTTAAAAGATCTAGGTGTCGGTGAATCAAGTTTAAATCAAGTTACAGATAATCATTTTAAACACTTAAAGATATCGTCTTCAATTATATTAGCCATTATAATCTGGGGCTTAAAATTTATTGAGTTTAATAATAAAGAATATCTTTTACTTTTATTATCAACACCAATGTGGATCTATTTTGGATTTAAATATCAAAAATCTGTCATAAGGTTTCTAACTTCTGGAAGCTCGTCGATGAACACTCTCATTGGACTTGGAAGTAGCTCCGCATATTTCTACAGCACTTTTGTTGTGCTGTTTCCAAGCATTGTAAGCAGAAACCAAATGCCTCCAACTACTTATTTTGAAGCAGTGGGATTCATTATCGCTTTTGTTGAATTTGGTAAATTTTTAGAAGAGAAAGCTAAAAAGAAAGCACGTGCATCTCTTGATGGGTTATTTAAACAATCGTCAAAAGAAGCAAGAGTTATTGAAGATATTAATAAGGAAGTTAAAGAAACTTTCGTCGCGATAAATAAAATACAAAAAGGCATGACTATTAAAGTCCTTCCCGGAGAAAAAATTCCAGTAGATGGTATTGTTATTGACGGACAATCTAATGTAAATGAATCATTAATGACAGGAGAGCCCGTCCCCGTTTTAAAAGAAAAAAACTCAAAGCTATTAGCTGGAAGTATAAATGGAAACAGCTTTTTAATTTTTAAAGCTGAAGTAAATGGAAATGAAAGTTTCTTAAATGAAATGATCTCCTTTGTAGAAAATGCTCAATCCTCAAGACCTGAAATAGAAAAATTAGCAGATAAAATTAGTTCTTTTTTTGTTCCTGCAGTAATTGCCATTGCTATAATTACTTTTTCAAGTTGGTACTTTATAGGAGATAAATCACTTGCTATATCCCTTTCATATTTAATATCAGTACTTGTTATTGCCTGTCCTTGTGCTTTAGGACTTGCTACTCCTACTGCTGTTGTCGTGGCTACAGGTCGAGCATCTGAAAATGGTGTACTTATTCGAGGCGGTGAAATAATTGAAAAGGCATCTCATATCACTGATATTTTTTTTGATAAGACTGGTACTCTTACGGAAGGGCACCCTGAAGTTTTAGGTTTTGAAAATTTTGATGGTCAAATTATTACAAAAGAAGATATGGATAATGTCTTGGGGATCGTTAGTTACTCAAATCATCCTTTATCAAAGTCAATATCGAATTTTTTAATAAAAAAACATATAGGCAGCGATCTGGATTCATTCGAAGAAATTGAAGGAAAAGGTATCTGCGGAGAAATTGACGATAATAAGTATACTGTTGGCAATATTAAATATTTAAAATCTTTAGATATAGAAATAACTAAACATAAAATTAAAAAATTTCATGGAAGCATTGTTCTTGTTGCAAAAAATAAAAAATTGCTAGGGACATTTTTAATCTCTGATCAAATAAAAAGCAATAGTAAGAAAATTATAAACAATCTAACTGAAAAATATAACTTGCATATAATTTCAGGAGATAGAAAAGAAGCTGTCGAATTTGTCGCAGATGAGTTAGGTATAAAAAATATACATAATGAATTAAGTCCTTTTGAAAAAGTGGAATTAATTAAGTCTAAATCAAATAATTTAATGGTTGGAGACGGTATAAACGACGCGCCTGCCTTAGCAGTTGCGGATGTCTCGATTGCTATGGGAACAGGATCAGAAGTGGCTATTTCAAGCTCTGATGTCACGCTCTTAAATGGACAATTAGACAAACTTGATTATTTTTTAAAACTGTCGAATAAAACTATGTTAATAATAAAAGAAAATCTTTTTATGTCATTAATTTATAATACGTTATTAATACCAGTTGCTGCCGGATGTTTTATTTCATTAAATATTTATATTGAACCAAAATATGCTTCACTGGCTATGGCAATAAGCAGCTTATCAGTAATTGGAAACAGTTTAAGACTTAGAAAATTTTAAAAGGAAAAATATGTCTCTTTTATTAAATTTATCAGTTCTGCTTGTTGGAATTTTTCATGTTTTTTTCTTTTATATGGAGTTTGTTCTTTGGAACAAACCGCAAGGATTAAAAATATTTAAACTTACTCTTGAACAGGCTAATAGCAGCAAAGTTTTAGCTGCTAATCAAGGTGTTTATAATTTATTGATAGGACTGCTTTTAATTTTAACGTTATTTATAAGTTCAAGTTATTCTTCAGTTGTTCAAATATTTTTGTTAACATTTATCTTTTTTGTAGGTCTTTACGGAGGATACTCTGTATCAAAAACAATTTATATTTATCAAGCGCTTCCAGCATTTATGACAATGTTTTTACTTATGATAAATTTATCGAGTCCTGTGATAAATGATATTAGTACGTCAAAAATTTTAAATATTACAAATGTATCAAAAGCAAATGAAGCTACATATAATGTTCAAAAAAATTATTATTCTTACATTAAACCTCTTATTATAAACTTACCAATATTGCAGAGTCGTGAATTGATTTCTAAATTAATCAAGTCAAAGAAAAATTGGATGTTAACAGCAACTGAAAATGATACTTTTCGTATTATCGCTACTACTCAATTCTTTAAATTTAAAGATGATATCGTTTTATCTTTAAATGCAATTGATTCAAATATGACTGAAGTAAATATGAGGTCTCGCTCTCGGTTGGGCAAGTCAGACTTTGGAAAAAATGCAAAAAGAATTGATCATTTTTTCAAATTGATTCAATCAGAACTTTAATACCTAAATACCTATGCAAAAAGGAAGTTTATTATGAAACAAGTTTTATTATTTGTCTTACTTACTATTTTTAGTTGTAATCAAGCTAAAGCTTCCAAATTTATAAAAATTCCACCTCAAGCAAAAACTTTTCCAAAGTCTTTAATTAAAAAACTTTCCAAAAAATATAAACATGACAAATTTAAAAATATTAGAACACGTCATTTAAATCAATCGGGCAAACCTCTTTATACTAACAGACTCTATCTGGAATCAAGTCCTTATTTGCTACAACATTCACATAATCCAGTAAACTGGTACCCATGGGGAAAAGAAGCTTTTGAAACAGCCAAAAAATTGAACTTGCCTATTCTTTTGAGTGTCGGCTATTCCACTTGTCATTGGTGTCATGTGATGGAAGAAGAATCTTTTGAAAATTTAAAAATTTCTAAGTATTTCAACCAAAATTATATAGCTATAAAAGTTGATAGAGAAGAGAGACCAGATATTGACGCAGTCTATATGAAAGTTGTTCAAGCAATCAATGGAAGTGGAGGGTGGCCTATGACATTGTGGCTTACTCCTGATCTTCAGCCAATTTATGGAACGACATATTTGCCAGCAAATGATGGTGATCGGGGAAAGTCTTTAGGTTTTCTAAGTATGCTCAAGCGTTTTAAAACCCTATATATTAAAAATCCTGAGAAATTAAAAAAATCAGCTTATGAAATAGTCAATTTTCTTAAAAAGAATAATAATCAAGAAATATCGGAGAAGTTTTCAATAACTGACGTACCTATAAAGACAGCTATTAATCAGTATATGAGTAGTTTTGATAATGACAATGGTGGAATTATTGGGCGAATGAAATTTCCCAGCTCTTTTCCAACAAGGCTTATGATTTCTCAATATAAGAAAAGTAAAAATAAAAAAATTTTAACTAGCATTATTAAAACACTCGATAATATGGCCGCTGGTGGAATTCATGATCATTTAGCAGGTGGATTTCACCGTTATTCGACTGATCCAAATTGGTTAATCCCACATTTTGAAAAAATGCTTTATGATAATGCTTTGCTGGCAATGGATTATACGCAGGCATACCAAATTACAAAATTTAATAGATACAAAGTTATCGCTAAAGAAATTCTTGATTATGTTTTAATGGAGATGACTAATTCAAACGGAGTATTCTATTCTGCTATTGATGCCGATAGTATGGGGCCGCTTGGAAAACGTGACGAAGGTTATTTTTATACTTGGACAATTAGTGAATTAAAGATGTATTTAAATAATGAAGAATCAAATTTTGTTCAAGACTATTTTAATATTAAGAAAAAAGGGAACTTTGAAAAAGACCGAAGTGTGCTTCATTATTCAAGAGCTATTAAAAAAAACGAATCAAAACTATTGGCTTCTTCAAAATTAAAGTTGTTAAAAGCAAGGTCTCTTAGACCCCTACCTTTTCGTGATGAAAAAATTATTACTGCCTGGAATGGCCTTATGATTAAAGCTTTTGCACAAGCCGCCTTTGTCTTTAATGATAAAGAATATTTGGACGTTGCCGAAAAAGCTTCTTCTTTTTTTGTTAATCACTTTAATAAATTTAATGAGCTTCACCGAATATTTTTAAAAGATAAATTTAATACTTCAGGTTTTAGTGACGATTACGCTTTTTTAATTTCAGGCTTAATTGAACTGTATCAAAGTTCAGGAGATGTTAAATGGATCAAAAATGCAATAAAACTTGATTCAGTACTTGCTGGTAATTTTGAAGATAAAAAAGATGGAGGAGTGTTTCGAAAACATTCAGAGCATAAGAAAATAATATTAAAAGAAAAACCCATTTATGATGGTGCGACTCCTTCTACAAATAGTATTTATACACTTAATCTGCTTAAGCTTTATGAATATACTGCAAAAAAAGAATATATCGAGCGAGCCTTAAAATCATTTAAGACTTTCTCTGGAAATATCAATAAATCACCTCGCTCAGTATCCGAGATGTTAATGGCTATTGATTTTTACATAAGCAAACCAAAAGAGCTGGTTGTCGTTTTTAAAAATGAAAAAGATCTCTTTAATAATCAGATAACTAAAAAAATTGGAATGATTTATAATCCCAATTTAGTAATTTCTCTAATTCACGAGGGAGACAATAAACTATCAATTCACGAGAACAAAACAACAATCAATGGAAAAACTACTTTTTATTTATGTCAAAATGGTTCATGTAGACTACCGACAATTGATCTTGAAAAATTAGTTAAGCTAATTGAATTATAGACAATTAAACTGAAGAGAGTTATTACATAGGAAATAATACATAGGATTTTTATGTTAAAGAATAAGTATTTCCACCCAAAACTACTTACAACTTTAAAAAAATATACATTTTCGCAGTTTATTCAAGACATTGGAGCCGGCGTTGTTGTTGGAATTATTGCTCTCCCTTTAGCAATAGCTTTTGGAATTGCCAGTGGTGTTGAGCCTCAAGCCGGAATTATTACTGCTATAATTGCAGGTTTTTTAATTGCCCTTTTAGGTGGTTCTCGAGTTCAAATAGGAGGTCCAACAGGGGCATTCATTGTAGTCGTTTACGGAATAGTTCAAAAATTTGGTATAGATGGGTTAATTATTGCAAGTATTATGGCTGGTTTAATTCTTGTCTTAATGGGACTTTTTAAAATAGGCGATTGGATTAAGTTTATTCCTTCTCCTGTTACAACTGGATTTACTAGTGGAATTGCTATTGTTATTTTTTCTTCTCAAGTAAATGACTTTTTAGGTCTCAATATAAAAAAAGTGCCTGCCGAATTTATAGAAAAGTGGGAGATTTATTTTCAACACTTTTCAAATATTAATATGTATGCATTTGGTTTAGCTATTTCAACTATTGTGATTATGATCTTAATGAAGAAGTGGCCCAAAATACCTTCAGCTTTCGTTGCCTTAATTATAACTTCTGTTGTTTCGATCATTATGAAATTTCCTGTTGAGACTATTGGCTCTCGTTTTGGAAGCTTCAATGGAACGTTACCTACATTTGTAATTCCCCATGTAGATATGGCTACTATTAAAATGTTAATTCCTGTGGCTTTCACTATTGCAATTCTAGGAGCGATTGAGTCTCTTTTAAGTGCTGTTGTTTCTGACGGTTTAATCGGAGGTAAGCATCGCTCAAATACTGAACTTATAGCCCAAGGAATAGCCAATATTATAACTCCATTTTTTGGTGGAATTCCTGCTACTGGTGCAATTGCTAGAACCGCTACAAATATAAAAAATGGAGGGCGTACTCCTATTGCGGGTATCGTTCATGCAATAACTCTTTTATTAATATTTTTGTTTTTTGGAAAATTTGCTGAGCTTATTCCAATGGCTACACTTGCAGGAATATTAGTGGTTGTATCTTATAATATGAGTGAATGGAGAGAATTTAAAATCCTTTTAAGTTCACCTCGTTATGATGTTGCTGTTTTATTAATTACTTTCTTTTTAACAGTAGTGTTTGATTTAACTTTAGCAATTGAAGTAGGCCTTGTTCTATCATCATTTTTATTTGTTAATAGAATTACAGACAATACAGAAATTAATGTTTTAACTTTAGATTCTTTAAAAAATAATTATGATTCATATTTCAATCGACCAGATTCTTTAGAAAATTTCGAGTTACCTCGAAATGTTGCCGTTATTGAAATAAATGGTGCGTTTTTCTTTGGAGCTGCTTCAAAATTATTTGAAATTTTAAGTAAAATTAGTCATGAAAAAGAAATAATTATTCTTCGTATGAATAGAGTTTTATCAATTGACGCTACAGGTTTAAAAATACTTCATAATTTCTTTAAAGAAGTTGAAGCCGCTAATAAAAAAATTATACTTACTGATTTAAATTCTCAAACCTCTAGTTTTATTACTCATTCAAAGTTTTTTAATAAGTTAGATCCAAATTGTTTAAAAAGTACAATAAATGATGCTCTTTCTGATCTAAAAGCTTAATACTAGACGTTCTAGGCTTTAATTTATAACATTGTCCTATGTACAAACTGCGCCCTTATCAACAAACTGCTGTTGATAATACTATCAATTATTTTAAGAAAACAGCTGCTCCTGGTGTTATTGTATTACCTACGGGGGCTGGAAAAAGTTTAGTAATTGCTGAGCTTGCCAAAATTGCCAAAGGACGAGTTCTTGTTTTAGCTCATGTAAAAGAGCTTGTTGAACAAAATCATGAAAAATATGAAAGTTATAATTTAAAAGCAGGACTCTACTCGGCTGGTTTAAATAGAAAAGAAAGTACTGGAAAAGTTATTTTTGGAAGTATTCAGTCTGTTGCTAGAGCAGATAATTCTTTTTTCAAAGATTTTACATTGTTAATAATAGATGAGTGCCACAGAGTAAGTTTAGAAGAAGATACTCAGTATTCAATTGTTATTAAAAAGTTAAGACAAAATACGCCTAAAATTAGAATTATGGGTTTAACTGCTACTCCTTATCGTTTAGGAGTCGGCTGGATTTATCAATACAATTATCAAGGTGTACTACAAACAGAAGAAGATCGATTTTTCAAACAATGTGTATTTGAACTACCACTTGAATATATGATTAAAAATAATTACTTAACCCCGCCTGTTAAAGTAGATATACCTGTAACGAGTTATGATTTTTCAGAGTTAACACAGTCTGGAAAAATGTACTCAACAAAAGAAGTTGAAGAACTTTTAAATCAGCAAAAAAGACTTACACCTCTGATAATTAAAAATATAATTGATATAACAGAGAGCTATCATAGAAAAGGAGTAATGCTTTTTAGCAGTACTGTTAAACACGCTAAAGAGATTTTAAGCTATCTGCCCGAAGACCAAGCGATGCTTATTATAGGTGACACAGAAGACAGTAAGAGAGATCAGATAATTTCTGACTTTAAAGATAAAAAATTTAAATATCTTGTTAATGTTTCGGTACTGACCACTGGTTTTGACGCTCCTCATGTAGATGTCATAGCTATCTTAAGGCCCACTGAATCTGTTAGTTTATATCAACAAATTATAGGACGTGGACTTCGTCTTGATAAAGGTAAAACAGATTGTTTTGTTTTAGATTATACTGGTATGGGACATAATATTTATAGTCCTGAAATAAGTGATAAAAAAACTACAAGTGATAGTGTTCCCGTTGAGGTTGATTGTCCGAAATGTGACTTTGCTAATACTTTTTGGGGAATAGTAGACGATGAAGGGGAGATTGTTGAACATTTTGGACGAAAGTGTAAAGGTGCCAGTCAAGACATTAACACTTTGAAAATAACAAAGTGTGGTTACCGATTTCGTTTTAAATTATGCAATAAATGTGGCCAAGAAAATGATATAACTGCTAGAGAATGTGAAAAATGCAAAACTGTTTTAATAGATGCTGACTCTAAACTAAAACAAGCAAAGTTATCTAAGAATGCTCACGTATTAACTCCAGATACCATTGATTTTGAAGAGAGAATTGATAAAAATGGAAATTCTTTTTTAGATATTAAATATTATGATTATGATGCGAAATATATTTCAGAATTTCATTTTTTAAATTCTCAAACAAGTTTAAAGAAGTTTCATATTAATTTTTTAAGATCACATTTAAAAAAACCTGAAATTGATGTAAATATTAAAAATGTTAGTGACGTTATTAGTAATAGAAAAAACTTTAGAATGCCTAAGTTTATAATTGCGAGAAAACAAGATCGTTTCTGGAAGATTACTGAAAAAATTTTCGTAGAAGAGTTGAAGTAGTTATTTAATAGGTAATTTGTTTAAGTGCCATCTCATCATGCCACCTTTTATATTATAAACATTTTTTATACCAAGTTTTTTTATATTCAGAGCGGCATTCATTGAACGGCTACCGCTCTGACATATTAAATAAATGTTTTTTTTATCATATTTTTTAAGATTACTTTTAATATGCTCTGTTATATTTCGTAGTTCAATATTTTTAGATTTTTCGATATGTCCTCTTGAATATTCTTGTGGAGTCCTTACATCTATAAGTAGGTCTTCTTCATTATTATTTGATAAGATATTATTTAACTCTTTAACATTGAACATTTTGATTTTATAAATTTTTGATATGAAATAGTTTTTAAATAAAAAAATAAACATTATTAAAGCGAAAACAATTTCATTTTGATGTATCTGTAAATAATTCATAAGACCTCTTGTTATATCAATATTATAATAATGATATACATTAATCGAGTTATTTAATCAATAATTACTTGAATATTGTAAATATTAATGCCCGAATTCACTTTTGTTCTCTAGTAAGATGAAATACCATAGGCCATGAAAACAAAAATCAAAGAATTAAACAAAATAGAGGTTCTCGGAGCTAGAGAACATAACTTAAAAAATATCGATATTGATATTCCCAAAAAAAAATTAGTTGTCATAACCGGCGTTTCGGGCTCGGGTAAATCTTCAATTGCTTTTGATACTATTTATGCTGAGGGACAGAGAAGATACGTTGAATCACTATCATCTTACGCCAGACAGTTTCTCGGACAAATGGAAAAACCCAAATATGACACAATTAGAGGTTTAGCCCCAACGATTGCTATTGAACAAAAATCAGCTAGTAAAAATCCGCGTTCTACTGTTGGAACAATTACTGAAGTATACGATTATTTAAGAGTGTTGTTTGCTAGAGTTGGTACTCAATATTGCCATATATGCTCAAAAGAAGTAGGTCGTGGTGACGCTCAGAGTATGGCCAATCAAATAGTTAAAATTCCGGCAGAAACGAGAGTGATTATTCTTTCAAATATTGTTGATAATAGAAAAGGTGAATATAAAGATTTATTAACAAAGTTAAAAGGGGAAGGTTACACTAGAGTTAGAATTGATGGTGTTATTCAAAATTTACAAGACGTCATTTCTCTTTCTAAAAATAAAAAACACAATATTGAAGTTGTTATAGATCGTCTAAAAATAAAATCAAATGACAAAAAATTTAATAGAAGATTACTTGGTAGTGTTGAACAAGCTCTCCTTATTGGTAATGGACAGTTAATTATTCATATAGAAGGAAGAGAAGATCTTAAAATGAGTGAAGAACGTTCTTGTTGTGGACACGCTTTTCCAGAACTCATTCCGCAATTATTTTCTTTTAATTCCCCCCAGGGAATGTGCTCTAGTTGTAATGGAATTGGATCGGTAACTTCTATTGATGAATCAAAAATGATTCCTAATGACGACCTCGCTATTAATAAAGGCGCAATTAGGCCTTGGGATAATTACTTTGATTCTCTAGGAAATAAAAAAGAAATTACTTGGGGACTAGCTAGAATAAATGCTATGGAATCCTGTTGGGGACTTCCTTTAAATACACCTTGGAAAAAAATACCTAAAAAATTAAGAGACCGAGTTTTATATGGTTCAAGTCATCCCAAGCATGAACTTAAATTAGTCTGGGAAGGTGACGGCAGTGAATATAATTGGACAGCTTTTTATGAAGGTTTAATTCCAAGACTACTAAGACTCTATATGAAATCAAAAACTGACGGTAAAAGATCATGGGTTTCAAAATATACTTCGGTTATGCCTTGTGCTGAATGTGGAGGGCGAAGACTTAAGCCAGAGGTTCACAGTGTAAAAATTAAAAATAGTTCAATTATTGATGTGACTTCATTAAGTATTAAAGAATGTTTTGATTTTTTTACCAATTTAAAACTAAAAGGAAATCAAAAAGTAATTGCCGATGAATTACTAAAAGAAATTAAAACGAGACTTGGTTTTTTAGTAAATGTCGGTTTAAATTATCTTTCTCTCGATAGAAGTGGCCCGACTTTATCGGGGGGCGAAGCACAAAGAATAAGACTTGCTTCTCAAATAGGGAGTGAGCTTACAGGCGTTTTATATATTTTAGATGAGCCTTCAATAGGACTACATCAACGTGATAATATTAAATTAATTAAAACTCTATGCCATCTAAGAGATATCGGAAACTCTCTTTTAGTAGTTGAACATGACTTAGAAACCATGGAGTCTGCTGATTGGATAATTGATGTAGGGCCAGGAGCAGGTCATTTAGGTGGGCAAATTATAGCTCAAGGAACTCCAGCTCAACTTAAAAGAAATAAAAGATCAATTACTGGAAATTTTTTATCTGGAAAAAGAGAAATTAAAATTCCTGATGAAAGAAGAATTTCAAATGATGAATATATAAAAGTTATTGGAGCAAGTGCTAATAATTTAAAAAATGTAGATTGCGAAATACCTATTGGATTATTTACCTGTATAACAGGAGTTTCTGGAGCAGGTAAGTCTACACTTATAAATCAGATTCTTTATCCCGCTCTAAATAATATTTTAAATAAATCAGAATTAGATATAGGAGAACATAAGGAAATAACTGGTTTAGATTATATTGATAAAGTTATAAATATTGATCAAAAACCGATAGGGAAAACTCCAAGAAGTAATCCCGCCACTTATACAAAATTATTTGATCTTATAAGAGATTTATTTGCCATGTTACCAGAATCAAAAATGCTTGGTTATAAAAAGGGAAGGTTTTCTTTTAACGTCAAAGGCGGGCGTTGTGAAAATTGTCAAGGTGACGGTTATATTACTGTTGAAATGCATTTTCTTGCAGACGTCATGGTTCCTTGCAATGTATGTAAAACAAAACGTTTTAATGAAGCAACATTAAAAGTGAGATTTAAACAACACTCTATTGCTGATATTTTAGATATGTCTATAGCAGAGGCTAGAGAATTATTTTCTGTTCATCCAAAAATTACTAAAATTTTAGATACGTTAATTGAAGTAGGACTTGGCTATATTAAACTTGGCCAGCCTGCGACAACTTTGTCTGGCGGAGAAGCTCAGAGAATAAAACTTGCAAGAGAATTATCAAAACGAGATACGGGATCAACATTATATATCCTTGATGAACCAACGACTGGCCTTCATTTTAGTGATATTGATAATTTATTAAAAGTAATTCAAAAATTAACAGATGCTGGAAATACTCTTTTAGTAATTGAACATAATTTAGATGTTATAAAATGTGCCGACTGGATAATCGATCTTGGGCCAGAAGGAGGCCATGGAGGAGGTCAAATTATTGCTAAAGGAACTCCTGAATCAGTAAGTAAGATAAAAAAGAGTCCAACAGGAGAGTATATCAAAAGTGTTTTAAAATAATCTTTCTAATTTGACATAAATTTATGGCAATTAAGTTTAAATAGCTGATTCTTTTTCTCGATTATGTATGACAAGTATCTTGAATCATATAGGAATGTTTTTCTCCTTAATATATCACTGTATAATTATTTAATAATAAATTCCGATAACTATATAGATTTGTTGATTAGGAGTGGTTTTTTTGAAATATTTAAATTTTATTACATTTTTAGTTTTATTTTCAGTTTTTGGAAATTCCTGTGTAATGAATAAGACAACTGAAAAAGTTGCAGGAAAAGTTTTCAAAAAACAAACGGTAGGTTACGCTCCTGAAGTAACGATGACATCTGTTGCAATAATTAACAATCAGTTATTTATAAAAGGAACGGGGTTTGATACGGTTTCTAAGGTTCAAATTAAAGATAATAGCCTTTTCAATGAAAGCTTCATTATCGAATCTAAAACTAACAATATTATTATAGCTAATTCAAGTAAAAGTATTTCATTTTTAATGGGTAAGGTTTTTGATTTACTTTTATCAAATGCTTATGGAGCAAGTACTTACCAAATTACACAAAATATTCAAAATGGTTCAATAACTTCAGCTAAACTTTCACCAATGGGAGCATCTGCGGGGCAATATTTAAAGTGGAATGGAACGAGCTGGCAACCCAGCACAATCACTCCTTTAATGTACCAAGGTGTTTGGAAGGCTGATGGGACAGGGGTAAATATAAGCTCTGGAGGAATTCCTGGTGAATATTATATCGTTGATACTGTTGGTACTACCAACCCTAATACAAATATAGTGGGATTGGTAACTTGGAATGTTGGTGACTGGGTAATCTGGAATGATAATAGTTCTTTATGGGAACGAGTCCCAAATATAATGGCGCCAGTGACTGGAGACATTACAGGAAACTATCCCAATCTAACTATTCCTTTAGCTTCAATTAATGATTCAAAAATTTCAGATGTATATGTTTCAAAAATAACTTCAGGCTTAAATAAATATTTTACTTATAAACCAAATAACGGATCTTGTTCAAGTGGTGACGTTTTACAATTTGATTCTACACCAGGAATCGTCGGTTGGGTTTGTGGTACAAAATCTTCAACTTCAAATATTACGGCAGTAGCAGCCTCAAATTCGGCTGATTTAAATCTAGCTTCAGGAATAGGAGATATAAATTTTAAGACCAATAGTACTGATACTCAATTTACTATTAAGCAATCTGGATTAGTTAAATTAGGTCCAGATATTGGAATTTCAAAATTTTCCGTAGGAGACTCTGTTAGTTCTCCGATAATGGAAATTGGAAAAAGTGCATCATATAAGGGGTCAATGAAATGGGATAATACTAATAACTTTCTTTCTTTTGGAACTAAAAATAGTACTTCTTATAATGACACATTAGTAATCAAAGATGGAAAAGTCGGGATTGGAACAATTACTCCGAGTACCAAATTAGATGTAGTTGGAGACATTTTTTCAAGTGGAAGTATTACATGGGGGGAAGGTGGATCACGAACTGAAGTAAAAAACGATGCAGGCAAAATTTCTTCCCAAAGTGGTTTTTTTCAAGCGAGTGCTCCTGTTAATTATTATTCTGGGGCAACAGGCTGGCAACATTTAATTGAATCCAGACATTCAAATAATTCAAACAACTATGCTTTACAAATAGCTGGCAGTTTTTTTGATCAAAATCTTTATTTTAGAAAATCTAATAACTCAGCAACCACTAGTTGGAATAGATTTATAGCTGAAAATTCTTTAGGAAATGTCGGAATTGGAATGACTGCTCCCTTAAGTAAACTCGCTATCAAAAGTGGGGCTATCGAAACAATTTCTAACACTGGAGCAATTAGAAATTATAGAGATGTTTTACAGTTTGATCAATCAGCAAGTTCAATTCCAAATTCAATATTTAAAATTACTATGCCTAAAACATGGTCTAACACAATGATAAGAATGGTTATAAGTGGATATAATTACACTTCAAACACTGGTTCATGGAAAGTTATTCTATCTGGGTATAATTATTCTCCAACAACTTCATGGATAAACACAAGTACTCAAATAGAAGGAACTCCTCCATTTCAAAGAATTCGGTTTGCTCATGATGGTACAAAAAATGTAATTTTACTTGGAGACCTTACAACTACTTGGTCTTATCCAAAAATAAATATTTCAGAATTTATGGCAGGACATAGTGGAAACTCTGGTTGGGGATCAGGGTGGAGTGGTTCTTTTATAACTAGTGAAGCAGGAATTGCTAATATTGCAGAACCTCAATTACGAGGCTTATTTTTATCAACATCTGGGAATGTAGGGATTGGGACGACAACTCCTTCTCAGAAGTTAGATGTGAATGGAAATGCAAATATTAATCGAATTATTGGTGGGCAATTAAATGGAGTTGGAAACTTTCATCTTGATGCGACATCAACAGGAAGCACTTATTTAAATTGGTATACTGGCTCAGGAGGAGTTTCCGTAGGGAATGCTACTAGTGCAGGATATGGTGCAATTCTTGCTTCCGCATTTACTGTAACTTCGGACAGACGTCTTAAGAAAGATATCCAGCAAATAAATGAAGCGGTAAAGAAGATAAAGAAAATTAATGGAGTAACTTTTTATTATAAAAATAAAAAATTTGATCAAAGACATCAAGTTGGAGTAATTGCTCAAGATGTAAAAAAAGTATTTCCTGAGCTCGTTAATACTGACAAAAAAACTGGGTTTTATAATGTAAATTACGCTGGGTTAGTTGCACCACTTATCGAAGCAACAAAAGAACAACAAGATGAAATAGAAAGCAATAAAAATCTCTTTTTAACAATGAACGAAGGATTAGGTAGCAAAGTTGCAGTACTTGAAAGAAAAATTGCCGCTCTTGAAGAAGAGAATTTAGAGATAAAAACATTGTTATGCTTAAAGTTTCCTAAAGCAAAGCTTTGCAATTAATTTATCTTAAACAGAATATAAAATTCTAAATTATTTCAATAATTTAACCGACAAGTTCATGTGGTTAATTTAAACAAAAAATTCATATTGTTAATAATTCTTGTTTTTATAACGTCATGTTCGACTATATTAAATCGAAAAATTGCTTCGGAAAATGCTTTTGATGAAGTGTACGGAACAACTTTGAACTCAAAAGTAAAAGAGGTACGAATTCCGTATCTTGGAATTATTGATGCTCATAATAAATTAACAGAAAAACAAAAAAAAGAATTTGAACAAACATCATTAAAATTATTTGAAGGTGATAATGCTTTAGCTTCACTTCCAAGAGTGCTTTCACAAGAAGAATATAATTTAATAAGAAAAGGAACTCATCAAAGAGCCAAAGCAATTTCAGCATTTTTAAAAGATCATTACTCTGGGAAAAAACTATATTTAGATAATGAAATAATTCCAAAAGCTGTCATTGATAGAATTACTGAAAGAGCTGGAGAAAGTGAATGGGAAAAATATTTAACTGGTGAAAATATTTCATTTTGGTATGGGCCTGATATAATAAGAGGGCCACCTACAAAAGAATTTCCGGAAGGAAAGTTTTTTATCGTTGAAGATAACCCTAGCTTTATTGGCGGAATGGGAGACCTTTTAAAAGCTCGAGAAATTATGGATAAGTTAAATCCTGAATATCAAAAAATTGCAAACTCACCAGACCCTAATAATTTCTATAAGAGACTTACTGATACTTATAAAAAGAAAGCACAAAAATATAAAGGTGTTGCTGTCGTTGTTCAATATACAAGAGAAATAGCAGCAGACAATGAAGATAAAAGAATTAAAGAATTATTCTCAAGATTTGGTATAGAAACAGTTGAATTTGACCCATTGGAGCCAAGTAATAAGTTTCCAAAGCTTACTGTCGATGAAAATGACATCACTTGGCTTGTGAAAAAAGTTGGAATAAAAGAAAAAGTAGGCTATGTCATTGGCAATTTAAATCCAGCAGATCTTGAACCAACTCATCCTGTTAATAGAAAGTATTTATTAAAAGAAGTGGCTGAATGGGCAATAATTCCAGGAAATGTTTCAAAAAAATAAAAAAAACAAATTAAACAAGCGTTACAACCAGATAAATTGGGTAAAATAGATTATGAAATTTTAGAAAAATTACTACAAGAAGACTATTATTTTAAAAAAGTTTTAGACAATAAAAAACTTGGTATACCAGGGATTATGAAATCATTTAGTTTAGGCAATATAGGACTTACAAATACTCCCGGTCTTGAGTTTGTAGGTGATAAAGAATTTTATATTTATGTAGAGAATTTAATAAAATTTTATTTAAAAGAAGAACCAGTTTTAAATAATATGAAAACAGAAAGTTTTTCAAAAATTGATAGGAGTGGAAACTCTCTTCTCGATCAAAGAAAACTAGATCACGTTTTTGATAATTTTGAAAAATATGTTGTAAAAGGTGTCGACGGTCGAGGTGGAGATGCCGTTTGGGTTGGCCCTAAAACAGATGAAACCACTAAAAGACAAGTAAGACTTATGATCGAAGAAAATCCACAGCGCTACATTTTTCAAGAATATAAAACTCTATCTACAATTAATGGAAATATTGGTGATTTAAGAATGATTAGTGATGTTCATGTGGATAAAATCAATGTTGCCAATGTTCCTTGGGCTAGAGTGGTTTCCGAGTCAGGTGACGGGAAAGTTAATATTAGCTCAAATGGTTTTGAAGCAACAGTTTTAGTACGTAGAAAACCTGCTCCAATGTGTACTGATATTATTTCTCAAATAATGAAATAAGTTTTTTTTAACTAATAATTAATAATGATAATTAATAATGATAATTAATAATGATAAGGGAAACTAGAATAATCTCTAGGCCTTTTTTCCAAGAATGCGTCTCGACCTTCTTTGGCTTCCTCTGTTCCGTAAGCAAGTCGAGTAGCCTCTCCTGCAAACATTTGTTGACCAACTAACCCGTCATCAATTAAATTAAATCCAAATTTTAACATTCTCATGGCCGTAGGGCTTTTGGTCGCAATTTCTGCTCCCCAAGCTAGTGCTTCATTTTCTAATTCAGCATGTGGAACAACTTTATTAACCATTCCCATTTCATAAGCTTCTTGAGCCGTATAGTTAAATCCTAAAAAGAAAATTTCACGGGCTCTTTTTTGTCCTACTTGTCTAGCGAGATAAGCCGAACCATAACCACTATCAAAACTCGCTACATCTGGATCGGTTTGTTTAAAGACTGCATTTTCTTTTGAAGCAATTGTAAGGTCACAAACAACATGAAGACTATGGCCACCTCCAACTGCCCAACCATTAACAACAGCAATAACAACTTTTGGCATAAATCTTATTAGTCTTTGAACTTCTAAAATATGAAGTCTTCCAAGTTTTCCAAGATCTATCTTTTCACCTTTTTTGGCGTTGTCTGAGCCTTCATATTTATAGCCGTCTTTACCGCGAATTCGTTGATCTCCACCAGAGCAAAAGGCATGTCCTCCATCTTTTGGAGATGGCCCATTTCCAGTGATTAAAACACAGCCTACGTCAGAACTTTGTCTGGCATGATCAAGTGCTAAAAATAATTCGTCAACTGTTTTTGGTCGAAAAGCATTTCTCACCTCAGGTCTATTTATAGCAATACGAACTGTGCCATGTTCAATAGATTTATGATAGGTAATATCTTCGAAAGTAACGTTTAATACTTTACTAAGATCTGTCCATTTGCTTTCATTAAAAATATCTGAAACTGAATTATTCATTAATTATTATCCTTTAAGTTTTATTTTTTGAACTTATCTATTTTTTTTACACAATGTCTACTATCTATATAGAATTCATATGTATTATTAATAAGTTACACGATAATAATGGCCTCAATTTTGCTTAATAAGCTGTATGAGAATTATATTTTACTTACTAGTACTTATATCTACAACAAATATTTGTTTTTCGAAAAGTTCTATAAAACCAGTTGATTATTATACAAATAAAATTCGACCAATATTTGAAAAAAGATGCATAACTTGTCACGCATGTTATGAGTCACCTTGCCAACTAAAACTAACTTCTTATGAAGGTCTAACTAGAGGAGCAATAGGAGTTAATCCATACGGAAGCGATTATAGTGGAGGAGAGCAGATACGACTCTTTAAAGATGGATTAAGTGAAACTGACTGGAGACAAAAAGGTTTTTATTCAGTAGTTGATCAAAATTCAGAATCTTCACCTGAAGAAAAATTAGACAATTCCTTATTATATAAATTTGTTTTAGAGGGGTTCAAAACTCATGGATTAAATGATGAATTTAAAACTATTTCACGTAGAAAAGCTAAAAATTGCGTTGCTTCTACAGCAGACTATAATGATCTAAAGCCTAAAACAAAAATTGAAACAGCAATGCCTTTTGGTATGAAGTCAGTAACAGGTGAAGAATTCGAAGAGCTTAGAACTTGGATTGAATTAGGTGCTCCGGGGCCAAATAAAAGTATGAAAAAATGGATGCATACTGCTCATGATAAAATAACAAATGCTGGTATTGTAAAAATTGAAACAATTTTGAATAATCCAAATCTAAAATATAGGTGGGCAGCAAAGTATTTTTATGAACATACATATAGTGCTCATTTTAGTTTCAATTCTAAAACTAGAGAATTTTTTGAAATACTTCGTTCTTCTACTCCTTTTCCAAAGCAGATCAAAGAAGTAGTGACAAAATTTCCTTTCGATGATCCAAAAATTAAAATTTATTATAGATTTAATAAAATCCATTCATCAATTGTTCATAAAAATCATATAGTTTTTAATTTAAGTGATCACAAGATTAATAGATTTGTTGAATTATTTATTAAAGACAATTCTTGGGGGGAGGACCTAGAAGCAGTTAACTATGTATCAGCTAATCCATTTGTAAATTTCAAATCAATACCACCCAAAATTAGATATACATGGATGATTGAAAATGCTCATTATTTGATAGACGCATTCTCAAGAGGTCCCGTTTGTAAAGGAGCAGGAGCCACTAGTCTCGTACGTGATTATTTTCATGCACTATTTTTAAGTCCAGATGTTGATCCAACAATTCAAGATCCTGAGTTTTTAAAAAATAATGCAAAACTATTAGGTTTACCCGAATTACCTGAAGGTAAAGATATTAATTATTTTAAATATAACGACTTCACTCAAGAATATTTGAATAAAAAGAATAAACTAATTGAAGCAAATTTAAAAAATAATATATATTCTGTAAATGATATATGGATTGGTAGTGGTAAATCTGTTGAAGATGATAAAAATTCTTTCTTAACTTTGTTTAGACACAAAGAAGGTGTTTCCGTGTTTCAAGGCAAACTAGGGCCAGGAGCTAAAACTGCTTGGGTGTTTGACTATCCAATATTTGAGCGACTCTATTATATTCTTGTTCCAAGTTTTAATCAATTTGGGACGTTAAATCATCGACTAAGAACTCGAGTATATAGTGAAAAACTACGTATAGAAGCTGTCTCAAACTTTTTAAAAATATTTCCTCAAAATATACGACAAGAAGTACGTCATTCAATTTATGATGGAGTAGGTGGATTTATTAGAAGAAAATTTATTGATGGGGATCTTAAAATTAAAAATAAGAACATTTCAAAATTAGCAAAATTAACAAGCTATCAAAGTAATTTAATAAAAAAAAATGACAAATTATCCGCAACAAAAATTGAACAAAAAGTAAATATTGTAACAGAAAATGTTTTTCTACTGCTGAATTCAAATTACAAGAGAAATTTATTAACAAAGTTTAATTACAAATCCAATTATGTAGAATTAAACAATGAACCCAATAATCAATTATCATTTGTTGAACAAGAATTATCTCGAATTTCAAAAAATAAAGGTTATCAGAACCAATTTTTTCCAGAGATTTCTTATTTGTATATTAGAAAGAATAATGTTTTGAATAAAATTTATACAATGACGTTAAATAGGGCTTTTTACTATTCAAATTTATCAGTATTAAAAAAACAAAGAAAAGCAGATGATGACACTTTGTATATTTTCAAAAATATGCAAACTTCAAGGCCTAGAAATTTTTATATTATTAACGAAGAAAATATTAAGGAATTTGTAAATGATCTCTTAAAAGTCAAAGGGGGCATTGGTTACCAGCGGTTTGCAAGAAAATATGCCATATCCAAAAGTGATAACAGATTTTGGGAAGTATTTGACAATATTAATCTCTATTTTAAAAAAAATGATCCACTCAACTATGGAGTATTTGATATGTCTAAGTATGAAAAACAAATACAGCAAAAATATAAATAAAAACCTATATTAATTTATGAATACAACTTAATATAAAGATATGTTTAGTAAAATATATTTTAAGTTATCATTTTTCATTTTATTGTTAATTGTGATCGTTCAATGCACATTTATGCACTTTTCTGTTAAGTCAGAACTTCAAAAACTAATTGAATTTAAAAATATTGAAAATTCAAAATATCTCGAAAATAGAATTTATACAGAGTCTTTTATATTAAATGAAATTAAGGAATATAAAGATCGTGCTTTAATAAAGCTTATTATGATGAATATTTTTGTAATAGTATGCTTTATTTTCATTTACCATTTCTTTGTTGGAAAATATCTAAATGCTCTTATTAAAATGAATCATCATCTCTCGCCACTAGAAACTAAAAATCTAATAAAAAATATACCAAATGATGAAATAGGAGATTTAGTAAGATCTCGAATACAAATGCTCGACCTTGTCGAAGAAAATGAAAGTAATAATAAAAAACTAATTAGAATCTTAATTCATGATTTAAATAATTCACTTGCTTTAATATTGGGCTCAGTTCAGTTTTTACAAAAGCATATAGAAAAATTAGATAGGGAAAAAATACTAAAGAAACTAAGTAAAATTGAACTGGGAGCTAATACTCAAAAAGAATTAATCGATACTGTTAGGCAAATTGAAGCAATTGAGTCTCATAAACAAATTATTAAAAAAGAAAATATTTTATTTGAAAGTTTATTTAATGATGCTTTTACTATATTTGAGGAAAAATTAAAAAAGAAAGATTTAAGTATAAAGCTTATCTCTAAAGAGGGGTTCTATATTGAAGTTGATAAGTCTTTATTTTTAAATAATGTCTTAAACAATTTAATATCTAATTCTATTAAATTTTCTGCTCATGGAAATAAAATCACGATTGAAACGATCCAAGAAGAAAATAAAAAAATTATAATTTTTAAAGATCAAGGCATTGGTATGTCAAAAGAACTTTTAAATAAAATTTTTGATACCCAAGCTAAAACCTCCAGAGATGGAACTGATGGTGAAAAAGGAACTGGTTTTGGTATGCCACTTGTTAAGCAAACACTTAATTCTTTTGGAGCTGAAGTAAAAGTCTCAAGTAAGACTATTGAAGAATCTCAAAATGATCATGGAACAGAGTTTCGCCTTATTTTCACTTAATTGCAATTTAACACAAAAATAATGGCATATTAAAAAATCATAAGTATATGAATTTACATAGATATAACTGCCTATTTGGTCGTCAAATTAGTTAGGTATATAATATTATATAAATAATAAAAATTGGAATTACCATGAAACATTTTAATGCAAAATTAATTTTACAAATATTTATAACTTTAAATCTATTTATTAGTTTTAATTCAAATACCTTCGCAATTGTTTCAAATGCGATAGTCCCAAATAATTTTGAAAAAGGTTATAGATATTTAATTCCATCTGAAATAACAAAAATAAATAATTTAATTACAAAAATGACTACAGTTATTCCTAAAAGTACTTTTAATCAAGAATGGAGTTCATATCGAACAGATATTTTAAATACAATTATTGATCCACTTTTGGCTAAAGGAGCTTTATCTCAAGAACAGTATGATGCTATAATAACGGCTCCTCCAGCACCTGTTCCAAGTGCAAATTCAAATCCGAATACTCCTCCGGTGCCAGTTACCGGATATTTATCTCAAAGTAAATGGGAGAGTATAACTGCAAATTCACCTTTTGGTGACGATCCTATAAATTATTCAAGAGTAAGATACTTGAGACGGTTTATTCTCGATTTAACTACTGAATATTTGCGCGTTAAGGATCCAGCAAAAAACTTAGAAAACTGTTCAAATATTAATTGTGAATCTGTATTTACTTGTGCAATTAAACTTAATCAATCTTCGGTTCAACCTATTTGTTCTAAACATTCAGACTGTATTTCTAAAGTATGTGGAGAAGCAAATTCAAGTGGAACAAGAAGATGTGAAAAGAAAAAAGTCTGTTATAAACCAGTTGCCTCTGGAGGATCATGTTTAAATAATCCTGTTTGTAAAGATGGTTTGGGATGTTTTGGAAGTGATACAGGAGCTGTGGCATGTACACCTACTGGTGCCACCTGTTCTACTCAAGCTGATTGTTGTTCAGGTTCTTGCAGCAACGGCTTATGTGAAGAAGCCACAAAGACTTGTTTTAAATGTAATAGTGCAGGTGAGTCAGTAAATAATGGAGGCAGATGTTGTCCAGGACTTGTAGCCGACGACAAGGGATCGGGAGCAACATTTAAATGTTATCAACCAATTCCTGTCGATTTAGAGTTTGATAAAGCTGTCAGTAGTTTTAATATTTTTTCAACAGAAGAAGTCACCATGAATTTCAAGGAGTGTAAATTCAATTGGTGGGATGATTATATGCAAAGACTTCAAAAGAATGGAAGAGATTTTCAAAGAGAACTAATGTTACTTGCTTTTGAATATGTAACTGTAGGAGACGATAAATGGGATTATTGGGATATTAACAGTACATTTAAGAAAATGGCATCTCGAAGAAAATTAATGAGGCAATGGTATAGATCAATTACTAAAGCCTCGACTAAGACAGAAACAGATGCAGAACTTGTAAAAGTCCTCGCAGATATTGATCTAAATGGCTTAGCTTATTATAAGCAAGAAGAAATTGATGGTAGTAATGGAATAAAAAAACAATTTGAAGAGTTAGCTAGTATTAAAAATCAATTTCAAGACATGTGTGATAGTGCTCATACAGCAAAAGAAAAAGATGCAAATACTACGACAGGATTTATCGGTTCTGATGGAGTAACGGCTTTGGATTTGCAGAAAAAGGCATTAGAACAAACTAAGTCTCTAATTCAATTTGAATATAATAATCTAAGTTCAAATGTCTATAATGATTTATCTGATCTAAAAAGAAATTTATATTTAAATACCGATTGGGGTAAAGTAACAATGAAACGATTTACTAGCCCAACCTGGACAGAATCACGATGGTTTACATTTTTAGACGATTTTGGATTTATAGGTGACTTACTCCAAGCAATATCTTTTCCTACTTGGTTTGATCATACATATAGCTCTGGACATGCCATTAATGTTGCTGATTTAAATCTACAAAACTCTGAAAAAGTTAGAATTCCCGAAGCAATATATGCTGGTTTATGGGATAATTATAAAAATATACCTAAGTCTACCAAATATGAAGTTAGTAAACATACCTCGTGGTATGGAAAAACTACTTATACATATCGTATAGATTTAGACTGGCCATATGCTGATTGTGGAACAGGTACAAATCCAAAGATAATAAAAGCATCAAGACAAAACTGTGTGAATGCATTTTTAATTACTGATGTCGGAGGAGTTCCTGAATATCTACTTGATCCTAAAGCTCCTTCAGATACAGAGGTTTCAGGGGAGCAAACTCTTGATAAAATATTATTTTATAAAGGAGGAAGTAATCAATTAAAATTAATTGATTCAATTAATAGCTCCGCTAATATATCAAAAACATATCTTTTAGGTCGTAGATCAGGAGAATTAAATAAAGATGCCGTTATAAAGGCTTTTCCAAATATTTCTCAAGGAAATCTTTCTCTAAATACCGAGAAAATTTCGAAAATTAAAGAGAGGGCAATCCTATATTTTGATCAACAACTAGAAGGTAATACCGCTACAGTAGCAGACAAAGAAAAGTGGGCTCAGTATGTTTATGATTTTCACTATCTATTTCCTAAATTATCTTCAAGCCCTGATAAATTAGCTTATCCTTCAAGAGGGTTACTAGCTTACACTGTTTTGATTGATGGAAATATAACTAATTCTATGGATGATCAAACATCATCAGTTAATACCTTATCAACTCAAATAACAACTACAGAAAGTTTACACTCAATTGTAACTAAACAATTAGGTAATGATAGTGTTACGATAAAAACGGGAGGAGTTGATGGACCCAAAAATGCCTTGGCTGAAAAACCAAAAGAAGATAAATTTGTTGCTCCAAAATTCGACGTTAGTAATATCCAAAAAGTTGGAAAAAGTATTGTAACGAGTGATTCTCCTTCTTTAGATAGTACTTCAAACTCAGCAAGTGCTTCAAGTTCTTCTGGTGGAGCAATTAATAATGCATTTAAGAGTAATTTGGCTAAAAATAAAATAACAGCTGAGAAAAATGCAAAAATGGATGAAGTGATGAAGAGGGTTTGGGATAAAACACCCAATAAAGAATTGTTAACAGGAGCTTATCGTAAAGTTTCAAAAGGTTTTAATAGTCCTGGATCAGGATTAAAATTTCGATCTTCAAAATTCAATAAAAAGTTGTTAAAAAAATTAAAAAAGAGTAATAAAAAAGTAAATCTTGCGAGTTTTTATAATAAAAGAGCTAGAAGTTATAGACCAAGTTATGGTAGTTCAAATGGTTTATTTGGATCGAGTTCTTCTAAAAGAAATAGTTCTAATCAGAATGCTTCTGAATTGAAAGTTAAAGAAGAATATGTTGTCGATGAACATGTAAAAGCAAAAAAGAATAACTACGACGATAACTTCACAAATGGAGTTCATGAAAATAGAGATTTGAGTTTATTTAAAATAATTTCAGATAAGTATTATAATGTGTCGATTAAACTTTTTAGAAAAAAGAAAAGAAAAAGAAACTAAGTGATAAATTAAGATTTTGTATTAGTGATATGTTTTGAAATTAAATAGGCTTGGCTAATACAACCTTGAATCAAATAACCTCCTGTTGGAGCAGACCAGTCGAGCATTTCTCCAATGATATAATGTTTTGGAAGTTTTTTTAACATAAAATTCTGATCAATTTCTTTTAAATCAATCCCTCCTGTCGTCGAAATAGCTTCATCAATAGGGCGAGTAGACTTTAAAAGTATTGACGATGATTTAATTGCGTTAATTAGTAGTTCTTCTGAATTTAAAATCTCTTTACCATTTAATTCAATTAAAAGCGAAAGTATGTCACTTGAAAGATTAATTTTTTTTCTTAAAAAATTGCTTAATGTTATTTTATTTGGCTTTAAGGCGAGTTGAATTTTATCTTTAAGTTGTGTCTCTGTAAGATCGGGTTTGAAATCAATCTCTAATTGTGTTTCAATTGATTTGTTTTTTAAGCTATTCGTTAAGTCATAACTTAACGCATATATAGCACTTCCTTCAATGCCATATTGATTAATTAATACTTCTCCTCTAATACTTTTATTTTGAAATTTAAAGGTACAGTTTTTTAATGGAAAACTACTAAATAGAGAAGTGAAGTTTTTTTGCCAGTCGCAATTATAGCCACAATTAACTGGTGAGAATGGAATTATATTTATATTATGTTGAGTGAAAAGTTTCGTCCAATTGCCATTTGAACCAGTTACTTTCCAACTAGCTCCGCCCAAAGAGTAAATCAATATATCGCTTTTATGATTAATTACCTTTTCAGTTTTAAGACATTTAAAAGATACTACATTTTCGTTACTAATTTGTTCAAGTTTATGGTTTAAAATAAGATTGAAGTTTTTGAAACTATTCAATTTTGCTAGTAATAAATTTAATATTTCTATTGCTTGAATATCTTTTGGAAAAATTCTATTACTTGTACCTTTAAAGGTCTCAAAGCCAATCTCTTTACAGAGTTTTCTTAAATCCTTTGGTGAAAAATTATCGATAAGATTTTTAAATAATTCTTGATTCGGGTGATATTTGTCAACAAAATGTTCAGTTTCTTCACCATGAGTGAGATTTAATCCACCTTTACCGGCAACTAAAAACTTTTTTCCAATAGCCGAATTTTGATCAAATAATGAAACTTTAAATCCATTCTTTATTAAGAAATAAGCTGTAAATAATCCGCCAACTCCTGCTCCAACGATTGTAATTTCTTTTGTCATATTTATTCAATTTTGATTTTATTAATTATAATACTATATGTGGACTTTGTATCATCTCCATCAGCATTTATCCATAGACCAATTACTTTTTGGGTAGACTTGAAGTTATGTTTATAGTTAATTACTCCCTTAGAAAATGGTGCAGCAACTTCTTCAATAAAATAAGAACTCATGGGGTGTTTTCTTTTTTTAAAAGTTGGAATATCTTGATAATAAATAAGTGAGTAAATATTTTTAAATCCTTTATGCTTTTTTGCCAGATTATTTAGTTTTAATAGCCAGTCAGCAGCGACTGTTCTTTGAAAGAAATTTAGTTTTTTTCGTCCTTCAATGATCAGTCCTATTCTTAAAGGAAAATCATCAGCTCCTTTTGAACCAGGTGATTTCCCTTTGTAATTAATTTTTCCTTTGAGTTCAGCAGAAAGTTGAATCGATTTAATCTTTTTTATTTTATCAAATTTGTAAACAATAGGGGATGCTGAATTTTGTACTTTGATAATAATTTTATTTTTTTCATTTTGAATTATATTTTGTGAAATTTTTTTATATTTAATCAGATGCCAATTTTTTAAATTTAAATCGACATTTTTACAAAATCCTAAATTCGAATAAATCATTATAGTTATAAGTATGTTAATCATACTTACTTGTCGGTATTATTTAGCTTAGCTGAAATACTTGATTAATACTATTTAGATACTCGATCGATTTTGTTTGTTCAGCGAAGTTCTTTATTTTCCGAGAAGTTCTTATGAAAAAAGTTAATTCAATTAAAAGTGGTCTTCTCAAAAGAAACTCAGCACTACTTAAATTCTCATTAAAAGCAGGAATCAATCTCTTAAAATATAAAGACAAGCCAAACTTAATAATTGAAAACCTCATAGGTAAAGATGTTAATTCTTTTGTAAATGAAATTTCAAATTACAAAGGATCAATAACAAAAGCAGGACAAATCCTTTCTCAATATGGCGAATATTTCCTTAGCCCACAAATTAATAATCAATTAAAAAAATTACAATCAAAAAATCATTATATTGATTTTGAGAAATTAAAATCTCAGATTCCCAAAGAGTTACTGGGTAAATTTATATTTGATCCTGTTCCAATCGCCGCCGCTAGTATTGGCCAAGTTCATATAGCAAAAAATATTCAAGATAATAAAGACTATGCGTTCAAAATTCAATATTTGGGAATAGAGAAAGCTATCTCGGCAGACATGATGTTTCTTAAGCTTTTTATAAATAGTTTAAAGCTTGTTCCAAAAGGAATTGATATAACTGATTCAATAAAAGAAATAGAAAATTTGCTAAAAAATGAAATGGATTATTATAAAGAACTTAAAACACTTCAAATTTTTAAAAAATTATGTATAGATAAATCTTTCTACGTACCTAATTCTTTTAAAGAGTACTCCTCTAGAAAAATTCTCTGTATGGAATATGTCAAAGGAACACATCTCTCAAATATTGAAGAACTAAGACTTAATCAAGAAAAATTAGATCAATATGCACTAAGTATTTTTAAACTTTTTTTAGATGAAATATTTATATATAAGTACATTCAAACAGATGTTCATGGAGGAAACTTTTTAATTAATAACGATACAAATCAGTTAATATTATTAGATTTTGGCGCCTATCTTAACTTTGATTCAGAAGTTCTAAATTTTTATTGTGATTTTTTAAAATATAGTTATCTATTGGATGAAGAGAAGTTCTTTGAATGTTTTGATAATTTTATTATATTCACAAAGAAACCTCTTAAATATGAAAAAAATATTTTGTGGGATTATATTAAATTAATCAGTTCTCCTCTGCGAAGTGATAATTATCATTGGGGAAAAACGCAGCTTCCTGATGAACTTTTAACCGAAGGGAAAAAATTATGGAAGACATTAAAATTTAAAAGTGTCGCTACTGAATTTATGTTTCTTGATAAAAAAGTGATTGGATTATTTTCAATTTTAAAGTCATTGAATAGTACAGTGAATGTTAAATCATTATTTATAAAATATATTTAAACATTACTTTTCAAGCCAGGTGTTTCTTGTTTTTAAAAATGATTCAATTATCTGTTTCTCTATTTCCCCTTTTGAATTGGATGGAACAGATATTCTAACATTTAACTTTACAGTTTTTGCATCAATAAAATTTAAAAGTATTCGAGGAGTAGGATCAGGTGTTTCAACATTTCTACTTTCTTGTAGATGATTAATATGTCTTTTGGCATCTTCTAAATAAGGAATACAGGTAGCGTTTGCAATAAGTTCTAATTCTTCTTTAGCTTTTTCTATATTTGAATAGATCGAAATTGGAATAGTAAAAATATGTAAAACATAATCCTTCAAAAAGGATTCGTTAATTGTTCGATGTTGCAGAAAATAACTGTTTGGAATAATTATTGATCTTCCCGTATATTGATGACTTTTAGTTCCTGGCCCAATTTCTAAAACTGATGTAGATAAAAGTCCTGTCGAAATAACATCTCCCCTTATCCCATTAATTTCAATTCTATCTCCCATTTTAGCAATATGAGCAAATGACTTATAGACGGCTGAAGAAATACATAATAGTAGCTCTTTTGTTGCTAAAACTATTGCTACTGAAAAAGCGACTATTGAAAATGCGAACGATTTAAGCTCATGTGACCAAAGAAAAATGATGACAACAGTTAAAAATACCACACTGATTGTTGTTATATTAAATCTAAGAATACGTTTAGACTGTCTATTTAATTTCTTACTTTTTTGTATTGTAGAAATAAGTATTTTTCTAATAATTATCACTGCTAGCAAAGAAAGTATTGTTAGCAGTGAGTATAGCATTCTTGTGTTTTCGTGTAGGAAATTCATTTATTTATTATTACTCATGTTCTTATTATTACTCTAGTGTTGCTTTACCCGAAATTTGATTGATACGAACCTTTAAAGTTTTCTTCCTATCTCCAAATTCATAAGTATCGTTGTTAAAAGTAGCTATAGTTACAGGAATTTCAATCAAACGTCCAAGTTTAGCGTCATAGCTAACTAATTTTACTAAGCTCATATCTGAAAGACTTGCTTGATTGATAACAATACATGTTTGATCTTGTCCCCCATCAAATGGAAAGCTAAGTCCAACACTATAAAGGCTTGACCATACCGCCGGATCTCCAACGGGTGAGACTAAATTAAATACATTAATATCCTTTGAAATTGTTTTAACATTGTTTTGTATAGGTGCGGGGATTGAAGCGAGTTCTCCTCCTCTACAATCTTGAATATGAGGATTTATTTCACTTATTTTAGCTGCGGAAGAACCAGCGAAGCTGCTAAACGAGATAGTTAGTGTTGCAAGAATTGCTGTTATTGGTAATAGTTTCATTTTATTTCTCCATTTATTAAAAATATTTAAACACTTATAACATGAATTCTTGTGCGACGCATAGTATTTGTAAAAGTTACTTGCTTGATATGTCTAAAATATCTTAAATTCAGACAAATAATTAAATATTAATAGAGTGAGCTATTAATCGAAAATATTGATTACTTGGTGTTAAATAACATTGATAAAATTCAAAAATTCAAATGAACAAGTTTCTTGATTAATTTATTAATTCTTAACTAGTCACATCAATATATTTTTACTATGTTCGTTTGATAATTTTAAGACAGGTATATTATGATAAGTGCAAATAATATTAGTTTAAGCTTTGGCAAAAGAAAGCTTTTTGAAGATGTGAATATTAAATTCAATCCAGGAAATTGTTACGGTTTAATTGGAGCCAATGGAGCCGGGAAATCTACTTTTATTAAGGTCTTATCTGGAGAAATTGAAGCTCTTTCGGGAGATATCTTTATAACTCCAGGAGAAAGATTATCTATATTAAAACAAGATCACTTTGCCTACGATGCCTATGAAGTTCTTGAAACCGTACTAATGGGAAATGAAGCACTTTTTAAAATAAAAAAAGAAAAAGATGAAATCTATATGAAAGAAGATTTCAATGATGAGGACGGTATAAAAGCTGCCGAATTAGAGTCTTTATTTGGTGAAATGAACGGGTGGGAAGCAGAATCTGAAGCAGGCGTTCTTCTTGCGGGGCTTGGAATAGGAACTGATTTTCATTATAAAAAAATGAACGAATTAACTGGTCCTGAAAAAGTAAAGGTTCTTTTGGCGCAATCGCTAATTGGTCATCCCGATATTTTATTATTAGATGAGCCTACTAACCATTTGGATATAAAAGCAATTACTTGGCTTGAAAATTTTCTTCTTTCATATGACAAAACCGTAATTGTTGTTTCTCACGATAGACATTTTTTAAATAAAGTCTGTACTCATATTGCAGATATTGATTTTGGTAAAATTACTATTTTCGCAGGAAATTATGATTTCTGGAGAACGTCTTCAGAACTTGCTTTAAGACTACGCTCTGATCAAAATAAAAAAGTTGAAGAGAAAGCAAAAGAACTAAAAGCCTTTATTCAAAGGTTTAGTGCCAATGCTTCAAAATCATCTCAAGCAACTTCAAGACAAAAACAATTAGAAAAGTTAAATTTAAAAGATTTACCTGTCTCCACTAGAAAATATCCTTTTATTTCCTTTGTTCAAAAACGTGAAGCAGGAAAAGAAATATTAAGTGTAAAAGGAATAACAAAATCTATTGATGGTGTTAAAATCTTAGACAATATTAGCTTTTCAGTTAAAAAAGGCGATAAAATAGTTCTACTTGGCGACAATGATTTAGCCAAAACGACACTTTTTAAAATTTTAAATGGTGAAGTTGATGCTGACTCTGGAACATATGATTGGGGAGTAACAATAACAAATGCTTACTTTCCAAAAGACAATCATAAGTATTTCGAAAACTCGTCATCAAACTTAGTTGACTGGTTAAGAGAATTTTCTGAAGACAAAGACGAATCATTTATTCGAGGCTTCCTTGGAAAAATGCTTTTCTCTGGAGAAGAAGCTCTTAAAAAAACAAATGTCTTATCTGGAGGAGAGCGTGTCAGGTGCATGTTTTCTAAAATGATGCTTTCTGGAGCGAACTTTTTAACTATTGATGGGCCAACTGATCACTTAGATCTTGAAAGTATAACTTCTGTCAATGATGGGCTTATTGCTTTTAAAGGTTCAATGATTTTCACTTCTCATGATCACGAATTTATTTCAACAGTCGCGAATAGAATTATAGAAATTGATTCAAAAATAGTTGATGATGAATATACTGATTATGAAAGTTACCTTGAAAAAAGAAAAATAAAATAACTAAGTCCCACAAAAAGTATTTTTAACAATCTCATTTTGAAGTGGTGGATTCTCAAACATCGAGAAATTCTCACCTTGATTAATAAACGGTTTTTTTGAAACCTCTAAAAGTTTTTCAAAGTGTACAAAATTATTCTGATAGGCTTCTTCTATAGCTTTTTCAACCTGATGATTTCTTGGAATGTAAATAGGATTTACTTTATAAGTTTCTTGCAAAATTTTATCTAAGTCTTTATTTTTTTTGTTTAAAAGATGTCTCTTAGAAATACTTTTATATATCTCTTGAAAAACTTCGGAGTTATGAAACTTTTCTTTTCTTTCTAAAAGTGTTCGAAAGCTTATGGTAAAATCGAGTTTTTCTTTTTCTAAAAAACTTAACCAATCATTAATTAATTTTTCATCTTGTTCTAAAATTTCCTTATTTAAATTGCTATATTCAATACCTAGCTTTGATAACATTCGATTTAGCCATTTCTGATGGTACATTGGCTCAATTTTTTTAAGTAAAGACTCTACAAGAGAGACCGCTGTACTTGTATTACTATCAACTAAAGGAATTAAACATTCAGCGAGTCTGTACAAGTTCCATATAGCAATTTTTATTTGATTTCCGTATGCATAGCGCCCTTGTTTATCAATGAAGCTATAAACTTGATCATTTGAAAAAGTATCCATAAACGCACATGGCCCAAAGTCAATTGTCTCACCTGAGATACTCATATTGTCAGTATTCATTACTCCATGAATAAAACCAAAAGACATCCAATTGCTTATTAAGTTTGATTGAACTTTTGCCACTTCATTAATAAAAGTTAGATAAATATTTTGATCGATTAATTTATGGTTTTTAAAATGCCTTTCTAAAGAATATTTTACGAGTTTCTCTACGGAATTAAATTCATGTCTTGAAGCGAAATATTCAAAAGTTCCCACTCGAATATGGCTAGAAGCAAGTCGAGTAAAAATGGCTCCATCTAATGGATCTTCTCTATAAACCTTCTCTCCTGTACTACAAATTGCTAGTGCTCTTGTTGTAGGAACTCCAAAGTAATACATAGCTTCGCTGACAATATATTCTCTTATGGCAGGACCTAAAGGGGATTTACCATCACCACTTCTTGAAAAAGGAGTTCTTCCAGATCCTTTTAAGACTACGTCATATAATTTTTCTTCTTCATTTTTTAGATTAGAATCAGAAGTTATTTCGCCTAATAAAAGAGCACGGCCATCACCTAAACTTGGATTGAAGTGACCAAATTGATGGCCAGCATAGGCTTGAGCTATAGGAATAGAATGATTAAGTAAGGTTTGACCTGTGAAGATGTTAGCTAGTTCCTTTTCATTAAAATGGTTAAGCTTAATATCAAACTTTTGTTCTAATAGTTCATTATTTAATTTTATCAGCTTAGGGCTAGGACAATAGTCAGCTTTTACCCTTTGATAAAAATTTTCAGGTAGATTTAAGTAAGTAAATTTTTGATTAAACATAGTGATATCCTGATGGAAAAATTAACTTTTGGATAGGATTAAATATCCATAATTACCAATAGTTACAATTGATGTAGTTTTATACTAATTTAATTAAAAATATGCCATAAAAACTGTTGTGTTGCCTTAAACACTATGTTATTTAAATCAATTAAATAGCAACTGTTCCGAGATTTCCCAGATTATCTGTCAAACTTCTCATGGACGTGGTGCAAAACCATTAGACTTTATAGGAGAAAAAAATGGGTAACAAATTGTATGTAGGGAATCTACCATTCTCAGTTACAGAAGAAGTATTAACTGAAACATTTGGTGAATGTGGAAGTGTAAGTTCAGCAAAATTAATCACAGACCGTGACACAGGCAGAAGCAAAGGTTTTGCTTTCGTTGAAATGGGTACAGATGAAGAAGCTCAAGAAGCTATTTCTAAGTATGATGGTCAAGATCTTCAAGGTCGTCAAATTCGTGTAAACGAAGCAAAACCACAAGAACCAAGAGATGGTGGATCACGTGGTGGAAACAGAGGAAGATACTAGAAAATACTAGTCTAAATCTGTCTATTTTATAGATCACAATATCAAGACAAAATGAACTTCAAAATTCATTTTGTCTTTTTTTTTGTCCAAAATAAATTTAACATTTCCCTTTTTTTATTTGCTTAATTGATTTCTAGTGTTTAACATTTTCGTCATGACATCGGAGGTCATATGAAAAATTTATATATAGTATTACTTTTCCTTATAACTCAACAGATCTATGCTGCTACAAATTATTATGATTCTATTCGTAATGAAAGTGGTTATGAACTTAAAACTGCATTGAAAAATTTACTCGCAAGTACACATAAAGCACGAAGCTATGGTGAACTTTTTAGGGTATACACAGAGAGTGATATCGATACAACTTATGATGCCGATGGATCAATTGTTGATATTTATTCTGAAAATCCAAAAGGTAAAGATCCTTATGTTTTTACTGGTGGCACTAAAAGATGTGGTTCTTATAAAAAAGAATGTGACTGTTATAATCGTGAACATCTTTTTCCTCAATCTGCTTTTTTTAAAAGAAGTCCAATGAGATCAGATTTTTTTCATATTTTTCCAACTGATGGTTATGTAAATAATAGACGTGGGCATTTAGCATTTGGTGAAATATCTAATCCTAAATGGACATCAATGAATGGATCAAAACTTGGTCCAAATTCTTTTGAACATCGTGGAGGTCAAGTCTTTGAACCAATCGATGAATTTAAAGGTGATATAGCTCGTGCTCTTCTGTATTTTGCTACAAGATATGAAGATCAAATTCAATCATTTAAACATGATTGGTTAGATGGTTCTAAAGATCAAGTTTACAAGAAGTGGTTTGTTAGACTTCTTTTAAAGTGGAATAAGCAAGATCCTGTTTCTGATCATGAAAAAAATAGAAACAATGCTGGCTTCGCCTTTCAAAAAGATAGAAATCCATTTATCGATCACCCGGAATGGGTTGAAAAGATTTGGAAATAGGGAAGTTTAATTCTTTAGCTTGCCCAGAACTCTTTAAGAATATTTTCAAAATGACGACACTCTATATTATCAATTATGCGTTCGTTTTGATCTCTTGAAATTAAAATATATCTTTTAAGTTTATTTTCTTCTTTTAGGGCCTTTAATCCCTTTAAATGTTTTGAAGAAATATTTTTAGAAGACTTTATTTCTATCGCGGTATCACCAAAAATTAAATCAACTTCATGTCCAGCAGTAGATCTCCAAAAATTAATAGATTTTCTTTTTCTTTTATAATTATTTAAAGTTAAGAACTCATTTATAATAAAATGTTCAAAACGATTTCCCCATTCTGTGGAGTCCTCCGATTGTGGAGTAATTCCAGATAAAAAATTCAATACACCATTATCAAAATAATAAAACTTACCAGTGGTAATTGCTTTTCTCTTTGTGGATGATGTCCAAGGAGTCAAAGTATAGCCAATTAGAGTATCTTCTAATATTTGATAGTGTTCTTTTACTGTTGTTGCAGGTACCTGAGCATCGGAAGAAATATTTTGATAATTAAGCAGTTCACCAGAAGTTAATGCTGATGCTTTTAGAAAACGAGAAAAAGCTGGAATTTTTCTAATAATTCCTTCTGCTTTTATCTCCATTTCAAGATAGCTTTGAATATAGCTGTCAAGATCTTCTTCAGGAAAATCACTTGTCCAAACTTGCGGAAGTGATCCATATTTAACTAATCTCGATAGATTAAAATTTTTATCTTTATTTACTATTTCACTATAATTTAGAGGGGACATTCTGCTTAACCAAGCACGTCCTGCTAATAGGTTAACACCAGAGCTTTTTAATTTTCTAGCACTTGAACCTGTTAATAGAAATATTCTATGATCTGTTTCAATGATGTTGTGAATAGTATCAAGAAGTTCTGGTATTTTTTGTATTTCATCTATAACAATAATTTTATTTGGGTGTAATCTACATATATTTTCAAGCTCATCACGATTACTACTTAATAATAAAAATTCTGATGCTCTTAGTAGGTTTATATAATGAATATTGGTGAGTTGATGTTTTATATAAAAACTTTTTCCAGTAGACCTAGGCCCTAAGAGCATAACTGATTTTTTTAATAATAATTTATCAATACCAATATTTCGATTGTATTTCATATTTTCAATACCTTAAGTACTCTTCTTTTCATTTACTTACAATTATAGCGCTATTTATTATGATAATCAACGGTAGTATTGTGTATTATATGATATTATTATGCTTGATTCCGTTATTAATTAAGAATGTTGATGATTTGCTTCCCAAAGAAAAACGAAACCCATTTATCGATCACCCAGAATGGGTCAAAAGATTTGGAAATAGGTTAGCTTAAAATTTAAACTATATTTTTTTTAAAGCTAAATAAAAATCAGATGATCGAATATCACGGCTAACTACACCACCTTTATTGTCACAAAAAGCCCGGACTTCTATTGTGTCATTGGCTTGTAAATAAATAGGTGTAGATTGTGCAGCAATATTTAATGTTTGTATGATAGGTGAGCCTAATCTAGTAATAACAATTTGTAGCTGGGCAGAAGCGGCTACAGTAAAATTAATATTAGAATGTAGTATATACCCACCTGCTTTAGTAATTGTGTATATTCCTGAGGTATAGTTTCCATCAGAATTTTGATCAATAATATCAGGCACAATATTGTAAAATATTTGAGGAGCAAATGTACTACAGCTAATTGTTAATGGTGTAGACAATCTCACAGAGAAGCCAGGGACATTATTAATTGCACTGTATAAAGCATCAAAATTTGCATTAACTTGAGAGGCTGAAATAGTTGTATTAGCAGAAAAGGTATGTGGTTTAACTAATGCAGCAGCAAAAGCTATCATGGAAGTAAGACTTAGTCCTACAACAAGCCCTTGAAAGAATCTCGTTCGTTGTTTAAATTTAGTTATTAAGTTCTTTTTCATTTAAGGCCCCCATGTTTTTTGGTCCCAGTTTGCTGTTCCCCAAATACCATTTGATGATGTTTGGATATCAGAAATTATTGTTAAATAAGGTTCGACAGTACAGTTGGACTGTAATAAATCAACGTTGAAACTTTGATTTGGAGCATTTAGATTAGAATTTAAAAGTGATCCACAATATTTTGTACCTTCAAAATTATTAGGGCCAGAGAAGCCTACAAAAAACATATCCCAGGTTCCGTAAGGAATATAAGCAGAGTGATCAGCAAACATTTTGTAATCTGTAGAAGTTGGAATTGCTGGATTAGAAACATTAACAGCTTTGGTTCTTAAAAAGACTAAACCATTTAATGTCACTCCTCCAGCCGCTCCAGCAAATCCTGAAGCATTAAGATTAAAGCTATTTTGAGTCTTTACTTGAGGAGCACAACCTATAAAGTTACTAATTATAAATCATATTAAAAGTAGTTTTGTAATTGATTTTAGCACTCGTGTTTGTTCCTTTTATTTTTATTTATTATTAAAGATAATAGTTATTTGTTTATCGGTTATAATTTACAATAATCAAGTCTAACATCAGATTAAAATATCGATCATTGTTATGAGTTTTCAAATAGTTAAAGCTATTTACTATGACAGATTGGAATAAATACGCCAAAATAAATAGGCTAATAGAATCATTAAAAATAAACGGTTGTTTAAATGCTTTTTAATACATTTGAATTTTTTATATTTTTTATATCATTTATATTTTTATATATTTTATTAAAGAACAAAAATCATAAAGTTTATTTAATATGTATTTCTTCACTTCTTTTTTATACTTATGGTGAAAAATTGTGGGTTATTTATCTAATCTTTTCCGCAATATTTTCTTATAAATTAGCTTACTTCATTTATCACTCAAAGAGTCGTCGCTCAAAATTATACTTATCGATAGGAGTTACTTTACCTCTTGTAATTTTAATTATTTTAAAGATGAATTACTTTAACTTAAAACAAATTCCAATGGGGGTAAGTTTTTTTACATTTCAAATTCTTAGTTATTATTTTGATATATATAAAAAGAGAATTGAGCCCGCAAATAAGCTTTTAAATTATTTTGCTTATCTGACAATGTTTCCTCAACTAATAGCAGGGCCAATTTGTAGAGCAAAAGATATTTTACCACAGCTAGACCAAATAGATTTAAAAATACCTAACAAAAAAATAAAAGAAGGTTTTTATTTAATAACTTTAGGAATTATTAAAAAAGCAGTTATTGCTGACGCTATCTCTGTGAGGGTAGACCAAGCTTTTGAAAGTTTAAATCTTCCTTTCGGAGGAACGAGTTGGCTATTAATTATGATTGCTTATTCCTGGCAAATATATTTTGATTTTTCTGGTTATTCAGATGTCGCTATTGGTCTTTCGAGATTAATGGGAATAAATATAAAGGATAATTTTAATAATCCATATTTTTCCAAAACAATTAAAGAATTTTGGAATAATTGGCATATTTCATTATCAACGTGGTTTAAGGATTATATCTACATACCTCTTGGTGGTTCAAAAAAAGGTCAAGTTAGACTGTTATTTGCAATACTAACCACAATGGTTTTATCGGCACTTTGGCACGGTTTAGCGTTTAATTATATTGTATGGGGATTATGGCATGGTTTTTCACTTATCTTATTTAATTACTTCATTCAAATAAATAAAAATGATAATTCATTTATCAAAATTGGAAACTATTTATATATGTTGCTGGTTGTATTTATAGGTTGGATATTTTTTCGTTCAAGTGATTTTTCAACATCAATAAAAATAATTAATTCAATTCTTTATGATTTTAAATTTATAAAATGGCATACTTTTTATAATGTATACAAAGATTTAATAATATTAATTTCTTTGGCATTTTGTATTGATTTTTCTCATTTTTTAATAAAATTAAATGTGGTTAGGCTATATCCTTGGATGTTGTATATAATATGGTTATTTGCAAGTGTATTAGCATTAATTTTTCAAGCTCCGATTAAAGAATTTATATATTTTAGGTTTTAATATGTTTAAAAAATTTATTTTACCATTAACAAGTTTAGTATTTTTAATAATTGGAATTAGAATAATTTTTGATGGCCAAATTTTAGTAAATACCTATAAAAAAGAATCTTTTTTTCATCATAAATTATCTTTTAATTCAAATTCTTTTAATAATAAATTTAATGGGATAATTACTGGAGATTCGCGGACTTACTATAGCTTTAATCCCTATATTATAAAATCTAATTCAAAAGTATCTTTTATGAATATGGCCCTACCGTCTAACTCATACTCCAAAAAATATCTCAGCTATATTAAAAACTTAATTCCAATAAACAAAGAGTTTACTATCATAATAGCCTTGACTCCCGAATCCTTAACCCGTTATGAGTATACAAATGCTTTTGATAAATATAATAAAAGTTTTTTTAAGCTCAATTTAATTAAAAACACTTTTTGGCCAATGGTTGATATTCAGCAATTTTTAAAATGGGGAACTATCCCTGCTTTTAAACTAAACAAACCTAAATCTTTTGAGATCTATCATTTTAATGGTTGGCTTGAAAGTTACCTGCCAATTAAAGATCGAGATGAAACAGCCCTTATTAATCATTATAAATTTATCGCTGAAAAATATGTTATTAAACCTGAAATTGTTAATAATATTAAAAACTTTATAGTTAATAATAAAATTAAGAATAAAAAACTGAAATTTTATTTTAGTTGGATCTCGTTTTCAAAAAAAATTAAAAAGATTACTGAAAAGACCTTATTTAAGAATATTTCTAAAGATAAAATTAATAATATCTTAACCAATGCTGGAGCGAAGCAAGTAATTTTAAATCAAAGCTATATTAGCATAGATGGTGATCACTTATCTAGTGAAGACGCTAAAGATTTTTCAAGTAATTTTGTATTACATATAGATTTGTGATAAATTCTATTTATGGCACTTGCTTTAGATGATATTAAATATTTTATAACAGTTACAGAGACTCTAAACGTCACGAGAGCATCTGAAATAATCGGAATCTCGCAGCCGGCATTATCTTATTCAATTAAAAGGTTAGAAAATGAAGTGGGAGTTGAGCTTTTTATTCGATTAAAAAATGGTTTAAAGCTTTCAAAATCTGGAGAAGAGTTTTTACTTCGCGCTAGAAAATTGATTTTTCAGTGGCAAGACACTCAAAATCTGATGAATCCTGAAAGTGGATTAAGCTCAAGATCTTATACCTTTGCTATTCATCCTTCCGTTGCCTTATTTTCTCTCAATAAGTTTTTACCAAAACTATTAAGATTATATCCAAATTTAAATTATAATTTTATTCACGGCCTCTCAAGAGAGATGACTCAAAAAGTAATTAACTGGGAAGCTGACTTTGCTATAGTTGTTAACCCTATAAAACATCCTGATCTCATAATAATAAAGCTCTGCACTGACGAAGTTTCTATTTATTACAAAAGTGGAGCTTGCCAAAAACTTATTTACGATCAAAATATGGCTCAAGCAAAATCAATTTTAAAAAAACTAAACTCAGGCAATTCTAAAATATTTAAAAGCTCTGGTGAGATTTGTTCAGAAAATCTAGAAGTTGTGGCCAGTCTTGTAAATTTAAAAGCAGGTTATGGAGTTCTTCCAAGTAGAGTAGCTAGAAAATTTTCTACTTTTAAAAAATTAAAAAATGCACCAATTTTTAAAGATGAAATATGTCTTGTTTATAGAGTTGAGAAAAATAAAGATAAAATTGAAAAAGAAATTATTAAGGCAATCAAAGAAGCAAAAATTTAGTGGTTTAAAAACTCCTTAAAAATTTCTAAACCACTAAAAAAGTTAATTAGAATTTATAAGCAAATGTTACTCTTGCAACAGCATCGTTTACGTCTGTTGTTTTACCTGTAAAAGCTGTTTTATAATTAACAAGTTCTATGTTTGGAATAATACTCACTTTTTTACCTGCCTTATAATCAAGACCAGCGATAAGTGTTGTAAATTCTTTTGCGTCTGAATTAATTGGTAAATAAGTACTTTGAGAGCTAAATGAAGTTGAAGCAGCATCGTCATATTTTACACTGTCAAAACGAGCAAGAAGAGTCATTTTTTTACATAATTTATAAGTTGAATGAACACTTACTACAGTTGCTTTTGATTCAACACCAGCAGATTTTTTTGAAAGTTTAGCAAACATAACACCAAGTTTTGCTTTTTCACCTGTCCAAGCAGCAAATACTTTAAACATATTTTCGTCAGATTTCTTGTCTAAGCTATCTGCCATATCGTAGTTTAATTCTAAATCAACACTGCTCATTGGGTGAAGTACTGCTGAAAGAGCATATCTTTTATTACGATTAGATTCAGATTTGTTAGAAGAATTATTTCCATACATAAAATGATAATCAAGCATTGAATTAACTTTACCCTTAAAGGCTATTCCTGTGTCACGACTACTTCTGAATTTGTATAAATCAAGTGGATTTTTTTCAACTGATCTATATCCCCAATGTCCTTCCATAAAAGAAAAAGCAGGGTCTGAAGAAATACCAACTAACATTTTATGGTTACCCATTTTTTTAGCTAAGTACATATCTTTAACTGCAGGAGTCATTGAGGTACCACCTAAAGCATCATTAGCCATTTCATAACGAAATTTTGCTGACCAACCTTCATCAAGATCTTTTTTATAAGTTAAATAAATTCTTCTAAAGTTTAGTCCGTGTTGTCCAGCATAAGTACTTGAATGACTTTTTGCGTGATAATAGTAGTCTGAGTAAACAGTTCCACTAAGTCCTTCAGCTAGCACTGAAGTTGTACTTAGAATAAGCATTGTTAACATTAAATTTTTAATCATTTTCATAAACCTTCCTTGTTTAGATTAAGTAATTTTTTTACGATAGATTTATTTTATTAAAGGTTTTATATTATTGTAAAGACAAATATAGTTAAGAATTATTAGTTTTTTGTTAGGAGGAAAAAATGAAAAAAATAATGTTAGGTAGTTTAGTTTCAATTTTAATGATTTTTTCAACAAGCTCATTTTCTAAATGTGTAGTTCACTATAATAGAACGGCTTGTTCGGGAATGGAAAAAATAAGTTATAAAAAATGTAAACACAAAAAAGAATGCGACAAAGAAAAAAAAGCAACAGACCTTGCTAGTTGTAGAAAAGCGGCGACTAAGTCATGTAAAAATAGAAGACTTACAATTACAAAAATGAAAGTTATCACTGCAACTTGGGAAGGAAAAGCAATTACAACAGAAAGTGGTAAAAGTGATTTTTGTTTAGAATATGCTAAACGAGATGCTGAATTTAATCACTGTAACTAATAAGTATTATTAAAAATAAATGAATAATTAAAAGCAGGTTTTCCAGCCTGCTTTTTTTTTATCGTTACAGGTAACGACTCTCTAAATGTTCTTTAAAATATTTAGCACTCATTTCTTCACCTGTGGCGTCTTTAATTAAGTCATTTGAAGAAACAAATGAACCTCGTTTCCAAATGTTTTTTCTTAAAAAGTTGGCAACTTCGTCTAGGTTTCCTTTTGAAATTTGAGAACGTATTTCAGGATTGCCTTTCTCTAAAGAGCTAAAAAGTTGAGCAGCGTTAATTGCTCCTAAAGTATAACTTGGAAAGTAGCCAAATGCTCCGCTGTACCAATGAACATCTTGCATACATCCATTTCTAAAGTTATTTTTTGTATCTAAGTCAAAATAATTTATCATAGAAACGTTCCAAGCTTCAGGAAGATCTTTTGCTTCAAGACGGCCTTCTATCATTCTTTTTTCAAGTTCATATCTCATAATTATATGAAGAGGGTAGGTTACTTCATCGGCGCTAGTTCTAATTAGTCCTCTTTCAACTTTATGATAAAAGTTAAAGAAATTTTCTTCATCCCAAAAAGTTGAATTAGTTACATTTTTTGAAAAATCATTTTTTAGTATTGGAAGAATATATTTTAAAAAGGAATTCGATCTACCAACTTGCATTTCGTAAAAAATTGATTGAGATTCATGAATTCCCATACTTCTAGCTGCTCCAACGGGATAAGGTCGCCATGCTTTTGGTAAATTTTGTTCGTAGAGACTGTGTCCCGTTTCATGAATAATACCCATTAAGCTTTCAGTGAAATCATCTTCATCGTAACGAGTGGTTAAACGAACATCATCAGCTACTCCCCCGCAAAAAGGGTGATGAGAAATATCAAGTCTGCCGTGATTAAAATCAAAGCCTAAACTTTTCATTATTTGAAGTCCTAGTTCTTTTTGTTTAGAAATAGGAAAGTTTCCTTCTGGATTTGTAATTTCCATTTTTTGCTGTTTTTCTAATACCGTTACTAAAAAGTCGGGTAGAAATGATTTTAAATTAGTAAATAATTTATCTATTTGTTCACTAGTTGATCCTGGTTCAAATAGATTCATCAAGCTGTCATAAGGTGATAAGCCCATTTGTTCACTTCGAATGGCTGCTTCTTCTTTTTTTAGTTTTAATACTTCTTCAAAATAGGGAAGGAAATCATTCCAATTATTTTCTTTTCTGTATTGTCGCCATTTTTGTTCACATTCTGATGTGGCCATAATTTGAGCGGAGATAAGATCTGATGGGAGTGCATTTTCATTTTGATAGACCCGCTTAATTTCTTTATAGTGAGCTTGCTCTTCCTCTGGACGAGTCCCCATCGTTTCATCTAGCTCAATGAAGATGTCGGCAATTTTTTGGTCTTTTAATGTGTCATGTATTATTAGAGAAAGTTCTTTTGTGGACTCTGCTCTACTCGTAGCACCACCTGAAGGCATATTAACAGCATCATCCCAAGATAAGATGGAAATTGCATGTTCAAGGTTGTGAATTTTTTTAAATACATTATTTAATCTTTGCACGTTTTTTCTCCAATTTTCTAAAAATACGCGCTGACTTTAACATTAGCTAAAGTTACTGACAAATTTTGATAGATCTAAATGCTTCGTTTCAGGAGTTTGAAGGCAGATATTAGACTGAGTTGATCTAACTTGATCAAGATTTTGTACTTTTGTTTGCAAGAAATTATTAAAATGAGTTATATCGAGACAAGTAACCTTGGCCATTAAGGAGTAATCACCTGTTGTATAGTGAAGTTCTGTTACCTCTGGTAGTTTTGACACACATTCAACAACGAAAGGGATATCTCTACTATAGGTTACATTTATTCCTAGAAATATTGTAACTCCGAAACCAAGTTTATTATAATCAATATTGATTGAACTACCTGTGACTATTTTCATTTTCTTTAACTTATCCATTCTTTGATGAATTGTTCCACCCGATACACTTAGTTTTCTAGCAATATCGAGATAGGGCGTTCTAGCATCTCTTTGAAGTAATTCGAGAATTTGTAAGTCTAAAGTATCAATTTCGTATTTGGTGCTCTTATTTTTATACATATTTATTAATATATCATAAATATTAGATAATATTTAACAAATTGTTAATATATATATAAATCTTTACTTATTTGGTAGTATTGTCGATAACTTATTACTAATCCGTATAAAAAGGAGTGATTATGTGTGGATTTTTGGCTTTAGAAAAAATAATTAAAGATAAAGAACTTTTAAAGTCTGAAGCGGATTCTATAGTTCATAGAGGACCAGATCATACAAATTATTATTCTATTGATGAGGCTTACTTATGTTTTCATCGACTAGCCATTATGGATTTAACTGATCACGGTAATCAACCCTTTCATTCTGAACAAAATGGCCTTCATGTTATGTGTAATGGCGAGATATATAACGATGAAATAATTAAAACAGATTACAAAGACAGGTATGATTTTATCTCAAGCTCTGACTGTGAAGTTTTAATTCCTATGCTTATGGAATATTCCCTTGAAATGGTTTGTAAAAACCTCGACGGTGAATTTGCTATCTGTGGTTACAACGAAACTTCAAAAAAACTTTTTGCTGCAAGAGACCCAATGGGAATTAGGCCTCTCTTTTACGGTTATACAAAAGAAAATAAAAAAATTGCTTTTAGCTCAGAAGTAAAAGCGTTAAAAAATATTTGTGAAAATGTTAAACCATTTCCTCCTGGTTATTTTTATCAAGATGGTGAATTTAAACAATTTCATGATCACTGTGAAGTCTCAAGTTATGTTGGAGAGTCAGCGGAAGATGTGTTTTCAGAAATAAGAAACCTTTTAGAAAAAGCGGTAATTAAAAGATTACATTCTGATGCACCTCTTGGATTTTTACTAAGTGGCGGACTTGACTCTTCTCTCGTTTGTGCAATTGCAGCGAAACATTTAGATAAGCCAATAAAAACATTTTCAATTGGTATTAAAGACGGCCCAATTGATACAAAGTACGCTCAAATTGTTGCGGATTATTTAGGGACAGATCATACAGAAGTTCTTTTTACAAAAGAAGAAATGTTTGAAGCCATTGATCACATTGTTTATTCACTTGAAACATATGACATTACAACAGTGAGAGCATCTGTAGGAATGTATCTATTAACAAAATATATAAAAGAGAATACTTCAGTAAAAGCACTTTTAACAGGTGAAGTAAGTGACGAATTATTTGGTTATAAATATACAGACTTTGCTCCTTCTGAAAAAGCTTTTCAAGACGAAGCAGCTAAACGAATTAAAGAACTTTATATTTATGACGTATTGAGAGCAGACCGTTGTATCAGTGCTCACAGTATTGAAGCGCGAGTTCCTTTTTCTGACAAACATTTTGTTGATTACGTTATGTCTATTCATCCTAAAGTTAAAATGAATTCAACAGGAGTAGGAAAGTATCTTCTTAGAAAAGCTTTTGACGGCACCGACTTTTTACCTCAAGACATTTTATATAGAGACAAAGCTGCTTTCTCTGATGCTGTAGGACACTCCATGGTGGATTATTTAAAAGAATATGCTGAACAAAAATACAGTGAAGCTGAACTTGTTAAAGCAAAAGAATTATATCCACACGCAACACCATTTACTAAAGAATCTCTTTGGTACCGAGAAATGTTTGAATCACATTTTTCAGGAATGGCCGCTGACTTAGTAAAAGACTTTTGGATGCCAAATAAAGAATGGGAAAATTGCGATGTTGACGATCCTAGTGCACGAGTTCTTCCTAATTACGGGAAGTCTGGTCAATAAACTTTATTACCACATCAGCAAAGTCACTAAAGAGTCCATCTACTTTTTGATCAAAAATAATTGACTTTAAAAAAGAAGCTTCAGTATTAAATGGAGGTAACTCATCTTTTCTAAAAGTGTAAGGATGAACTTTTAAATTTAATTGATGAGCAATTTTTACAACATCATTTTTTTTACCATTCCATGTATAAAGCTGTTTTAGCCAAGGACCAATTCCGTAAGCATAAGTAGAAATCTTTTTTAAACCATATTTGGTAAGCATATTTTTATAATTAACAGAACTTTCATTCCAAGAATCATCAGCAATTAATTGGATTAAAGGAATCTTTGTTTGAAATTCATTTTTAAGTCTAATTAAAGTAGGAGGATAAAAACATTGAATAAATATTTGTTCAGTATTATTTTCATAACCATACTTTTTAATCATTTCGTAAACAATTTTGGTAATGTCTTTTCCTTCTTTTTTGTGAAATTCGGGAGCCTTAATTTCAGGATAAATTCCAATTTTATTACCTGTCGATTTATTTAGTCCTTGTATCAGTTCAAGAAATTCAATAAATGTTGGAATTTCAAACTTAGATTTATTATAGGGAAATCTTTTTTTATATTTAACTTTTTTACCTATTCCAGAAGTTCTTTCGTGAAGAGAAAGTCTTTTAATCTCCTTTAAAGTAAAATCAATTACGTAGTAATTCCCGTCACTGCGTTTTCTTTTTGGAAATATTTTTGAAACGTTTGTTGTGGTATTTAACAGATGGTCATGCATAATGACAATTTTATTGTCTTTAGATAAAACAAGATCTGGTTCAATATAGTCAACTCCCCAAGCGTATGCCATAGAGTAGGCTTCTAAAGTATGTTCAGGTAAATAACCACTAGCTCCTCTGTGAGCGATAACTTTAAATTTAGCATTTGCTAAATTTGGTAATACAGAACTTGTAACAAAAAATGCTATCATCAAAAAAATACTATACTTCATTTTTAACTCCTTTATACTTATAAATAATAATAGGAGAATCAAATATGTCTAGTGAAGCCTTCGCTACCCCGAACTATGAGCAGTTAAAAAAACTTACTAATTGGAGAAAGTCGACATTTCTGGTATGCCTTTTTGGATACGTTGGTTATTATCTCTGTCGAAAAAATATTTCAGCAGCTTTTCCACTTCTAGCTACAGAGTTTAATTTTTCAAACACCCAGCTTGGATTAATTGCATTTTACTCAGAGATTGCTTACGCCATTGGGAAGTTTATAAATGGGCCACTGGCAGACAAGGTTGGAGGAAAGAAAATATTTTTATTAGGTATGATTGGAGCAATTGTTTCAAACCTAGTATTTACATTAGGTCACTCTTTAATATTTTTTATTATTACCTGGTGTGTTTGTCGCTACTTTTTATCAATGGGGTGGGGAGGACTTACTAAAATGATAGGTCATTGGTATGAACCTAGTAAAAATGGAACTGTAATGGGATTTATTAGTTTAAATTTTCAGTTTGGAGGAGTCGTCGCAACTTTGTTTGCAGGTTTCCTTGTCGCTCAAAATCTAGGATGGCGATCAATTTTTATCTACCCTCCAATTGTTTTACTTTTAATTTTTATTTGGTCCTTCTTTGGTTCTAAAGAGTCTCCAGAAGAAGTTATTAAGGGAACAAACTTTGGTAAAGGTGAGCATTTTTCTCATACCTTTGAAAAGAAAAATTTAGATTCAAAAAGTATTATCAAAAGCCTTTTGAAAATGAAAATTTATAGAAATCTACTTGTTTTTAGTTTTTTAACTACATTTTTAAGATCAATATTTTTCTTTTGGACGCCAAAATTACTTGTTGATATTGGGATGGGAGCCTCCAATGCTATTTTAAAGTCGGCACTTTTTCCTCTATTGGGATGCCTTGGAACTATAATCCTTGGTTATTATACTGATCATCATGCAAAAAATGGTGATAGGGCAAAAGCCATGTGGATAATGCTATTAGGATTAATAATATCTCTATTTATGGTTTCTTATCTTATGTCTTCAGGAAATATGGCAAATAATAATTTGATTGTAGTTTTCATAGGTATGTGTGGCTTTTTTCTTTTAGGTCCATATTCAATGAGTAGTGGTTGCTTAACTTTAGATATAGCGGGAGGAGAAGCCGCTGGATCTGCTACAGGTATGATTGATGGACTCGGTTATATTGGAGGAGCGATTGCTGTTTGGGGAGCAGGAAAACTTTCAGACAATTTAGGATGGTCACAAGTCTTTTTTATCTTAGCAATCTGTTCAATCTTTGCTACTATTTCAGCATATTTTATGAGTCAAGAATTTCAAAGAAAATATTTAAATAAAAATTAAAATAATACATAGGAATAGACATGCCAGACAGTGTTAATAAGCAAGCCTCAAAAAAAGAAGGACTAGGAAAGCTTTTAGAAAATATTTTAAGAAAATTTACTTTAGTTGGATTTTTATTAATGATATTCTTTATAGCATTTTTATATATCTTAGCGATGGGGATTTCTCTTACTCCTGCTTTTTATTTTTTTCAAATGGCTATTGATCATTCTCCCTCAAATTTTATTTACTTTTTTAAAGGTATAGCTATAGCCGCTGGATATATAGCCTACGGTTTAACTTTAATATTTGTTGTACCAATTTTAAATTATCCATTTTTAAAACTGTTAAAGCCCACAAGAGGGCCCTGGGTTTCAAGTTCAACAATACCTTGGTATGTTCATAACGCTTTAACTTATCTCGTTCGCTATACCTTTTTAGATTTTATTACTCCGTCTCCTATGAATATTCTTTTCTTTAAGATGATGGGCATGAAAATAGGTAAGGGTGTAATGATAAATAGTTCTAATATTTCTGATCCAGGCCTTATTGAACTAGGAGATTATGTAACAATTGGTGGCTCGGTTTACATGATGGCCCATTATGGAATGAAAGGTTATTTAATTATTGATAAACTTGTTATAGGTTCAAAAAGTAATATTGGATTATGTGCAAAAATTCTGGGCTCTGTAACTATAGGAGAGTCAGTGACAGTGGCTCCAAATTCCACCATTATGCCAAAAACAGTTTTAGCCAATGGTGAAAAATATGGAATGTAATATAATTTGATATTTCTTAAAATATTTTAAGGAACTTTATTTTCTCTCATAAAATCTAAATAAGACATATCTTCAATTTTTATATGATTTGTCAGCCAATTTTTTAGAAATGAATAGATTTCATTATAGTTAATTGGATTCCCATCTTCTAAAGTTTTAATAAGATCATCAAGTTCATTTGTCAGACCAATATGTCTTGTGTGGTGAGCTTTTGTTTGCTTGTAATTAAAATTATTAAAAATCATTTCTTCATACATAAAATGTTGTTTAGTAAATCTTACTAAATCTTTTAAATTTATTAAAACTTTTTCGTTGTCAGCAATTTCTACTGATTCAGTTAAAATATTTATTTTCTCAATCAATATTTGATGCTGAAAATCAATACTAGATACGTCTGTTTTTAAATCTTTAGAAAAGATAAATTTTTCCATATTTACGTCCCCTTATAGGTTGTTACAATCTATAGTAAATATAACATAAGTTAAAATTTTTTAAAGTTAACAATTAATAGGAAAAAAGAGGAAAAAATGAAGTTTTTTAAAAATTTAAGTCTAAAAGCTAAGCTATTATTTGGATATTATCTGACAGCAATAATATTGATGGGGTCTTTAGTCGGTGCTCTTTATGAATCAAAAATTATTAATAATGTAACAATGGATCTGGTCGGAACATATATGGCTAATAAAGATTTAGCCAGAGATTTAAATTATGATGTTGTTAAAATGCAAGAGATATTGACCGATGGCGCTTTAATGAAAGATATTAAGAGTATTTCCAAAGTTAAAGAAATGGAAGAAAAATTTTTAGATACAATTACAGAGTTTGAAGATTATTACATTGAAACAAAAAATCAAGAAAAATTGGATAAACTTGAAGTAATCAAAAAAAATCTTAAAGACTTTGTTGGTTCAGGTATCAATATAGTTAATGAATTTATAATGAAAGATTTTGAAGATGGTAAAAAACTAATGTTCAATTTTGATAAAGAATCTGAAAAATTAAAAAAAGAACTTGAACCATTTATTGATTATCAAACAGATAAATCCGATGAGTCAGGATCAAAGCTTATTCAATCATCAAATTTTACTTCTCAAATTATCTTATATTCATTAGGAATATCTTTCTTAATAATAATAGTTGTTTCGATCTTTTTAACAAAATCTTTAAATGAAATTTCAAGAAATTTTAAAAAAATATTAACTTTTGCCAAAGACTTAGGAGAAGGAAATTTGACTTCTTTAATTGACATTGATTCAAAAGATGATGTTGGAGAAATTGCAAATGAATTTAATAACGCATCTCAAAATCTTCAAAGTTTACTTCTTAAAATATCCAATACTGGAGGGAGTTTAAATTATATAAGTACGAAACTTAGTGAAATCTCCGAACTGCTAGACAAAAAATCATCGGACCTTACTGAAAGATCAAATCTAATGGCAGCTTCAAGCGAAGAAATTTTAGTCACTAATAAAAATATGTCGACGGTCATTGACCAGTCGACGAAAGAAATTGAATTTGCCTACGAGCAAACTACTGAAATGAAAAAAGTTTTTGGAAAAGTTATTGAGACCTTTTCTGATACAACGAATGAAATTGGAAATATGAGTGGTGTTGTCGAAATGATTTCAGATATTATGGTTAGTTTCAATAAAATTAATGAAAGAAATTTAAAAACAATTATGACGACGGGAGAGAATATTAAAAATATTGTTTCAAATATCGAGTCATTTGATGGAGCTGTTAAAACAAGTCTTTCTGAGTCATCAAAAAATTCAAGTTTAGTTGATGACATGGTTAATAATTTAGATGAAATAGTAAATATAACTAATATAGCTGTTGATAAAACTAATACAATTAGTAATTCCATGAAAAAAGCTGAAGCAGAATCAATTAAAGTCGCTAAAGAAGTTAAAATTGTTCAAGAAGAGGCTAATAATTCTTATAAGGAAGTTGCTAAAATTGACAATGGGATAAGCTCTGTTAATAAAGACGTTAATCAAGCAATTGATGTGGCTTCTAAGGCTACTACAGAATCAGAAAATGCATCTAATATTGTTGAAGAACTTGTTAAGTCCGCCGAAGAAATTGATGTAATTGTAGAGTTTATTGAAGAGATAGCTTCTCAAACAAGTTTACTTGCTCTGAATGCTACAATCGAGGCAGCCAGAGCGGGAGAGATGGGAAAAGGTTTTGCTGTAGTAGCTAACGAAGTAAAAGAGCTTGCGAAAAATACTACAAAACAAACAGATATTATTAGATCAAAAATTGATAGTATTAACGCTTCTGGAAAAAATGCTCTGAAGGCTATGCTTTCAACAGTTGATGTTATCGGCACGTTAAATCAAGTTTCAAGAAATATTTCAAAATCAGTTGAAGAGCAGGTTCGTTCTAGTGCGACTTTAAAGTCAGCTATGCAAAACGTAAAAGATAAAACTGGTGAAATTTATGCTAGCTCAAATGCTTCAGCACAATTATCTTCTGAAGTTTATAAAGAAAGTCAGGACGTTAATAAAGCTATCTCTGATGTTGGATCAAATATTAATGAATTCTCAACAGGAGTCGTTGATATAAAATCAAACTCGGAGAAAATTGTAGCAGCTATTGAAGTTGTAAAAGGACTTTCAGAAAAATCTCTTATACTAGGAAAGGAATCTTTAAAGGATTCTGAAAAACTAGTTTTAACAAGTGAGGACCTAAGTCTTAGGTTAAATGGCCTGACGGGAACTGCTACTCAAACGTCTGTTGGAGCTGAACACATTGGAGTTAAAGTTTCAGAAATGGATAAAAATATTGATCAAACAAGTAAGTCAACTGATGATATTTCAAAAATTGTAGAAAAATTAAATATTGACTCCAAAGAAAATGCTAAAAATATTGGTGAAATTATTCATGTAACTGACGGTATGGTTAAAGATGTTCTAGCCGTTTCACAAGTCTCTGAAGATGCTTCTAAAGCTTCAAAAGACGTTCTTGGAACTACTCAATCACTTAAAATACTTGTTGATGGTATGGAAAAAAATATTAATTCTTTTCAACTTTCTGAAAAAGTTCCAGGTACAACTCTTTGTGAACTTTATAAACAAGTTGAAAGTAGTGAAAAACTTACTTGGAATAGTGTTTGTACTGATAATGAGATGGATTATTTTGAACCTAAAGAATATAATTTTTATTTTGAAAATACATATAAAAAGCTTGAAGAGTATGTTAATTCTCATTCATGACTATTCTTTGTTCGCTTAAAAATATAAGCCTTTCCTTTGGTTCTAAAATAATCTTTAAAGATTCATCGTTTCAGATAAATCATGGAGAAAAAATTGGCCTTATTGGATTAAATGGAAGAGGCAAGTCTTCATTATTTAAATTACTAACAGAAGAACTTACACCTGATCAAAGTAAACCAAAATTTATTTTTGACAAAGCGAGCTCTAGTCATGGGATCGACAAAGAATACAACGTTTTTTTGGTCGACCAAAAATTTAAAGCTCTTGACATATCGGTAGAAGAATTCTTTTTTATATATTATCCCGAATTTAAAGATGCTGGTGGAACTCACTTAGAAGAGAGATATTGGAAAAAATACAATGCCTTTAGCTCTTATTTGAAATCTTTTGGTGTTGACGAGTTTACTCCCTCTGTTTTAAGTCTATCAGGAGGAGAACAAAAGAAAATTTTATTATCTCTAGGTCTAATAAGTGATAGTAATTTAATTTTATGGGATGAGCCTACCAATCATCTCGACATGGAAACAATCGAATTATTCGAAATTGAACTTTCTAAAACAACAAAGTCATTTGTTATTATTTCTCACGATAGGCATCTACTAACAAAAGTATGTGATAAAATCTTACATATAAATAACGCTAAAATTAATGAGTTTAAAGGGAATTATACACAATATCTTGAATATCTTAATGTCGAAGAAGAAAATAGGTTAAAGGCACTTCAAAAACTTCAAAATACATTAAGGCGCGAAACAGATTGGATGAGGCAAGGAATCAAGGCTAGAGGGACGAGAGCAAAATCTCGTGTTGATGGTTATATGAACTTGAAAGATAAAATTGGCGCAGTAAAAGGTGAAGCTCGAAAGGTAATGGAGTTATCCATTAATAACATAACTAAAAAAACAAAAGAGCTTATAACTTTTAAAGATGTTTCTTTTGGCTACGATGGGCAAGATAATCTTTTTAATGATCTTAATTTTAAAATCTTCAAGGGGGATAAAATAGGAATCCTTGGTAATAATGGAGAAGGTAAAAGTACTCTAATTCATATGCTTGCCAGAAAATTAACAGGTGTTGGTTCAACAAAATATGCTGATGACTTATCAATTGCTTTGTTTGAACAAAAAAGAGAAGAAGTCTTTAAAGATAGTACTCCTCGAAAACTTCTTGGACGTGGAGAAGATTATATACATTTTAATGACGGTCGAAGTATTCATGTAACAAGTTATTTTAAAAATTTTTTATTTGATACTGATGAACTTGATCGACCTTTAAGTTCTTTTTCTGGTGGAGAAATTAACCGTCTTCAATTGGCGATCAATCTTAAAAATGAAGCTGATCTTTGGATATTTGACGAACCAACCAATGATCTTGATATTGAATCAATCGAAATTCTTGAGCAAAAACTAGCTGAGTTTAAAGGTAATGTAATTATAATAAGTCACGACAGATCTTTTTTAGAAAATGTTACTAATAAAATATGGTTACTCAAAGATACAAATTTAGAAGTATTTAGTAGTGGTTATACTCATGTCATACCTTATCTTGAGGCTTGTAAAATTGAAGATAGTTATAACGATAGTCAGTCTTTTAAAAAAAATAAGAAAAATAAAAAAATATCAGCTAAAACAAAGAATAAGCTCCATGAAGATATTATTGAAAAAGAAAAGATAGAAAATCCAATAAAAGAAAATGGAATGTCTAATAATAAACGGTTAAATGAATTGCCAAATTTAATAGAAAAAATTGAAAATCAAATTGAACGCTTGGATAAAAAACTTAATAATTTTGATTACTCAAACATGGATACAATAATAAGAAAAGATCTCGATGATACAACATCTTTAAAAGAACTTCTTGAAACAAAATTGATCGATCTATATGAAGAATTAGAAAATCTTTCTTCTTAAATAAGAAACAAGGTTCAAACTTTTTTTAAGTTTAAACCTTGTTTAATTTATTATTTCTCCTTTTTCAAAATTTGCCTACATTGGTGGCCAGACACTTCTTGATAGCTTTCAAGGTGCATTGTATATAATCCAAGACCAGAAGTTAAAGAATGAAGTATATTTCCATATTCTAAAACTTCTCCCATTGGAACTTTTACTGAAATTATCTGAGAAGTTGTTTTTGGATTTACTCCTGTTATTTGGCCTCGTCTACTATTCATATCTTTAATAACTTCACCAATATTTTCCTCTGGAACAGTTATTTCCATATCCATAATTGGTTCAAGTAAAATCGAATTATCCTTCATGGCTTCTTGAAAAGCAGCGATACCAGCCTGAACAAAAGCAAAGTCTGAAGAATCAACAGAGTGAAAACTTCCATCATTTAAAGTCACTTTCACGTCGGTTACAGGAAAGCCGCCAAGCGCACCCTTAGTCATTGCTTCAACTATACCTTTTTCAACTGAAGGAATAAATTGTCTAGGAATTGCTCCTCCTACTATTTTGTTTACAAATTCAAAACCAAAACCTTTTTGTTGTGGTTCGACTTCAATCCAACAGTCACCAAACTGTCCATGTCCTCCATTTTGTTTTTTTATTTTTCCTTGAACATATTTGTTTTTGATTAAAGTTTCTTTGTACGGAATTTTTGGTGCTTTAAGGTTTGCTTCAACACCAAATTTTCTTTTTAATTTTTCAAGTGCAACTTCTATATGAGTTTGTCCCATCCCACTTAAAATCATTTCATTACTGCTGCTATCTAAACTAAAATGAAGGGTAGGGTCTTCTTCTGAAAGTTTTTGTAAACCTAGAGCTATCTTTTCGTCATTTTTACCGTCTTCTTCTATAGCGTATGTTAAAATTGGATCAGCATATTTTACGCGATGAAAATGAAGAGGATTTTTATTGTCACATAGAGTATCGCCAGTATAAGTCCCTGTCAGTTTCGCAATAGCCCCAATCTCTCCAGTGTAAAGAGAATCGATTCTAGTCATTTCATTTCCTTGAATTTTATACAAGTGTCCCGCGTTGTCTTTTAGTTGTCTTGTTCCATTAAATATTTGGCTATCACCATTTAAGAATCCTGATACTACTCGTACATATGATAATTTTCCGGCAAATGGGTCAATTGTTGTTTTAAAAACGATTGCCGACATTGGAGCATCTTCACCAAAAGGAGTATCAATTTCTTGGTCATGATCTTCAATATTCACAGCCAACATTGGTTTTGCTTTTTGTTTTTCAAGTGGATTTGGTGTTAAATTTACGATGCAATCTAATAATGTTTTTATTCCTATATGTTTTACTGCTGAACCACATAGAACGGGTAAAAATCGATGTGTAAGAATTGCTTCTTTTAATTCAACTCTGATTTCTTCTTTTGTTGGCATAATTCCATCAAAATATTTTTCAAGAAGTTGATCGTTATTTTCAATTACCGTCTCTATCAATTGTTGATTATAATGTTTGGCATCTTCGGAAAATTCAGAAGGTATTTCCATTTTTGTACAAACTTCATTTTCAACAGACCATGCCGTCATATCCAGTAAATTTATAATTCCTTTAAAGCTTGAACCAAGCCCTACTGGAATTGTTAAAGGCAATGTTTTTATATGAAATGATTTTTCTAAGTCATCTAATGATCTGCTAAAATTAGCCAGGTCTTTATCCATTTTATTTATAAAAGTTATAATTGGGATATCGCATTCATGAGCAAGTTCCCACATTCTTTCTGTTTCAGCTTTTACACCAGAGTCAGCAGAAATCATTAATACTGCTGTATCACTAATTTGTAATACTCCTCTTGTTGCTTCAAGAAAGTTTACATAACCTGGAGCATCTAAAATATTTATTTGGTGTTCGTTCCAATTTAAAAAGCCAGCGTGAGGAGTAATTGTTATTCCTCTTTTTAGCTCTTCTGGCTCTGTCGACATTAATGTTGTGCCGTCTTTAGTGTTTCCTAATTTTTTTATTGTTTTACTTGTGTAAAAAATATTTTCAATAAGTGAAGTTGTTCCTCCTCCACCATGTGAGATAATAGCGATATTTCTTAGTTTAGTTACTTCTGGCTTGGCCATAGAATCCTCCTTATAGTTATTTCTTAATTAAACATTAGAATAAATTTAAATATAAAATATTGGGATGATCAGCCAAAAACCTTATAAATATCAGGTTATTTTAATTTAGATATAATAATAATCAATAATCTTTGCTTTTAAGTGCTCAGCAAGGCTTTTAGTCCTTTATTTGTTGTCAATTTTTAAATATTTTGTTATTTGTTTACAGCATTTTATACTTAAAACTACACATAGCATCATAATATATAGTCATAAAAGGAAAATAGATGGAAACAAATACTCAAACAACTTCCGAGGCAGGGATTGCAAATAAATCAAATGGATCTGCTGAAGAAGATAGAAAATTCTTTATTCATAAATGTAAAGATTTAGAAAAAGGAATAGACGAGGCACTAGATTATTTTCCTATTGATAATAGAACTTTAATTGGTTACGAAATGATTGATGAAGGTCAAAAGAAGTTTAAATTATTTGGATCTAAAGAACCTACTTACAAATTTTTTATTAAACCAATCTATAAAAGTTTACTACTTCCGTTTCTTATTGAAATTATCAGAAAAGCTGGACTAAGTTTATATGTTAAAGTTTCTTTTAGAGAACCATTACTTCGAGTTACTTTTAGTGGACGAGATCAGGCTCTTTTAACAAAAGATGACAATGAGCTCTTACATTCATTTGAGCATTTAGTTCGGATATATTTATACAAAAGAGTTATTCTTCATGAAGGTATTAAATTTATCGTTAGAGCTGACAGAAATGCACAAAAAACTGAAGAAGAATTAAAAAAACTAGCAGCATCAACAAAAGCAAAAGTTATTGAAAATCAAGAATCAGTAACTTTAAAGCCTTTAAGTCCATCTGACCGAAGAATTATTCACCAATATTTTCAAGATGATTTAAGTGTTCAAACTACTTCACTCGGTGATGGCCGTTTTAAACAAATTGAAATTAGTTTACGTTAGTAGAGTACCGAAAAACACGTAATATTAACTATCTAAGTTTATATAGAAGATTCTTCCTCCCATAAATAAAATATCCCTTATGATACTATTTTTATGGAGGAATTCTATGGACAAGTCCGTATTGCTTAGAAAATTTGAGTTAGCAGAAGATAATCTTTTATTTGGTGAAGAAGCTCCTGTTGTTCAAGAAGAGATTATATCTTGGAGAGATGAACATATTCTTTGGTTAGATGATGATGCTCATCAAGAAACTAGTTCAACTAAAAAAGTGGTAAATAATACTGAACATTTAAGAATATCTTATCCATTTGTTTACGATTTTAATTTATCCCTTTTAAAGATTATAAATAATAAAGAAAGAGTGTTAACTGAGGTATCAGAGATATTGGAATCCTTTGTGCGTCCGTTTGGAAAACATAAAGGCGTTCTACTAGTTGCCTTAGAACAAAAGAAAAAAACAACATATATAAGTATATCAAAAGATTTAAAAGAATATAGATTCTGCAAAGAAATTACTCAACATCTAAAAGAAAACGAAATAGCTAATTTTAATTTTAAAACTTTTCTAAATAAAGAAGGATCATGTTTTAAATTTAAAGTTGTGATCGAGTTAAAATCTAAAGTTAAACTAAAAGACGAATACATTAAAAGAAGTAAACAAAATACTAATTACGTTCAAAGGAATACAGATGTCTAATAAAGTTGAGTCACATTTTAAAAAATACAATATAGCTTATCTACTAGTAGGTGTTTCTTCGTTTGGTATCTTAAACGCTGTTTTAAGCTTAACTAGCTTAAATAATGGTAGTCACTTAGTTTCAAATGTACTTTTAAAAGTATTTAAAGAAGATCGTTCTTATATTGCAGGTACTGTTTCACCGATGATTGATAATTTAAATTCAAGTTGGGGTGGTTTTTTAATTACAACAAGTTTATTTGTCGCTGGATCAGTCTTTTTTTCTATGTATTATTACTATAATAATAAAGTAGAAAAGATATCAACAAAAGCAGAAGACTCAAATGTAACAATCAAAAAGGCAACAAATCAAAAAATAAATACTTTAAAAAATGACTTTGTAATTCCACTTCGAATGATAGAAGAGTCTACAGCGTTTAATTCTTGTATTGTAGATCACAAAGATATAATAAAATGGTCATCAAAATCTTTTGTGAAGACTATGGGAATAAAAAATGTAATAGGACTACCTTTTGGTTCAGTTCTTAAATCAAACAAGGTTTTTAATACTAGCAATATGACAAAAGAAAGTGGGTCTATTCAATTAAGAGATGGAAGTAATTTAATTGTAAATTCAAATATCGTATTTGTTAAAGGACTACCTTATAGATTTATTGAGATGTTACCTTCAAATAAAGAGCATGTAGAGCATTTACCAAAAGCATGGAATATAAATGAAGATATAAAAGAAGTTTTAGATTCATTAAACCTTTTAAATACAAAAGTTGAGGCAAGTTTTAACAAATCTGAAAAAATATTTAGTATTCTTCCTCAAGACCTTGTTATTGATTCCATTACAAAAGCTATGGGGGATATTTACCTATACTCTAGTAACCATAAAATAAGAGATATATCAGTTTCTTTAGAACAAAAAAATAAACATATTAAATTACTTGTTTCACTAAAAGATCACAAAATATCAGAGGATCTACTTTCTAAATATATAGTTAATCAGAATGTTAACGTAAATTCGCTAAAAACAACTTTTAAAGTAATAGAAAGAAAGCTTAACAAAATAGGGATGAGAGTTTCTGTTTTAAATAAAATTGTTAACTTTGAGAACGACACATGCTTAGAATTTAACTTTAAAAATAAAATAGTTGAACAAAGAAAAGAAAATAAACCATTGTTAAGAAGAAATAATGAATACAGTATTTAAAAATATAATTGTTTTATTAACTTTTTTGGTCTTAACTATTTCAATACAGGCTAATGAGTTAAAGCCAATTTTTACAAGTTCTGTCGGAATGTTTATCCTTAATGTTAATGAAAATGCTTCAGGTATTTCAACTACTGATACTACTGTTACTGCACAAGGAGATGTGCTTGCTAGCACAAGTATTAGTGCTTTATCGTTGCAATTTAATTATGAATTCAAGACATTTTCTAATAAATCTTATTTTGTAAAACTCGTAACTCCCTTAGTAACAGATGGTGGACAAGGAGTTTTCCTAGGAGCACTAGGATTTAACTATTTCTTTGGTTCTATAGGAAGTTTATTAAATATAAAAGGTGATAACTTCGATTTAACTTTAATGCCAACATATCGATTTTATATAGGCGCCTCCGTAGGGCCGGGATACTTGTTGTACAATACCGATTCTAAGAAAAAAGGAGATGTGTTTTTAAATATAGGTGTTCATGTAGGATATAGTTATAATTTTTCTGATAAATGGAGTTTAATGATAGAAGGCGGTGCTGGCAAAGGTTCAGGTTCACTAACATCATCAATTGGTTTTGGAGGCGTATTGGGTGCCTCATATTTTTTATAGGTTAGGGTTTTTTTATATGAAAAAAATTAAATTTATTTTATTATTTTTTATTTACAGCTTAACGAGTCTTGCTTCACAACTTGTTATTAATAGTGAACCAGCTAATGCAATTATATATTTAAGAAAAAGTGATTCTGATAAGTTAGTCAAATTTGCCAAAACCCCTTATAAAGGAAAATTAGAGGATTTACAAAACATTGTAGGTCAAACTGCTTTTACTATTGAAATTAAAAAAGTAGGGTTTATTCCATATCGTTTACTTCTCGCTAACTTAAAAAGTTCAGATATAAAACTTAAAGTTTCTTTAGAAGTGAATAACGATATTAAATTTACCCAAGACTATGACTTACTTGTAGATGATCTATTTGATGTCCAGAAGTTTGTTCGTACAAAAGATTATTCTACTGCTTTAGAAAAACTCAAGTTATTAGATAAAAAGTTTCCTTATTTTTCCATTATTGATGAGTTGCGTGCAAGCGTCTATTATCTTCAAAAAGATTTTAAAAGATCGCTAGCTTTTTATAGATCTGCTTTTGAAAAAAACTCTAAAAATAGAGATGCATATAAAATGAAAAATTATTTAGAAAAAAAATTTAATTTAACTAAGAAAAAATAAGCAAGTTTGAAAGGGATTCAGATGAAAAAAGTTAATTATTTGGTATTATGTTTATTTATGTTTGCAGCAACAGCTCAGGAAACATCAGTTGGTAAACTGCCATCACTAAATTGGCAAAAACAATCACTTATAAAAAATATAAAACAAAAAGTTCGAGATAGTTTGAAAACGGTGCTTAAAAAAGATCAATTTTTTGTAGATGTTAAAGTCGAAACGAAATCTATTTCAAAGCCTGATTTTAATAAGTCTGATACTGAAAATAATTCTGAAGATGGTAATGTGTCAGGAGTAGCTGTTTCAGGAAAAACAAAATCACTTTTAAATAAATTTGAAAATGTAGACGAACTTAATGCTGATGGCACGCCTAAAAAAGATAATTCTGCTGAGAATAAAGATAAAGTTAAATTTGAAGATAAAGACCCAACAGAAAAAGATGGTGATTATATCGTATTTTCAAAGCTAGGAATTGTAGCTCCACTTGTTGATGATTTTAATGATTTTCAACCAGATGGTAAGATACATCTTTCAATGGAAGGCGGAAGTGGCGCTGCTAAGAAAAAAATTAAAGATTTAAATACTCAAATTACTGCTAGAGATAAAGAGATTGATAACATAAAAAAAGAATTATCAACAAAAACTGCTTTACTTAAAAAAGGTAGTAAAAATGGAATTTCTGCAATTGAGCAAATGTGGAAATATAATGAAAGTTTAGATATTTTTAATAATATCAAAAAAGTCACAATCAAAGTTAGTGTATCAAATGAAATAGGTGAGGATATAAGGCCTGTTATTGAGAATATTGTTAACTCATTAAGTTTTAATATGGGTAAAAAAGTTAAGCCCGTGATAGAAGTGGCATATTTAGATTTTGTTAGACAAGGTGTAAAAAAAGACATGACATATTATCTTGATATGTTATCAAAATTTTCTGGTATTATAGCAACGCTAATTGGTGTTATTTTATTTGGAGGCATTTTACTTAAAGTTGCCAAGATACTTGAAAATGCAATGGGAGGCGGAGGAGCTTCAAATTCAGCATTCAGTGGTAGCTTAAAGTCAGAAAGTGAAGATGATAAAGATGATGCTGGAGGATATGGAGCAGGAGCTGGCTTACCTGATGGTGGAGCTAACTCAATAGGTATAGAACGATTTGAGTCATTTTTAGAAAATTCACCATCAAGTGCTGTTGGCTTAGTTAGAAAATGGATTAAATCAAATGGTAGCGAAGAAGTGAATGCTTTAAGAGCTATTGTTCAGCAATTAGAAAATACAAAACTAATGCAAATATTTCAAATAGTTAGTTTAGAAGATAGAGAATCATGGAAAGAATATCTCGATAAAGTATTATCTGATGCTGAATTAACAAAAACAAATTCATTCATCTCTAATTCAATAGTTGAAGAAATTATTGCACCATCAGCAATTAATGACGAAGAAATTAATGATATGATGTTACAAATTAGTCCAAAACGAGCTGCTGATTTTATTATAAAGTCTCCAAATTTAGGAGCAATTTTATTAAATGTAATGAATAAGAGTTTCATCGGCCAAGTTATGATATTTATTCCAACTGAAAAAACAGCATCAATTATCGATGCTGGGATGAAATTTAGAAGAACTAATATAACTGGTAGCCTTGAAGAATTAAAAGATGGATTAAGACAGTTTGTTGATAGTTCTGAAAAAATTCCATTTATTAAAAGAATTGAAGAGCTACTGCCTGAGGTTATGCCAGATAAAGAAGCATCTCTTTATACAAATTTAATTAAATATGGAAGTACTGAAGTCTTTGTTAATATTGCAAAAACTTTTTTTCCTTATGATCTTATTATCGCATTACCAAAAGGTTTTTTAAGAGATCGGCTTAGAGATTATGAACTTGGTAAAAAAATTGAGTTTTTATTATCGGTGAGTGATTCGGAAAGAGAATATTTTGTGAATTTATTTGCTCCTGTTGGAACGAAAGCATTTGATTTACTTGAATTTGAATTTGAAAAAGCTCAAAATAATATAGCTACTCATAAAAGAATAAAAAATGAGTCATTAAATATTCAAAAGGAATTTTTATCTTATATCAGAACAGAAATTCGTTCCGATGAGTCGACTCAATCTTCGGTTGAAGAAATATTATTACGTTGGGGCAGTGAAATTAAAAATGGTAAAAATGCAAAAGAAGCTGTTGATTCAGTTTATGATAGTGAAACTGTAACTGATTACAATGTAGATAATTCTGATGAATTTGATGAAGATCTAGAAGATGATGTTGCGTAACTTAACAATACTAAAAATACTTTTTATTTGTATCATTTCATTAAACTGTTATGGTGCAAATAAAAAAAAAATTAAACCTAAGTTAAAACTAATAATATCCAAACCAATTATAAAAGGTTTAGATAATAAATTTGGTTATGAAATTAAAAAACAGGTTGTTCGATCTGTAATTGTTAGTGGGAAATATGATCTTCTTCTAAATAATGAAGCAAAGTACAAAAATGCCAAAGAATATTATCAAAAAATTGAAGTTTCGGTAGTCCAAAATGGAAGTACATATGACATTAACTTTAGGCGTATTGATTCCGATGGAATTGTAATTCAAACACTTTCTAAACTTGCTGTCTATAAAAGAAAATTATTGTTTCAAATAAGAATATTGTTAAATAATTTTATAAAAAATAAAGGGCTAGTGAATGAAGTTTCATTCGATAAAGAGAAGCTGATTGAATTAGATGGTGTCTCATCTGGTATTTTGAGTAAAAATAACCTTTCTGTTAACTCTCTTGATTCAATAAACAAAAATAGTAATAAAAAGATTGCTAATATCACTGCACTTGAAAAAGAAAAATTAACATCATTAGAACACAAGAATAGAAAAAAAAAGTACAAAAAAAAAAGAATCAACGACTATAATTCTCCTAATATAGATGTTCTAAAAGTTTCAAAAAAGCCAAAAGAATTATCGCCAACTCCTAAAATATTTAAATTTGAATATAATCTTGAAATGTATATGGAAAATTCTCAAAACCAAGCAAAATCAAATGTTGATAATGTAATTTTAAAAGTTAATAATAATTTTTATCGAATATATCCTGGTTTTAGTACACAGTTAAAACTTCGAAAAGATTATGATAAAAAATTAATTGCTTCAATATCACTTGGAATTGCTGTTCGAAAACAAAAAAATGATATTCCAATTAGTAAGTTTTTAGGACTAAATTATTATGACAAAATATTTAATTCACCATTTTTATTTCAAATAGGTTTTAATTATGATTTAGACAATTTTAATTCAATAGGCCTTGCTGGTACAGGACTAAAGCCATGGGACTTAAATATAATGTGGTTTAATGTAGGAATGCTTTGGCAGTTTGATTTTATTTCGAAGTCAGAATTTGGTCCATACTTTTCAACTACTTTTACGGGGAGTTCAAATTATTCTAATTCTGATCTTGTTCTTCAGGGAACAAGAATTGGTGTTAATTATAGATTTTCATTGTTAAAGAAGTATTGGGGTTATTTAAAATTTGAAAATATGACGATTTCTAGTAATACTTTAAGTGATTTTTCAATTAATCGAACTGTAGCAAGGATTGGCTTAGAATATTATTTTTAATCTTTCGAAGTTTAGTCTTATATACTAAATTAGTAGTTCCTTGAATCTCATTTGTTAATAAATTTTTATAGTCGTAATTAATTAAATAGAAACTCAATAAACTATTTGCAGTGTAAAAAGAGTAATCTTTAATATTCTTTGATAAGAAAATTTTAAAAAAAGAACTAAGTAATTCCACATGTGTTTTTTCATCTTTGTATTTTTTATTTAAATTTAACTCTAGTTTTAATAATTGATATGATTCAAAAATATTAGCTTGATGAAGATTTCTAAAAAAGAATTTTCTAAAACATTTAAGTTTATCTTTATTATTACATAATCTGGATTCTTTTATTAAAGGGTATCTCTTTATTGATTTAACTATATGTCCTCTTAAATTCATTTTATAATAAAGCGAAAAGTACATAGTTGGAAATACTATAAATAAGCCAACAATAACATAAGCCATTGCTCTTTTTACTCCATAATTTTCTCTAGTTGAATACATTTCTTATTCAGTAGAGTCGGGAAAATAGACTCCAAAACCAAATTTATACTTACCTTTATCTATTGGCTGAAGAACTTTAATGACAACTCTTCTATTCATCTTTTGATTTTCAGGAATAGGATTGCCCTTATCGTCTAAATTATCAAGAAGAGGTTTTGTATCAGATAGCCCTATTGGAACAATTTCTTTTGGATTAAAGCCAAAAAATTCAAAACGTTCTATTACTGACGCAGCTCTTGCGCTGCTTAATGACCAGTTTGAAGAAAACTGACTTCCTTCAGCGTTATCCGAGTTATCAGTGTGACCTTCGACTAGAATTCGATAATTGATATTAATATCTTTTATTGTGTTAACTAAAATATCAACTGCATTTTTTCCTTCATTACTTAATAGAGCCTGACCTTGACTAAAAAGAACACTGGAGCTAAAAGTTACAATAAGAGCACCATCTTTAACTGAAATTTTAGTTTTAGTTTTAAGTTCTGGATGTTTCGCTACTTCGTCACTCAAAGTTTCCATTTGAGTCATTGATGACTTAAATTTGTCTTTGTTAAAATGTTTTGCAATAACTTTTGTTTTTTTAGAAAAACCAACGGGGTCGTAATTTGCAAATGCCATCATTAGAATAAAAAAACAGGCAATGAGAGTCATCATATCAGCATATGATAATAACCAACCCGCTTCTACTGGTTGATCTTCAATTGGTTCAAGTTTAGCCATTTAAAACCTCTTTCCAATCTAATCTTTCTTTTGGTAGTAAAAATGAATTTAGCTTTTCTGCCATAACAATTGGATTTGTTTTTTCTAGTATTAATTTTATTCCTTCAACGGTAATTGTATTTGCTAGATTCACATTTTTTGTATGTTCAGTTAAATTTTCTGCAACTGGAATAACGACAAGGTTGGCAATCGCAACACCATATAGCGTCGTAATTAAACAAACTCCCATGGCTGGCCCAATTTTTTTAATAGCATCAGCTGCCCCAAGGTTTGCTAGAAGAACAATCATACCAATTGTCGTTCCCATCATTCCAAAAGCAGGAGGAAATTGTGCAAGAGTTTTTATCTTACCGGCATCTCCTGCTCTCTGATAATACATATTGGCAGCACGATCTTCTAATACTCCAATTACTTCTTCTTTGGCTAGAAAACCATCATTTACAATTTCAAGTGCTTCTTTGAAAAAGTGATCTTTAGTTCCATTTATGTGCTCATCTAAAGAATTTCCTTTTCGATAAGTTTCTCCAACTTTTAATAATTCTTCGATATTTTTAGCATATGATACTTTTTGACTTCCCATAAGGTGTGTTAAAAATATTTTAAATAAATTTCCAATACTGTTCAATTGAAAGCTAATTGCAGTTGCTGCGAACGTTCCACCAAGAACAATAAAAGCACTAGAGAAATCAACAAACATTAAAATATTATCTGTTGCTAGCCTTAAACCAACTACAAAAACACCTGTTGCTATAATAAAACCTAATAATGAAAAGATATTCATAAAATTTACTTCCTTGTAAAATGTATATTGAATATTTTAACAGTAAAATTAAGTTTTTACTAAGAAAAATTTACCAAATTTTGCTAAATGTGTTTAGAAATAGCTAAGGTCTTGTTGAATATTGGCATCTTGCAAATGCATTCGATCCATCATTACCATCAATATAGAGATAACTTCCGTACTGAGCAACAATACTGTAAGAACCATAGTAAATATTTAATTGATTTTTATCACACGGGCCAGATACAATACTACAATCTATTTGAACGTAATACCTAAAAGAGTCAAAAGTACTATAATCTTCTGTTATACTAAGATCATTTCCAGTAAAAAATGGATCACTACTTATTAATGAACTTTCTTTGATCCAAAAATTTGTAGTCATTTCTGAAGCGTCAGTAAATAACGGATCGGGAAGTCTCTCTCCAAGTCCATTTGGTGCAAGTAAAAGCTTACTATTCAATGTGTTCATTGATACGAGGTCTCCAAAGTAATTTACTCCACTTAGTTTTACCTTTAATGAGTTACACATAGCTAATGAAGCAGTATAAGTTTGTTCAATTGATCCTCTTGTAATTTTGTCTGTAATTAAACCATCTGAATGATTATAAAATGTATTAAGTGGTGGAACTACAAATTGCTGAATTGGTATTGTTGATAAGTCTGTGTCAATTAGATAATATTCATTTGCAATTGATTTCATAATAGCTGCTATTTTAACATAGTATTTAAAACCATTAATTGAAGGATTCGCCAAACTTAATGATACTGTAGGTTGGGTAACACCATCAAAAGGTACATCCTTATATGTTGAAAATGTATTATAAATATTGCTTAACTTTGATAATGTTTGTGAATAAAATACTCTAAATCCATAAATCGTTTCACCATTAAAGGATGGATTTAAAGTTGGAATTGTGAAACTTCCATCACTATAATTTATAAGTCCATTATATTGATTATATGTTGTAGAAGTTGTGATTTTCTTTATTTCAATATCACCTATAAAAGCAAATGAAATAGAATCTTTTGAAGCTGTTTTGTAATTGAAATATTCAAGTGTCATTTGGTTTTTATATTTATCATGAGTATATTTCGAATTAGGCGAAGTCGCTGAAGTCGCAGGTTGATGTAAAATACTATCAGAAGGAGTGTAAGTGAATTTAATTTTGCAGGTATTTGAAGCTAATGTGAAACCATAAAAACAAGGTTCAGTCATTTTTATTGTAGTGCCTTTAAATGTTTTAAGATTGACCCATGTCCCAATATCCATTGTGGAGTTTGGGTCTTGTGAAACATAAGTCAATCCACCATTGAGAGTCATATATTCTTTTTCAAAACTTAAGTTATCTGTGGAGAGTGCGTCCGGTAAAACGTCATAGACAGCTGTCGTTTTAGGAGTGTAACTTGCATCTAAAATTACGTGATTAGGATTGGACATATTTCCATAATCAATAATATATGTACTTTTTCCACCTATTGTTTGTGTAGAAACAGAGGAACCAGCATTTGTTTTAATTGTACTTTTTATCGGAGATTTTGGAGATAACCCAATTAATATGTTTTCAACATTGTATTGATCTTGTGGTGTTGGAAGTGACGATAATGCGGGATCAGAAATACTGTATCCAACACTCATTCGGTAACTTAGGTAAGCAGAACTTCTCGCTGAATACCTGTAAAAAAAATAACATTCAGCTGCTGGAGCAAGTGATGTTAGTGTCAGACAACTATTTAGGGTTGTTGTAGTTGAGCCGCCATCTCTACTTAATACAATTGAGCCACCAGCGTTATCCTTTACAAAATAATTTGTAGTTATACCGTCACCATTTCCAATAAATTGATATCCTGTTCTATGTAATATCTTGAGATTTGCTGCTGCGACAGATCCTGTATTTTTAATTATAAATACTTTTTGAGTCAAGGTTGTATTGTAATTGTTAATATAGTCAGTAAGAACAACTGCAGCTGAGTCTGAGTTTGATGAAATATTAAAAGGAGCACTAATTTCAGGTACTGTTAAAGAAATATTTCCTTCATTAATTACTGAAGCACCACCTCCATAATTAAGGGGTTCATTAGTCGGCCATACATAATGACTCTGAGGAAGATTAGCATGAGTGTATTCTAAAACAGGAAAAGTGGGATTAAGTGCACTAGAAATGTGAAATTTTTTAATTATTGTAGCTGTTGTAGGAAATTCAGTTACTCCTAGAGGATCAGCGATATAGGGATTTAGGTAAGTGATATCTAACAATGCTTCGTAATTTTTGATGGTTGCAATATTAGGCGCGACATCACTGGCCTCATTAGGATTATTTAAACTAAAGTTCAAAATTAAATTTACTCCAGCAGAAAGAGTAATATTACTAGATAATGGTAAAGGATAGATAATAGTCCCATCAGTAATGCTCACTAGAGTTAAATCTGTTGAACCGGAATTGTCAAAATTTATATTTGTTATAGTAGTGTCAAAGCTAGGGCTTGTATTTATAAGTTGAAATGAAAAATCATACTTAGCTGTAGTAGTGTCGGCTTTGTAGGTTCCACCTTGGACAATATAGTTATAAGCATTGTCTGCAGTTGGTATAAAACTTTGTACATATTGCTTATTATAGATTGCAAAATTTGTAAGCCCACCGTAACCAGCAAACCTTGCAGGAAGCACTCTTGTATTTGGTGCAACAGGTGTAAAATCTAAAGAGAAAGATCTTCTCAAAATATTTGCATAATCAAAAGGCATAATATTACCTGGAATAATATTTGGAGCTCTGTCAAATGTTGACTTTAATTCAAGTGTGTCAGAAGGGGATGATCCTGTTTTTAAAATATCTTTAAATGTAACTCCGTCTTTATCTAAATACAAAGCATGAAATAAACTTGTAAATGTTTGACTATTATCTAGAGATGCATATTCCGCTTGAACATTCGTATTAACAAGTCTGTCTATTGGGGTAGTAATATCATAAATAAAACTTTGTCCCTGGTTTAAAACACTCCAGGGAGGTTGTAATAAAGGAGCCTCAGCGTTTAATAATGACGTTGCAATGTTACCTGACCAGATAGCCTTATATCTAAAAGTATTGGGTAGTGAGGATTGAATTATAAAAGCACAAGAACCTCCATCACCTGGTAATGAAGAGTTAACTGGAACGTAAGTAGGATCGGTTAATATATTCTTCTGATTGGTAATAGTGTTAAAAAAATTTGATGTGAAGTCTACATAATCGATACAGTTATTTGTAGCAGTGGAACCGGGGATAGTGGCAGGATTACCTGTGAATATTTTATAGGGGCTAAATCCTAATTGTCCAACACCGGAAATCATGTCTTGAAATCCGGATGAGTTATAAAGTGCAAGCTTATTGCTGGCGATAGTTCCTAAATTAATTAGTTTATATTCAGTGTAAGCCTTATTTCCTGCAATGATATTTATTGTTTGGTTTTTTATTGCTTCGTCGTGATAAACAACTTTTGAGTTACCAACTAAAACTGCTTTAAATTGAACTTCTACACTTTGCCTTGCTCTTGGTGTTACACCATCGTCTTCAAAGGTAGCTCCATCTATATACTCTATCAGAAACCTTCGTGAACCTGTTCCTTGTGCTGATGCCCAGTTTGGAGTGACATTAAATAAAGTCTGTGGAACTTGCACGTCAGGTTGTCCAGGGAAAGAAACGGGTAAAAATGTTAAACTTAAATTTTGAGATGAGTTAATTGATACCGAGCTGCTCGAAAAAGCTACATTTTTAATATGCTCATTTAAGAATTTATCAGCGGAATTTCTGTCAATTATCTTTAATGAACTTTCAGTAAAATCATCAAATTTTCCTCTTACTCCTGAAATTATTTCTTCACCCAAATTCGTGTATTGAAATTTTATTGGCACACTATATGGGGAAGCTGCTGTAGGATAATTAGCAAGTAGAATTCCCGGATATGATATATTTCTAGATATGATTGGAATTTGTCCTAAGTCATATTGATAAACCTTCTTTTGAACAGAATTATCATTTGCTAAAATTGTAGGAGTAGGAAGGTTTACGGTTGAAGGTTTTGTTATTGCGACGGTGGAAAAAATATCGGTACCGGAAAAACTCGCTTTGTTTAATTTTAATAGTCCTGCTCGTTTAAATATTGCATCATTTATTTTATATATATATTTCTTATCAAATAAATGAGCATATATATCATTTCCACTTTGAATATCAGAAAAAGATCCTATGGTATCTTGGTTTACAGGTAAATCTTTCCAAGTGGTGTCATACTCAAAACCAATTTGTAAATTACTCCAGTAAGTTTTTCCTAAGTTGCCTTGAAAACGAATATCATTTTCATCTTTTATGTAAGTATTGCTTGGCATAAAATTAAATGAAAAATTACAAATTCGTCCTTTTTTTGTAGAGTCAGATAAACTTTTTCCACCAATTTTATATGAAGTACTTGGCAAGGTAGATCTACTGTAAGCCAACTGATCAAATGGTATAATACAATTGTCAATGTCGACAAAATCCATAAAAGGAAATTCACGGGTAGAGACTCTGTTTCCAAGTGCATAACTTGAAGGCATTGTAGAATTTGGATCTATGCATTTTAAATTATTGGACCCGCTATCTTTTATACATCTCGCTACAATTGTATCTTTGTCCTTATATAGATAAATCGACTTTAGATATCCTTCTTTATAGCCAAGGTTGGTAATTGTGAAGTTTTGAAAACTCTTTGTTCCTACTAAAACAGGTTCTGACATATTAAATGAAAAGTTATTCCCACCAACATCATATATTTTTGCTCGTATAGTTGTTGCTGTGAACTTAACTGTTCCAGAGAGTGCTCCGGTTCGATTATAAGGGTCTTTTATATAACTTGATGATATGGTTGCTGAGTAATCTACGGAATCTTCATCGTTTATTAAATCAGAATTTGTTGGCAGGTAGCCAATAGTCAGACTACAAGTGGTGTTTTGTAATATGTCTTCCGGACAGGTTGTTGATTCTATCCACATGGCTTTGTTTTGTATTGTATTAACTGGGTAAATATTTGAATTAAATATTGTAAAATTCCCTCCGCCTATCGCTGGTAAGCCACCCGCATTTTTAATATTGTAGGAAACATATTTTTTATCAGAATTTGTTACGACTCGTTCGATAATATTTAAATCAATTAAGCTTGTTCCTGAAGTGAAGATTAACGATGCCTCGCGACCTGCTAAGACTTTGATTTCTTTTAAGACACTTTTATTACTCTGAAGTGTTGAATAATTAATTGTTATTTTTTGTTTGTGACTCCCTTCTACTTTAGGAGAGTATAGTAATACAACACTGCATATTTCATTTGATTTAATTACATTTGAGCAAGTTCCACCTTTTCCTGGAAAGACTGCTTTATTGGAGTCATTTTTTTTAAAAATTACACCCATTGAACTACTGTCATCAATTGTCAAAGAAATATTTTTAATTGATTCACTTGAATTATTCTTGATTGTTAAATGTATATCAATATCGGGATCACCTATTAACTTAGTTCCTAAGTCATCCCCCTCTTGAACTGTTACAGTTAATGCCGAGTCAATTCCACCGTTTAAAATTTCGACGGCTTTATCCTGTTTACAAGAAAGTAAAAAAAACGTGCCAACTAACAAAATAATAAAATTAACTTTTAACATACGTACCACCATGCTTTTTAACGAATAAAAAAACGCTAAAAAAACATATTATTATTTTTACTCTTTTATAAAAACAGCACACCTAACTCCTGTTGTTGAATCATTGACTGTTCTTATTGTTGTGCTATATCTACCTGTATAGGAAGAGTTATATGATCCACCATTATTAAAAATTAAAGGAGTCGCGGGATCTCTTGCAACAAAACCAGAATTCCATTGTACAGGTTGAATTTTGAAAGCTTTCTCTGATCCCAGAAAATTAATAAAACCAGGAATCGTGCCTGTTGTAATTTGTGCGGGTAAAAAATTGGTTCCAGAATTTAAATCGTCTTCATATCCAATTATTAGATTTGTAAGTGTACTATTAACGTAAGAAGAATTTCCATTGATAGAAGAAAAATATGGAGTTGTAATTCCAGAATTATATGCAAAAAGTATATAATAATAACCAAAACTTTTCATAACTGACTGTGGATCGATAATTACTGGGGTACTGTAATTTAATTCAAGTAGACCATCGTTATATATCTGAGAGTTGTACGTTGGAATTGCTTTCATTGATGAAGTTATTGCGTTTGGAGAACCTGTTTTTTCTAAAACCGCGTCTTGCGACGTATAGTCAAGACTTCCAATATTTGCACAAGTATTATTAACCTGAGAGGAGCAATTGACTGGTATTCCTAAAACGGGACTAAAGTATTCAGGAGTTGCTCGTTCGGGTTTTGTTGTTCCTGGTGTTTCAGATGCGATAAGTCTTGATGCATGAGAAGTTGGATCTGTTAAATTTAAATCAACTGATTTGCCTTTTAAAGCCATTGAATCGAGAGTAAACAAAGAAGGAAAGTAGTCTTTTGGCCCAAAACCAATTGCAAAACCTAACGCATCTCTAAAATTTTCAAGAGTGCTTGTATCAAGAGTGTTTATATATGTTGCAAAAGGTTGTTTATTTCCAAGAAGATCAACAGCAGGAACAACATAGGTATTATCACTCTGTTGAGAACTTCCAGAACTTACATCTATTTGACCAAAAACGGTACATGACATATTTTGTAAAGGAGCAGTTGCTACAAAAGGTGGATCAAATGATTTCATATTATATGATGTTCCGTTACTATTTCCACTTATTGGGAAGGCTATTTGGTGTGTCGAGGCCTTATGAATGATTTGTGGATTTTGTCCGTTCACATTGCAATATATTTGATCTAATCCACTTTCACTTACGTTACCTACCATATCTTGAATTCCATATCGACTTTGGCAATGTTCTGTTGAAGTACTATTATCAATAGTTGAATTTGTATCTCCATTTAAATAATCAAAGATAGATGATCCTGTAATTAATTGAGATTTTACTCCAATCGTTGATCGCGCATAATAGTTATCAAATAAAGTTGGATCATGAGTTCCAGGTTGTTTAGTTTTTGAATTACATGAAGTTGATTTTAAGTCAGCAGGAAAAGTACTTTCTAAAATTCCTGTGTGTTCAATTTTATTTATTTCAGCAGAAGTAATCTTTGAAGGCCACATGGAACTTGCTGTAAATTCTTTTTTGGATAAAAGTCTTTTCTTTTGTGATTTGAATACCACAAAGTTTGAACTTTCCGTTGCTTTTATACCTGTTTCAATAACGTATTGATTACAGATGTTATTCCCTGTTCTTTGGTCAACACCTCTAAGAGGAGGGAGTTTTGCAGAATTAGAAGTCATTAATTTTCCAATAGGAATATTTTTAAGAGAAGGTTTTTTATTTATCTCATTTGATAAGCTTGAGCTTGTACTAACAGCTCCACCATAAAAATCAGTACTTGCTTCAATATCATTTATAGTAGAGCTTAAATTAATATTAATGTCCGAAGTAAACTCTATACTTCCAATATCAACTACGTGTTTTTTTAGTCTTTTTTGATCAAAGTAAACAATGTCTAACCATCTTGGATATTGATCCGCACCTTTATTAAAACTTAAATTTAAAAGACAGCTACTTGTGTAACTTGAAGTACCTTCAAGATAGGAAGCAGTGTCCGTACCATTTGATTTTGGAGAAATATATCTTAGGTCAACACTTGAAGATCCTCCTCCTCCATTATTAACATAAGCAACGGAATAGGAAGGAGTTAAATTATTAGTGTATTTATATAATCCTGTTGTATTTGTTAAAGTTGAAATATTAGTAGGAAACATATTTGTAAGCCACGAGTCAGTGTTAGTACAGTTCGCTGCAACTGGAGCACTTGAATTATTTAAAGGTATTACAGCAGAAAAAGATGATGCTCCAATTGGCATATTATTTACTTTATTATTAGCATCACAAGCGATAGGATCAAGAATATATAATGTTGTTAAATTACTTTTTTTATATACTTCATCATTGGTTGCGCTATTATCAGTGAATGAAAAAGAATGAGCTGTAGCTCTCGTTCTGTCTGCGGAGTTTCTTGAAAAATTACAGCCAAGTTCAAATCTATCTACTAATAAATCTCCTCCAACATCATAGTAACTTCCTTTAGGATAATCTCCCCATGGCCCAAATGGATTTGAAGAAGAAATTCCTTTATACTCACAAGAGTAATAAGTTTTGAGTGACCATGCACCATCAGTAGGAGGTAAATTAAGTTGAGTACAAGTTGCCTTATTAGCCATTTCTCTTTTAACTAAAGCCATATTACTTGGAGGAAGTAAAATTTTTACAACATTATCAGTATTACCCATTAAAATAGGTTTACCATTTAAGTATGGAACAATTTTATAGTAAAGTATTCTTGCCTTTGATTCATCCAAACTTTTTACAGAGTAATCAATAATTCCAAAAACATCGTTGTTTGTAGTAGTAACGTCCGCACTAAGATTTAAGTTATTTGAAACCTTTGTAATATTTTTAAAACCTTTTCGAGTGGTGTAAGTTGAAAGATTAGAAAATAGATAATCATTCTTTGATGGAGTAGTACTTGGTGAAACTATTGTATAAAGAGGAAGTTCCGACCATGCAATCCCTCCATCAGTTGACCTAAATACTTTATAACCTGAAGTTGTGCCATTACTTATTCCTAAGTTAGTTAAGAGGGCTTTAAAAGGAACAGTAGTTCCATATTCATCAACATTAAAATCTTTCCACTTTAATTTTACAATCCCTGTTCTACTAAAAGGTCCGTCAGCTGAAAAATCATCGTTTGGATCAAATAATCCAGGTGAAAATGGAAAGCTGTATTGGTTTAAATTGTTACTAGTTAGTGATTGATAATGTGAGATATTGGCGGAGACAACAGAGGAATTTGTTTCTTCAGGAACTTCTAAGGGTATTTCAGAAGTTAAATCAAGAGATTCTAAAATTTTATAATCACTACCATCAGCCTGATCAAATAAGCCGTCAGTTTTTGATCCTATTGCAAAAATGTCTTTCCATTCAGTAAATAAAGCTTTTCTCTTTGGCATCGTACAACTGATAATTTGCATATTATCTTCACTATAGTTCTGATCAGCACCATTTATATTTGTAGTTAATGTTGCAAATTGATATGTCTTACCTGGTTCAAAATTTTTAATATCGAAATTAAAGGTTAATTGCCCGGCATTTGCTGGAGTCGTTAAATACGCATTTGTTATTTCTGAATAAATATATTCTCCAATGGCTGGAGTTGTTACTAAATTAGTAGGAGTGGCATTAAGTTCATAGCTTTCAATAAATCTACCAGCACCAGAAAAAGCAGTTTTGGCTTTTGAAAAATCAAATATTGTATCATCACTAAAAAATATTCGATAAGCACTAAACTCACCACCAGTAGGATCGTTTTCAATAGAAACTTTTACTTTGTTTGCCACTTCATCGACTACACAACTACCAGATTTCATTCCTGGAAACTCAGCCATTCTTGGAGTTTGCAATACTGGATTTATACAAAAAGATAAAAAACTTGCAGGATTAGGACTTGTAAATATTGTAGTTTTAATTTTGGGAATAACTGCAAAACACATTTTGCCAAAACCGGATCCCACTAAAAACTTATTTGAAAGGGAAGTGAGAGATGCTGAAAGAGATACTTCTAATTTTGTTACCGTATCCCATTTTTTGGTTACTTCTAAAGTTGCTGGATTTGCTACCGCTAAATTAAAATTATTAAAGGTAAGAGGAGTTGGTAAAGTTGGCTCCTTTACTTGTAAATTATCACAAATTGAGGCTCCTGTAGCTTTTGTGTCTGTTGTAACAGTTGCGGTATCATCAAGCTTTGTTGCTGTGGCTAAGTTTGTTATACTGTTATTGGAACAGTAAACATCAAAACTATTCAAAAGCCCTGTATTTTTATCAAGTCCTGAAAGATTAATATAAAATTGAGAATTATTTATAGGATTGGATACGGAACTAATTCCCCCAAAAGAGATAATCTTTGGAACAATTTGTGTTGGAATATAAGATATTGCGCCAATACTCGTATCGGGATTTTTTCTTAAAGCAATTGAGGACCCCTCTGCTTCACCTAGAGCAATATCAGCACAAGCAGTAGTGGCTTTACAAGCAAAAATCCTAAAAATATAATATTTGCCAAAAGTTAAACCAGAAAACTGATAACTCGTTGTATTTGTATCATTTATTGTAATATTATTTACTGTAGTTGGTTGAGTTGTGTCGTTGATTGATTTAATAAGACCTATACTTTCAAAAGAAGAGGACGTTGCATTTATTTCTTCTCCAGCAGAAAGCTCTCTATAAGCAATAATATATTTATCAAAATTTCCCTTAGCTGAAGGCCATGTTAAAATAGTTCCATCGTAACCTGATGTTCCTGCTGGAGTTGTAACTTGAATTGAGTCTGGTACTTTGGCAGCATTAAAGTCAATTGTGGCAATATTTTTTGAAGTAGATGCTTGTAAAATCTTTGTATTTTCTTCACTTTTATAATTGACATCTACGCTTCCAAAGAATCCTTTATGAAAACATCTTACCATAAAATAATAGTTAGTTTCACTGCTTAATCCTGAAACAGAAAAATTACTTCCTAGTGCTAGATTGGTACTTGAAAAAACTCCGGCAGGTTTTAACGGATCTTGAGGAACATTGATTGTATTAACATAGCTTGGTTTTGGTGATAAAAAGAAGTCTGTAGTTTTATGAGTAGGATCTGCTTTCATATAATAAATTCTATATTGAACAGGATCAAAAGCAGCGTATGATTTTTTCGTAGTACCAAGAGGTAACAATGTTTTAGCAGGTGCCCAAGAAATATTAACAGTTGAATTTCCAGCAGCCCCCAAAGGAACATTTAATGCATCAATTCCATTAAAATTACATGTCTCATTATTTAAAGTTTTTGTCGAAAGAGCTGGGTCATTACTTGTTTGCGAGTTTTCTTTTACGTTAAAAACAGAAATTCGAACTTTATAGATACTATTTACTCTTAAATTTTTTAATGTATAATTATAATTTCCATCAACGTCCTCAATAAGACTTTTTCCATTCAAATTGATTGAGCTTAAAGAGTCATTTACAAAAATTTGATAAATTAAATCAGATGGGTCTCCTGCGGCAGAAGAAAATTTTACTTCAATGGAGCTATCAGAAATACCTTTTATACTAACAAGGCCTTGATATTTTTTATTAAGAGTAGGTACGCCAGCTCCTTTAGTTTGGTTTGGATTTTTATCTTCAACAGTTCCAACGCAACCTTGGATAATAATTAACATAGCTATAAGTAAGCAAGCTTTTATTGACATGAAGAAGCTCCCAGATCAATTGTTAATTGATTTATATTTATAAAATTTGAAGGATCTGTATTTATACATTGTGCTACGGGAGCAGATTTAATCGTTGTCTCTGAATATGACGAGCTTGGATCAGACATACTATTATAGTAAACGTTATAGAGAGAGTATTGAGTAAGAACTCCTACTTGAATAACATCTAGTGAACCATCTCCAATTATAGGAATGATATACTCTGGAAGGTTCCCAGCTAATACACTACTTGAACTAATATTAACTCTGTTATAAGTATTAAAATTGGGACTATTTGAATCTAAAGCATCGTTAAAATTAAATGTTGTTGCAGAGGCTTTAGGTATTTGTCTGTAAAATAAAACATACTTATCAAACATACCATTAAAGGTAATATTTGTAAGAAGATCTGTTATTCCAAAAGGAGGAGCCCAAGTTACAAGTACAGTATTTATATTTTTTGATATTGTTAAATTTGTAACGGAGGTTGAAAGTTCAATTAATCTACTTGTGTCATTTACATTTGTAGCATCAGGATTTGGAGAAACACAATAAGGGATTTGTCCCGCAAAGTCTGGCAGAATACTTTGATCAATTGGAAGAGGCGCAATTACAAAACAATATTGTCCAACGTTTTCAGATGGATTGACTCCTTTTATTGTAATACTTTTTGCAGTTTGATAATTAAAGGGGATAACGGTTAATTCGTAAGGAGTTGAAGGAGGAAGTAGAGGTTCTGGATATATTTGCCAAAACTGTACCGGAGCTACTAGACGATGAGCAAGATTATTTGGGACAGTTGTTAAAGCAACTGCGTAATCTCTTAGAGCACCAGAACTCAAGTCAGGAGGATTAAAATTTAAGGTTATCTGATTTGGAGAACTCGGTTCCATTGATTTTGTCATCGATATAATTCCTCCAAAATTTGGAGTTGATGGATTAGCAATAATACTAATAGGTTGAAAAAACTGATAGGTACTACAGGGAAGATCTGTGCAAACAACAATATGAACACTGTTTTGATTATTCAAATTATAAGGAAAAAGTGGGATATCCTTAGACGATAAATCTGAACTTACTGTTACACACTTTAGTGTAGGGTCAACTAAAGTAGAACAGCTTGCTCCTACTACAGGTTGTGCCATAGAGGTTGTTATGGCTTCATTTTTAATATAAATTCTGTACTCATAAAAGTTTCCTAAAAAAGGTGCCCAAGTTATAGTTGCACCAAATAATCCCAGATTTCCTGGAAGAAGAGCGTAACTTGTTTTACTTGAATCAGGAGTAATTCCACTAGAAGTCGTACTAAATGTTTTAATTGTTAAATAACTTGAATTTTGTTCAGGAATATAAATTGGGTTTGTAGGATTTTTTACAGTACCATTATCAATAGCTCTTACATTTACGTAATATTTATGACCAGGAGTTAATCCTTGAATATTATAAGATCTGATTGAATTAGTTTTCCCGGCACTTACAATTGTAACGAATCGTCCACTAAGCTCATCATACGTTGAGTTATCAAAATCAACAGGACTTCTTCCTAAGTCAGCATCAAGAGCTCTAATCTCATAATAGTTGGGGTCAGAGTCAATAGCAAAGCCAGAGCTAGCAGCAACGTTCCATTGAACATTTATTGAATTGGTACCAGCGTTTCCTGGATTATTATATACTGCTGAGACGCCACTAAAATCAGCAGTTTGAATACTAAAAGTTGTGGAACTTATTGAATTTTTAGAATTACTTTTTATACGAGGATCTTTTTTATTGTGAACCTCAACCGAGAACGAATATTTACTTGAAGTATCAAGACCTGTCACGGTGTATTTTAACATACCTTCAAAATCAGGTTGCATAAGCTCACCAGGAATAGTTATTGGTGTTGATAAACCATCAAAACTAACGTCATAAATGAGTTCGTTAGCAAGACCTGGAGCGGAGAAAAATTTTACTTCAACTTTGTTATTAGAAATAGGAGTTACCTTTTGAATACCACCGAATGTGATTGTCGCAGGAGGTGAGATGGCTGACTTTGAATCATTTGGATTCTTGTCTTCAATTTTTCCTACACAGCCAGAAATAAGAATTGTTATTCCAATTAATACAAAGAAGTTTAATTTTATATATTTAATTACCATAAGTTAAGTTCTCATCGTCGTACTTTTTATTTAGCTTGAGTAATTATAGTAGATAATTTGAGGTTAGATCATGTTGCAGTAAAATCAACTGGTTATGGAACATGCTTAGAAATAAATTAGTAAAAATTGCCTCAAAAAGTTGGAATGTAATTGATGCGTAAATTAAATTAAATTAAATTAAATTTACTGAGACTTCACAAAGCATTTTAAGCAAATTTCAGCGCATCGACAGGACAGACATCAACACAACCACCACAACCAATACAAGGAGTCGTTTGTAATCCAAATGAACCTACGATTGGAGTTTTATCTTTATGAGCATATGAGGCGACATCAATACCCATAGGGCAAACTTGAGAACATAGATCTAGTCCCTTACATTTGTCGTTAGCGGCAACTTTAAATTTGGAACCAAAGTATCTTCCTTGTAGTTCCATCAGTTTTGCGAGAGGGCAACCGAATCGACACCACATTCTTGTTCCAAAGAAAGGATAAGCGCCGACACCAATTAATGCTCCAAAAATAAAATCCAGTGCGATATTTTGATAAGCTTTAAAACCTTGTAAAAGAGTTGTTGCAGTAAATAGTTTTAAAAAATCTAAAAATAAAAATGCTCCATAAATTAAACCAATTACAAGTAATACGGTTTGAATACTTTCCATTTTTTTTGCAAATTTGCCTGAAGGTGTTTTGTGTTTCACCCAAGCCGCTCCCCATTTTGTAACACCAATTGTTTCAGCGAGATTTCCACAGGCGTAAAAAAACTGCAATATTTTTTTCCAAAGAACCAAACAGAAAGGGGAACTAAAGTAAAAGTATAAGCCATTCCTCCCCAAGACTTAAATGCTCTTGAAACGTAAACATAGACATCAAGTCCAGTGGGTTTTACTGAGTCGCCAAAAAAGTTCATGCCTTTTGATTTAAATAAAGGAATGATGACAAAAGGAATTAAGTAAACAATTAATAATTGAACTAGAAAAATTGAAGTAAATTTTTTTCTTTGATAGCCTGATAGAACTTTATTTTTTCCTTTTTTGTATGGAGACTTGTTAGAAAAAATAATTTTACCTGAGATGTAGCATACGATCATAGTATAAAAAGTCGCATACCAAAAAGAGGGATGCTTACCAAAAGCATAAAGCTTTAAATAATTTTCATGTGAAAGAATTAAATCTCCACACTTGTATATTGAGTAACCAATTAAGAACCGCTGGTAAATAAAAAGCGATAAAAACTTTTTCTAAAGTTGATCGTTTCAGTTTTGTTTTAGCGTAACTCATAAAAATACCTTATAATAAATTAAATCAAATATACCGGAGATATCATGACAGAGGAAACACCAAAAGGCGAACTAGCTTTAAGAACATTAGCAATGCCAGCAGATACAAATCCAGCGGGAGATATTTTTGGAGGATGGGTTCTTTCACAAATGGATATTGCTGGAGGAATAATAACAAAAAGAATTGCTAAAGGACGAACTGTTACAATCGCTGTTGATAGTATGATATTTTTACTACCAGTTCACGTCGGGGACACAATTTGTTGTTACGTTGATGTAATTAAACAAGGGCGAAGCTCAGTTAAAACAAAAGTGGAAGTATGGGCCAGTCGTCAATATGAAGGTGGACGTGTAAAAGTAACAGAAGGAACATTTACCTATGTTGCTGTATGTTCTAGTGGAAAGCCAAGAGCACTTGATACGGAATATGTTTAGGGCAATTAATTAGCAGCCAAGAATTTTGTTAAAAAATTCCATAAAGCTTGTGTTGATTTTTATTTTGAAATTAGACTAATCAAAGAGTTTATAACCATATTTAAATTGTCCTCAGATAATCGTCCAATTTTTTTTAAAAATCTCTTCGATACATCAATAGCCCGAACTTGATCAAGAAGAACGTAAGTTGTCTTAAAAAAAGTCTTCATTTATCTGTGGCCTTATAATTGACCTTGGCATTTCAACAGAACTACAAGGCACAATTATGCATGTAAGATAGTCTGATTCGTTTATCCCATCATTTTTAACAATTTTTACCAGGCTCATTGCCTTTTGACGGATTTAACTTCGCTAAAAAAACATCACCTTGCCTATATTTCATCTAAACCATCATTTAAAGTAAGATTTTCAATGTCCAGGGAATCTTTTATAAAGGCTTTAAGCATCATTGCATCATTAGCAAGATTTTTTTTTCTATTTTGGCTTATCCAAAGTTCTAAAGCTTCTTCAATTACTTTACTTCTATTCTTATCAGGAGAAGAGGCTTTAACCTTTTCCAATAATTCACTTTCAATTGTTACCGATATATTATGTTTAATGCATTGTATTGTAGGACATATTATAGTATGACGCAACTAGTTGTTTGTTTTAGTTAGCAGCTAAGAATTTTGTTAAAAATTTCCATAAATCTTGAGTAGATTTAATTTCAAGAGATTCGGAAGGAGAGTGGGCTCCTGTAATATTGGGACCTATTGATACTATATCAATGTCTCCAAGCTTTTCTTTAATTAAGCCACATTCAAGGCCTGCGTGAATTGCTTTAATTTTGGCTTCACAACTAAACTCATTTTTAAAAACTTCCTTAGCAGTTTCAAGAAATGGGTTATCTCCTATTGATGGAACCCAGCTTGGGTAATATCCTTCAATATTTAAATTTAAATCACATTGAACAGAAAAGGCATTAAGTTTTTGTAAATAAACTTCACGTTCAAATTCATTATTGAAACGAAAGCTTATTTCTCCTTGAAGTTTATTGTTCTTTAAATTTACTTTAGCCAGATTTGAACTTTGAGAGACAAGTTCTTCTTCAAAACGCCAGTCAATTTTGTGAGCACCATGTGGACAAAGGCTTAACATATTTAAAAAACGATCTAAGCATTGATTAGAGATAACATCGTCTTCTTTTATTTCTGGATCAGAAAAATTTAAAGATAAGTTTAAGTCTTCGGTATTGCAATGTTCTTTTATTGCAATTATTTTTTGTTCGCAAAATTTTATAAAACTTTCTTTGTTATTCTTTGGCACATTCAATAGAGCACTAGCATTTCTTGGAATAATATTATGAGCAATTCCTGCGTTAAATGCTGATAATTCGAGACTATGATTTTTGTGTTCAGTTACATATGCGTTTAAAATAAAGGCTAATATTTTTGTAGCACTTAAACGTCCTCGGTGAATATCAATTCCTGAGTGGCCGCCTTTTAGTCCCGTTACTTCAATTTTTAGATTTATTTCTTTTTTCTTTGAAATATAGTTTCTTGAAAAAGTAACATCTTCACCACCTGCACAGCCAATGTAGATACTGCCCCATTCTTCTGTATCAATATTTAATAATTTTTTTCCAGACAAATATTCAGTATTAAAATTTTGAGCACCATGAAGACCAGTTTCCTCATCAACAGTAAAAAAAAGCTCAAGCGGAGGGTGGCTTACTGACTTATCTTCAGACAGGGCTAAAGCAAAAGCAACACCAATGCCGTTGTCAGCACCGAGAGTCGTGCCATTAGTTTTAATCCAGCCATCTTGAAGTTTAAGAGGAATTGGATCATTATCAAAATCGTGATTTATTTCAGGTAGCTTATCGCAAACCATATCCATATGGTTTTGAATAATTATAGTTTCGCAGTTTTCTTTACCTTTTGTTGCTGGAACATAAATGTAGACGTTTCCGGCTTGATCAAGTTTGTACTTCCAATTATTCGAAGTTGCTTTAGAAACTAAAAAAGCTCTAATCTTTTCTTCTTTTTTTGAAGGTCTTGGTGTTTGAGTTATTTGGAAAAAATTATCCCAAAGTATTTTCTCTTTAGCCCCCTATATACTTTGGACACATTTTTTGTAAGGATTTAACTATAAGGGAGATTTAAAATGGCTAAAAAGTTGTATTCAAATGATGAAAAATTAAAAATTATTCAAGAAGCAAAAG
>Ga0316204_10000292_pt1 | contig 204409 bp, 177 predicted proteins | sample 6monrhotite_MG_2_FD_205661 | JGI IMG/M metagenome (GOLD analysis project Ga0316204, IMG submission 205661) | Microbial mat bacterial communities from mineral coupon in-situ incubated in ocean water Damariscotta River, Maine, United States -... | ecosystem: Environmental > Aquatic > Marine >... | reverse complement strand
CGGTGGTTGAAATGGCCGAAGCCGAATACATGGTGCGGGCAACAGGTTACTTAAAAAGTGTCGAAGATTTAGAAAATATTCCGCTCGGCGTTAATGAACATGGTACGCCATTATTATTAAAAGACGTGGCTGAAATTGGCACTGGCCCACAAATGCGCCGTGGCGTTGCCGAACTCAATGGTGAAGGTGAAACGGTTGGCGGCATTGTGGTGATGCGTTTCGGTGAAAATGCCCAACACGTTATTGATGGTGTAAAAGAAAAATTAGAGAAACTCAAAAAAGGTTTACCTGAGGGCGTTGAGATTGTACCTGTTTATGATCGCTCTGCTTTGATAGAACGTGCTGTTGATAACTTAGCGGATAAATTATTAGAAGAATTTGCCGTAGTTGCACTGGTTTGTGTGATTTTCTTATTCCATGTACGTTCATCGTTAGTGGCTATTTTTAGTTTGCCTGTGGGAATTTTAACCGCGTTTATTATTATGCATTCCCAAGGTCTTAATGCGAACATTATGTCGTTAGGAGGTATTGCGATTGCAATCGGTGCGATGATTGATGGCGCGATAGTAATGATAGAAAATATGCATAAGCATATGGAAAAGACGCCACTTACTGACGAAAATCGCTGGCAAATAGTGGTGGAATCGGCCAGTGAAGTTGGGCCTGCATTATTCTTTAGTTTGCTCATTATTACGGTATCATTTGTGCCGGTATTTACCCTTGAAGCGCAAGAAGGACGTATGTTCTCACCGCTTGCTTTCACAAAAACGTTTTCAATGGCTGCCGCTGCAGCCTTAGCAATAACATTAGTGCCAGTTTTAATGGGCTATTTTATACGCGGAAAAGTGATGCCTGAGCATAAAAACCCGGTAAATCGACTTTTAACCGCTATTTATATGCCAGCGCTAAAAACAGTACTGCATTTTCCTAAAATAACCGTTATTGCTGCTATTGCGTTACTTGGCGTAGGTTTATATCCCATAGATAAAATTGGTAGCGAGTTTATACCACCGCTTGATGAAGGCGATTTAATGTATATGCCGACAACATACCCGGGGATTTCAATTGGTGAAGCACGTAAATTACTACAACAAGCCGATAAATTAATTAAAACCGTTCCTGAAGTTAAAACTGTTTTTGGTAAAGTTGGCCGTGCTGATACCGCTACCGATCCGGCACCGTTAACGATGATAGAAACCTTTATTCAGTTAAAACCGCATGAAGAATGGCGCGAAGGTATGACTACTGAAAAGCTGAAGAAAGAATTTGATGCTTTAGTTAAATTACCCGGTGTGACAAATGCTTGGGTTATGCCCATAAAAACCCGTATTGATATGCTTGCAACGGGTATTAAAACCCCTGTAGGTATTAAAATAGCAGGGCCAAAATTAGATGTTATTCAAGATATTGGTAAACAAATTGAAGTTATTCTAAAAGATGTACCGGGTACCGCATCGGTGTATTCAGAACGCGTAGCGGGTGGTCGTTATGTAAAAGTTGATATTCAACGCGCCAAAGCAGCACGGTATGGTTTAAATATTAGTGAAATACAACAAGTTGTTGCTACCGCTATTGGTGGTATGAATGTTACTAAAACCGTTGAGGGATTAGAGCGTTACCCTGTGAGTTTACGTTATCCGCAAGATTATCGTAATTCACCAGAGCAGCTATCATTACTGCCTATTGTTACGCCAATGGGACAACGTATTTCGCTAGGTGATGTGGCTAATGTCTTCATTGAAGATGGTCCTCCGGGGATAAAATCTGAAAACGCACGTTTAAATGGTTGGGCGTTTGTTGATATTGATGGCGTAGATGTTGGTACTTATGTTGTGAACGCGCAAAAAGTGGTTAACGATAAGCTGATATTACCGGCTGGTTATTCAATAACGTGGGCTGGTCAATACGAATACATGCAGCGTGCTAAAGAAAAATTAGCCTATGTTGTACCATTAACGTTAGCGATTATTATTGTATTGCTTTACATCAATTTTAGAAATGTGGTTGAAGTGTTAATGATCATGGGTACATTACCATTAGCTATGGTGGGCAGTATTTGGTTAATGTATATCGAAGGGTATAACTTTTCGGTAGCGGTGAGCGTCGGTTTTATTGCGCTGGCGGGGGTCGCGGTCGAAATTGGGGTGATTATGCTGGTGTATTTAAATCAAGCTTATCATGGCATGTTAAACGACCATCAAGAATCAGGTATTGCACCCACTAAAGATGATTTATTTCATGCGGTATTACATGGCGCGGGTATGCGTGTTCGCCCTGTAATGATGACGGCGGCTGCTATTATCGCTGGTTTATTACCAATTTTATATGGTACAGGTACGGGCTCTGAAGTCATGAGCCGAATTGCAGCACCTATGGTTGGTGGCATGGCAAGTGCGGTTGTACTAACACTATTAGTACTACCAACCTTGTTTTATATGTGGCGTGGTATCGGTCTTAAAAGACAAGGGGTTCAATAAAGGGGGCTTAACAGCCTGTCATCAAAAAAACTCAAGGTTTAGTAAAATAAATTTACTATTGACTTAGGTGTTACACCTAGGTCTATTCTTGAGGTGAATAGACAAATTAGGAGCTTTTATGAAAGTTACAGCATTAGCTACATTACTTGATACCAGCCCAGATACGGTGCGCTATTACACTAAAATTGGTGTGCTAACACCGTACAAAAGTCAGCGTAATGGCTATAAATATTATGATGAACGCCAACAACAGCGGCTACGTTTTATTTTAACCGCGAGGCAATTAGGTTTTACTGTTAAAGATATTAGTGAAATTTTTGAAGAAACAGAACAACAAAATTCTGCTTGCCCGTTAGTGCGCGACATTATCGAAAAAAGATTTAATGAAGTAGAACAAAAGTTTTTACAGGCACAGCAATTGATGACCATGATGAAAAAAGCAATGAAAGAATGGCAAACATTGCCAGATAAGGCACCTGACTCCCATAGCGTTTGTCACTTAATTGAGTCATTTTCTCAGAGTCTAGCTACTAGCAATACTTAAGCTAGGCTAGGAAAAAAAAAGGATTAAAAATATGAGTAATAACGAAAAAAAATTAACCTTTGCCATTACCGGCATTGGTTGCCCAAGTTGTGTTAAAAAAATTGAGACTGCTTTTTCTGCGGAGTCAACTTTTGATAAGACATTAGCGGAGAAAATATGTCATGTAGATATGGATTTTGAAAGTAAAAATTTACAACTTGTAGGTGATTTATCTGATTCAGATGTGGCTGAGGTTATAAATATTATTGAACAGTTAGGCTATCAAGCTTCAGAAATTAGCAGCACTTCCAAGCCTTGTCATACATCTACGGAACAAGTTCAAAGTGAAAGTGGCAATGAAACTCCAGCTGAAGAAATGCCTGAGTGTCATAAACATAAGGTAGAGCCTGAAACGCAGTCAACAATTCAGCCAATAACTAAGTTAGCAGTGAACGCACCTAAAAAAAGCGCAAAAGAGTCGGTGCCAAGTATTGAACTAATCATTGAAGGTGCAAGTTGTGCCAGTTGTGTTAGTAAAATTGAAACAGCGCTTAAATCATTAACAGGTGTTGTTGATGCTAATATGAATTTTGCTCAGCGTACGGTAATGATTGACGGAAATGTGAGTGAAGAATTACTGACAAAAACCATTGAAGCTGCGGGTTACAATGTTAAGCCTCGCAATGATGCAAGTGATGAAGACTTACTCGAAGAGAAAAGCAAAGCAGACGAGCAATACTATAAAAAGCTCATACGCGAAGTAACCATAGCTTTAGGGCTAGGTTTACCTTTAATGGCTTATAGTTTTTTTGAAGATCATATGAGCGTTGAAAGTAACCTTGAACGTGGTGTTTGGTTTGCTATCGGATTGTTAACATTGGGTGTATTGATTAAGTCAGGTAAACATTTTTATGTTGGTGCATGGAATTCTTTTAAAAACCATAGTGCCAATATGGATACCTTAATATCATTGGGAACAGGTACTGCTTGGCTTTATTCTATGACCGTGATTATTTTTCCTGACATGTTTCCTTTACAAGCTAGAAATGTATACTTTGAAGCCACCGCAACCATTATTGGTTTAATTGATTTAGGGCTAGCGCTTGAAGTAAAAGCGCGTGGCAGAACCAGTGAAGCCATTCAACGCTTAATAGGTTTACAAGCCAAAACAGCTCGTGTGATCCGTGACGGCAAAGATGTCGATATAGCGATTGATCAAGTATTGCTAAATGATCAAGTACGTGTACGCCCCGGAGAAAAAATTGCGGTTGATGGTGAGGTTATAGAAGGTAGTTCAAGCCTTGATGAATCAATGTTAACGGGTGAGCCTATGCCAGTAGTTAAAAAGGTAGGTGACGAAGTCATCACCGGTACATTAAATAAAACTGGCTCAATTATTTATAAAGCAACCCGAGTTGGTAAAGACACCGCGCTTGCACAAATTATTAATATGGTAAAAAAAGCGCAAAACTCTAAACCACCTATTGGACGCTTAGCTGACATTATTTCAGCCTATTTTGTGCCTGTTATTATGATTATTGCCATTGGTAGCGCAATGATTTGGCTTAATTTTGGTCCTGAGCCGAGTATTGCTTATGCCGTTGTCGCGGCCACTACAGTACTTATTATAGCTTGTCCTTGTGCACTTGGTTTAGCCACACCGATGTCGGTAATGGTTGGTGTTGGTAAAGCCGCTGAAGCAGGCGTATTAATTAGAAATGGCGAAGCGTTACAAACATCTTCAAAAATTACCGCAATGATTTTAGATAAAACAGGTACTATTACTGAAGGTAGCCCTGCTGTTACAGATGTTATCCCCGCTAATGAGAAATATAGTAAAGATCAACTTTTACAATTGGCAGGTAGTGTTGAAGCAGGTAGTGAGCACCCGTTAGCCGAGGCAATTGTTGAATCAGCAAAACAGCAAAATTTAATATTTGAGAAAGTTACCGATTTCAATGCTATTGCTGGTCATGGTGTGCAAGCGGCTATTAATAACCAAACTGTTTTATTTGGTAATGAAAAACTTATGGCGCAACAAAAAATTGAATTATCTCGTGATATTGTTGATAAAGCTCAAACATTAGCCAGTGAAGCGAAAACGCCGATGTACTTTGCTATAAACGGTGAACTTGCAGGTATAATCGCAGTTGCAGATCCTATCAAAAAAGACTCAATTGAAGCGATAAAACGATTACAACATCAAGGTATTCGCGTGTTCATGTTAACCGGTGATAATCGAGCTACCGCTAAAGCAGTTGCTGATAAAGTGGGTATTACCGATTTTATGGCAGAAGTTATGCCAGAAGACAAAGCAAGTAAAGTCGCTGAATTACAAGCACAAGGTGAAATTGTTGGTATGACCGGTGATGGTATAAATGACGCGCCAGCGCTAGCATTAGCAAACGTGGGCTTTGCTATAGGTACCGGTACTGATGTTGCGATAGAAAGCGCTGATATTACCTTAATGCGTGGTTCACTGCATGGCATTGCAGACGCCATTGCGGTAAGTAAGGCTACGTTAAGAAATATTAAACAAAACCTTGTTGGTGCATTCTTTTATAACGCAGCAGGTGTGCCATTTGCGGCAGGAATATTATATCCGTTTTTCGGTTTATTACTTAGCCCTGTAATAGCTGGTGCGGCGATGGCATTTTCATCATTAACGGTTGTGAGTAATGCTAATCGATTGCGCTTTTTTAAACCACAGCAGCATTGATTTAGAAGTTAACGTAATAAGCCAACAGTGATCCTGAACTTGTTTCAGGATCAACAAAAAAGCAGTCATCCTGAATTTGTTTCAGGATCAACAAACAAACGGTCATCCTGAACTTGATTCAGGATCTTAAAAGGAAAATATTATGATGTTCATTAATTTACTAGGTTTGGCGTTAATTGGCTTTGTTGTGTGGTGGTTTTGGTTATACAAACCAAATGATTCAGCAGCGAAAACAGAAAATGGAAAAATTACTGTGCTAGTAGAAAACGGTGTTTACAATCCCGCTAAAGTCAAAATAGCGGCTAACACACCAACTGAAATTGTTTTTATAAGAAAAGACGCATCGCCTTGTGCTAGTACTGTGGTATTTGGCGACTTAGAAATTAGCGCTGAATTGCCACAAGATAAACCACAATCAGTGTTATTACCTGCACTTAGAGCAGGTGAATATGCCTTCACTTGCCAAATGCAAATGTACCGTGGTGCAATCATTGTGGAATAAAAGGTTAGATGTTTTATTGTTGTTTAAGAAGTAATTTAATACGAAATATGGAGAAATATTATGTCAATTAAAAAAGTTACCGCCATTATTGGCGAACTAATGCTTGATAGTGTGGAAGAAGCGTTAAAAACTCATGGCGTTACAGGTTTTACTATTCATCCGGTAAAAGGTCGTGGCTATTACGCCAATTTGTACAGCGAAGATGGTTTGGTAAATCATAGCCAAATCGAAATATATACCAGTGTAAATTACGCTAAAAAAATTGTGGACTTGATCATGGAAACCACTAGTGTCGGTGTCGATGGGCAGGGATTGATTGCGGTAACCTCGGTTGATGAACTATACGGCATTGGCGATCAAGCTTTGGTAGATGAAAAAAGTTTTAATTTTTTTGACGAAACAATTAATTAACTGATTAACCATAACTAAATAAATAGTATTTTAATAAAAGGAAAATATCATGACTGATTTAGATCATAGAGTAGGTGTACAAGAAGCAAACCTAGTAGTTAGACACCTAAAATTAATAAACATTAACGATGAAAAGCAAAAAGAAATTGTTGCCGAAATTGATAAAACCTTTGGTATTGATAATGTTTCATTTGACCAAGATTCTCAAACCATCAACTTTGCTTATGATGCAACACGTTGTAATTTAGATGGCTTAGAAGAAATCATTAGTAAGCATGGTGCTGATGTTGCTCATGATTTATGGACATATTTTAAAGAAAGCTATTACAAATATGTTGATGAGAATGTTAAAGATAATGCTCAACATGAACCATGGAGCTGTCATACAAAACCACCAAAAAATTTAAAAAGATAACAGTTAATTAACGCATTATTAAATAGTTTTAAAAATGCGTTTTTATTTAACTATTCATTATTAAGGAAAAACAAATGGACGGATTACTAACACTATTATTTTATGCCGCAATTTTTTATTTTTTGATGCGTTTTGGTTGCGGTGCACACATGGCACATGGGCATCATGATAAAGAAAAAGAAAGTACAGAAGAGGAAATATTTTTAGATCCGGTTTGCGGTGAAAAAGTTGCAGAAGCTCAAGGTTACGGAGAATTAGTTGACGGTAGGCTATTTCGTTTTTGTTCAAAAGAGTGTTTAAACACTTTTGATGAAAATATTACAGAATATAGCAAAAAGACGAATAAATTTATTTTAAACAAGGAGCATCATCATGAAGCATAAAATTTCGCTATTTGCTTTTGGCAATGCCACCAGTTTATTTTTGCTAATGAGTTTTGTTATTTGTGTTGGCTTTGATTTAGTTATGCCTGAACATGCGATGTATAGTGCGTGGTTAAAATTGTTACCTGGTTTCACGTGGCTAACGTGGCAAAGTTTTGCTTTAGGTGCTGTTGAAAGCTATTCCTACGGTTGGTATATCGCTCTGATTTGGGTGCCACTTTATAATTTCTTTGGTAGTAAAAGTAAGTAGAATAGTAAAAAGCGATATTGCTATATCGCTTTTTATTTTAAGTCTAAAAGTAAAAAGTAAAAAGTAAAAAGCTAAATCCTGAAATAAATTCAGGATGACACATTGTTTATAACCTCTGAATTATCTACATAGGCTAGATTACTTATGTATTTAAGAGAATAAATTAAAATAGCTAGGCATGAATCTGTCGATATAATTAAATTAGGAATACTTATGGCGTATTGGGTATACAACATGGGATTACCCATTGCGGTAAAACATGATGTTTTAGTGCAAAAAAAGAATATTAAAGCAATAGATTCAGCCAAAGGTGAAAAACGTATTTTAGATACGGACCATTCCATTAGCAGTAATCTCAAAGTAGCTACTAATAGCAATATCTCAAAAACTAAACAAATAAAGCTTAACTCTACTTATACTTCGTACACAGAGAAAGAGCCTGAATCAATCGTTTATGCTAACGAGTTAATGTCGACAACCATAGAAACATTATCTGTTAATACCCGCTTTAGTGATGCGTGGCATATATTTCAACAAAAACGTTTTCGCCATTTTCCTGTTGTGAATGCAGACAACAAACTTATTGGCATTATTTCAGATAGAGATATGATAACCAGCGCTTTATTTACCAAAAGCGAAACGGGCTTACATCACCCTAACCCTACTATTGCTGATACCATGATTCGTAAGGTTATTACCGCGTCTAAAGATACTGATATTCATGAAATTTGTCAGGTCATGTTAAGCCAACACATTGGTGCTGTGCCTATAATGGGCGACAATGGAGATATTAAAGGTATGATCACGCGTAGTGATATTTTAAGAGTTCTAATTAAACACCCAGCCATGAGTTTATGGGCTTAAATTAATATTTTAATCTAAGTTACCTCACTGATGATTTATCAAAAATCCATCAATAGTTAATAATCAATCAAAAACCAAAAACCAAAAATCAATCAATAATTAACCGTTAGCTAATCATTAAGTAACCATTAATTTTACGGTAAAGTTCGTCGTTTTTTCATCAGAGGTAACCGTTATTTCACCCTGATGAAATGTTAAAATGGCCTTTGTTATGGCTAACCCTAAACCAACACCTTCTGTTGTACGTTTTCTGGAAGAATCACCTCGGTAAAAACGGTCGAAAATGTGCGCTAACTGATTTTTTGGGATCATTTCTCCAGGATTTTTTATCTCAATAATTATATGATTGAGTTGCTGGGTAATTGTCGTAATAATCGTGCTTCCGTGGGGCGTATAACGTAAAGCGTTTGAATATAAATTACTTAAGGCTCTGCGTAGCATTGCCTGATCAGCCATAGTAAATAATTTATTGTCATTAAGGTTATTATTTAATGATAAGTGTACTTCTTGTTCAGTTGCTGCCATTTCAAAGTATTCGTTAAGGGCTGTAACTTCATCAAGTATATTGAGTTTTTTCATATCAGTTGCTAATAAACCGTTATCAGCCTTTGCGAGTAATAGCATATCGCTGATCATTTTTGCCATCCGTTCATATTCTTCTAAATTTGAATAAAGCACTTCACGATAGGCGTTAATATCTCGGGCTTTATTTAAAGACACTTGCGTTTGTGTCATTAAATTGGTCACCGGGGTGCGCAATTCATGGGCAATATCAGACGAAAAATAGGATAATTTTTCATAGCTTGATTCAATCCGTTCAAGTAATTGATTCAGTGATAATACTAATTCGGTTAATTCGATGGGAAGTTTTTCTGCTGCCAAGCGAGTGTTCAGTTGTTGGGTACTTATCCCCTGAATTTGTTTCCCTATATTATACAAAGGCCGGTGGCTGTATCGCACAATTTGCCAAACAGCGACAATAATAACTAGCAAACTAATAATTAAAATAAGCCACAAATTTTGTGAAAATTGGCGTAAATAGTTTTCATGAAAAGTGGTTGATGTAGCGACAAAAATGTAGTAGTTGTTTGCAGAAATGTTATTAATTGATTCGGTGGAGTATTGCAATAATACGCCACGGTAGCTGTTTGTATTGTCATGCCAGTTGATTAATGTTTGTGCGTTAATGACAGTTACTGGGGTAAGTCCCGTGATAATGTGATCAAAATTAGGCCCGTCGTTTTGATAGATTTTACTTTTGTTTTCATTCAATACTAAAAAGAAAATACCATGGTGACCGGCAACTGATTGTTCTAAGTGTTGGTGATGATCAGAATGTTTCTTATTTGTTTTTTGTGGTGTCGATAAAGAGTTTTGAACTGATTTAACCACAACATTAATTTCTTCAATATCTTGAAAAATAAAATGCTGATTTATAGACCGCTCTACTTGCCAACCGAGTAATAAAACACTTAATGTTAGCATTACACTGACTAAAATTGTTATACGAGAGGTCAGTGAAAGTAACGTGAAATTCTTTTGTTTATTGGTCATCGGGTGTATCCAATTTGTAGCCCATGCCGCGAACGGTATAAATAAGTTTAGGGCTATAATTGTCATCTATTTTGGCGCGTAAACGGCGAATCGCCACATCGATAACATTGGTGTCACTGTCAAAATTCATATCCCATATCTGTGATGCAATTAAATGTCGCGACAGCACTTCACCTTGGCGACGTACAAGTAATTCTAATAGACTAAATTCTTTATTAGTTAGCGTTAATTTATGATTTGCCCGTGTGACTTTATGCTTGGGTAAATCAATTATTAAATCAGCTACTTGTAATGTGTTTTCTATCATTGGAGATGAGTTTGTGCGTCTTAATAAGGTTTTAATACGTGCTAAAAGTTCGGAAAAAGCAAACGGTTTCACTAAGTAATCATCAGCGCCAAGTTCAAGCCCTTTCACGCGATCTTCTACATTGTCTCTTGCTGTTAAAAAAAGCACAGGAACATTTTTATTACTTTGCCTAAGTAACTGTAATATTTGCCAGCCATCTAAATCGGGCAACATAACATCGAGAATGAGTAAGTCATAATGTTCTGTTGAGGCTTGATGAAAACCATCTATACCATTTCGGGTTAAATCAACACTAAAGCCTGCTTCGCTTAGCCCTTGCTTTAAATAATCACCTGTTTTTTTTTCATCTTCAACAATCAGCAGTTTCATTTTACGCTCATTAGAATTCATCTTTGCTTTCAGTATCATAACGTAAGTCGCTAATAAGTTGCCATGTTAATGACGAAGATGACAAAAATGTAATGTTGCCGTAATGCCAGCGTTAGCGTACGAGGATTATACTGTTACCTGAAATTAAAAAATATTGCTTGTTGAAACATACCAACAGTTAATTAAAAATTGAAAAGTTAATATAAATATTGAGAAGGTTATTAAAATGAACAAGTTAAATAAAATTTTATTAGTTGCCGTTCCTGCATTAGCATTATCACTTAATGCCAATGCGCATGATCCTAAAATGCACATGAAAACCGCTGAAAAAGCCGATTGTTCAAAAATGGCTGACATGAAACATGATGGCAAAATGAAAATGGATATGAAAGATCCTGTCATGATGGCAATGATGAAGAAATGTGCGGGCAAAGCGCACATGGATATGAAAGATATGGACATGAAAGGCATGGACATGAAAGGCATGGACATGAAAAAAATGAAACATGATGATGCTGAAAAAGCAAATCATGAAGAAACAGAGCACAATCATAACCATAACTAATTAAGTACTTTTGTAGCGGCTGTGTTTCTCTGTATTTTTTTTCATTCGATTTTCAATAGTGAAGAGAAAACCTAGTAAACCGAAAGCCTAGTGAAGCTCAGCCGTGAAAAATTATTAATATAGGATAAACACATGAATTTACTAAAATCAGCCTTGTTATTAGCTGTTTCCGCTGGGGTAGCAGGAGCCGCTTTTATTTATTCAGGTCAATATCCTATGGGAGCTGATGATCAGCATACCGCACTCGTTTATTCAGTACTTGAAACGACCAGAGATCGAGCCATTGAACATGCTTCAGAAAATATTGAAGTGCCAGATTTAAGTGACCCAGAATTATTATTGGCAGGTGGGGCAGATTACAACGATATGTGCGCATCGTGTCACCTACAACCGGGTATTAAAAGCAGTGATATGAGCATTGGTTTATATCCAAAACCGCCAAATTTAGCTGAAAATGAAGCAGGTGAATCACATGAACATGGTGATGAATTAAGTAAAGCTCGCAGAAATTTTTGGGTTATAAAACACGGCATAAAAGCATCAGGAATGCCCGCATGGGGATTAACCCATGATGATAAGCGCATATGGGCGATGGTGGCATTTATACAACGTATGCCAAGTTTAACCGCTGATCAATACCAAATTATTACCGCACGCGATTAACAAAAAATTTACTTAGGTTAGAATAGGTTGGATAATTATTATGAACAGTTCAGTAGGATTACAACGACGACAATTTATTAAAGGGTTAACCGCAGGTGCCATTTCAGCCGCACTGTTAACTACAGGAATATTACCAACAATTGCTTGGTCAGCACAGCCAATTAAAACACTTTCAGGCAAAGAGTTTTCGCTGTCAATAGGTGAGAAACCTGTCAATATTACTGGTAAAAATAGTATAGCCACTTTGGTTAATGACTCTTTACCCGGGCCTGTTTTACGTTTACAAGAAGGTGACGATATTGTTATTCATGTTACCAATAACTTATCAGAAATGACGACTATTCATTGGCATGGCATTATTTTAGAGACAAAAATGGATGGCGTTCCAGGGATCAGTTTTACCGGAATAGCTCCAGGTGAAACCTTTACCTATCGTTTCAAAGCCGTTCAGCATGGTACTTATTGGTATCACGCGCACACATTAGCTGAACAAACGGGTTTATATGGCGCTTTAATCATAGATCCCAAAGATAGTACTGCTGAAGAAGCGGTTGATCGTGATTACCCTGTTATTTTGAGTGATTGGACAGACGAAGCGCCAATTGATGTATTTCTCAATTTAAAAAAAATGGGTGGATATTACAACTATCAACAGCTTACTGTTCAAGACTTTATGAAAGATGTTGCCAATGTGGGCTTTTCAAAAGCGATTGCTAGCCGAAAACCTTGGAACAAAGCGCGTATGAGTCCTGCTGATTTTAATGATGTTTCAGCCTCTACTTATACTTACCTAATGAATGGTTCTTCTCCTACTGTAAATTGGCATGGCGAAGTTAACGCGGGCGACAAAGTTAAATTACGCTTTATTGGCGCGGCAACGGGTACTTTTTTTGATGTGCGAATTCCTGGTCTGAAGCTAAAAGTTATTGCTACCGATGGGCAGGCAGTACACCCTGTAATGGTTGATGAATTCAGAATTGGTCCCGGTGAAACATACGACGTTATTGTTGTGGTACCTGATGAAAAACCCTATACCGTTTTTGCGCAATCTATGGATAGATCGGGTTATACGCGTGGCACGTTATCTTTATCAGCCTCAGAGTTTGCTGAAGTACCCGAAATGGACGCAGTAGAACTGCTTACCATGGGGGACATGATGGGGGATATGAATGCAATGGACGAAATGTCAGACATGAAAGACATGAAAGACATGAAAGACATGAAGAATAGTGCTGATATGTCATCTATGACTAAAAGCGATATGTCGAAGATGTCCGATATGGATATGCCCAATATGACGATGGGCAAAATGGATATGTCCTCAATGCCTGTATCGTCAATGAAAAAAATGAAATCAGGTTTAGCGGTGCCAAGTAAAAACGTACGTCATGCCTCTTCAGAATATGGTGCAGGTGTTGATATGCGTGTTGATACCCCGCGAATGAACTTGGATGATCCTGGCCCAGGGCTACGAAAAAATGGTCGTAAAGTATTAACCTATGCCGATTTACATAGTTTAGTTACCCCTAACGATAGCCGACTTCCTACTCGTGAAATTGAGCTTCATTTAACCGGAAATATGGAACGTTTTATTTGGTCAATTGATGGATTAAAACTCAATGAAGCCAAGCCGCTGCATTTTTCATTAGGTGAACGTATCCGCGTAATTTTACACAACGATACTAATATGCTCCACCCTATGCATTTACACGGTATGTGGTCAGATTTAGAAACGCAAGATGGTGATTTTCAAGTAAGAAAACACACCATCACTGTTCAACCTGCACAACGTGTAAGTTTTTTAGTTACTGTTGATGCCCCCGGTCGTTGGGCATTTCATTGTCATTTACTTTATCACATGGCTGCAGGCATGTTCAGAGAGGTAGTCGTCGCATGAAAGCTTTAATTCATAAACAACATCAACGGTTTGTATTTTCAACGCGAACTAAACTAAATTTAACCACTTTACTGCTTGCTAGTTTATTTGCTACTACCTTATTTACCACTTCGGTGTATGCTAATGATGATGAAATGAAAAATAGCAGTAAGGAAAAAGTTTCATCGACAATCACGAAACAAAAAGTGACAGGAACACGTGATCCAAATGGTTATGCGGATGGTTTTAATTATCGGAATATGGCAGGCTGGGAAGAAAGTGATAACATAAGTATTAGCAAAGTGATGATAGACCAATTTGAATATCGAAATACCAATAATAGTGAAGATTATCTACGTTGGGATACTCAAGGCTGGCAAGGTACTGACTACGATAAATTATGGCTTAAATTTGAAGGTAAACAGCAAACAAAATCTTCAACAGGTGATATGGAGCTTCAGGCCCTTTATAGTCATTCAATCAGTCCATTTTGGGATGTTCAAACAGGTGCACGTGTAGACTATAGTTATAGCGATGGCGAAAATAGTAGTCGTTATTTTGGTGTATTGGGCGTACAAGGCCTAGCGCCTTACTGGTTTGAAATGGAGCCTGCAATTTTTATTAGTTCAAAAGGCGATCTTTCAGCTCGATTAGTGGCAAGTTATGATTTGTTGATAACTCAAAAATGGGTTTTACAACCTCGTTTTGAAATGAATGTTTCAGCCAATGATTTACCTGAATATGGTATTGGTAAAGGTGTAAATGATGTGCAAATGGACTTGAGGTTACGTTATGAATTCAAAAGAGAGATAGCACCATACTTTGGTGTGACTTGGATCAAAAAAGTAGGTTCAACAGCCGATTATGCGAACCAAATCAATGAAGCTGAATCGGAAACAGCCGTTATAGCCGGTGTTAAAATTTGGTTTTGATTTAGTCTAACCCCATTAGTTTTATTTATAAGGAGATCATTATGACAAATAATGAACATCGAGTTGGCGTAGTAGAAATGAACCTTGTTATTCGCCATTTAAAATTACAATATTTAGCTCACAACAAAACGTCAGATGAAGTGTTGGCAGATAAAACAAAAATGATGTTAGCGGTAGATCAAAGCTTTGGCGTAGATAAAGTGTCATATGATGAGCAAGAGCAAACATTGAATGTTGCTTATGATGCGAGTCATTTTAGTGTTGAGCAACTTGAAGACATATTAGATAGCTATAACTTTTCTGTAGCTCACGATTGGTGGACAAAAACAAAAGAAAGTTATTATAAATTTACTGATCAAAACATTAAAGACAATTCCGAGCATCAACCCAGTTGTTGCCATAAACCACCAGCAGGAAAAAAATAATGGAATACCAATTTAATCATTCTGGAATTTGGATATTAGCAGCAATAATGATTGTTATTGCATCATGGTTTTTTTATCGCTATTTAGCACCAAAATCATGGCATGAATGGGCAGGAGCGGGCGTTGTACAAGCCTTTATCATTGCACTATATGCTGAAATGTATGGTTTTCCACTAACGATATATTTATTAGCACGATTTGGCGGCCTCGATAAACAAAATTTAGATGCAAACTTATGGTCTACACTAGTCGGTTTGGGTGAAACAGGCATGTTTGTATCAATGATTTTAGGTTATATACTGCTATTTTTTGGTGTTGGCTTGTTTTTTCAAGGCTGGCGTCAAGTGTATAAAGCCCGAGATGAACATAAATTAGTAACAACCAAACTCTATGCACTTGCCCGTCATCCTCAATATACGGGATTATTTATCGGTTTATTTGGTGAAGGTATTGTTCATTGGCCAACCCTTTTCTCCGTTGCATTATTCCCAATTATTGTGTTTATTTATTATCGATTAGCATTGCGAGAAGAAGCGGTGGTAACCAAAGAATTTGGTGATGAGTATTTAGCCTATAAAGCAAAAACACCGATGTTTTTCCCGAGCAAAAAGCATTGGGGTGAATTTTGGGATGAATCTCAAACAAAAAATTAATTTCACTTCTTTAAGGTTATATTTTGATTAATAAAAACAAGGTGTTATGGCAATATTTTTTTGGTGTTTGGTCAGCATGGTCAATACTTATGTTTTTGTTATACTTTTTCTTAATGCAATCGTCGAGAAAAGCGATTGATGAGAATGAATACTCAGCATTAGAGCTTGTGGCAAAATCGGTTTTAATGATGTCTCACCAAAAACCAGCAAACATTACTAAACCTAGTCAATTTCCTTTGATAGTAGATTTATTGGATGAGGAGTGTTGTCGTACCAAGAAATGAAATTATTTACTAATTTGGACAAAGTTAAAGTAAAGCTATTATTATTTCCTCATGATTTAACATCGCCTTTTCAAGAGAAGTCAAAAGGCTATGCTTCCAGGTTAACGAATAAAGAAGTTAGCTTGGTTGAACAATTAGTGGAAAGTAGCAATGATTTAGCAAGGATGCAAGTTAACGATGAAAATGTAGAAAATGTCAATATAGCTATTAATTTACCTCATTTTAATCAATGTGATTTATGCCAAAAATATAGTGAATCTTCAGGTATAACTTTAAAGGGTATAATGATAGCAACTCTTGAATTGAACTCTTTTTATCAATCCAGTAAACAACATGCCTTTTTAATGAGAATTGATTTCGTTCTTATTTGGATATTTGGCGTATTGTTGATTCTATTTGGGTATTTTAGGATTAAAAAGAACGTTAAAAAGAGGTTGGATGCATACCAACAGGCGACGTTTAATTTAGTGCATATGTTGGAACAACGAGACTCTTACACATCAGGGCACTCCTCTAGGGTGGCTGAATATGCATTATTAATAGCAAAAAAAATGAAACTAACTGAGGAGGATGAAACATTACTATATAGAGCCGCTATGCTTCATGATATTGGTAAAATTTCAACGCCAGATTCCGTTTTATTAAAACCAGGCAAGCTAACATTGAATGAATTCACTATCATGCAGCAACATGTTACTTCGAGCTATGATATTCTGAATGATATAGCTTTATTCAGAAATATATCGATTGTTGTACGCTCTCATCATGAACGTTTCGATGGCAAAGGATACCCTGACGGATTAAATGTCGAACAAACGCCTTTGCTTTCACAAATATTAACTGTTGCTGATAGTTTTGATGCTATGACTTCACAACGAATTTATAAACCTCGGATGACTGTGGCAGAGGCACTGGAAGAATTGAGTCGGTGCTCAGGTACGCAATTTAATCCCAAGATAATTGTTTATGCTAAACAAGCTTTTTCAAAACTTGAACTCAATATAGGAACAAGTCAATTACCTCAGACTTTGTTAGAGCATCAACGATTTTCTATTTTTTATAAAGACATTGCCACTGACGTATTTAATCATCATTATTTGGAATTACTGTTTTCTATGGATGAGTATATTAAAAAGTTTAAGTATTTATGTGTTATTCAACTGCATAATGTACATCATTTTAATAAACAATTTGGATGGTTAATTGGTAATGATAAATTAACCGAATTAGCAAAAAAACTCTTAGGAATAAATAAAAACCAACTTGTCTTTAGAATATTTGGTGATGATTTTGCATTGTTGTTACAATGTAAAATGGAAAATGCACATGTTGTTAAGTTAATGGATGCAATTACAGAAGGTTCTTTATTGGAGTGGTCTAAACAATATATCAAAATTGAAGATATTAATATGAAATCTATAGCGGATTTGGAGACTATTATTGGTGATGAAAATAAACGGAAAAAAGCTGAGTAAAATAAAATGGATATGACTTACACTTATTTTATTTGGAGTGTTTTACTCTTTATTTGTTGGCTTGTTGTTTATGTTTTAAATAAATACAACAAAGTAAAAATGCTTAAAATGAGTGTTTTTACCTTACCACTAGGTTTATCTGAACCACTGTTTTATCCATCTTATTGGTTTCCGCCAACGCTTTTTGATTTAGGTAACAAAACCGGATTAGATATTGAAAGTTTAATTTTTTCATTTGCGGTTGGTGGTTTAGGTTGTGCGTTATATGACTATTTTTATGGTCATCAAGAAAAGTCGATTAGCTGCTCACAACGACACGGACATCAACATCGTTTTCATAAACTATCATTAAGTTCACCTGTTTGGTCATTTTTATTACTAGAACTATTTACGCCATGGAATGCCATTTATACAGCGTCATTTGCACTTTTTATTGGCGCTATCGGTACACTTTATTGTCGACCAGAGCTTAAATTACGCATAGTTAAAAGTGCGCTAATGTTTACGGTATTCTACTTTTTGTTTTTTAGTGCAATGATTTTATCTCATCCAGATTTTGTTTCACTTTATTGGAATCATGCGCAAATAAGTGGATTTCAAATAGTAAATATACCTATTGAAGAATTACTGTTTGCCTTTACTTTTGGCGCTATGTGGGGCGGCTTTTATGAACATAATTACTGGTTGAAATAACAATGCTTATTTATTTAATATTTCCAACAATTTTACTACTTACTGTTACTATTCATTACTTTACGCTAAAGCAGTTAACGTTGGTCTTAAACGCCAATTTAGACCAAGCCGTCAAATTAATTTCCATTGTTTTATCGCTATTTTTAGCTCATATACTTGAAATAATGTTGTATGCCTCTGTTTATTATTTTTCAGATGTTTTTAGTGATAACAACGTTTTAATTTCTGGATCCTTCCAAGAAAATTTAAACGCATTGTATTATTCTTTTTTGGCCTATAGCTCTTTAGGTTCAAGTGATTTGATTGCAACGGGTTGGGTAAGAATTTTATATGGCTTTGAAGCGCTAAATGGTTTGTTATTAATTACCTGGTCAGCGTCTTTTACGTTTTTAACGATGAATATTGTTTGGAATTGTGATCAATGTGAACAGAGTAAAAATAAATAAAAGCTAACTATTTTTCACGGCTAACTTTTGCAAAATGCGGTTAACCTTTATCTAATGTTAAGTATTGTTTTCATTCTGTTATGTTTTATCGATAAATTGGATGATTTCTTCAAGACAAATTTCATTCTTCCATAACCACGGATGATGCTGGCAGCCCTGTAGTGATACAAACTCCCAAAGCAACGTATTATCGGTAATTAATTTATCGACCGTTTCATACGGTGCGGTATCATCATCAATTGCATGTATTGCTAAGGTATTGATGTTGGCATCTAAATTTATAGCATCATCTAACAACGTCGAATCGTAAAGCACTTGCCACAATGAAGTAGTAGATGACATTACATTATGTTTAAGTAAATCTTCAGTGACTGCAATTGGAAATTCAGGTAATAATTTAGGTAAAAATTTACCTACAACCCAACGAGTTAACATACAAGTGACTACGGCGGTAAACATGTTGGTCATTAGCCACCCACTTGGCGTTCGTCGTAGCCAACTAAACGCTTGTTTTTCTGACGGGAAATAAGGCAAAGATAATAATATTAATTTATTCACTTGTTCGGGATGTTTTCGACTATAGGTAAGCGATAATGCCGCGCCTAATGAATGCCCCATAATAACAATGTTAGTTAAATCGGTGATGGTGTTTTCTAACGCGCTTATATGTTGTGCTTTGGTATAATTTATCCAAGGCTTTGGGGAGTCACCAAAGCCAAGTAAATCAATTAACACAACATGGTATCGTTGAGTTAATTCTGTTAACCCTGTCTCCCAGTATCGATACGTACCACCTAGCCCATGTAATAACACTAAAGTTTGATTGTGTGGATCACCATATTCAATGCGATGTAAATGAAAAGGGGGTTCTATTTTTTTTATTAATGCCATTATTAAGCTTTCTTATTATTAAATAGTTATTGCTAGCTAGTTAGTTATTGTTTTGGCTATTTTTTGTAAAATATTTTTATCGTCACCAAATTTACATAATGCATCGCAATGTGTTTTTAATTCAGAAAAAAGAATGTAACTTATTTTTACCTTGTTTACTTGAAAAGAAGGACGCATAAGTTGGTTAATAACCTCTCGCTCTCGATTATCGGGGATCACCAAATAAAGCGATGGAGGGTTATCAGGAAAGGAATGATAAAGATCTGATAGCCTTAGTATGCCAGAATATATTGACGTGCTTTTTTCAACTTCAAAGGCGCAAACTACTTTGTTAGTACCTTTTTCAAACCATACAGCATCAATTAAAGAAATAGTTTTGTAGGTTTCTGCAGGAACATCCAATTGAGGAAATTTATTTAGCCCAACTAACGATAAACTTTGGCCTTGGTGGCAGCGAGATAAATCGTTGACCGCAGCAACAGCATCGTAGTGTATCGCTTTACCAATAGTAAGTAGGTGGTGTTGCATTTCAGTATGAAGGTTTTGTTCTTGGTCTTCGTTTAATACTTCTTTATGCCTTTTCTGTATTTTTTTATCTATTTTTATACGTTCATCATCAGTAAGTACTTTGGCATTAACTAATAATTTACTATCGCCAATATCAAATAATAAACCGCTAAAACAACCTAAGTCGTTTGATAAGTCGGTTTTTAATTTAATATTTTTAGCTAATATTACTTCCCGCATTTTTAAATATTCAGACCATGAGCCTAGTTTTATTTTTTCATTAAATAATAAATTAAAACCATTAACGATAGCGGTATTGCAGGGGGGAATAATGGTTGGGTGAATAAAATATAGAATACTTGCTACTGCGGGGCCAAGCCCTTTTATTTTATGCTGATCGAGTAAAATAATTTCTTTGAGTAATTGTTGTTCGGTTGTTGCATTTAAACAGTTGTGGAGAAATTGGGCGAAAACTAATTTGTTTTCTTCATTTTCATAAATATCAGGAATACGTAATTTTGGTTTCCAATAAAAAGGATGTGCAGCACCTTTAAATATTTGTTTTTGCTCAGTTATGCAGTTTAAAACCAATTCTAATGATGAACCCTTAAAATCGTTACCAAAGTTCCCATTTTTAATGTCACGAATAACATCAGCAACACCCTTTTTAATTGTTCTAAATGCTTTTAATCGTTCGTCATTATTAATAAACCAACTGTGATAAACACTTTCGTTGTCTGATTTATATTTACCAATAATTTTTTTTAGTTCACTTTCCATAGTTTTTACTGCTTTTTAGGTGAGGGAATTAATATGTTCGGTACTTATTAGACTCGTCTTTAATTATAACTATTCAGTCGATCAGTTAATAGCCTAATCTAATTTAAAATAGGAATGAACGGATTGCCGAAAAATAAATCAATGAGTGAATCAAGTCGATTAGCACCTTGCTTTTTCACTGTAGACAAATATCGTCTTAATGAACAGAAAATATCAGAGACAGCTTCTAAGCGGATGCAGCCTGATATTTTGGTTTTACTTCATTCGTCCAAAAACGGCAACAAATATTGACAAAGCCAAATTAAAGACACCTGATAAGCTAATGATTACATTACAAACAAAGGAATGATGAACAATTGAAAATACAAATAACAACTGATATAAAATAAGGTCTGTAACATGAGAATGCTATACCTTGTAGTATTTATATGAACATTTTTTATTAGGGAATTTGTCATTTAAAAATAAAGGAGAAAAATACTTTTTTCGTTTGAATCGTTCTAAGACATCAAGAGGCACATCGTAACGAGGATAATACCGAATCAAAAGATCCTGTTTGCAAAATGAAAGTCAGTCGAAATACAGCGGCTGACGAATCGGATTTCTCCGGTGAAACATACTATTTTTGTTCGCCCAGCTGTCGTGAGGCATTTGAGCTTGATCCTGAAAAATACTTGCCAACCAATAAGATTTTTCGTCCTTGATTACAGGCACGAGAGATTGATTTTAAGGGACATCCGAAATCGCATGGCGAGAGTTCAATGCACAAGGTTGAAAAATCTAAGCGTAGCGTTCATGTGGTGGTCGCATTGTACGATAATAAAACAGGTGTAAGAATTGAAAATGTCACTATTTCTGGAAGCGTGATGGAGCTGGGACTAAGGCAAGAGGATAAAGTTTTTGAATCAATGTCGATTGCCAATACGATTACTTACGGTAATTATTTTAGTATGCCGAGTAAGGATATTTATCACATAAAGCTCTCTATTCAGCTGAAATCAGGGAAGCAGCTAGAAGCCAAGTTTACTCATAGTCATTATATCGAAAGTAACTAAATTGCCGTATTGTATCTCCTTGGAAAAGGAGAGATCAAAATGCTCGAAGACACTGTGATGTCAGGAGTTTGAAAAGTAATGTATTTAAGTTTTTTGAATAATGATAAGAATGGTTCAGGTTAAATACAATTCTGATTAAAAATGTATCTGAGTAAAAACGGATGTGGTAAACAAGTAAGCTAGCAATATCAGCCACTTGAATGGTTGAAGTCTACTAAAAATAAAGGAAAAAATATCATGACTACAAAATATACGCATCAGCATTTGCTAAAAGTAAGGCGTCTAAAGAACTCTATGATTTCGTGCAAACATTAGAAACCTATGAAACCGTGATCGACAAGAAAACAACATTACTGTTAACCACTAATAGCGAACTCTATAGTTTACTCAATGGGATTGAAAAATCCAACAATAAATAATCAAAGACTTTTCATTGATGACACGGATATAAAGGCTCATTTAAGCTAAAATATACTTTTTGCTTTTGTGAGTGTTTATACCTTTGATGGGGTAGCCAATCCAATCGAAATATTTAAGAGTATTTTATATGAAAGCATTTTATTCAAAGAGCGATAATCAATTAATGAAATTCAATTCACTAATTTACCTCGATAAGACACTACCAGATCTAGCAAAAAAAATGGTTTTTATGGCTTTTTTTTTGACAGTAACCTTTTCTCTCAATGCAAGTGAATTAAAGCGCTCGCAATTAGAACAAGTAAAATCCATTGTCGATTCGCGCTGCACTATTTGTCACGGTTGCTACGATGCACCTTGCCAACTTAAATTAAGCGCCTATGAAGGATTAACGCGCGGCGCAACCGGTCAAACGATCTATAGTTTTTTAAGACTTGAAAACCAGCAGCCGACACGGCTCTTTGTTGATGCCCATTCGGAAGAGGACTGGCGGGATTTGGATTTTTATTCGGTGCTTGACGATATAACCACCGACAAAAAATTAACGAGCAAAGATGGAAAAAATGAAACCTTACTCTCTATTTTTCTATCACAAAAAGAACATTTTATGTCAAAAATGGGGAGCGTTTGCCCAAAGACTTCCCTCTCGAGGTGAATCGCGAGCTTAGCTGTCCCACAAAATCCGAAGTCAAACCTTTTTTAGCCAAAAACCCTCTCTATGGAATGCCTTACGGAATGGCTGCATTGCCAGCTGATGAGCAACGCGTTCTTGAAACTTGGGTTAGCAGTGGAACACCTGATTTTGATAGGACCATCAATCTATCTAAGTCGATTAAAGTTCAAGTTCAAGCTTGGGAGTTTTTCTTTAATCAAAATTCGGCGCGCCACAAACTGGTATCACGTTATTTATATGAACATCTTTTTCTTGGACAGTTAGTTTTGAATAGTCAGGGGGAAAACACTCAATTTAGATTGATCCGCTCAACAACACCCAGTGGTAAAAAAGCACTAGAGATCCCGACCACTCACCCTAATGATCCACCCGGTAGCGATAGTTTTTATTATCGTTTGGTGCCTGTTGGATCCACGTCACTCGATAAGACACAGTTTACCTATTTACTTGATTCAAAACGACGTGAACGTTGGCAAGAATTATTTTTTGAGACTAAATGGCAGGTAACATCAAAACCAGGTTACAGCGCCAAGTACGCGAGCAATCCCTTCTTAACGTTCCGGGATATTCCAGCAAAGGCTCGTTATTTATTTCTTTTAGATAACGCCCATTTCTTTATTAGCAATTTTATTAAAGGTCCTGTCTGCAGAGGGCAAGTTGCATTGAATGTGATCAATGACTACTTTTTTGTCGCTTTTCTATCTCCCGAATATGATTTATCTGTGGTTGATCCTGATTATCTTTCTAATGGATTAAGCTTGCTTGATTTACCAAAAAAGGATGCTGTATTGGCTGATTTCGCGCCTGTTTGGCATGAGCGCTTAACGATACATAGTAAATACCTTCAATATCGCGATAAAAACTATCGCAATCATCCGCTAACTCGAAATGGTTTTCCGTTGGAAGCATATGGCAAGGTGATAACCAACAGACTAATTTGCTAACAGTATTCCGACATTTTGATAGTGCTAGCGTGCTTAGAGGCTTTATTGGAAACTCGCCAAAAAATGCATGGGTTATCGATTATCCAACCATGGAGCGGATTTTTTATGATCTGGTGGCGAATTTCAATGTCTTTGGTAATGTCTCTCACCAGATGCTCTCGCGTCTCTACATGGATTACTTGCGTATGGAAAGCGAGGCGTTATTTTTATCTTTTATACCAAAAGAAGAACGTGAGAAACAATTGAAGAGTTGGTATCGCGGTATTTTAGCGCAAGTCAAAATATTTTTTAGTCACTCAAGTTTATTGATGGAGATCCCAACAAAAGTTAACTACGCTACAAAATCCTTTACTCATGAATTCCTAGCCCAGCTAAGACAGCGTGCCGCGCAAACTAGCCGCCATGATGATCGTCATGATAAGACTGTCAGCAAAAAAGAGTCCCATGCCCAACGTTTATTGCAAACCGTTGCAATGTCTGATACACCCCGTACGTTTGTGATGAGTATGGGGGGCATGGGAAGTGGTGGCGGCATGCAATTCCATATCAACAATAAAGTATTTGATATTAATCGAATTGATGAGACGGTGCCTTCTGGTGCTACTGAAATATGGGAAATAAGTAATACTTCACAAATTGCTCACCCATTTCATGCTCATGCAATCCAATGGCAAATATTAGACAGAGGTACAATAGGGAGTACATTAGTATCCGCATCAGGTATTGATTTAGTTTGGAAGGATACTGTGTTAGTACAACCTAATGAAACAGTTAGGTTCATTGGTAAATTTGATCCCACAATTAACTATGGAAAATACATGTATCACTGCCACATACTTGAGCACGAAGATAATGGCATGATGGGGACATTTGAAGTATTGCATTAGAACTCCTAGCTAGTTTCATAATGAGAACCTGATTCAAAGTTATTTGAATCTAAAATCACCATAGCTCTATGCCAAACCTACGCATAAAATTGGCAAAAAATACAAAACTCACTAATGTGATGATGATACAAGCGAATAGTGTGAGCCAAAAACCCAATCTAGGTAAAAGTAATGGGAAAAATAAGAACATTGGTAAGGTAGGAACAACATACCAAAATGTGTACCATGCATGATTAGCAATTTTTACTTGAGGCTGATTTTCAACATAAAGCCAAATTAGCGTTAAAAAAGTTACAATTGGTAATGCTGCCACTAATCCTCCAAGCTTATCATTTATTTTGGCGACTTCTGAAATCAATACAACAACATCAGCAGTGATTAAATACTTTGTAATAATCCACAACATGGTTAACCTTCTAGATATAGTACCTATTTAAGTGAAGAATAATAAGTCGGTTAAAATAATATACTCAAGGGTTAAATCCAACAGTTTTTTATAATAATAATGAATTGAATTTTTTAACAACAAATTAATTGCAAATCTGACTGGCAGAATGCACTGGTGGCAGTGTATAAAAAGCACATATAAGTAAAACTTGATGATAAAAAGATAAGACCATAATGAATGTCATTCTAACTCGCTCTGGGGGCGAAAGCGAGATAGAGTTTATATTCTAAAGTAACCTCTCATTGATGATTGGGAACTCAAAGATATTAAGGTTATTAAAACATGACTTTACTGAATGAAAATTAAAGTGCCGGATGACAACTTTAATATTAGTGGAAGAGGGGATAGGATATGAAGCAACAGGGGATTCTGATGAAGAAATATGATATATCTTAGCTAAGCAGTCTAAAAATATCTTTCATATTGACTAGGTCAATTCAAATATAAGTTTCGATTACCAAATTACGTTATAGCATGAGGGCCCAATAAAACACATTCCTAAATCCGATACATGTGAGTATTGGACATTGTAGATAGGGAGATTTATACTAACCCTATAGTTTGCAAATAGAAAAGTTATTTATGTCCACCGCCAAGCCAACACCTTTGTACCCAACTTATGCCGAGTTATGTGAGTTTTCGATGTCTGATTACCTCACAATAAATGATTTTATAAATAGATCTGACCAACCTTGGTGTTTAACTCTTTGGGAATGGGGAAAGTCTTTTCTAGAGTATATAGGCAGAAATAAGTCGACTCATACTTATGAGCGATTTAGAAATGAAGTTGAAAAATTTATTCTTTGGTCTGTGTTAATTAAAAAAATGCCTATTGATGAAATGCGAAAATCTGACATTTTAGAATATGCAGACTTTTGTTGGAAACCACCAGTTTCGTGGATCGGTACGAGCAATCAAGAACGTTTTAAATTAAAAAATAGCTATTTCACAGCAAATGAAATATGGCGACCATATAAAGTTCAAGCTCCCAAAAGTCAAACCATTAAAGATATCGATAAGAAGAAATATCGTCCATCACAACAAACCTTAACATCAACTTTTACCGGCATTACCGTGTTTTATAACTATTTAATGGGAGAAGAGTTTTGTTATGGCAACCCGGCACAAATAGCTAAAAAAGACTGCAAACATTTCATTAGCGATACTCAAGTAAAAGAAGTAAAAAGATTATCGTCTGAACAGTGGCAATACTTATTAGATACAGCTGTTGAAATGGCTGACTCTGATCCTATTTATGAAAGGAATTTGTTTGTGATCGCTGCTTTAAAAACACTCTTCCTACGAGTTTCTGAACTTTCAGAACGCGATAATTGGTCTCCGGTCATGGGACATTTCTGGCAAGACGAAAATGAAAACTGGTGGCTTAAAATCTTTGGGAAAGGAAGAAAATTAAGAGATACAACGGTTCCTACTGATTTTATTCCATTCCTGCAGAGATATCGAATGTCTAGAGGGCTTTCTGGCTTGCCTATTTCTGATGATAAAAATGTGATAGTTGAAAAAATTCGGGGTCAAGGAGGAATGTCAGCTAGACATTTAAGACGCTTGACCCAGGATATATTTGACCATGCTTTTGCTCGAATGAAACAATCTGTAGGTGAAAATAAAGCGCAAAAACTAAAGGAAGCCACAACACATTGGCTTCGTCATACAGGTGCTAGTATGGAAATTGAACGTGGTCGAGCGTTAAAAGATCTATCAGAGGATCTCGGCCATTCAAGTATGGCAACTACTGATACTGTATATGTACAGTCTGAGAACAAGATGAGAGCTGAAAGTGGTAAACAAAGAAAAGTTGATTAATTTCACTTAATAACAACGAATAATTAATACAGACCAGATATAATAAAGCCTACATAGATTTCATGTTTGAATTTAGCTTTGTTTCTGTAAATTCTAACTGACAAGTATAAGCAAAACTTATCAGATTTCACGTAGCGTTGAGTTTGTATCGATATATCAAAGGGTTAATATGTATTTATAATAGATCGTATAGTTAACCTTAACTAGCTAAGTCCAATACTGACAAGTATCGGATATAGTGGTGGTTATTAATGAAATGAACTAATAGTACCTTATTATCAGATTAAAGATTAAACCCCTATTATGCAAATTTAAAAAGTTATATATAAAAGCCCTTAATAATTAAATATAGAGCTTTTTATTTAAACATTACTTTTTATGTTTGTGAACTTTTAAAGGTTTATGGTTTGGTTTGTTTTCTGGTGTAACACGCTGTCTTCTATCTTCTTTGCCTGTTGAATCAGCAATTGGTTTAGGCCCTGGTTTGATGCTCATAATTAATATTTCCCATATATTTGTTAATTTAAATTAAAGACTGTATAAAATGACAGGCTCATTAATTATATGAGGACTAAATAACCAAACAAAACCCTATAACAAAAAATTAAATTCATGGGTAAACGATCCTCAATAAGATCCACAATCACATAATCCTTACTACCATTGACCTATTCTAACCACTAATAACTCACTTAAATAAATACTTATAATACAAAAATCAGTTTGTTACTTGATGTAAATTCCGCTTATTAAGGACCATGATTACCAGAAACTATGGCCCACTCGAGTCGGCTAGTGGACCAATTAAATGACAATGACTGATTGGGTAATACTCAGTAGTTACCTTTTGGTAAATACCCGTTATAAACTCACCACCATTTACCAAAGAGTGAATGCTTGGGTGTTACTGTTTGTAAGCTGTTCGTCCTATAATGCTGTTTTGGTTTAAATCACAGGTGTAGATTCCACTCAATCGGACCACCAAACCGAAAATACATTGCCAACTTTCCATTTAAAAGTTGCCACTAAACCGAAGATCAATTGCCATTGATTGGTAAGCGTCCGCCAAACCACACCTAGCCAATTTTTACATTCCAAGGTAACTGTTGTTCAATATCACAATCATTTTGGCTTAATTGTTCGAGACAATGAGCAATATAATCGAAAGGTATTAAGCCGTTCGCTTTAGCTGTTTCGATTATCGAATACAACATCGCACTGGTGTTTGCACCATTAGTGGTGTTGCAGAACAACCAATTTTTTCTTCCGATAACAAAGGGTTTTACCGCTCTTTCGGCGCGATTATTGTCGATATTCAAATTGCCATCGTCAATATAGCGAATGAGTTTGTGCCACTGGTTTTTGCTGTAAGTAATAGCGATACCTAAAGCGGATTTGGGAACGATATTGGCTTTGTTGAGCCAAGCATATAGCTTATCGAGTAGGGGTTTTGCTTGTGCTTGGCGAATACGGTATTTTTCATCGTTCGTTTTATCTTTGAGGCTGATTTCTATGCGATACAGTTTTTGAATAAAACTTAGCGCCATATCGGCTTTCCCTGTTTTGCCTTTGGGTTGCGCTTTTTGCGCCTCCATAAATTTTCGGCGTGCGTGTGCCCAACAGCCAACTAAGGTTGCCGTTGTTTTTTCATAAGCCGCATAACCATCAACTTGCAAATAACCGGTAAAATCCTTTAAATAATTGGCAGCGCACGCTCCCGCTCGGCTACCATGTTGATAGTCGTAAAGGATAATTTTGGGAATAACACTTTTTGTCGGTGAATCTGTGCCGGTACAATACACCCACATGTAACTGGTTATTCTGTCTTCCTTTATCACTTTTACCGGTGTTTCATCCGCATGGATAACCTTTTGCGCAAGCAAGGTACTTTTTAACTGCTGATAAAGTGGTTTAAATAAATCATGACATTTCACCATCCAATCACTCATCGTTTTGCGGCTTAATTCAATGCCGTATTGTTTGAATAAGCTCTCTTGGCGATAAAGTGGCAGTTGATATTGATATTTACTGGTGATTATTTGACTCAATAATGTGGCTGTAGCAATGCCTTTTGGAATGGGACTGGGTACAACAGGAGCTATTTTGATTTTCGTGGTGGTATTTTTTTGTTCACATGCCCGACAACTGTATTTTAAACGAACATGCTCGATAACTTTTATTTGTGCTGGAATAAACTCAAGTTTTTCACTACGCTCTTCACCCATTTGATGTAATGCATTTAAATAGAATTGAAATTTAAATGATAACTTGTTCTTATAAAAAGTCTATTACTACGTTTCAGGGACCTCTTTTAAAGCCGACTCTATTTCGCTCAGAGCAGCATTGGAAAATAAGTTTGTATTGTTTATCAAAGTATTCATATTCATACAAACACCATTACCATTTAACTTCTTATGAATACGTTCTTTTGCTATCCACATTTTTCGTGTTCTGCCATAAACATCTTCCCACCAATCAAGGCCATACTTCTTCTTAACTAATTTTTTAATTGTTGCTTTTCTATTTTTATCGTTATTTGAAGCTAAAATACTTGCCCAAATCATTCGGTTTTGGAGGTCAGTTGATATGAAAGACTGTGTTTTAAGTTGTTCAATAACATTGGGATGAACATATAGTTTGTTCTGCTTTATCATTCTTTGAACCCATAGCGGTTCAGCAAGTTCGAATACAGCTTTATTTGTTCCGGAATATAAACTAGGAATATGTTTTGCCCATTCATCAGGTTCATCAATTTGTGAAAGAGTTTTTGCTAGATCTTTAATATTCATATGTCCATATACGCATAATGTCATGCTAAGCGGTGCAAAACAGTTAGCTAAATTAAGTCAAAAACGAAGAACAGTCAACGAGGTTAATCTCAACCATCCACATCTGGACTTTATTTTGGCTCAGGCATTGCGTTCACTATTCATGTAAAACACTAACGTTTTGCTCAATTGCCCGAACTTATTTTCTAGCTATTTGTGAGTTTTGTTATAATTTTCTCACGACTTTTGACGAAATAATTCAATTAGCTTTTTTTAATTTAGCTACGGCCTAGAAAATACGACTAAAGAATTCTCATAACTTGTGATGATCCACACATACTGCCTCGCTGGCTTCAAAAGCAGCCAAAAATAAAGCCCCTTCTGAATATTTTTACTATTGAGAGAGGTTCATATACTAATCTTAATTTGAACAAAGTCACTCATTTTTGTTGGAGCAAACTCTAATTCACCATCTCCACCTAATATCACTATTCCAGTTAGATAACTTTACATATAGTTTTATTTGGAATTAATTTACCATTGAAAACGAGAATTAATTACCACACGCCAAATTGAAGGTATTTGGGAATACTATTTGAAAGTAAAAAGTGAATAAAAACCAGAGGGTTGCTAAGTGTCTATTGGGAAATCCTCTCAATATAGTCGAACACCCTGATTACTGGTACCAATCCAAGAGACTGGCGGTTGCCAGCAAAAATCGGCATATTCTAAAATATCTGATTTACGTAAATCATCTACAGGTGAATTTTTAATTAAATATGACCACAATAAAAATTTTTCAATTTCATTTCTAAAACGATCGTACGTATGGATTGATTTATTTCTACCGGTATATGCTAAAAAGGATTTTCCCCAAGACCAATGAGTATTCCACCAAGTTTTATTATTAGTATTCAAAAATTTATTTAACGTTGGATAATCAGACAAGGATAATTCTTTTAACTCCGTATACGTTGGATAAAGTGGATGAGTTTGTTTTGACATGATAATAAAGCATTTAGCAGCAGATAAGGTTACTTTAACTTAGAACACACACTAAGTCCAGTACTAAAAGGTATCGGACTTAGTGGGTGTTAATGTATACCCTTAGTGCTATCATAATTAAAGATGATTAATATTATTTTGAAAATGTTCTATATATTTACCAACATCCAATCCATCAGCTAAGGCATGATGTAATTCTACTGATACAGGCATTGTGCTTTTGCTTATTGATTGTTCTGGCGTTAAATTGGTGATTTTACCAAAGACAATTTTAGGATGACCAATACCTACGCCATTGCTTGCATGTTTATACCCAGTAAAAGATAGCCAAGGAATTACAGAATAAAATACATGTTCAGGCATGTTGATTACTTTCGACAAGCTTTGTTGTTGCAATGCTTGCTCTCTTGCTATTTTAGCTTGTTTTATAAAGGTGTGAATATCGCCGTGATATTCAAAATTACAGAAGGTAAATGTTTCATCTTTGGTAAGTAACGTCGCAGCTGGTTGAGCTATATTGAATTGTTCTACCCCATTTTGTGCTGTTAACCGTAGTTTGAAAGCAGTAATTTGATTACAGGCGTTTGCTGATAAATAAAGTAAGGTTAAAAATAATGAATATTGATGAGTTCTAGCAAACGTTATTGCATTACTAACGTCTATTTCGCAACACATATTAAAGTAAGGATCAGAAAAATTTTTGTAAAATTCAAAATGATTTTTACGTTTCCATTGATTTATATTAATAAGCTTACTTTTATTGGCCACACGTTGTCCTCATTCACTTATTCAATAATAAATGGTTTGAAAACATTATAGGTTCCGTCCATTTCTTTGGGCGTTTTTATTTTTAGTAAATGTAAAATTAATGGTGCGACATTTATGTTTTCAAATGGTTTAATTGTTTGATTTTGCTTAAATGCATTACCATTAGCGATAAATATAGCTTGTAAATCATTTGATTTTTTAATATCAAACCCATGTGTCGCACTACTAAAATGGCTTTTAAACGAGGAAAAAATGAACGGAACATTAGCATCTAAAATAAGATCGGGAATGCTACTATTGTTTTTATTCCAATGCCAAGAAGAAGGGAAATTATCGTTATTGTAAACCTGATATTTCCCCTTTGCGACGCGTTTATATGACTTTTCTATTGTTCTTAATAGTGTTTTGTTCTTAGAATAAATTAATAATTGGGTTTGACCATTGATTACTTTAACGTCTTCATTATCAATAATAGGCAATTTCCAGTTAATAATCGATTTGTCATTTAGTTGAACCATACCATGATCAGATACAACAATAAGATTTACATCAGTATCTAGTTCGTTCTTCAATTTGTTTGTTAAAATACCAATCAAATCATCAATTTCTTTTATCGCCTTAGCTAATTCAGCTGAATTTCTCCCGTAACGATGTCCTGCGGAATCTACAATTGAAAAATATCCGGCAATGAATTGTGGGCGTTTAGCAACAGGTAATTTCAACCAAGATATTATTTGATTTACTCTGTCGATATTTGGCGTACTTTTTTTGTACGGGACATTATAACTAGGTAAAACGCCCTCCACTTTGGCCTCTGATTCAGGCCAAAAATAAACAGCGGATTTAATTCGGTTTTGTTCTGCGATTGTCCACAACGGTTTAGCGGTTAACCAAGCAGAATTATTTTTACCATCACCTAAGGAATATTTGCTTTTTAAGTTTCGATTATAAAAACTATTGTGAATAATGCCGTGTTTAGCTGGATAAACACCAGTAATTATAGATATATGATTAGGAAAGGTTTTACTGGGAAATATTGGAAGTAATGCTTCAGCAGTTAACCCCGTTTTCATCAAGCTATGTAAGCTTTTTGTTGGGTATTGTTCTAAATAATTTCGAGCAAAGCCATCAATAGAAATCAAAACAACGGGTGATTTTTGTGTTACCAACTTAACTTCGGTTTTTCCAATACAAGCACTCGAGGACAATAAAAAAGTAATAAAGAAAAGAAACCGTAGTTGGCAGATCCACATAGACTATTTCCTTCCTTTATTTATTTGTTTTTATTTATTAAACCAGTATATCTAAAATATTAGATAAATCACTTTTGCCTGATTTTATTTCTTCTTGAGTTAAACCAGATAATTCGTGAGGGAATACTAACCATTCGTCTGATTCATGTACAAAATAATCAGGTACAATGCCTACCTTGTTATTTTGGGGCTTATACCAAGGACAAGCAATGCGAACGTCGGTTGGCATGTTTAAGCGAGTCTGCTTTTTAATTTGACTAATAAGCGCTTCTATACTGCGCCCTGAATCAAACACATCATCAACAATTAATAATTTGTCATCAGCATTGGCATTTTCAATAATGTAATGTAAGCCATGAACGGTAATTTCTTTGCTTTGCTGGTTAATACCATAATAAGAAGATGTTCGCACTGCAATGTGATCAGTCTCTACCTTTTTAAAATCAAAATATTCTTGAACGGCAATACCTATTGGCGCGCCGCCCCGCCAAATACCAATAATAAAATCAGGTTTAAATCCATCATTATATACTTTTGCAGCAACACGAAATGAATCCTCAAGAAGTTCTTGGGCGGTAATAAAATGTTTAGTCATTAAGTTTCCTAAATTTAGGTAGGAGAATCTACAATATTTTCTATTTATTCGTACATTATAACGAGAAGTTGTACTTTAGATAATAATTAATTTACCTTTTTATAAAAACTTATTTGGAAATACTGCGATCAATAAACATTATTTGATTTGAAATATAGCAATAAGATCTTAAATAAAACTTAAGATTAGCATGAGCAAAATCGTCATTCTTTGTATGGTAATTTACATGAGTTCCAACACCAAAATAGACAAAAGGGATTTTGGCGCGATTAAATGGACTATGATCACTAGCATTGACATAATTAATTTTGCCCCCGCCCATTAGCTTACTTTTACCAAATTGTTGAAAACCACGTTTTACTCGGATAGTAGATGTGTTTTTTTTATTTTTAAAATCTTTATATGAGCTCAAAGGTAGAATTTTTTTTAATCTTTTTTCAATGTAATGTAATGTGGTGGTTTGCATTGAACCCGCAATCATATCTAAATTAATATTAACTTTTATATGCTCTAAAAATTGCTTTTGTTGATTAATAAAAGCTTTACTCCCAAGTAATCCGGACTCTTCGCCGTCTGTAAATATAAATATCACACTGTGCTTTAGTGGTGACTGTTTGATTTTTTTAGCTAAAGCTAGTAATGCCGCAGTCCCTGAAGCATTGTCATCAGCACCATTATATATAGTATTACCTCTTGCTCCTAAATGATCAAAATGTGCAGTTAAAACAATATATTCGTTTTTGTATGTTGTCCCTTCCACTTTAGCAATTACGTTTGTTCCAGTAATTGTAGAAAAAGTTTTGTATTTAACAAAAGGATGAAAATAACGTTTAACAAATGGAGGTATTTGTAATTTAATTAATGCGTTCTTTATGTATATTTGCGCTTTAAAGTTTCCTATAGTGCCAACTTTTCTTCCTTGAAAATCATTAGAGGAAAGATCTTTAAACGTGTTAAGCAAATATTCCTGATTAGGACTTACCTCATGCAAAATATTATCGGGTGTATTTTGATTTGTAGAACAAGAAAAAACGAGAAAACAAAATACCATAATAAAAAAATTTCGAAGGTTAATGGGGAAGCTCCGTAGATTTAATTAAATTGAGCTTGGCAATATATTGATCATCTATGTCGGTTAATTTATTGAGTTTAATTGCCCTGTTTATTGCGTTCTCTGCTTTAACTGTTTCATTCATGCGAAAATAAACTTTAGCCAGTGAAAAGTAAATTTCATGAATATTTCTATTTAAACGTATCGCTTTTTTATAAAAACCTAATGCTTTTGGTAAATTGTTTGCAAATACCGCTTCATCACCTTTCATAGCGTAGTAATATGGATTGTTTTTACGTTTGTTTTCGATTTTGCGCTGTATTATTTCTGACGCATTATTGTTTCCTTTCATTTTAAAGAGAATGGCTAAATTTGAAAGTGCTGTTAAATTATTATTATTTAAAGCTAATGCATGTAGATAAGTATTCTCTGCTAAATCGAATTGATTTGTTAATCGATATAACAACCCTAAATTGCCCCAAGTATTACTATAGTTCGGGAGAATAGTGATTGCCGATTTTAAATAGGCATAAGCGACATCGTATTTTTTATCTACAATCGCTTGAGCTGCTTTATTATTATAAAACATCGAAATAACTTTCGATTTTTTAATGACGTGACGTGGAAAATGATTTTTTGTTGTGTATGGGTCAAAATCTATTTGTAAGCTTTTACTACCGTAAAAAAGTACAGATTGTTTATATTTTGCCTGCACAATCGATAAATTAACATGCCCTGTAAGTAAGCTATATTGTCCATTTCTAGTCCAAAACTCTGGAATTTCTACTTCTTGAAAACGAATTTCTAAATTTGATTTTTTAGCCAATGAATAGGCTAAGATGGTTAAAGACAAACAGTTTGCAGTTTTACTATGAAAGGCTTCACTTGCAGTAATATTAGCAGAGCTTAAATAATCCATACCCTGATTTTTATTTATAAAAATCAAACGAAGTAATTTCTTTGCTCTTCTTGTTTTATTCGGGATGGGTAAAATTTGTTCTTCTACTATTTGTTGAATATCGTCATCTAATTCAAAGAGTTCTTGGGCTGTTTCAATTTTAACTTGCTGATATGTAGGAAAAGCACCATCTATGAGTAAATTTTTGATTGATACATTAGTTAAGCTAGTGTTGAGTTGGTCATTGGTCGACTGGCAAGCAAATAAAGTTAAGCTTAATAATAAAAGGATCGACCTGTATAATTTTAATCCTTTGATTGTTAAATGGTCTTGTAAAAGTGACATAGCAAACTCCAAAATTGATTCGGTGTTACTTTAAGTATAATACAAAAACCAGCTTGATTTGTTCAAAAATTGTTCTTGTAATATATGTTTACAAATTAATTACAATTATTAATAATAGATACAATACCCATGGTGCATTATTAAAAAATTGAAATTGTAAGTTGCTCAATCACTTAGCGTGATATAATGACATCTTCACCAAAAGATTAGTCAAATGAGCAACTTACACGATAGTTATACCAAAATTCTTAACCTACTGCACGATATTGAACCAAATTCTTATTTCTTGAATCAAAGGCGAAAACCAAAACTCAATGATACTGAATTAATCGCATTGAATTTAGCGGCTGAATGCCGAGGCATTGATTCAGAACGTTACCTTTTTACCTTATTGCCCCAAACACTCAAAGATAAAATTGACCGAACAGTCTACAATCGAAGGCGACGTAAACTAGCCTTTAAAATAGAGTTCTTTAGACAAAAAATTACTTCAATCGTTGTTCCCGCTGAAAACTATCTTGTCATCGACAGTATGCCTTTGGAAGTATGCAAATATAGTCGTTCATCTCGCACTAAAATATGTCAAGAGAATACCGAAACATCACCAAGCTTTGGTTATTGTGCTGCACAGAAATTGCATTATTTTGGCTATAAAATACATGCTGTTTGTACCGTGCAAGGCGTTATTAAAACCTTTGATATATCAAAAGCTTCAGTTCATGACATCAACTATCTAAACGATGTAAAGCATCAACTCAGCAACTGTGTTCTTATTGGAGATAAAGGTTACCTTAGTCAGCAATATCAACAAGATTTATTTGAATCATCAAATATAAAAATAGAAACACCAATGCGTAATAACAACGCCAATTTCAAACCGTTTCCTAAGTCATTAAGCAAAGCGAGAAAACGAATAGAAACCTTATTTTCTCAGCTGTGTGACCAGTTCATGATCCGACGTAATTATGCTAAATCATTCGATGGCTTTTCAACACGAATATTATCGAAAATAACGGCATTGACACTTATCCAATGGTTTAATCAACAAAACGGAAATAACATTAACAATCTAAAAGTTGCTGTTTCTTAAATGCACCACGGGTATACAATAAATAATAATATTTTCACCCTTAAATGGAATTAATATGAACTCAATCATCCATTCTAAATTACTAATCACTATTTTTATTGGATTTAGTCTTTTATATAATTCGCAAATAATTGCCGCAGAAAGTAAACAATTAACCACTATTATTGATGCTAAACCTCTAGAAAGAATTGCACCCAAGTATCCTACTAGTGCCGCTCGTATGGGACGAGAAGGATCAGCAAGACTTAGCTTTGTTATTGAAAAAGATGGTAGCGTTTCTAATGTAATAGTAGAAGATGTGGTTGGTTATAAGGGTTTTGGTAAATCTGCTGTAAAAGAAATAAAACACTGGAAATTTAAACCAGCATTTGAAAACGGTAAACCAGTACAGCAATGTCAAAATGCAGTTCAAATGGACTTTGCGATGGGCAAGCCGAATGGGGAAAAAAATCCAGCAGCGGTAACAAAAAGTTTTCTAAAATATTATAAAAGTGCGTTAAACGCATTAAAAACTAAAGACTATGATTTAGTTGATGAAAAATTAAAAAAGATTGAAAAAATTAAAATTTGGAAAAGAGCAAACGCCGCCTATACCTACTTACTTAAGGCAGAATATGCCAAAGCAATGGGTGAAGAAAGAAATGAATTGGACTATTTGCAAAAATCGACTTCAATTGTAACTTTACCCAAAGCAACTTATTTTTATATATTACAACAGCAGTATGTTTTAAATATCAAACTAAATAATGTAATTTCAGCATATGATACTTTAAATAAAATCATGGAGTTAGATGAAGCCAAAAGCAAAATGGACATTTTTGAAGATCACAAGAAAAGACTTGATAGTTATATTGCTAAGGGCACTGATATCGTTGTTAATGGCGATTTAACAGGTCCTTATACTTGGAATCACAAATTATTACGTAATAGTTTCTCAATATTGCCACAAAAAGGAAAATTACAAGAGCTTGATATTCGATGTGCTAATAAACGTCATGTATTTACGGTTGGAGAAAACTCAACGTGGACAATTCCTGAAAAATGGCAGCGTTGCTCGGTGTATATAAAAGGTGATAAAAATGCAACCTTCCAACTAGTTGAGCATGCAAAATCTAATACGGAACAAAAAACCGCCGTATAAACGCAATAATACCTTTAATAACTACTCGTAAAATCTACAAAAAAACCTTGAACCATTTCTTTTTGTAGATTTTCCGATTGGTATTTTGCCTTAATCCATACTCGCCAGGTCATTTTCGGTTCACTACAAGCAACCACCATAGTGCCTGCAATAAATCGATTATTATTTAAATTGTTTTTGAATAAAAGTGGTATTTTGCCCATAAACATATTTTTACCTTCCATATAACCATTGATTGTTTCAATTTTTTGTTTCCCTGTGTAGGACACAATTATTGAAAACGGTGTTTCAACTTTTACCTCTGCTACATTAAAACCAACTGTAAATTTCCCCATGGTTGTTTTAATCACACAAACACTTTGACTGGTTAAACATTGTGGTTTATTTAATTGCGGCATTTTATCTACTTTTGGTTTACAAGCAGACAGTGAAAAAATAATGATAAAAATAACTGAGATGGTTTTAAGCATGAATGATAATTTGTTATATTAGATTTGCTATTTTAAACGCATCCTTCTTTTAATTACTATTAAAAACATAATTAGTTATGAATAATATAAGTGCACAAATGACCTCTTCTAACGACGATAGTAACTATGTTGCCTGTGAAAACTGTGCAATGAATCCGATATGCCAACCTGTATTATCGCAACAAAATTCCATATCCTTAACGGATCACTATTTAAATAAACGTATCTCAATAAAAGCGGGAGAAAAATTATTTAATAAAGATGACGTGCTTACCTCTATTTATGCTGTTTGTTCAGGCTCTTTTAAACGCTGTAAAGAAAATTCTGACAATGATAATAATATATTAGGATTTAGGTTTTCTGGTGAATTATTAGGTGAAGATGCTATATTCCATAAAAAGTATAATTATCAAGTTGTTGCACTCGAAGATAGTTCTGTTTGTAAAGTTTCAGTTGATGAGTTAATTAATTGTTCAACGATGGTTCCCCAATTACAGTCACAATTAATTGAATTACTTAGCCAACAAAGTCATGTTAACCAACAAGAATTTAATTGTTTAGTTGCTAAAAAATCTGCTGAAAGTTTAGTCGCATCATTCTTATTAAATGTTATTGAACGCAACAAACATAACACAGAACAAATTCATGTTATTTCATTAGCAATGAGTCGAGATAATTTAGCCAATTTTCTGGGTTTAAGAAGAGAAACATTAAGCAGGATATTTTCTAAACTACAAAAAAACGAATTGATAACTGTAAAGGGTAAAAACATTACAATAATTAATATTGAAAAATTAACTCTTCTTTCAAAATAATATTTTTAAACAATCACTAATCTAAATCAAAGCTAGTCTATTATTTTTTATCTCTATTTCTAACTGGCTGATTTTATGAATATAGGCTACCTTTTTAAGGATGTGATATATTTTATAAAACAGCTTGATTTTTAACACAAAGTAAAAAAAATAGTTGATTTATTGTCCTAAATCAAAAAAAAGCATTTTATTTTGATTTAATACTCAACTTAAACGTTAGTTCAGTTGATTTATAACACACTCAAGGAGTAAAATTCTGCCGTGCAACACGCATGGGATAACTCCCGTGTGATTTATGTCACGTTATTGTAAATCAAATTCAAAAATGTGATTTATAACAATAAATTTATCGTTAATAATTATAACTTTCGGAAACCTTAACATGAGTCAAACTAATATGTCGGCAGTTGACTACAACTTTGATGTTGTACGCCAGTTTACTGTAATGACTGTAATTTGGGGATTGGTTGGTACCCTAGTGGGTGTACTTATTGCTGCGCAATTAATTTGGCCGGCATTAAATTTTGAAACCCCATGGTTAACTTACTCTCGCCTTCGTCCTTTACATACCAATGCTGTTATTTTTGCTTTTGGTACTAGTGCATTATTTGCAACCTCTTATTATGTTGTTCAACGTACCTGTAAAACTGCTTTATTTGGCGGTAAATCACTCGCAGCATTTACCTTTTGGGGTTGGCAGGCAATTATTGTTGCCGCGGCTATATCTTTACCTTTAGGTTATACCTCAAGTAAAGAATATGCTGAATTAGAATGGCCAATTGATATTGCTATTGCAGTAGTATGGGTAGCATATGCTATCGTTTTCTTTGGTACTTTAGTAAAAAGAAAAGTTTCACATATTTATGTAGCTAACTGGTTTTTTGGTGCTTTTATCATCACCATTGCCGTATTACATATTGGTAACAGCATGGCTGTTCCCGTATCGGCAATGAAATCATATTCTATTTATTCTGGCGCTATTGATGCCATGATGCAGTGGTGGTACGGACATAATGCCGTAGGTTTCTTATTAACAGCTGGTTTCCTTGGTATGATGTACTATTTTGTACCTAAGCAAGCAGAACGTCCGGTTTATTCTTACCGTTTGTCGATTGTTCACTTTTGGGCACTTATTTCATTATATATTTGGGCTGGCCCTCATCATCTTCATTACACTGCCCTACCAGATTGGACTCAATCAGTTGGTATGGTGATGTCAATTGTATTATTTTTACCGTCTTGGGGCGGCATGATTAACGGTATTATGACACTTTCTGGTGCATGGCATAAATTACGTAATGACCCAATTTTACGTTTCCTAATTGTATCTTTGTCATTCTACGGTATGTCTACTTTTGAAGGTCCTATGATGGCAATAAAATCAGTTAATGCTTTATCGCATTATACCGATTGGACTGTTGGTCACGTTCATTCAGGTGCGTTAGGTTGGGTTGCAATGGTTTCTATTGGTGCTATGTACCACTTGATTCCAATTTTATTCAATCAAGGCCGCATGTACAGCATTCGTTTAATTAACACCCACTTTTGGATTCATACTGCTGGTATTATTTTATACATCGTAGCTATGTGGATTTCAGGTGTTATGCAAGGTTTAATGTGGAGAGCTGTAAATACTGACGGTACGTTAACTTATAGTTTTGTAGAAAGCTTAACCGCTTCTTATCCATTTTATTTTATGCGCTTTTTAGGCGGTGTTTTAGTGGTGGCAGGTTTTGTAATTATGCTTTATAACATGATCAAAACAATCAACGCGAAAGACGGAAGTCTTCAACCTGTTGAAGCAGTTTAAGGAGTATTAAAATGACGAATAAAACTGTAACTAAAAATAAACATGAAAAAGTAGAAACCAATGTAGGTTTGTTTTTCTTTTTCGCTATTCTTTGCATAAGTATTGGTGGTTTAGTTGAAATTACACCATTGTTTTTTCAAAACGCAACGACCGTACCGGTAACAAATTTAAAACCTTATACCGCGTTACAAATGGAAGGCCGTGACATTTATATCCGTGAAGGTTGTCATGTATGTCATAGCCAAATGATCCGTCCATTTAGAGCTGAAACTGAGCGCTATGGTCATTACAGTGTAGCTGGTGAAGGCGTATGGGAACATCCATTTTTATGGGGTTCTAAACGAACTGGTCCTGATTTAGCACGTGTTGGTGGTCGTTATAGTGATGATTGGCATCGTGCACATTTAATTGATCCACGTTCTGTTGTGCCTGAATCAAACATGCCTTCTTTTAAATGGTTAGACAACAATACACTTGATGGTGAATTAACTGCTAAAAAGTTATCTACATTTAACTTTTTAACTAAAAGTCATCAACGTAAAGATGCTAAAGGTGAACGTATTCCTCTTTATAGTGCGGCAGAAATTGCTGGAGCAAAAGACGCTGTAAAAGGGAAAACTGAGATGCAGGCATTAATTGCCTACTTACAATCACTTGGTTTAGCCTTGAAGTAATAAAAGGATATTAATGATGGATTACGGCACCTTAAGTGGAGTATTCACTTTAATAATTTTCGCACTTTTTATCATTATCGTAGTGTGGTCATATAGCAAAAAACGTAAAGCAACGTTTGATGAAATAGCCAACTCTATTTTAGATGATGATTTAAAAACTGTTCATTCTAAAGAACAAAGCAAACAGGAGACTAATAATAATGTCTAGCTTCTGGAGTATATGGATCAGCGTGTTAACAATAGGCACCTTAATTGGTTGCTACTTTTTGTTACGTTGGTGTTTGACAAATTTTACCGGTAAAGGTGAAGGAGAGTCGTTGGGACACTCTTTTGACGGTATTGAAGAACTAAATAACCCACTACCAAAATGGTGGAGTACGTTCTTCTTATTAACTATTATTTGGGGGTTTGGTTACCTACTGGTTTATCCAGGTCTTGGTAACTGGCAAGGTTTATTTGGCTGGCAGAGTTCTAATCAAGGGATATTAACTCTTGAAGAATCGAAAGCGCGTTCAATTGATAATATGACAGATAACTCTGGTGTATTAAATCAATACGATCGTGAAGTTACCGCGGCTAATGCTAAATATGGTCCTATTTTTAAAGCTTACGCTGCGCGTGATATTAAAGATTTGGCCACAGATAAAGACGCGCTAAAAGTAGGTCAGCGTTTGTTTATTCAAAACTGTTCTCAATGTCATGGCTCAGATGCTCGTGGTACTACCGGCTTCCCTAACCTATCTGATGATGATTGGTTATATGGCGGTTCACCTGAAACCATTAAAGAAACGATTATGTTTGGGCGAAATTCTCAAGGCATGATGGCTTGGACAACCGCTTTAGGTGGTGAACAAGGGGTTAAAGAAGTTGCGGCTTATGTCATTAGTTTAAGTGGTCGTGAAGTTGATCCTAAATTAGCTAAAGCAGGTCAAGTACGTTTTGCTATGTGTCAAGGTTGTCACGGCGCAGAAGGTAAAGGTAGCTTACTAACCTATAACATGAAATTAGGTGCACCTAACTTAACCGACAACACTTGGTTATATGGTGGTTCACAGCACACTATTGAAGAAAGCATTCGTAATGGCCGTGCTGGTATTATGCCTGCTTGGAATAAAATATTAGGTGAAGAAAAAGTACATGTAATTAGTGCTTATGTTTATAGCCTTTCTCAAAAATAAGTTTATTTTATAACGTAACCAAAAGCCTTGTTTTAACAAGGCTTTTTTTGGGTTGTTAAAAAATATTACCTAAATAAATTACTATTCAAATTGCCATGCAAATATATTATAAATCTAGTAAAATAGGCTTTCTTTAAATCACTTAGTAACGACTTAATTATAATGAAAACATCATGGTACAAAGAGCCTTGGGCTTGGTTAGTTTTTTTCTTGCCATTTACTGCGGTTGTGGCAGGCATTAGTACTTATTTTATTGCAACCAATGAACCCGACAGTTTAGTCATTGGTGACTATTATAAACATGGTAAAGCGATTAATTTAGAAATATCAAAAATAAAACAAGCTCAGAAATTGGGTATAAATTTTATTCTTAAATCATCAGACAATAAGTTAGTTATACGGCCTACTGGTATTGAAAAAAAATTCCCTTTTTTAACGGTTAACTTTTATCACCCAACACAAGAAAGTAAAGACTTCTCGTTAAAGTTAACACCAGATGGTAAAGGAGACTTCCGACATCTTTTTGCATCCCCAGTTACAGGCAAATGGCGGATAACTTTATCTTCTTATAAAAATAATTGGCGAATCGAAAAAATTGTTTCATTACCGCAGAGTGATTTTATTCAAATAAAGCCTGATTTGGCCGAAGCCAACTAATGCCAGCAAGCCAATTACATTGTTTTCATTGCGGGGAACTTGTACCTAAAGGTTTTGTAAGCTCTGTTACCATTAAAAATATAGCGCAGCCAATGTGTTGCATTGGTTGCGAAGCTGTTGCTCAAACAATTGTAGATAATAATCTAACTGACTATTATAAATTTAGAACTGAAAACGCACAAAAATCAACACCACTTATTCCTGAAGAATTAATAAAGCATCAATTGCTTGATGATAATTCTTTACAAAGCGAGTTCACCCATCAAACCAATGAATATAATGAAACGATCCTTTCAATTGATGGTATAAGTTGCGCGGCTTGTGCTTGGCTAATTGAACAACAATTATCGCAGCTATCTGGCGTTGTCAAAATAAATGTCAATGCTACTACCCAACGTGCCACAATACGTTGGCAAGATGAACAACTTAAATTCAGCAAAATTCTTGATGTAATTTCCAAACTTGGTTACCAAGCAACACCTTTTAAGGCAAGTGAAGTAGAAGCAAAAAACCAATTTAAAAATAAAACCTTTATTAAACGATTAGGCATAGCGGGCATTTTAATGATGCAAATTATGATGATTGCCATAGGTTTGTACTTTGGCGCGTTTAGCGGCATGTCTGCAGGTAATTTAGTGTACTTGCGTTGGACTAGTTTTTTTCTTTGTATTCCTATTGTTTTTTATAGCGCACTGCCCTTTTATATTGGCGCTTACAATGCATTAAAAATTAAACACTTATCGATGGATGTTCCGGTTGCAATTGCCATTTTATTAGCTTTTAGTGCTAGTACGTGGGCAACATTTTCAAAGCAAGGAGAAGTCTATTTTGAATCGGTTGCCATGTTTACTTTTTTATTGCTTATTGGTAAATATTTAGAATTTAGAGCGCGTTCACGGGCCGCTGAAGTATCAGCAAATTTATTAAAATTGATGCCAATGACTGCTACAAAAATTTTAGCAGGTAAAGAACAGTTAATCGCAGCAAAAAAACTGCAACCTACTGATATAGTTTTGATTAAACCCGGCGAAACAATTCCCGCCGACGGTATTATTATTACAGGCATCAGCCAAATTAATGAAGCGATGCTTACTGGAGAACAACACCCTATTAGTAAAAAAATAGGAGATAAAGTTTTTTCTGGAACCATAAATGCTGATGGTAATTTAACGATAGAAGTAACACTGGCCAATACCCACACTTTTTTAAGCCAATTAATTCGTTTAAGTGAAAATTCACAAGCGCACAAACCCAAATTGGCACAATTATCAGACAAAATTGCTCAATATTTTGTTGCCATTATTTTATTTACAGCCGTTGCGACAGCCATATATTGGTATTTTCATTTACCAGCAGAAGCGTTTTGGATTGCGCTTTCAGTACTTGTAGCAACTTGTCCATGTGCATTATCACTAGCTACTCCTACAGCATTAACTTGTGCAACGACCAATTTAAATCGTAGCGGAATAATGATCAAATCCGCACACGTTATGGAAACACTTCCAAAAGTTGATTGCTTTGCTTTTGATAAAACAGGGACGCTAACTACTGGAAATTTCAAATTAGATAAAGTTGTAATTAATAAAAATACACTTTTGGATGATCGGGCACAAATATTGGCTATTGCTGCAGGTTTAGAAGCACATTCTGAACACCCTATTGCAAAGGCTTTTGTTAAATTTCGAAATTATGCCCTTTCTATTACTAAAGCTAAGGTAATTGCCGGCTTTGGCATAGAAGGTGATTGTGTTGTCATTAACAATAGAGAACCAATCAACCAAAATATTTCATTTAAAATAGGTAAACCCACTTGGTTGCTTACGGGTGACGAACTCGCTAAAAATATCGATGCGCAATGTGTTTTAACGGCCAATGGTGTCCTTATTGGAACATTTTATTTTGTTGATAATGTTAGAGAAGATGCACTTTGGGTCATTAATAATTTAAAAAATAAAGCCCAAAAACTCTTAATTATATCTGGCGATAATCAATTAATATGTAAAAATATTGCTAATAGTCTAAACGTTGATCAATATTATGCTGGTTTAAGCGCAAAAGATAAATTAGCAATAATAAAAGAGCGGCAAAAAATACATACTGTTGGCGTTGTTGGTGATGGTATTAACGATTCTCCTGTATTTGGTGCTGCACATGTATCATTGGCAATGGGAAGCGGTAGTGATATCGCAAAAAATGGTGCTGATGTTATCTTATTGAATAATAAATTAACGAGTATAAATGTATTATTAAACGTTGCTTTTAAAACTAAAAAAATAATATTTCAAAATTATCTGTGGGCGTTTGGTTATAATGCATTAATGTTACCTTTAGCGGCAAGTGGTTTTATAACGCCTTACATTGCCGTAATTGGGATGTCGATTAGTTCTTTGCTAGTAATAACTAATTCATTGCGCTTGCTTACTAATAAACCACAATAAATTAAGAATGAGCATTTAATGAGTATTATCTATATTTTGATCCCTATTGCTGTTTTATTTACAGCAGTTGGCATTTATTTGTTTTTTTGGGCGGTTAAAAGCGATCAATTTGAAGATTTAGAAAAACAGGGATTGAGTATTTTATTTGATGATGACGATATAAATGATAAAGCATATACCCAAACCGAAATAAAATCGGTAACCTCTGCAGAGCAAATCAAAGATCAAAATACGGCAAAAGATAAACGATGAACATCGATTTATTTTCTGCATTTATTATAGGTTTATTAGGTTCAGGGCACTGTATAGGTATGTGTGGTGGCATTACAACAATGCTAACCTCTGCTCTTCCTAAACCCACAACGATAGCGTCAGACATCAATTTACTGCCACAAAAAAAAACAACGCCACGTTATATATTTGTTGTGCTTTATCATATTGGCAGGATTAGTTCATATAGTGTTATTGGCGCTATTGTTGGTTTTAGTGGATCTATAGCGGCTAAGAACATTGGTATGCCATTAGCTGGGTTACGAGTTATTGCTGCAATCTTCCTAATATTATTAGGATTGTATATCGGGCGTTGGTATTTGTTACTTAACCATCTAGAAAGTTTAGGTAAAAAAATATGGCGATATGTCTCTCCTTTAAGTAAACGATTTATTCCTATAGAATCCCCCAAACAAGCTTTATTCCTAGGTGTTTCATGGGGGTGGTTGCCTTGTGGATTAGTCTATTCAACGTTAACTTGGAGTTTAGCAAGCAGCTCTGCGTTTACAGGCTTTTTAATCATGTTATTTTTTGGCTTGGGTACTTTACCCGCATTACTCAGTGTTTCATTAGGCGTAGTTTCAATAAATAGTATATTTAACCATCAATTTGTTAGGAAGTTTGTCGCTTCGCTTTTAGTAACTTATGGAGTTTATAGCTTAATTATTGCAACACAGCTATTGTTTCTATATTATTGACCTACATCAAAGAACTGACGATATTTTTTAATTTATGAAAAACTCTCCATGTCCAGGTCGTAATCAAATTCAATGTAAAAACTGTAATTTAAGTGAATTATGCATTCCTTATTCTCTAAATAATCAAGAGCTTGATACTTTAGACAACATAATAAATCGGAAACGCCCTATTCATAAAGGGGATAATGTTTACCAAGGTGGTGAAAAGTTAAATTCTTTGTTTGCCATTCGTTCAGGCACATTTAAAACCTACACAATCGATGAAGACGGTGAAGAACAAATTACCGGCTTTCATTTACCTGGCGACTTACTTGGCTTTGATGCGATTGCAGAAAATTCACACCCTAGTTTTGCACAAGCGATGGAAACGTCGATGGTATGTGAAATTCCGTTTGATCACCTTGATAAACTTTCTGAAACCATGCCAAAATTGCGTAAGCAAATATTCCGCATGATGAGTACTGAAATTAAAACTGATCAAGAAATGTTGATGTTACTTAATCATAAAAATGCTGAGCAACGTCTCGCCAGTTTTCTTTTAGCGTTAAGTGAACGTTATCACAGCCGAGGTTTGTCAGCGACAGAGTTCCGTTTAACGATGACCCGCAGTGAAATAGGTAATTATATCGGTTTAACGGTTGAGACAATCAGTCGTTTATTAAATCGTTTTCAAAAAAATGATTTAATTAGTGTGAGCGGTAAGTTGATCACTATTCTTGATCTTGATAATTTAAGTGATGTTGCCGAAGATTAACTTCATTTATAAATTTCAAATATCTACTTTCTCTTTATTCCCCCAATAATCTAGCTCAAATTGTACAATCACTTGAGCTAGATCAAAAAAAATCCTATCCATTTTTTGCAACTCAAACTAAACTGAATATTGTATTAATCTACCCGTTAGGTTTGAGGAAATTATGGAAAAATATCAAAACATTTTAGTTGTAATTGACCCGACAACAAATGATCAAATTGCATTAAAAAGAGCCATCGAATTAGCAAAAAAAACTAAAGCTAAATTAACAGCCTTTTTGAGTATTTTTGATTTTTCGTATGAAATGACAACGATTCTTTCTAGTGGCGAACGAGAAATTATGCGCCAAAGCGTCATCGATGATCGCTTAGAATGGGTAAATGAAATAGTTAATGAACACAATCCTGACAAGTTATCTATTGAATGTATTGTTGAATGGCACAATCGCCCTTTTGAAGCCATTATCAACCAAGTTATTAATAATAATTTTGATATGGTGATCAAAGGTACTCACCAGCATGATAAATTAAAAGCCGTTATTTTTACACCGACTGATTGGCATGTTTTACGTAAATGCCCTTGCCCAGTATTACTTGTTAAAGATCATAAATGGCCTGAAAATGGTAATGTTTTAGCGGCTCTAAATATTGGTAGTGATGAAGAAGAACATCAATCACTTAACAGAATAATCACCGAAGAAGCGAAGAACCTTGCAGGATTAATGGATGCTAATGTTCATTTGGTAAACTCTTTCCCTGGTACTCCTGTTAATATTGCTATTGAAATTCCTGAGTTTGACGCTCAAGAATATAACGAAACGATGCTTAAAACGCATCAAGATTCAATGGCAAAGCATGCTCAACTATTTAATATTGCGGCAGAAAGAACCTATGTTCGTGAAGGATTAGCTGAAGATATTATTGATGAAGTGGCAACAGAAATTGATGCTGAATTAGTTGTATTAGGTACGATTGGTCGCACTGGATTTTCTGCAGCTATAATTGGCAATACCGCAGAACACGTAATTGACCAATTAAAATGCGATGTGCTTGCACTAAAACCGCTTGGTTATAAATCATCACTAGAGCAATAATTTTTATCTCTCCCTAAACCTTATTATTAGTAAAATAATGATAAGGTTTTTCTTTTTATTATTCCCCCCAGATAGTTAATTCAGTTATAATCCGCTCGTTTTAAACTTAGCACTATTAGGAATTTTCATGTTGTCTTCTGTCCAAACTACTCAATTATCTAAGCTTGAAAAGCGCCTAAGACATCAAGTTGGAAAGGCGATTGCTCAATATAATATGATTGAAGATGGTGATAAAGTAATGGTGTGTTTATCTGGCGGCAAAGATAGTTACGCGTTACTCTCTATATTAATGATTTTAAAACGTTCAGCGCCAATTAACTTTGATATTATTGCAGTAAATTTAGACCAAAAACAACCAGGTTTTCCTGCAGAAATATTGCCAAATTATCTTGAATCAATTGGTGTTGACTTCAAAATAGTTAATGAAGATACTTATTCTATAGTTAAAGACAAAATTCCAGAAGGTAAAACAACTTGTAGTTTATGCTCACGTTTACGCCGCGGTATTTTATACAAAACCGCTAAAGAATTAAATGTAACCAAAATTGCCTTAGGCCATCACCGTGATGACATTCTAGAAACATTAATGTTGAATATGTTTTATGGCGGTAAACTAAAAGCTATGCCTGCAAAATTAGGATCTGATAATGGTGAACACATTGTTATTCGACCTTTAGCTTTTTGTAATGAGCAAGATTTAATTAACTATGCTCAATTAAAAGCATTCCCGATTATTCCTTGCAATTTATGCGGTTCGCAGCCCAATTTACAACGTCAAAATATAAAAGTGATGCTACAAGAATGGCAAATAAAATTTCCTGGCCGTATTGAGTCTATGTTTACCGCCACACAAAACATCGCCCTTTCCCATTTAGGTGATGGCGAACTATTTGATTTTAAAAACATAACTTCATCTTCTCAACAAACACATGGTGGTGATATCGCTTTTGATCAAGAAAAATTTGAAAACTATTCCCCATTTCAAAGTATGAAACCTAATAATGAACTTAACATTATTGAAATTAAATGATCTTTTCAGCCATAGTTATTTATTAGAATGTGTTAATTACTAATAGATAACTATGCCTAACCCCTTCTAATATCACACGAATAAAAGATATTTATCTTACCCTGCAAAATTTATATTTATGGCTATACTTGGCTAATATCATATACCCAATTATCGTTTAGATGAGTTTAGCAACTTTTAAATATTCAAATACTCATGTGTACCTTATTTGTTTTAAGCATTTTTTTTATCGCATCTAATGATGAAGTTGATGATTTTTATTGGTTTTTAACTACTCAAGAAAGGATAGCTTAATGAATAGTAAAAATAGTCATTCTGCAAAAATGATTTTACCGAGCAATGTACTGCCTTTAATATTTATCATCATTTCTACTTCTGTTTTTGCTAATCTTAAACAAGATTTATCAAAAATAATAAATTTAATAGCACAACAACCTGACCAAGCCTACGCATTGGCTCTTGCTAAAGCTAATGATTACGAAGGCCTCAATGAATTTGATTATGTTTTGGGTTTAGCAGCTTATAAAAGTAAACATTTTAACCAAGCTATTTTTGCACTTGAACGTGTAGTAAAAAACTCTCCTGAATTACTATCTCCTCGTTATACCTTAGCGAGCAGCTACTTTCACGCCGGTAATTTAGAAGCAGCAAAAGTAGAATTTAACCAATTAAAATCGATAAGCAACGCCGATATAAAAAAAACGTTTCCTCAATTAAAAGACTATTTATCTGCAATTGAAACGTTAACTAACCAAGCAAAAGGTAAATGGCAAAGCCAAATTGATTTGGGGCTAGGTTATGACAGCAATGCCAACAGCGGTGTTGATGTCGATGTGATTAATATTCCCTTGTTGGGTGAAATAAAACTGTTTGATAATAGCAAAACAATTTCAGGCAGCTTTACCCAAACGCAATTGCAAACAAGTTATGTAAAGCCTTTGAATAAGAAGTCTAGTTGGTATGGGATTGGTAAAGTTCGTTATGCTAATTATAATGATAAGGCTGAAATGGATAGAATTTTTGCTGATCTTTTCTTTGGATATCAACACAAACTGGCAAAAACAAAATATCATATAAATGGGTTTTATCGCCCTTTATGGTTTGATGCTAATAGTAACTCAACAGGTAAATACCTTGATTATTATGGTATTTCTTCTAGCATAGAGAGAATTCACCTTAAAGATACAAAATGTGGTGTGGATTTAAGTTATGCAAATTTAGCGTACCACCAAACCGACTTAGATAGAGATCAATTACTTGCCAATGTTTGGTATCAACTCACGATAAAGCAATTTACGAGTAAATTATCATTACTTCTTGGCCAAGAAAATCCAGATAACAACCTTTTTAAGCATTTAGGGCGTGATTATTTGGGTGTTAATTACCATCTTTCTACTCAACTAAATAATGCTATTTTGATTAATACTCAATTTGATTATATCCGTTCTAATTATCAAGCTAAACATCCTTTGTTTAATAAAACTCGTGATGACACATTATTTAAAGCGACTGTTAGTTATCAACAACAATTTAATAAACAATGGTCGTGGTTAGTAAATCTTATTTATCTAAAGAATAAAAGTGAACTCCCTTTATACAATTATCAACGTGCCTTAGTTTCTACGGTGATCCGTTATAAATTTTAAATGGAAATTAAACTCATGAAAAAAACATATCTTGCTAGTATTTTATTATTTGTTTTAGCTATACCGTTTTTTAATATTGCACAAGAAACCGCAGGTAAAACGATTATTGCCCGTGGTAACGTCGATGCCGTAAATCATCAAGACGTACGAAAATTACAACGACGTTCGCCTATATTTTTAAAAGATACTGTTGAAACAGGCATAAAGAGTAACACCCAACTTCGGATGATTGATGGTGGATTACTCTCATTGCAGCAACAAAGCAAATTAATAGTTAATAACTATCAATTTAACCAATCTGATCATGAAGGTAGTGTCAGTTTAAATTTAATTAAAGGTGGTTTACGCACGGTTACAGGTGTTTTAAAAAAAGGACTTGATCGTTATAAAATGCAAACCCCAGTTGCGAGTATTGGCGTAAGAGGTACGCATTATGAAGCGGAAATAAAGGAAGGAGATCTTTATTTATCGGTATGGGATGGGGCTATAGATGTTCAAGTTACGGTTGGCGTAAACCCGATTAAATTTAGCTTAGGTGAAAATGAAGATTATAACTTTGCCATTGTTCGCGCTAACGGTGAAGTTGAGTTCACCTTAGTTGTCCCAACAGTTTTCGCTCAAGGTCACAGCCAATTAATACTTTCACCTGACATTGAACAATTTGACGCCGATACCATCTTTGCAAAGAAGATTAAGTTAATTAAACCTCTGCGATATATTATTGAAACACAAGACGATACTGTCAGTGATGAATTTGATATCAGTGGTAATTCCTTGATAGATAATGATGATTTATGGGCTGGATTAACTCCAGATATAGATGCATCACGCAGTGGAACTGCGCTTTTTGATAATATTTTAGCTTCTAGCATTAGCTCTGCAGCAGGAAATATTAATGACTTATCTATAAGTATGTCGGTAAATTTTGATACGGCTCGAATTCCCAATGGTCAAATCTCATTTAGTGATAATAACGGACAATGGTTTGCTGCTTTTAATGGCATTATTTCAGCAAATATTTTAGAAATGAACATCAACTTTGCTTCTTTCAATAATTCATTGGTTGACGGTACTATTGGCGCAGTTTTTTTGAATAATAGTACCCAGGTACTTGGTGATATTTCACTTATAGATGTAAATAACCAAAACAATCATGCTGGTGGCGGTTTCTTACTTGATGAAACACCATAAATTTGGGATGTGCTTATAATGACTATTCATAATTTTATTAGGGTATTTTTCTTTACTTGTTGTACTGTATTAATAGTTGCATGTGGGGGAGAAACAACAGTACCTCCTTCTGATAATCCATCATCGCAGGTGATCAATGGTGCGATTAAACCGAGCTTTAATCGCAGTGGTAAAAACAATGAATCAGTGTCTGCACGGACAGTATTAGCTAAAAGCGTTGCGAATGCATCTGGATCTTTTAATCATCCCTTTGATAATGAAACTTTTGCCGGAAACATACTGGCATCAATTGATGTAAATGATACCGATGGTATTACTGCTGTTGCAATTAGTTTTAATCAAAAGCAAGAATTGTTATACCTTTGTACTAACTCTGTAGAATGTGGGGGGACATTTTTCCACAAAACTGAAACACACATTAACCCTGCAGAATTCGATTTATATACAGGTCCATTAACATTAGGTTTATGGGTTGTCGATATAAACCAACAACAAATGCAAGTAGACTCAGTAACAATTAATTGGCAGCGACGTAAAATTAGCTTAATTAATGCGCAACGAAGCATAGCCGGTGATACCCTTAATCTTGACTGGCAAAGCCAAAACGAATTAATTAATTATAATGTTTATATTGCCAGTGAGCCAAACGTAACTACAGACAATTTTCAACAATTAAACGATGGCAAAGCGTTTTTATCTTTAGATTCAAATACCCATTCAATCACGGGTTTATCTCCCAATAAAACATATTATGTATTAATAACAGGTGTTGATGGCAGTGGTGAAAGTGCATTTAGTGCCGAAATTAGGTTTGATCAATATAGTGGTCATACTAATACGGCGCCTGTTGCTAAAAACGATAATTTATCAACTAATGAAGATCAAATACTAACAGGAAATTTACTTTCTAATGATGCCGACAATGAAGATGATCTTCTAACTGTATCCCCTATTCCACTGCGTTCGCCTTTTTGGGGCGATGTGGTTTTAGAAAATAATGGGATTTTTACTTATTCTCCCCCAGCAAATTTTTCAGGACAAGATAGTTTTGAATATGAAATTCAAGATGGTCAAGGTGGTTTTTCTCAAGCTATTGTGACAATCAACATTGGAGCTAATAATGATGCACCTGTTGCCGGTAACGATTCATACAGCATCGCGACAAATCAAAATTTAACGGTAGCTGCACCAGGAGTATTACTAAACGATACTGATATTGATAACGATCCACTCACCATTAACACTACACCTGTTATCGATGTAACTAATGGTGTTTTAACGTTACAGGAAGATGGCGGCTTTACTTATCAGCCAAACAATAATTTTAATGGTACTGACACTTTTACTTATCAAGTTAATGATCCATTCGATTTGCATGATACCGCAGTAGTGAATATAATCGTTGGTGGACAAAATAATCCGCCAACCGCTATAAATGACAATTATACGACAACACAAAATACTACACTCATTGTAGATGGAATTAATAACCAAAGTGTTTTAGCTAACGATAGTGATATTGATGGCGACTCAATAACACTAACTAGCACCTTGATCGATAATGTTGATAATGGCACGTTAACAATCGATATAGAGGGATTATTTACGTATATCCCCAATGCAAATTTTAATGGTACAGACAGTTTTATTTATGAAATTACCGATGGTCAAGGCGGATTAGCTCAAGCAACAGTAATGATCAAGGTTACTGCAATCAATCAGGCGCCAACAGCTGTTAATGATACCGCCAGTGTTAATGAAGATGAATTAGTAACTATCGATGTAATAGCGAATGATAGTGATCCAGACAATGACAATTTAACGATAGTTTCGTGGCAAGAAAATAATGGTGTGGTTATCCTCAATGCAGGTAAATTAGATTACACCCCCAATAGTAATTTTAATGGCTCAGACACTTTAGATTACACTATTAGTGATTCTAATGGGCATACAAGTACAGCTACTGTTAATATTACTGTAGTGCCGGTAAACGATAACCCCGTTGCCGTAGATGACAGTGCTATTATTACGCTTGGCGATATTATTAAAATGTCGGTATTGTTTAATGATAGTGATGTCGATGGTGATAGTTTATCTATTACTAGTGCGAGTACTGATTCGGGCAATGTTGTAATTAATAATGATAATACTATTACCTTCAGTGGTGCTGTAAGTGTTGGTACGGCGATTATTATATACACTATTAGTGACGGCAATGGTGGTAGCGATTCAGCTACGATAACTATTACAATTAATGCTGCCAATCAGGCGCCAACCGCAAATGATGATATTTATTCAGTGGATCAAGACACTGTTTTAAATGTTGATAATATAAATGAAGTAGGTTTATTAAATAATGATAGTGATCCAGAAAATGATTTATTAACGGTTAGTATTACGCCGGTTACTGATGTTTCGGACGGTATTTTAACGTTAGCTGATGATGGTACTTTTGTTTATACACCAAACACTGGTTTTTATGGTGATGATGGCTTTGAATATGAAATAAATGATGGAAATGGTAATACCGCTACCGCTTTTGTAGATATTACGGTAAACCAAGTCAATATAGTCCCTGTTGCAAAACCAGATTATTATACAACCTTACCTAATAGTAATTTAACTGTTGATGGTACTACGCTTGCTGTCCCCCTCAGTAATGATACTGATGCTGATTATGACACACTAGTTTTTTCAGGTGTCTACGACAATGTTGAAAATGGCGTGTTAACAGAAAGCTCTGATTCCTCCTTTGATTATCATTCTAATAATAATTTTACTGGTGTTGATAGTTTCGTTTATGAAATAGATGACGGTAATGGTGGATTTAGTCGAGCTTTAGTAACCCTAACCGTGTCTAAATTTAATTGGGATGGGAATAATGCCCTTCCTAATATTGTCCTTGCTGATTATCAAGGGATAAGTTTTGATGGCTCTCGTTATTATATTGTTGCCAACGGAAATATTTTAACCAGTAGTGATGTAATAAATTGGAACAATCTTTACCAAAATTTAAACACTCCGCTGCTTTCTATTGCAAGTGGTAACAGTGCTGATTCACCACAAATAAAAACAGCCATCGCTGTCGGCGAGGTTAACAAAGCACTAACCCAACAATCAGCAAACACAGTGGGGATCTGGGCAAAAAGAACTACTAACACAAATAAAACGATGACAAACGTTGAATTAATTAGCGGTAATTTTGTTTCAACAGGCTTACAAAGTGTAATGTTCTCTAGTGATGGTGTTAATTGGGTAACAAGAACTCCAAACTCTGCTGTTGTTTTTAACAGTGTGATTAAATTTAATAACCAATATATTATTGTCGGTGATAATGGCGTAATTGAAACAAGTTTGAGTGGTGTTAACTGGGCTATTCAAACGAGTAATTCTAGCCAAATACTCAATGATATTACTGCTAGTACAGCCATAATGGTAGCTGTAGGTAATTCAGGTACTATTCTAACAAGCAATGACGGAAATATATGGACACAACGTACGTCCAATACTACAAGTAATCTAAAAGCTATCGCTTATGGTACTGGAATATTTATGGCTGTCGGTGATAATTCTACGGTGATCACTAGTAACGATGGCATTAGCTGGACAGCTCAACCAGGCATAGATTCTCAACCACTTAATGATGTTATTCATGATGGTAATAAATTTGTTTTAGTTGGCGAACAAGCCTATTTGTTTACTTCAAATGACGGTATATCGTTTCAGCAAATAAATGTTGGCGATCATCGAAACTATACTGCCCTTGCAACTAATGGAAGTGACATCATTAGAGCAGGAACTAACACTCAAATATATAAGAGTACAGATGGTATTAGCTGGGCACAAATATCAAATCAGACATATGCTATTAATAAAATAGAATTTTTTAATGATTCGTTTATAGCAATTGGCGATAATGGTTTAATTTTAACGAGTCCTAATGGAAATGTTTGGACAACACAAAATGCTCAAACCACCAATAACATTAATGATGTTTTTTGGTTTAGTGGCTTTGATGTTCAAGGTGCACCTTTTACTTTATATGTTGCTGTCGGTGATAGCGGTTTATTGTTAACTAGCTCAGATGCGATTAACTGGCAACAAGAGCAAACGTCTCAAGGAACCATTATCGGGGAAAATTTCTATGGCATTGCTCACGATAATGACTATTTTATTGTTGTTGGTACAAATGGGCGAATATTAGTCAGGAACAATACACCAACGCCTAATGGTACAACCTGGATGGATTTTTTCTCAAATCAAACTTATGGTCAGCTAAATGATATTATTTACAATGGTTCAACTAACATTATCGTTGGCAATAACGGCATTATTATTACAGGAACAGCCCAAGGGGGAGTTTTTTCACCATTAAATACTAATTTTGTCAGTAATTTAAATGCCATTACTTTTAGTGGTAGCAATTATGTAATTGCAGGTGATGGAGGGATAATTTTATACAGCAACAATGGATTGAGTTGGCTTCAAGATATATCTGGTACGACACATAACATACGAGATGTGCTCATAAATACTAATGTTGTTCACGCTGTTGGCGATTCTGGTACTTATATTAAAGCAGATTTAAATTAATGAAATTAACTTTTTATGGCGTTAGAGGTTCAATACCAGCTCCCGGTATTTCAGCGGTAAAATATGGTGGCAATACACCTTGTATCCATATTGAAAGCGATAATGATTTTCATATTATTCTTGATTCAGGTACAGGGATTATTACTTTGGGTGATCAATTAATAGAAGATCATCAACCGATTTATTTATTATTAAGTCATAATCATTGGGACCATATTCAAGGGTTCCCTTTTTTTAGACCAGCTTATCAAGCTCATAGAGTTATTAACATACTCAGTGGTTTAACCCACCCATTAGAACAAAAAGCTATTTTAAATCAATTTAATGGCACCTATTTCCCTATAAATAATAATGAATTATTAGCAGATATTAGTTTTATCAATACGCAAAAAATAATGGATGTTATTCATCTTGGTAATATTGAAATTACGCGTAAATTTATAAATCATCCAAGTTCAGGCTCAGCATATTTATTTCGACAAGATAAAAATAGTTTTGCTTATATTACTGATAATGAATTACAGCCACCAATTCATCAATTTACCAAATATAATGATTGGGTAGATTTTATTAGAAATATTGATTTACTTATACATGATGCGCAATATTTACCTGATGATTTCCCAGCAAAATTAGGTTGGGGGCATTCATCTTATGATCAAGTTGTCGACTTAGCCATTGAAGCTAATGTTGGTACTTTATGTTTATTTAGTCACGACTATCGGCGCAGTGATGATGAAGTTGATAAAATGATAGCGCTTGCCAATAAACGAATAAAAGATAAAAATTCAACGTTAATGGTTTTTGCAGCGAGAGAATTATGTGGATTTACTGTTAGTTCATAATTAAACAAAACTATAACAATAATAAAAGTATAAAAACTATGACGAAATCAAACAAATTAAATGACAGGTTATCAATCTTAGTTATTTTACTTTTAGTCATTTTATTACAATGGCTACAACCTGCTTGGTTTGAACGTATTGAAGGTATTGCTTATGATTATAAGTTAGTTAACTTTAGTCAAGTTTATCCACCGTCATCAACTAACATACAAATTGTCGATATAGATGAAAATAGCTTAAAAAATATTGGTCGATGGCCTTGGCCGCGCAGCAAATTAGCAGAACTAATTAAACAACTCACAGCTCAAGGAAGCGTAGTTATCGCTTTTGACATGCTATTTTCAGAAGCCCAACAAAATCCGGTTTTACGAGTCGAAAAAGCCTTAAAAAAGCAAAATATCAAACTTGATCTTAATGAGATTAAATCTAAGCTTGACGACGATATGATTTTTGCTCAAGCAATGACTAATAATGACATTGTACTTGGTACATTATTTCAGCATGATCGCACACTAAAACTTGGTAGCATTTTAGCACCAGCGATAATTCAGCCATTAAAAAACACGCAACACTTACTCAATCAATATCAAGGATATAACGCAAGTATTAAAAAATTGAATGATGTAGCTCAAGGGCAAGGGTTTATAAACGCAATTATTGATGATGACGGCTTCATTCGCCGTACTGCACTGTTAAGCACTTATGATGGAAAGTTATTTCCATCATTAGCGCTAGAAACCTATCGAGTTTATAGCTTTGTCGATGTGATTAAACCGATTTGGCATCATCAAGAAAATATTTCATTGTTATCTGGTTTGAAAATTGGAAAATCGATTATATCAACTGATAACAAAGCCCAATTACTTATACCCTTTGGTCAACAGAAACATCGATTTAACTATACTTCAGCGAGTGATGTAATTAATCAAAAAATAACAGATAAGCGCTTTGATGGTTCTGTTGTTTTTATTGGTTCATCATCCGTTGGCATGTCAGATTTAAGAACAACGCCAGTGTCTTTAAATTATCCGGGGGTAGAAATTCATGCGGCGGTATTTGAGGCGTTAATGCGAGTAGAACATCAGCCAGTTCAACCTGAATGGTGGTTAGCTGCCAATGTGTTTTTATTAATTGTTATTGCTGTTATTTTTACTTTTATTCTCAATATATTGGCTCCTATATGGATGACATTTTTTGCTCTTGCAATGTTATTAACAATCTGGTCAACTAATATTGTTCTATGGTATTACTTTCAACTACATTTACCAATAATAGCTACTTTGCTTCTTCCTTTTTTGATTTCAGCATTAGCCATAAGCAAAGGGTTTTATCGGGAAAATATCCAACGAAAGCAGGTGAAATCTATATTTGATCAATATGTTCCACCCGCTCATATTGATAAATTATTAGACGATCCTAATGCCATAAATATGGCAGGCGAACGAAAAGAATTAACCGTATTGTTTGCCGACATTCGTAATTTCACTTCAATTTCTGAAAACTTATCTGCCAACGAACTTAAAACATTATTGAATAATTATTTTTCGCCAATCACGGAAATAATATTTAATAACCACGGCACAATAGATAAGTATGTTGGCGACATGGTAATGGCTTTTTGGGGCGCCCCCATTACAGACTTTAATCATGCAGAACATGCCTTAAACTCAGCATTTGCGATGTTAGCGGCAACGTCAATATTAGAAAAAGAATTTAGTGAAAAAGGTCTACCCAAAATCTCCATTGGCATTGGTCTAAATACGGGTGAAATGAATGTGGGTGACATGGGGTCAACTTTTCGTCGCGCATACACAGTATTGGGGGATGCCGTTAACTTAGGTTCTCGGTTAGAAAGTTTAACTAAGTTCTACGGAGTTACTATACTAGTTAGTGAATATACGAAATTACAGTGCAAAAATTATAAATTTCAACTAATTGATAAGGTAAAAGTAAAAGGGAAGAATAAATCTGTAATATTATATTTACCATTATCTAAACAATGTGATACTGAACAGTCGACTTTTTCAGATATGTTTAATGATGTTTTTAATTTATATCAACGAAGAGAATTTAACAAAGCATTGAATTTATTAAATGTACTATATCAAAACAATCATGATGTTAAACTTTATAGAATCTATGAAAAGCGACTAAACTTATATATTAAACAACCACCTTCTGATAATTGGGATGGTTCATTTATTCATGAAAATAAATAATAAAATTAATTTAAATAATAGTAAAAGGAAAATTTATGACTAACGTTGAGCATTTTGTTGATATTGGCATAGCGCTTTCAACAGAAAAGAATCATAAAGTTTTACTAGAAAAAATATTGTTGAGTGCTAAATTTCTTGCCAATGCAGATGGCGGTACCATTTATTCAATTACAGATAATCAAGAATTGAAATTTGAAACCATTATTAATGATTCACTCAATTTACACTTAGGTGGTACAACGGGTAAAAATATTGATTTACCCAATATTCCAATTTATATCGATGGTAACGTCAATAACAAAGCAATGGTTGCACTGGCGGCCGCAACAAACGATATAATAAATATTGATGATGCATATCAAGTAACTGATATTGATACAAACGCAGCCAAAGAGATGGATAAACTCACTGGTTATCATACTCAATCGTTATTAACCATGCCGATGAAAGATCATATAGATCAATTAAATGGTGTATTGCAATTAATTAATGCCAAAGATCATCAAGGTAATATTTCGGTATTTACGCCGCAAATTCAAAAATTGGTACAAGCCCTTTCATCTTTAGCCGCTGTCGTGATAACCAACAAGCAACTTATCGATGATATGGAAAATCTTTTCAGTTCTTTTTCAAAATTAATAGCCAAAGCGATAGATAAAAAATCGCCTTATACTGGTGGGCATTGTCGTCGAGTACCTGAAATAACAATGATGCTTGCTGACGCTTGCAATGAAACAACTAATGGGCCAATTTCTTCATTTACCATGGGGAAAGAAGATTTTCATGAATTGGGCGTAGCAGCGTGGTTACATGATTGTGGTAAGGTCGCAACACCAGAGCATGTAATGGACAAGGCAACTAAACTTGAAACCATTTTTGACCGTATAGAACTCGTAGAAGCCAAATTTGAAATAGCCGCGCGTGATATAACCTATAGTACCAAGCTTGATGATCAACAAAAAACTGAATTATTATTACAGCTGAATGATGACAGAGATTTTATTTGCATTGCTAATAAAGGGGGAGAATTTTTTGATCAAGAAAAAACAGATCGTGTTAATGCCATTTCAATGCGATACCCGATCACCCTTTCAGGCGTAGATCAAAATTTATTAACGGAAAATGAAATCTATAATTTAACCATTTCTAGGGGAACATTAACCAGTGAAGAACGTGTCATAATTAATGGGCACATGGATATTACCGTTGAAATGCTTGAGTCTATGGAGTTTCCAAAACACTTAAAACGTGTGCCCGAATATGCCTGTGGTCACCATGAAAAAATGGATGGTACTGGCTACCCCAAAGGATTAACACGCGATCAAATGTCGATACCTGCTAGGATAATGGCCATTGCTGATATTTTTGAGGCACTCACCGCGGCAGATAGACCTTATAAACCCGCCAAAACATTATCAGAAACGCTTACTATAATGGGCTGGATGCGTTTAGATGATCATATAGACCCAGATCTATTTGATGTATTTATTGATAAAAAAGTCTATTTACAATTTGCAGATAAATATCTTTTAGACAGTCAGATTGATGAATTTAAACTAACCGACATCCCCGGATATAAACCTATTGAACAACGTTAAGGTAAATAATAATTATTTTTTAATGCCTAAAGAGAAATTTGCTTTATCAATTGCTTCGCTTATAGGAATATCATCATAGCCTTGTTCACGCAATGCATGAATAAACTTTAGTGTTTTAAATGCGTCAAACCACACTATTAATTGTTTATCGAATTGCATTTGTTTTTCGTTAATTTGCTTTACTACAAAACTAATCAGACCAATTTTAACTAAACAGATATTAATATCTATAGGTTGTTTATCCAACCACTGCTCAATATTTTGTCGATACTGCCAAAGGCTTTTAAATTGATTTAACAATTCTTTTAATAAGTCAAAAATATTGGGATTATAATAACAATATGGTTTATTTAAATCTTTTAAAGCTAAAATTTGACTCACTGCAGGACCAGTTCCAAAAGGTACTCTATCTGAGGTTCTAGCGTCTAACAGGATAGAACAATTATCAATAAACTCAATTTCACCTAATTTCGCTAATTTATTAATTATATAAAAATCTTCACCAGCACTACGTTTAGGAAAACCTCGTACCGTAGCATACGCTTGTGCGTTAAACGCTAATACACTGCCTATCGTGTAAAAAGCATACGCCGAATTAGCATAAGTTAAACCTGCTACATAATAGCGTAATGCTTGCTCGTATTGGAAATTTGCCTGATGTATCGCAGTATCGTTACTGTGATGGGAAAAATTAAAACAAGCAGCAACACAGTTTTGGCTCTTATGTTGGTTTTGCCTCTCGTTAAGGCTAAGTTGATATGGTAGCGCAACAAAATAATCATTAGGTAAATGTGCATCAGCGTCTGTTGAATATAACCAATTTGTATTTATTATATTTTGAGATATTAATGAAAGCGCTAAATCACAACCAATTTTTCTGGCTAATCCTACACCTAGCTTTTCAGGAATAGGACGAGTAAAGCGATCAACAATTAACAACGATGAATTACACTGTTCAATATTAACAAGATGCAGTATTGAATTTTGCCAAACCCGCATACCTTTGGTCAAACACTGTTGAAACAATTGTTGTTGAAGTAAATCAATTGCTTGTTGATGTTCAGCCGCAGCATTATTCTCTACAGTAACTCTGATATCAATCTCTGGTTGGTTAATAACAATAATAACTAAAGCATTTTGTTGAGCCAAATCACTATTAATAAAGCGGTCGACAAAATCAATTGATTCTTTAAAAGCAGGAATAATCATCACATTTTCAAAACTTAGGCTTTGCGGAAAGCCCGTTAATAAATTAACTTCGTCTTCTGCATACTGATTTAAATATTTACCTACATTTTTAATCATTATTTCTACTTTACTTATATCTACTTTACATAGTTTGACTTACATTTTAATTATAGGACTTTACTAATTAATGCAACGCAGCTCTAAATGGCAATTGTCTACAAATATCCGCTTCTAAATCAAGTACTTCATCTAAGCGTTGATCAACTTCTTTTTTATTAAAATATTCATACGCTAATTCAATAAACAAATTTTTGTGCTTTTCTTCAGATTTCGCAATTGTATCGTAAAAACTTTTTTCTTTACCTTCAGGTAATGCTTGAGCTATTAAAGAAAAACGCTCATATCCACGAGCTTCAATCACGCCAGCAACAATTAATCTATCCATGAAAAAAACATCGCTGCCCTTTCTAAACACGGATCTGATTTGATTAATATAAGCATCTTTAGAGTCAGGCCCTAACTCTACGTCTCTTGCTTGGATTAATTTGATCACTTGCTTAAAATGAATTAATTCTTCAATAGCTAAATCAGCCATAGCGCGCACCATAGATTTACGGTTTGGGTAATGCGAAATCATATTCATAGCCATGCCGGATGCTTTCTTTTCGGCAGCAGCGTGATCAATTAAAAAGGCATTAAAATCAGAAAGCGCAACTTGAGCCCATTCAGGCGGTGTGTGGTATTTTAATTCAAACATAATAACTAACTTGGAGAAATATTGATAAAATAGATGTGGCGATTATCCACAGTAGCTTAGGCTTGTAAAGGTTTTATATAGTTGAACTTAATTTAATTGAAACATTACAGCTTTAAATCAAGCAATACATGAAAATATAATTAGAATAAATTTAAGAAAATAGAAATGATTTAGAATTAAATTGTAATGTTGGCGGAGTGGACGGGACTCGAACCCGCGACCCCCGGCGTGACAGGCCGGTATTCTAACCAACTGAACTACCACTCCGCTGTATTACATATCGAATTTTGAAAAGGAATTCTAACCTTTAATGTATACATTGATAAAGTAGGGAATTAAATCCGCGACTTTCGGCGTGACAGGCCGCTAGATCTTATATTAACCTAACCAACTGACACCCACTCCGCTGTATTACATATCGAATTTTGAAAAGGAATTCTAACCTGCCGAAAACAACGTTGGCGGAGTGGACGGGACTCGAACCCGCGACCCCCGGCGTGACAGGCCGGTATTCTAACCAACTGAACTACCACTCCGCTGTATTGCTTTCTTTATTTAATTTAACTAAATAATATCTTCTTGTCACCAGAATTTATTATTCATTTTCGCCAAATTAAAATAAAATCTTTAAATTAGTTGGCGGAGTGGACGGGACTCGAACCCGCGACCCCCGGCGTGACAGGCCGGTATTCTAACCAACTGAACTACCACTCCGCTACAAATCTAAAGTCGCTAACAACATCTCGTTGAAAGCGGCGTGAATAATACGGTTATGGTGTGAATGAGTCAACCCCTTTTTTTCACTATTTTACTGTTTGCATATTTGCTGAACAATAAGGCGAATTTGACACCATTTTTTTAATCAAAAACACTAATTTTTCTATAACGTCTTAGATTTTCGTTTCTTTTTAATAATAAAAAAGATGACTAAACCAACAATAATGATGATTAAATTACCAGCGCCTATAATAAGCCAACGAGTTTGCTGTTCGTGTTGTGCTTTTTCCAGTGCGATTTTATGTTCTTCCAATTGATGTTTAGCTATTTCTTCATCACTAAGAACATGTTCAACGGCCTGTAATTCACTTTCATTAACCACAGCATCTTTATTCATTTCACTTACTTGTTCAAGCATTTCTTCTTCAGTAACATTAACATTAAACGTATATTCAGGAACGACTAATCTAAATTCTCGTCCATTAATTGTTCGACCAAAAGCACTCACATTAATACGATGAACTCCTGGCTCGGTATATTTAAACGCTTTCACTCGTTCATTACCTGTTGCTTCCATTATTGAAAAAGGTTCATCCTGCTTATCTGGATAAGTTATTGTGCCTTGGAATATAAAACTGTCTGGATCTACAAATTTAGGATCTATTATAAAATGTACTTGATGAAATTCACCTTCAGCTTTTGCTAAGTCCACTTTAAAAGTAATCGGCGTTTTATGAAGTATAATAGGTTGTTGTCTAAGCTCTCGGGTGACCATCGGTAATTTAACACGATATAATGGAACCCACTCTCCTGCGGGGATGGTTAATTGAAATTCTCCGGTAAAAATACCATCTGAAGCATATTCGTCTAATTCTTCACCATCATCCCTAAATGTAGTCAATTCAAAGGTTTCTGCGCCAAAATTTTCGTATGCTGCGTTATTAGTACTTATAAACTCTACATCTAACTGCACTACATCCCTAAATTTTGGATTATTAATGGCTAATTTCCCGTTAATTAACTTGCCAACGACTTTTAAAGTTTCTCCGGCCAAAATAACATCAGGCAAGGGATCAACTTCAATTTTAACGTCAGAAATGATAAGTATTTGGCTTTCTGAAAGTACTTCACCAATAACTTGCCATGGTCCGGGCATCGGCTTTTTAATTTTGATCATGTCAAAAGTAACGTCATCAAACCATTCTACTTTTGTTTTATCAAAGTCAGTAACTCGTACTTTACTTCCATCTGGCCGCACTAAAATAACCGGTGTTGATCCTGCTTTACGATAAAATAACATAGTGATTTGCTCTAGCTGTGCATCTAACCGAAAACGATTATCAAAATAAGGAATTTGATTGACTTTACTATCATTGTTGGCATATTTAATTTTATTTTCTTCTATAGTTTGCGCAGAAGACAAATAAACTATTGAATAAATAATTAAACCTAAAGTTAATTTAAACATGATAATTGATTTTTTATTTAGTGTTGCCATATAGGATCGCCGCCTTCATTTTTTATTATTTCTAAACGTTCTTTATGAGAATTTAATTCTTCATTCGTTGCACAAATAATGGGGGTAGATTCGCGATGAGTTTCCAATCGTCTAATATCATTGGCGTTACCTTCCTGTGAGTCGCCTGAAACTAAATTTAACGCTTCCTGACGGCGGGTCATTTCAATATAAACAAAGGCAAGTAATTGCGCATCGATTAACGCACCGTGATAAGTTCGATCTACCAGCTTATCTACACGATAATGTTTAGCTAAAAAATCTAGCGTTTTAGGTGCGCCAAACTCATCTTTAGATACTTTCAATGTATCAGTAACAGTACAAAAATCTTCTGTTTGAATTACACCTTTATTAAGCAATTGAAATTCATGATCCATAAAACCTATATCGAATTTAGCATTATGGATAACTAATTCAGCACCTTTAATAAATTCAATAAATTCAGTGGCGACATCTGCAAATAAAGGTTTATCACGTAAAAATTCGTTACTAATACCGTGAATATTAATTACTTCTTGATCCATTTCAAATAATGGGTTGATATAAACATGGTAGCTACGGCCTGTTAATTGCCGATTTATCATTTCTACACAACCTATTTCTACAATACGATGCCCTTCTCTAGGATTCAAGCCGGTAGTTTCTGTATCAAGAATTATTAATCGTTGCTCTGAAGAATCTGTAACTGCCACTATTTTGACCTTTTGCAAAATTGAATTGGAATAAACCTCATTATATGAGTATTTTACTAAAGTTGTGAAATCCTTTTAAATTTTTATCGATAGTCATGCTTAGCTTAGGTAGAATATTACCTTTTATTTTAACAAAATTATAAATATGCAAAAACACGTTGAAATTTATACTGATGGTTCTTGCCTTGGTAATCCTGGTCCAGGTGGGTATGGTGCAGTCTTAAAATATAAAGACAATACTAAGGAATTATCACAAGGTTACCAGTTAACTACCAATAATCGAATGGAAATGCTGGCAACAATTATTGCCTTGCAATCATTAAAAGAGCCTTGCAAAGTAACATTAACTACCGACAGTCAATATGTGCGTCAAGGAATTACACAATGGATCACAAATTGGCAAAAAAACAATTGGAAAACGGCTAGTAAGCAGGATGTTAAAAATGTAGATCTATGGAAGTTGCTTAATGCAGAAAACCAGCGCCATAACGTTCAATGGAATTGGGTTAAAGGACATTCAGGTCATACTGAGAATGAACGCTGTGATGATTTAGCTCGTGAAGCGGCTGAAGGCAATAATTTATTACCCGACAATGGTTACAAAAGCTAACTGAAATGTAATTTACTCTTCAGGCAATTTTTCCGGAAATTCTTCAAGGTTTAAAGCAACTCTATCGCTGGTATACGAAAAATAAACAATGATAACGGCGATAGTTAAATGCATAACTAGTAATTTAACTGACATTAACTGCCACAGAAATAACCCAGCAGCACTTATCCCAAGATCAAACAAAAGTGCAAACACTAATATTATACGATAATTACGCCAACTTTTCTTAACCCAATCAGCAGCTTCTGGTCTACGTAAACTAATAATTAAAAGTAAATACAATCCAATAGCACCTGAAATCAAGCTCAAATAAAAAAGATCAGGTTGAGGATAAAGCCACTGAATAATCGCAACTTTGTCGCGCATATTAGTCACAGACATAATAAATACTATATAAGCTCTTAAAACGTATAGTAAAGTTAAATAAAAGCCTTTAGATAATTTTAAACAATCAAAAGTGTCAAAATCATTAACACTATAATTAGCAAAACGATTACTCATATTACGACTCTTGCTCATGTTTTCGTAAACATTCTTGAGCAATGGTAATTGCTTTTACGGCTTTAGAATTGAACTCTCGTCCGTATAAGGTATAAACAACAAGTAAGCTGGATAGAATAAATATAATTGGATGAAAAAACCAAGTTAAAACGGCTAAAGAAAAATAAAAAGATCGTAATCCATAATTATATGAATGAGCTGCTTGGTCTTGCACAATAGCCATTTGCATAGCGAATTGAATTAAATTTTTATCCTCATTGTTTTCAATAATAGGAGCAGCACCGATCATAACGTTTAAAAAACCATATTGGCGCATTGACCAAGTAAAATTAAAAAAAGCTAGAATAAAGATAATGGCTAACAAACTCAATTTTAATTGAATGGCATAATGGTCAACAGATAAAGCAAAAGGAAGAGAACTCATAATGCTTTCCAACTTGGTTACTTGCCCAAACAATGCTAATACCCCAGCTAAAATCAATAAAGTAGTGGATGCAAAAAAAGCAATATTACGCTCTAAATTTGCAAGTAACGAACTATCTCCTACTCGGATATCTCTTTTTAATAACTCATTCATCCAATAAATGCGATGTTGATGTAAACAACGAGCAACGCAATTTGTGGTTTTTGCTTTTTTACGGGCAAAATAGGTATAACCTATCCAACTACTAACAAATAGCAACAAGGCGAATAAATCTAAATATGAAAAAGGCATATAAATGTGGTGGCTAACTAAATTAACAATTGCATTATTATGCAGTAGTTCAAGCATAGGTTCGAGCACAAATGTCAAAATAATATATTGGCGTTATTTTTGCTTCTAACGTTTACGTATTAAAATAAATTTAAGAAATTAATTATTGTAAATTCACCGGAATTTACTCGTTACGTTGTATTGCTTGATAAAATTTGGCAATATAGCGCGAAAATGCTGATATTAAACAAAAAAATAAAATAAAAAGCATAACAAAAATAACAAAATACTTGGGAGAAAATATGCATTGGCTTAGGAATAGCAATGTTAACATGGTCGCCGTTTTTATAGCTGTAATCGGATTAACATTGAGTAACGCTAGTTATTCAACTGAAAATATTAAAAACAATAAAGTCACTAATAAAATAGAAAGTTTTTCTATTCCACACACATCATCAACAATTAAAATTGATGGTGAATTAGATGATCCACTTTGGCAACAAGCACTGTCTATCTCATTAAATATAGTAAATGATCCGTGGAATAATCTTCCTAGCCCTGTTAAAACTGAAGCCAAAATCATTGAAAATGGCGAATATATTTACATTTCATTTTTAGCACAGGACCCTAATCCAGCAAATATTATTGGCTTTTTAGCTGATCGCGATTCTACCCTAGCTGATGATATTGTTGGCATTAAGTTAGACACCTTTAATAGCCGTCGTTTAAATTATGCTTTTTTTGTTAACCCTTTTGGTGTTCAAAATGATTCAATTCAAAATGAAATAACGGGCGAAAATAATCTTTTGTGGGATGGTATTTGGCAATCTTATGGGAAAATTACAGCAAATGGTTATCAAGTTGAAATGGCCATCCCTTTTCGCACATTAAATTTTGAACAAAGTGATAAAGAAAAAACGTGGGCAATGGAATTATTTCGTATGTATCCGCGTGATGAACGTTTACGCATTTCCCATATGCCAATTAGCAGAGATAATGGTTGTTGGGTATGCCAAATGCCAGAAGTAAAAGGCTTTAAAAGTGCTAAAATAGGTAAAAATATCACCTTAACGCCCGCGGTGGTTGCCACGAGAAATGAAACTAGAGATATATATGCTCCTAATGATCCATTTAAAGGAGATAACAACGTTGATGTATCAATGGATTTACGCTGGGGAATAACTCCGAGTACTTTACTAAATGCAACAATTAATCCTGATTTTTCTACCGTTGAGTCTGATGCTGGGCAATTAAGTGTAAACACCACTTTTTCATTGTTTTATGACGAAAAGCGTACTTTCTTTTTAGAAAATGCAGATTATTTTAGTAGTAACTACAATTTAGTTTATACACGAAATATTGCGCAACCGGATTATGGAGTAAAATTAACTAGCCGTAAAAAAAATCATAGTTATGGTGTTTTTGTTACTAACGATAAACAAACTAACTTTATTGTCCCTGGCAATACGGGTTCTAGCTTAGCGACTTTAAAACAAAAAAGTACTTCTGCTGCGGCCAACTATCGTTACAATGTTAATAATAATGTGTCAGTTGGCGTAATTTCTACCTTAAGAAGTAGTGATAATTACCACAATATTGTCGGCGGAGTTGATGGGAAGTATCGATTAGACGGCAGTAATTCATTTTTAGCACAAGCATTGTATAGTAACACCCAATACCCCGACGAATTATTTCAAGATTTTTGTTATGGTGACGACTGTAGTACCCCCCCTACTAAAGACTGTATTTTTGCCGCTTGTGATTTTACAGAACAAGTCCATCGAACTCGTTATGAAGATGATTTTAGCGGACAAGCCTATAAAGTAGAATTTAAACATGATTCTGAATATTGGTTAATAAAGGCTAGTCACCAAGAGCTATCGAGTAATTTTCGTGCTGATCTCGGTTTTATGCCAAAAGCTGATTATAAAAAAGATATGGCCAAAGCAACTCGTTTTATCTACGGCGAAGATGATGATATTTTTTCTGAAATACGAGCAAGTACCAGTTGGAACAGCGAACATAATGAAAATAATGAGTTTATCGGTAAAACTCTCTCTGCAGATGTTTCAATTTTCGGTCCCATGTTATCAGAGATTAATGTTATTTATAAAAAAGCGACAAAAATTGGTTTACGACAAAATGAAGCAAACATTAAGATTGATGGAAATAGTGATCGTTTCAAGGAAAGCTTATTATCGGTAAATGGACAATTAAATTTAACACCACGAGTGTTATTATTTGCTGGAACTATTTTGGGTGATAAAATTGATTATGCTAATAATCGTTTAGGTAAGTATCAAGAATATTCAGCTTTTACCACTATTAATGCGACTGATCACTTACTGTTTGATATTTACGTACAAAAGCAAAAACTCAAAGCTAATGGCTCTTACGTTTACGATGCTAACTTAGCTGATATTCGAATTTCATATCAATTTGATGTACGCAGTTATTTAAAACTTAATATTGTTTATAGCGATGTCGACAGAAATATTAACAATAACCCATTTACATTTGTAAACAATAAAGAGCGTAGCTTATCAACGCAATTAATTTATTCTTATAAATTAAATCCACAAACAGTATTTTTTGTTGGTTATTCAGACAGTAGTTATCAGGATGATGATTTATCAAATTTAAAACTAGAACAGCGTACTTTCTTTACTAAAATAAGCTATGCGTGGATGCCTTAATTCTAGAAACAAAATAAAGAAAACTAGTGTACTAACCTAGTTTTCTTTATATTTGTGATTTAAATCTTATTCTTGTTTGTTTCCTCAATATCAATTACCACAGTAGATGAGATTCTGTCATGAATAGCTTGCCTGTTCGGATCCCAATAAATTTGTAAAAATCCTAACATACCGGTTGCGATACCAGCGCCATAACCACCATAACGTTCAAAACTATCAAATAGGGTTAGTGGCGTACCATCTAGTTGCAACACTCTAATACCTAAAGCCTTCTTCCCTATAGTTTGTCCATGCCATAATGCTGTTAGTACAGTAAAATAAAACGCCGCCCAACCAAAGCCCAATCCTAAATCTTCAATAATCCCTTGCACTAATTTAACGATAGAATAAATAGGTTCTGATTTTGGAGTTTGTGATGTTTGATCAGATTTTACTGTCAGTAGTCCTTTTTCAGATGAAGAAACTTTGTTCGTTTCATTTTTAGGTGGTTGTAAAGCGAGTTGTTTATTGTATTGGTCGATTAGATATTCAGTTAATTGTTGGCGTTCTTGTTTTTTCAATGAGGTAATATCTACAATATCGTTAACGATTTTATACAGTTCATCCTTATTTATAGTACTTCGCGGTAAAGTTATTAATAAGCTAGGGATTTTATTAAATGTTTTTTTCCAGCATTGCACTGATTCACAATCACTAGTTGCCGCATCAATGAAAATTTTAGACACCAAAGCTAACGCATCAGGATTATTTTCAAAAATATTTTCTAAATTAAGATCGTCATTGTGGTTTTTGACTCCAGTTTGAGACTGACTTTGATCTGTTTTTTTTGTAAATGTATCAAATATCTGAGGTAAAACATCTAAAAGGATGATGCATAGTATAAATGCACCGATGCCTCGAAATATTGCCCTTCGCTTTTTCCCTTTAATTTCACCTAATTTTTGTGCCCGTTTTTTATTACCCAAACGATATAAAGTTATTGCAATAACTACCGCTAATAATTCACCGGGTGCATCACTAAGTATTGTAATAATTAATAGATCTATTAATATTGCAATGCCTCGTCTCCATGGTTTTGCAAGCGGGATACCAAACAAGCTTTGATCAATTTTAAATGCAAAAGGGGTTAAAATAGCGCGGGTTTCTTCATCGCTTAACGGTTGTTTTACAGAATGCTGGGATGATGATATTGGTGTATCTGCCACAAATTTTTCCCTATATTAAAATAAAGTTAGTCTAAAATTTCAAATTAAGTAGGACCTAATACTTTTATTGTAATTATCTTCGTTACAACAACGCTTTAATACCGCTAGTCAAACCTTGCACTGTTAATGGATACATTTTGTTTTCAACTAATTGTTTGATAATACCGATAGATGGATAATATTGCCAATGTGCTTCATCTTGCGGATTTAACCAAATACATTTATCAAAATGTTCAAGTACCCTACCCATCCATACATTACCCGCCTCTTGGTTCCAATGTTCAACACTGCCACCAGGATAAGTTATTTCGTAAGGTCCCATAGTTGCGTCACCAACAAAAATCACTTTATAATCTCGGCTATAAGTATGCAACACTTGCAATAAGTCAACGGCTTGTTGTTGACGGCGATCATTATCTTGCCATAAGGTTTCATAAAGACAATTATGAAAATAATAAAATTCTAAGTGCTTAAATTCGGTATGTACGGCTGAGAATAGTTGTTCACAAAGCTTAATATGATCATCCATTGACCCTCCGACATCAAAAAGCATCAATACTTTTACCGCATTATGGCGCTCTGGTCTCATTTTTATATCAAGATAACCAGCGTTATTGGCAGTCGATTTAATGGTGTTGTCGAGGTCAAGTTGTTCACTAGCACCACTTCGGGCAAATTGACGTAGTTTGCGTAAAGCAATTTTGATATTACGCGTGCCAATTTCAACTTGATTATCTAAATTTTTAAACTGACGTTTATCCCATACTTTAACGGCTTTTCGATGGCGTGATTCCTTTTGACCAATCCGAACGCCTTCGGGATTATAACCGTAAGCACCAAAGGGTGAAGTACCACCAGTACCAATCCACTTATTGCCACCTTGATGGCGTTTTTGTTGCTCTTTTAAACGTTCAGCTAAGGTTTCCATTATTTTATCAAAACCACCAAGCGCGGCTATTTCAGCCTTTTCTTCTGCACTTAACTGCTTTTCAAATTGTTTAGTGAGCCAATCATCAGGTATTTTTGATAAATCTAATTCATGGCTTGAAATGCCGTTGAAATAATCAGCAAATGCCCTGTCGAATTTATCAAAATAACATTCATCTTTAACTAAGATAGTACGACTTAGCAAATAAAAGTCATCCATATTGGCAAAAACAACCTGTTGCTCTAAAGCCTTTATTAAATCAAGCAGTTCACGCAATGTACAAGGCACCTTGTATTCACGGACTTTGGTAAAAAAATTAATCAGCATTTTGTAATAACCTGAAAACTAACGTTGTGATCGATGTAAAAAAGCCAATTTTTCAAACAAATGAACATCTTGCTCATTTTTTAATAAAGCACCATGTAAAGGTGGAATAGCCTTGTTATGACGAGCATCTTGTAAAATTTTACTAGAAATGTCATCCGCTAATAGTAACTTTAACCAATCAATTAACTCAGAGGTTGATGGTTTTTTCTTTAATCCCTGCATTTCACGTAAGTCGAAAAACAAAGCCAAAGCTTGTTCTAATAATTTATGTTGTATGTTAGGAAAATGGACATCAACAATGGCCTGCATTTCTGTTGTATCGGGAAAATTAATATAATGAAAAAAGCAGCGTCGTAAAAATGCATCGGGAAGTTCTTTTTCATTGTTTGAGGTGATAATGATGATCGGTCTTTGTTTTGCAATGACCTTTTCTTGTGTTTCATAAACAAAAAATTCCATTTTATCGAGTTCAAGCAATAAATCATTCGGAAATTCAATATCCGCTTTATCAATTTCGTCAATCAATAACACTGGACGTTGTTCAGCAGTAAATGCATGCCAAAGCTTACCTTTAACTATGTAGTTGCTTATATCATGAACTCTATCATCTCCTAGTTGACTATCACGCAAACGAGATACTGCATCATACTCATAGAGTCCTTGCTGTGCTTTAGTTGTTGATTTTATATGCCATGAAATTAATTCTGTATTTAAACTTGCCGCAAGTTCTTCAGCTAACATAGTTTTACCTGTTCCAGGCTCACCTTTAATCAATAAAGGGCGTTCTAAGGTAATTGCTGCGTTAACCGCTAACTGCAATTCTTTCGAAGCAATATAATTTTTGGTACTTGAAAATGAATTCATAAAAATCCTTTATAGTGATAAATAAACACATATTTATAACTAAAGTGCATATATAGCTATAAGTTATAACAAAATATCACTTCTGTTTCTATAATAAAGGGCTAATCTTAACGGGTATTTTAAAATTATTAAAACAATTGTTTTAATTTAATAAACCATAATCGTTTAATAAATATAACAGTTGTAAAAGGAAAAACTCATGTCAAAACTTTATGCAGATAATCCAACATCAATCGGTAATACACCCTTAGTAAAATTAAAACGTGTTACTGGTGGTAATGTATATGCGAAAATTGAATCTCGTAATCCTAGCTTTAGTGTTAAATGCCGTATTGGTGCAAGCATGATTTGGGATGCTGAAGAAAAAGGCCTTTTAGGTGAAGGATTAGATCGTGAAATTGTTGAGCCAACAAGTGGTAATACTGGTATAGCTTTAGCTTTTGTTGCCGCTTCTCGCGGATACAAATTAACTTTAACAATGCCAAGTACTATGAGTTTAGAACGCCGTAAATTATTAAAAGCTTTAGGTGCTAAAATTGAATTAACCGAAGGCGCCAAAGGAATGAATGGTGCAATAAACAAAGCGAACGAAATTAAAGCATCAAATCCAGAGAAATATGTTTTATTAGGTCAATTTGATAACCCTGCCAATCCTAAAATTCATGAAGAAACTACTGGTCCTGAAATTTGGAATGATACTGACGGAAATATTGATATTTTTGTTGCTGGCGTTGGAACAGGCGGAACAATTACTGGTGTAAGTCGTTATCTTAAATTGACCCAAGGTAAAGCTGTAACAGTTGTTGCAGTAGAGCCAGTTGATTCACCGGTTATTACTCAAGTTCGTGCAGGCGAAGAAATTAAACCTGGCCCTCATAAAATTCAAGGAATTGGTGCCGGTTTTATTCCAGGTAATTTAGATTTAGAAATGATCGATCAAGTTGAATTGGTATCTAATGATGATGCTATGGCAATGTCGCACCGCCTAATGAAAGAAGAAGGTATTCTAGCTGGTATTTCTTCTGGCGCTGCTGTTTTGGCGGCTAAGCGTATCGCTGAATTACCAGAAAATGCAGATAAAAATATAGTTGTTATTTTACCTAGCTCAGCCGAACGTTATTTATCAAGTCCATTATTTAGTGGTGAATTTACTGACAATGAATTAGTACAATAAATAGATCTTCGTAATTTGTATTTAATTAAGGCGCTATATGTGCCTTTTTTTTATTTGTAAGCATGAAAATTTGCATACCCAACTAGGGTTAAGCTATAGTCACTCTAACGCAAATTAATAATAAAGAGCCATGCTAAATTATTTAAAAATTATTCTTTTCCCTTCCCTTTTACTTTTAAGTGCCTGTTCTGATAGTGAAAAAGAAATAGATACTGGGGAAAATCCAGAAGAAATATCAATCTCATTCTTTTCAGCTTTATATAATGATAAAGATATTAAAAAAGCAGCAGCTGTTTGTGAGCCCAAATTAGCACGTATTATTTTACATTATCGTTCAGCTAAAGCCGTTGGTCGCAATTTATTTAATATGTCTTTTGATAAGGTCAAAATAAAAACTGAAGATAGTGGTGTTAAAGTTAGACAGATGTTTAAAAACAAGGCTGTTATTACTATTTATTTTGACGGTACATTTTTAGAAAATAGAGTCAAGGATATTAAAAGATTATCATTAATCCAACGAGATGGTCGTTGGTATATTGATAAAATTTTAAAAGACCCTTTTTAATAAATATACTAATTAAACGCTATAGCTGGTTAATTTAAACCAGCTTTTTTTGGACGAAAAGAAAGTAAAAAATCATTAAAAAGTTTAAACTTTGATATTAGTTTTTTATATGTTTTTTCATCTTGCTCAAGTAACTCTAGCGCATGGCAGCATGCCTCTAAAGTTGAAAGTCCATTTTTAACAGATGTTTTACGCACTTCATATAAACTTTGATAGCCACTTGGCAGTTGAATTTTTTGTAGCGGATGTAAAATATTAGATAGCATATACATGCGATAGGCTTTTTTCCAAGTAGCATCAATTAAAATTAAACAAGTGTCATCTAGGTTTATATTAAATGCTTCAGGAGAGTATCCTTCTTGACTTAATATTGTTGCATGCTCATGTGGATAAAGTAAATACGCCTTAGTTTTATAGCGGTTTAATATTTGGTGTAGCTGCTCATTATCACAAAAATTCTCTCCAACAATAACCGTACAACAATCTAGCGATTGTGCTAACAAGGTTAATGAACCTTTTACTTGTGATACTTCATTAGGATGCTGTAATACAACCACCTTTATTCGATTATTGATTTTAGTAATAAACTGACAAATACAAGTTTTTTTCGGCCTTTTACAGTTATTACATAATAATCGAGTCATATTAAAATAATTTCTTCTATTGAGTTTAGTTTTCTTAGTAAAACCATTTTATGGTAATTTTTACAATTGTAAAATATAAACGATTAATGCACTTCAATATTGTTAACAGTTTAATAACACTATAATTTATTACACTTAATATTTAGTTTTTTATCGTATTTATCATTATACTGAACGTTTTATAGTGTAAATTAAAATTATCATCATTTAATATGACCATAATAGCCTGATAATTGAATTCAAACTCTTATTTGGCTATAAATGAATAAAGTAAAGTAGAAAAATTAAGCGTCAATCCTCAAATATTCTTATGTACTTAATTTATTAATCAGATTAGCTATTATCGATAACATCAGCAAAATACAATATTACAATCAAGCAACAAATAAGGCACAAAATGCTTCGGATTAATTCAACTAAACTATTTGCAATTTTACTCACTACCGCAAGTTTTTCAAATACAGTAATGAGCCAAAATTTCCCAGCCTCTAGCGTAAATGTAATACAAGCCAAAACAACGTCGCTTTCTCCTGTTTCATGGGTTTCAGGAACGGTTGTAAGTAAAAATGATTCTAAATTAGCGGCAGAAATTTCTGGTAGATTAACTCAGTTAGTCGAAATTGGCAGTAAAGTGCAACGGGGTGATATATTAGCAAAAATAGATGATGCAACGCTACAAATTCAATTAAAAGAGCATGTTGCGAGTGTTAAAAAAGCACAGGCCACTCTAACTTTTTTACAATCTGAACTGAAACGCAAACAATCATTAGCAAAACAAAACCTTTCTTCAATAACAGACTTAGACAAAACACGTTCTGAACGAGATATTGCTCAAGGTGATTTATCGGTTGCTGAATCTAAATTGGCACAAACTCAACAGCAACTTACTTACAGTGAATTAAAAGCGCCGTTTAACGGTTTAGTGGTTGAGCGTTTAAGTAATTTAGGGGAATACGTTAATAATGGCACGGCTATAGTTCGTTTGGTTCAAACAAGTGATCTTGAAGCCTCGGTATTTATGCCAATTACTTCTTATCAATTTGTCAAACCTACACTCGACTCACAAACACCTATTGCCATCACTTCAGCATTAAGTAATGCCAATGTAAAAATAAAATCGTTAGTACCTGTTGCCAATAATCGCTCGCATTTAATGGAAGCGCGTTTAGATTTATCTTCTCTTGATTGGCCTATCGGTTTAAATATTAAAGTTGCTATTGCAAATGGCAGCACAAAAAACGTTTTAGCTATTCCGCGTGATGCATTAATTTTACGTCGAGATGGCACGAGTATTTTTAAAGTAAGTAAAGATAATAAAGCACAACAAATTTCCGTTACAGTTGGTGTTGGTGCAGGAGAATGGGTAGAAGTTATTGGCGAAGTGAAAGCTGGTGACAATATTATCGTACGCGGTAGCGAACGCCTTCAACCTGGCCAAGCGGTTAAAATTAAAACAAATAATCATGAGCTAATTTCTAGCAAAAGATAATTTATGTTTCATTTTTCTAATTTATAAGTACTTATATGATATTAACCAAAGCATCCCTTAAAAACCCAACAGCTGTCATTGTCGCTATATTGCTTGCTGCCCTGTTTGGTTTAATCAGTTTTTTCAAATTACCCATTCAGCTAACGCCAGATATTAGCCAGCCTATGATCACTATTTCTACAGCATGGCGATCTGCCGCCCCTGAAGAAATAGAAGCTGAAATTATTGAGCGCCAAGAAGACGCTCTAAAAGGCTTACAAGGTTTACTTTCTCTTGAAACAACTTCAAGCCAAAGTAGCGGAAATATTATATTACGTTATCAAACTGGTGTTAATTTAGAGCGTGCATTAATTGACTTAATGAGTGCTTTAAATCAAGTACCGAGTTATCCACCTGATGCAACCGAACCTGTAATATCAGTTGGTGGCAATAGTACTTTTACTGCCATTGCTTGGCTGGCTTTAAAACCTTTACCAAATAACAAACGTGACATCACTACTTACCAAGACTTTGTTGAGGAAGTTATCCAAACACGATTAGAACGTGTAGCTGGTGTATCTAAGGTTAATGCCTTTGGTGGACTAGGCTCTGAGTTACGCGTTACCTTTAATCCATACAAGGCGGCTGCGTTAGGGCTTGATTTACCGAAGATTTCTTCAACCTTATCAAATAACACGGATTCGTCGGGTGGTTTTAATGAAATAGGTCGAAGAAAGTACACGTTACGTTATTCAGGTAAATATTCACCAGAAAAACTGCAAGACATGATCATAGAATGGCGCGATGGTCAGCCTATTTTACTAAAGGATGTAGCCAATGTTGAATTAACCTTTCAAGACAGAACGGGTATTTTAACGCTTGATGGCGATCCAGCTATTGCAATGAATACTCAAGTTGAGCAAGGCGTTAATGTTATTAACGTAATGAAAGAATTAAAAACAGCGGTTAAAGAATTAAACGAAGGTGCATTAAAACGTGAAGGTGTACAGCTTATCCAAATGTATGACGAAACGGTATACATTGGTCGGTCAATGGCCTTAGTTAAAAATAACTTATTGTTAGGTATTATATTAGCCGTCAGCGTTTTATGGTGGTTTTTACGTAAATTTAGAGCAACATTAATTGTTGCTGTTGCCATTCCTATTTCCATCATTATTACTTTAGTTGTGATGTATGTTGCGGGTCGTACTTTAAATATCATTTCAATGGCAGGACTCGCCTTTGCTGTTGGTATGGTGTTAGATGCCGCCATTGTGGTCCTTGAAAATATTGTTCGGTTACGTGAAAAAGGCGAAAAACCGCATAATGCTTCTTTATTAGGCTCAACACAAGTTTGGGGCGCATTAGTCGCATCAACTGTAACTACCGTTGCTATTTTCTTACCGATTGCTTTTTTAGAGGATGTTTCTGGGCAACTCTTTGCAGATTTAGCTATCACAATTGCAGTTGCTATTGTTGCATCATTAATTATTGCGGTAACAGTATTACCTACCGCAGCACGACGATTACTGGCAACAGTTAGTGATAAAGACCCACACGAACATTGGTGGCAAGGTATTACTCGCACCATTATGACTATTACAAACACACCGACTAAACGTTATGCTTGGGTGTTTGGTTTAATATTTACTTCTGCCGTGGGAAGTTGGTTATTGTTTCCTAAAATTGATTATTTACCCAAGGGCAATCAAAATCAGTTTCAAGCCTTTATTTTACCACCGCCGGGTTTAAGTTACCCTGCCGCACGTTTTGAAATGAGTGATGAAATTAACCGTCGTTTAAAACCTTATTTAGCTGGTGAAAAACAACCACAAATTAAACATTCGTGGATGGGATTTTTTGGTTCTTTTGGCTTTATGGGCGGACGTGCTGAAGATGCTGATGACATTAGTCGTATTGTTGAAATTCTTAACAGCGAAATATTACCGGGCTTTCCTGACACTATGGCCTTTGCCTCACAATCTCAATTATTTGCTAATTTAAGCGGTGGTCGTCGAATTGATATTGATATTCAAGGCAATAATGTTGATCAATTATTACAAGCTGCTCGAGTAGGCTATGGCGCAGTATCTGGTGCTTTACCGGGTGCTCAAATTCAGCCGCAACCTGGGTTAACATTAGCTGAACCTGAACTAAGAATGATCCCAAAAGAACGCAGAATTGCTGAAGCTGGTTGGAGTCGTCAGCAAATGGCTGGTATATCTCGCGCCTTAGGAACCGGTTTATATGTGGGTGATTTCTTTAATGGTCAAAAACGTTTAAACGTTTTTTTACGAAGTGAAGATTGGCAATCACCTGAAGAATTAGCCGCAATACCTTTGTTTACCCCTGATGCCGGTATTCAACAGGTAGGCGATTTAGTTGATCTTGTTCGTACTGCGGGGCCAAGTTCTATTCGCCGTATTGATCGTAAACGTACAGTAACTTTACAGGTAACACCACCTGGTGATTTAAGTTTAGAAGAATCCATTGCCATCATAAAAGAAAAAGCAGAACCTGCAATTTTAGCTGAACTAAGTAAAAATCCTGTCAACAATGGCAGCATTGCTTATCGTGGTAGTGCCGAAGCTTTAACGCAAGCATTAACCAATATGAGCCAAAGTTTTGCGTTAGCACTAATTATATTGTTTTTATTAATGGCTGCGCTATTTCGCTCATTTAAAGACAGCCTATTAGTGGTATTAACCATACCACTCGCAACCATTGGCGGCATTGGTTTATTACAAATTACCAATTTATTTATCTTTCAACCGTTAGATTTATTAACCATGATAGGTTTTGTAATATTACTAGGTTTAGTGGTAAACAATGCCATATTACTGGTTTACCAAACTCGCATTGGTGAATCTGAAGGTTTGAATAGAACCGACGCCGTACAACATGCAGTACGTATTCGATTACGCCCTATTTTAATGAGTACGCTAACCAGTTTATGCGGAATGTTGCCGTTATTGCTTATTCCTGGTGCTGGTGCTGAACTTTACCGCGGTATAGCAGCCGTAATTGTAGGCGGTATGAGTGTTAGTACATTATTTACGTTGATCTTTTTACCGAGCTTATTACAAATGGGTAAATCAACAGCAAAGGCGGATTTTTCAGAAGCATAATGTATTTACTAAAATAATTTGTTTAGGGCTTTATTGATCTAAAGTCCTAAACCTGTTCTTTTATATTTTTCCCTTCAAATTATTAATTCAGATCAAAACGCTAAGCTCATAACTTTTTTAAACTTTCTGCTCCTAACTATTATCAAATAAGAGTACAGGCAAAATTATGAGTTCTATCGTTAATTACATGACAAGCAAACATCGAGAATGTGATGATTTTTTTACTGAAGCTGAAGCCTGTGTAGCAAAAGAAGACTGGGTGCTAGCTAAAGAAAAATGGTCAATGTTCACTGATGATTTAGCGCTTCATTTAGAAGCAGAAGAAACTATTTTATTTCCTAAATTTGAACAAGCTACTGGTATGACTGCCGGCCCTACCGAAGTTATGCGAATAGAACATGAACAAATGCGCTACCTGGTTAAAGAATTAAACGACACTTTAACTCAAGAAAATAAGAAAAACTTTTTAGGTGCCTCTGAAACCCTGATGGTGTTAATGCAACAGCACAATATGAAAGAAGAAATGATGTTATATCCAATGACAGAGCAACATTTATCTAATGCTGATGAAGTAAGCAGTGAATTACAAGCGCATTGTCAGTAGTAAAAACGAATGCATTTAATTAATTCACATTAAAACAACGATACATATACATGATTATATAAATAACTCAGGTTGTTATGTTAAATCCGTCATCCTGAATTTATTTCAGGATTTATTCACTTAGGATAATGAAATGAATTCAGGATGACTGGTAAAAATATAATATTTCAATATTCCTAAATAAGATGCATAGCCACGTAAAAATAAAATCAGGGGAAATATGAACGCTGTGTTTATAGATGTTAGTGAATTGCCACCACCAGAGCCAATGATGAATATATTATCAGCATTGACGCAATTACCACTAAAGCACTATTTAAAAATAAAGCACAGTAGAATTCCTTATCCGTTGTTCCCTAGATTAACCGAGAACAATTGGTGTTATCAATATGGAGAAAATACAAACGGTACAGTTACAAATGGAGAAGTCACGTTATACATTTATCGAAATGACGAACACGTTTTATTTGAACAAATAGATGATGCCGAAAAATGAATGCGAGTAATTTATCTTTCACGGGCCTACCTCCTATTGATGTGCCATTTCGCTATTTTATTACCGCGCCATTATTTGTGATCGCCATCGCGATACTCATATTTAATGGTGGAGAACAACTTTGGATCAGCCGTTGGCAAGCTGAAACTTTAGCGATAACTCATGCCTTCACCTTAGGTTTTATTGCCAGCGTTATGATGGGGGCTTTATTTCAATTATTGCCTGTAACCGCAGGAATAAGTATTGGCAAACCGCGTATTGTTGCAAGCTTTTGTCATGTATTACATACCGTGGGAAGCATTTTATTAATAATAGGCTTTCTTACCAATAAAAGAGAAACACAATTAAGTGCTGGCATTACCTTAGGGGTTGGGTTTGCATTGTATATCATTATATTTGGTTATTATTTACTAAAAAATCAACTGACCACAAAAAACAACTCACATAACTTTACCTTAAGCGGCATTAAATTAGCACTATTAGCTTTATTGTTTACCGTAAGTCTAGGCCTATTATTACAAAGTAAAATCATGGGGTTAAATATTATTGCGTGGAACAAAGCCTTTACTGATTTACATGCCACATGGGGGCTAACGGGTTGGATAGGTATATTGATTATGTCGATAAGCTTTCAAGTTATTCCTATGTTTCATGTTGCGCCAAACTTCCCTTTTTGGCTTAAACGTTTTTTACCCATTGCTATCATCTTATGTTTAATAGCGCTTACCCTTGTGAAATTCGTACCAGCCTTACTTGTTTTAAAACCAGTAATCCAATGGATATTGTTACTGCTAAATGGGATTTATTGCGTTTATTTATTAAGAATATTACATCAACGAAAACGTAAAATTCCAGACACCAGTGTTAATTACTGGCGATTTGCTAGCATAGGTTTGTTGTTAAGTGCCCTTTTATACATTATTCCTGAAAATTTATTGCCGCTATATTTACTGCAAAAATTACCAATACTTTTAACCACCTTATTTATTTTTATTTTTGTGGTATCGGTTTTACAAGGAATGCTGCTTAAAATTTTACCCTTTCTTGCTTTTACTCACTTACAACAAAAATGTATGACTAATTTTGCCGCTATGCAGTTTTTACCTAACATGCATAAATTATTAAGTAGTAACCATGCCCGCACGCTTTTTATTTTACATTGTTTAACTAGCTTCACTTTAATCATAAGTATTTTGAATGCTGCTTTATATTGGATATTTGCGCTTTTATTATTCATTGAATTTTCTTGGTTAACTTTTTTAATTATTAAAGTTTTTTGTTCTTATCAATTAGTGAATAAAAAAATTAACGCAATGGCGACCTCAGTTTCAATTCAACAATAATATTATTCCATCATTTATATTCAGCTCTATGAGTCTTATCAATGTAAATGCTAGTGGTTAGTTATCTTATTCAAGATGATTCAAATATTTATTCTTAGCGTCATACAGACAATTAGACAGGTACAATACGACAGCTCAACATCACGTAAAAATAAATTTTCAAACTATTTCAGAGACTACGTTTATCCTCGATTCTAAATTTTTCCTAAGCTTTCTCCTTGCGTTATCCTGAGATTTTTCTATCGACAGCTAATATATAGACCTCTTATAACCCCACAAACAAAGACAAATCAAAAAGCCTTATATATTAAGTTCTGCAAGCAATTTTAATGATTTAGGTACGTTTTATAAAATAATGATTAGTCTAATTTAATGACTTTTAATCTAAGTAAGTATTTACACTTTTATTAATTGGGGTTGTCAGGGTTACCTTATTGGCGCAAAAAAGAGTTATTGGGGTTGTTTTAGGTTTTTACTTGGAGTTATCAGGGTGGCAATACTGTTGAATAAAAAGGGTTGTTAGGGTTATAATGATTGTGGTTATTTTTAAAGATATTGGAGTTAGATTAAAGATGAAATACCCTGTCGCAATAAAGCAACAAATAGGCGAAAAACAGATAACTATTTATGTACCCGATTTACCCGGTTGTCAGGAAATAGCTGAATCTATAGACGTGGCAATGATAAGAATTAATGAAGCAATAATTTCACATTTAACAATATTGGCAGAATATGGCGAAAGTATTCCTACACCAAAATCGATTGATCATCATATTGAACAGTCGCATGACAGAAGTATTATTTGGGCAATTATAGATTTAGACATTACCCCCTACTTAGGACGCAGTCATAAAATTAACGTTACCTTGCCTGAACTACTGATCAAACAAATTGATGATCGGGTAAGTAAACAACCAGACTATAAAACACGATCGGGATTTATTGCCAAAGCTTGTTTAGATGAATTAACAAAGTAGTGATTGATAAAAATCAGATATGGAGATCCTGAAATAAATTCAGGATGACATTTTAAACTGAAGTAATTATATTGAAGCGAATGACTTTATGTTTTAGTTGATGACTCTTTATCAGAGCTGATCACCTTTTATTTTTAGATCTGAAATGACAGTTTATATTAGATTGATTCAGCTTTTAAGACAGTACATCAAGGTTGATTTGTTTAACGGCAATATCAAGATTACTTTGATGAGGTAATTTGGCGAGTAAAGGAATGGGTAAAAGATCGATTAATTCAATAATATTCTCTTCAATATAAGGTAAGCTTTCTTGAGTAGCCTCAGGGAAGTTTGCTACCCAAGCCACACAGTTTCCACCATCATTAATAATACTCTCATACGTTAGCAAGGCATGATTCAAACAACCTAATTTTATATTCACAACAAGAATGACATGTTGTGGGTTTACTTTAACGAAATCAGATAAAAATTTTCCTTGTCCTAAAGGTAATCGCCAACCGCCCGCACCTTCTGTAATAACCACATTACTGTTATGCGAACATACTTGTTGGAAACCTTGAGTGATTTCAGCTAGTGTAATTTGCTGATTTAATCTTTTAGCTGCAATATGCGGTGCAATGGGCGCTTTAAATTTAATCGGATTAATCTCAATTAAAGATTGGTGGCTATTGGCAAATTGATGTAATAAATGAGCGTCTTCATTAACAAGCTCTACCGTAGAATTTAGAACGGTTTCTTCACACCCAGCTGAAATAGGCTTGTAAACAGCAACTTTATAATTTTGTGCTGTTAACGCTTTAATGAATAAACAACTAAAATAAGTTTTGCCTGCATCGGTATCGGTTGCTGTAATAAAAAAGTGCTTTTGCATAGTATTATAAATCGTCGTAGTTATAATGTTAGTTCTATTGAATTAGTTACATTAAATCAGTTGTATAACTTTTTACTTTAAAAATTGTGTTGTTTATCTAATGACTTATTTTTTTGGATTAATACTAGGACTATTTTAGGTATTAAGTTTTACTAACAAGCCCGAATAAACATTATAACTAGCAGGATAAACACCATTAGGTTCTTGAAAATCTTGATAAGCGGCTGACATTTTTTGCCAACTAGTTTTACCTGATAATCCTTTGTTTTGTCTATTATGTACTTTGTTAGCACCCAAGCCTTTTAATTCACGCGCGAGGTGTAACACATTTTCATATTCTAGAATAACTTGCTGACTTTTTTGTTCAACTAAAGTTGATTGATTGGTGTTAAATAGCATTTCAAGGGCGAGTTCATTTTTAAAGTCAATTACATGTTCGTCATTATCAACTTGTCTCCAAGCAGATTTTAACTCGAACAGAGTGCCATCGGTTAACGTTGAAAATAAAAACACGCCACCAGGTTTAAGGACACGTAAAATTTCTTTTAGTGTTATTTCTAAAGGATCACACCATTGGATCATTAAATTACTGTAAATCAAATCAATACTATTATCTTGAAACGGTAAATAGTTTGCATCAGCCTCTAACCAACTAATAGCATCATCACGATTACGTTGTGCAAAAGACAGCATTTTAGTTGAAATATCTAGCCCAATTACTTGTTGATATTTACTTGCCAATATGTCAGAAAAAAAACCCGTTCCACAACCTAAATCAACGACGCTTAAATCGTGGCGATTAGGTAACCAAGGCATTAAATGTTTACCACTGTAACGCTGTAATCGTGCTGAAACATCATACGAAGTTGACGCTGCACCGAATGATTTAGCTATTTCTGCGGTTTTTCCAAAATTCGACATTTACTATTCTCTATAATTTAACTAGCTGTTTATCTATTTAATGGTATTAATAGTTTTATTTAAACAGTCAGCTAAATAACTGATATCTTTATGATTATGATTTGAGCAAATAGTTACGCGTAACCTCGACTTGTTGTTTGGAACCGTTGGAGGTCTTATAGCTGACAACCAAATGCCTTGATTTTTTAAAGCGTCACTCATATTTAATGCTTTTTCTTCACTACCAATAACTATGGCATGTATTGAAGAATCTGTTGGTAATACTTCAAACTCATCTGACAATTGATTAATAAATAAGTTGCTTAATTCAACTATTTTATCACGTCGCCATTGATCTTTTTGTATCAACTCAATACTGGCTTTTGTTGCCCATGCCATCGCCGGAGATATGGCTGTTGAATAAATATAGTGGCGAGAAAAATTCACCAAATATTCAAATACATTTTCATCGCAGGCTAAAAAAGCACCACTCGTTGCAATAGCTTTACCGAACGTTGCCATAACAATATCAATATCAATATCAATATTATTGTCGCCATTTGTAGCACTAACAAAACTAGAACTGCCTTGTCCTTGCTTGCCTAATACGCCAATACTGTGCGCATCATCAATATATAGCATCGCCTGTTGTTGTTTAGCAAGTATTGAAAGCTGAGCAATATTTGCTTTATCACCATCCATACTGAACACGCCTTCAGAAACGATTAAATGATCGCTTTTGTCTGACTTGTGTTTGGCTTTATTAATATGACTATTAAGTTGTGTAATATCGTTATGTAAAAAACGTTTTACGTCGGCTTTACTACTATAGGCGCCATCTATAATCGAAGCATGACTAAGTTTATCTAAATATAAATGACAACCTTGTTGGCCTAAAGCTTGTAACGTGCCACTATTTGCAGCAAAACCACTATTAAACAGTAAACATTTTGGCTTGTTTAACCAAGTGCAAATTAATGCTTCAAGTGCTTGGTGTGCATAACTATAACCGGTAATTAAACTTGAACCGGTTGAACACAAACCAAACTTATCTACACCCTGCTGCATGGCTTGATTAATTTTTTCATGATTATTTAAACCTAAATAATCATTTGACGAAAAATTTAAATAAGCTTTGCCATCAACTAAAACATGGTTTGGTTGATCGGTTATAGGTTCTAGCAAAATACGTTTACGAAAACGGTGCAAACTTTTTTGAGTGTTTAAACCTTGAGATAAAAAATCAAACATGAGTATAGTTACACTTTGTTATTTTGCTAAATAATTCACATTAGTTACTTTTATTGAAAGCAGTAAAAGCAAACACACAACCTACTGAGCGTTATAAAATAAATGTTCGTTTTCTTTATCTACGGCTGCGGTATGTAATTTTTTAGCCACTTCTTGCTCGTTATTATTATCGAATACTGTTTCAGTGTTAATACCTAACTTTTCAAACAAGGCAATGTCTTGATTCGTTTCAGGATTTTCAGCGGTTAATAATTTACAACCATAAAAAATAGAATTTGCACCCGCTAAAAAGCACATTGCTTGCATTTGTTCATTCATTGCACTACGTCCTGCAGATAAACGCACGTGAGATTTAGGCATCATGATACGCGCAACTGCGATACAACGAACAAAGTCAAACGAGTCTAAATCGTCTACGTCACTCAACGGTGTGCCTTCCATTTTAACCAGCATATTAATAGGAACGCTTTCAGGTTGTGGTTTTAAATTGGCTAATTGTGCCAATAATGATGCCCGATCATTTGTTCCTTCACCCATTCCAACAATACCACCACTACATACTTTCATACCCGCTGAACGTACGTTATCTAACGTGTCTAAACGATCTTGAAAAGTTCGAGTAGTAATAATGTTATTGTAGTTTTCTGGAGAGGTATCTAAATTATGGTTATAGTAATCAAGACCAGCCGATTGCAATTCATGTGCTTGATCTTCTGACAACATACCTAAAGTCATACAGGTTTCTAAACCTAACTCTTTTACGCCTTTAACCATTTCAAGTACGTAAGGCATATCGCGTTCTTTTGGATTACGCCATGCAGCCCCCATACAAAAACGAGTAGAGCCCATTTCTTTGGCTTTTTGAGCAGCTTCAAGTACTTTTTCAACTTCCATCAAGCGCTCTTTTTCAATATCTGTTTTATAACGAGCACTTTGCGAACAGTATTTACAATCTTCCGGACAAGCACCTGTTTTTATAGATAATAAGGTACTTACTTGTACTTCATTGGCATTAAAATGTTGACGATGAACTAATTGCGCTTTAAACATTAAATCGTTAAACGGTAAGTTAAATAGTTCATTAACTTGGTTTATTGTCCAATCGTGTTTGATTTCTTTGTTAATGTTAATATTATTGTTTTTATCGCTATTATTCATGTTTGTCACCGTACTCATTGTCATGCTTTTCTCGTTGCAAGTGTCGTTGTTAGCGGGTATTCTAGCGGGCTAGCTGTCAATGTCAACGTAGAAAATAAACAACACCTTACATATGAATAAAAAACATACAGACTTACTCGGTATTGATCGTCAAACTGTTTGGCATCCTTATACGTCAATGACTGATCCACTACCTTCTTTTTTAGTTGAATCCGCTAATGGCGTTGAAATTCAACTAGCAACAGGTGAAACATTAATTGATGGTATGTCATCATGGTGGGCTGCTATTCATGGTTATAATAATAAAAGTTTAAATGAAGCAATAACTGAGCAAACTAGTAAAATGGCACATGTTATGTTTGGCGGTTTAACACACGAACCTGCAATTAATTTATGCCAAAAGTTGGTAGAAATTACGCCCCCAGGGCTTGATAAAGTGTTTTTATCTGACAGTGGCTCTGTAAGTGTTGAAGTTGCAATGAAAATGGCGCTGCAATATTGGCACAGTAAAGCCTCACAAAATGCTGTTGATAATATTGAAGTAGGCTCAATTGAAATAGAACACAACAGTAAGAATCGATGTTTAACCGTACATAATGGTTATCACGGGGACACTTTTGCTGCCATGTCGGTGTGCGACCCTATTAATGGTATGCATCAGTTATTTGAAAAAACACTAACCAAACAATTGTTTGCACCGGCACCAAAAACTCCATTTTCACAAGCATGGCAAACAAATGATATAGATGAATTATCGAAAATATTTGCTCAGCATCACCAAACAATTGCCGCCTTTATAATTGAACCTATTGTGCAAGGTGCTGGTGGTATGCGTATTTACCACCCCGAATATTTAAAAGCTTGTCGGGCATTATGTGACAAATTCGATGTATTAATGATCGTTGATGAAATTGCTACGGGTTTTGGCCGCACAGGAAAAATGTTTGCCTGTGAACATGCCGATATTAGTCCAGATATTTTATGTTTAGGTAAAGCCTTAACAGGCGGTTATATGACTCTTGCTGCAACACTTTGTACTAACCACATTGCAACTACTATTAGTAATGGAGAAGCCGGTTGTTTTATGCATGGACCGACCTTTATGGGTAATCCACTTGCCTGTGCAGTAGCAAATGCTAGTTTAGCTTTACTAGCAAATAACCAATGGCAACAACAAGTTAGTAATATTGAAAAGCAATTTAATAACGAATTATTACCATTACAAAAACATCAACGTGTTGCCGATGTTCGTATTTTAGGGGCTATTGGTGTTATTGAAGCAACCCAAGCGGTTAATATGGCGAAAATTCAGCAGCGTTTTGTTGAACAAGGCGTATGGATACGACCTTTCGGCAAATTAATTTACTTAATGCCTCCTTTTATAATGAAGCCTGAGCAACTTACCAAACTAATTTCAGCGGTAGCGACTGTTCTAAATGAAGATGATTGTTTTAAATAGCTTATTGGTTTTCTACTAGAATTACAGATAAAACCGCAGGCTATTTAATATCAAAGTAAATATAAAGACCCCAAGCAATTGAGATAAACAACAACAAAATCAGGTTAAAGTCGCTATTAACATCAGATGCCCTACGTGTACGAAAATGATTAATCGCAATAGCAATTATACTAGAAATAGCATTAAACCATAAAATCATATACAAATAGTAGGTGAGTTGAGGCTGCCAAGTTTTGCGTACTTCAATACCATGAAAGCGAACAAAACCATACTGAACCTCTGGCGCCGCATAAAAAGAAACAACTAACGCAACAATAAAAAACAACCAGCCACCAACCGCTAAAACTCTAGAGGCTATTAGCCAAAAATCGCTTTTATTTCTACGTTCTTTATGGTGCAAGTTCATTCAAACTCTCATTTAGGTTTTTAAATTTACGATTAATTGTGCAAATGCCCTATCAATCTTAAGTTTAATTATAAACGTTTACATTATATAAACTAAAGCGTTAACGATATTAATTTACAAATATTTTACGTTTATACAGATAAGTGCGGTTAATTCCATCAAGTTGGCTATATTCACCAAATTTTACTTGTGAAACCCTCACAGCACGGTAACATAGCAGGCTATTTAATATGACAATAATTTAATTATCAAAAGAGGTCGAACAATGTCAGTAAACTCGATCACTGATGTATTAGCAGGTAAATTCCCTGTTAATGAATCTATTTCAGTGAGTGGCTGGATCAGAACACGCCGCGATTCAAAAGCAGGTATTTCATTTTTAGCCATTCATGATGGTTCATGTTTTGACGCGATTCAAGCCATAGTGCCAAAGGAATTGCCCAATTATGAAAATGAAGTTTTAAAACTCACTACTGGCAGCTCTGTAAAAGTTGAAGGTATACTGGTTGAATCTCCTGGCCAAGGTCAGTCATTTGAAATTCAAGCAACTTCAGTTGAAGTACTTGGTTTAGTTGAAGATCCTGATACTTATCCAATGGCAGCAAAACGCCATAGTATAGAATTTTTACGCGAACATGCACATTTACGTCCACGTACAAATATGGGCGGAGCTGTTGCTCGCGTTCGTAACTGTTTGGCTCAAGCTATTCACCGCTTTTTACATCAAAAAGGTTACTTTTGGATCAGCACACCATTAATTACGGGTAGTGACTGTGAAGGCGCAGGTGAAATGTTTCGCGTAAGTACGCTCGACATGGAAAACTTGCCACGTAACGATAAAGGCGCTGTAGATTACAGCCAAGATTTTTTCGGTAAAGAAACATTTTTAACTGTTTCTGGCCAACTTAATGTTGAAACTTACTGTAGCGCACTTTCAAAAGTCTATACTTTTGGTCCAACATTCCGTGCTGAAAACTCAAATACAACCCGTCATTTAGCTGAGTTTTGGATGGTAGAACCTGAAATTGCTTTTGCTGATTTAAGTGATGCCGCCGATTTAGCCGAAGAAATGCTTAAGTATGTATTCAAAGCGGTATTAGATGAACGCGCTGATGATATCGCCTTTTTTCAACAACGTGTTGATAAAACAGTAACTGATCGTTTAAATTCAGTGATCAATACTGATTTTGTTCGTTTAGATTATACTGATGCGATCACTATTTTAGAGAACTGCGATAAGAAATTTGAAAACCCAGTATCGTGGGGCGTTGATTTAAATTCAGAGCACGAACGTTATTTAGCAGAAGAGCATTTTAATGGTCCGGTAGTATTACAAAACTACCCGAAAGACATTAAATCGTTTTATATGCGCTTAAATGACGATGGTAAAACCGTTGCTGCGATGGATATTTTAGCACCAGGTATTGGTGAGATAATTGGTGGTAGCCAACGTGAAGAACGTCTTGATGTGCTTGATAGTCGTTTAGCAGAAATGAATTTAGATGTTGCTGATTACAGCTGGTATCGCGATTTACGTCGTTACGGCACCGTGCCTCATTCTGGCTTTGGTTTAGGTTTTGAACGTTTAGTCGCTTATGCCACTGGTATGCAAAATGTTCGTGACGTAATTCCATTTCCACGTACACCCAATAACGCTGCGTTCTAATCGCCCTATCTTATTTTATCCCATAAATTATAAAGCCTTCTTTTGAAGGCTTTTTTCTTGCTAAATAATTTTGCTAAAACATATTACTGAGCTATTTTTACGCGTATTTTATTTTTAGCAATTCTTGTTTCATGCAAACTAGATAATGCTTTTTTTGCCTCACTTTCATTAGGCATTTCAATAAAGGCAAAACCTTTTGACTTACCTGTTTTTTGGTCAAGCACTAAGTTGCATTGTGTAACTGAGCCATGAGCTGTAAATAAAATGCGGATTTCTTGTTCTGTTGTCGAACGAGAAAGGTTTCGAACTAAAAGTTTCATAATAAACCGTTGATATGTTGTGCCAAACTAAATTGTCTCATATATTTGAAATAGACCAAGGTATATCGATCATTTAGTTAAATTAATTTTTTCATAAAATGAAAAAACAGCAAAATTAGTAAAGAAACTATAAATCATCAATATTTATGCTTTTATAAATAACTTACAAAATTATTATAATTTTTAATTTGTTTTTGAGGTAATTGTTTTGCCGGTGTGCCTATATACAAAAAACCAACAATTTCATCTTCTTTTGAAATTGATAAAAGTTGTTTAACATCATTATTATAAGCAAAATCACCTGTACGCCACATAGCACCAAAACCTAAAGCAAAAGCGGCCATTTGCATAGCATGTACACATGCCCCCGCAGTAATAATTTGCTCTTGTTTTGGCACTTTGGGATGTTCTTCCAGCTTGGTACTTATAATAATAATTAAAGGTGCCCTTAATGGCATTTTGCCTGCTTTAATTATTTTTTCTTCGCTAAAGTTTGCATTATTTGCAGCTTGTTTAAATATTTCACTTAGCGTTGTTAAGCCATGCCCTGCAACAATCGTAAAATGCCAAGGTGATAAATTACCATGATCAGGTACACGCATTCCTGCCTTTAAGATTGCATCTAAAGTAGTGTTATCTGGCGGGGGTGAGGTTAACTGTCCGTTAGATTGGCGAGTTAATAAAAGATCTATGCTATTCATAAAATCGAGTACATTGTAAATAATTACAAAAGTGTACCCGATTTTAACGTATTTGTTCTTTAATTAATTCAGAAAATAGCTAATTAAAGTGACTTTATATTTTCGCGGCATTTAGCGCAAATAATCCGACTTAAATAATAATCTACACTGGTGAACCGTCCTCCACCAAAAAATATTAACGTTAACAACATGATAAAGTAAGTCATAGCAAACTCAATACCATTATTTAAAACCACAATTGGTCCTTTTTCATAAAGCCAATCGGTATTACCATTTTCTTCAAGTAACTCACGCATTTTACCTAATCTATCTGCTGTTTGTTCGCTATTTTCTTTACTAATATTTGCTTGTTCAACACCTAACCATGAAGCGACTTTTGCAGGACTAGTATCAAAATTTGTCGGGGTAATTGCAAACCAGCCATTATCAGCATGAACAGAGGTCATCGCAATAACCATAGTAACCATTAATGGAATTGAAACAAAACGTGTTAATAAACCAAAGAGTAAAAACCAACCGCCTAAAAACTCAGACCATGCAGCTAAATTAGCTAATAGTGCAGGAAAAGGTAAACCAAGCCCCCACTCAGAATTACCAAACCACTGAACAATATTAGGATTAGCTAACAAACTGGTTAAACCGGTAATATCAGGATCTGCCAAGCCTAATTTGTTATAACCGGCAATAATAAAAATTGGGGCTAAATAAACGCGCAATAGCAATGCAGGAATGCCATTAAATAAAGGTAATTTATCTAAAAATTTTAAGTAAGATTTAGTTAGTTGTTTTAACATAAATGATTCATTCTTATATAGTTAGTTTGGTTGTTCGACTATAAGACACTTGCTGAGTCGAAAGAATTTCAATAAAAGTTACAATTATTTTAAACTTAACTCTACTCTACTCTAGTAAATTTAAGTAGCATAGCAATAATAAGTTAAAAAATAGTTACACTGAATTGATGAATTTTCCCTGGTCGGGATAAAATTTAATCAACTAGGTATTAAACATATATTGAAGGAAAGTATGCAAACACAAACACAACAACCTAATGTTATTAAAAGAATCTTTATTTTTTTATGGCAGTTAATTAATAGTTTTAGAAAGTTAATTCTAAATTTAATCTTTTTTATCTTCTTGTTTGCATTTATTGGCGCATTAACATCGAAAAAAGAATTAATTACCGTTCCCAATTCAAGTGCGCTAGTGTTAAATATTCAAGGTGATATTGTTGAACAAAAGCACCAAATTGATCCATTTGACACATTAGTAAATGAAGCATTATCTAAACAAGATAAAAAACCTGAAGTTTTATTAACTGATATTGTTAAAGTTATAAATGAAGCAAAAAATGATAAAAGAATTAAATTATTAGTCTTAAATTTACAAGATCTAGGCGGCTCAGGATTAACAAAGTTGCGTGAAGTATCAGCTGCTATTTCAGATTTTAAAACCTCTGATAAAGAAGTTATTGCACTTGGTGACGAGTATAGCCAAAACCAATATTATCTCGCCAGTTTTGCCGATAAAGTGTGGTTAAACCCTCAGGGCTGGCTACTTTTAGATGGTTATAGCCATTACCCTATGTATTTTAAATCTGCATTAGATAAGTTAAACATAAATCAGCATATTTTTCGTGTAGGTACCTATAAATCTGCCGTTGAACCATATATGCGTGACGATATGTCACCGGCAGCAAGAGAAGCTAGTGCTTTATGGTTAAACGAGTTATGGAGTATTTATAAAAACGACGTGGCTAAACAACGTGGCTTTAGTATTGATAATTTTGATGAAACAACCGCAGATTTAGTCGCTAAGTTTGAACAAACAGGCAGTAATTTCGCTGAGTATGCCTTAAATAATAATTGGGTTGATGCCTTAAAAACACGTGAGCAAATGCGCAATGATATAATAGCTATTGTAGGTAAAAATAAAAAAGGGAATAGTTTTTCTCAGATAAACTTTTATGATTATTTGTCTACTTTGCCTAATAAGAAGCCAAATACACTTATTAATAAACATAATAAAGTGGCTATTATTGTTGCCAAAGGTACTATTTTAAACGGAAACCAAGATCCGGGAACTATTGGTGGTGATAGTACTGCCCGATTATTACGTAAAGCTCGTAATAACAAGCAAGTTAAAGCCGTGGTGTTACGAGTAGACAGCCCTGGCGGAAGCTCTTACGCGTCAGAAATTATTCGCCAAGAAGTTGAGTTATTAAAAGCAGCTGGCAAACCAGTAGTTGCCTCAATGGGTACGTATGGCGCTTCTGGGGGTTATTGGATATCAGCTGCAGCTGACAAAATTTTTGCCGCACCAACAACCATTACTGGCTCAATCGGTATCTTCGGAATGATGATGACTTTTGATAAAGCTTTAGATAAATTAGGTGTACACAGCGATGGTGTCGGTACTACTGAGCTTGCAGGCTTTAGTCCTGCAAGGCCAATGACAGCAGGCATGGAAAAACTGTTTCAATTAAATATTGAGCGTGGCTATCGCGATTTTATCAGCCTTGTCGCTGATAACCGCAATATGACGTTAGAGCAAGTAGATCAAATCGCACAAGGTCGCGTTTGGACAGGAAAAAAAGCATACGAATTAGGCTTAATTGACCAATTAGGCGGATTAAATGACGCTGTTACTGAAGCTGCTAAACTGGCTAAACTAGATAAATATGATACTTTACTAGTAGAAAAAGAAATATCTGCTCGTGATAAAATGATGCAAAAACTAATGGGTCAAGCAAGTACCTACATTGATTTTTCACCGAATCAGCCAAACTCTACAATAAGTACTTTTATATCAACCTTATCTTCAGAGTTAAATAAAATGCAATCCTTTAATGATCCTAAAGGCATGTATTCATATTGTAGTAGTTGCGAAATAGATTAATTTTACCTTAAACGAGTGTTAACATTCGTTTGAGAAAAACGATTTTGCTTAATTAAAAAAGCTTCGAGTTTTCGAGGCTTTTTTTATGTTATTAAATTTCTTCCCAACTCAGAGCTTTGCTCTATGTTCGATAACAAGGCAAATTTGTTTAGATCTAGTCATTCTAAATCAAATAAATTTAACACTAATTTAGTAAGGCACTAAAACGTGAAAAAAAGAATATATATCGCTTACACAGGCGGTACCATCGGTATGAAGGCTAGTAAAAATGGCTATATTCCGGTAATAGATCATTTAACTAAATCAATTAAGGCAATGCCTGACTTTTATCGCAGTGAAATGCCTGATTTTACTATTCATGAGTATCAACCGTTAATTGATTCGTCAAATATGGCACCCAGTGATTGGCAGCTCATCGCTGATGACATTAAAGAACACTATGATGAATATGATGGATTTGTAGTACTGCATGGTACTGATACGATGGCATACACCAGCTCTGCCCTTTCATTTATGTTTGAAAATTTATCAAAGCCAGTTATTGTTACAGGATCACAAATTCCGTTAACGCAATTACGTTCAGACGGACAAGTTAACCTGTTAAATTCTCTTTATATTGCAGCAAACTTTCCGATAAATGAAGTAAGTTTATATTTTAATAATAAATTATACCGAGGAAATCGTTGTATCAAAGCCTATGCTGATGGTTTCAATGCGTTTGATTCTCCCAATATGTCACCGTTATTAGAAGCGGGGATCAATATAAAACTTATTGAAGGTAAAATTTATACTGGCGAAAATTCACCTTTAGTTTTAACAAAAATAACGCCACAACCCATAGGAGTAGCACATCTTTATCCAGGAATAAGTAGCGAACTAATAAACAATCTTATTCAACAACCCGTAAAAGCACTAATTATGCGCAGTTATGGTGTCGGTAATGCACCACAATCAAAAGGATTACTTGCCAGTTTAGATACCGCACTTAAAAATGAAATAATAGTGGTAAATTGTAGCCAGTGCATTAAAGGAAAAGTAAATATGGGAGGATACGCTACCGGCACTTGGCTTAACCAAGCGGGTGTTATTAGTGGCCAAGATATGACATTAGAGGCGACGCTGACTAAATTGCATTATTTACTTAGCCAAAATTTAACTTTTGAACAAACTAGAGAACAAATGCAGCAAAATTTACGTGGTGAATTAACGTTATAAATTAAACTCAGATTATTTATACCAATTTGATTAAATTTCATCCCAACTCAGAACTTTGCTCGATGTTCAATAACAAGGCAAATTTGTTTAGATCTAGTCATTCTAAATCAAATAAATTTAACGATGTTAGTGGGCATCGAGCAAGCTCCCGAAGGTCGAGTTTAAGGCTTATATACTGCGTTATTGATTTTGATAAGGACGCTACATGGATGGTGTTCTTAGAGAATGCAGGAGCATATTCTCCTGAATAACCATTATCTACAATCAATGCCTTGCCTCTAAGCCTTTTAATTCTCGCTGAGTGGGAAAGAACTTAATCAACTAGGTATTAGATACTAAAGCAAAACACCAACAACATAATGCAATAAAAAACCGTCCTTTATCAATTAAAGGACGGTTTTAATTTGATATACATCAGAGCAATTAAAATAATAATATTTTTTACTGCCATACTGAAATGATTTCAGTATATTAGGCGAATAGCTCCCAAAACATATTAAGCGGTTTGAACTAAGTTGTCTGGCGTTACAAATATCTTTTCGATTCGGTCTATCAACGGTAGATCTTCCGTTGTTAACTTTCCTAACAGTAACCATTCAATGAGAGACTCTTCTAAATTTGGCTTGTTAACAGAGGTCATTTGTTCCTGCATTAATGATACTTGTACTGCCATTCTTTGCTTTGTTAATGCTTCTGGTGAACTTACCCGTGCAAAAATTTCAAGTTTAAGGGTTTCATTTTGGCGATCCGCCCTATTCTGATTATTGATAGCCTCTGTAACTTTTTTCTGCCATGTATTATTTAATTGCACAAATAACGGTTGCTGTTGTAATTCAGTTTGAGAAAGATCAGTACTGGCAATTACTTTTAATAAATTAAAAAGCGTTTCCCAAAGTTGATTTTTTTTCTCGGTTTTTCTTACCTCAACCATTTGTGTCATATTTGTAATAAGCTTTTCCACTTCAGCTAAAATTGATTTTATTAACGGTTTATAAGTGAATATTTGAGATTGGAGATTTTGTGCATTTTGAAATAATTCTGCTAATAAAGGATCAGAAACATCAGTTTGAAATTGTTCAGTTAAAAGGGCTAAACTTTTAGAAAATAATTGTTCTTGTTCAGCAATTAACAATTGCGTTTCTTGTTTATTTAGATCGCGTTTAGTGAAAATTTCATCATTTATTTTTCTAAATGCTTGCCAAAGTTTATTTTCTTGCTTAACACCCGCATAACCAATACCACGCCATTTTTGTTGTAGTGATTTTGTTGCTGATATAATTTGGTCAACATTACTTTCAGCGCTATTAACTTGTTCCAACAGTTTTTCTGCTTGAGTGATAATTTGCTGTTTCTCTACTGAATTTTTGTCGTGATGAATAAAAATAGCTTTTTTTACCACAGATAAATTACTTTCAAAGTTATTAACTAATTGTTTATACAAACTACGTTCTACATCACCAGCATTCTGCCATTTTTGGCTCAATTTATTTAATTGGTGCTCTAAATTTCTAAAATCTATAGCAGCATTCGTTTCTTGATTAAGTTTAAGCTCCTTAGCAAAATCCTTGGCTTTATCGATAAGTATTAAGCGATTTTGATGATTTTGTTCACGGATCTTTTCTTGTTCTGCATAATATGTACGACATGGGGCAAATGCTTGTTCGCTGAATTGATTAAATTGTTCATTTAACGATTGATCTATTTCATCATCAGCATGCCCAAGTAAATTCCATTGTTTGCGATATTCTTTAACTTTTTCGGCTTGTTCGTTAGGATTATCGAATGGTTGCTCAACCAATACTTGAATTAACTGTATTAATTCTTGTTTTTTAGGGGTTGCAATATAATGTTCCCAATCACTGATTTCTGCCATACGCTCATCAATAATACTTAATTCTCTTTGCAACTTTTGTTGTTGTTCATCTGAGAGAAGGAGTTTACTTTTTTGCAATTTTTTATATAAACCAAAACACGCATTATATTTACCCTGTTCAAGTAAACGTTTAATGTCATTACTCATTTTTCTTGTTTGAATAAAGGTTTTATTTTGTTGTTTACTATAAGTTTCACAACCTTGTTGCCAACGTTTTTTTATTTCGTGGTAAGCATCGGTAATCGATTGTGGTAATAAACCTGAACTTTGCTTTTCAATAATTACCCAGTCTTTTAACCATTGCTGGAAGATTTGATAGCGCTCATTAAAAGTTTCTAAAGAATCAGGTAAAGCGAGTTCAGATATTTTAGAAATTAACTGTGTAGCACTGCTTACTGATTGAGCTATTTCAGGTAAATGTTCAAATCGTTGTTTTAATTGCTCAAGAGAATTGTTATGCGCTAACTTAGAATTATCATTTAAACTACTTTCACTTATTTTATCCGACAATTCACTTAACTTATTGTTAAATTCCTGTTCTTCGAGGTTGTTTTCAAATACTGCGGTAATTAATGCTTGTTTAAGGCTGTCTATTGCCGTATTTAAAAAATCTTCATCTTTCTGCTGCTGATGTTTTAGTTGTTTAGCTATTTGTGCTTGTTGATATTGCTCAGCTTTTACTACAAAAAATTTATTAAGTTGTTCAGTAAGATTTTTATGTTTTTCAACTAAATTTTGTATTTCAGTATCCGTTAGAATAGTGAGTTCGTCCTGCAATCCCTGCCATTGCTTTTCTATCTCTTCACCTTTCTTTAATACCTGTTCATAATCGTTAATGTTTTTAAGAGCTAACAATTTAGAAAGTAATAATTGTATAGTTTTTCGTAATTTTATTGGCTTTTCTGCATCTGCTAATAATAAAGCGATTGTGCTTTCTATTTTAACTTTTATATTATTGTTTAAAGATTTTTTAGCTAATTTTTCGAGCGTGGTAATATCGTCAACTTGCTCTAATAAAAATAACTGTATAGATTCATCAGCCGTTTTATTAAATAAGGTAAATAGTAATTGCGGTTTGGCTAATTGAACAAAGATCTCTTTGACAAGTTCAGTATCTTTCTCAACGAACAACCATGATTCTAATTGATCTTTTTTAATCGAATAAGTGCTAGCATTAACTAGTAAGTCACGCTTTTGCTCTTTAGTTATTGAAAGAGCATGCTCTCCATGCAACATTTTAATCAGTTGTTTGTGAGAAAATTGCTTAACAGTTGTGAAATCATTTACTTGGCTGGCATTTAAAAAACATTCAAATAAATTTAATTGAATTAACGCTGCTCGCCTAACTAAATCAACTTCATCAGTGGAAACAAGTTGCTCTAAAATAATTTTATCAGCATTATCATTTGGGTTTAAACTATTAATGGCTTCAATACGAGTGTTACTGTTTTTGTTTTGCCACTTTGGCTTATTATTAAATAATTTTGAAAAAATCATAAGTTAGAAAACCTAGCAATGTTATTCTCTGTTGTTCCAACAGACTTAGAAAATTGTGTTTTTAGCTCTTTTTTCGATTTGTTAACTATTTGACCATCAGGGCCAATAGTCATATTTTCATCTGATTTGAGTACCCGTGATTGATATGCCATCACTATATGCATGGCCGATTCACGTTGCGCTTCATCAACTATCGTTCCTTCGGGCCATTTACCTGTTTCCACGGCTGATTTTAAACGACAATACATATCTTCAGAAAGGTTTTCTACAACATTTATAAGATCCATTACTCTACTACTTTTTAACTTTTAAAAGAAAAATTCGAACACGGGTTACTATATATAGAACAAAGCCAATTACCGTTGCCGTTACCGCCGCAATATACTCAACACTTTCTGGGTTTTCACCTCGCCAAAACAAGGTCAATATTCCACCACAGAATAATAACATGGCAATAAACGAATGGTTCATTAACGATTGGGATCTTTGAATTTTAGAAACCTTTTTTAACTGCTCTGTTTTATCAGGATCGTTATTTTGTAAATCATACTGACAGTGAGAACATATTTTAGCCTTGTCAGAAACCTTTTTCTGACAACTTGGACAATCAATAATAGCCATTAATCACCTTCAAAAATAAAAAAAACCATTTTAACTTATTATTGATAAATCGCCAATTTTGTCAGGTAATGTTAGCGGAATTTACACTTTTTTTTGATGAAAAATAATGAATAACGAAAAAATGTTGATTTTTGACAATAAAACAATGAAAAAGTTTAATTTATTGTTTGAAAAACAACCAATCGTTAACTAGTGTTATAAGTAGGGTTAATAAAAGTTTGAATAAAAAATGTCATTAAGTGTTTGTCGGGTTCAATGGGATATAGCCGAACCATTATTGCGTAGTATTCGTGAAAAAGTATTTATTTGTGAATTGAGAATACCGAGAAAAATTGAATTTGATCGAAAAGATCGACAAGCTTTTCATATTCTTATTTGCGATGATTATATACAAGAAGCAGTAGCTACTGGTCGTATAATGCCATCAGGTGAAATCAGTCGAATCGCAGTATTAATGTCTCACCGCAAACAAGAACTCGATAAAATAGTGCTAAAAGGGTTATTACGTGTAGCTCACGAACTTGAACTAAATGAAATATTCATAAACAGCCCGCTTGAGTATGTTGAATATTTTAGAACGCGCGCTTTTTACACACAAGGCGCAGTGTTTATGGAAGCGGGTATCCCAAGACAACGCATGGCATGTTCAGTTAATAAAGCAGATTCTTTTAAATGTTACTTGAGTCATTAATTAATCCGATCGATCAAATAACCCTTTATCCATAGCACCCGTATTGAAAGTTATGCAATTATAAATCAATTAAATGTTTTTCTCTCAATTAAATCTTTTGTAATAACACCATACGAAACCCTAAAATCTTCGTGAAACAAAGTTAACCGAAAACTAAAAACGTACCTTAAAGTTAACATTATATTCCTATACTTTTTTATCCATTTAGCTAGCGCGAATTTCAACTTAATGCTAAGGTTCGCGAGAATTTTACAACAAGGTTTTATCGTATTGAGCTGTTTATAAAAACGGAGAATACATAATCCATATACCCTACAATTTTGTGGAGAACATAACGTGGCAATGTTTGACTTAGTAGATTTTGACGATCATGAACAAGTAGTATTTTGTAGTGATAAAGCGAGCGGTTTAAAAGCAATTATCGCTGTACACAGTACTAAATTAGGGCCCGCAGTTGGCGGCTGTAGACTTTGGGATTATGCTTCAGATCAAGAAGCAGTAATTGACGCTTTGCGTTTATCTAAAGGCATGACTTATAAGAATGCTATGGCTGGTTTAGCAATGGGTGGCGGCAAATCTGTGATTATTGGTGATGCTAAAACAATTAAATCTGAAGCGTTATTTAAAGCATTCGGACAAGCCTTAAATAATTTAAACGGTCGTTACATTAGTGCCGAAGACGTTAATATTAATACCAGTGATATAGCTATTGCTAATACGGTAACACCTTTTGTAACCGGCACCGAAGGCAAAAGTGGTAATCCTTCACCTTTTACCTCGTTAGGCACATTTTTAGGTATTAAAGCGGCAGTAAAATATAAATTCAATCGTGATGATTTAACTGGGTTAAAAGTAGCGGTACAAGGTTTAGGTAGTGTAGGTTATGGTCTATGCGAATTATTACATAAAGCCGGTGCTCAATTAATCGTTACCGACATAAATCAAGAAAGCTTACATAAAGCTGAACAAGAACTTGGCGCTAGTGTAGTTGGTTTAGATGAAATTTATGATCAAGATGTTGATATATATGCTCCATGTGCATTAGGCGCAACCGTTAATGACAATACAATTGAACGTTTAAAAGCTAAAATTATCGCAGGTTGTGCTAATAACCAATTAGCTTCGAAACGTCATGATCAAGTGTTGTTAGAACGTGGCATTTTATATGCGCCTGATTATGTAATTAATGCCGGTGGCATAATAAACATTGCATTCGAAGAAGATTACAGTGCAGAAAAAGCGACCAAAAAAGTTGAAGAAATTTATGATACTTTAATAGATGTTTTCACAAAAGCCGAACAACAAAATAAACCGACTGGTTTTATTGCTGATGAAATGGCGCGTGACATTATTGCTCGCGGTGGCAAATAGAAAGTAACCATCCACAAATAAAACAGTTACAATTCTTTGAGCCAAGTTAGATTATACTTGGCTCTTTTATAAAGTTATTACTACGAGTAATTATATTTATGCTTAGTTATCGCCACGCATTTCATGCAGGGAATTTTGCCGATGTGTTAAAACATAGTGTTTTAACACATGTTTTAGACTATATGTGTCGTAAAGATAAGGGCTTTAGTTACATTGACAGCCATGCTGGTGCTGGCATGTATACGCTAAAAGATGAATATGCTCAAAAAACAGGTGAATATAAAAATGGCATTGAAAAATTAATTAATACCACTAATCTTCCTGAAATTTTAGAAAACTATGTTGCCTTAATTAAAGCCATTAATAAAAAAGAAACAGGCAGCGAGCAGCTAACTTTATATCCAGGTTCGCCGGGAATTGCTAGAGATATTTTACGTCGACAAGACAATGCCCATCTATTTGATTTACACCCAACTGATTTTGATTTGTTAACCGAGTTTTCTCAACGTTGGAAAAAATCTTTCATCAAAAAATCTGATGGTTATCAGGGGGTATTAGCACTTGTACCTCCTCCATCTAGACGCGGCGTAATATTAATAGACCCACCTTATGAATTAAAGGAAGATTACCTCAAAGCCGTTCAAACCATTATTAAAGCCTATCAAAAGTTTCCCACTGGCACTTATATTTTGTGGTATCCAGTCGTTTCACGAACATTCATTGATAATATGGAAACAACGTTCCTAAACAGCAATGTAAAAAATGTTATTCAAATTGAATATTGCCAAAGATCAGATACAGAAGAATATGGCATGACCGGTACCGGAATATTTATTGTGAACCCGCCTTGGACATTACCGTCGCAATTAGACAATTTAAAAGTTTCATTAATCAGCATCTTAGGCGATAATTACTCATCATTTAATAATAAAATATTAATTAATGAATAAATTTGGACTTTTATTCAAAAAATACCATACTTAGAAAGAATAACAGTATAGAAAACACCTATACTTGATTTATCTCTTTTATTTTTAAGAATAATTTTTGTAGGTTATCTTAACAATTATTGCTATTCTTCAAACCAAATAATTTACTATGACATCATTAAGCATCATTAGGGATAAAGTGTTTAAAAACTTTTACTATTGTAGGATTTACTATGACCTTTTTTGAAAAGTTCTCATCTTTTAAACTTAAAAATCAACTATTTATTTCTTTTGGTGTTGTTTTGGCATTATTAATTATTGTTTCTAGCTAAGCATACATCGGGCTAGCTAAAGGATTTTCAGATTTTACAAATTATAGAAATTTAGCTACTGACACTAATCTTGCCGGACGAATTCAAGCAAATATGCTATTGGTACGTTTAAACGTTTTAAAATATATAGATGAACAAAATGCCACTAACTTAACAGAATACAAAAATCGTCTAGCTACAGTATCTGAATTGTTAAAAAAAGCTAAAACAGGCATTGAAAATCCTAAAAGAGCTGCAAGCATTAGGAAAGTAACCGAAGAAGTTGAATTATATAACCAGAGTTTTGAGCAAGTAATTAACTTAATCAATAAACGTAACGATGTAGTGAATAATGCATTAGATCCATCTGGTTTAGGCATGCGTAAAAAAATGAGTGCAATCATAGATTCAGCAAACGAAAGTAATGATGCTAAAGCCACCTACTTTGCCGCCAAAACTCAAGAAAAGCTTTTACTCGGAAGGTTGTACGTAACTAAATTTTTAGTGACCAATAAAAAATTTGACTTTGAACGGGCATTAAATGAACTACAAGATAATATGAAATCAACCGTTGCAGATCTAGATAACAATTTGCAAGACCCTAACCGCCGTAATTTATTTTCTGATTTTAAAAAATCAAGAGAAAATTATATTATTGCCTTAAACGATATACATAACACTATTATCCAACGTAATAATGTTATTAATGAAAAGCTCAATGTTTTGGGTAAAAATATTGCCGATTTATCTGAAGACGTAAAACTTTCTGTAAAAAGAGATCAAGACACTTTAGGCCCTCAAGTACAAAAAGATGCTGAAGATTCAGAGTTTACTATTGCTCTGATTTCGTTAATAAGTATTGTTGCGGGTGTTCTACTCTCAATATTAATGACTAATATTATTCGTAAACCAATTGGCGGTGAGCCTCGCGAGATTGCAAGACTCGCTGAAAAAATAGCATCTGGCGATTTAACAGAGCAATTTACCGATATTGAATCTGCTACGGGCATCTATAAATCATTTATTAATATGACTTTGAAACTACAAGAGTTAATTGGTGGTATTCAACAGACTGGAAATGAATTATTAAATAATTCTTCAACTGCAGCAAACATATCTCAGCAAACGACTTTAGCAGTTACAGAACAAGGTGAATTAACTGCTCAATTAGCTTCAGCGATTAATGAAATGGCTTATTCTATTCAAGAAGTGGTTGACCATGCTCACAAATCTACTGATTCAGCAACTGATGCACAGCATCAATCCTTAGAAGGTAAAGATATTGTTGATCAAACACGTGAGTCGATTAACACCTTGGCGCAAAAGGTTGATGAGTCAGTCGAAGTTATTCGTTCATTAGAATTAGCAAGTAACAACATTGGCGATGTAATTGGTGTAATAAAAGGGATTTCAGAACAAACTAACTTATTGGCGTTGAATGCTGCCATTGAAGCTGCCCGTGCTGGTGACCAAGGTCGAGGTTTTGCCGTGGTTGCCGATGAGGTTCGCGGTTTGGCTCAACGCACACAAGAATCTACCGCTGAAATTCAAGAAATAATTCAAGCATTACAACAAGGCACTGCAACGGCAGTGCAAGTAATGGAAGAAAGCCGAGTGGGAGCGCAATCTACTGTTGAAAGAGCTGTTGCAACAGGTGCTGCATTAGACGGAATTTTATCTGCAATTAGTAGTATTTCAGATATAAACGCCCTAGTGTCTACAGCGGTTAATGAACAGTCAATTGTGGTTGAAGATATTAATACCAAGGTAACGGATATTTCCAACTCATCAGTAAAAAGTGCTGAAGAGTCACAAAACACAGCCAAAGCCAGTGAAGAAATTGCAGAATTAGCGAATACATTAACTCACTTAGTGAGCGGATTTAAAGTCGCTAATTAATTAGGCTTGATTATCTAATTAATTAAATAAAATATCTAACTAACTAAAACGCCACGATAAAATTTTACCGTGGCGTTTTTATATATAATCAATGTGTATTTATTTATCAGTGTCTTGCTTTTCTATCTCCTGAGGCGATAATTTTACTTTACGACGCATTACTGGCATTTCGCCAGCTGCCTCATTAACAAATTTAATTTGTTGCTTAACATGCGGCTTAGGCCTTTTAACTGCTTTTTGTTTACTTGCTGTAGATGACGTTATATTTTTAGCTTTAACAGGTTTTTTCTTTTTAATACCGTTAAATTTTGCTTTTAAACCGTCAACAATCGTAAAGCTTATTTTCTGTTGTAAAAAAGCTTCTACGTTCTTAAAGCTTAACCAATCTTTCGGGCCAACAAATGAAATTGCCTCACCGGTAGCCCCTGCTCTGCCTGTACGGCCAATGCGATGAATAAATTCTTCAGTATGTTTAGGCATGTCAAAATTAATAACATGCGATACATTTAATAAATCTAAGCCGCGCGAAGCCAAATCAGTGGTCACTAATATCTTTTGCTGGCCTTTAGCAAAGCTGTCCATAATTTGATTACGCTGGCCTTGATTTAACTCTCCACTTAATGCAGAACAGCTAAAACCTTGATCGGTTAATACGGTTGCCAAACGTTCAGTATCACTTCGTGTTGCAGTAAAGACAATAACTTGCTGCAGTGTTTCAATACTTAAAAAGTGGCTTAATAATTTTTCTTTATGTTCTAGATTATCAGCAAAATAAAAACGTTTATTAATATCTTTATGTTCACTATGAGCATGACCAATTGCGATACGTTTTGGTTTTGTTAATAACTCACTGGCAAATTCATTTACTTGGGCGTGATCTAAAGTAGCTGAAAACATTAAAGTTTGACGTTTTCGATGATCGGCCGCCTTATTTATTTGTGCGAGTTCTTTGCTAAAGCCTAAATCAAGCATGCGATCAGCTTCATCTAAAATAAGTAGCTCTAGTCCTTGTAAAAATAAGTGACGGTGATTTAAATGATCGGCAATACGACCCGGCGTACCAACAACAAAATGAGGGTCTTTCGCGAGCGTTTTAGCTTGATCGTTAAAGTTTTCACCACCTAAAATTAAGACTGATTTAAATTGCGTGTTAGCCGTAAGTAAGCGTAATTGACCAAATACTTGTTTAGCCAACTCACGTGTTGGCGTTAAAATAACTACACGTGGATCACGCTTGCTTAATGCTCGGTTAGTAATTAACCGCTGCATTGCTGGCAATAAAAACGCTAAGGTTTTACCTGATCCTGTTTTTGAAGAAGCCACTAAATCGTGTCCGCTCATTGCAGCTGGGATCGCTTGTTGTTGGATCTCAGTAGGCGCAGCAAAGCCTAAATGTTCAATCGTGGCTAACAAACGTTGGTCTAATCTTAAATCAGTAAATTGCAAAAGTTTTATTTTCCTAGGTTTTATGGTTTTTTATCATGATAAGACGTCATCCTGAACCTGTTTCAGGATCTCGTCATTTTTCAATTAACTTAGAGTATAAGTCACTAAATCACTATTAAGCCTGAGCTTCGCGCTCAGCAATAAACGCTAAAGCTAAATCGATGCGTTCAAGTACTTTTTCTTTCGTTAATAACGCCAAAGTAACGTCAAGCGCAGGGGAATTACCAGCACCTGTTACAGCAACGCGTAATGGCATGCCAACTTTACCCATTCCAACATTTAATTCTTCTGCGGTTGCATCAATAATTTGATGAAGCGCTTCAGCTTGCCAGTCTGTTATTGCTGTTAATTTTTCTTTCGCTAACAATAAAGCATCTTTGGCTACAGGGCGTAAATGTTTTTTCGCTGCTTTAGCGTCAAATTCAGTAAAGTCTTGATAGAAATAAACACTAATTTGCGCCATTTCTTTTAATGTTTTAACACGTTCAGCTTGAACTTTTACTACTTCACTAAGCGCAGGGCCATTAACAGTATTAATACCTTGATCTGCCATGTGCCATGCAAGATGTTCAGCGACATATTCAGGTTTTAAAGTTTTCATATAATGCTGATTTACCCAAATGAGTTTCTCAGTATTAAAACCTGATGGTGCGCGGTTACAGTCTTTTAGATCAAATAATTCGATCATTTCTTCACGAGAAAAAATTTCTTGGTCGCCATGAGACCAACCTAAACGTACTAAGTAGTTTAGTAAAGCTTCAGGTAAATAACCATCATCGCGATATTGCATCACACCAACAGCGCCATGACGTTTTGATAAACGTTTACCATCATCGCCTAATATCATTGGAATGTGTGCATATTGTGGAATATCAGCCCCTAATGCGGCCAAAATATTAATTTGCTTTGGTGTATTGCTCACATGATCATCACCACGAACTACATGGGTAACTTTCATATCCCAATCATCAACCACTACAGTTAAGTTATACGTTGGGCTGCCATCAGAACGCGCGATAATTAAATCATCAAGCTGCTGATTACTAATAGTGATGTCACCTTTAACCATGTCGTTAATAACCACATCACCATCAAGTGGATTTTTAAAACGAATAACGTAAGGTTGATCTTCTGGATAATCAGTACGATCGCGCCATAAACCGTTGTATTTCTCAATTTCACCTTTAACTTTTGCATCAGAGCGCATAGCTTCAACTTCTTCGCTGGTACTATAACAACGATAGGCATTACCACTAGCTAACAATTGCTCGATTACTTCCTTATAACGGTCAAAACGCTGAGTTTGAAAATATGGACCATGTGTCCATTCAAGATTTAACCAATTCATTCCATCCATAATGGCGTCAACAGAAGCTTGAGTTGAACGTTCTAAATCAGTATCTTCAATGCGTAGAATAAAGTCACCGCCATTTTTTTTAGCGTATAACCAACTATATAAAGCTGTACGGGCTCCACCAACGTGTAAATAACCAGTTGGGCTAGGTGCAAATCGAGTTGTTAATGTCATAAATGTCTCACGTGGTAAGCGATATTTAATAAGGTAAATACTATCGCTATAAGTTGTTCAAAAAAATTGGCGTTATTTTATCAGGCAACAATGAATAGTGCAGCTTTTATCATGATTTGTTTAACATTCATTATTTACGTTACATGTGTTTAGCTAGTATGTTGAGAATTTCAGCGTTTTGAATAAAAATAGAGCAAACAAATAGAAAAAAGAAAAAAAAGCTACTTTTTGAAAGTTTTTCTGTTGACAGTATTTGGGATCTCCCTATAATACGCCCCCATAGAGACGGACGATTAGCTCAGTTGGGAGAGCACCGCCCTTACAAGGCGGGGGTCACTGGTTCAAGCCCAGTATCGTCCACCATTTTTTTAAATGGTACTATGTGAATGATTAGAAAAAGCGCTATAGTAAAAGCACCTTCTGCTCCTTACCACCCGCGCCGATTCACTGGATTAAGCCAGTATCGTCCACCAATTCTTTGCCATAAAGAATTAAAACCAAAATGGACGATTAGCTCAGTTGGGAGAGCACCGCCCTTACAAGGCGGGGGTCACTGGTTCAAGCCCAGTATCGTCCACCAATTTTCAATTAGTACTATATATGTAAATGGTACTATACGTGAATGATTAGAAAAAGCGTTGTAGTAAAGCACCTTCTGCTCCTTACCACCCGCGCCGATTCACTGGATTAAGACCAGTATTGTCCACCAATTCTTTGCCATAAAGAATTAAAACCAAAATGGACGATTAGCTCAGTTGGGAGAGCACCGCCCTTACAAGGCGGGGGTCACTGGTTCAAGCCCAGTATCGTCCACCATTTTTTAAATGGTACTTATATGTGAATGATTAGAATAGCCCTGTAGTAAAAGCACCTTCTGCTCCTTACCACTCGCGCCGATTCACTAGTTCAAGCCCGTTAAAACAAAAGCCGTCCACCACTTTCAAATTTCTGTCTATAGTTTACTAATTTAAAACCATAAGCTAACTAATTAAAAGCAACTTCTTCAATTTACAAATAAATTCCCTTTATCCATTAAAAGCAATATCTACAGTGTTATTTAACCAGATAGGATGTTTGGCCATAATTTTGGTAAACATTGGGCTTTGTAGGTAGTTATTGAGCCACATTCTTGTTTTGGGATACCGTGATTGCAAATACCACTGCCGTTCAACACGAGCAAATTGTCTGATGTAAGGTAAAAGTGCAATATCCACTAGGCTTTCCTCAGTCGACATAATAAAACTCTGTGATGATAAACGTTGTTCGATATTTTTAATAAACACTTCACAAGCTTCTCTACATTCAACAATTGTGTTCTCATGGTAGCGTTTTGCGCATTTATATTTTTCTAGGGCAGGTTTAAATTCAGAATCATACTTATTAATAATGTTAAGCATAGTCATTAATTCACTAGCTTCATTATTAAATAAAAGATCCTTTGGGTCATTTAGTTTTAACGCCCAAAGCATAATAGCTAAACTTTGATCTATGATTTTATAATTCTTTTGTGTCACATCGTCACAAATAACAAGTACAGGTACCGTTCCTTTAGAAGATGCCATAAGCAATTCATTAGGTTTGTTTTTTAAATCTACTTCGCGCAATAATACTTTCTGTTTAGCATAAAACAGTGCGATTCGCGTGCGCATGGCATAAGGGCAATTTCTTAGCGAATAAAGTATTGGGTAGGGAAAAGTTGTTTTCATCTTCACAGTTTAATGGATAAGCATCCAAATATAATAATTGATGTTAGCTAAATCTAAAAAAGAATAATAATTATTTACCGCTTTAACGGTGTTCAACAAGTGATTATACGGGTAAAATCCCCTTTTAAAAATTTAGTTGTAATAAGTAGCAAAATGGATCAAAAAATAGAATTATTAGCCCCCGGTGGCGATGTAGATGCAATAAAAGCCGCCATAATTGCTGGAGCTGATGCTGTTTATTGTGGTCTAGACACCTTTAATGCACGTAATCGTGCCGCTAATATTTCCTTTGAACAACTGGTTGGAATACTACGCCTTGCGCACCAATTTGATTGTAAAGTTTTTTTAACTTTAAATATTGTTATGTTAGAGCAAGAATTTAGTTCGTTAGCTAAATTATTAAGCAAACTGGTCAATACCACTCTCGATGGCGTAATTATTCAAGATCTTGGTATGTTTAATTTAATAACCAAGTATTTCCCCTCGCTTGATATTCACGCTTCTACTCAATTAACAACGCATAATGTTGGTCAAATTCCTTTTTTGAAGAAATTAGGGGCTTCACGAGTTAATCTATCTAGAGAATTAAATTTAAGAGAAATTACCGCCCTCACCTCTGTTGGTAAAAAACACGATGTGTTAACCGAAGTATTTGTTCATGGTTCTCTTTGTGTCGCTTTTTCAGGATTATGCTATTCAACTTCTGCTAGTGTTGGCAATTCAGGTAATCGTGGTCGCTGTAGTCAAGCATGTAGAGAAGAATACGAAACCACCCCTTCGGGCAACAATTTCCCTCTAAATTTAAAAGACAACTCAGCATTTTTTGACCTACCTGCACTTATCAACGCTGGTGTTCATTCCTTTAAGGTAGAAGGACGTATTAAAGGCGCGAGTTATGTACACACAGTTATTGATAGTTTCCGTAAGCAAATTGATGGCTTTATCAGAACAGGTGAGTTAGTAGAAGATGGCGAACGTCTTTATAAAGTTTTTAATCGTGATTTTTCAAACTCTTTTTTAAAAGGGGATTTAAATCAATCCATGTTTATTGAAAATCCTCGTGATAATTCTAAAAATCATGCGGTTAATAAATTTTCCGCACATGATAAAAGCCAATCTATCTCAGTAGTACAAATTCACGAAGTTGAAGAAAAGCTTCAACAAGAAAAAAATAGTATAAATGCCTCGGTTAATGACAAAATAAAACACCTAAGTATCAATAAAGCATCATTGGTATTAAATATTTCAGGAAGTGTTGCTACCCCTCTACAAATAACAGTAACTACTGAAGAATTTACTGGTAAGCAACAAAGTTTCACTTTAAATTCAACAAGTTTATTAGCCCAAAGCGACAAATTCAGTATTGATGAAAGTGCCATAGCTAAACGGTTTAAGAGTTTGAATAATGCTGAATTCAATTTAATTGAGCTTAATACTGACAAGTTGGATTCTGGCTTGAGTGTTCCTTTTAAAGAATTAACCGCACTTAAAAATGAAGTATCAACAAAACTCAACCATGGCCTTAAATTAATACCCGAGGTGAAATTACCGCCATTAGCCCGTCACCCAAAACAAGTACATAACACACTAAATAATGTTAATAATGAACCTAAAGCTAAATTATCAATATTAATCTCTGAAGCCGTAGATCTAAATATACTTGAATTTACTAACGCCGATATATTCTTTAAATTACCTGACGCCTATAAACGCGGTTGTACTAAATACATTGACTTTTTAAAGCAAAATCCGAGATTGATCCCTTGGTTTCCTGCTGTTTTAATTGGAAAAGATTATGATGTTGCCGTAAATATTTTAAAGCAAGTAAAACCAAATTTGATTGTTACTAATAATACGGGCATTGCCTATGAAGCATTTCAATTAGGCATTAAATGGATTGCGGGACCTTTTTTAAATACTACAAATTCATATGCACTTATGGCGATGAAAGAAACGTTTGATTGTAGTGGTGCGTTTATCTCTAACGAAATAAATCGTCAACAAATTAAAAATATTGCACGGCCTAATAATTTCAAACTATTTTACAGTATTTATCACCCTATTTTATTAATGACCAGCCGACAATGTTTTTTTCAACAAAGTGTAGGTTGTGATAAACCACGTATAGATAATGGCTGTATGCTTTCGTGTGACAAATCTACTAGCATTACTAATCTTAAGGGTGTTTCATTTGCTATTGATAAACAAAAAGCTGGTTATCCTAGTATTTATAATCAAGATCAATTTTTAAATACTGAGATTATTGATGATTTAGCGCATGTATTTGATAACTTTTTGATTGATTTAACCAACATTGGTGCAGGCGATAAAAAATCCCCCGACAAAATTATGTTAATACAGCAATTTGAGCAATTACTACAAGGTAATAGTGAAGTAATAACATCGCTCAATTCAATGGTGGTTGAGTCTACTAACAGTCAATATCACAAAGGGTTGTAAGGTGTATAAACGTAAATGGCCTGTAGCTCCTAAGCACATTTTAATTCCATTTTTAATATTTATGTTGGCCTTACTAGCTTTTATTTTTGAACCACAACTCAGTAACTATTTAGTCTATCAACGTGCCGCTATAACACATGGTGAATGGTGGCGTTTATTAACTGGACATTTTTTTCATACCAACAACTACCACCTATTGTTAAATTTAGCAGCATTAACCTTGTTATGGGCATTACATGGTCACTTTTATTCAATCACAAATTACACTCTTCTTTTCGTTTGTTCGGCAATAACATGCAGTGTAGGTTTATATTATTACACACCTGAACTTCAACAATATGTCGGTTTGTCTGGCGTTTTACATGGAATTTTTATTTGGGGTGCAATCATGGACATTAAGCAAGGAGATAAGACTGGTTATTTATTATTTATAGGTGTTTGGTTGAAGATTGCTCATGAACAATTTTATGGTGCAAGTGTTGAGGTAGCCAATTTGATTGGCGCAAATGTCGCAGTTGATGCCCATTTATGGGGGGCTATAGGGGGATTAATATTTAGTGGATTATACTTAATTAAAAATAAACCCAGTGTAAGCGCTTAATAAAACTGTTATTATTAGTCATTCGCTATTCGTTAAACCTTTCAGAAATCATGTCAGAAAAAACACAAGAAATCATCATCAATAAACAACCTGTTGAACTATGTAAACTATTAAAAATAGCCAACTTAGTGTCGGGTGGTGGTGAAGCAAAAATAGTAATTACACAAGGTTATGTAGTTCTTAATGGTGAGGTTGAATTTCAAAAAAGAAAAAAAATCGTAAACGGCGATGTCATTGAATTTAACGGTGAATCGGTAGTTGTTGTTTATCAAGTAAAAAAAACAGATGGTCTAAAAAACAATACAACCAATAATATTAAACCAAAGAAGATCAAAGATTCAGTAAACGAAGAAAATATCGAACCATTATCTTCTGTGATAAATAACTCATATCAAAATCAAGAAAACATTCAAACAAGAAAAAAACGTAAAGCCATTAAGTTTTAATTGCTGATAAATACCCAACTACTGACTTAATTTTTTTTCCCAAAATAATGCATTCCCTAATTTTGGATCAAGTTCGTAGCCAGAAAAACCGAATTTTAGATATGATTTTTTTGCAACATCATTACCTTCGAGGACTTCAAGCGTTAATTTACAACATCCTCTGAATGAAGCTAAAGCTTCAACCTCATTAAGCATTTTAGTGCTTAACCCTTGGCCTCTGAATTCAGGCAAAACAGTTACATCATGAATGTTCATTACTGGTTGGCAATTAAAGGTTGAAAAACCTTCAATACAATTTATTAAGCCTGCTGGTTTGTCATCCACATAACATAGAATTGTAAAAACATCATTTCGTTTTCTCAATGTTTCAATTAAGTTTTGCTTAACATTATCAGATAATCCGTGACCTCCGCCCATAGGGTCTTGAGCGTATCCATCAAGTAAAGTAACGAGGTCATTTCCCTGTTGAGTATTGTTATAGTCAGCAAGAAATAAATTTACGGTCATTTTCAATCCAATCTAAAAATAATTTCTCGCTAGCATACACTGAAATGGGTTAAATTACTGCATAGATAAACAATTAAATTTAAAGGATATATTGATGGTTTAAACTAGTTGATTGGTTTTAGTTATGTTGTTTTTCTAGGAAATGAGCTAATTCTCTTGAATTAAATGGTTTGCGTAAAACCGGATAATCCCACTTGCTATCTTCAATAGCAATGTAACCACTCATTGAATAAATAACCGTGTTTGGGAATTTATTTTTAATTAATTCAACAGCCTCTCTACCGGAAAGGTCTGGCATTATCATGTCTGTAATAAAAATATCAAAACCAACCTCTCGGCTTAATTGCGCAAGTAAATCTTTTTTATTATGAATACAAGTGGTAATGGCACCTTGGTTATCGAGATATAAAGAGACAAATTCTGCAATACTAACTTCATCATCTAATACTAATATTTTTTTACCTTTAAGACCTAGAGAAGCCTTGGGTATCGAATTTACTGGTAAAGCGGAATTTAATACATCACATTTAAAAATTAATATAAAGTGGGCACCACCTAAATCACAATGACCTTCTACTTTAATTTCACCATTATATTTATACATAGTATTAAAAACGTTTGCTAAACCTATACCATTGCCTTTATTGACTGATTTACTACTATAAAAGGGATCAAAGATCTTTGTTAAATTATCTTCTTCAATACCTGTGCCACTATCTTTAACGTGAATTTCAAGGCGTTTATCATTATTGATTTTTGTAGATATTTGAATTTCACCACTTAAACCATTTTCTTGAATAGCGTCTTGGGCATTAAGAACCAGGTTTAATAGTATGTTAATAAATTCACCTTGGGGGAATTTAATTGAACATTTTTGTATTTGATATTCAAAGGTAATATTAATTGTATTGAGTAATAATTGTTCGAATAAGTATTTGTTTTTTTCAATATCAGCAATAGGGTCAAAAGTTACAATTTTAATGACTGGCTTACGCGTAAAAGCTAATAATCGCTCCGTTACACTTTTGCCTTTATCAATGGCATTTTTTACTCGATCTATGTAAATACCAATATTTTGGTCACCTTTGGCAAATTTTAATTCCATCATTTCGATTGCGCCAAGTGCAACACCTAGAACATTATTTATATCGTGAGATACATTACCAAAGGTATTACCGAGTAACGCTAACCGATTACTGATAATTTGTTGTTGGTCTTTTTTAAATTGTTCGGTAACGTTTTCTACAATCCAAATATAAATTCCTTCGCCTTGTTCATGTGTTACTGAAATGTTAAAAACACTATTAAACTTATCAAAACTCAAATTTGTATTCTTAAACTGCCCCTGCACACGTGCTTTTTTCTTAAATTCTAAATACTGAGCTATGCTAAAATTTACATAATTAAATAAGCCGGAATTATCATCTGTTTGACTTGGTGAAATGTCTTGATAAACAATATTATCTTGTTCATCAACAAAAAATATAGGTACATTAATCGTGAAATTAACCATTGCTAACAATTTTACTTTTTCAAGCATCATTTCTGCTTTAGTTATGTCTCGACAAATGCCAAATAAGGCGACAACTTCACCATCGTTGTTAAATTCTACTTCAGCTGTAGTCTCTATTTGAATTTTTTTACCTGATTTTCTTTGTATAGTGCCCTTATGGTAAAAACCTTGTTTTTGTTCTTTTGCTTGCACAATTAACTGTTTAATAATAAGTTGTTCTTTTGAAGAATGAAAAGCGAACACATTATCAATAGTTGGTTGAAAAGCTGATTTTTTTAAACCATATATACGATATACCTCTGATGACCAATAGTACGAGTCGTCTCTAAAATCATATCGCCAATGACCTGACAAACTAATTTTTTCAGCTAACTTTAAATATTCATTTTGTTTTTTTAGTCGCGATATTAATTGTTTTGTTTCTGAAATATCTTTCACTGTACCAATCATCCGGCAAGGTTTATCATTTTTATATTCGATTACTTGGCCGATTAAGTTTATCCAACGTTGTTCCCCTTGCACCGTCGTTAACTCGGTAGTGATATTTAAACTATCGCCTGATTTATAAAGATGACAGTCTACTTTCTGATATATATTTTTTAGAATATTTGCCTTTAAGTGTTTCTTCCAAAAATCTCGACAACCTGTAAATGCACTTTCTTTATAACCTAAAAAAGCCATTAATTTGGGTGAATATAAAAAAGCATCTTCAAGAATATCCCATTCCCAATAAGGTTCATCAATATTATTAATGACATAGTGAGTATCAAGTAATTTAACGCTATTGTAATTATTAATAACATTACTATGTTCATTTAAAAGGATAAGGAAGTGCTTTTCTAATTCGGAAATTTTAACGTTTACTTGTGCAATTGAACCTGTTTTAGTTTGTATGGTGACACGGCTACATGTCGAAAGTTCTTTAGCCATTTTTTGATAATTTGCTCGATAGATAATATGTTGATTTTTTAAATTATCAGGAACCAAAAATTCTATCGGCTGTTGCAAAATATCGCTTTGTGAATAACCCGTTAACAATTCAATACTCATGTTTGCTTGTTTAATAATCCCAAAAGCATCAATAATGAGTGCTGCTGAAGGTAAATCATCGATAGACAACAACATGTTAGTATTCAAAATAGTTCATCCTCATCGTCCATTATTTCATCTCTAACATGCGATTTATTGTTCAGACTTTTCAACTTGTCAACACTTTGCAAAGTTAAATCAAGTAAATGGCTAACCTCGAGAAAATTAATATCATCTTGAGAATGCTTTTTAAGAGAATCGTGAACAAGCTTCATTAAATAGTTTTCTTGTTCCTCATTTAAATCAAGTTCATGAAAACTCAAACCAATTTTTTGTACTATTTCGTTCATTATTTCTTGTTGATGATGCTTAGAAATTTCCACCATTTTTTTTGTGGTTTCAACTGCATTCTTTATTTGCTCTTGTACTTCAATTAATGAGTTCTTATAAGTAATAAATTCAATGCGTGCGCCAACACATTCAATTACAGAAGCCAAAGCATCAATAAAGATATCTGTATCTACACTTTGTTCAGCTAGGTTTAAAATGAGAATTGAAACCAAAGGATGATTAAAAATAGTGCGCGTACCAAAACGGAACAATCGTGGTTTAACCTTTAATAACTCCATTACTTCTGTTTCTACTGGGGAACAAAAACCGTTTTTAGAACTAAAAAATATAGGTGGTGCAGATAATGGATAAAAAGCAATACAGCCTTCTAAATTCATACTATATAAATAACTAAAAACATCATCTCTAATTTCTTCAAAATCATTACAACTATTCAGCTTAGACGTAAGTTGCATACAACTTCCGTATTTTGAAGCTTGTGCCATAGAAACATTAATAACATTGTCTTTCGATTTGAGTTCAAGTTCGAAATCTAATATTTTTTCTTGATATTTAATTAATTTTTCTAGCTTTGTATTAAGGGCGAGTAATGAAATGGGTTTTGCTAAAAAATCATCCGCTCCGCATTCTAAACCTTTGAGGACAGTTTCTTCGGTTGCTAATCCTGAATATAAAACAAATGATTTTACGGGAATATTTTGTGCTTTTTTCGATTGAATCCAATCTGAGCCTTTTTCAAGGCCAATATTTTCATCTACTAAAGCTATATCAAAATGAATATTTTCTTTTAATAAATCATCAGCTTTCGATAAGTTATCAGCGCATTTTATTGTAAATTGAGCTTCTAGGCCTTCAGTTAATAAATCTAAATAAACATTGTCGTCGTCTATTATTAATACATTAGGTTTTATCATGTATATCTGCTTCCTTTCTTTAAACAAAACTAAATTAACTTACGTTACAAATACTAAAATTACTCAAAGATTAAACTCTGATTACGTCCCAGTTCTTTTGCCTTATACAAGGCAATATCGGCTTGACGAATAATTTCATCCACGCTCTTTGCATTTAAAGCCGTAGATGTGATGCCAATACTAGCTGTTACGTGTGGTGCTATTGTAGAAAAACCATGCTTTATTGCAGCCAATTTTAAGGCGTTTATAATTTCAATGGCCTTATACCGAGCGCCTTCTATTGGTGTAAAAGGTAATATAACGATAAATTCTTCACCGCCATAACGGGCTAAATAGTCAGAATCTCTGCCTAATTGTTCTCTTAATATTCTGGCGAATCGTATTAAACATCTATCACCTTTTTGATGACCATAATTATCGTTATATAATTTAAAAAAATCAATATCAATCAACAGTATAGACAATTCAGCATCTTGTCGTTTACTAATTGCCCATTCTTTTTGCAAGCATTGATCTAAAGCGCGGCGATTCATGATTTTTGTTAACGCATCTGTATTCGTTAGTACTTCTAATTTTTGGTTTAACACTTCTAACTCATCTTGCATTAAAGCAATACGCGCCATTGCTCTTATTTTAGCGTTTAGAATTACTTGTTTTACTGGTTTAGTTAAATAATCGTCGCCGCCAGCATCAATCCCTTTTGAAAGGTATTCTTCAGTATCAATAGCGCTTAAAAATATTATTGGGATCCAATGGGAATATTTTTCTCGGATCATCAATGTTAACGAAAAACCGTTAACATTGGGCATTTCTATATCCATTAAGATCATGTCAATTTTATTACTGCTAAGTAAAGAAAGCGCTTGCTTATAACCATCTGCTATTAATGGCAAATGACCATTATCAGAAATCATGGCTGAAACCACATCGCGCATAACTTTGTCATCGTCAACTAATAAAATATTTAATTGTTTCTTTGATCCCATACATAACTCGCTTCTACTAGAGTGCCATTTTCTTTATATTCAAGCGTGTCAGAAAGCTGATTGACCAACTCCAAACCTCGACCACTCAACACCATATTTTGATCTAATGAAATGCTATTTTTTTTAAACAATGCAAAAGAGTCAAAACCCTCGCCACTGTCTTTAATAGTTATTATCATTTTTCCACCATTATCAACTAAATGGTAACGTAATCTAATATCAATATAACCATAGTCTAATACTGAAAGATTTTTTTCGCGCTCGTTATAATAACGAACAAATCCTTGTGGTGAATCTTTTAATGCTGAACTTAATTTTAAGATGCCATGATCAAGGGCATTGACAAAAAGCTCGGTTAAAATAGTATATAAATTTTGCCAATGCTTATCCGTACCTTCAATAGCTTGGATATGATTCATAGCAATTGGAACAGGATTTACTTTTCCTAACCGATCGCCAAATAACGTTAGTTGCCATTGCCACAAAGGATCGTTTGATTGTTTGCAAGATGTAAAATATTTGGTGGGCGCACGCCCTTCTATTTCAATATCCTTATCAACTTCATTTAACAAAGATTTTCGATCTTGTTCACTTCGCTGAGAAGTATTTAATTCATGGTAAAAACTACTGCTGTAGTTATTATGAAATTCCAGGTCTAAATTACAAGGCACATCAATAATAGAAATGTCATCTTCTTGCTGGGTATTTTGACAAAAACCATTAACACTCTGCATTATCAACACTGCGATGTTCTGGCTAAAGTCAGCATTTAACACCGTTTGCTCAAATCTATCGATGCCGTACATATCGCCCGTCGTATTTCGCGCTTCGATAACACCATCACTAATTAAAATAATTCTATCGTTATGATCTATACTATGAGCTTCTAAACGACTATTAGGCAATAATTGGGGTAAAATACCTATTGGCGGATGCTGAGATTTAATGACTTTTTTAATTTTTACCTTATTAGAGAAAATATAAGCGTCTGGTAAGCCCGCATTGAACATATAGACAGACCGTTTTTTACTTGAAATACTTAGAAATGTTGCGGCTAAAAATATATCGCTTGGTAATAAATCATATAAGAGCTCATTAATTTGCTTGATGATGCTAAGCAACGAAAAGCCTTTTTGGGTCATCGTTCTAAAAGTAGTGGCTAAAGGGATAGCACCAATAGAAGAACGTAAACCATGCCCTGTAAAATCACCTAGTAAAACATTTACATCGCCATTTGGGCATAATACCGACAATTGAATATCCCCACTAAAAATAGCGGCCGCTTTTTTAACAATGCCAATACGATCTAAAGCATAGTTACGTGCACCAATAACACTACTTAATAATTGTTCAGCAAGTTCTTCGTCTTTTTGTTGTTCTTGTTGTAAATTTTTAACTTGTGAATATAAATCACCGATCCGTTGAATCGATTTAATTTTGGCTTTAAAAAATTCAGGTGTAAACGGGCGAATTAAAATACTATCCCCACCAGCATCAACACTATCGATGAATGATTGTTCACTGTCCATACTTGTAATAAATATGATTGGCGCTAACGAGTTATGTGACAATTTTTTTATTTGTCGTGCTGCTTCAAAACCGTTCATTATCGGCATAATAATATCCATCAAAACTAAATCAGGATGAATTTCAATATATTTACCAACACCACTAGCACCATCATGAGCGATTACTACTCGGTAGCCTTCTTCCTCCAGCAACCCTTTTAGCACCAAGCATTGACTTTTACAATCGTCAACAACAAGAGCTAATTTATGACTCGCTGATGTGGGAAAAGTATTATGTGTTAGTAACATAAATTATCGCTTTATGCTCACTAAACGGTGAAATTGAGCAATTTCTAAAATTTTATACACAGTCTCACTTGGATTATTGATAACTACCTTACCATCAATACTATCTGCATGATCTTTAAGTAATAAAATCATACCTAAAGCAGAACTGTCCATATATTCTGTGTGACTTAAATCTAAAATAAAAGTGGTATGTGGATCATCACACCCCGCATATGTATCGCGAAAATGTTGATGTAGTGAAAAATCAAAGTTATTTTTAATAGTTATAACCACTTGATTTTTTTCTTTAGAAATTGATTGGTTAATTGGCATTTATAATTCCTTTCTTAGTATTCTAATATTATTTAAGGTTAAAAAAGTTCGATCTCACCTTCATCAATCGTTGATTGATTAACCGTTCTAGTTTGATTATTGCTGATCACCTTTTCTTTGATTTGTTGAATATTATTCTTTATTTCTAACAGTGTATTTGTATCTTTTATTGAAGATATTTTATCTAATTGTTGAAACTGTTCTGTTATCAAATTGATGGTATTTAATTCATTTTTTAAATTAGTTATTGTTTGAAAAGTTAAATCTTCAAACTGTAACGAGCGCACACCGGCACCAACCGCTTTATCAATCTTAGGTGCAAGAAAAGCAATTTCATCAACAAGTTTTAAAGATGAAACATTTGTTTTATCGATCGTTCTCATTAAAGTAGCAATCAACCGTTGTTGTTGTTCATTTAATGCTTGTAAATCCATAAAACTAGTTAACATTACATCCGAACCATCATTCACTAAAGATGCAATTCGGGATAGCTCACATTCAACAATATCACCTAATTGTTTTAAAACTTGTTGCACTTCATTCGATATTTCGCGTAACAACATGTTCTCAGAATAGTGATTTTCATTAGCATTGATATCTGATGAATTTGCAATTTTACTTGTAAACATTTTTGTATCTGCAAGAAGAATAGATAGCAGTAACGCAATCTCAACTATTGAAAGTAATACATTGAAAGAATTGTTAAAGAACAAATCATTAATCATCGCTATCAATATAAATAGCACAACTAACAGTATTGTTAACTTTAACTTATTCATTAATTTTATCCTTCATCTGATCACGAGATAAGCTGGCGAAAGCCAATATGGATAAGGCAAATTCATGCAAAGGTAACTCTTCACAATGAGCATTAATTTTAAAGGCTGCACCTGGCATCCCCCAAACTAAACTGGTTGATTTATTTTGAATTAAAGTTCTGGCTCCCACTTTTTTGAGTGATAACAAACCGTCAGCGCCATCACGTCCCATTCCCGTCAACAACATGGCTTGAACATTGTCAGCAATAGGTACAAGGGAGCCGAATAAAACATCAACTGACGGTTTATGACGACTTACGGGCTCAGCATCATCTAAGGTGCAAAATAAATTGCCATTTTTTGATACTATTTTTAAATGCATATCTCCAGGTGCAATATACACATTACCAGTTTTTATCTTTAGTCCATGACGTGCTTCTTGTACATGGACGGAACAATCTGCATCTAAGCGTTGGGCAAAGCGTTCACTAAAAATTTTAGGGATATGTTGAGTTACTACAACGGCAGGAGAATTACTTGGTAACGCCATTAAGATATTTTTTATTGCATCATTTCCACCTGTTGATGCACCTATTGCAATCAAATGATTTGGTCTTTGGCAACCGGAAAATGACAACTTAACAGTGTTTTCTTGTTTATTATTGAGCGCATTAGTTAACTTGAAATTCTTTTGATCTATTTTTACTGCTTGTTTTACTTTGTCTAATACAGTTTGTTTGAAGCTTTCTGGATCGGTTAATAATTCACTTTCTGTCGGTTTGCTAATAAAGTCGACAGCACCTAATTCTAGCGCTTGTAACGTAGTATCGGCGCCTTTTGTTGTTAAAGTAGACAGCATTACTACTGGCATAGGTCTTAAGCGCATGATATTTGATAAAAACGTAATACCATCCATTTTGGGCATTTCAACATCCAGAGTGAGTACATCTGGATTGAGTTGTTTTATTAATTCACGCGCTACGATGGGATCTTCAGCTTCCCCTACAACTTCAATGTGACTATCAGATTGCAATATTTCACGTACAATAGTTCGGATCACAGCAGAATCATCAACAATAAGTACTTTAATTTTACTCATTAGTCATCCTCATAGCACATATCTCATCGTCTTTAAATTTAATAATTTATAAAATAGTTTTCTGTCATTCATCAAGACACCGAACCAAAATTATACAGCTAAGTTAGTTAAAATAATTCGATTTCACCATCAACATGTTTAGTTTCAATACTCGTTTCATAATCTCTTTCACGTTTAACTATGGTATCGTTATGCAAATTATCCAATCGCTTAACAAAAACACGACCGGTATTGGGTTCAAACAAAACTTTTCGTGGAAAAAAATCACCTAAATCTTGGCTATCGATGGGTATTTTTTCTGTTTTTAAATAATCCAAAACAAAAGCAATATTTTTACTCCCAATATTGGACATTTTTTTCATTACCTTACCACCACCAAAAACCTTCGCTCGTAAATTTTTTTTAGTTCCTCCATGTGTTAGAATCATATTAATTAAATGCTCCATGGCAAAATTACCATACCGATTGGCATCTGAAATCATACCCCGTTGTCCCCAATTTACTTCATGAACTTCTTGGGTGGTAAGCGGTAACATAAAATGATTCATTCCACCTAATCCTATCATCGGGTCCCAAATACAAGCTGAAACGCAAGAACCCAGTGTTGTGGCAATAACCATATGCTGTGAGGTCATATAGAATTCCCCAGGTAATATTTTAGCAATGACTATTTTTTTTTGACGATCCCAATAATGGTTAACATGGTCGAATTCAGGTAAACATTTACTCTGACATTCTTCAAGTTGTTGTTGCGCTAATTGTCTAGGCATAATTAAACATTTTCCACACGTTTTTCAAAAACATTTTCATTTGAAATACTGTCTAATTCACTTTTAGTAAATTCTGGCTTGCGAAAGATAGTCCTACCTACATTTTCAAAGTATTGTTGGTAGTCTCCTAAATTTTCACTATGCCCCAACATTAATAAGCCGCCAGGCTTTAACATTTGATAATAACGTTCAAATAAATCATTTTGCGTCTTTTTATCAAAATAAATAATGACATTACGGCAAAAAATCACATCAAAAGGCCCATTCATTGGCCAATCATGTAATAAATTTAATTGCTTAAAAGTAATTAAAGCTTGTAATTTTTTATCTACTTTATGTTTATTTTCATTTGCGCCAATACCTTTATGAAAGTATTTTCTTTTATAATCGTTGGACAAATCACCCATTTTTTTAGTGTCATATACACCAAGTTTAGAGGTTTCAATAACATTACTATCAATATCTGTAGCTAAAATTTTCACATCCCAGGTTGTTAATAAACTTTCCATTGACTCGAAGAATGTCATCGCAATACTATATGGCTCTTCTCCAGTAGAACTTGCTGATGACCACACTCGCAAACGTTTTTTTTCAGCACACTTTTTTAGTAATCTTGGTATTTCATGACTTTTTAAATAATCAAAATGATGCTTCTCTCGAAAAAAACTCGTTAAATTAGTAGTAATCGCATTGATAAAATACCGTTCTTCCTCTTTCGGTGATGACCTTAGTAGTTGACAGTAATCTGCAAAAGAAGCTAATTTTCGGTCGCGAATAATACGCGTAAAACGGCGATAAACCATTTCACGTTTACTTGTACCTAGCACTATACCTGCACGGTCATAAACATACTGACAAATAAATGCAAAGTCGTTATCGGTTAATTTACTAATTTTGGCTCTATATTTTGTCATGTGTTTTATTTAAAACTCTTCCCATTCTTGATCTGAACTCACTGATTGTCGAGCAGGAGTCCGCGATGGTGGTCGTTTTATTACTTTACGGTCAATACGAGAGTGTATTGCTGATTCTGCTCCTTTTGGATTAGATTGTTTAATAGCTATCGTTTGTTCATCACCGCTACTAAAAAAACTTACTTGTTCTAGTAAAACTTGAGATTGATCTTCCATTGATTTACTTGATGCAGCGGCTTCTTCAACTAAGGCCGCATTTTGTTGAGTCATTTCATCCATTTGACTCACTGCAGCGCTTACCTCTCTAATACCTGCAGATTGTTCTTTACCAGCATTATCTATATCAGCAATCATGCCGCTAACTTCAGTAATAGCGGTAACAAGTTCATTAAATGTTTGCCCTGTTTGGTCTACAAATTTAGTACCTAAACCGACCGCTTCAACACTGTCGTTTATTAATCCTTTAATTTCTTTTGCAGCACCAGCAGAGCGTTGTGCTAAATTTCGCACCTCTGCCGCTACAACGGCAAAGCCTCGCCCTTGTTCTCCAGCACGAGCGGCTTCAACAGCTGCATTTAAGGCAAGTAAATTAGTTTGAAAAGCTATTTCATCGATAACACTAATTATATCAGCAATTTTTTTACTCGATTTATTTATATCTGTCATCGCTTCAACTGCATTTTGTACAACCCCCCCACCATCGGTTGCTTTTTGCATTACAGAATCAGCTAATTTACTGGCATCAGTAGAATTTTCAGCATTTTGTTGAACGGTACTTGAAAGTTCTTCCATGGCTGAGGCCGTTTCTTCTAAGCTTGATGCTTGAGATTCAGTACGATGACTTAATTCACTATTTCCTTCTGCTATTTCTCTTGCTGAGTCAAATACATTAGTTGAAGCATTTCTAATTTCATCAACCATATTTCCAAGTGTGTCAATGGAACTATTCATCGATTGTGCTAACGCTAAAAATTCACCTTCGTATTCTCCGTCCATAGTAACTGATAGATCGCCATTGGCTAATGCTTGTGCAACATCAATGGCATCATGGGTGGGCGTAACAATGGCTTCCATTAAATCATTAATGTTTTCACCCAATATTTTCATAAACCCTTGATAATTAGTTATATCAATTCGATTATCTAGTTTACCTGCTACTGCTGAGCTAATTAAATTTTCAACTTGATTTTGTGCGTCTTTTTCTTCCGTCAAATCTAACCATTGAACCGCAGTTCCTAGATGTTTTCCATGTTCATCTAATAATGCAATAGCGGTCAAATGAAAAACTAGGCCAGCTATGGTGATTTCTGCTGCGTAAGGTAAATTTTCAGGATCTCCCAATAAATTTTGTTGGTGCGATGGATTGCGATGAAAACTGTCAAAATTAGAACCAACCATTGTTTTAACACTAAAAGTTGGCAATGCTGTTTGTATTTGTTGCTCACGGCGCTCTAACATCGCACTTACTGCAGGGTTGGCATAAACAATGTTTCCATGAGTATCAGCCATCATCATGTTGGTTGTCATTCCTTCAACGGCAGAACTCAAACGTCCAACTTGAATCGCATTTGCTCTTATTGAAGTTACATCGCGCCATTCCAGGGAATTTCCAATGTAGTTGTTATTAGAATCTAGTATTGCCGTAACATTTAATTCAAATATTAAATGTTCAATATGAATGTCGGCACTATGTGGTAAATTACTGGGATCACTTAATAACTGTCTCTGGTGTGCAGGGTTAGCGTGAAACATATCGATATTTGAACCAATAATCGAATCTCTTTTAGCACTAAAAGTAGGCCATTTATTCTGGAAAGTTGCTTCGTTTTCTTGTAATAATGTCAAGCTGGTATTGTTACAATACGTTATTTTAAAATCTCTATCAATCATCATTATAGCAGTGCCTGATTGATCTAAAGCCCCTTGTAAACGAACAGCCAAATCGTTATCTGTACTTTCTGTGGTGTTAATGTCCATATTTGACTCTTCCTGTATAGTTGATGAATTCTTTTTAGTTATAACTGGTTTTGTTTTGTTATTTTTAACGCTCTTAGCAGCGTCTTTCATGGTTGTTGCTAAGACTTTATAAATTGCAGACCATGCTCGTTTTACAGGTGTCGAAAAATCAGCACCTAAGCTTTCTTCTAATGTTTGAGTAAGCGCTTTACCAAAAGTACTGTAATGACTGTTATTAACGCCATAATCATTATGTCTAATGCCTAATTTTTGCACTGCGGGAATTAATTTATCAGGAGAATTAAGAAGTTTCACAGCAGTATCAAGCATTGTAATTAACTTATTACCTTGTTCTTTCATATCACTTTTAAATAGAATTTGTAGATCAGGGTCTATTTTAAATAGTGTTTTATAAAAGTTTTCTGTCACTTTTGAGGCAATTGGCAACACTTTTTGCCAACTCTCTTGTACTAATGTAATTTGTTTTGGTGTCATAGCTAATTTCCAATTGGGTTGTACATAACCAATTAATTTATTGATATAAATTACTATTATATTGTGAATATTTTTTGCTTATTCTGCTTCCACATCCACAGTTTCGGCTGTCTCTGGTTCAGCACTATATAAATCATCTCGATTTAATAACGTTGTACTGTCTAATAAAATAATCAGTTTATTATCAATGCTTGCTAATCCTTTTAAAAAGCAACCATCAATATTACTACCAAACGAGGGTGCTTGGTGTATAGCACTTGATGGTAATTTATAAACTTCTGACACTGCATCTACTACAACGCCTACAACCATAGGGTTTATTTTATCTAGAGTTTTTAAAATAATGGTAACGGTTTGTGCGTTGTAATCTAAAAGCTCCTGACCAAAACGTTGTCGTAAGTCAATTATAGGTATAATAACCCCGCGTAAATTTATAACGCCTTTTATATATGCTGGTTTATTGGGTAATTCGGTAACCGCGCTCCATACTCTAATCTCTTGAACACACAAAATATCGACGCCAAATTCTTCACCATTTAGCATAAAGGTTAAATATTCTTTTTCATCTTCAATCATTTGAAATTCCTACATTTATGCAAAATTACTAATTCACTTTGTGTGGTTCAATAACTTGTAGCGCTTCTACATTGAGTAGTGTTACCACTTTATCGCCCATATTTATTAAGCCCGCAATGTATTTTTGGCCAATGCAACTCCCAAAGGCTGGTGCTGTTTTCACTTCATCTTTGTCGGCATTCAATACATCTGATACTGTATCAACAACAAAACCAATAGTTCGCTTGCAAATATCTGTTTCAATGGTTAAAACGATCACCACAGTAGTTTTCAAATAAACCGCTTCACTAATATTAAATTTTTGCCTTAAATCAATTATTGGAACAATAATACCGCGCATATTAATCACCCCTTTAACGTAATGTGGAGCGTTTGGTATTATAGTGGGTAATTCCCAGCTTCTAATTTCTTCCACACATAAGATATCAACAGCATATTGCTCTTCACCTAAGGTAAAAGTTAAATATTGTTCGCCACTGTTAATAAAATCTATACCTTCAAGGTTATATTCCCCTTGTTCAGGAATTTCAGCAGCTAAAGCTTGAATGTCCATTACACTAACTCCTGTTCAAGCAATTGTTGGTTTTTTTGTGCTTTATTCAGAGCAATGTTTATTAGGCCAGGTACATCTAAGATCATCGATACTGAACCGTCCCCCAAAATGGTCGCTCCTGATATACCATCAACTTGCTGATAGTTATCTTTAAGACTTTTAATAACAACTTGTTGTTGTGCTAATAGATCATCAACCATTAAGCCAACTTTTTGACCGTCTGCTTCAACCACAACAAGTAACGCGTTACTTAAATCTGTATTAATTGCTTCAATGTTAAATAATTGATATATAGATAAAATGGGGACATTTTCATCACGTAATCGATATAAATTCATATCACCTGAAACACGATTAATTGATTCACGTTGAACTTGCAGAGACTCAACAATTGCAATCAATGGAATAATATAAACTTGACTTCCTACTCGAACCAATTGACCATCTAAAATAGCAAGGGTAAGCGGTAAATTAACTTTAAAAGTACTACCTATTCCTTGCTCTGATTCTACTTGAATTCTGCCACCTAACGATTGAATATTTCGTTTTACCACATCCATACCGACGCCACGGCCAGAAATATCACTTACCTCTTTAGCCGTCGAAAAACCTGGTTCAAAAAGTAAATCAAACACTTGGTTATCGGTAAGGGTTGCATTTGGCTCAACAATGCCTTTTTCAATTGCTTTATGTAAAACTGCCTGTCGATTAATTCCACCGCCGTCATCATTTATTTCGATAACTATGTTGCCACCAAGATGATAAGCATCTAACGTGATCGTACCTTGCTCCGGTTTGCCATTAGCTAAGCGTACTTCGGTAGGTTCAATACCATGATCAACTGCATTACGTACTAAATGCACTAGTGGATCGCCAATTTGTTCCATTACAGTTTTATCAAGTTCGGTTTGTTCACCTTTAATAATTAATTCTATAGATTTACCCGTTTTTTTAGATAAATCATGAATTAAACGAGGAAAACGATTAAACGCAAAACTGATTGGCAGCATGCGAATACGCATGACACTTTCTTGTAACTCTTTAGTATTTTGTAATAGTTGCTCTAAACCTAAAGTTAAACGTTCAACTTTACTTTCATTAAAATCGTTACCCAGCTCAGATAACATTGATTGTGTAATAACTAATTCACCGACTAAATTAATTAAACTATCAACCTTGTCAACGCCCACTCGAATTGAACCAACATCAGTTTTTTTGGTTGGAACTTTGGTAGCTGTATCCGCTATATCTTCATCTTTTAATGTTTGGATAGAATTATTAGCAATATTTGCGTTATTTTGAGCGTCTAAATTAACATCGGGTACATCAGTATTATCAGTTATAAATGAATCGTCTTTATTGCTTGCTAATAAATTAGGCTTTATTTGCTCGGCCGTATTTTCTTTAATTTCTTGCTCAGTTTCAGTAACAATAAGTTCACATTCGTCTTCAACCCATTCAAATATTTCTACAATATCATCTTTACTACACTCGGAATTAAGGGTTAGTTGCCAACTAATAAAAAGCTCTTCAGCATTCATTTCGGTTAATGGAGGTAATTGATCAGTGTTTGCTTGAACTGCTAAAGTGCCAAATTCAGTTAGTGCCTTGAACAGTAATAATGGATCATTACCCGTTTGTACTAATTGATGTTCAGGTAAGAATGAAATATGCCATTGATGTGGAGCATCAATTTTGTTTGTTGAATCATTATCATAATCATTTGATTTTACTTCATTATTGTCAATATCTGTTGTTGCAACCGATGTTTCATTAGCGAGTGTTTTAGCTAGTGAAGCGGATGTTTGGGGGATTTTTTCATCATGACAATCTTCTCCATCACGTGAAGTTTCAATAAGAAGCCGCATACAATCAACAGAATCTAGCAAAATTTCTATATCAGTTTGAGTTATTTCCCGTCGACCATCTCGCATTTCGTCAAGTAAGGTTTCAACTAAATGCGTAAACTCAGTAACTTTATTAAAACCGAAAGTTCCTGCCCCACCTTTGATAGAATGTGCCGCCCTAAAAATTGAATGGATAGTCTCATTATCGCCAGGTTCCAACGTTAATAGGCTTGACTCCATGAGTTCGAGTCCTTCAAAACTCTCTTCAAGAAAACTAGGAATAAATTGTGATAAGTCGATACTCATATTAGGTACTCGATTATTTGTTATTACTGATTATCAAATTAACGGATAACCCGTTTAATTGTGACTAATAATTTTTCTGGATTAAACGGTTTTACCAACCAACCAGTAGCTCCCGCAGCCTTACCTTTTAACTTCATTTCGGTGGAACTTTCGGTGGTGAGCATTAAAATCGGCGTAAATTTAAAATTTGGCAATTTTCGTAATTCTTGGCATAAAGTAATACCATCCATTATTGGCATATTTACATCAGTGATAACTAAATCAAAATCACTAGATTGTGCTTTAGTCAATCCAGCTTGGCCATCACATGCATCCTCAGTATCATATCCTGCACTCTTCAACGTAAAATTGACCATATCTCGAATTGAATTTGAATCATCAACAACCAATATTTTGGTCATAACCGTTTCCTTATTTATTAGTTAAACTTGAATATATTGATTTAGAATGGGGTCATTAATACCCAGCTGTTTAAGGCTTTCTTTAATGCAAGTTGATTCACATTGCCAACTTAATTTTTTGTTAAGCGATATAATATGAGTGATTATGGCTAGAATTAGCTGTATACCAGAGGTATCTATACGTATAAGTGAGCTGTCGTCTATTAGAATTTCTTGATTTTCTTCTATCTGATCAATAACCTGATTTTTAAATTCTTCAACCTGAGCTATAGTGAGATCGGTTGGTAATCTAATGATTGATTCTGACATTCCTTCGTGTACTCCATCATTTTTTATTGTTGTAAATTTTATAGAGAATGAACTCTAAAGCAAATTTCAAAAAATAAAATTGCGTCCACGTTTAAATATATGACAAGTTTTAAATAAAGCAAGAGATGTCATAAAAATATATCAAATGTTTTTATACTAATAATTTGATTTATTTATATTTATAATTAATTTCTGCAAATATAATTAACCATTTAAAACGCTTTCGCAAAAAACAATTAAACTCATTATTATTCGTTAAACACAACTTTTAATTTTGTTTATTGTATAAAATATACTTTGTTTGAAAATTAAGATAATATTACAACATCATAATTACTTCATGCACTGACAATAGTAGAGGAAGGACACATGAATATAGGTATTGGTGGTTCTACTGCCGAAAATGAATTATCAAAATTAGCAGATATGACTAATTCAGTAGAATCGATAACATTAAGTGAATTTAATGAGCGAATTAGTAAGGCTCAAGGCTTAATGAAAGAACACGATATAGAAGCCACTTATGTAAATGCGGGGACTAATTTATATTACTTTACTGGTACAAAATGGTATGCCAGTGAACGTATGGTGGGTGCAATAATTGGACAAAATGGTGAAATCCATTATATCGCCCCAAATTTTGAAGAGGACACTATTAAACAATATATATTGCTTAATGGTAAAGTTCATTGTTGGCACGAACATGAAAACCCTTATCAGTTATTTGCGTCGATCCTTGCAGAGATGGGGATTGATGGTGGCAATATTGCCCTTTCTGAAGACACTCAATTTTTTGTTGTTGATGGTATTAAAAATGCGTTTAAAACTTTAGGCAAAAATTTTGAAATAAAAAATGCAAAGGCCATTACTGCTGGCTGTCGAGCTGAAAAGTCAGATCATGAAATTGCACTTTTACAACAAGCTAAAAACATGACACTTGAAGTACAAAAAGCCGCTGCAAAAATTTTACATATAGGTATTTCAACTACAGAAGTTGTTGAATTTATTAACCAAGCTCATAAAAAAGTTGGCGCTGCTCAAGGTTCATTCTTCTGCATCGTTTTATTTGGTAAAGATACATCTTATCCACATGGTGTAAAAACGCCTAAAACGCTTGAACAAGATGATATGGTGTTAATTGATACTGGTTGTTTAGTTGAAGGTTACAATTCAGACATTACACGCAGTTATGTATTTGGTACACCAACTGAAAAACAACGCACTATGTGGCTGGTTGAAAAAAATGCCCAGCTTGCTGCCTTTAATGCTGCGCAAATTGGTGTTGCATGTGGTCAAGCTGATGTAGCTGCTCGTGAATATTTAACTAGCCAAGGTTTAGGGCCAGATTATCAAACACCCGGTTGTCCACATCGTACTGGGCATGGCATAGGTTTAGATATACATGAATGGCCTTACTTAGTTAAAAGTGATACTACCCCACTACGTAAGGGGATGTGTTTTTCAAATGAACCTATGTTGGTATTTCCTGAAGAATTTGGCATTCGCTTAGAAGATCATTTCTATATTAGTGCTGATGGGCCTAAATGGTTTACTGAACCGGCTTATAGTATCGATGATCCATTTGGATTAAAGCTGTAGATGTGAATAGACTAGAGATTTAATCAAATTTTAGAGTATTTAATATCAAGATGTTAAATACTCTACTTTATTTACTTATACGGTTTTTAATTATTTGCCCAATAAATAACGACATAAGTAAAATGTTTAAGTTCTAAACAATATTATATTACAAATATCCCGCAATTTAATTGGCTAATCACGCTAGTTTAGTTAAAATCAGTTACTGTTGTTTTTTAACTATGTTGATCTATGCACGCACTCTTTGAATATTTACCGCTCATCGTTTTTTTTATTTTCTACAAAATTTTTGATCTGTATTGGGCTACCGGTGCATTAATTGTTTTATCTGCGCTGCAAATAATTTTATATATGGTACAAAAAAAGCCGGTGCCTAAACGTAACTGGATTTTCTTTGCATTAATACTAGTATTTGGTGGCTTAACCATCTTTTTTCATGACGATACCTTTTTAAAATGGAAAGTAACGATTATAAACTGCTTCTTTGGCGTGGCCCTACTATTTAGCCGCTATGTTTTAGCAAATAATATTATTAAACAGTTCTTGCAAGAATCGATGGAATTGCCAAAATCTATCTGGGATAAATTGAATTTATCATGGGCAATGTTTTTCTTTATAAGCGGAGGGTTAAATTGGTATGTTGCTTTTAATTTTCCTCAAGAAACATGGATTAATTTTAAAGTTTTTGGTTTAACTGGTTTAACTTTGGTATTTGCTTTTAGCTGCATTGCCTTTTTATATCGTTACTTACCAACAGATGAAGAACAACAAGATAAAAATTTAGTTGAACCTAAAGAGTAATGTGAAAGGATAAAAAATGTATTACATGATTTGTGGTGAAGATAACGAAAATAGTTTAGCTTTACGGTTATCGGTTAGAGACCAACATTTAGCCCGGTTAAAAACTTTATCTGAACAAGGACGATTATTAGTTGCCGGACCATGCCCAGCAATTGATAGTGAAGAACCTGGAGAAGCAGGCTTTACCGGTTCGTTAATTGTTGCCCGCTTTGAAAATTTAACCGCGGCTCAACAGTGGGCTGATGAAGATCCTTATATCGAGGCTGGTGTATATAAACAAGTAACAATAAAACCCTTTAAAAAAGTATTGCCCTTATAAACCACCGTTAAGCTTTAAGAGGTTCAATGAATAGATATTCCAAAAAAATTGTTAAGCTAGCTATTTTAACTACTTTTTTTACGCTAATACCTAACAATGTGCTTGCTAAAAAACATGACAAGCAAAAAACTATTGCTCAATGTGATAAAGAAAAAAACATTGCACAACAATCTCAATGTTTAGATATTGTAGTTGATGCAATCGATAGAAAATTACAAACTTGGGTCAATAATCAAACGTTTATTCTCGAAGAATTTGCGATTAAAAACGGAAGAAATTCCGCATTAACTTTATTTAAACGTTCGCAATCTACTTTTATTCAATATAGAGAAGATAACTGCCGCTGGCAGTACTTAGCGGTTTCTAATACTCAACATGCCAGTTTAGCTTATAAAAAATGTTATGTAATGTTGAGTGAAAATAGAATAAAAGAGCTACAACACGTACAAAAATAATGTCTGTATTAGTGAGCTAATGCCGAATACTCATTAACTCACTTCATCACCAGATAAAAGTACTGAAACCCAACGCGCCTCATTTGAATTTTCTAACGCTATTTTAATAATCATTGTTAATGGGATCGACAACAGCATTCCAACTGTACCTAATAACCATCCCCAAAAAATTAAGGATAAAAATACTACTAAAGTTGAAAGCCCTAACCCTTTACCTAAATATCGTGGTTCTACAACGTTTCCCATCACCATATTTATCACCATATACCCTAAACCTATAAACCCAGCATCTGCTGCACCAAGCTGTAGTAACGCTAACGACATTGCAGGTACGGCAGCAATAATAGAACCAATATTGGGGATATAATTTAAAATAAACGCTAAAACCCCCCACAATAAATAAAAGTCTAAACCAAATGCCCACAGCATGGTTGAAACAGTAATACCTGTTGCTATGCTGACTACCGTTTTAATTGCAATATAATGATTCACCGAAGATAAAAAACGGTCAATTTGTTTTTGTCGCATTTGTGGATCATCAAGGGCAAAGTGAAATTTTAATGGTAGGGATGAAGCTTCAAACAACATGAAAACAACAGTTATTAAAATCAAAAAGAAATTTGCCATCACATTCCCTAAACCGCTGAGCATATTGGCAGCTAGGCCTAATGCCGCACCGGGATCAAAATATTCAGTGAGCAACTCATTAGATATTTTAATATTATAAGTAGCTAATTGTTCACTCACCCAAGAAAATTGCCCCTTAAATTGAGCTCGATACTCAGGTAATAAATGCGACAATTGATTTAACGAACTCCCCACTAAGCTAGCAACAGAAAGTACAATCAGCACGAAAATAACAATAACTAAGATAACTGAAATACCTTTGGGTATTTTGTATTTACTCGCTTTAGCAATTAACGGGTTGCAGATAATTGCAATAAAAACAGAGAGTAAAAACGGGACTAAAATATTAGCAGCCAATTTTAAACCAGCTAGAATGATAAAAATTGCAGCGGTAACCAGTAATGCTTTTACTGCACCACCAGATTTATTGCTTTGACTGTTTGTCGACTGTACTGTCATATTATTTTCTTATATTTGTATTAGTAAGGAATTTTAGGCAAATGCTCAAACTACCTAATGATCGATGGTTCAGGTGGCTTAGATATAAATCATAACTAAAAAAAAGCGCTTATACTACGTGACGATGTAGCGCTGTTTTGGTTAATAATCGCCAACAACTTAGCAAGCCCATTAAACCAACAAATAAACCGCCTGCTCCCATGCCAAGTAGCCAAAATTTCAAATGAAAACTCGCAGTCATATCAAATACACGTGTTTGTAAAATATATACAGCAACTTCCATTGCTGCGCTAGCTAAAAAACCAGCGATGAATCCAAGCGCGACAAATTCGTATAAAACACTATTGCGTAACAATTTACCTTTAGCGCCTAAAGTACGTAATATAGCAAGATCACGTTGACGTTCTTCCATCGTAGCTTGTACTTGGGCGATTAAAACTAAACTACCTGCTAAAATAACTAAAATTAAAATAAATTGTATCGCAATAGACACTTGCTTAATAACACTACGTAATTGATTAATCATTGCATCAACATCAAGCACAGTGATTGTAGGATAGTGAACAATAAATTTATTAAACTCTGCCATGTTAGCTTCACTAACAAATAACGAGGCGATATAAGTTGCAGGATAATCTTGTAAAACCTGTTGATTAAAGATCATATAAAAATTAGGTTGCATGCTTTGCCAATTAACTGTTCGAACACTGGTCACTTCTACATCAAAAATTTCACTACCTAAATGAAATGTTAAAGTATCACCTAATTTAACGTTAAGACGCTTCGCTATACCCTGTTCTATAGATACTTGAGGCTTTGTGTCACTATTGAGCCACCACTTACCATTTACAATTTTGTTTTGATTAGGTAACTCATTACGCCATGTTAAACTGAGTTCACGGCCTATTCCGCGGCGCCCATTATCTGCTGGTTTTACTTCATCTTTAGTCGCATCGTTGTTTAACTTTTCATTATTGACTGCACTTAATCGACCCAAAACCACTGGATATATTACACTTGCATGAATATTGTTAGTTTGTACGAAGGCATTAACTTTAGTCACTTGCGGTTGAGAAATATTGATTAAGAATCGATTTGCAGTGTTATCGGGAAGTTGCGACTGCCAATCTGTTAATAGTTCATTTCTCACCACCAACAACAAAAGAAGTAATTGAATAGCAATAGTAAAGCTAACTAATTGCACGCTATTTTCATTCGCTCGCCGTTTTAAATTTGCAATAGCAAGTTGTAACGCCTGACCTGCTTTTGAACCGACACTACGTCCTGCATTCATCACTAAACGCGATAATAAAATTAAAACACTAACAATGATCACTCCACCAACAAGCAAAGCAATACTTAACTGCCAATCTTGACTGAACAGTAACAACAACACTAGCAACGCCAACAGCGCAGGAATGTGCTGCCAGCTAAACAAAGTGAGCTTAGTGTTAACGATTGGACGAATTACTGCCAAAGGAGACGTTTGAATAAGCTGAGTTAACGGGACTATGGCAAAGGCGATTGCACACAATAAACCGGTGATAACAGAAAGCACTAAGGGATAAAATAAATCACCATTGTTGGCATTCGGTAGATAATCTACCATAACAGCAAGACCAATTAATTGGATCAAATAACCACAAACAACACCGACAAAGATACTGACCAAACTCAATAACGCCCAGTGTAATAAATAAAGTTGTTTAATATAAGTAATTGATGCCCCCATCGCTTTAAACACCGCTACACTTGTTTGGTGACGTTGACTATATCGACGAGCCGCTACCGCTACAGCAACCGCAGCTAAAATAATACCTAACATACTTGCTAGTGATAAATATTTTTCAGCTTTTGTCAGTGTTTTAGCTAAGGCATTTTGACGAGATTTAATGTCGTACCAACGTTGTGTTTCGTTTACTTGTGGGGTTAACCAATCAGAAAATTTTTCAATATCAGCATTTTTTCCAGCGAATAAATATTTATAACTCAAGCGGCTACCAGGTTGAATAAGCTCTGTAGCGTAAATATCTTTAAAATTAAGAATTATTTTAGGGCCAGAGGTAAATAAACTAAACGATGCATCGGGCAATTGCTTTATAACACCTGCAATCTTAAATTGACGCACACCAATTTCAAGTAGATCGCCAAGTTTTACGTTGAGCCTTCTGGTTAATTTTTTATCAACCCAAATTTCTCCTGATTTTGGTGCGTGAACAAGCTGAGCATTATCATCTGCTATTTGCTTTTTTGTAAGACTCACTAATAATTCACCGCGCAGAGGATATAATTCTGTAGTCGCAGTTAACGAGGCAAGTAACATTGGAGAATTATTGGGATCGTCTGATGGTGCAAAGACCATTGATGACATCAGTATTTGCTGCGCTGAACTTAAATTATGTTTTGCACTTTGCACTAGCACATTTTCATCAACAGCCCGACTTGACACCAAAACTTTATCTGCAGCAATAAAACTACTACTTTGCTCAACTAATGCCCTTTTTATTTGGCTAGAAAAACCTGATAAAGAAAATACCGTTGCCACCGCCAAAACAATGGCTAGAAAAATAATAGTTAATTCACCACGGCGCACTTCATGATTGAGTAGGCGTAGTGATTGTTTTACCGCTAACGGATTTAAAATACTCATTGTTAAATTACCTTAGCGTTACTGGATTTATTAATTTCTACTGAATTAGCTAATGTTGAAATATTGGAAATTAAATGCCCTGCTTCCATTTCTATTTGTCGCTGACAACGCGCTGCAAGTTTTTGATCATGAGTTACTAATATTAAAGTTGTGCCGAATTGTTTGTTAAGGTTAAATAACAAATCAGCAATGTGCTCACCAGTTTTACTATCTAAGTTGCCTGTGGGTTCATCAGCAAACAACACATCAGGTTTGGCAATAAAAGCACGCGCAATAGCAACACGCTGTTGCTCTCCCCCAGAAAGTTGACTCGGAAAATGATCACTACGGTCACTTAAACCAACATCTTCAAGTAATTGCAAAGCTAATGCCTTTGCATCACTCTTATTTGCTAGTTCGGCTGGTAACATTACGTTTTCTAGTGCTGTTAAGCTATTTATCAATAAAAATTGCTGAAATATAAAGCCAACATGTTTTGCTCTTATTTCACTACGCTGTTCTTCATTAAACTGGTGTAGCGGTTGGTTTTTAAGATACACTTGCCCTGAACTGGGTAAATCAAGCCCAGCCAATAATGATAATAACGTCGTTTTTCCTGAACCAGAAGAGCCAACAATTGCAAGTGTTTCTGCAGCTTTAACCTCAAGATCTATAGGTTGAAGTATTGTTAATTTTTTATGTTCAACTTTTACTGTTTTAGTTAATTGCGTTACTTTAAGGAGTGTTTCTACAGTTATGTTCATCGCTAATTATTCGCCTTTGTTTAGTCTGAAATTATATTTGCAAAAACCTTTAAAGCTATTGCTATTAAGTTATTGCTTATTCTCGGTTAATGTTAACGCCACGTCTATTTTATTATTAGGCGATAGCCTTAGCGCAAGTAGAGGAATGTCACAAAAAGAAGGTTGGGTTAGTATACTAAATCAACAATTTATTGACCAAAAATCGCCTTTAAATATCATCAATGCAAGTATGAGTGGGGAGACTACAGCTGGCGGTTTAGCTAGGCTACCACGAATATTAGCCAAAAATAAGATAGATTATTTGTTGATTGAACTTGGTGGAAATGATGGTTTAAGAGGATTTTCACCACAATTAATGCAAAATAACTTGTTACAAATAATTCAGTTAGCGCAGTCAAAAAAAATCACTGTATTACTAATGGATATACGTATCCCACCAAATTATGGAGCCCGTTATAATAATTTATTTAATAATACCTTTAGTGAAGTTGCTAAAAAAACAGACATTAAATTAATGCCTTTTTTCATTAAAGATATTGCTATTAAACCAAGTTTAATGCAAGGAGATGGTATTCATCCTAATAAAAAAGCCCAACCTTTAATCGCTCAATTGATGTATAAACAATTAAGTACAATGATCATAAAAAAGTAGCTCATAAATTAGCACTTAATTAGTAATATTGTATAAACACAAAAGCCGACATTTGTCAGCTTTAAAAATTCCATAAAAAATTCATCTATCGGTAAAAACCAATAGATGAAATTATTTTGCAATGGAGCAACAACACACAGTATATAATATTGATATTATGTATCAGTGAATTATTATTCGCTATTACCTGATTCAACACGACTTTTAAGTTTTTGACCTGGTCTAAAAGTAACCACTCGACGGGCTGAAATAGGAATATCTTCTCCCGTTTTTGGATTTCTACCCGGACGTTCACTTTTTTCGCGAATATCAAAATTACCAAAGCCAGAAAGCTTAACTTGCTCCCCACTTTCTAAAGTTTCACGAATATTTTCAAAAAATAGTTCTACCATCTCTTTCGAATCACGTTTACTTAATCCAACTTTCTCGAATAAATGTTCTGCTACTTCTGCTTTTGTTAGCGCCATTGCTTTAATCCCTCAGTGATGCATGTAGTTCGCTAGTTAACGCTTCAACCACACGATCAACCACTTGGTTAATGTCTTTTTCTTCAAGAGTTTTCTCACGATCTTGCATAAACAAGCCGATGGCTAAGCTCTTAAACCCTTCCTCTATACCATTACCTCGGTATACATCAAATAATTTTAGATCAAATAAAAGATTTCCGCCAACCTTTTCAATAAGTTGTAACACTTTTTTTGCATCAATTTGTTCGGTTACTATCACTGCGATATCTCTTCTGTTCGCAGGAAAGCGAGATATATCACAGGCTTCAGGTATTTTTTGTGCTGAAATTTCAGTCAATAAAAGTTCAAAAATTAATGTTTTACCATTTAAACCTAATTTTCTTTCTAATTCAGGATGTAAGGTACCAATATAGCCAACTAAAACCCCATTTTTAGTGACTGCTGCCGTTTGTCCTGGATGTAATGCAGCAACTTCAGCTTGAGAAAATTCAAACTCTTTAGCATTTTCACCAGTTAATGATAAAAGCGCTTCAACATCAGCTTTCATATCATAAAAGTCGCTGGCTGCTTTTTCTTGGCTCCAATGTTCTTCAAAACGAAGGCCACTGACAACACCAGCAATCATTGGTTCTTGACGAACACCATTCTCGGCAGTTTCATCAGGAACAAAACGTAAGCCAGTTTCAAATAAACGAATACGCCCTTGTTGACGGTTTTGATTATAAACAACCGATTGCAATAATCCTGTCCATAAGCTTAAACGCATTACCGACATTTCACTTGAAATAGGATGAGGTAAGGTCATTACAGCATTTTTTTCATGTTCCAGCGGGTGAATAAGTGATTGTACTTTTGGATCAACAAAGCTGTATGTAATAGCTTCTTGATAATCACGATTCACTAAAGTTTGACGTAATTTACTTAACGGTAATAACGCTTCTTTTTGACTACGCATTTTCAAAAAGGCCTTTGGTGCAACATTAGGAATATTGTTGTAGCCAAATATACGCGCAACTTCTTCAATTAAATCTACTTCGATTTTGATGTCAAAACGATAAGCAGGAACTACAACGTGCCAAACTTTACTTTGACCTTCACCTTCGCTAGCAACAGTAAATTCTAAACGCGTTAAAATTTCACTCACAATATCATCATTAATAGGATGACCAATGCGTGAATCTAGTTTTTCACGACGTAATGTGATTTTTTTAACTTGTGGAATATCAGCGTCTGATTTTGCTTCAACAATTGGACCAGCTTCACCACCAACAATATCGAGTAATAAAGCAGTTGCCCTTTCCATAGCGATACGTTGTAATTCTGGGTCAATACCACGTTCATAACGATGAGAAGCATCAGTATGTAAGCCGTATTGACGTGCTTTACCTAAAATAGCTAACGGCGCAAAAAAGGCACTTTCTAAGAATATATCTTTTGACGTTGCGGTAACACCTGAATGTAAACCACCAAAAATACCAGCCATCGCCAAAGCTTTACCTTTGCCATCAGTACCCGTGTCGGCAATCACTAAAGTTTCAGAAGACAAACTTACTTCATTTTCATCAAGTAAAGTTAACTTTTCATCTTGATTAGCAAACCGAACGTTAATGCCACCTTCAATTTTTGACAAATCAAAGGCATGCATTGGATGACCAAGTTCTAACAACACATAGTTAGTTACATCAACTACAGGGTCAATTGATCGTGTACCACAACGACGTAGTTTTTCTACCATCCATAAAGGGGTAGCGGAATCAAGGTTAATACCTTTAATAATACGCCCTAAATAGCGAGGACAAGCTTGTCCTGCTGTAATAGTAATATCGAGTACATCATCAATAGTAGGTGTTACTGCAGCAATTTCAGGCTCGTTTACCGCTAAAGAATTTAAAACACCCACTTCACGTGCTAAGCCTTTAAGGCCTAAACAATCACCACGGTTAGCGGTTAAATCAACATCAATAGTAACATCGTTCAAATTTAAATAATCACGAACATCTGTACCAATTGGTGCATCTTGCGGTAATTCAAGAATACCGTCTGAGCTGTCAGCTAAACCAATTTCAGATTCACTACACAACATACCGTTAGAAACAACGCCACGAAGTTTTGCTTTTTTGATTTTAAAATCACCCGGTAATACCGCGCCCACTGTAGCAACCGCTACTTTAAGACCTAAACGACAGTTTTTAGCACCACAAACGATATCAACAAGTAGACCTTGTTCAACATTTGCAGAGCTATAATCACCAAGGTTTATTTTGGTAACTTGTAATTTATCAGCATCAGGATGCGGACCACATTCAACTACTTCACCAATAATAACGCTGCTAAATTCGCCTGCTACAGGTTCAACTGCGTCAACTTCAAGACCAGCCATAGTAATTTGATGAGTTAATTCATCAGATGAAAGAGCCGGATTTACCCACTCACGTAACCAAGATTCACTAAATTTCATTTTTGGCTTTCCTACTTGAACTGTTTTAAGAAGCGAAGATCATTTTCAAAGAATGCGCGTAAGTCATTCACACCATAACGGAGCATAGTTAAACGCTCAACGCCCATGCCAAAAGCAAAGCCAGTATAAACCTCAGGGTCTATACCAACACTTTTAAGCACATTAGGATGAACCATACCGCAACCTAATACTTCTAACCATTTACCATTTTTGCCCATAATATCAACTTCAGCTGAAGGTTCGGTAAAAGGAAAATAAGAAGGACGGAAACGAATTTCTACTTCTTCTTCAAAAAAGTGGTGTAAAAAGTCATGCAATACGCCTTTAAGATGAGTAAAGCTCACGTCTTTATCTACCATTAAGCCTTCAACTTGATGAAACATTGGTGTATGTGTTTGGTCGTAATCGTTACGATATACTTTACCCGGAGAAATAATACGTAATGGTGGCTTTTCAACTTCCATCGTACGAATTTGTACACCCGAAGTTTGCGTACGTAATACTAATTTAGGATTAAAGTAAAAAGTATCGTGGTCTTGGCGCGCTGGATGATGTTCAGGAATATTAAGTGCGTCAAAGTTGTGATAATCATCCTCAATTTCTGGACCAGCTTTCACTTCAAAGCCTAAATCACCAAAAAAACTTTGTATACGTTCAATTGTGCGCGTAACTGGGTGTAAACCACCTAATTCATTACCGCGACCGGGTAAGGTTACATCAATAGACTCTGCAGCTAATTTTTTAGCAATTTCTTCATTGCGTAATAATTCACCACGTTCAGTCAACAGTTTTTGTACTTGTTGCTTCGCAATGTTAATTACCTGCCCCATTTTAGGCTTTTCTTCTTTAGGGAGTTTACTTAACCCTTTCATTTGATCGGTAAATAAACCTTTTTTACCCAAAAAGTTTATACGTACTTGATCAAGTGTAGTTGGATCTGTTGCTGTACTAATGGCAACTTCTGCCTGTGCAACAATATCATCTATGGTGCTGGTGTCTAAGTTCATGATTTCCTCTAAAGCAGCTCTTAAACCATTACTAAAATGGCGTAGGCTTCGGCTAGACAGATTTACAAATAAAAATGGTGCGTAATTTTACACAAAAATACGCCAATAAAGTAGTGTAAAACTGAGATTTTAAAGAAGTTTTAGCAGTTTTTGGCATTATTTTCGTGTGTAACCAAAAAGCCAAGACAATAAATATTGGGTGGAAATTAAAAAACCACCCTAAACAATAAAGTTTACGATGGTTTATTTAAGCAATAACGTATGAATTTAATCTATCAATGCGTATTTAGTACGTAAAATTTCAATGATTTCAGCTTTAGGATCCGCTGATAACTCAATTTTACTTCCTGTTATTTTTTCAGCAATATCGATATACGTTTTTGAAACATCCATTAGTACAGATACTGGCAAAGCATTATTTAAAGCAAGTGCTTCTCGTTCATTCATACGGTTTTTATTTAACAGTATGTCAGGATCAGGAAAATGGTTTAATAAAAGCTGACGAAAGCCTTCCTTAGAATTTTCAACAACTTTGCCTGCTTTATATTGCTCACCATCCCATATGCGTGATGAGTCTGGCGTGCCAACTTCATCCATATAAATCAGCTTGTCATTGCCTTGTTTATCTTTTACATAGCCAAATTCAAATTTTGTATCAACGAATATTTGACCTACAGCTTGTAACGCATTAGCAATCACATCAAAGCCTTCTGTTAATAACTTCTCATATAAAGCAATATCTTGCGTTGATTTAAAATTAAAAGCAGTATAATTATCTTCAATATTCTTTCGGGTAATATTCACATCATCAGCCGCAGGAACACCGGGTATATTTTCTAAAATCCCCTTAGTTGAAGGTGTTTGTAATAATTCTGGTAACTTACTATCTTTTAATAGTCCTTCAGGTAAATGAATGCCACAAAATTCACGTTCACCTTTTTCATAAGCACGCCACATTGAACCTGTAATATATTGACGACATATCGCTTCAATCATCACTGGCTTTGCTTTTTGAACGATCCAAACAAACGGATGAGGAATATCTAAAATATGACTATCGGCTAGCCCATTGTCTTTAAATAATTTAAACCAATGATTTGAAATAGCGTTTAATGCCGCCCCTTTACCAGGAACACCTTTCATTCCACCTTCGCCATGCCAGATACAATCAAATGCAGAAATTCGGTCGCTGATCACCATAATAGCTAATGGTGTATCACTTGCTACATCATAACATTTTTCTTGAATTAAGCGTTCACTGTCATGTTGAGTTAACCAGTAAACAGAACGAACTTTACCGCTATGAACCGGTGCATCGGTGCGAATTGGCAAATCATTATTTACCGCTAAAACGGTATCAGCAATACTCATAGGTGATCCTCTAAAAAATAAAATAATACATAATATCTAATAAAAACATGATGTATTATTTTACTCAAATTACTTATTAGTAATATTAATTATTAGCTTTGTAAAATAAAAACAGACACAAGTGTCAATTTTATTAGCGCTAAAATAGAAAAAGGACGCCTAAGCGTCCTTTATCATCATTCTTTCAGTTTTATGCTAAAGAAGCTTGTGCTTTTTCAACTAAAAATGTGAAAGCTGCTTTATCGTATACTGCGATGTCTGCTAGGATCTTACGATCGATTTCAATAGAAGCCTTTTTAAGACCATTAATGAAACGGCTGTAAGATAAACCATTTTGACGAGCTGCTGCGTTAATACGAGCAATCCAAAGTTGACGGAATTGACGTTTACGTTGACGACGGTCACGGTAAGCGTATTGGCCAGCTTTAGTTACAGCTTGAAAAGCAACACGATAAACGCGACTACGAGCACCGTAATAACCTTTCGCTTGCTTTAGAACTTTCTTATGACGTGCACGAGCTTGTACACCACGTTTTACTCTTGCCATTTTCTATTTCTCCTAATTAACCGTGACGTAAAAGTTTTTTAACTGACTTAATGTCAGAAGCAGCGATCATGCATTTGTTACGCAAATGACGCTTAACTTTAGTACGGCGTTTAGTCAAAATATGACGTAAGCCAGCTTGTTTGAACTTGTAGCCAGAAGCTGTTTTTTTAAAGCGCTTTGCAGCACCTTTGTTGGTTTTCATTTTAGGCATGTGAATAACTCCGCATTGTTATGCCAAATTTACAGTAGCTCTGGCGAAAACACCTTTACTCTTCATATTTGAAACTGTAGCTTTATTGTCTTCGTTATATCATCACATCATTTAGTGAACTAAACTCAGTGATTCAAAACTCGACGGCTTCGCTACAGTCTCAACTATTTGGAGTAAAAATTAATGTTTCACTCTGTCTATTTGAAACTGTAGTTTTATTGTCTTCGTTATCTGATCACATCATTTAGCAAGCTAAACTCAGTGCTTCAAAACTCGACGGTTTCACTACAGCATCAACTATTTTGAGCAAAACAATGTTTTACTTGTAAGCCGAGGCTACCAACGTCAGATAATAGTGGTGTGCTAAAAATTAATTGAACTTAGATTTATTCAAACCTAAGCTCATTAAAACTTAACCACTTTATTTACCAGTTATTATCGTTTAATAGGGGCTAATACCATCACCATTTGTCGCCCTTCCGCTCTACGAGGGAAAAACTCGACTACAGCAAGATCCATTAAATCGTTTTTAACACGCGTTAATAATTCTAGCCCTAGTTCTTGGTGTGCCATTTCGCGACCGCGGAAACGTAATGTTACCTTGGTTTTGTCGCCACCTTCTAAAAAGCGTCTCAGGTTGCGTAGTTTTACCTGATAATCGCCTTCATCTGTTCCAGGTCGGAATTTAATTTCCTTAACCTGTATTTGTTTCTGATTTTTACGCTGTTCTTTCTGTTCTTTAGCTTTTTCATAAAGAAACTTACCGTAATCCATCACACGACAAACAGGAGGCTTTGCCGTTGGGCTAATCTCAACAAGATCTACACCAGCATCTATTGATTGATTCATTGCTTCATCTAATGAAACAATGCCGCCCGGTTCGCCGTCATAACATATCAAACGAACTTCTTGTGCTGTAATTAACTCATTTAAACGATGTGCTGGCTCTTTCTGCCCGCCACGTTGACCATTTTTTATAGCCATGTTCCTCCAAAGAACTTTTAATTTTTAATTTTTATCTATGAATTTTATTTTTAGCTGTTCTTATTGTGTAATAAACACCGAACTTCTTGAACTAACTTCATTTGTTAATTGTTCAATAAAACTGTCCACAGACATTTTTCCTAAATCTTCACCACTTCGAGTGCGAATGGCAATTTCACCATTTTCCATTTCTTTGTCACCTACAACTAACAAATATGGAACGCGCTTCAATGTGTGCTCGCGGATTTTAAAGCCTATCTTCTCATTTCTCAAGTCTAGTTTTGCTCTAAAGCCACTTTTTTTCAATTTATTTGCTATTTCTTGACAATAATCACTCTGTTTGTCAGTAATATTCAAAATTACCGCTTGAATTGGTGATAACCAGGTTGGAAATTTACCTGTGTACTCTTCAATTAAAATACCAATAAAGCGTTCTAACGATCCTAAAATAGCACGATGGATCATTACCGGTGTGTAACGTTCGTTGTCTTCACCCACATAAGTTGCACCTAAACGCTCGGGTAAAGCAAAATCTAATTGAACCGTTCCGCATTGCCATGAACGACCTAAACAGTCCATAAGGGTAAATTCAATTTTAGGGCCGTAAAACGCTCCTTCACCCGGTAAATAATCAAAATTGATATTATTGTCTTGCAATGCTTGCGCTAAACCAAGTTCAGCTTTATCCCAAATTTCGTCGCTACCTATTCGTTTATCTGGACGCGTTGATAATTTAACCACGATATCGTCAAAACCAAATGATTTATACACATCGTAAACCATTTTAATACAGCTACTTACTTCATCTTGAACTTGGGCTTCAGTACAAAAAATATGGGCATCATCTTGGGTAAAACCACGCACGCGCATTAAACCGTGTAAAGCACCCGATGGTTCATTACGATGACAACAACCAAATTCAGCCATTCTTAATGGTAAATCACGATAAGATTTTAACCCTTGGTTAAATATTTGTACGTGACCTGGGCAGTTCATTGGTTTTATTGCGTATTCACGTTTTTCAGAGGTGGTAGTAAACATGTTTTCTGCATATTTATCCCAGTGTCCTGATTTTTCCCAAAGTACTCTGTCCATCATTAATGGACCTTTTACTTCGTCGTAATCATATTCGTGCAATTTTTCACGAACGAATTTTTCTAATTCAGTATAAATTGTCCAACCGTCATTGTGCCAAAACACCATACCTGGAGCTTCTTCTTGCCAATGAAATAAATCAAGGGTTTTACCAATTTTACGGTGATCACGTTTTTCAGCTTCAGCAAGACGTTGAATATAAGCTTTTAGCTGCTTTTTATCAGCCCATGCCGTGCCGTAAATACGCTGTAACATTTTATTATCTGAATTGCCGCGCCAATATGCACCCGCTAATTTCATTAATTTAAAGTGATGACAATGACGCATGCTCGGTACATGAGGACCACGACACATATCAATGTATTCTTCATGATGATATAGCGCAGGCATATCACTTTGTGCAATGTTTTCGTCTAAAATTTCAATTTTATAAGTTTCACCACGTGTTGCAAACGCTTCACGTGCTTGTTGCCATGTTCCGACTTTTTTTACGACCTGATAATTAGTTTTAGCTAATTCCATCATGCGTTTTTCAAGTTTGACCAAATCATCTTCTGAGATCGAATGATCTAAATCAACATCGTAATAAAAACCATTCTCTATAGTTGGCCCAATAGCCATCTTAGTTGTGGGCCATAGTTGCTTAATAGCATGACCTAACAAATGCGCACAAGAATGACGAATAATTTCTAAACCTTCATCATCTTTACTGGTAATAAGTTGTAAGTTAGCGTCTTCTTCGATTAATTGACAAGCGTCAACTAATTCACCATCGATACGACCAGCTATGGTAGCTTTGGCTAAACCTGGGCCAATATCAAGGGCAACATCCATTACAGATACAGCATTTTCAAAAGATCGTGTTGAACCATCAGGGAGAGTAATTACAGGCATGAAATTTCCTTAACAGTGGTGACACTCACAATATGTCACTTGTTTTTTTGTTAATAATAAAATTTATATCTTCAAATTAGCGCTTGATATAAACAATAAACATACATTGATTATTGACAAATATGCCCGCTAAGTTATTAAAGACATTATGAAAGGCGCAAGATTACCCGATAGAGCCTTTAATGTACAGTGAATATAGCCTCATTAATTATTTGAAAAATTAGCAATTCGCTAGTTTCGCGCCATACTAGAGGAGTATGTATTAAGATATTTTTTTAGGGGGCAACATGCCAAATGAGATCATCGATAAAAAAATTGAATGTCCACATTGCGGTCATAATATTCATATAACGCTAGACAGTAGTGCTGGTGATCAAAATTATTACGACGAGTGCCCTGCTTGCTGTCGCGATATTCACTTAGCAATGCACATTGATGAATATCGTCAAAAAATTCAAGTCGCAATAGATAGTGACGACGAACAGGTTTTTTGAAGATAATACGATTAACTCAAGTTAGTTTGACAATAATATCTTCCAACACGTCAGCACATAATTTCATCCTATTACCGATATGCTTTAAGTGTTGATAAAACTCTTTCATTTTAAAAATATGAATATGATCATCTGATTTAAACAACTCACTTAATCCTTCATAATATAAACGTTCTACTTTGCGTTCATTGTTACGAACTGTCATCGCAAATTCTTGTGCTTTAAATGAGTCTGTCGATAATACTTCAAAACCATGCTCAAGAGATTTAACGCCAAAGCGTAAACGTTCGATCATCGCTAAACACGTATCATCAACTATCAAATCAAGCGCTTCCATTTCATTAAACGAATTTTTGCAATGCGTTACTATGCCATCCATCGCATTAATTGCCCGATAAATATCTTCTCTATCTATGGTGGTAGAAAAAGCTTGGTTTAACTGTTGCAGATTATCTATACGCAATATATCAGCATCGTGTTCGTCTTTTTTCAATTGTGCTTTAGCAACTTCATTATTACTGTGAATAAATTCATTTAAATTATCCATAGTCACGCGTACTTGAATACTTTGTTGATGTAGTAAATTAAAAAAATCGGGTGACTGAGGAAATATTTTTTCTATAAATTTACTAAAAATTCCATTATTAATTTTTGAGTTCATTAGTCTACCTTATGCAAATAATTTAATTATGAGATAAATAGCCATAGCAACAGCAGCTGTGGTTGGTATGGTTATTAACCATGTTTGTAGCATTTCATTCGCCTTCTGCCACTTTACCGATTTATATCGTTCGGCAGAACCAATGCCCATTATTGATGATGAAACCACATGAGTAGTTGAAACTGGCGCGCCTAACAAAGAAGCGGAAAAAATAACTGAAATAGACGTTAATTGGCAATTTAAGGCATGAATAGGTCTTATTTTATAAATAGCAAAACCTAGTGTTTTTACAATTCGCCAACCACCAAAAATCACGCCTAAAGTAATTGCACATGCACAAACTAGAATAACCCAAAGAGGAACTATAAACGCTTCAATTTGGCCACTAAGTAATAAAATTAACGTTAAAACCCCCATGCTTTTTTGTGCGTCATTAGTACCATGTGAAAAAGCCAGACCTGCTGAAGTTAATATTTGTGTTTTCTTTAATGATTTATTAATACTGGGTTTGGCTGCTCGCAATAGAAACATCATTGTTTTTTGAAGAAAAAAGCCAATCCAAAAACCAATTAACGGGGAAAATAATAACGCAATAAGAACCTTAGTAACGCCAATCAATTCACCTTGTAACAATTGCTGAAAGCCCCATAAAACATGATCACCACCAGCAGCAATCATTACCGCTCCAGTTAATCCGCCGACCAACGCATGCGACGACGACGATGGAATGCCCCGCCACCAGGTAAATAAATTCCAAAAAACTGCCGCAAGTAAACCACAAACAAGTACCAAAACAGCATTAAATGATGAGAAATCGTCTAAAGATATGAAACCACCAATGGTATTAGCAACAGCAGTTCCACCGAATACAGGCCCTAAAAATTCAAAAAAAGCAACTAACAGTACCGATTGGATAGGTGTCATTGCGCGTGATGCAATTACTGGTGCGATAATATTGGCGGTATCATGAAAACCATTGGTAAAGTCAAAAACAATGCTAATGGCGACCGCAATAATAACTAGAAGGAAGGCGTTTTCCATAAATGATTCTTTTTTATGATAATTATAAAGCGAAAATTTATATATTCTTAGTGTATACCCAAGTCACCTGAAGAAGCCGGAAATGAGCATCCTCAAATAGCTTGGGTATATAAGTTTGCACAGTTTTATAATTATGATCAATAAACAATGCTAATGCATGTCTTATTTTTACTGTTCTTTGAGAATAAAAACAGAGCGAAATTGTAAATTTGGCTCTGTTTAGTAGGTGGGTATTACGTTTGTTGCTTACTATTAAAGTTTATCTTCAGTTTTGTGTTCCTCCTCTAGTTTTTAGCCATTTGATTAGTATTTTGTTGTAATTTAATCACCACTCGGCGATCATAAAAACTGACTTCTTCATTTGTTTTCGCCACAACCGGCGCACTTTCACCAAATGCAGCGCCAATGATACGGTCGCCATTGATACCATAATTAATCAATGCACTTTTGACCGAATTAACTCGCGCTTGCGATAAAGTTTGATTTAATTTTTCACTGCCTTGTAAATCGGTATAACCTGACAAGTTTATTGATAAATTGGGTGATTGTTTTAATAAATTTGCTAGCGCTTCTATTTGTTCTTGATAATGAGGTTTAATCACACTAGAACCAGTAGAAAATTGTAAACTCATTAATAAATTTTCGGCTTGCAATTGACTGCTTGTTTGATAGTTTTGTTGTAATGTTAAAAGTTCACTTTGATAGCTTTGTTCCGCAATTTTTAATTTATGCTTAAATTGCGCAATCTGCGTGTTATTCGCAGATTTTTGCTTAACTAGAGCGACTTCTAATTCATTAATATTTTCTTGTGCATTACTGTCTTTTGCCATGAGCGACCCGGTTAAACCAACAATAAATGCACCAACTGGCCCCCCAAAAATTCCGCCGATAATGGCGCCTGCACCAAAACTTATTTCTACTTTATGTGCTTGCTGTTTTGGTTTTAGCGAAGTTTCACTATTTTTTGCCAAAGCAAGTGGTGGTGTTAATATCAGTGTACTGGCGACCACTAACGTTAAAACGGTATTTTTTGTGCTATTTTTTTGAACTAATTTCATTAGGTTTTCCTCAACTAATCATTTAACTAATTTGTTTGTTGTTTTGTTTGAACACGCTTATTAAACACAACAAAAAAGCCAATAAAACGATCAAATAAAGGCCAAGTAACGATCAATTGTGGCAACAATATGGCAATTTAGTAAAAAGGCAGAATTAAATGAATTTTTTAGTTATAGTGCGATCATTAAAAACAATTTGATTAGAATAAATATGAGTAAACGTATTGCTATAGTTGAAGATGAAGCAGCCATAAGAGAAAACTATGCTGATGTATTACGTACACAAGGTTATCAAGTGCAGACTTATGCTAATAGAGCACAAGCAAGCCAAGCATTTGCCTTACATTTACCTCATTTAGTTATTTTAGATATTGGTTTAGAACAAGAATACGATGGTGGCTTTACCTTATGTCAATGGCTCCGAGCTCAATCAAAAACGTTACCAATTATATTTTTAACAGCACGAGATAACGACTTTGATACCGTTTCAGGTTTGCGAATGGGCGCAGACGATTATTTAACTAAAGATATTAGCTTGCCACATTTAAGCGCTAGAATAGCCGCTTTATTTCGTCGAGAAGATGCATTGAAACAACCTCTGGTTGAAAACACGTTATTAAATGCCGGTGAACTTACTATTGATAGCCAACGTATGACCATTGAATGGCAGCAACAAGCTATAGATTTAACAATCACCGAATTTTGGATGGTATATGCGCTAGCTAAACACATAGGTCATGTAAAATCGCGAGAGCAATTAATGAAAGATTCAAAAATTTATGTTGATGACAGCACTATAACTTCTCATATCAAACGGATACGAAAAAAATTTACAAAAATAGACGCTAGCTTTAACTGTATTGAAACCATTTATGGCATGGGTTACCGCTGGAATTTACACGGTAATGATCAAACGCAGTTAAGTGAAGCAACAAATGCCTTTTAAATTTGGTTTACGAACAAAACTTTTATTACTGTCTAGTTTTTTATTTACTATTCCTTGGTTTGGTTATCAATATGTATGGGAAATGGAAAAGTATCTTCGCTTTGGTCAAGAACAAACCTTAGTCGGAACTGCAAGAGCATTAGCGACCGCTTTACACGAGCGCCCTAACCTATTTAATAATCAGGCAAGTTTTTTACCAACCGTTGAACAAGGTAAAGATTTGTATGGGTATCAACTAAAACAAAGTATTCAACTAGATGGCCTAAATAATGACTGGCCAAATATTGAAGAACGCGCTCACTTTTATGATCAACGGCAATTATTAAGATCGACAACTGTACCTTCGAAAACTGAAACTCCATCTAACAAAAGGTCGATTAACACGGCTGAAAATAAATCAGATCTCAATTTCACTGCAATGTTGGGCAAATATGATAAATATCTCTATGTCTTTTTCGAGGTTGTCGATAATCAAATAAACTATCGCGGAAAAAACGCGCGTAGCATTGTAAACAATGATCATTTAACTATTTCTTATATTAATCAGCAAGGTGTCTTTAATCGTTTTATTATTAGTAATAAAAAATCAGGTTGGTTAGACGCTTATCGGATCACCAACACAATTAATAATCTCCCCGCGATTGCTAAACAAATTCAAGGAACCTGGCTTGAAACACCTGTAGGTTACAACATTGAATTGCGAATAAAATTAGCTAATATTGGTGAAAAATTTGCCTTTGCCATTGCTGATGTAAAATCATCAGAGATAACTGTTATCGGCTCTGCTGATCCAAGTAATGAAGACAGCTTAGGCACTATATTAGTGCCGTCGCCCGAAATAGAGCGAATTGTAAAAGGTATGAGTTATTCAAATTCCCGCATTTGGGTGGTCGATCAACATGGTCGAGTTTTAGCGAGTGCCGGTGATATTAAAAAAGCTGATGGTGTGTGGCAACGTAGTATCAATCGAGTGAAAAAAGATTCTTGGTTAGATAGTTTTACCGAACATTGGCTTCATCCTTTGTATTATAAAATTTTAACCAAACCTGCAAATAACTTTGTCGATAAAAATTATGATGCGAGTAAATTACAAGGCGAACACATTGCCAGTGCATTACGTGGCGATGCAAAATCACATTGGCGTTTAACTGCAGATCAACAAGCGGTGATTCTTTCTGCTGCCTATCCTATTTATATTAATAATCAGGTACATGGTGCAGTAATAGCCGAAGAAACAACTAATGGAATTAGGACCTTGCGCAACAAAGCATTAGAAAAACTCTTCACTGCCATTATTACTATTTTACTTATTGGTGCGTTAGTTTTCTTTATTTTTGCTTCTCGAATTTCAAATCGAATTCGTACTTTACGAAACCAAGCTGAGTTAGCGATAGATCAACACGGACGGATCACCGCAGAGGTTGAGCCATCAACCGCGAAAGATGAAATTGGCGATTTATCACGCAGCTTTTCTAGTGTGGTTAAAAGGTTAAGCCAATATAATCATTATTTAGAAAACATGTCATCGCGATTATCACATGAGTTACGCACACCTATTGCTGTGGTGAGAACATCCTTAGAGAATTTAACATTACAAACATTGCCAACTTCAGCTGATGCTTATTTAGAACGCGCACAAACAGGTATAAATCGTTTAAACCATATAATCACCCACATGAGTGAAGCCACACGCATAGAACAGATGTTACAGCAAACGGATAAAGAATCTTTTAATATAAGCCAAGTTGTTGAAGGTTGTTTTCAAGGTTACCAGCAAATTTACCCTGAAATAGATTTTACCTTTGACAATTCATTATCAATCGGCTCTGGTTTAAGCAAAAATCAAGATGAAATATTGGGTTCACCAGAACACATAGCGCAATTGTTAGATAAAGTAATCGCCAATGCGGTGGAGTTTTCTGATGATAATAAAATCAGCTTAAAATTATGTAAAACTAAACATCAGCTCCAGTTAACAATAACCAACAACGGCATGTTACTGCCTGACAAAATGAAAGATAAGCTATTCGAGTCAATGATTTCTGTGCGACCACAAGATAAACAGGCACAGCCACATTTAGGCTTAGGTTTATTTATTGCTCGCCTTATCGTTGAATTCCATCAAGGAACTATCGAAGCTAAAAACCATTATTCCCCCGATGGCGTAACCATTGAAATGAATTTTCCAGTAAAATCGCACTAAATGCGCATTAAACATTAATGATAAGTTTATTGGTCGTTCACACAATACCAATATATTTATGTACTTGCACCGATAAACGCCAATTGTTTTCTATACAGGTTTTGATAGCCAGTTCTGTAGCACGTTTTTTTTGACTTATCGGTTGCAAATAGATTGGCGTTTTATTAATTTGATGATCGTTCAGCAATTCTTTTAAATCGTCAATGTGCTGCTCTGTTGCAATCGGATGTTTAATTTCATTCGCTCGTTGCATAGCAGATGCTAAAATGGGGTAGCCACCTTTCATATTTATTTTAGGCGATACTGTTACCCAACAATTTTTACTGGTATTAATCTCAAAAGTTCCAGAGGTTTCTATCTGGCAAGAATAACCTAATTCCTCAAAAGCCAAACATAAAGGCTTTAAATCAACCATACATGGCTCTCCGCCAGTTATAACAATATGTTTTGCTTGATAACCTTGCTCTTTCACTACGGACAAAATGTCTTCAATACTCAGTAAAGACCATTGCGATGTTTCTTCAGGTTTAGACAACATCACTTTAGTGATCACTTGGTCATCAGTTTTAACGTCCCAAGTATGTTTAGTATCACACCAAGAACAACCAACAGGGCAACCTTGTAAACGAATAAAAATTGAAGGTTGACCAGTAAAAGCCCCCTCGCCTTGAATGGTTTCAAATAATTCATTGATTTTATAACTTGCCGACATAGAAATGATTTTACCTTTTTTTATTACTATTTAAGATTATTTTTGACACGTGTGTGAGTTTTATTAGCTTTTTATTACCAAAATCGAGTAAAATCGCGCACAATTTTTTATTATAGCAGTTATGCTAATTGCTATAAATTGTTAAGAGACAAAATAAATGACTGATAAAGTTGTTGTGATTTATTCAGGTGGTATGGATTCATTCACAGTATTAAACAAAGCGATAAAAGATGGAAAAGAAGTATTTGCTTTATCTTTTGATTATGGTCAACGCCACGTTAAAGAATTAGAGTGCGCAAGTACCGTTTGTAAACAGTTAAATGTTCATCATAAGGTAATTGATATTTCTGCTATTAATCAATTATTGGCAGGTTCATCGTTAACAGACGATATTGAAATTCCTGAAGGACATTATGAAGCAGAAAATATGAAATCGACGATAGTACCTAATCGCAATATGATTTTATTGTCATTAGCGGTTGGTTATGCTGTGTCTGTTGGTGCTGCGCAAGTTTATTATGGCGCGCATTCAGGTGATCACGCTATATACCCAGATTGTCGACCAGAATTTGTGCAAAAAATGAATGATGTTTGTCTGATCGCCAATTATGAATCAGTAGAAATATTTAGCCCTTATCTCAATGTAAATAAAACCGCTATTTTAACTGACGGTTTAACAATGGGATTAGATTATAGTAATACTTGGACTTGTTATAATGGTAGAGAAAAAGCCTGTGGAAAATGTGGCGCATGCCAAGAACGCTTAGAAGCATTTCACGATAATAATACTGTTGATCCAATTGAATACGAATAACTGACACAGTTTTAACTAGTAAATGGCAAAAATAAGTGGCTATATTTGGTAATTATCAAACATAGCCATTTTTTATTACATAAATATTAATCTACTTTTTATCTTCTAAATCAGTAACGGTAACAGAACCACTACCAAAATTGATCGCTCTAACTCGCATTAAATGTTGTAATTTTAAAGCTTGTTCATAGGGTAATTTGGCTCTATCGTCTATTGGATTACTCGCAACAGCGCCTTCATAATGATGAATAGATCCGTAAAGATCAGTTACTCGCCAATTTTTAATATCGGTTTCAAACGTTTCTGCTTGGAGGATGTCATCAGTAATATCTTTTTTAGCAAACTTTGCTAAATGTTTTTTAAGATCGTTATTAAAATTTGGAAAAAATGCAGCGTTTTGTTTGTAATAAATTGAAACCCTTACCGCATCCTTACTCCCATTAAACTGCGTCCCTCTATTTGAATTTATAAATTCAAAGGCATTATCTTTCAATGCGCTTATCACATTACTGCCGGTATAAGCTTTGGTGCGAATACTTGGACCGCCAATAACACCTTGATACAAACCATATATAACTAACGGATTTTTCTTATATTTATTGAGGAGAATATTATACTGAATATCGTGCAAGCTTAATGAGATACCGTTAACGTTAAGAATTTTTTGAGTTAAAATTGAATTTTCGTTCGCTAAAAAACGCTTTAAATCATTCTTTGGGTATATTTTAGCGATCTCATTAATAAGCGTAACATTATATAAGTTAAGCCAATAAGCTAACTGTTCATTTTTAGAATACAAATTTAAAGGTGTTTCGGCGGGAATATTTTCTAAATAGTTTCGTAATTTTAATATTTTTGCTTGGTCTTTTTTAAGTGTTTCGTAAAAAAATCTATTTGACTCATTTTCTGTATAAGTATCAACAAACTGTTTCATTCTAGTGCCAAGCCTAGCTCTAGACGAATGAGCTCGACCTCTTGTCGAATAACCCATTTTCAAAACGCCAGCATGCAGTAAATCATTAACAACGCGAAAATCCATTCGTAGCGTAGATGTTTCGGTAGATCCCGAAAATTGTGTGGGTAATTTACCTTCTTCTAACATAGCCATTGATGCAGTAGAAAATAATAAACAACTATATATAATTGTTTTCTTAATCAATTGACAAAACTTCATAACAATCCTTATTTTGAGTTTAAGTGACCAAAGGCACGTGTAATATAATGCCCTTTTAGCAGGCTAAATATATGTGGTTATACAAGTAAGAGAACATATGCCCCTCGATTCATTCCTGAGTTTAGTTTTAACCATTCTAGTTTGCAACACTAAATGTTAATTTTATGTAACTTTTTATTTAATGAATATCTATAGAAATAAAAATAATTGCTGTGAAATATTCACATGTTATTTAAACAGTTTTACTTATTTTTAAATTCAATTATAGCGTTTTCAATATATGGTTTGATAGTTGGTGTTTCTAAACTCTGTAGTTTGATATTTAAAAGCATCGTAGACAAAACAATCCACAATAAAACAAAATTTAAATTTAACATATAGTAAATAACTATTGCAGGTAAAATCACTATTCCGCTTAATATAATCAAACGCTTATAAATAGTTAAGGGATGGTCCTTTCTTGATAATTTAACCGCAATAGTGATAATTTTATTTTTTTCACTTGCTGAATATTCAGATAGTTCTGCTAGTTCATATAGTTTGAAATAAAACACTTATCCTCCTTGAAAACATAACTCGTCCTATATTGAAAAACAACGCCATACATAACGCACTTCAGAGCTCAATTTTAACAACTTGGTGCATTAATTTTAGAGTCAACCAACCGTCCACTAATATAATAAGCGAAGATACCAGCTGCCAGACCTAACAAATTAGAATATAGCGTGATAAAAACAAACTCTAGGGCAAAGGTAGAACTTATATGCCCACCTAAAACAATGGGGATCCAAAGTGTCCAAACTTTAAACCAATAGTAACTAACGGAAACAATGAGACTAGACCAAACAGCAAAATTGCGAGATTTCTTTTCTTTATTCTTGTATAGAAACAAAGAAGTAATTACACCAATAAAAACAGAAAGCTTTCCTAATAAAGTATAAAATTGACTCGATAAGGTTCCCATATTAATGAGATTAAAAACCTTATCTGTTTCTGAATCAGTATAAATTAGGGATACAATGGCTTTTATCAAATCAGAATCGACTAGAATGATTGCTATAAAAAAAAACAAATAAAATATTTTACTCATATAAAGTCCCTTTTGAAGTAAGAACGGCATAGATAGCCGCTTTTTTTTGACTACATTCCAATTTCGGGCTGAAATATTTCAACCTAAACCATTATTAATTCGGCAATTTTATCTTTTAACTAAAATAACATCAACAAGTTATGGTCTTTGTATTTTAGATAAACAGACAAGATGTAATTTTTTTTAAAAGTAATAACGAATAGTAAATTAAAATCATATATTCTTAATCGGCACTTATCGTTCTAATAATGCTTCATACACCAGCGAAATAACACTGCCATATTTGCCCGTTTCAAACTCTTTACCTTTAAAATGATAATTATCATCGCCAACAACTTTTGAATGTCGGGCATTGGTTAGCAAAATTATCGCAAGATCATGCTCAGGATCAATTACCGTTACAGTTCCTGTCCAGCCAGTATGACCATAAGCGGAAGCACTAGCATAAGGACCAAACTGCCATTTTCGTGTTCCATTGTCGGCTCGACGCCAGCCTAACCCATAACTACCATCACCGTCATCTGGTTTAATAAATTGGTCGATAACGCTGGAGCTAAATAATTGTGTTTTCCCATAGCCACCGCGGTTTAATAGCGTTTGGGCTAACACCGCTAAATCTGTTGCAGTGGAAAATAATCCTGCGTGCCCTGATATGCCATTTAATGAATAAAATGCCTTTTCATCATGCACTTCACCTTGTAGTACGTAACGACGTACATTATCAAAATCAACTCGACCACCGCGCGTATTGCCTTCAATTTCAGTAGCGGCAATTTGATTTTTAACAAATCCTTTTCTTAATGGATTAAAAACCGTGTTTTCGAGATGTAGAGAATGATAAATTTCATTTTCAACATATTTATCTAACGACTGTCCTGTTATATTTTCTACTAACATCCCCAGCAACATAAAATCGGTGTCGCTATAAATACGTTTATTGTCGCGGCCAACTGTAAAAGGCACCTTAGTTAATATGAGTTGTTTAGTTTTTGGGGAATTTTGAGAAAAAAATTGTTCACCTAGCTTATTATCATGAGTAAAAAACTTAACTTGTGGAGCATACCCGGCATTATGAGTTAAAATATCTTTAACTAACCGAGTTTCACGACCTGCACCGCGATATAAAGGCAAATAATCGACAATCGCTTTATTTACATCTAATTTATTTTCGCTAACCAGTTTCATTAACGCAAAGTTAGTGGCAAACATTTTTGTATTTGAGGCAATATCAAATAAGGTATTCGTTGTCATTAATGGTGGTTCTGCCAATAGCTCGCCACCGTCAGCAAATTTGCGACTATAACCATAAGCAGAATTTTTTAAAATTTCACCATTTTTTATAACCAACAAAACTGCACCAGGAAAGCCATTTTCGATATCTTGATTAATTAGCGTATCTACTTTTTTAAAACGTTGAAGATTACGCCAATGCGTAGTTTTATCGATTAATTGTGGATAAGGGATGGTGACATTAATGCTAGCACCTTCAGGGATAACATTTTCAACACGAAGGGTATTTTTACCTGTTCTAGTACGTTTCTTTAAACTATAGGAATAACTATGATTGGGCATTAATGGGGCTGCGATATTCAGCTTTCGTCCATTTACATAAATATCCGCCGAGTTAGCATTATTGTTATCAATAATAATTTGTCCGCGTTTACGATAGCTTTTAAAAACATCTCTATCGTTCACTAACTCACGGGTACTTCGTTTAATTTGAGGGAAAACGCTATCAATCTGTCCTTTTTTTGCAAAGACAACAGCTGCTACTTTCGGTGTTAACTCACGCTGATAACGTAAATTTAATTTTTTAGCTTTTAATGGGAAGTATTTGTCTAATAAGGAAAATAACACTGCAGCAGTTTTATCATCCGCTCGCGCTGTAACTTGCCATGGTAAAAAGTGCATTTGAAAGGCCGTTAATACCGCTTGCGTTTGCTGATCAAGTTCACCTGTTTCAATAATATTGTAGCCATAATTATGTAATGCGTTTTGTAATAGCCCTATATTTGGTGATTGCTTATTTACAAAAGTACGCCAATATTTAGTTACGGTTTCATGGTTATACCAAGCACCAATACCTTGCTGATATAATTGATACCATGGGAAACGAGGGCCGGGATCGTTTTTATCTTGTGGTGAAGCATCAGCATTACCAATAACTTGTGTCGGTGAAATACTCGGATTTCTGGCCAAAATATCTTTTGAAAGTTTAATTATTAATTGGATTTGTTCAGGAGAATAATCAGCATAGAAACATAGTTCAGTTTGTTGGCTATTGTTTACCTGCTCAGAATCAGAATCATATATATTGGGTTGATTACATTCAGCTGAATTTTCTAACTCAATAACAATAGATTGGCCGTTAACATTACTATTACCTTGCCAAACATTAATACCTGTTTGTTTCACTTTACTTGATTCTTTCAGTAATTGTTTAACGGTTGTTTTTTTATTCGCCTTTATTCCATCATCGCTCTGGGGGATAAGGTAATGTGCTTTCTGATTAAGATGTCCGATTTCTTCAACGGAATTATGGCTGTTTTCGTCAGAGCCCTTGCTATTTTTGATGCTACCGCCGCTATGAATAACTAAATAATTAACGCGCTCATTTAGTTTTTGTAAGAGGTTGTCTTTAACATCGATAGAGCTACAGCTCATTAAAGTAATAATAGCCGTAAGCGGTAAAATAAATTTTATAACGGTTTGCTTCTTCATACTTTTTATAATTAACATGCAAAAATAATCATTTATTTAGTAAATTAACTATATCAGTAATATAACCACTTGATTATAAATATTAACTTAAAGCGTTTTATATTATTTGCTGACTTCGTCAAGTAAATATAAAAATGACTGATAACTTATTTTACTGTGTTCGCTTAAACCAATTTCACAGGTTCTGCTATTACTTAACCCACGATTACACAAACTTGGAATTTGCTCTGGTAATGCCGCTACGGCATTTTTATTAAGCTCGGGTAAGTAAAAACCTTTGTCACCTGCAAAACCACAACAATAAACATTATCTGGAACAACTATATTATCACTACAGGCTTTGGCTATTTGTTCTAGATAAATGCCCTGATCCATTTTTATACTGCTGCATGTTTTGTGTAACATAAAGGTGTCTAAGCTTTTAGTTATACTTAATTTATTTAGCACAAATTTAGCGATAAACTCACTAGATTCATAAATTTTAACATCGCTAGCATCATCCATTTTTAAACCATCATTTATCGTTAGCGCACAAGGACTAGCATCAGTAATTATGGGCCACCTTCCACCGTCTGATGCTAACATCATCTGCGTTATAAACTCTTGACGTTTTTGGCTGGCAATATCATTTAACCCTTTTGAATCCCAAGGCATGCCACAACAGAGATTGTTAAGATCTTGCGGAACAATAATATCAATTTTAGCTTTACTTAAAATTGACTGCATAACAATGGGTAATGGTCGTTGATCTTCTGCGTTACTATCCGCTGAAAAAATACGATTAGCACAACTTGGTATATAAACCACTTTATAAACGAAGTTAGTAGCAAGCGTAGTTTGCTTATATAGTTTACCCTTTACACCTGCCGGCCAAGCAGCATACCACTTAGGAATGTTGTTGTGTGTTACTCGATTAAGTAACGAAAAACTGCTGTAGGTAGCCTTTTCTCCAATCACTTTATTTAGTAACGCGATACTATTTAAACCAACATTTGTAATATTACTGGCTAGAGAAAAATTGTTTGCAAGCACTTGTGCTACTTTATTACTACGAGGATTGTTTACTGTGTTTTTAACACGTAGCGATTTTATGAAATCGCCCGTATTTATATTTACCGGACATTGTTGCCCGCAAAGTCCGGTTGCTGCACAACTATCAATACCAAAATATTGATAATCTTTGGTTAGCTCGTTTAACTCATTTTTTAAATGAAGCAATACTTGCGGACTAGTTGTGTTTGAATTTTTGATCAACGTTTGTAATTCATTAATCCTTCGCCATACTGCAATACGTTGGCGTGGAGTTAAGGTTAAATTTGTTGATGGACATACCGTTTCACAAAAACCACACTCAATACATTGGTCAATTAAGTTATCGGCAACAGGCATCGCTTTAAGATTTTCAATATGACAATTTTTATTGTCATTGATGATCACTCCGGGATTGAACAAATTCGTGGGGTCAAATATCTGCTTAATTTGTTGCATTATTTGGTATAAATCTGTGCCCCACTCTAATTCAACAAAGGGCGCCATATTTCGGCCTGTACCATGTTCTGCCTTTAACGAACCTTGATAATCTATCGCAATCATGTGGCTCACGGCAGCCATAAAATCATGATAACGCTGTATTTCTTCAGTTTTTTCGAAAGATTGGGTAAAAACAAAATGGAGATTACCTGCTAAAGCGTGACCAAAAATTATTGCTTCGTTATACCCGAACTGAATAAACAATTGATGTAACTGTGCAACGCCTGAAGCCAATTTATCTAACGGTAAAGCCACATCTTCAATAACTACGGTGGTTCCCGCACTGCGATTAGCGCCTACCGCAGGAAACATGCCTTTGCGAATATTCCATAACTGTGCGATTAAGCTGTGATCACAACTAAAGGCAATACTTGGTAATAGATGATCAGCTAATGGCGTAATATGCGCTTCTATCGCTTGCTGTAAATTAATTAATGATTGCTGGTCGTTTGCGCTAAATTCAATTAATAGCGCTGCGCTGTGTTCTTCTGCATAATTAAATTTCAATAAATTATTTAACGCATTACTTACTGAGTTTAATGCGCGTGCATCTAGTATTTCTACCGCATCAAGAGGCTCTTTTGCTAATCGTGTAACTAACTGACACGCAGCACCTATATCATCAAAAAAATATAACCCTGCGGCTTTATATTTCTTAATTTCAATCGTGTTATAGGTAACATCGGCAATAAATGCGAGTGTGCCTTCAGAGCCAATCATTAAGTGGCTGATCATTTCAATTGGATCATCAAAATCAACTAAGGCATTAATGCCGTAGCCTGTGGTATTTTTTAAACGGTATTTATGCTGTACCCGTTGCAACAATTCTGGTGATTTTTTTATCTTGCGAGAAAGTATTTGTAATTGCGTAATTTGCTGGTTATGGCTTTGTAAAAAAGCCGATTGAGAGTTTTCATCGGCAGTATTTAATAGAGTGCCATCAGCAAATACTAAATTCATCGCTGCCAAAGTATGATAACTGTTGTGTTTAACGCCACAACACATACCTGAAGCATTATTTGCAGCAATCCCCCCTATTTTACAACTATTAATTGAAGCAGGATCAGGTCCTATTTTCCGGCCATAAGGTAATAAAATTTTATTCGCCTGTGCGCCAATAACACCAACCTGCAGTTTTATCTGCTCACCATTTTCTAATACTTCACGACCTTGCCAGTTGTTAGATAATATAACCAATACCGAATCTGTAATTGCTTGCCCTGAAAGACTGGTGCCAGCAGCACGAAATGTCAGTGAAACTTGATGCTGTTTAGCACTAGCAATAAGTTTTATTATTTGAATTTGATCATCAATTCGTACCACTAATTTGGGTACTAAACGATAAAAACTGGCATCAGTGCCATATGCAAAACGTTGAATATAACGCGAGATTATATTTTCTTGCCTTACAAAATTTGCAATTTCTTGAACAAACAAGCTGATATCACTACTTTTAGCCGCAATCATCCTATAACCCGTTTTAATAATATCAAACTCAAACTCACTGTGAATAGAACATAAATTTGCATGTTCTATTCGTCCTTATAAAGCAAATAAGCTTGGCGCAGTTCTTTAAATTCATTTATTTCAGCTTGCCAGCTTTGCTTTATATTTTTCAAGCTTTCATCGGATAGAAGCGCTTTTCTAAATTTATCTGTACCCGCTAATTTATCTAAAAATTTTGGTCTGGTGATGAACTTAAGCCCTGCTTTTTTAAATTGATGATAAGTATTAAAAAAAATAAATAAGTCAAACGCTGGCGAATTAATACCACGAAAATCTCGACCGTAAAGTTGTTTATTCATCAATTTTGGTTTCAATGCCGCGCCAGAAGTTGATACTGGTTTAAATTCAAAACGGCCTAATTTTACTTTGTCATTACCAATTATTTGAAAGGGAAACGGCGTGCCGCGACCAACACTTACAGGTGTCGCTTCAAAAAAACCAAGCTGAGGATAAAGGTATACCGCGCTTTGATTTGGTAAATTGGGGCTAGGCTTTACGGGCAAAGTATACATTGAATTGCGCGTATAATTTTTAACAGGGATGACCGTTAATGATAAATTTTTAACCGTCTTTAACCACTTTTCACCCTTAATCATTAGCGCCAATTCACCAACAGTCATGCCATGCAGCAGTGGAATTTCATCCATGCCAACAAACGATCTAAATTTAGGATCTAGCATTGGTCCATCAACTAAGGAAATATTGGGATTTGGCCGATCGAATACTATAAATTGAACACCTGCATCACTTGCCGCTTCCATAGCATAATGCATCGAGCTTATGTAGGTATAATAACGCACACCAACATCTTGAATATCAAAAATAAGGACATCAATTTTTGCCATAATTTCAGCCGAGGGTTTACGCGTTTTGCCGTAAATAGAAACAATGGGAAGACCTGTTTTTTCATCAATATTGGTTGCAAATTTAGCACCCGCGTCATAGTTACCGCGAAAGCCATGCTCGGGCGCAAAAATGACACTCACCTTAATACCATTAGCCAATAAATGATCAACTAAATGAAGGCTTTTACCATTTTCATTTATAAGCCTCGAGGTTTGATTAACCACTAACCCTACTCGTTTGCCTTTTAATAATGGCAAATAAAGTGAAGTTTGTTCTGCGCCGACCATAATTTTCTGAATACTGAATTGTTCTATTTCAACAGGAAAAATGGAACGAGAATTAGCGATTTGAGGACAACTACTTAAACAAACAGCAATGAACAACATCGTTAATAAAATTTTATTGGTTTTTATCATTTTGATCATATTATTCGAATGAATTTGGAAAACCCTCATCTTGAAATTTTATCAGGATTTTTTAACGTTAGTCCCTGCGACCGTCATGCTGAGCTTGTATCTGTAAAACTGATCTCGTATCAGAAGTAAAATCACAAAAAAAATGCTCAAACTACGAAGATAACTGCTCAACAGCTTTGCGTAAAAAACCTTTATTTTTAACTAATAAATTCTGCCCTTGCTCAACACTAACATTGGTTAACACTAATAAAATTGCTAACTTAGCATTGTTTTCCGCTTGTGCTAATGCGAGTTTAGCTTGCGCATAATCGCAATCAGTTGCCTGCATAACAATACGCACGGCACGGGCGTAAAGTTTTTCGTTACTGGCATTAACATCAACCATTAAATTGCGATAACTTTTACCGCTACGGATCATGCTTGCAGTACTGAGCATATTTAAAATTAGTTTTTGCGCAGTGCCAGATTTCATCCGTGTAGAACCTGTTAAAGCTTCGGGGCCTACTGCTGCACAAATATTTATGTCGGCTATTTTGCCAACGGCTTGATCAGGCGAGCACGATACGCCAATAACAACAGCATCTTGTGCTTTAGCATGTTCCATAGCAGAAATAACATAAGGTGTACGTCCGCTTGCCGCGATGCCAACCAACACATCTTTTTGGGTAAAGTTGGCTTTTTGTAAATCTTCAATTGCGCGTTTTTTATCGTCTTCAGCGCCTTCAACGGCTTTGTACATGGCACTTTCGCCACCTGCAATTATACCTAGCACTTGCTTATCGCTAACACTAAAGGTTGGTGGGCATTCCACCGCATCTAATATGCCTAAACGCCCACTTGTACCAGCACCAATATAAATTAAGCGTCCACCTAAATTCAAAGCTTCAACTATTTTGTCAACAGCTTGAGCAACTTCTGGTAATACTTTCTCAACAGCAATGGCGACTTTTTTATCTTCGTTATTAATTTTTTTTACAACATCTAAGCTATTTAATAAATCAATATCTAAGGTATCTTGATTTTGTTCTTCGGTAGCTATACTTTTTAATGCGCCAACTAATTGGTTTTGCTGCTGTTCATTGCTTACATTTGACATAATATAATCACGTTTAATTTAATAGGCATTGTTCAGCTAAAAGGCAAGCACCATCTAACGCATCGCCTTTCGCTGCAATCAACCGTTGTTGATATTTTTCTGCAATAAAAGGTTGTGTGTCTTCTGCTAGGCCGCCCAACAATACCAAGGGTAAATTAGTATCACCTAAGGTTAAATCAATAAGTTCTTCAACATCGGTTAAATGCTTTGCTAGAAGTTTTTTTGCTACTGAGCATTCTAATGCATATGAAAAAACCAAAGGAGAAAATTTAGCAAAATCTGCTGGCATGGCAGTACTTAACCAAGTTAACATTGCGGGGCGATCTGCACCAATCGTTTGACTTACTTGCTTTGTTATTTGACTGGTCATTAAGTTGTTTATCTCAAGATCATTTATGCAAGCCTTAACCACTAAAAGACCTAATTTAGCGCCACCGCCTTCATCACCAACTTGAAATCCCCAACCACCTATAAAGTGACTGTTGCCTTTTTTATCTAAACGCATACCAACAGACCCTGTGCCTAAAGCAACAACAGCAACTGCATTGCCGCTGTTGGCACCGTTAGCTGAAGTTCGGGCATCACTACATATTGTTAATTGAGCAAACGGCATAGCTAACGTTTCGATTAACTGATTAACGCGTGCTTCGTTGCCAGCACCAGCCAAACCAAAGACAGCAGAAATTTGCTTATAATCGCAAGTTTCATCAACCGTTTGTGCATGGCTAATAACTTGTCGGCATAAATTAGCAATGGTCGCAATAGCGCCATTTAAATCATTGGTTAATGATGACGCGCCGCCTTGAGCATTCCATGACTGTTTAGTTTGTAAATTAACTAAACGGGCTAATGTTTTAGTGCCACCACCATCAATACCCAGTGTATATATTTGCGTATTTTTTTGATTGTTCTTTTTATTATAAGGGTTCATCAATCACAAACCTTACCATTTAACTGCATATTTTCTTCTTTTACAGTGAGTAGTTCTCTTTTACTTAACATACAAATTAGTGTTGAAATAAACGTGGCAATACAAAGCTTCCACGTGAATGCTAAATCGAATTGCATTTTAACAGGTAAATACAAGCTTTGAATATAAGGTTGCATCAATAAGGTTGTTATAAAACCAACAATTAATGCAGCTAAGACAGATTGCTCACTGCCCCGTTTGGTAAATAATGCCGTAAAATATACGCCCAACAGACCACTATATGAAAATAGCATCACGCTAAGAGCAAAAGTTAACAACGGCATATCGCTATATTGTTGCCAATAAAACGATAAAATGGCCATACCCGCTAACGCCGTGGCAACAATTACCATAGACACTTTTCCAGCTTTTACAAAATGACTATCTAAATACAATTTACCTTTATTTTTTGCGCTTCTTTTTTCAATAAATGGGCGATAAATGTCTTGCACGATAACCGAAGACATTGAACTTAACCCTGAATTTAGCGTAGATAAAGCTGCAGCAATTATACCAATAGTTACTAAACCGCGAACCCCTGCTGGAATTTCGTTGAGTACATACCACATAAATATTGTTACTTTTTCACCATCAAAGGTTTGAATAGCTTGTACTGTACTGTTACTAAACATTAAATCTGGCCGTTGATAAAATACATACAGTAATAAACCAATAATCAAAAATAAAAACATCACGGGTATCACCATAAACACAGAAAGTAACAAGGCTTTACTACCTTCTTTGGCTGTTTTACAAGTTAATACTCGTTGGGTCATATCTTGATCTAATCCAAAAGAAGCAATATTTAATAAGACAAAACCTGTGATAGTAGACCAAAAGTTAAAAACGCCGCTGCCAGAAAAATCCATGTCAAATTTTAAAAGTGCTAATTTAGACTGTTCTTCTGCATTAGGATGCTGTAATACAGCAATAATTTGCGAAAAATCGGCAGGAATGGCGAGATACAAAAAATAGATCACAAATAGCGCTGCACTCACATAAACAATGGCTTGAATAACATCAGAATATATAACTGATCGCACGCCACCAAAAACAGAAAAGAGTAAACCTATAATACTAATAATAATGGTGGAAATTACCACGCTATCGCTATCAATATTACCAAATAAAATCATTGCTACCGCGATCGCAGCCATATATAATCGCGCGCCACTCGCAAATAATCGACCAAACAAATACATCACTCCAGCGTATTTTTTTGCTTTGGGACCAATTTGTTGCTCTAGTAATTCGTAAACCGTAAAGACTTTATATTGATAAAACTTAGGAATGAGATAAACAATAACAAAAAAAGCGGCAATAAAGGCACCAATATTGGTTGCTAAATATGATAAATCGCCACGATAGCCCATATCAGGGCCACCTAAAAACGTTGCCGCCGATTGCGACGTTGCTAATACCGAAACAGCAACCATCCACATTGGCATTGTATTTCCGCCAAGAAAATAATCGCTGCTGTTACTCACTTTTTTACGATTAACCCACCAACCAGAGATTAGCAATAACAATCCATAGGCAATAAATACCGCCCAATCAAGCACTGTGTAAGTTGCTGCCATGAAATGATGACCTTGTTATGCTTAATAAAAATATATACTAAATGGATTTTCAATAAAAATCTTTTATATTTAATGAGGAAAGGAGGAATAAACCTTGACTTCAACACTTACAATTAACAACTTAATTTTCATAGTTTCAAAATCACCATGTATAGATACTTATATAAATAGGCAATTAACCATTAATTTTTCCCTGATAGTGGAAATTTATTAATGATTGCCTTGTGATAAAAGAATTCTTTGCTAAGTTTAAAGTCATAACATAATGTTTATAACTTTTATTAATATTTGATGTAATTAGCTTTATTTCATTAATCAAACATAGGGAAGTCTTCATGCTGTTGTATAAAAGAAACGCTCAATGGTTATGTTTTTTAAGCTTACTATTGAATTTTCCTAGTCTACCGATTTTAGCTACAGAAAATGAACAAACGATTAATGATTTAGATTTAGACGCCTTATTAAATCAACGAGTGTCCCTTTATCGTCAATCTGATACTGCCTCAGGTGTCAGTGAATCTATTATCGATGCCCCAGCCGCTATAGTGGTTTTAACTAAAGAAGAAATAAAACGTCGAGGCTATTTAAGTTTAGATGAAATTTTGTCGGATTTACCCGGCTTTGACACGATAACCACAAATGGCACTGTCTCCTCAATCACTTATCAACGCGGTTATCGAACCCCTTTTACACAACGTACTTTATTATTAATTAACGGTAAAGTTGATAATAATATGTGGAGTCAAACCGCGGTTATTTCCAAACAATATCCTGTGCTAGGTATTGAACGGGTTGAGGTACTTTATGGCCCCGCAGGGGCAGTTTATGGCCCTAACGCTTTTTTGGGTGTTATTAATATTATTACTCGAGATCCTCGCTCATTAAAAGACCAAGAAAGCTATTTTTCGAGTCAATTCATTGCGGGAAAATTTGGGTCCTATGGTGTCGACTTTACTTCTGGGGGAAGTTTATCAGGATTAAATTATGTGTTGTCAGGTAAGTTTTATGAAAGTGATGGTGCTAATATTGCCGATTATTCCGATTGGGGATTTTTTAAAGATGCTTTTCTCACTGATCAAACCTTATGGGGACAAGCAATAGCAACCAGTGATTTTAATAATGATGGTAGTAAAGATACCTTTGCAGGTAACACTCTTGGTGAATACGGTGATCCAACTTCTGATTACAGTGTAATGGGCGAAGTGAGTTATAATACGTTCAAAGTTGGCGCAATTTACTGGTCAACAAACGAAGCTTATGGGCCATTTTACACACTCGATAAAGTTCAACCTAATGTCAGTTGGTCACATGAATCTTTGCAATATTATATTGAGCATTCCGGTAATATTGAACAGATCAATGTCAATACAGAAATTTTATATCGTGAGGCCAATATATTTGGCTACTGGGCTGAAAGTTCAGGTGGTTATGTTAGCTTATCTAATTGGAATGCCTACAATTATGCATGGCGTTTTCGGCAACAATACAGCTATCAACTTACTAAAAAGTTACAATTTAGTAGTGGTATAAAATATGAGAAGAAAAACCTAACTAAAGCTTATACTATTTGTGGTTATTGGGCTGGATCTATCTGTCCGGCTGAGGGCGGATTTTCCGATGGTTTATCTGTGAAAGCGCTTGGCGATCGAGATACAATTCCCCTGCCCGCGCAAATTATTCGAGGTGAACTAGTACCGCAATCATCTATAAGTACCACAGATCGGGGTGTTTTTGTTCAAGCTATTTATAATTGGGAAAAATGGCGGTTCAATGGTGGTTTACGTTGGGATAATAATAGTGTTTATGGTACGGTTATTAACCCTAGAGGCGCAGCTATATACCATTACTCTTCCAATACCACCTTTAAATTAGTCTATGGTGAAGCCTTTCAAGAACCCGCCCCAAAAGATTTATATGGTGGTTGGTCTGGACGAGCCGCAAATCCTAACTTACAGCCTGAAACCATGTCTAATATAGAGTTTGTCGCTATTCATCAAGCAGGCGATTTTATGCATGACCTATCGGTTTATTATTCTCAATTTAATAATGTTATTGTTAATGGTACCGTGGGCAATGTAGGCGGGCGCGATGTTTTTGGCCTTGAATATAGAGGTCAAATGAATTTTGATAACCCTATGTTTGATGGTGATGATATCACTGCAAAATTGTATTACACCTACACCAATTCACAAGCGGATTTCCAATATATACAAGGCTATAATACTGATGGCAGTGGTGAATGGATAAAAAAAACAGATGACTTGGGAGATATTGCGCCTCATAAAATATCTTTTATATTAGATCTACCTTTGTCTGAACATTGGGGACTTAACTTTCAAACTAATTGGATCAGTTCTCGTCAACTATATTCTGAAAATCCATTAAGATCCAAATATAACAATAACCGAGTCGCTAGTGATAACGTTAAAACAGCTGCATATATAATGGTAGATATGAACTTGCTTTATCATCAACGATCCTTTGATATTGGTATTAAAATAGATAATTTATTGGGGAAAAATTACTGGCAACCTGGAGTTGAAAGCGCGGGTAGCGGTGATAATTTTTCTCAAGGAAGTGTTGGTTTTAATAATTCCTTAATCCCGCAAATAAAAGAACCAGTGATATCTGGCTATTTTAGTTTGCGCTTTTAGTTGGGTATTAAAGGACATTATGATGAAAACTCAATACTTTAATAAATCCTTCTTATTATGTTTACTTTGTGCCCTTTATTTACCACATTTCTCTTCTTTCACTGAAGAGTTACCAGCTAGATTGCAAGTTGCCTTGATGTCAAAAATAATTGCTATGGAAAATAATTTAGCAGCAAAGTCTGATATTTCAATTTATGTTCTTGATGCCCCCAAGATCACTAAACTTTTACAATCTGAGGTTGGCCTTAAAATAGGCTATTCTCGCTTAATAAAAGTTGATAATGGTAAAAAAATACCGAAAATGAAATACGACATTATTTATATTGGTTCATTTTCTCAAGAGGAAGCAGCAGTTGACTATGCTATCAGACATAATGTGATGTCATTATATCCAATTATTGAGGGGATGCATAATAGTGGCTCGCTGGGGTTAGGGATAAAGTCTGGAAGACCAACATTTTTGCTCAATATCGGACAATCCAAAGATGAAGGTTTAGATTGGAATCCGGCGATTTTAAAAGTAGCATCAACTAAATGATTATTAATTATATTTGGCTCAAAAACACATAAAGATGTATAGTTTAGTTTGAATTTGAAACGCCTTGAGAACAGAACCGCCGTGTGTAAATTTAGGTATATCGATTAATCCAACATAGATAAAACGTTCCTAAACAAGCCCTTATAACAGGCATATTTACGAGGTTTAGGTATATACTTAATTACACAGTACTTTGATAATAAGATATTAATCCTTATCACTAAAATCTAAAGTTAAGCAATAGGCAAATACGTTAATGAAAAAATCATATAAACCAATTGTTGCAATATTAGCCTACTCTTTCAGCGTATTAATTAATATCGGCTTTGCGAATGATAAAAATGAAATAACATGGTACCGCCCTGATTTTCCACCGGCTAATTTTGTGAGTGGTTTAATGGAAGGATTAGGATATAACGACCAAACGCAAAAATTTCTTACACAAAACCTAAGCCAATACCAGCATCACAATGCTGTAGCTAGTTATAAGCGTGTATTGCATAACTTGCGTTTTGGTAATGGTTGCGTTATTGGTCTTTTTAAAACCCAAGAAAGACAAAAGTATCTCACCTTTTCAACACCTAATTTAATCACTTTTCCCAACGGAATTGTTTTTAAAGAAGACGACCTTATGAAGTTTAAACCTTATATTAATAAGGATGAGTTTATTTCAATTAAAAAACTACTAAAGAATCAATCGTTAGTGGTTGGTATTGCCGACGGACGTAATTATTCTGGTGGTATTAATAAGTATTTATTTCTATATCAACACCAGAGTAATATTCACCTACGTAGTGGTACCAATGTATTCACTGATTTACTCAATATGCTCGACAGAAACCGGATTGATTATTTATTTGGCTTCCCTGAAGAATTGGAATATTACAGTTCTTTAGGGGTGTTACAGCACAAAATGCGCTTTGTTCCCGTTCAAGAGATGCCACAATATGAGCAAAGTTATATTGCTTGTAGTAAAAATATTTGGGGAGAAAAAGTGATCGACGATATAAATATTCTGCTAGCTAAGTACCGTTCAACGTCTGAATATTTACGGTTTTATGAATTTTGGTTGGATTTTGATTCTAAACGACGTCATCATCAATTAAGTAAAGAAGTATTCAATGAAAAGACCAATCAATCGCACTAGCTAGCCTACATACTTAATGATTCAATTTATTAAAGTATTCCTAGACTTAAATATGCTAATTAAATATAACAAGCATAACAACTTTATACCTAGAAATTAATATTAGGTAATCCCCAAGCTTGTTTTAAAATTTGATACTGTGAAAAAGGTAAAGCAACATAAAGAGGATTTTTATTAGTATCTAACCAAGTAAATAGTTTTGTAATTGTACTTTCTGGCATTGCCGTACAGCCTGACGTTGCTACACCAGTAGCTTTCCAAACATGCATAAAAATACAACTGCCTTGTTCCGATAAATTTTGAAGGTTATGTTGAACAACAATGCCTTTTTTATAACGAATATCACCATTAACATGAATATCTCTACGCATCGGCTCAGAAGATCTTCTTACCGCAGATTTACCAACCTTGCGCTGATCAACTATTTGGTTGTAATAAGGTGAACCATTTACATCGATACAATAATCATCTGCGCTCATTTGTTGATAAGGCAAAGCAGTATTAATTGATTTTAAATAACCAAATGCATTCCCTAAAGTAAAAATACCCGCGGGCGCTTTACCATCTCCTTCTTTTTTATATTGGCCTTGTTGTTTGCTGTGTAAACCTAAGCCCCAAGCTAAACCGTTTTTACCGACAGTAACAGCCTTGTTAGCCGTTTTTTGTAGCCAAGTACCATTAATTTTTTCATAGCTGTAAAGTAAACCATGATCAGCCTGCCAATTTTTAGTAATCACCATAATCAGTTGTTGATGATTATTAGCTGCAATAATTTGTTTTTCGTTAACTATTTGATCTCTTGCAAAAGAGCTTGCAGAACTGGCAGCGCAAAGTAATAAAATGACAACTAACGTAGTTTTGATAAAAGAAGTATTAATTAAAATTGCGTTCCCCTTACTTTTAAATGCTTACGGGCAAATGCCCTTTTGCTTTTAAATCGCCACTAATAATTTTGGCTAACGCGGTATATGCAGCCCCGATAAAGTCACCTTTTGAATTTTCATAAAAATTCCCGTCAAAACTTGCTAATACGCAATCTGCAAACTTTGTAAATTTATCAATATTGTAAGGTGATTTTAACGTGATAAATATTGTTTTTTTATGATGTTGTTTCGCGTACATTAGTGCTGCTAAAGTTTTATCTGCAAAGTTATTTTTGTTATGTACCTTAGCTCCCTTGCTTGATCTGTTTTTATCTAATTGTTCAACCAAATCTTCTATACCGCCTAATTCAACGGCAGTTTTTTGGCTATCACTAGCAACAATTAATAGGTCACTTTGCTCAATTTGTTGGTAAAGTTTTTGTAATTCAAACTGTTCAAGCGTTGACGTACTTATCTGCCAAGTATTTTTACCTATACTTACTAATTTGTTATGTAAAGCCAGTTTCATTGCTTCACTTTGTCCTTGTTCAGGAAATAAAACATGAACATTTTTAATACCAGTATGCCAATTTTTTGTTATTAAATTATTTTTTATTTCAACAATAGCGTTTGTGGCTAAACTTTCTTCTAATGCTCTATGTTTGTGGTTAGCTAAAACCTCTTTGGCTGATTTTATTTTTATATTGATCTGCTCTGGGGATAATTCTTGAGTTGGTAATTGAGCCTTGAGTTTTACAATACGATCAACAGATTGCTCAATTTGTTTAAGCGTTGAAGGATGATCTTTAACACGATCACTTAACAACCCAATGAAATGTTTAAACGTTTTAATATCGGCTGGTTTGCGAATTTTTATTGGCATAACGGCTATGTCTGCACCGGCTTTAAAGGTATTTAATACCGCGTCAACTGGGGTGAAAAAATTGGAGATGCCCGCCATATCTAAAGCGTCTGTAACAATAAGCCCTTGATAGCCCATTTTATTACGTAATAACTCCGTTAATATTTTTTTTGATAAGGTTGCCGGCTTTACCATCGACTCACCATTTCTACTAACGATAAACGAATCATCTAACGCTGGATATTGAATATGAGCAGTCATGATCATTTCAACACCACCGTGATCTATCGCCTTTTGAAAAGGATATAAATCTACTTTTTTAACTTTCTCTAAATCATGCTTTACTATCGGCAAACCTGTATGACTATCGGTATTGGTATCGCCATGACCGGGAAAATGCTTTAGCGTGCCTATAACGCCTTTATTTTGCATACCTGCAAGCATGGCTATGCCTAAGTCGGCAACTATTTTAGGATTCTCACCAAAAGAGCGAACGTTAATTACAGGATTGTTAGGATTTACATTTACATCGACTACAGGGGCATGATCAACATTAAAGCCTAAGGCATTTAATTCGCTACCCAGCACTTCACCGACACTTTGCGCATAAGTTACACCATGCGTTGCGTAAGTTGCACCAATGGCCATATTACTTGTAAAAGACGTTGCCATATTACGCGGTAAACGCACAACTCTGCCACCTTCTTGATCGGTAGAAATAAATAAAGGCAATTTAGTTTTAGACTTTAGCGCAGCATTTTGTAAATCACTAGTAAGTCTAATAATTTGATCAGCATCTTTTAAATTATCGGCAAATAAAATAACACCGCCCAATGCAGTTGAGGTAATAAGCTCTGCTAATTCTGGCGGTAACTTGGTTAGCGGTGTTAAACAGCGTGCAGAATAGTGTTTAGCTGTTTTAGTGGCTTGATAACCTTCTAACGTATTTTCTGTGCTGGCAAAATTTGCAGTATCTGCCGTCATTTCTGGACAATAGTAGCGTAAATCTAACATGATTTTTTGCGCAATTTGTTGTTCTATCAACATGACTTTATTTGCCTTAATAATTGTCTTATTTGGAAAGCTAAATGACTTAGTAACAAAAACAATTGTTATAGTAGTAAAAAAATAAATAAGATTTTTAAAATTAAGCTTTGCCATCGTTATTTACTATAAATTAAAAAGAAATAACACAACAAGCCAATCAGACAGGAAATAATAAAACTCAAAATAAAACCTTCGCGTACCATCTCTTTAATTTGAATTTCACCTGTACCATAAGCAATTGCATTTGGCGCTGTAGCCACTGGTAACATAAATGCACAACTGGCTGTCATTGCTGCTGGGATCATAAAAATTACCGGATCATAGCCGGATGAAATTGCCGCAACTGCTAAAATAGGCATTAATAACGTTGCCGTAGCAGTATTACTGGTTATTTCAGTTAAATAGGTGACTACCAAACAAATGGTTAAAATCATGAGCAAAGGCGGTAAATCGGCTAAAGAAGTTAACCAATCGCCTAATAAAGTACTCAAACCTGAGGCAGTAAATCCTTTCGCTATAGCAATGCCGCCAGCAAAAAGTAATAACATTCCCCACGGGATAGATTTAGCAGTGTCCCAATCGAGTATCCGCCCGCCTTTTCCATTTGGCGTAACAAACATGATCACTACTGCAAAAAGTGCCACCGTGCTGTCACCGGCAATTTTAATGGCAAATAAATCACTCCAACCGCCATAGGGATCTTTACGGGTGATCCATGCAAGTGCGGTTAAAGCAAAAATTAATATGGTACGTTTTTCTTCAACGCGCCATTTTCCTAGCTCAGGCAGTTTAATTTCACTCTCAAGTTTTACATGCCTTGTTAACCAAAATGCCATGATAGGAAGCGCAACCAGAACCACTGGAACACCTATTGTCATCCATTCAACAAAGCTAAATTCTTTACCTGTTTGTTCTTCATAAATTCCGGCAAAAATAACATTGGGTGGTGTGCCAATTAACGTACCAACACCACCAACACTAGCGGCATAAGCAATACCTAAAATTAATGCCACTTTTAGCTTTTGATTATCAACATGCGATAAAATTGCCATTGCCATAGGTAGCATAATCAAAGTCGTTGCGGTGTTAGAAATCCACATACTTAAAAAGCCTGAGGCCAACATAAAACCTAACACTAAGCGCCTACCACTAGAAACCCCCACTAAACGTACCATGTATACGGCTAATCGTTCATGCGCACCACTTTTTTCTAGCGATTTAGACAGCATAAAAGCGCCCATTAATAACAAAATAACATGGCTACCTAATGATGACGCCACGGTTTTATGATCAACAATGCCAAACATAGGCAGTAGTGCAAAAGGAACTAACGAAGTAGCAGGGATAGGTATTGCTTCACTTACCCACCAAATTACTGTGAGCAGTGTAATGCCCGCTGCTGTAGCAGCTTTAGCGTCTAAACCTAATTGAAGAAGTAAAAAGTAGAAGGCATAACTAAGTATTGGGGCAATATAAATAAAATGTTGTCGAGTTAGTGTCATTTTTTATTTTTGTTTTTTATGTAGAATTAACTTTGGGCTAGTTTAACGAATCTATGGTGTTAATTAAACCGCTATCAACACTGTTAGTGTCCAAAGCACACCAGCGATGATTGCAGTTAAAATTGCGGGATATAATTGCGTTTTAACGTGATCCATTAAATCACAACCTGTGGTCATCGAACTTAATATAGTGGTGTCTGATATTGGCGAACATTGATCGCCAAAAATACTGCCATTAAGTACCGTAGCAAAACACACCATCATAAATAATTCAGGATGTGCTAATCCTTGCGATTGTGCAATAGTCCATGCCAACGGCATCGCTAAAGGAAAGGCAATGGCATAAGTTCCCCAACTGGTGCCGGTAGAAAATGCAATAGTCATCGTGATTAACTGCAACATTATCGGTAATGACCAATAAGGTACGTTCTCCCCCAATAAATCTACCAAATATAAACCGCCGCCAATTTCTTTACTAATATTGCCAATGGTGATCGCTAACATTAAAATTACAGAGGCAACCACAACCCCTTTTAACCCTTGACCAAAACCATCGAGTAAGTCATTTAAACTCATGCCTTTTACTAAAGCGATGATCACCGACAACATTAAAGCGCTACCAAATGCCCAATTAACCTTAGGTGTACCTAATATAATAAAACTACTGATGGCAATAACAATAAGCGTAACGAGGGGAAATATAAATTCTAAAAAATGGGGGCGGTATCCTGCTGGTACATTACTATTTTGTAGCTCTTTAGCGGCTAATGGTCGAGCACCGTCGGCGTCAAGCTTACCTGTTTCTGCCGCTCTTTTATGAGCAGCCCTAATGCCCTTTCCGCTAAAGCGAGTAATATTTAAACTTAGCAGTAAAGTACCAATAACCGCTAAAATACTATAAAAACTAAAAGGAATACTGGCAAAGAAAAAAGCAATGCGATCCGACTCAGTAGCGAGAAAACTTACCCCTGGAACAAAAATTAATGCTTGTACATAAATCGGCCAAGCATTAAAAGCTAAAATAAGCGCGATTGGCGAGGCTGTGGAGTCAACTATATAGCTCATTTCTTCATGGCTAACTTTTGCTTTATCGGCAAAGGGTTTAACCGTGGTACCCACTAAAACAGTGGAAACTGTACCGCCTTGAAAAAAAATCACACCTAATAGCCAACTAACAAACTTTGCAGAACGTTGCCCTTTTACAAAATGTTGAGTGATCATTTGCGCGAAGGCATGCGCCGCCCCCGTTTTAGACCAAATTCCGATCAATCCACCTAACAACCACAAATATAATAATAAAATAGCTGCGGCACTATTCGTTGCTAACGTTGGTACAATCACTTTATCAGTAATATCAAATCGACCCAACATAAAAGCGCCAATCACAATACCGCCAAACAACGCTGTTATAGGCTCTTTAGTTAATAAACATAAAATAATAGCGGCAAACGCTGGTAATAAAGACCATATTCCAAAGTGGAATCCGGGTTTTAACAACTCTAATCGTTTTTCATTTTCACCCGTTTGTTCATTACGAGTTTGACTGTAAACCCATTGTTCACTTAATGGTGGTTGACCTTTTAATTGATTTAAATGTTGCTGATTTAAAGGAGATTCGGCATAGGAAACACTGTGTTTAATTAACTGTTCTTTGCCTTTATAAGTATAAGCATCAACGCCATCAGAGTTTTTATAAACTTGGTAAACATAGTGTTGTTCTTGCCATTGTTTATCAACGTTTTGTAAAACGAATAATGCACAAAATAAACTAATAATAAAAACAATTAATGCGAGCTGATTTGGATTAATACTTTTATATTTGATCATTTATACGAGAAATATGGCAATGGAATAATCTTCACTATAACTTTAGCAAGAGTACAAGCCAATGAATATTAATATGTTTATGTATTTAATGTTAAAGTTTTGATGTATCGGAAAGTGTTGTGTGATGCTCCCTACTGCGTGGTTCATATCAAACATTGAGAATGCTGTTTATCTTTTCTAACAATATTTTACGGTTAGCGGGTTTTACAATATAGTCTTTAGCGCCTGCTTTAATAGTATCTACAACAATATGTTTAGAGCTATCTCCCGTAAGCATAACCACAGGTATGTCTCTAAGGGTAGTTGAAGACTTAAGTAAACGTAGCATCAAGCTTCCCCGCTTTAAGTAATATATTGTCAGGGATACCTACTTTGCCGATATCATGTAAGGGCGCTGAACGGGTTATTAAATCTATGTAGTTATTATTAATAGTTTCTGTATACAAACGTTTTTTATATAAATACTGTGCAAGAATTTTCACATATGATTGGGTTCGTAAAATATGTTGCCCTGTTTCAGGATCTCGTATTTCTGCAAGATGTGCTAACGCGCGTATACTGACATTTTGAATAATTAAATTATCTTCCATTCTTCGGTTAATTTCTTGTTCTAGGAAGTTATTTTGATCGTATAAACAATCATTGATAAGTTTTAATCTTAAGTGTGCATCAATTCGCGCCATTAAAATCGCTGGCCGTATGGGTTTAGCAACATAATCAGCAGCACCTAAAGAAAGCCCTTTCTCTTCATCGAATGGTGTATCCATGGTTGTTACAAAAACAACAGGAATACGTTGTGTCGATGCACTGTTTTTTTAGGGCCGATAAAACAGCATAACCATCCATGTCTGGCATCATAATATCGAGTAATATCAAGTAATATTAAGTCTGGTTGGGGTGACGTATTAACGACTTTTAATGCTCTTTTACCTGAGTTTGCTACACGTACCAGATATTTATTAGATAAAATTTGAGATAGCATTGATAAATTAATCGGCTGGTCATCAACAATTAAAATAACTTTCTTATTATTCATGATGCTAAGGGTTCCTTCTTATTATCCGATGCTTATATTCGTTTTATTCAATATCATGCATTAACCTGTACTTTAAAGGTGCCATCTTTATCTAATTCAATGTTATCAACATAGCTACAATTAGAAAACAGGTTAAGTTTTACTGCGCCATCATTATTAAATAGGTCTAATGCTTTACTATCAATAGTATTGAATAGTTGGTGCATAAAGGTAAGTAAAATTGCTACTTCCTTGCTATCTGTTACAACCTCAAAGTTGCTACCAAAATTTTGAATACTGTACTCAATATCATCGTGGCCTTCTTTTATTCTAATAATATACAATTCTGTCCCATGCCCATCACGACTAACAAACCAATGAGAATCTAGATACATAAACAAGGTGTTTTTTAGCAATTTTTTATATGCATCTGCAAAGCTTTCAATAATAAATGCCTGCCTCATAACGCACTCCATTTAACAAAAATAATAATTGAATTTTCTCAGGTTCAATAATACCTTAAGTATAATCACTGAGTTACTCAGTGATTATAGTCACAATAGCAAAAGATGTTATATTTAATCTAAACAATATTAGCCTTTAATTATAGTTATAAATAAAACATTTCAATTTTTTTCAATGTTAATTCAAATATTTAGCTATAGTTTTATATATTTTTGCTTGATCCCCTTAGGAGAAGAAGATGAACATCGCTCAATATTTGCAATTGATGGTAGAAAAACAAGCTTCAGATTTGTTTTTTAGCCCCGACTTCCCTGTATTAATAAAAATAGAGGGAGATTTTTCCCCCATCAACAATGAGAAAAAATTAACAGCTGTAACAGTTAAAGAGCTTGCTTATTCAGTGATGAAAGAAACACATTTAAAAGCTTTTGAAGAAAATTGGGAAGTTAATTTAGGCGTTTCCTTAACTGACATTGGACGGTTTCGAGTTAATGTGATGCGTCAAAAAAGTGAAATTGCTATGGTTGTGCGTTTCATAAAAAGCAAACCACCAAGCATTGATGAGTTGCACTTACCAGAGACATTAAAATCAGTGATCTTAGAAAAAAGAGGCTTAATTTTAGTTTCTGGCGCTACGGGTTCAGGTAAATCAACAACGTTGGCATCAATGATTGATTATAGAAATGAATCAGTTGCTGGTCACATTCTAACGATTGAAGACCCTATTGAGTTTATTCATGGCTACAAAAAATCTATTGTAAACCAAAGAGAAGTAGGCACAGATACCAAAAGTTATGGAGAAGCCTTAAAAAATGCAATGCGCGAAGCTCCAGACGTAATTTTAATCGGCGAAATCAGAGATGAAAACACAATGAGAAATGCCATTAATTATGCTGAAACTGGTCACTTATGTTTAGCCACTATTCATGCAAGCAACACAATAGAAACACTCGATCGCGTTATCAATTTTTTCCCCGAAAGAGCTCATAAGCAGTTATTTATGGATATTGGACACAACATTAGAGCAATTATTTGCCAACGTTTAATATTAGGCCTCGACGGAAAACGTTGGCCAGCTATTGAGCTATTAAAAGAAACCCCTTTTGTTAAAGAACTCATTCAAACTGGAAGGATTGATGAAATACGAGAAACCTTAGAAAGAAATATGGAAAAGGATATTATTACTTTTGATCAAGCGATACTAACGCTATTTAAGCAAGGAAAAATTTCAAAAAACGAAGCCATTGCCAATGCAGACTCAAAGCATAATGTAGAAGTACAAATTCGACTAATGAAAGATGGCTCTGTAAGCAACGGAGGCTTTAATGAAATTACCATTGAATAAGAGATGTAGTGAATGTAAAGAAAGATGGTACGCCCGAGTGAACTCGAATCACCGACCTCATCCATGTCAAGGATGCGCTCTAACCAACTGAGCTACGGGCGTATAAAAATAAACGTTGAGAGAATCAACGGAGCGCTATGTTAGCTTTGTGTGTTGTGGCTTGCAACTATTTTTCATCATTTTTAACGTATTTGTTGATTAATAGTCTACATATACAACACTTTGATTTAATTTTGAACAACCCTATTTGGCGTGATTTTTTGTTTAAATCTTCGTTGAATAACTTTTAAACGCCAACCAAGTAATATAGCTGCGGTGGTTAGCCCTGAAATAAAACCAATCCAAAAACCGTATGGCCCTGATTTGGGAATAATCCAATCGGTAATGCCCAAAATTAATCCTATCGACATGCCAACAACCCAATAAGAGAAAAAGGTTATATACAAAATTGATTTCGTATCTTTATAGCCACGAAGTGCGCCAGCAGAAATAACCTGAATAGTGTCAGAAAATTGATACAAAACTGCGAGAAACATTAAACGTGCAGCAATATCAATAACGGTTGGATCATGTGTATAAATTTCTGCAATTTCATAACGAAATGCAATAGTAAGTACGGAACTCAAAAACGCTAAAATCAAGCCAATGACAATAGAATTAGACGTGAATTCTTTCGCTTGTTGATATTCTTTGTTGCCGACAGCGAACCCTACTTTTATAGTAACCGCCATAGCTAAACTTAATGGCACCATAAACAACAGACCAGAAAAGTTTATCGCGATTTGATGGCTCGCCACTATTTGAGAGCCAAATGGGGTTAATAATATGGCGACTACCGCGAATAAACTCACTTCAAACAATAATGAAAAGGCAATGGGTAAACCTAAAGATAAAATAGATTTCATCGCTTGCCAGTCAGGCCAATAAAAATTTTGATAAAGTGAGCTGTTTTTCAACTTTTTAGCGAAAATAGTATAAACCATCATGCTAATAAACATTACCCAATAGACCATTGCTGTGGCAATACCGCAGCCTGCTCCACCAAATTCTGGCACACCAAACTTTCCGTAGATAAAAATATAATTAGCGGGAATATTGATCAACAAGCCAATAATGCTGATAACCATGGTAGGTCGTGTAAACGACATACCTTCACAATAATTTCTCAACACTAAATACAGACAAAAACCCGGTGCCCCCCAAACTATATATTTTAAATAATCAAACATTAGCACTTTTAATTTGAGTTCAATTTGTACTTGTTCAAATACTAATGGTGCGACAAAATAATAAATAAAAATCAAGGATATACCTAACGCTAGCGCAATCCATGCGGTTTGATACGTTGCCTTTGGAATATCGTGATATTTGCCGCCGCCAGCTAATTGCGAAACAATTGCCGAAAGCGCCATAATTAAACCATAAATGGTTAAAATTAAAGGTAGCCATATACTACTTGCCACAGCAACAGCGGCCATATCAGTTGCACTTACACGTCCTGCCATAACAGTATCTGAAAAACCCATTAAATTTTGAATTAATTGGGCTATTAAAATAGGATAAGCAAGCTTTATTAAGCTTTTACTTTGTTTAGAAAAATTTTGCCAATTCATATGAAAAGTAATTAGCCTTAGCGTGAGATTATGAAATATTAAAATTGAAAAAAATGAAAACTCAACAACAGCAAATTGATGACTTTTAATAAAACTTACACGATGATAAACGTGAAAAAATTATTTTTTTGAATTTTTGCATGCCCTGAATTGAGTACAATTAACTTGGCTCTCTTTAAGGGGATTACTGATGATATAGAATTTTTATTGAAGTGCAATCAATGTTCAAAGTTTGCAGTTAATTAAAGTCGTATATTTTATGAAACTAGCTTCAATCTACATGTTTGATAAATTATCCATGTAGATTGAGACATATCTCAAAAACAAATTTGAGAGCTATTTTCCAGCATGAAAATTAGAACGCAAATGTTGATCTATTGCTTGTAGTACGTCATTGCGACAAATGGTGCCAAGTAAATTACCTTCATCATCAACCACAGGATACACTTTAGGTTTATTTAGAAGCATCATTTGCGCCAACTCAATAACACTGTCGTAGGGCTTTACAGATAAAACATCTTTTCGCATTAAGCTTTCAACATCATCAGTGTATTCATTATGGTAAATAGCCGCGAGCATTTTTGCTAAAACATCACTCTCGGATAAAAAACCGATTAAGCGATTATTTTTATCAATAACAGGTCCGCCAATTTGTTTGGTTTTTAAAAAACGTAAAGAGGCTTCTTCAATCACCATTTCTTTGGTAAAAGTAACCGGATAATGGTTCATGTATTCTTTTATTTGTAATGATTCCATTGCTTTTTCCTAAGTCATTCATAAAAGTTTAAAGTACAATTTAACTGTAGACGCAAATCTTCAATAATTCATGGTGTTAACTAAAAATTATTCACTTTTCATATCGAGATGGAAGGCATTGAGTTTATTGCCATCAAGATCGCGAAAATAGCCAGCATAAAATCCACTCAACTCACCTCTTAGACCCGGTAAACCTTCATCAGTAGCTCCTAGTTCCATTGCTTTTTGATAAAATACATCAACTTGTTCAGGTGAGTCTAATTGTATTGCTACCATAGTGCCATTACCTGCTGTTGCTGGTTCACCATTAAATGGCACTGTTACTGATAATCCTGCTTTGTCTGGTGAAGTTGCCCACGCCACAAACGTTTCTGTTTCTAAAAAACGACCCGCGCCAATACTGGCAAATAATTGGTCATAAAATGTTACCGCTTTTGCTAAATCATTCGTACCTAAAGTAACGTAACCTATCATATTGTTCCCCTTGTTATTATTTATAAGATTTCAACATACTTTGCTCGAAATCATCGGTTGAGATGTTTAAACCTAAAGTTGAAATCTTCTCTTTAACACTTTCAAGTTCTTTGTTTAGTGACGATATAGTAATGGTATTATCATCAAGTAAATATAGCTGTTGTGATGCTTGATAATAATAGTTCAAAATAATCAATGCGCTAGTTTCATTTTGTTCTGCTTTAGCTTTTATGAATCTCAATTTTCGATAAATTAAATTCAACACCTGTTTTAAGCGCCATACATAATAAACTTCATGAAAATACGGATGTTCACGCAGTTGACTTAATATTGCGGCACAGGCTAACAACGCCAAAATAACACCTGCAAGGTTATAACGAAAATTGTTACTCTGTTCACCATTTACGACACTATCAGTAAAAATTGCAATCAACCCTTGACCGAACACTAAGGCTAAAAGCATAAAAACGGCAATAAAACCGATGATTATTTTATTTAAATGGTTACGGTAACGGGTTTTATTTATGTCGATTAATTTCATTATTTATTTTATTTCTTATATTCTTAATTAAAAATAGGATGCTCAGGCTGTTTATAACTCAGATTGTCGTAAACACATAGCCAAGTTGGCATAACGTTGTACCTTTTGATCAACCGCTTGTTGCCAGACATTGCCTGTACTAACAACTCTAATAAAAGATTTAGCACGGGTAATGCCAGTATAAAGCAATTCTCGCGACAATAATTGATGCTCACTCTGCTGAGGTAAAACCATAGCCACATGTGAAAACTCTGAACCTTGGGTTTTATGAATGGTCATCGCGAACACCGACTGATATTGCGGTAATTGACTGAGCATAAGCCAACGATAGCCAGTGTTTTCAGATTTTGCATCTAGTGGATTATCAATTAACGGTTGCGTAGCCGCTTTTGGGTTATCATCTTCAAAAACAGCCATAAGATGCCCCTGCGGATCACGCCAAATTAAGCCGATATCACCATTATATAATCCCACCTGATAATTATTTTCGCTGATCATAATGGGTTGTCCATGATACAAACCATCACTACTAGCATTCACACCAAAAGATATTAACAGAGAGGTGATCAGCTCATTAAAATAATCGACTCCTGCCGTACCTTTGCGAGTCGCACATAACACGCGGAACTGACTAAATTGGGCAAAAGCGTCACTAACCTTGGTCGAGGAAAATATTGGTAAGTAATATTTTTTCACTAATGGCGCTAACCATAGGTTTAAATGTGATTTATATAGTCTAATTTGGCTACCTGACTGCTCATGGCTGTTTAATTGCTCAAGGCTATCTGACTGCTCAGGGCTGTTTATTTGCTCAAGGCTATTTACTTGCTCATGGCTGTTATCTTTTAGCAATTGCCAACTTTGCTCACTGTTACCTTGAATAACCATACTTGCTAGTTTTCCAATGCCACCTTCACCATCAAATCGATGACTTTTAAGCAAAAACGTTAAATGATCACTTGTTTGTGTTGATTTCGTCTTAAAACTACTCAGTGATTTTTGCTGGGTTAGCGCTTGTAAATAATCAATGTTTTCTGCGCTAAATCCAATATGTGGTCGTGGTGCAAGTTCATTTAGTACACTACCCGTTAACACCGAGGGCAATTGATCGGCATCACCAAGCAAAATCACTTGGCAGTTATCTGCTAATGCTCGAAAAATTCGAGTAAATAATGCTAAATCGACCATGGAAACTTCGTCAATTAACAACACGTCTAGCGCCAATTTATTACCTTGGTTATGCTTAAACTGAATATTTTGTGGGATAACGCCGAGTAATCGGTGCACCGTTTGTGCCTGATTAGGAATAGCATCTAAAATAGCATCGGCAATTTGTCTGCGAAACTGCTTAACTGCATTATTAATCGACTCAGATAATCGTTGTGCCGCTTTGCCCGTTGGTGCAACTAATGCCATTCTCGGCTGAGGCTTATTTTGTTGTTCTGCCAATAAAATAATTGCCGCTAAAATTTTAGTAACTGTATAGGTTTTTCCTGTACCAGGACCACCAGCTACAATGGTGAACTTTTTGTTCAAAGCATTAGCTACACTGATCATTTGCCAATCTAGTTGCTGTTTAGCTTTACTGTTAAAATCTTGTTCAGTAAATAACTGACGAATACAAAAGCTCGCTTTAGCTAAATCAAGTTTTTGAATATTAGCTAATTTTGACTTAATAAACGTTGCTAACTCTTGCTCAAAGTTGAAATAACGGCGTAAATACAGGCAGTTTTGCCAAAAAACAAAAGCTTGCTGTTCTTGTTCATTATCAGCAATTTTAGTAAATAATGCTGACAACACATCATAATGTGGAAAAGTAAATCCTTGGTGGCTAATAACATTGTCACTATCAGTGGAACGCGCCCAAGTAACGCCTGCTAAAGCAGTAAGCGGTAGACAAGTATGCCCTTTTCGGATACTTTCGCTAAGTGCCATAAACGCATGGTATATCAATTCAATTTCGTGACGGGAAAGCTCTAATTGTTCCAATTTATCTTGTTTAATTAAGCTGCCAACTAATTGCTTTGCTAAATAAAAGTCAATTGCTTCAATACTCGCAAGCTGACTTTGTGCTTGGACAAAATTTTTGTAAATGCTATCTACGTAAATATTCTCTTCATAATGATCGTTAATAAGGCTAGTCGTCATTTGAACTCTCCAAATCATTCGTTGCGGTTTGGTTAACGTTGTCTTCTATGTTTTTATCTACTGTATTGGCAGAGAAAAGCTGATCTAGTGCCGTAAGTTCTTGTGAGGTTATTTTTCGATAAAACACCCCTGACTGCGTCTGCTGGCTTTCTTTACTCATGCCACGTAAATATAAATAATAAACACCGCCAAAATGTTGCTCTATATTGTAGTTTGGTAATCGTTGTTGCAAATAACGATGAAGCGCTAATGAGTAGATAAGATATTGAAGATCATAATGATTCTGTTCAATATTTTCGACTAATGAAGCTTGTTGATAATCACTAAAATTATTACCTAAATGACTCGACTTATAATCACAAAGATAATATTTGCCTTGATGACAAAAAACTAAATCGATAAAACCATGCATCATGCCATTTAATTTTTGATAATGGGGTAAATGAACGGCGGCTACGGTATTTGCACTTAACTTTGAATTTTTGTTAACCAGCGTATGATAAGCTTGCCGATGAGCCGTTAATATATTAGCTAATTTTACCGGTAATGCTTTGTGCATTGGGAAATAGAATTCAGTTTCCCGTAACGTTTGCGAAATTTGTAATGAACTTAGCGTTAATGAAGAAGAATTGTGTTCAATGGTACTACTATTATCGCTCCCCTCACTATCGCCTAAAATGCTCAATGAACTATGCAATGGTGTTTGCAATATTTCATCTAGCCAAGCAATCAAATCATCATGCTGAGTATTTGCTAAGTCAGCGTAATGACTAAGAGGTTTAGCTATAATTTGTGGCCAGTTTGGCGCACAAAAATCGGTATGCTCTAAAATATCGTGCAGTAAATTTCCGGTATGTGCGCCTTTTGCTAAATTAAAACGTAATAAATGACTCGGTGCGCTATTAGCAACTGCCAAGTTTGTTTCACTATCATTATCGCGATCTGGGCTTGATATACCGCGATGATGTAAATTTTTATTTAACGCCGAAAACGAACTAAGCCACCAATCACGTTCTATTTTACCGTTAAAACTTGCCGCATTATATTGTTGATAATTTATGTTTTCATCAACTGTAAGAACATTGGCTATTTCCAGCTCATCTTCATTAATATTAAGGAAGCCAATATTGGCAGGATTTTCAATTGATAGACGCTGTAAACAACTCGGTATATCAACACCTTTTTTCCATTTCAAGGTTCGTCCTAAAGGCGAATTTTCAGCCTCGGTAAAGCCTGTAGTAAGCAAATAACAGCGCTGTTTTGCCCGAGTAACGGCGACATAAAGCAGGCGAACGGTTTCTGCATACCCTTCAGCTTGCATGGTATCTTTTGCTGCTTGTGTGCCGTCTAAACTTAATTGTAATTGCCCTTGCTGATCATGGTAACTGAGTAAGGTAACTGATTGATTACCAAATTTAAGCGGATCTTTATGACGAGTTACAAACGGAACAAAAACAACAGGATATTCCAAACCTTTCGAGCCATGTTGAGTGACTATTTTGATTAAAGCTTCATCGCTTTCAAGACGCAATTCAGTTTCACCATCAGGATTGTCCATTTCCACTTGTTGTTCAAGCCAAAATAATAACTCTTGTCCTTGATGATGGCGTTGGCTAGCTGCTTGTAACAACTCAAACAAATGGATCAAATTAGTTAAAACGCGATCTTTTTGCTCACTAACAATGACAAAATGTTGATGTAACAGCACTAATGCCATACTAATAAAACTTTTACTTTGCCATTGATTGCGCAATTCGACAAAAGAAAACTTTAACTGCTGCCATGCGTGTTGATCTTGTTGTAGTTTATTAAAACTAACGGGCGTTAACCCCAATAGAGGGCTAGCAATAGCGGCGGTAAATAAACGTTCATTTTCGACAAACAAAATACCTTGTAATACCGCCACCAATTGGCTAGCTTGAGCCGTTTTTAGTAAGTTTTCTCGTTCACTTAAATAAACCGATTTTAACCCCTGAACATTTAATGCCGCTTTAATTTCTGCCGCTTCGCTGCCGTCACGTACTAAAATCGCGATATCTTTAGCATTTATTGATTGATCATATTTTTTTACACAGTTTTTTTCGTTGTGTTTTTCATTGCTTACTTCATTTGCGTTTTGTTGGCTTGTACTACTGCTGTTTATCTTAAGTAAACGGTCTATTTCTTGCGCGCACCAACTGGCCATTTTTGGCCGAAATGACTGCAAAGTCGCTTTTGTGCTCATTTCCCCTGTTTTAGGATCCATAGGGTTTAAATGAACAAATTGTAATGCTTTAAGGTCATTATCGTTGTTAGCTAATAACTGTTCTTCTGAAGCATTCGGTGATGCTTTAACTTGGTTATAGGGAATATTGTAACCAAAAACATCGGTAGCTTGCTGCGTTAAAGCATTCCCCCAAAAAAGTCGATTATACGCGGAGATCATTTGCTGTGAAGATCGCCAATTGGTATCCATTAACCATTGCTGATCGCAACCATCACGGGCATTTAAATAAGCAAAAACATCACCGCCGCGAAAACCATAAATGGCTTGTTTAGGATCGCCAATTAAATATAACGCGCGTTGTTTTTGCGCATAATAAATAGCCTTTAAGATGTCGAATTGTTGTGGATCGGTATCTTGAAATTCATCAACTAACGCAACGGGAAACTGTTCAAATAAACGTAGTGCTAAATCATTTTGTTGCGGATCACTTTGTTCTCCATCATTTGTTAATAAAGCCCGAGCTAAGCTAGAAATTAAATCGTCAAAACTGAGCATATTTTGTTGTAATTTTTTATTAACAATTGCTGCTCTAATGCTTGTGACTCCAGCTTTTACTACGACATAAGCATGTGCTTTAACTATTTGTTGAGCTATTTTTTCTTTTGCTTTTTTTAACGTATTCACGCCGAGAAATATTAATTTAAATTGTTCTTTATGAACGGACTTAGAAAAACGATTACCATTAAAAAAGCTCACTGGCATAGCGGTATTTGCATGATCGATATTAATGAGTACTTCATCTAGCCAAGCGAGTAAAGCTTGATACTCGTCAATACGCTTTTGCCGCTCAGCCTCTTTTTTAGTATCAATTAAATGAGTAAAGATAAAATCTTGCTCGCTAACTAAAGACGCTTTTGCTTGGCTTACCTCTTCTTTAAAGCTATCAATAACGGTTTGTGGTGAAAGAGTTTGTAATGGTGCGGTATGAGCAATAGCGCGGGAAAATTGATTCAAAAATTGCTCGGGTGTTGACCAAAATTCGGCCAATAATTGAAATTGTTCAGTGTCGGTTTTTACCAAATAACGATACCAATCTTGGCAAGCCTCTAAAATTAAGTCCTGACAATCGCTTTCCATTTGCGCATTAAAAGCCATACCTGTGGCAAATGCATGTTGAGTTAACACTCGTTTGCAAAAACCATGAATAGTAAAAATGGCTGCTTCGTCTAAATACAATAATGCCGTTTTTAAAATTTGTAATGCTTCATCACTATTAACATTCTGGCTAATGGCAATAAAATATTGATCATTTTCGATAAGGTAATGCCAATTATTAATAGCGTCACGAATACTTGCATCAATACGTCCACGTAATTCTTCAGTAGCATCTTTGGTAAATGTCATCACCAAAATTTGCTCAACTGTTAAACGTCGCTCGAGTAATAAACGTAAATAAAGTCGGGTAATATTATAGGTTTTACCAGTACCTGCACTGGCCTCAATTAAATGAATACCGTAAAGCGGCATGGTATGGGCACAAAGGTTTTTCGCCACTTTATGCGGAGATTTATCCAGTGAATTATTCAGTGATTTATTTAGTTCTGAATCAGCATTTGTGCTCATAATGTGCTCCCTGAATAAGAGGCAATTTTTTCGCTCTGTAATGATTGATATAACCCTTGGTACAATTGTTCAATATCTTGCAGATGATCTATCAACTGAGGACAATTAGGCCAGAAAAACTGCATATAAGGATCGTCCCCTAAAGACTTAAAACTGTTTGGATCTTGCCAAAGCTTTTCAAACTCGCTTTGTTCAAACTTGCGGGCATTAAAATAACGCTCACCAATACTACTATTAAGCAACAAGGCTTGTTGTTGCCCTTGCAAAAACACCGTTATAAACTGGTTGAGTTGTGCTAATGCGTCAACCACAGTGGTAAAACTCTTTTTAATAACTTGCTGATTTTTGGTATCAAAATACCAACCAACGCTTTGTGTTACCTGACTAACGGGTGAAGTGTTATTTGATCCTTTTTGATCTTGAAAGACTTCACAAAATAACTGATATAGATATAAAGTCAGCAAATCTTTTGCTTTAGCAGTACTACTGCGATAGCAAACACACTGTTGGTTTGAAATGGGTAATTGAGCACTGAGGTTGATTTTTTGACCGGATAACTCTAACGGTAAAACCACACTAATTAATTCAACTTCGTCGTTAATCTCTGCACCAACGGCATTAGCCAAATCCTCACTGTCGCTTTGCCATTTAGCAAATTCTTGTGCCGTAAGCGGCGAGTCAGGAAAGCGACCACTGAGCTCAGCTGCTGTTAGGGTATTATTTATTTTGGACGCAAGATTTGCTGTTTTATCGCTATCATCTTGTATAGTCATCGTTGATAATTGCGCAAATAATAACGCTTGTTTCAATTGATAACTTGCTAAAGGCTCACTTTTAAAAGGTTCAATGTCATCAAGTTGTGTTTGGTACTGTTCAAAATGTAAATTGAGATGATTTTTAGCAAAATACTTGGCTGGGTTTTCGTAAAAAGTCACCAGTTGAGCTAGTGATATTTCCAACGGCTTCAAAGATAGTGCTAGATCGTTATCTGAATTTACTTGTTCTGCAAGCACTAGCTTGTATTCATTATTATTTTCAGTTTTTCCAAATTGCTCAGCTTGTGCTAAACGCAACCAACTTTGATCAAAACTCACATTGGCAAGCGGTTGCGGCGCAGAATTTAGTTTTTCATTTTTTGTTTCGTTGATTTCATCATTATTTATTGTATTTATTGAATAGTTTCGCAAACTAAAAGGCTGCATCGGTAATTGTTGTATCCGTCCCTGCTCTTCGTAGTTATTGTTGTAGTTCTTATCTTGCTCAGACTCATTGCCACTTAATAAAGACCAACCGTAACCTAAATCGAGATATTCCATCAGTTCTTTTAACACTAACGAAGGTTGTAGCTCATTATTATTGCGAATATTACGACCCTTAAAGCTCAAATAGAGCGCCCTTCTAGCACAAATAATGGCTTCTAAAAATAAATAACGATCGTCTCCGCGACGTGATCTGTCGCCAATTTTCGCTGGTGTTACCGCCATTAAATCAAAACCTAACGGTTGGCGCTGGCGAGGAAATTCACCGTCGTTTAAACCCAATACCGCAATCACTTTAAAAGGAATGCTTCGCATCGGTAACATTGAACAAAAAGTAACTTGCCCAACTAAAAATTGGCGGCCGGGATCTGGCTCAGAAAAATGACTTTGTAAGAAATCACGCACCACAGCTAAGCTAATTTTTTGGTGATAATGAGCATCTTCACAATAATCGACTAAAGAATTAAGCGCCTTATCGATAATTTCAAACGCAGGCTCACCATCAAATACAAATAATTCATCTAATAAGCCATGTAAAAAACTTAACCATGAAGGTGAATTTTTTTCAGACGATAAATGTTCAGCAAAAAATTGCAACTGCTCAATAATTTGCATTAATTTGCCTAACAACAAAGCATCACCACCTTCGATAGTGGCTAACAATAATTGATCTTGAAATATGGCGTCTTCATCGCCATAAGCAAATCCTAGCAATAACCGTGATAATCCTTGTTGCCAAGTAAATTTATTGTTTGTTGATTTCAGATCCAGCAATACTTGCTTATGCTGCGCATCTAAGCCCCAATGGATGCAAGCTTGTTCAAGCCAATGACTAATCTTATCAATTTCATCAAGCGTAATAGAAAACTTAGCTTGCATCGCCGGTAAACGTAACAAACTGATTAGTTTTGATACTTGGAAGCGACTATCGGGTAATTGTAGTAACTCGATAAACGCTGCTACTAATGGCTCTGAATCTTTACTCACCCGATCGGCGATAGAACAAGGTAATTGCGGCGTTTGTACTGCGCCTTGCTGTTGATTTACTTGTTGCCAACCACGACTAAAGACCGCATCAATAAAGGGTGCATAATTTTCTACTTGTGGGCACATAACCAACACATCTTTAGGCGTTAAGCTACTGTCTTGATTAAACTGGTGTAACAACCAATCATGTAAACCTTGTACTTCGCGCAGCGCACTGTGGCAACTGCTGATGGTAATAGAATTATCGATTTGGCGCTGAGAATTGTTTCGAGCATCAGTTAGCGACAAAATATCGTTTTGTACTTGCGCTAACACACTAAGTTTTTGCAATCTTGCATCATTTTCTAGCTGAGGCTCTACGCCAGCCTGTTCAAAGGATTCAATGTTAATGGTGCTATATTGCTGTAACAAGGCTAAAAATTCACGTCCTTGTTGGCCTAAATTAGCTAAAAGTGGATTACCAATTAAATCACTGAGTTGTTGATCAACCGTTAAAGCGCCATCTAACCATTGTTGTTGTGTCTTTATGGCTTGCTTGGCGGTCAGTAAATCGCCCCAATAATCGAAACAGGGATTAAGATGGAAAAAATGAACTTCTATATGCTCACTCAGTGCACTAATAAATTCTAACCAAATTGGCGCAAGTGAATTAATACCAAAAAAGGATATTCGTGCCGGTAATAAGTGTTTATGTTCGACAATATTTTTAATCGCCCCATCAACAATTTCTTGTGGGTTATAGGCAATTTCTTCGGTTAAAAACTGCCAAAGTTTAGCTTGCCATAAAATGAGCTTGTCATTCGCTTTACTCTCTTCCTTTTGATGCCCATTTTCATCGCCAGTCGTAAATTTTCCTTGCTGCCAATTATTTAACCAATTAGGACGAAAAATCAAATATTGTTCAAACAAGTCAGCTAACTGAGTTGCTAATTGAAAACGTTTTAATTGGGCTTGTTCTAACTGTTCACTTTCTTGCTGCCAATACTGGTTAACACTGGCAAAACAAGGATCATTTATGACCTTTTCACTCGCTAATAACTCATCTAATCGCCAAGTTAACACTTCACGTGAATAAGGAGACTGACTTGGCACTTGCTCACCACTAGCAAGGCTTCTCAGTAATCTCCATAAATACTGAGATGGTAACGCGTAATCAAAATTCATACTAATACCGCGTTGCTGTGCAAGCGATAAACTAAGCCAATGTTGCATACCTGCATTATGCACAATTATGACTTCTTGGCTGAGTACGGGGAGCGGAGATATTTGTTGAATTTTATCTAATAATGCTAATAAATTTTCCATTTTATTAGCGGGATAAAGATAGATCAAGGCGATGTCCTTGCTTTGGATAATAGTATGTAACTAATAAATTAATTCAAATTTAACCACAGTGACCGTGATAAAACTAGTTAAATTAACAGGAGTTTTTAACACGTTAGGCTATGGTTTAATTTATTATGGATATGCTATGGTGATATAAAATTTTTAGTCTATTTTTAATACTCAAACCTGAATATTAAATTTTCTAAGAGGCTCATAATGGATAAATTTTTACAAGCAGCTATTGATGAAGCAAAACAAGGTTTAGCCGAAGGTGGCATTCCAATCGGCTCGGTATTGGTAATAGACGATAAAATTGTTGGTCGTGGCCATAATCAACGAGTACAACAAAGTAGTTCAATATTGCATGCCGAAATGGATTGCTTTGAAAATGCAGGCCGGCTATCAGCCGCTGATTATAAAAGAGCGACTTTGTATTCCACCCTTTCCCCCTGCGATATGTGTAGTGGCACAGCGCTTTTATATGGCATTCCTAAAATAATTATCGGCGAAAATCACACCTTTTGTGGCCCTGAAGCCTATGTAAAATCTCGAGGCGTTGAGGTTACGGTTGTTGATAATCAGGAGTGTAGAGATTTAATGACCTCATTTATTGAAAATAACCCAAGTTTATGGAACGAAGATATTGGCGAATAATTACTTACTTTAATAAATAAAGAAGACCTTATTTCACTTGTTTTATCTTTTGTTTAAAAACTAAAAACTGTTTTTGCATTTGTGCCAAACCGCTTTGTTGTAACTCATCAGTTAAACAACAATAATTTAGCTGTTCAAAGTTTTCTGATAATAATTCAAATGCTTGCCCCACTTTTGGCAAATGCTGGCTAACAACGTGTGAAAATTCACTTACCGATTGTTGATTTGTTTTGTTCATATTTTTGCCTGCTAACAAATGTAATGCTTGTCTATATATTTTAAGCCATGGCGATATGGGTAGTTCTTTAGCTTTGTTGAGATTTGTTAACCACAACCATAAAATGATCAACGCAAATACAACTACGGCCAATAGTGTGATTTGCCATGTTTTATAACCACCAAACCAATTGCTCAGTAGTTTGAATTGACGCTCGGGTGTATAGCCTATAACCCAACGAGTCCATTGGTAATCTAACGCATCGAATTGCTGTCGAAAAAAATTGATCCAAGCAATGTTACGATAATTTTGTAGGCTAAAAATATTCCCACTTAGCGCTGATTGCTCTGCAAATAATGATTGCGAAAAACCTTTTTCAACTCTATCCGGGCTCACCGCTGCGGTAGGATCAACCCGAACCCAGCCACGATTATTCAACCACACTTCACTCCATGCATGGGCATCGTATTGATATAGACTATAGTAATCGCCATTGCGGTTGTATTCTCCCCCCATATAGCCGGTTACAAGCCGAGCGGGGATACCAGCAGCGCGCATTAAATAAGTAAAACTACTGGCATAATGGACGCAAAACCCTGCTTTGGTTTCAAAATAAAATTGGTCTAAACTGTTATTACGTAATAGTGGCGGCTTTAAAGTATAGCGATAATTTTGCTGACGAATAGTTTGTAATACGTTAGCAATCAAATCAGTATCATTTTGAAATAACTGTCTTAATCGGCTTGCTTCGTTTACCAATTGAGGATTTGCGTTAAGCGGAATAGCTAAATTGCGCGTACGTGATTGAGCAGACAGTTCTATATTTAGCGGTACTTGCAGCAAACTGGTAACTTGATAGCTAATAGCTTGTGTTAAAGGTGTTTTATTAATGAGTGTAAAATCAGGGAGTAACATTGCATTGCTACTCGAACCCTTATTACTTAATTGCGGAATTGCCAAGCTATAAAGCCAATGTTGATAACTTGGCTGAGCGATAATTTGATAATTCACACTTTTGTGTTGTTTATTTTTCGCCACAGGCAATTGCGGTACAAATTGCCATTCTCCTGCAATTATTGCCCTACCTTCAAAAATACTTTGTTGAGATTTAATCCAACTTTTACCATCAAATTTTTCAAGCACTAAAGCTCGCCAATAAAGTTGATTAAACAATGGCTTAGTATTACTAAAGTTTACGCGAAAAGCTAAATCGCTGGATTGGATCAAATTAGCGATATCGCCAGGCGCTACTCGATCAGATAACCCTGTTTTTGCAGAATTGGCTAGTGGCACTTGCCAAAATGGAGCAACCCTAGGGAAAACAACAAATAAAATAATCGCTAAAGGAATGCTTTGCATAAACAGTTTTGCGGTTGATTTGACCACTAAAGAAAAAGGCTGCGTTGGCGTGAAAAAATAAAATAATACTGATAGGTTCAATAACAATACTAAAGCGATAGCACTTGAAAAATAGAGCGCCTGATTAAAGATCATTGCCGACGCAAGAACAAATAAACCAATTAAGAATAATTGATAAAAATCTCGCCGTTTATTTAGTTCTAATTGTTTTAAGCCGTAAGCAAAGCAAAGCAAATGTACCATACTCAACAGCAGACCGAGTTTCAGTGCTGATAGTGCTAAAACAATACAACCAGCGATAGCAAACGCACTTAACAACCAGCGCGATGGCGGTTGTAAACGTCCATTTAGCAAAGTAACTCGCCACACTAAAGACAAACCAATCAGCGCTAGCATCCATAAGCTTAACTCTGTAGCGAGTAATGACAAATTAGTTAATTGAGACAATAACAAAAGCCAAGAAAGGCGCATCGTCACTTTAAAATCTATTGCTGGGCGAGGCGTTTCATCTGATGATTTAGTCTTTAGCAAAGTGTTCATATTACACCTTGCTTATTACTAAATTCAGCTAATGCCATTAAGCATTGCTCTAAATGTTCTTTTCCTTGAGTCGGCGCTATTTTTTGTTCGCCAAGCACTACACCAAACTCTATTCCCTGTTGGTTGTATTCTTGTGCTAAATAACATAAGTAACTTAATTTCTGCTCAATATTTGTTGATGGCATTTCGGCTAAATTAAGCCATTGTTGTTGGCTTACATTTTGTTGATTAGCTTTACTAAACCAACCTTGCCCTTTTGCTAAATGTTTCCAAGCCACTTGGCTTAAGGGCTCTCCTAACACATAGTTCTTTAATTGATAAAAGTCATCACCTTGATCTACAATTTTTGTGCTGTTTGCGCTTTCGTCATCTAATAAATGGTTGTTGAGTTTAAGTTGAACTTGTTTCGGCTCAGGATAAACAACAAAGGTGCTAGCAAAAGCTAATTGCGTCCAACAAGTAAATAATCCTAATGAATATTCACTACTTAGTTTAACTCGACCCGCAGCAAATATGCCGCGCTTGTCGCAATACATAGGCACTAAAACTTCACTTTTAGCCTTTTCAAACTGGTTAGCATTAATACTCGCACGGTTCGCCTCTGTTTGCTGAGCAAATGAAAAATTTAAATTAAAACGCCCTTTTGATGATATAAGCTTGATCGGTAAATAAAGATAATTTCCAGCAAAGCCTTTTACATTCGCTTTAGCTTCAAGTTGTAGGCCTGATAAATTGAAAAAACTATGCAGCATGGCGCTGATAAACAGACTGGCTAACAAATAGCTTAATAGCATGATCAAGTTATTTTGATAATTGGTTGCGAGTAAAAATAAGATCAGATCAAAAAATAGAAAAACAAAGCCAAACTTAGTAGGAAAAATAAAGACATTTCTATTTGATAAGTTTTGCTTAAGTGCCGCAGGTATACGTTTTTTAAGCCAAAGATCAAACTTCGCCTTAAAAAAATTTAAAATTGGTGTATACATTATCGCACGTAGAGTAGTCATTTATATCCCGTTAATTAAAATTAAGAGGATCAACTTGCTGTAAAATTTGACTTGATAGAGGCAAACCTTCAGACGTTATTTCATTTTTACCATTAGTTAATCGATGCTGACAAACTACCAAAAAAACAGCTTGAATATCTTCTGGTAATAGATGATCACGACCTTTGGTTAAAGCCCAAGCCTTAGCTGCATTCAAAATAGCTTTACCTGCACGTGGAGATAATGGATCACCACTAAATTCATCAGTACGGGTAAAATGGCATAACGCAATAATGTAATCAAGAATGCTACCTGACGCATATATTTTAGTGACAGCTTGTTGTAACTGCGTTAATTGCAGAGCAGAAACCACACTTGCTATCTTATTTAATTTCACGTGATGGTCATCCGATAACAGTATTTTTTTTTCAGCTTCCGCATTGGGAAACCCCAACGAAATACGCATCATAAAACGATCTAGCTGTGACTCCGGTAGCAAATAAGTACCTGCATGGTGAAGCGGATTTTGCGTGGCAATAACAAAAAAAGGTTCCGGTAAATTGTGGCTTACACCATCTATGCTTACTTGTTTTTCTTCCATTGCTTCAAGTAATGCACTTTGGGTTTTAGGGCTGGCACGATTGATTTCATCGGCTAATAGCAATTGACTGAATATTGGCCCTTTATGCAAGGTGAATTCTTGTTTTTCCGGTTGAAATATCGAAATTCCGACAACATCAGCTGGTAATAAGTCGCTGGTAAATTGAATGCGTTGAAAGCTTAAACCTAATGTTTTCGCTAATGTATGCGCTAATGTGGTTTTGCCCATACCGGGTAAGTCTTCAATTAATAAATGCCCTTTTGCTAACAAACAAGCTAAGGCTAAACGAGTTTCGGTTGGCTTACCTAAAATAACTGTATTTAGTTGTTCTAGAATTGAATCTATCAATGTTTGCATATAAGCGCTTTGCTCAATGTAAGAAAATTTAGTTAAGCATACCTGATGTAAAGGTTTATGGGAAAAAGCTTATTGAAAACTACAAATAAATAATAAAAATCACAAAAAAAACGGCAATGCCTAAATAATAGTGCATTACCGTTTTAAATTTTACAGTAAGTATATTTGAGAATAATTAGCTATCTCGTCGAGCTGCCACAGCTTCACTTAATTCTGCTAACAAACGTTCAGTATCTTGCCAGCCGATACAGGCATCAGTGATACTTTGTCCATAAATTTCAGCTTTATTGCCGATTAAATCTTGACGACCTTCAATTAAATTACTTTCCACCATAACACCAAAAATTTTATCGTTGCCTTGTGCAATTTGGCCGCTAACATCAGTACAAACTTTCATTTGATTTTCGAATTTTTTCTGACTATTAGCATGGCTAAAATCGATCATAATTTTATTATTTAGTTTACCTTTTTCAAGCTGCTCGGTAACAAGCTTAACGCTATCTTTATCAAAGTTAGTACTTTTTCCGCCACGTAAAATTATATGACAATCAGGATTACCTGTGGTTTCAACAATGGCTGCATGACCAAACTTAGTAACTGATAAAAAGTGATGTGAGGCTGAAGCAGAGCCAATAGCATCAATAGCCACTTTTACTGTGCCATCAGTGCCATTTTTAAAGCCAACCGGACAAGATAAACCTGACGCTAATTCGCGATGAACTTGCGATTCTGTAGTTCGTGCGCCAATCGCACCCCAACACATAAAATCAGCCATATACTGTGGGGTGATCATATCTAAAAACTCACCCGCAGTTGGCAAGCCTAAATTGTTTAAATCGAGTAACAATTGGCGACCAATGCGTAAACCGTCATTTAATTTAAAACTACAATCCATGTAAGGGTCATTAATGAGGCCTTTCCAACCAACCGTAGTTCGTGGCTTTTCAAAATAAACACGCATCACTATTTCTAACGTATCTTTATATTTTTCACGTAATTCTACCAATTTTTCACCATATTCTAATGCCGCTTTAGGATCATGAATAGAGCATGGTCCTATAACAACTAACAAACGGTCATCTTTGCCATTTAAAATATTATGTATAGCATGGCGACCATTAAAAACCGATTTTGTTGCTTTTTCTGAAGCGGGAAATCGCTCTAACAAGGCGATAGGAGGTAATAAATCTTTAATTTTATTTATGCGAACATCATCAGTTTGGTAAAACATAATTTTCTCTATATTTCTATTTGCTAAGTTTGAATTTAATTTACGTCTAGACGCCTATATGGTTATCTCAACGCCAATTTAACAGCGATACACACACATTGCTACGATTAATTAAGGTAATTGTTCATTTATTTATTGAATAGCAAAAGTTACCTATATTTTAATAATTTTATAAGCTGTTTACCGATAAGATGTTTGAAATTAACATTCCATTTTACTACAATGAATGTGATTATTTTATCAGTAAAACATCCTTGATAGCAGACGTGATAACGATACACTGGCTAGAAACTTACTGACTTATTTTATTACTAATAACCTTTAAGGATGCAACACTCATGTCAACCCCTCATATCGAAGCGGCTCAAGGCGATTTTGCTGAAACAGTTTTAATGCCCGGCGACCCTCTCAGAGCTAAATTTATTGCCGATAACTTTTTAGACGATGCTAAATGCGTAACCCGTGTGAGAAATATTTTAGGCTACACCGGAACTTATAAAGGCAAACGGGTATCAGTAATGGCTTCTGGAATGGGCGTACCGTCTATTTCTATTTACGCCACAGAATTATATAAAGAATATGGTGTTGAAAACATTATAAGAATAGGCTCTTGTGGTGCCGTACGCGATGATATTAAAGTGCGCGATATTGTTGTTGGTATGGCAGCAAGTACCGATTCAAATGTAAACCGTATGCGCTTTAACAATTGTGACTTTGCTGCTTGTGCCGATTTTGGATTGCTACATAATGTTGTTCATACCGCGAAAAAAATGTCGCTCCCTATTCACATTGGTAACATTTTTACAGCAGATTTATTTTATACCCCACAACCTGAAATGTTTGCCACTATGGAAAAATACGGCATTTTAGCTGTTGAAATGGAAGCTGCTGGTTTATATGGCGTGGCTGCAGAATACGGTAAAAAAGCATTAACGGTATTAACAGTGAGCGATCATATAAAAACAGGTGAACAAACATCTGCTGATGAACGTGAAAATACCTTTAAAGATATGATGGAATTAACACTAGAAAGTCTTTTATAGTTTTTTTATTCTTTTAAATAAATGAAAAAAAGGTCAGCAATTGCTGACCTTTTTATTAATGTTAAATGAATAACCCCGCCGCAAGCAGCGAGGTATCGGGTTATTCATTCAAATATTGCTAATTGATTTGAATTATAGAGCCTGTCGTACTTGGCATCACTACCTTGATTTTTAACATAGTTAGCTATCT